>JGI24891J29808_1000030_pt1 | contig 204600 bp, 166 predicted proteins | sample FreactcultuFSWF8_FD_29808 | JGI IMG/M metagenome (IMG submission 29808) | reverse complement strand
AATTGAGTTGAACGCAGGACTACCTAAGGTTGTCCTGCCTACCTATATACTTAATAGATAATGAGTGTATGCATGTTGCTCTATATGCTCTGTTGTGCTCTATAGGGCAGAGCAGCAGAGCAGAGCAGAGCAGCTAGCATGTTTATGCAGAGTGCTCTGTTCCGCCAAGGTGCGGGGAACAACAGAGCAGGCTGCGCGACCCTGTCATTGGCAGGATCGTAACACCTATAATCTTTTTATAATACTAGCTATATCTAATAAGCTAGAGCGGGTGTTTTTAAGCTACGGAAACATAGTAACACCCTAGAGGGGAAAGCTTACTAGCGAGGCAATAGAGGAAGCATAATGCATTAAGAGTTAGATAAGACATAGTATTATAACTAATCTTAGAGTGACGTTTAAGTTAATAGTATAGGCACTAGAGGAAGCGCCGGAGGCGCAGATGTACTAAACAAACAAAGCAAACGTCAAACTATCTGCTAAATCTGTGTTTTATCGCGTTTTTGAACGAATTGGACCATTTCTAAGAGAGTGCAAAAAGAATAATTAACCGTCACGACTAAGGCTCGAACGGTGGTCCGTAGTCTATACCAATCCACTGGACTCCATGGATTGGATCCACTGGATTGGACTAGATGCCAAGGCCGACTAGACTGGATTGGATCAGAGGGTCAATCCAGTCCAATCCATCCATAGTCTACTCTGCCAACACCAGGTCCCTAATACAGCAAATCCATCCACTCTTCGTCAAACGCCCATGGAGAGAACGATTCTGTCATGAACGATGGAAAGCCCGGCTCTCTGTGCCAAGAGTCTCAGAAGTGACTTTGGAGTCACTGACCTTGATGAGGACCTTTGTCTCTGCATCCTTTGCGTTGATGATTTGATGATCAATGTCCACATCTCGGTTTCGCTGGTGGCTGCTAGCTGGGCTGAGGTGGTATACAGAACCAGAGTTGTGTTGACCGGTCACCGCTGTGATCTTGTAATTTGGTGCAGTGAGGTGAGTAGAATATTTATATCCTTACTGTCGGGTGAAGGTAGAATTCTGCGAGGTCTTTACGAACACGGTCGACCTTTGCCGCAGATGCTGGTCAGCTATCGATTGTCTCATCACAGGGACAAAACAACAATATTCGACCTTTCAGGAACAACTAAGGAGGAGCTCGCATCGAGCACTAGAGTATAAAATAAGAAATAGCAGCACCCGACAATTTCTGGACATGTACATCCAAACCGGAGATCCTCGGTACAGAAAGAAGTCAAGGTGAAGGCGTGGGTGGAGATGGAGAGTGTCTTGTTAGTTTGAGCCCTGTTCTACACTCCCGCTATAGGGACTGATAGGTAAACCAGGTCTGTGATATTCTCCATCGCTCTCTCCAGCATTGAGATGAGAAGATGGCACTAATCTTGAAGCCGCCGTGTCAGAGTCACTGACCTCTTCTTGCCTGTTCGTTCTTCAGATTTTCTGTGGTAGTTAAGCATCCAGCCACTTTGCGTTAACCACGGTCCACGGGGCAGTCGCAAGATGGGGTGATGGCATTTAGGTTTGATACAGCTCTGGAATCCATCATGATGGATATGCGTTTTATACATCCACCTGTACAAGTCACGCTAATGATTCATCACCGAATTTAACACCCCTCTTGGTCCTATCACAACTCCCATCACAACTCCCATCACAACTCCTTCAAACTCCCTCGAACTCCCGCACCTTCCCGTACCTTGACTCACTGCTGCCTCACCCTATCTACCTTTATATACTTAATATCTCCTCTCCTTTGTAATAATCAGCCGTGGTGGTGTAGTGGTAGCATACTCGTGTTACGTTCGGGCACGTGCGCATTCATTTCTATACAAGCGTGGTCCCGATGAACATGGGTGGTCGCAGGTTCGAATCCTGCCCATGGTGCTTATTTTCTTTTTTTTGCTTCCTTGGTTTTTCTTTTTTGGGTGTTGATGTTTTGGTTTGTGGTAGCGGGTTTGTTATTCGATTTTGGTTTTGGGTGTTTATAGCAGTTGGCTTTTGTGCATAGTGTCGTGGTTCTGTGGGTTTGACAATACAGGAGTAGAAGAAGAAAAGTAAAAGCAAAGTGTTCTTCGATCTAGACACACTACATCAACACACCGCAACGTGACAAGCGGGATCGCTGGAAACCTTTTGATCAAGCTCTCTGACTGAGACACTTGTCTAGTTTCACAGGCAATTGAATGTGCATGGAGAGGAGGTAGGTCTGTGGTGCTATCTTCTGTCCCATTATCCCAAGGACAGCGTAAGGGGTGTGGCCGCTATGGATCCAATGATCACAGCCTGTTTTGCTAGGATTATGCAAGAAGTCCGAGAGTCACTGACCTGAGAGTCTCATCTGCTAGGTTGTCCTCCCCAGCTTTGTGCTATATCGCTTTCTTAGTCCTCAAAAATCCATTGAAGAGGCAGCGTCTGACACACAGATGGCGAAAACGCCACAGTCGTTGTAGTCGCTATCGGTTGCAGAAAGCAGTTTCTTATATACTCTTGCCTGGATAAGACGGAATGGATCTTTCTTTGAGAGAAGCAATATCTTCGGATAACTTCAGACTTGGGGACCATATAGATGGAATGTGGGAAGGATAGATGAAAAGTTCTCTTACCTTATTGACACCGATCGCCCAGGGACTCACAAAACTCGCTGGGGCTTTCACCGTGACGACTGTTCTAATAATCTACAGTAGATTGTACTGCCGATATAGGACATTTATCTTCCCAGAAAGTATCAGAAAGTAAGCATTGCATAGACCATCCATGGACAGCTCCTCTGGTCAAACTCTCGGAAATTTCTTCTGCCACCAGTACGATTGTTGTGTCTTCGATGTGCCGATATGTGCAGGTAAGGAGGAGAATGAGGTCAGTGATACTGTTCTCGCCTTACACCTCCTGTGATGAAGGAACGATAAAGACATAGCTGACCACATCGTCCAGAATCAGGAGTCATTGACCTGTGATGGTTCTTCGGCGATCAAGCTTGGTACACGTCCCAGAAACACTATCTGATATAACCTTGCTAAGGCTGTAATGAACTTTGTGTCCAGAGAGAACCACCGAGATATTGTCGCGGTTTGTATCAAGTCTCCAGGCAAGACGGTCGAATATAAATTCAACACTCTGTCAACCCAATTTTGACTCCGAAACATTCGAAACATTCGAAACATTCGAACCAAGCGAACTCGTTTCGAGGGCAATCGTTTCGAGTGCCGTTCCGCACTTTGGGCTACCCCTGAAATTATAACTAGTACCAGAATCTATGCCTCGACAGAGCAACCTAGTGGCTATGTTAAAGTACATTTGATGAAAGCGATTCTCTTCTCAATGACTATAACAACATCGGCAACAACGCTATAGCAAGGATCTAGGGATCTCAAGATGTTGGCATGATTTGTGCAAGGGTAAAGTCAGTTGTACCGTGATAGAGCAACCAGTACATCCTTTGTGGACAGCCCTGCGCACGTGAGAGACATGGGCTACAATCTACTCGGGTCCACGATCCCTCTCATCCCCCGCTTCCACTCCTGACCGCAACTGAAAGGCCCATATCACTGCAGTCAAGCAATCTCGATGTCAAGTCGTGAAGAACGTGAGACGCGAATCGGTGTCACTGACCCGCTGCCTTAGTATTGTGTTACTGCTTGCGCTGTCGGAACCGTCAAACAAATCATGGAGGACCGCAAGCTTCGATGGACTTTGGCGAGAAAACAATCGCTCTGGGAGTTGGCAGAACATTGAAGCATACTAACATCCAGGATCTGTTGGTCAGAACTTGTAGTCCAACAGGTCTCATGTGAGAAGGAGGATAAGGAGGAACGATCGGTTGTCGGGAAGGACAGCAACGGTGTTGGATATAAAAGAGAGTTGTTGGCACAACACCAGGAGAGAGCGTTCCTGGAACCAAGAGGGAAGGAACACAGTCCATACCTGGAAAGGGCTGATTCTATGACCTACTCTCCAGATTGCGGAGCGAGCATGACAGCAACCGAGATTTCCAGATATGAGCTGAGAGAATGGCAATAGTGCCAACATTGTTGGTATTCGATGAACAGGGTTGCTTGTCGGTGATAGTCACCAATGGTTGGAGTGTTGGACGATTGCGTAGTGGTGAGCAGTAGACGAATAGAACGTCCGTCTGTGACCTCTGATAATACAGTATGAGGAACAGAACAGCTTCGAGGGCACCGTGGTATTCCCTTCGCGTGATGCTGTCTGATATTTCCTGTAAGGGTAGGCGATTATCATAGAACTGATCTTCCTTCTGCGTGTTTCAGTTACTATAGATATTACCAACTTGCAAGAGTAGAGACATAGCCGTGGGCTAGGGATGCATTCTTTTGCGTGTTACCTCCCCTGTGACATAGCTTCCGGTACAATGGTTTGCGCTGGTAGTATAGAGGTGCAGGTAATGGGGTTCTGTCACGGATATGCAACGTCGCTGGTTCGCCCTCGTCGAGTTTACTTCCGCTTCTTTTTGATCTACGTGCTATAGCTGGTGGCGTGGTAGGGACTGGTGGGGCTGATCGAGTGTTGGTTGTCATCAACCATGAGGTGGATGGATAAGATTCCGATTTGTCGGTGTCTTCATCATTGTTGTTGCCATGGTTCAAAAGGCGCCACCGTCGACAACGGTGTCAAAGACGGAGATTGCTATCTGTACTGCGTTAATGGGTTTGTTCGATATATGATTGGGGGCAAGGATTCATACCGATACATTTGCTTTGAGAGACCAAGGCGATGCAAGACAGGCCGTCTAGAGGCACCGATGCGACTTTCCAAGCATGAACTTTCTAAGGAAAGAGAAAGTGATGCCACAGTTGCAATAGGAAGATATATGGTGCACCACCGTCGGGGAATGACTCACCGGGATCCATCAACAAGAAGTCTGCCGAATATTTGCTTGAACGCCCGTATGCTATCATGCGCATATTCTATCACCACCGAACGATCCACCATGGAACCTGGCCTGACGATAGTGAACCCATACATCTGATCACACTATGATAGAATATATGTTATTGAACGGGGTCAGAACCTCTTTTATGCAAGTAATCTGACGTTTCAAGCTTTGTCATATTTTGCACAAGCTTTTTGTTATAAGCGTCATGCCTCTGGACACACATAATGGTCAAGTATAGGACCTTGATGGAAGACCATGAGAGAGTGGCTCCAAGGAAGCCTAGCTTTATCTTGATGGAAGACCATGAGAGAGTGGCTCCGAGGAAGCCTAGCTTTTCGTCGCGATGACTGTCATTGGGTGTATCTCGCGCGAAGCAAGAGCCACCTAGAAATTGGACCCTTGAATGTTGATGGCGGAAACAGGCAGACATGGCCATAATTGAGAGCACGTTCGATCATTTCCAATGAAACTGTCTGTTCGAACGAGCATCTCAGTGTGCATCATGAGTATTGTAGTAGTCAGACTTGCATGACTACAACTGCCAAAGAGTTGTCTGTCGCATTGGAAATTGTCAGTCGTTGTGCATCTTCGACGAGAGTTTTACAAGAAGAATAACTTGCTCCTCCAGCCAAACTGAGGTTCGAGAAGTCGCGAGCGAATTTGATCTCTTCTACACATGGCAGTAAGACTCACATCCCTCGAGGCCCCAGGAAAAATTTGTACATATATATCCTCAACATAGCGCATCTCCTACGTTTGAATCTCATCAACACTTCTTCTTCTCGCAGCTTGTCTTGTATTTTCGTCGGTCCTTCATCCCTCGCCAATACACTACACTACTGGGCCCAAGCCCCATGATCATTTTACGCATAAGCTCGAGCGCAAAGCTGCCTTTTCTCGACAGCCGGAAGACCGTGGTCTGTCCCGCTAGTCTGGGAGTCGCTATGAAATCCTGGGTCTTCGTCGAACCCTCCGAAAGTAGCGCGGCAACCATCCCGACGAGCGTGATCGGTGATTCTCAAAATGTCGAGACTGGCACTGATTGCCCTGCGCACCGAGCGGATCCGCCCACTTCAAAGCTTGCTATCAGGAATCAGCAGGAATCGAGTGCACTTCGTCGATGGGACAGTGGAAGCAGGACCCGGGAACAATCTCGAGGGCTCGGACGAAGTGCGTGTTGCGGCGAGCGCAACGCGACGCATGATTTTGGATGCTTGTGGCTTGACAAGGCAAGTCTGCCGTTGTCTTTTCAAACGATGCTGAAGACTTTGAGTCACGTTCTGGGTTATCTTTTCATCGCCGACGCCTTGCTGACGCTGAGCCACGGGACTCGAGAAAAACTCCACATCAGGCGCATTCTTCCAGAATTCACGCATCTAATGCAGATGGGTCTCGGCTGGAATGTTCGAAATGTTCGCCCTTTCGTCGAGCTCTTTCTTCGTGACTATGGCTTGCATCGGCAAGTTTTCTGCGGAGCAGATCAAACAGGTCAAGATGGAGTTGAGTTCGTCATCGCTTTGGAACAGACGAGCGAGAGGGTGAACCCAAAGGGCTCTCCGGCGCCTCAAACTGCATACAAAGAAAGCATTCCGATGTGTCCAGTTGTAGTCCAGCGTAGCGTTCAGGACAACCCGATCGCACGGCTCAGAGCATGGCTGTCTAAACATTCCGCTTGGCTCGAAGCGAACAACCCGATCCCCAACGGAGAATGCTGGCCTGTCCCCTTTTTCGTTGTAGATAATGACAAGTGGAAGTTAGGGTTCGCGGTCCAGTCTGTATGCGGATTTAGGCTGTATGAGGAGTTCGTTGGCAGTATGGGATGGCAAAATGGGGTGCGTAAGATTGTTGTGATATTGAAGCTCGTCATCGAGTCTACGATCCAGCGCCACCAGTTGTTTTGTGACAAAACTTCGCGGAACAACCCAAGTGATGACGAGGATTGGTGCTTGTTATGATCGAATCCAAGTTTGTTGGATTTAATGCGTGGTTCCCCAGTTCTTCCGTACCTAGTTAATATTAATATCATGACCTTCCTGTTGCACTGAATCTTCTTCCAAGGTGTACAACGAGTTCTTCCAGGTGTCCTAAACATGAGAAGGTCCAGTGGGATCATCTGTACGGTGCAATCCGCCCTGAACACGAGAGCAACGTGGAAGGGCGGTTACCTCAACTCATGGCATAAGCACTGTCCTGCTTAGGGGACTATCCGAGAGCTTCAACAGAACACAAGTCTGCGAGACGATGAATCATCCACTATGTAGCACTGATTCCCGTGCAAGGGAATCGGACCTCACAGATGTAGGGTACCAGTCGGCATAAGAAGAGTGCGGAGTCAACGCGCAGTCGTCGACTCCGTTCTTGGTTCCAACCGAATGGAACAAATATCCAAGTCCAGTAGCCCGATGGTTCTAATGTAAGCCATCCCGGTTCGCGATTGACCAGGACTCCATTGCAATTGTATGTGGTCGTCGCACTGCAGAGTGTTTTTGTATCCGATGATCCGCTTCAGAGCCCACCTTCTTGCATAAGAAGAGGGATCAATGACATAGGTCAAAGGGGCTTTGATGAGTACTGTTTATAGGACTGCAATGTCGAGCGCGATGCATCGCACATTGGGCCTACGATTCGGCAGTCAGGTCTTGTGACGGAATACATCCAGCTTGACTTTCCGGCATCATCCAGCACGCGTAGCTCGAGGGCTGGCTCGGCTGAAGATGATATAGACAACAAAGTCGCTTTCATGGGACAAACAGAACTGGGTCCAAGGGAAGTTCGACGGCAATTGGCATTGCTGACGGAAGAGCAAGACGATAATTGCAATTGCGAAGGGGTAACTTCTTGAGTGACGTTGGAGTCGGATCGTCCCATCATCCCGTGACGACGCGGTGTGTGCGCTGCATGCGCCACGAACGCCACAGAGTGGCTTGGGGCTAAGTCACAAGGTTTCTCTTGACCCACTTTTTCGCAATCAGAGGATTTGGTCGCAGGAGTTGCTTCCGTTCGAGCATGTTACCACGTAGCAGTTATCGGCCGTACCACCGAGTGCCACAACAGAGTTCGGTATGCCTGACTTGGATGGGTGCAAAGGGTCGTGGTCAGCAAGGTGATAGGTTCCAATAAAGCTAGCCGGTATCAACTTGCCAGAGACGGCGGCACAATAACGATGGTCCGTTCAATTGGAAGTTCGGGGTCTTGAAGTCCGCGCGTCGAACGCAACTTCCTCTGCGCCAGAAGACGCTTCATCAGGGCACAGCTGGTTGCCAAGCTGACGACTGACATCATTGGTATGTCCAATTGCGTAGCCCTATCAAAAATCGATTTCAGCACAGGTCGTGGAGGAAAACGATGGTAGTTTATAAAGAGCAAAGTGTAGCCATTGGAAAACCACACATCATACATCAAACAGTCAAGAATCAATCGAGCAAATCAACCAAGACGACTTCCAAGCAAAGCAAATCACATTCATATTCACATTCGAATTCACATTCACATTCACAATCATGGGTCTTATTCACAAGATCGAAGAGAAGGTGCTCCACCACGGTGAACAGAAGCAGCAAATGTATGTATTGAGTATTACCAAAGCGGGATTTTCTCCTTACTGACCACAACAAGGCCTCCTCAGCAACAGCAACAAGGCTTCGGCCAGCAAGGCTATGGTCAACAGGGCTACGGTCAACAGGGCTATGGCCAGCCTCAAGGTGGTTATGGTGGTGGTGGTATGGGAATGAACGGTGGTCGCCAGGAGTTTGGAGGCCATCACGGTGGTGGCGACTTCAGTGGGCCTCCTCAGAACGGAGGTCAGTTTGGTGGTCCTTCCGGCGGTATGGGCGGACCTCAGGGCGGCATGGGAATGGGTGGTCGTGAAGGTCACCATGGCGGCGGTCATCAGGGTGGACCCCATGGTGGCGGCATGGGCGGACCTCAAGGCGGCATGGGCGGACCTCAGGGTGGTATGGGAGGACACCAGGGAGGTATGGGTGGTCGCGGAGGTCCTGGTGGCTGGTAGAAGATTGCGCTGCTCCAGCTTGAATGCCGCTCACCAGACTCTATTTTGATACCCGCATCCCGAGCCTACGCATGTAACGAATCAACACGCAACTTGAACTTTGCTCGAACGTCCGACAGACGCGGTGAACGCAGTGTACAAGCCGTGCACCTTGACGATTAGGTCCGCTTAAGACCACCTCATCTCGTATCCAAAGACTGTTCGGCGTAACAACTCGTCCTGCAATTGAGTGGTCAGTATCAAGAGAATAGTCGAAATCGCGGAGGATTTACATACACCAGGGTCTTCTTCAAACATGACCTTGTCCATGACCTTCTCCAAAACCTTGTCAACGACAAGCCCGTTCTCCTTTGCTAGATCGAAGAAAGCTAGATCCTTTTCCAGCAGCCAGGGTCTGTAGGGAGTAAAGAATACTAGCGCGGTTCCGTCTTTCTTCAAAGAGTTTTTGACGGTTTGGACAAGCTTGCCGTGTTCGGAGTGGTTGAACAGCAGGTCAGCAAGGATCAAAACATCGAACCCCTCATCCGGTTTCACCTCGTCAATTAGAGTTGAGGCATTAGCACCCCAGAGATATCCTTTCGCAACAATGGGAAGCTTTGCGGCACAAGCGTCAATGTTGTAAGACAAGTTCGCAATAAGTTCGGCGTCAGGGTAATCGGTCACAACGACACGCTTGGCAGAAAGATGTGCTGAGATGAGAGAGGGCAGTCCAGCACCAGCGCCTAGCTCCAGGACGGTCTTTGACTTTACGAGTTGAGGGTTCGTTTCGAAATGCAAAGCAATCGTTCGACCAGCGTTCCAGAGAAAATGTCCCTGATATGGCCGTCAGTTGAAACTCAGTAGCAAAGATTGAATTATTTGCCAAACAAGACAAGCAGGGTTCGAGTGATGGCCGTAGGTCGTTAGGTCGCCGTCCGAAATCAGACTCTCAGGCGGTGGTTTTCCCAATACTTGACCACCTGACGCTATGGGCAGCCATGACAATGGTAGTCGACAAAGACCTTCTACACACGTTACGTACTGGCTAAGAATTTTCTTGTGCGCCATTTGTTGTGCTGGACCCTGGTCATCGGACGACGCCCACATTGATTGGCCTGCGAAAGCCCAACCGTATATGACCTAGGATGCGTCTCGTGGGAGGAAAAAAAGCTGGAAAACCACCTACCCAAAGAGGATTATGCCCGACCAAGCGTAGAGTCAGCTTCGAACCGCCTTGTAGAGTGTAGTCTACGAAGCTGGGCTCTTTTTCGGCCTCGTAGAAGCCTTCGGGCTCTTCGAAGATACCCAATTCTCCTTCTGAGTCTGACATGTTGTTTGGAGAATGGAGTTGTCTTTTCGTCGAATCGTGGCGCGATATCCAGCCGCCAAGAGTTCCGGCGAACAGACCTTGGCGCGGCAACGCGGGGAATAGCCGTAGCAGATCTCCTCCGCTTGGGCTTGCTCACCAATTCCACCAACGTCTGTCTGCCCACGTCAAGTGTATATCAGAGGCCCTTGGTAGAAAGCTTGCGCTCCATTCCTCGAGACATTCTCCTTGCGAAGGAAATTCTGTCTCTGTGAACCTTGAACCTGCTGACGCCACGATTCTTCGGCTGAAACTACTCAAGGTCGAGAGTTAGTTGCAAAGGCCACTTCCCACGTGTCGCTACCGAATCACCATGGACATAGAAGGTGCGTTCCAAGACGATGAGTTCCTTCAGAGTTTTATAAAGCGTGCCCTTCCCCCCCACCTCCCACCTCCTCAATTTCGCTCTCCATAATCTCAAGCCCCCCGAACCCACAAACCCCCATTCTTCTCTTTTCAACGCTTCGATCTTCCAATATCATTCTCTCATTCACACGAGCCTTTCAATATGGGCAAAGAGACCGTGAGGCCGACAGCCACCAAGATGCCCAAAACATCGACCGCCCTGACTAAATATCGATTAGCAAAGTCGTCGAAGTCCTCTGAGGAGAAGAAAGACCTAATAACTATTCGAGATGTGAACACTCGACTGAAACACAAGTTCGCATGGTAAGTCATCGCTTCTCATCGTCCGCACCAGTCTTTCCGCTTCGATCTCATCCACAAAAGATGGGACTCGGGCCGTCATCCTGCTTACTATGAATGCTATCGCGCTTAAGGCGGGACTGTTGATCAAGCCCAGATTCTTCGATCACTTGCGATATGTTATCCCCTTTGAACTGTCGTCGCTGAGCGGCTTCTCATCCAAGCGTATACATGTTGGATTTGTATACTAACACACTTCACAGCAACACTTGCATCCAAGGACACCGAGCACCGCTATGTGACCCCAGCAAGCATCGCAACAAGATTCTCTTCAGACGACCCACTCCCGGAAGGCCAGCTAGAAGTTGCGGACATACTCATCTACCTCACTGTGAATGTCGCGCGTCGCGGAAATTGTGTTGCTCTCTGACGAATGATCAATGGGACCTACTCATCGATGGTGGTCTTCCTGAAGCAGTCATGTACGACTCTCAGAAAGCACTTGAAGACGCATGGGCGGCAGCGCAGGCCCCTAGCAACTTCTCCATGTACCCATATGGACAGATGATGCCGTATCGACCAGCACCAAACGTCGGCACACCCATGTGGCCAGGTCCGATGGGCCCATATGGCCAATCTTTGGCAAACCAACCCGGATATCTTACTTACCCGCCTGCCCTTCCGAGCGTATACCCGCCATCAACACATCACCCTGCCTATCACGTACCTACACCTTGGGATGGGCCCAACGACAATCAAGTCTATGGTGGACAGATGAACGGCGAGCAGATGAATGTGGGACAGATGCATGAAACGCAGATGAATATTGCACAGATGAATGCCGCACAGAGCACTCACACATACACCAACTTCGCAGCCGATACAACAGCATCACCACATCTTTCCGAGGGCATGCCGTTCCTTCCAACGTTCACCCCGTACACAGCCCAAGCGTCTGTGGCGTTGCCTGATGAATTCACCATGGACATGATCAACCAAGAGCGGATCGCGGCTCAGCCATCGTCCAACCCAACACAGTCGTGTTGCTCCTCGAGATCGCAGCCTCAACAACCCCAGCAACCTATGATGCAGACGATGCAACCGTCCTACTTTCCCACCGCTGATCCTCGGCATCAATTCCCCTGCATGCGTTGCGCATCTTACGATTGCACGTGTGAAAATTGTCCTGAGGTCAGACAGACATCAACCGGTGCCTGGTCACAAGCTTGCGGTCGCGGTGGTCACCTCGACAGCACAATTCATCCCAAGCTTGAGTTTACTGCGTACGAGGAATTTCGCGATACTCCTGCAGAGCAAACAAATTTGCCACCAGCCCTCCATCAAGCTATGCCAGACATTTTCGCTGATCAACTCTTTGACAACTTGATGTCTGTGTCTGTTCAAGACCCCATGCTCCCACAATACCAAGGTAGTACACCTGCCCATCTTCAAGGCATCGACCGCGTTGAAGAGCTTCCGGACTCCTCGCCTTGCGTTACCAACGACGGCCCCGTCGATTTCTCGGCACCGAATGGCACCATGGACCCTAGATACTTTGAATTTCACCATCAGCAATGAGGCGCTGGTTAGCTATATCTCTCTTTTGGTTTTACGCATACTTCGAGCAGGGTGTTGGAGGAGTTACTCCGAAGCCGGCGAGCTTCGTCATTCATTATACCCTATGATTCTTGCGACTGTTTTGTTCTGCTTTTGTGGTCGGTTTCGTTGAGTAGTTTATCAAAAAGTACAATAACGACCAGATTGAATTGTAGTTCACGTATGCCGCGTACTTAGAACGCATCCTCGGCGAGCCCTTACATTGTACAAGCAGTCGCATTCAGTATTGCAAATCTATGTGTGGAACACTGATGGGTCGCTGCCAGCTTGATCCGCTTTCACAGCCAGATGTGGATAGAGTGCATGATTACCATCAGACGTTGTTTATTCTTGGCTGTTCCAGGTTGGCTGTGAGCCAAAGTCTATTCATTATGGGGTCACCGTCTCGTTAGCACCCGCCACTTGGATTCTTCTCACAAAATCGGTATGATTGGCCAGAATCATACAGAAGCCTTTGAGCAAACCACCCGACGAGGTATCCATGGGTAATCACCGGCTCCGAGATTTGCTCGTGTGCACTTGCTCTTGGACTTGATCTTGCACTTCATCTCTGGAACCTGATCTCCAAACTCAGTGGCAGACCTTCAATTACATCTGATGATGCGGTGAGATACTGACATACAAAAGCTTCGCACGATGACCAGGAAGTGGTGGGTCGACATGCGTCGAACTCTGCATCGTCCTAATCAGGCCGACCTCGACTCGAACGTGGCCAGTGTCGTAAGTCACACTCCTCTATACGGTTGACAATCATCTTTCGGGTTCCATCTCGGATGCTTCGTACACACTTCATGGTTCAACACTGCTCAAATCTGATACGCAATCGGGACTCAAAACCCATCATACTGGACTGGAAAGCTTGGAACGGACCCAGTACCACCCTTTACTGGAAATCGAAAGCGCTCGTGCCCAAGCTCAAGGTTTCTAATGTTCAGATGGTCTGCTTTTTCCTTCTACGTTTCACGCTACTCGAGCTTGGCTCTCCATGTTGCTTCGATGGCCTATCGAAGTAATTCGCATGCTTGGAACACACAAAACCTTGCAACATACTTCGGGCCCAACGTCGCCTTATGCATCCTGTTTTTCCAGCTTACAAGATGGCTCTCGGACGTGACGAGTATATCTACGCTAATTTAGATGATGAGAGCGGACAAAACTCAACTAATTCTCACAGGTCTGACTCCCGCAAACCCTTGGCGATTTCTTGACGGCAGATTCGATCGAGCGAAGCTATCAAATATCACATCGGGGCCTTCTCCGGACTGGGAAGTATCGGTCCATAAGGGCTGGTTAGCTGATACTCAGAACACACCTCACTCTCAAGACGCCCTACGAAAGATCATCCTGTTGGATTTCCTTCTTTGCGCGCGCCCTACCACGTGTGAACCCTGAGTTTATATTAGTACTGGCTAGAGTCGGTCATTGTTTACAGACAGTCCTCTCCCCTTGGACCCAGCCCCGATCCAAGGAGATCTGTCTGCTGTGGATGGTTAGACTAAGCTTTGCGTTGATCATACTTTCGAGGATCGAGTGCTGGATCTTGGATGTCAAACCCGATTTCAGAACACATTTACCTTCTCTTATAGCTTACCCCAAGGGTTTCAAGCTCCACATGATGATCTGCGCTGTTGAAGCTTGTGCCTCGACGTCTCCCCAGTCTACCAGTAACTCGTTTACTGACATATACGCCGTTGTCTACTGAGACGCCAATGCCTACCTCCACATGCAGAGGTTTCTCAACAGAATGTCGGAATTACACCTCGAACGACGCTGTTCGCCCTTTCTTCGCTCGATTCGCGCTTCCACTAGAATATCCATCACATTCACATTCTCAATCTACACATGCCCTGACCCACTTCCTCCCCATCTCCTTCTTTCGCGTTCTCCCCGGCTCCAGGTCTACGCACGTATTTCCTGCGATCTTGCGTTTCGGACTTGCTTTTGTCTTGCAGAAGGTGGATATCTTATGATGCCACACATTGCCATTCGCTGCGATCTGTGGAGACATCAACGTTCTTGTATCCGTCCTGCTATGGCCGACGTCTACTTCTGGTTTTATGGAGCATCGGTCGTGCGGACTCCTGCCAGGGTCGTCAACAGCCAATTTGGACTAGCTGCGCAATAACAGCTTCTCTTGCATCACGCCACTGTCTTTTTCTGTTGTCATCATGATTCTCTTGTGGTTTGCTGAAACGATGTGTTCAAAGAAGACCATATCTCTCTTTTGTGCTTCACAGTGTATAGTATTCAGCTGGATGATCAGCACATGTTTGTTGTGAAAAGAAATCAAAACTGAGCTCAAGCACATTCTAGCACAACCGTGTGTGCATGATATCCATGCAGATGCCATGAAACAACACATCCAGCATATTTCCACCTCGCCTTCTGTGCCTTTTAGGCTGACTTTTCGGGAGGAGAGAGAGGGGTAAGGCAGCTTTGGGAGGTCGTTGGTCCAGTATGCTGTGATCCCCCATCGAATATCCGAACCCACACGTCAACTTGAGCAAGTTTGAATCGTACACCTGAACATGTTATAAATTCTGCTTCGTCTGTTCATCTGTTTTCCGTTTCCTTCGCTTTCACCTCGTTTTGCGTCTACCTTGTCATCAATTTCTGCAGACACTTTTCATCAATTGCAGATATGAGAATCAACCAGCAGATCTGGCTCTTCGCCAACCTTATCGGCATGGGCCTCGCTACCCCTCTCAAGAGCCCAGCAATGATGGGTTGGGAATCAAACTTCCCCTACACTTACACCCCCATCTACTACACCGCGGAAGATGTAGCCAATTGGACCCCTCCCTCCTCGGACCCTCCCTCAGACCCTTCCTCAGACACCTCCACCGGCGCCTCACCAAACCCCCACCACCTAACCAAACGCGTCTGGCCCTACGACAGCCCCTTCTGGGACGGCACCTTCCCCGCCGACCAACCACCCCCCAAAGTCGGTCAGTTGAACTGCGGACTCATGTTGGAAGCATGTTATCAGCAAGTAGACCTGCTACCGGAATACTCCGAAGACCACATCAGGGGCAAATTGTGGCCGCATTTCGCTTGCCAGGGTATGCTTTGCATTCAAACCAAGAAGCTTTGTGCGTACAAGGCTGGTTGGTGGTGTGGTGCTCCGTAGGTGTTGGAGAGGGGAAGGATGGAGGAAGTGAGATTGGCATTGGGATGTTGTGGGTTGCTTGATTGGTATGGTTATGAGAGGGGGAAATGGTGATTTTGGTGTGTTTTGTTGTTTCTTTGCTCGGGGGGGTATAGTAGTTTCATCTAACCTACTTTTGTTCTCTTGATACGTTCTGTTCTCCTCCTAACTCTCGTCTAAAAAGTGTTGTGCTCCTGGAATTCCAGTATCTTGGGTGTGTGATTCATGCTTGTGTCTAGTTTGGATGTCCACAGTGGTAAAACAGTTCTGGATCGGTTTTGCTGTCTCAATCTGGCCTACCATCATAGCATCAACTCTCATCTCCCCTCAGCATCCCCAAAATATCCTTATGACGGACACAGGAGTCTTTATAGGATTCTTGATCTCTGATTTTCTTGAGATTGCAAAAAGGGGGTGGTTGATGGTGTCACCCTGATTCGAAGGCACTTGAACCATCATTCTGTAGTTGACGGTTTGCGTCAGTATTGTTACACTTTGATATAATAGGGTACCTGAGAAGTTGTTTGGCACTAGAAAGGTTGGTGCTGCGCTGCGCAGAGACTTGCTGGAAGCATGACCCACAGAACGTGCCCGGCTCACCCTGACAGACATCATTAGGTGTGAGAAGGCACAGTGTGACATAGAGTCTCAACAGCATCCTCTGGGAGCGACACAATCACTAGCCGCGGGATACATGTTGCTCACGTTCGGATCAAATGTGGGTTGGGATATCTTCATTTTTCATTAGACCATCTTCTGGAGAGAGCATTTTATCGTGACCTCGTTTTCGAATTCGCGAACCGTCCGTGAGCATTTCCCCAACTTCCTAACCTTCGAACATGGTGCCGCCGACCTTTGCGTTACGACCTGACTTGATGATATTCTTGACGACGCGCTCAACCTCATCCCAATCATCTGTATCGAGCTTGGTGGGGTCAATCGAAAGCTCCTGGCAAATCGAACGGAACATCTCCCAAGAGCGCTTGTCGTGAACCAGAGTGAGAGCAACTCCTACTTTGCCGAAACGACCAGTACGACCGACACGGTGCAAGAAGGTCTCAGCGTCGGGCACATAACCACGACCTGGAGCCGGCTTGTCAGGGATGTCGTAGTTGATGACCATGGTGACGGTTTGGACATCGATACCACGGGCGAGAACGTTGGTGGTGATGAGGACCTTGGCTTTACCCTCACGGAAACGATCGATGACACTGTCACGCTCGCTACCGTCAAGGCCACCAGTCAGAGTGACGACGTGGTGACCTTCACTCTCCATGCGCTTGGAGAGTTCGTCGGCGGTCTCACGCCTACGCACGAAGATGATCGAAGACGCGATAGTCATGAGACCGTAGAACTTGATCAGGGCGTTGTACTTGTCTGAGTCTCGGCTGACATCGAGGTACATCTGCTTGATACCCTTGACAGTAAGGTTTGTGCGCTCGAGGGTGATGGAGTTGGCCTTGGGCGCGAATAGATCAGCGAAGCCGAGCACTTCTTCGGGGAAGGTGGCGGAAAACAGGACGGTCTGGACGTCCTTGGGCAGTAGACCTTTGACGCGCTTGCACTGGTCGCCGAGACCCTGCTGGTCGAGCATGTTGTCGGCTTCGTCCAAGACGAGAACCTTCATGCCGCGGGTGTTCAGTTGCTTCTTGCGAGCAAGATCCATGACTGTGCCAGGGGTACCAACAACGACTTGTCCGGTAACTTGTTGGCCGCGGGTTGATGGGTCAGGGACGGCCTGGTATGTAGTAAGACCTTCCATGAAACCGCCCATGACCTGTACGACGCCGAGAATCTGTCTGGCGAGCTCACGCGAGGGAGCGAGGACCAAAGCTTGTGGTTGCTGCAGAGTGAGATCGAGGCGAGAGAGGATGTTGAGGACGAAAGCGGCCGTCTTGCCAGTACCGGATTGCGACTGTCCGATGAGGTTTTGGGGAGGGTTCTGGAGAAGCAGAGGAAGGGCACGCTCCTGGATCTTAGAGGGCTTGGTGAAGCTCAGGGCGCTGATACCCTTTTGGAGAGATTCGGGCAGATTGAGGTCGCTGAATTCCTTGACTGAGTACAGGGGGTTGTTGGGATCTTGTTGGAGGTCGTTCAGCTTGACATTGACATCGAACTCGGGCTCGAGCAGCGATGAGCCCATCTGGAACTCAGAGGCGCCATCAGTCTGGTCTGAGGGCTCTGTAGGTTGCGCAGACTGTGCGGGTTGTGCAGGGGCGGACTGTGTCTGGTTATCCATCTCTTCGCTTTCTTCGGCCCAGTCGAGCTTCTCGTTCTTGTCGGGGAAGGAGAGGCGGTCGCCGAGAGGTTTTGAGGGAGTGTCGGACATGATTGTGTTGATCAACGAAAGAGAAATGCGCACGCGCAAAGTTGTGATGAATGCAAAGAAGTTGCGCAAAAGTGGTGGAATGTTCTTTGAGGAAGCGGCAGCCAGCGCAGTTTGGCAGCTTCACTTTGGTTGCAGCAACAAATCTTGAGTGACGTTGGTTTGCCTAAACACGTACTAGTCCGAAAGAGGTAACTGCCATCTCCAGCCCTTTTGAGTGAGGAAGGTGCGGCCTCGGAGAACGCTCCTGCTTCCACGCCTCGACCATCTTACATGAGAGTGCTGCAGCAATGCACGAAGTTCGTTAGACTAGTGGTGAATATACTGAGAGCTCCCAAACGTCCGCCTCGTTCAATTTTCGATCCCCAAGACCAAGACTGTCTCAACATCTCGAGATGAACCCCTTCTCAACCCTTCACGCGCTCCTCTAGGGAGCAATTATGCAGGCCATCTAGCGATAACGGTACTACACGTATTCTCTACAAGATAAAATACTGCTTGTATAGCAATCGAAGCCTCCCACAGAATGCGAGACCGGTTGATTTGTTTTAACAAACTGCAGAAATCTGAAAGGCTGCCGGGCCGGTAACCACGCGACTTCAGCCGCCGAGGGCTAGTTGATAAAGTACCCCGCCTTGGCAACAATACACTCTCGGCCTTGGGCCGCCATATGATTGCCAACAGTCCAGCCCTGCCTGCGTGTCTTCTTCTTTGAGCCAGTACCTGTGTCGTTGCGTGAACAGCCGCTTGGTCGGCTCTGCACATTGTCCCACTCCGTCTTTGTATCGCATCAATCCTGCATGGCCGAGTTAGACATCGCGCCGCAGTTCGGCGCCGAGTTGAAGGTTGGTCGGTTGCCGATCCGCTGGATCATGTTCGAGTGACACTGGACTGACATGAGATTGTAGGATGGCTTCAAACCCGTAAACGCATGGGTCACCGGCGGAATCGCATGGCTCGACGACATCCAGGCCTTCTACCGTGAACGTAGTGCCATCGAAAAGGAGTACAGCCAGAAACTCAATGCCCTCGCCAAAAAGTACTTCGACAAGAAGATCCGGAAACAGAGCAGTCTGAGTGTTGGAGACACGCCGACTGTCACCCCCGGATCCCTGGAGAGGTACAACCAAGTCTCGCTTTGGTTGACAGGACTTCCGTACTGACTGACACTCTGTTTAGTGCCTCCATGACCACCTGGGCCACCCAGTTGACCACTCTCGAAAACCGTGCCTCTGAACATGATCGCTTTGCTACCCAGCTCATCTCTCACCTTGCCGATCCTATAAAGAACCTCTCGACGCGATGCGAGGACCTCCGTAAACACCACGCCGATTATGCTGCCAAACTGGAGAAAGAGCGTGACAACACTTATGCCGATCTGCGAAAGACAAAGACAAAGTACGACAGTGTCTGTCAGGATGTCGAAAACCGCAGAAAGAAGATCGACAGTAGTTTCGACCATGGCAAGACCAAAGCCCAGTCAGCCTATGTCCAGATCCAGGCAGACATGCGCAACACAAAGAACACATACCTGATCTCTATCAATGTCACCAACAAGCAGAAAGAGCGATACTATCACGAATACGTGCCTGACTTGCTCGACTCGCTACAAGACCTGTCCGAAACTCGCGTTGCCAAGTTGAACACACTATGGCTACAGGCTGCTACAATCGAGACACAGACCTTGTCGCGCTCCACCCAGCTACTCGAGAACCTCTCCGCCGAGATCCCGCGCAACAACCCCGTCCTTGATTCCATGATGTTTGTCCGTCACAATGCTGCCAATTGGCAAGATCCTGCCGATTTCTCCTTTGAACCTTCGCCTGTTTGGTTGGACGACGACGTGATGGCCTCGGATGACCTCAGCAAGACTTTCCTCCGCAACATCATGATGAGGAGCAAGGGTCAGCTTAACGAGCTGCGTAGAGAGTGTGATGCAAAGCGTCGTGAAGTCGAGGGCGCCAAGCGTGTGCGCCAGGCAATTAGAGATGGCACTGACAAGCGTGATGAGGTAGAGGTTGTACGGGCACAATTCAACCTGCAAGAGTCGTTACACGAGGCCGAGAGGAAGAAGGTGACATGCGAAGTCGAGGTCAGCACTATTGCGACCGCTGTTGGTGACCTGAGCATCGGAGCTCAGAACCATGCCTTCAAGTCTCAGACTTTCAAGCTACCCACAAACTGCGATCTTTGTGGTGACCGCTTGTGGGGTCTGTCGGCAAAGGGCTTTGACTGTGAAGACTGCGGTTTCATCTGCCATAGCAAATGCCAGATGAAGGTACCCGCTAATTGCCCAGGTCCACTGGACAAGGAGCAAAAGAAGAAGATCAAAGCTGAGAGACAGGCTACGGCTTCGACATCCACCCCTGCGGCAGCAAATCCTGTGGCCCAAGGCTCTTCTGACTCTGTTAACGACATGCCGCGTCTTAACCGTACTGATACGATGGGCAGCATGAACACACTTTCCTCTGGGTATGCCGCAAGTGCCAACCGCAGCGTCTCCGGAACCAATGTTAGACCACCTTCGAACTCGAATGATAGCGCCAACGATCTCGGACGGTCAAACACTGCAAAACGTCGCATCCTAGCACCGCCACCAGACCATTATGCGAATGGCAACGGTGACTCCGGGGATGGTCAACCTCGTGGCAAAATGATGTATCCTTACCAGGCGAGCGGCGACGGCGAAATTAGCGTGGACGAGGGTGCTGAAGTCACTATCGTCGAACCCGATGGTAAAACACCTTTCCCACCCTTTATTCGTATCCGAGAGCTAACGATAATCGTAGATGGTGTCGGTTGGATGAAGGTCCGTACACACTCTGGTGAAGGTCTTGTGCCTGCTTCTTACGTCGAGGCTATGCCCTCTTCTCCCGTGAGATCACAACCGGGACATCGCGCATCGATCACCAGTCTAGCGACCTCAATCGCCTCTTCTGCGCCTTCAATGAAGAAGAAGGGTCCAGCTGTGGCCCCCAAACGTGGAGCTAAGAAGCTGAAATATGTCGAAGCACTCTACACGTACGCAGCTACTGGCGAGGGCGAAGCCAGCATGGACGAGGGCGAGAAGTTGGTCCTGATTGCTCCCGACCAAGGCGATGGCTGGTGCGAGGTCGAGAGATCAGGAGGTCAAGGCAAAGGACTCGTGCCAGCAGGATGGGTCAGAGAGGTCTAGACGACCGACGATCCTAACAATGTGGTTACTCGTGTTATGAGCAAGTAACAAGGTATTTGCGTTACTGTAGATGATTGATTGTGCTCGGAGTTGTATATCAAGGGGAAGCGTTTCTTTTCCATCATCGTTAGGAGTAGAGGGAGGGTATTGTTTATTCCTATGGGCTTAGGTTGCCTCGCGGCTTCTCTACTTGCGACCCGCATCAGATATGTTTATAGCCAATTGAAGAGATGTGTGCATGCACATTGCACATTGCAGAAGTTTAGATAAGGACCCATGCAAATGTGCTTTTCCCATGATGCATGTCGCTTACCTCGGACCCTTCTGTAGGCGGGGTCAAGGGTCGTTCAAGAGGAGGCCGAGCAGCTGCCGATCCCAAACGACGCCCTGATCCACTCCGGCTAGAACACCTCACTTCATTTCGAAAGCACCTCAACCATCTGCAAACCATCACCGACGACGGCCGCCTTATACGGGCGCATAGCGATGCAATCATTTGAGCTGACCCAGGAGCAAGAGCAATATTCGTGGTATCGATTCGTGACCTAACTCGAGCTTACGTGCGACTTTGATCATTTCGACACTTGTTTGAGCTTCAGCCTGTCCGCGTGGTCCACCGCCAGTCTTTCTGCAGATTGATAATCTGAGCAAAACTTCGAAAAGTCTTCCACCTCTTCAGAGCATCTGGGTTACACGGGATATTTGAACGTCCGGCACTCACAACCACCACTCGGAAACTCAATCACGACATCCGGATCAACGTCTAGGCCCTATCACGCCATTCAGACAGATTCTTGAACCATAGCCAGCCACCAAAATAAACGGTGTGACTAACATGCCTCTACCATGCTCACCAGCATCCATGTCCGAGAAGGGAGACAGCTCCAGGTCGGCCACGGAATACGAATCTGAAAGTGACCTCATCACACCGAGGCCGGGACCTACCAATCCGTCCCTGCGTACCCATGCCAATTTATCGACACCTGTGCCGCCTTTTTCTTCCTGGTCGAGCAGTCGTGACCATCGCTTCTATGACTTTACCAGCGAAAGTGAGGTCGAGCGGCCCAAACGAGGCGTTTACCACAGTACTACCGCCAGCGAATTCGAGGAGGATCCTTCCAAGCACGATCAAGTAGAGCATCCGACCTCTACCCCTTCTTCTTCAAACCCATCTGGAAGTCAATCCAAACCCATCACGCCTGCCGCACCTATCAGCGACAAGAAGGATTCGGGAGACCAATTGGAAACCGAGGGCCACCCACCAGAGCCATACACGAAGCCTTTGGAGGCAGAGCAGCCAAAGAAGAAGAAAAGTCCCAGATCAAGTGCCCGACCCAGTCCAGGCCGGCGCCAAAAATCGAGTCCCAAGCCCAGTCCTCGCCAAAGTCCAGAACGTGGTACAAAACCTGGCTCGAAGCAGATACCGAAAAAGGATTCAACCAATTCCTTGGTTCCGGACAGATTCGCACCATCGCTCGAGACGCGTCGTAGCGTCACCTTTTGTCCTAGTGTATCTACTCGACCAGACGGATCTGACAGATCATCGTCATTCATGTCGCGACGTAACAACGCCAATCCCGACCGAGCACGCGAAGAGGCAGAAAGTAGCGCCGATGATAACACGGCAATCATCAGACGCAGGACCGGAGTGGGCACATATGGCAGCACGGATGCAGAGCATGTTGTGACAACGGGTTACGATGGTGCAGCAGAAGAAGGTCTAGATAGAGAGCCAAGTCCTATCGAGCGTAGAAGAAGAAGTAGTACATCTCAGAGAGTCGCAAGTACACGTGGAGGTAGGGACTCGCGACAAGGCAGTATCGGTACCGGTCAAGAGTCCGCGGATGAGGCGGAGAGAGAACACTACTGGAGACAGCTTGTTGAGAAGTACGGTAGCGTCGAACTTGAGAACAAGGGCAGTGTGGCACGCGATCACCTGGCACTAGGTATGCTGAATCCTGCATCTGCGACTTTGATACGCGATACTGATGACGGACGGCAGAACGTACATTTTTGGCATGGCTACGCACATCACTCTCGTTCGCATCAATCGGCATTGCGATCACACAACTTTTCAGGCTGAACACATCGATTGCGAGCGAAGGTAGTGAAGATGGTTCAGCATCGGCGACTGCAGTGAACAGCATTGACAAGCAAAAGTTACGACAACTAGGCAAGCCCTTAGGAGTAACATTTTTGGGAGTTTGTAAGTTTTCGACCGATTTCTGAGGCCTACGGCCATGACTAATGTGGACATCAGCAATACTTATACTTCTGCTCGGCTTCCACCGATATTTCGAAAGTCAGCACTATGTTATTCGTGGCAAGTTCCCGGCGTCTAGAGGTAGCATAATGGTTGTTTCGTTTGTGGCAGGAGCGCTGATTGTGGCGAGTCTGGTGGTGGTTATCGCGATCGCTCCTTCTGCTTTCGAGACATAGTCGGATTAGTGTAATGACATGTGGTTATTCAGTAGATAGTGATGATTGAGGAGGAAATGTTCAAAAATGTTTATCATATCATGATTGCCACGTGAGATAGTGGTCAAGCAGGTGAAACGGCGGTGGGCGCGGAAGCTTCTGGTTCACGTCCGAGGGTCCTTCGTCGAGTGGTGGGCGTCATCTCGATGGACAAACGCCGAGCGACCGGTCCGAGAGTCTCTGTGACTGTCTGTTGCCTTTGCCGCCGCCCTTGTTGTCCATCTATCATCGCTATTTGTGTACACGCCATATCCGCATACATCCCTCTCCTCGACACGCAGCAGTCATCCGAGCTGTTTCTGCTCTGATTGGCGACTCAGTGTGTAACACTCTCAGGCGCAATCATGGCCTCTCGCGGCGCACAGGTAAGAAGCCAACACAATGATGCCTTGACAAGACAGTCGCTCACTCGGTGCTATCTAGATTGGCTCATGGCCATCTGCTTCTGCCGCACTCAAGCAACTGTCACGGCGGTCAGCCTCGTCGTCGCCTTCCTCTCTCTTGGCTAGCAGTAAGTCTGAAGCCATTCGCTATGCGCCTCTGCCTTCAGCATCCTGACAACTATCTCAGCAGTCCGCTCTCAGCCTTACTCGTCATTCACATCATCTCGCCCCTCGCTGTCCATTCTCTCACGTACGCCTCTCTCGCAGGCGCAACCCTTCACTCGCTCCATCCGTGCTGCCAGCAGCGTCTCGCAGAACTTGCTCGCTACCCTCGAGAGAACTGCCAACAACAACCCTCAAAGTGCTACTGCTCAAAACGCTTTCTACAATGCTCTTAACCGTGCCGGCCACTACGATATTCTCGTAGAACGCTACGACAAAGGCATCTACGCTACGAATTCCTCCGTCGATCAGCTTTACTCCCGTGCCGTAGAAAGAGTCGGTCAACAAGAGAATGGTCAGACTTCTGGTGATGAAACTTCTCAGGCCGTCAGCCAGGCTGTGGCTTCTGCTCGTGGAGGTGGCAATGTCTCGGTCTCACGCAAAGGCAGCGGTGCTAAGAAGGAACCCCTTTACGTCGTAGTGGACGAGTCGCTCGGCGCCACCATTTTCAAGTGGGTCAAGTTCTTGATGGTCTTTGGTGTTACCTGTTACCTGTCTCTGGTTGTTCTCACCCTTTTCATCGATGCTACTGGCGTCATTAAGAAGGTTGGCGGAGCTCAGGACAACCAGGCAAAGCCTGAACTGCAAAAGACTCGCTTCTCGGATGTACACGGTTGTGACGAGGCAAAGGAGGAACTCCAGGAACTCGTCGAATTCCTCAAGGCTCCCGACAAGTTCTCGACGCTCGGCGGAAAACTTCCCAAGGGTGTTCTTTTGGTGGGCCCTCCCGGTACTGGTAAAACTCTCCTCGCTCGCGCTGTCGCTGGCGAGGCTGGTGTTCCCTTCTTCTACATGTCTGGTTCTGAATTCGACGAGGTCTACGTTGGTGTTGGTGCCAAGCGTGTCCGCGACCTCTTCACCCAAGCCCGTGGAAAGTCTCCTGCAATCATCTTCATTGACGAACTCGACGCCATAGGAAGCAAACGTCATGAACGTGATGCCGCTTACGCAAAGCAAACTCTCAACCAGCTCCTGACTGAACTCGACGGTTTCGACCAAGATACTGGCGTCATCATCATCGGTGCTACCAACTTTCCTCAATCGCTCGACAAGGCTTTGACTAGACCTGGTCGTTTCGATCGCAACGTTGTTGTTGGCCTTCCCGATGTTCGCGGTCGTATTAGTATTCTTAAGCACCACCTCAAGAACATTCGCATCGACGGCGAAGTCGACGCTTCCGTCCTCGCTCGTGGTACTCCCGGTTTCAGCGGTGCTGAACTTGAAAACATTGTCAACCAGGCTGCTGTCCGCGCTTCCAAGAACAAGGCTAAGCGCGTTACCATGGATGATCTGACTTGGGCCAAGGACAAGGTGCTTATGGGAGCAGAGCGCCGTTCTGCCGTTATTCAGCAAAAGGACAAGGTTATGACTGCATACCACGAGGGTGGTCACGCTCTTGTAGCCATGTTGACGAAGGATACCACCCCTCTCTACAAGGCCACTATCATGCCCCGCGGTCACGCTCTTGGTTTGACTCAAATGCTTCCGGAACTCGACAAGGTCTCGGAAACGAGAGCTGAAATGATGGCACAGATTGATGTCTGTATGGGCGGCAAAGTCGCCGAGGAGCTCATTTACGGACCCGACAAAGTGACCACTGGCGCATCTTCTGACATTCAGTCGGCTACTCGCATCGCCCACATGATGGTCACGCAGGCCGGTATGTCCGACAAACTCGGAAACGTCGATCTTAACTCAGATTACGCTCGTCTTTCTGGCGAGACAAAACAGCTCATCGAGAGTGAAGTCAGAAGACTAGTGGAAGAGGGCCGCGCTCGCGCCACTAAGCTATTAAACGACAACCGCGAAGGTCTCGAACGTCTGGCGAACGCGCTGGTCGAGTACGAGACATTGAGCAAAGAAGAGATGGAAGCAGCCGTACGGGGAGAGAAGCTCTCGCCCAGGAAGCCCACAGCGGATCCGGATGTCCCGATCAAGGCGCCGGAAATCCCTCTACCGCCATCGTTCGGTGTACCTCCTACCTCTCTCGGTGGGAGCGGAGGTAATGCACCAGGCGGTGTGCCCAGCCCTCGACCCTCCAGCGGAGGTGAAGACGGACCTTCTCCCTTCCCTACCGGTCCTTAGTTAGACCCCTGGTATTCATCCGCCGGAACATCCTTCGTCGGTATTTCACGTTTCCATCATTCACATCTCGATTCACTTGCGGCATGGCGTTCTCCTTTTCCTTGGTTTGTTGCTGGCCCTGGTGTGTGGAGAAAAGGAAGAACATTGTTCTTGTTGCAGCAGCAACAGAGAAGGGGCAAGGCCGCCCCTCTTGATCCTTTCTCCGCACTTGCGATGGGAAACCTTTTGGTGTTGATGGCGACTTTCCTCTCAATGGAACGTGTGTATTATTAGAACCCGGCCTCTGCAACAAGCATCGTCTGTCGTTGATTAAGCATAGATGTCTCTTCTGTGGTATCTATGGGGTCCGGTACATTCACTTCTATGGTATAAACAAAAGACCAAAAAACAATCATAATATCCTTTGCAAAAAATTCATCATGTCTCCTCTTCCATCCGGTCTTCTCTATCTCGCTCTACTTCTATCTATTTTTGCTCTTACCTAGCCTGTATCTCCTCCTTTTTTCTTTCTCTTACCTTGCCACCATCTCCTTCTTTCTTCTCCTAGTCTGGCTTTCCTTCCTTCCTCCTCTTGCCTTACTGAGGACATGTAAACATCATAACTGTCACTTTCATCCCGAGAAACCCTTTTACACCCGCGCCGCCCCGTCTACACAACTCTCTTGTTTATTCCTTTTCTTTCCTTTTCTCTACCAATCTCGTATGACCTTACTTTTTTTTTTCCACAGTAATTATTTTCGTCCTTGTGTTTATTCTCCATTCTTACGAGGATTGATCGATATTAGCCAGCCGTATATAATAATAATAATAATAAAATCATATATTCGGTTTTTTTTTTTTTTGCAGGAATGGATGAAGTGGATGAAAAGGGGAAAAGGAAGAGTAAAGTTTGTTTTATTTTTGAGGATGCTTGGATGACTTTTGGATGTTATTCGATGGTGTTCCATTGAGTATTTGTTCTGATAGTAGAAATGGGGTGGGGTTTGGGTGCTGAATCTGTGATTAAGTGAGTGGGAGAGTTTGAGGCTTTGAGATCAGGGGATGGGATGGTGGGAGAAGGGGTGATGTGCTTGTGCTTGTGCTTGTGAAGCACAATTATCACATCCATTCGAATCTCCACCAAGTAACTTCGAGATCGTGATCATCCCTGTCCCTGTCCCCAATTGTTGCAATGCAATACAAAAATAATCTACTTGCCCTCCGCTCTATCCAACAAGCCCCCATCCAACCCCACAGGTTCAAACCCATCTTCCCTCTTCCTCTTCTGACACCACACCATATCACCCCTGAAGAAAACAACCACACCACCTTTACCAGAAACGGAAGCCGTGATCCTGAAAAGCGGGTTTCCGGTCGCCGTATGTGCTTCCCTCATCGGCAGAAGCGTGAGATCATTCTCCGCACACCATTCCTCCACGACATCTTTGAAAGATAATTCCTGCTGTTGTGAAAACTTGGAAGTGGAGGAAGCTGCAGGTGTGGAAGAAGCTGCAGTGGCAGTGGATGCGGCAGTGATGACGGGACGAACGGGTCCGGCAGCAGGAGCGGGTAATTCCGACAACGAAATACCTTGCTCTTGTAGATTCAATGCGTCGTTGATTGTTCTCAACGCTTTGTCGAATTCGGCAGTTACATCTTGAATCCGTTGTAGAGATTCGGGGATGACGGATTTCCACCAGGAATACCAGGCGCCTATTTCTTCGAATGAGGCTTCCGGGGAGGTGAGCCATTGATGTAGCACGCTGTGCAGTTTGGGGAAGAATTCTGCAACTAGGAGACGAGCGAAGATGGCGGGGGTGAAGTAAGGTTGCCAGAGGAATACGTGTTCGAGGGGGGAAATGTCTTGGTCTGCTGGGTCGATGTCGAAGGTTTGGGATAGATGGGAGCTTAGACGAGGGAGGAGATGGCGTAACATGGTTGCGTCGAAATCTTTTGTGCCGAAGAGATTGCGCCAGTGCTCTAGACCTGGGAGGAGGGAAGAAACATCACATGTGTCCAGTACACGACGTAACTTTCTCTTCGCGTCTACGAGAAGACCAGTGCTGGCTTTCGGATCCAGATGGTAAGAGGGCAGAAGTGGTAGCCAGGGGAATAGCCATGTGTGTGGTGCATCCGAGCTAGAGGACTTGTGATGATGGCGTCTCTTCCTTGGGTTCCAGCTCGCCAGTGCATCTGTGAGTTTGGGCACGATCTGTTGGTCCAGGAGATTGGAGTAGACGAACGGTGGTAGGAGAGGTCGCCAGGCTGTCACTACAGCGATTAGAGGTGATGGATCATGCACATCCCAGCGCGTGACTGTGGATCGTAGTTTTGGTAGCCAGATGCCGTGAATAAGACTTTCGTATGGTGTGGTGGTTTTTTGCTTGCGGTAGCGTCGTTGTTCGGGTTCAATATCTGGATTTGAAGTCGCAAGTGCGTTGGATGTCTTTTCCAGCCCGAGGATTGGTTTTAGATGTGTGAGATGCTCGACTAGGCGGTATGATGGCGTCTCCAATGGATCCCAATCGTCCAAGTCAGCCTTGAAGAGAGGTGTGATTGTAGCGACGGCCGCCTCAGACAGATTATAACTCTCGATATCGTGGCGGAAGTCTTGCTGTAGTTTCTGCAGCTTCTGCATTGCTTGACCCCAATCGATATTCGCAATGTTCAAACCCTCGACTGCCGTGACCATTTGTCGCATCTTTTCAATATCGTCGTCTGCCTGATTGATTTCCATTTGTAGATGTCCCTGTTGCTCTTCCACGACGACTTTTCGCTCTTGCAAGCCATGCCATGCTTCGATAAATGCTTCCAGTTCCAGTCTCTCGCGCTTGGCTATCTTGTCGGCTTCAGTCTCGGCAGGTACGTTGACCGGTGTCATGAGTCCAGCAGTACTGGTGAGGAGTTTCGTCGTGCCTCCTGTCGCATCAACAATACTACCCAGCATCGCTTTCGGCAGTTCCAATCCAGGCGCCGCAGCACGCACATCCTCAACAGTACGATACTTCATCTTCCTCCTACCTCCCCCCACACCTCCAGCTCTCTCCTCCTTCTTACGTTCATTCCTCCTCTTCCTAGCCCTCCTCTCCTCATCACTGGAATCTTCATATTCCTCTCCTTTGGCTTCCGCTTTTCTCCTCTGCTCTGCTTTGTATTGGTCCGTCTTTTCTTTTACTGCACCTACACCGGCACCTTGTGGTCGTAGTTTTACTTCGATGGGGTTGACGATACCCTCGCCTTCTTTTCCGAGACCTTGGCCTTGTTTGTAGCCCATCTTGGCCATCATACGTTCGGCGAATGTCATCTTGCCGGAAGGCTTGCTCGGTGGTCCCGTGGGTTCGTCGAGTTTGGCGCTCTTGCGGCTGTTGTTGTTGGCGCCGAATTCGCCTTTGCGCTTGAAACTTGCACGCTCCATCTTGTTGGCCGGATGAGATAGCGCTCTCAACACGACGCGATTCGGATGGTCCAGGTGGCGCGACTTTGCGACGGTGTTGACTGTAGAAAGTTGGTCGATAGATTTGTTTGGGGAGAGCTTGCCGCTGCCTCCGGTGAAGTCATCGTCGGCCTCGGATTTTGCCGACCTTCACATGCCATTTCTTATCCATCAAGAGTGAAGCACAAACATGCCTTACGACTTGGCACGTCCTGTTGAGCTGAATCACTTTGCTGAGCTTGAGAGCTTTATTCGTCGAGACCGAATAATATTAACGTGCCATATGCACCACTCAAAAGGGTATACCTGACTAAACTCCCATATCCCATATGAATAAAGTCCACCTCCTGGGTTCGACTGTCCATGATTACAGCCTCATCTCATCACATAACCACCATCACAGCAACAAGTGCAAGCAGATTCTGAATCCACTTTGCAATCGTCACACGCTCAGTAGCTGCTCCTTGAGTAGGGCTGGGTGTCGCAGTCGCTGTGAACACTCCAGTCAGAGCCACAGTCGACCTACTGCTGCTGCTCCCACTGCCGCTAGAACTCAAGCTCGTGGATGATCGGGCCACTGGTGTTCCAGGCTTTCCAGCAGTCACAGTACTGCTGGGAGCATTGTATTGCTTCGAATTTGAATAGTAAACCCCTGCAGCGACCATACCATCCTCCAGCAGCATGTGTTTAAGCTGGTCAATCGAACAGGTATCTGCTACGTCCCTGATCCAGCATGTCGGTGCTGGTTGCTTGAAGGTTGCGGCATTGACATGCGTTGCGTTCATCGGTCCAGATGATGTGAAGTTGGAAAGGTTGATTGCCTCTCCCGTGCTGAGGTCCGTGCCGTCGATGATTCGTGTGAACACGGTGAAAGCAGTCTCCGGCTGGTAGTATGGTACCATATGACCTGCATCATAGATGCGGCTGAAGGAGAAGTTTCCAAATTGTCGTACAGCACCTCCGACGTAGCTGCTGTTGACGACAATGTCGGCATATCCTGCCTGGTTCCAGCCAGAGAGGTATGAAGATGACAATCCGTTCGAAGGGAAGTCCGAAAGAGCTGCTGCGACTGCGAAAGAAGCAGCTTCGCCACCCATCCAGTTGCACTTTTGGTCGTCAGTTCAGTCGTACGAAGAGTCGGATGTTCGAACCACTTACAATGTAATCGGCATCACCATACATCAGTGATACGCGCACGCCTGCCCGGAGAAGATTTGCGATGTCCTCGACCTGACCGCCTCGAACCGAGTCTCCCGTGTTGATAAATGCAGCCTGAACGGCTCTGTTCGAAGAGGTGTAGTTGACTCGAGCACCGATGGCTTTCTGCACCGATTCTGTATTCAGATATTCCAAAAAAGCCTGAGGTGGGTCTGGCGATGGGTTCTTGACGCGGATGTCGTATACATTGAGACCGCTTCCCTGGAAAGGCGTCATCAAGCTATTACAAGCGTAGGTCGCTGCTTGACATGCCGAGTTGGCCTGTTGCTCATCACCTTCGCCTTCCGGGTCAATTTGACCAGCAACTTGGCGACATTGCAAAATCGCGCTGGCACATTTGCTGTTGTACGCCTCGATCGTGTTGAGCTCGTCTGTCTGCGAGATGGCCTGGATGCCGAAGGTGTTGTTGTAAGCCATGGTGGCGTAGTAGTAGTCCTGTATCAGCACATCGATCATGCCATTCACGATGCCCAGAGAGGTAAGCTTGATCTCGAGGGTAGAGTTCTTGGGAATGGTTCCATTCTCGCGCTTGCTGTTTTGCTCCTCGAAGTAGTTGGCAAACGTTGGGCCGTATATGCCACCATAGCTCTCAGCAAAGAGGTTGATACCGGTGGTCGAGACGTTTGTGCTGTTTGGGTGAGCACCAGGATTGTATTGTGGAAAGGCAGACAGAAAACTCTGCAAGAAATGCCATGCAGCTCTGGCCGAGATGTCGGTCGTATTGCTGGTGAAGTTGGGGTTGTTCGAGCTGAACGTTCCGTTCAGCCAGACATAAGGGGGGTATCCCTCTGGTGCCGGGCTAGGGGGTTGATAGGTGCCTTTCACAAGATCAAGAGAAGCATTTGTAAGAGTGTCGTAGGATAGGCCGACCTGTTACAGTATTAGCATGTTTCTCTAAGGCATTGTTCGTGTGTTTCCGGTGCTGTCGCAAAAGGGCTCAAGACCAACGGGCTGCGACTCCTTCGAGAGTGCTAACAACACACTCTCGAAACAAAGCAGCCTAGCTTTGAGTGATTCGCGTACTGCGGTCGCCGCTCGAAACTCGAAGATTCGCGATGAGATACATACCTGAGCTGGTTGATCGATAAACAGAACATTCGAGCTCCTGTCCCAACCCCACATGCGTGCCTGTGTGCCGTATGTGCCATCGGCCATTAGAACGACCTCGCAAGGTCCGTTCTCTGCAAACATGCCGATCATGCTGCTGCTTCCAGGGCCGCCATTGATCCAGATGGTCAGCGGTGCTGTTTCCGGATTCTGCCGTGCCTCTGTAAACCAGAAGAAGGTGTTGATCGAGTAGTTTTGCTGGATCGGCTGCAGCGTGAATGGTGGCAAGCCAATGTAACCGGTGAATTGCTTCTGGGTGCTGAATGCCGTGGTACAAGTGCCAGCAGGTGGAGTCTTGTAGGCAATAGTGATATTCTCATTGATCGGCGACTTCAAGATATTCGAGTACTCTACTGGTGGAGGAAACTGGGCAAGTGCGAGCAGAGGTGCCACCAGCAGACTCGTGATGATAGAGTACTGCATTTTTGTGTCGTTGGAAATCAATGTCTGGATGAAGACTGGTGATGACCGTTAGTCATCGTTGGATTCGTTTCTCATGTCATTAAGGGTGTGGTAATAGACTGTTGAGATGCGACGTGAGGGTCCAGAAGGCGCGTGAGAATGGCCGATTTCCGGCGAATGCAGAGCTCATCTCAGAAAACATCGTGCGTGGTGACAGTGTAACGTGAGACGCGATGCGGAGATGGGAAAAACTTACTTGGTATTGTTGCTGCTGTTGATGATTATGATGATAATGTATGGATCAAAGAATCGCTGAAGTCGTATGTATGAACACGCTCAGTCCTGGCGTTTCTCTGCAGATAGAAAAGGAAGCTGCGACTGCTATGTACATTGAGTCAGTTCATGCTTTCCTCATTTTCTGCTCAACTCATTATGCCACCTCAACGATGCAGTAGCTATCGCGAGTAGATTCAATCCTTCCTTCCTAATTGTTTATGTGCCTTGGAGATCATTTTGCAAAATCGTACTCACCAAAAGAAGCACAATCCCCAGAAAGCACGTATACACAACGTTTCGAGACGGATGAGAAAAAGAGCGGAAGGCGAAACACTATTACACCGTCGGTACTCCAAGTACGTCCAGTTGCGAGTACGCCGGTCAACGAAGGATGTCGTGAACAAGTACGGGCGGTGAGAGAGATGATGCAACAAGTGCGACTATGAACACCACAGTATTGGTGCGCCCACGACCTGAGGTTCGAGGAAAGATCCTCGTTCGACCGAGGACGTGGAGGTCCTTGCTGCGCCTCCCGCACTCCACTGCAGTCTGCAGAAGGACCCTCTCCACCAATTTTAATTCATGCAGGCACCGGCCTTGGCAACGTAGAAGTCACTCTATCTGGTCTCGCCATCTAACATTCACTGTAATATTGCACTTTGAACCACGAGTACTGTCTGGACCATCATTCAATTTCTGTTTGACTGCTTGCTTACTATTTTTTCCATCTCTTTATGGAAGCATAATAACGAAAGAAATTTCGAAATCGGAAATTCGAATAGCAAAACAAAATGCCACCAAGAGTCATATCCCATGGTTACTGATCGTAATCCTCGTTGCAGTTTTGGTACCGTTGATAGCCGTCGGAGGAAAAGAGGAGGGAAGACGTAAAGAGGAAAACAAAATAACAGAAACAATCCGACAAAAACAGAGTATGCCGTCACATCATAACATCAGTACCGTGGTTGGGAATCTCTATACATGAAATGAAGAACAGAAATGGCAGAATCGAAAAACAGGGACTCGGAAGCGCTTCGCTGGACAATGCGAAAAAGACAAGGTCGTGTCGTGAAGCATACCGGAAACATGAGACGGCTTTGCGTTGCGTGGCGTAAATCTTGGGCCGTAAATAAAGTCATTGGGCGTAAGTTGGGCGTGTGTCATTCATTGATCAGTTTGCGCGAATGACGAGTCTGGCCAGGAACTTATTCGAGAGACAGTCGAAGTCGTTACGGTCGAACTTGGCATCCGATCTTGATCGGAGGTATTTTTCTGTCGTATCGTTAGTCTGCAGTCATCAATGATCATACATGAGCGAACTTACCATGCTTGGTAACGTGTTCCTTCACCTCGGTCAAAGCATCGCAGATGGCAGGGTCAGAGTTGAGAAGTTGGTGGTGGCTGCGAGTATCCCAGTCCATGAAGTTGGGCAGTTTCTGGCTGATAGCCTGGAAGAGACCGACGATGACACCGACGGGAGTGCTTTCCATGTCGTTGCAGAATTGGTTCACAGCAGACTCGTCGGGAGTGCGGTAGTGAGCATCGAACTGCATCTCTTCCCACACGGCGAGAAGGATGGCTGCAAGCATGAAGATAGTAGGCCAGTTCTTGAGCTTCTCTCCGCTGTAGACAGATGAGTAGAGCGCCGAGAGCTCCTCGAGCACATCCTTCTGCAACTCTCTCCACATATCGGCCAAGGCAATCTTGACCTGGAAGTTGATCATGCCAGGTGCTACGGTCTTACCGCAGAACTTGCTCTCCTCATCCTCAATCTTACCAACATTGGCCTCCTCCTCAGACAAGCCCTCAATCATAGTGATATGAAGCGTCAAGTTGTATGCAAGAACCAACTTGAGTGCTTTGCGGATCACCAACGACTTGGACTTGACCCAGTAGTGGTAGGCAGTCTTGAGCATCTCGGTTAAGAAAGGGGTGCCATCGAAGTATCCATCGACGAAGGATTCGAAGCCGTTGTCAAGATGGCAGTCCAGATAGTCCGACAGGCTCGAAGCTGAAACGCCTTCCATACCTGCAGACAGCTTGGACGTATGCGCCTCGAATTGAATGGGGTCAGTAATCTTCTCTGACCAATCGATGTTGAAGCAGGCGTCATCTTTGACGTAGACTTCGCGGACGTTTATCGGCAGAAGGTACCCATAGCCGTGAGTGATGTAGACAGTACGCTCGTTGGGTGAGAAACCTTTAATGTTGGCAGCTGAAACGCCAGGGTTGACGTGACGCTCGTAATCGGCTTTCCAGTCCTTCATGAAGAAACCAATGTCCTTGATGTCGATACGAGTGCAAGGGACTTGCCAGAGGCGAGCATGAGATGGGCGACAACCGCCACATGGGTTACCCTTGTCGCAAGTCTTCTTGAGGAACTTGCAACGAAGACAAGCACGGAGCTTTCTGATCTCATGCGCTTGCTGGCGTTGGTCGGCACGGAGAGGACCCTTTCTCTTACCGACACGCTTCTCAGGTGCACCATCCTTGCGAGCAGGAGGAGTGGCCTTCTTGATGGCCGACTTAGTGGTCTTGGCTAGAGCGTTGATAGGGGTCTTTCGCTTTCTCAATGGAGGCGAAACCGGGCTTGAGGCATTGGACGAGATGGTGGAAGCTTGTACTGCTTGAGATGTCGAAGGGCGGGTACCATCTGCAGGACTTGCCAAAGGCGACGAAGAGGTCGAGTGAGACGAGTAGTCGTGCTCATAGTCGGATGAGAAGTTTCTGGTGTGATGCGATCTGTGCTGAACGTAGTCTCCGGCACTGAAACCATCTGAGACGGGAGAGAACAGAGGGAAAGGAATTTCCTCGTAGCTACTTGACAATTGGGCGGAGCTAGCATCATCATTCGAAGAGTCTGATGCACTGCGAATATGCAAAGTCTGACTGGGGTTGAAGATGGCATTGTTGTTGGCCTCGACATATGAACCGAGGGAGTGCCTCGAGACGGGGAAGTCAACAGCAGTCCAGCCATTGTCACTACTTGAGAGAGATCGGATCTCGAGATAAGACCCAGTCGGCGAGTTGCTAGGTAGGCTAGACTGAACGTTGTTATTTGAAGCCATGCCCATCTGGAAAGCCAGAAGCTCGTTCTGGTAGTCGTTCAAGGGATAGGACAGGACGTTCATTGACTCCATAGGTCCAGCCATGGTCATGTAGGCGGTTGAATTCATGGCCATGGGGTTCTCAGCCGAGACAGGCATGTACTGAGGGGCAGACTGTTGGATCGGCATAGCATACGAGGCGTCGTAAGTGCGGTCCAGAGTAGCATCCTGGCTAAAAGCCTGCTGGGCAGGGAACTGGAAGTGCCACTGGGGATTGAGAGCGGCAGCTTGGTTCATTTGCTGCTGGGTATAGCCGAGGTGCATGGCACTAGATTGAACAGGAGCTGCAACATTGTAGGCCTCGTATGGCTTTTGATCATGTTGATTGACGGCGTAATCAAGATGCTGCTTCTGGTCGACTTGATGCACATCATACTTGTAGTCGATGTGTTGCGACACGGGCTGCTCGAGTTGATGTTGGTGCTGATGTTGATGATGTTGGTGTTGGTGTTGCGACTGGAGGGCCTGGTGGGCCATGGTCGGGTCGAGGGAGTCGAGGGTAAACGCCCACTGTTGCGAAGCCAAGGAGGATGACGAGGAATAGGAGTGGTGGTGGCGAGGATCGGTATAATCGCCAAAAGCCAGAAGGTTATCGGCGTGGGTGAAGTCGAGGTTGTCCATGATTGCGGTTAGCTGAGATGGATGGCTGCTGCATACAGGCACGGATGCAGGCAATCTCGACGTAGTAGGCGTTCCGTCGCACACACAGCTAGTTTGCGATAAAGGCACGAAATAGGTCAGCAGCGATGTTTTGCTGACCGCCGCTCTTGTTGCAAAAGGACAGCACGAGGGACCGTGGCATATAGGTATTAGCGAGAGCAGATGGTCTTGAAATGGCGGTGAGGCACCATCTATGGTAGCATGCGGGGCGGGGTCGAGCGACGCGCTAGCTTTTAGGTCATGCATGGGCCAGCCTGTGCTAACAAAGCGACAACCCGTAAGACCCGATGACTGCGTGACATTCTGTCATCTTCGAATGTGATGTCTACATTGCGCGCGATCTGACGAGACTGACTTCTTCGCGATGACTTCGAGAAATTCGCTGGCTGGAAACACATCTGCCAACTATGTTTCAGCCTCAGACAGAGGAGATAACCGTTGCGAGCAAAGCGTTGGCAGAACCCTGGAAGTCGGAAGCTTAAGCACGGCGCTCAGGGTAAGTGCAAGCGCTTGGATCACCCGTGCCAAGTCCGGCCATGCAGAAAGGGAAGAGCGACTCGCACACGAATCAAGTCCTCCTTGAAGACGCTCAGGCTCAGCTCACTACTGCTCTCGAGCCGCCTGCATCTTCCCGCATTCTTCGGCTCACGGCTTAAACTGTTCTACAATGCCCCCCAACGAGACCGACGAAGCATGACCACAACTAGCCTGACGTTCCGCTGCAACAGATACATACAGACAACACTCACTGTATAGCAGAGTACCTGTACGCTCGAGCGACCCACGTGAGTCCATCTACTATCGTGCCTCTGTGTAACAACATTCCATGGCCTCAGCGTTATCATGCCCTACTTGTATGCAAGGCACTTGTAGCCGAGTCAGTCATTGGTCCTAGATAAACCCGAGGAGCGCCAAAAATACGAAACCTCCACGAGCAGTGCACTGTGTCTGTTTCACTTCCTACTTGCCTACGAATTGATCTCGGGTGCAACATCCTACAAGCCGCTCTCAAATTGCCCATATCCACCTACGTCTTTGTAACCGCAAAGTCTTCAACATAGGACGCTTCTGTGCACAGACAAATCTCGGTACTCTTGTCTCTTCTTCCTGCAAGACAGAGACGGCTCGGTCGATCTTCATATGCATCTTGCGTGTGCAGAAGAGCGCCCGGAGCGTATGCAGCCGGTCATGTTGACAGGGTCTCAAAAAGCCATCTCCGATTCCATTCTGCACCCCATCGTCCTACGCACGTACAATTGTGATCAAGTTTCGAAAGCACGGTCTAGCGATTGGCCGGACCGCTTGGCCATCCAGACCTTCTAACAGACGGCTACAAGTTCATATCTCAACCCTTTTTGCCATCCAACACGTCTCGGCCAAATCCAATATCAGCAGCATCTCCAGTTTTCCAATCTACGTCTGGTCGAGTCTTGAGAAAAGACTCGCGTTCTTGCCATCGTTGGAACCAATCTACTAGTTTTGATCTTCCATCGCGCCACTGAACCCCAACGACATCCAAAAATGCCACACAGCAGGCCACCGCACATTCAGCCGCTGATGCTGGTGTATTCTTAGCTGGCGGCTGAAGCGTACCACGACCAACTGAGAGTTCGAGTTGGTCAAATCCCCGCATTATCTTCTCGTTTTGACCATCAATCCAGGCTTGGTATAAGAGGTTGTTTTCAGCACGGATCTTCTTCTCGTACAGAATGAGCACTTGCGCGTCCATCATGCCGTCGGCGCAGCCATGAAGCGTTCTCAATCGCCAATTGCGTGGTTGAGGGTCAGACCGCTTGTTTGTCAAGGCTTCGTCTTCTAGAAAATCGCAGATCACTTTCGAGTCGTAAACGCCATCACCGTTGTTGCCGAGGACTAGAGTCGGCAGCTTTGCTAGAGGATTTGACTCGGCGACAGTGGGGACATCATCAGACCATCCAGGATACTCCACGGGAGCAACGACCACCGTCTGAAGCTCGATTCGATCTGCAGTGCCCAACTCGACGGCAAGCATATACACTTTTCGGGAGTAGGGAGAGAGCGGGTGGTAGAACAGCCGATGAGGGCGGTCCAATCTTGGTATTGCATCCTTGCTGAGGCTTTCGGCTGAAATGGTGTCCTCATTTACTGCCTGGATGCGGAAGTTCCAGCGAGGGAAGTGGACCAGGACGCCTTGAGCGTTTCGAATACACACCACGTTTGTCGCCAACGATACGAGTTCGCCACGGTCGACGTGGTTCGATGCCCAGTCTGTTGGGTAGACTTCGATGGTTTGACCAACCCTCAAGTTGAGAGGGTCGGTCTCGCTGATGTCGCCATGTGTAGGCGTCGGCGGAGCAGAAGTGATTTTTTCATAAACTTCTTTACCATCGAGTGTAGTGGGCATTGGTGCTTTAGATTCAGCGTCTTTGGCAGCCTGCTTAAATCGATGGACCCATGCCCATGCCTTAGGGAAATGCTTCTCATGAAGAATTTCAGGAAGCATCCCGTCCATCAAAGGGTTGGTCACAATCCACTGAGCAATATAGACGGCATCAATGTCAGCAAGCGATGGTTCATCACTGCCCAGAATCCAGTCTCGGTCGTCCTCGAGGAACTCTTCGAGCTCTTGAAACAAGGCACGAATGTACGAGTATGACTCTGGTCTTTCCTTGGCCATTGCTTCGATACTGAAAGGTTTGCCAATCGCTTCAGACCTATCGGCCAGAAATGCCGGACTACTTGCAAAAGCAGAACGTTCGAACGGCAAGCATCGTGTTGCATGCCAGAAGATCTGATCGTTGTTCCAGTCTTGCAATAGTCTCTGAACTGCTTTGTCCGAACCGCTGAGTGGAACGTTCTTCAAAGGATACTTCTCTTGCAGAACCTGGAGAATCAATCTCGAATCACAGTATACATGGCGGCCGATGGCTAGCAGTGGGATACGGCGGTAAGATATGCCCAGAGCAGCCAAATCAGGACGTGGCATGATTGGTGGTTGGATCTGGACTTATCAGCATTCGCCTTCTATGGCCGACCTCGAAGCTTAACTCACGCATTCTGAGTACTGTACACCTGCAAACTTCAGATACCTGAGTCGCGTCAGCGTTGTCTATCCATCAAGTCGATGGTGAGATAGGTCTACCATAAGACTTTGTGCGAGTATATCGACTCCCTATAATGAAAGAAGATGATTTCTTCGCTATTCTGAGCCATGATTCCGGCAGCGATGCAAAAACTATGATCACCGTTCGAGTGTTGAGAGATACAACAGTAAGGACTGGCTTACTCTACCCCTCACCACTGACACGTCGTCTCTTCAAGGTTATGCCGGCTCGCCCATGATCGACAGTAAACAATATCACAGACTTGGCGCATCAACACAACAAAAGTCGTCAACAAAGGAAAAACACGACATCAATCAACGACTCCACAACAAATATATACAAGCCTCTCTATATCAAAGCAATATCAATGCCCCACGACACCGTTCATGTCCTCTGCTTCGCCTCTAATATATCCAACGTATATATAAAGCGGAGTGGAGTTCCTCCACCGCTCGTCCGCCAAAGCCCGGACCAACCCTGCCCAAGCTAAACAGATCGACATCACCTTACCGCGGCTCCACTCCGTTGCGCTTTCCCTTCTTTCTCGCACGGTCTCTCTTTTCTCAACAACCGTTCACTTTAGCTATCTTGCCGCTGCACGCGCTGGCCATAGCGAGATATCTGATGATCTTTCTGTCTAGTAGACGCCGGTACTTTTTGTAGTGCGGAAAATTCTTGAGGATCGTATGCAGGGTTTTTGTAGGCAGGTGCTTAGGGGGTCTTTCGGGGTTTGTTCGTGCGGATGGGTTGCACGACGGTGAGCGTGTTGATGCCCGAGTAGCTGATGGGATGCAGAGAGTGTTCGGGGCGGATAGACACTCCAGTGAGACGGACGCTTGAGAGACGAGGGAGAAAACCAATGCGATGTGGGAACCCCTCTTATCAGCGATGCTTCTGACGATGAACAGAAACGGCAAGAGGAACAATTACGATTGTGCTGATATGCGGAGCAACCAATCCTATCTCACCCAGTCCGAAGAATTGATCTTACCGAGTGCTTTCGGCAATATACACGTCTGGTCATTTCGTGTCACATCGGCCTCATCCTCTCTGCAACTACAGCGACAGCATTCACGTATCTCATGCTCGACCAACCACGTCTTGAGGATGCGGATCTTGGATGCAGAATTGCCAACTATGATTTCAATCACTCTCCCTCAACCATAAAGTCTGAGCCTATCGCTGTTTAGGATTATCTGCAAATTCTCCGTCGATGGACTATCGAACCAAGCCTCCTGACCACCAACCCTCTCTTTGGGACTCCTGATGGCAGACACGAAGTCATTGTGACTTCCCGCTGCGCTACCAATCCGTCCATCAATAACCAGCCACCACTCCCAGCCCATAAAATCGGATACGCAGCCACGCCAAGTCCTCTCATCTCAATACCCAAGCACGAGCGATCTTTGTGACCTTTTCATGGAAAGCATCATTATCGACACTCAAAGTAAGCAGCTTAGGAGTATCAAGCTCGAGCAGTAATGCGATCATCTCGAAAGCTAGAGCAGGCTGAAGACGGCGCACTCTCTCATGCATGAGACGGCTAACCATGTCGTGCTGTTGCGCGGGTGTGGCGGCCTTGAGTACTGAGAGACCGTAGAGCAGTGCAGTGATGGCTGTGGTCTGCTCGTGGTGACTGAGCTTCTCTTCAGCTTCCCCAGAGTTGGTGGACTTTTCGGTGTTGCGTTCTGCGATCATTTGGTCATAGTCTTCGCGGTCGAGCATGCTGGCGTTGAAGCCCATGATATCGCTGGCTGCCTCTTTTGCATTGTTTTCGGTTGGTTCTCCCTTTGTGGCGAGCTTCTCTTTCCAGTGTGCCATGCGCTTTTGCATGAACGATATGAGTCTGAGTTCTTCGGCGACGGTTGAAGGTGGCGACTTGGACTTTTCCTTGGGCACGCTCTTGCTCTGTTTCGAGAAGATGCGCTGCTTCTCCATAGCGTCTTTCGTCTCGGTGGTAGTCGTCTCTGTGCGGCCGTCGTGACTTGTGTGACTGGCGGGTCGGCTCGGTCTGTTGAACATCGATCCGTGTTGCTTACCCTCTTTAGCTGGCTCGGATGTGGGTTCATCCTCACCGTCCTCCCAGTCCTCGGCTGAGCCAACTTTCCCTTTACCGTTGCCTTGCAAGAGCTTCTCCGAATGCTGACCTAGCAGGCTGGAAGATTCGCCCACAAGAGTACCGTATCTGTGCAGCGTATCATCGGGCGAATCCTGCAGTCTCATGTCCAAGAATCTGCCCAACTCTTCGCTCGACATAGCAGGCTGAGACCTGTGCAAATCATGGTAACAGGCAGGATCAAGCTCAAGCCATCCAGGGGTCTCCCTGTCGCCGGATGAGGATACGCGCTTGTTGCGGTCGGCGGACAGCACATCGGCAGTAACATCTTTGGCGATGCTCGATCCTGCAATGGACATTTCAATGTCCGCTTCGGAACTGTTGCTGACACTATGATCAGTATTTCAAAACAACAAGCCCTGACATTTGGGACTTACTGGGCCATCGCGTCCTCATGCTCTGTAATCCCTGCACAAAGCACACCCAGCTCGTTCTTGTCGTCAAATTCAATTCTGTAAAATCTGGTCAATGGATGGAGAACTCGATTATATCGCCACGTTACACTTACTCTTCGTCAACCAGAGGCGTCTCATCCGTGGGTTCCTCGATTCTCTCCAGGACATCGCGGTCTTGAGGAGTCATTGGATGCAGAGGAGGTGATTCGGGCAATTCGGTGTAAAGGGCGAGCTCGTCGACGAGTGGGTTTCCAGTGCTGGTGTTGTCTTTGGAAGACATATTGGATAGTGATGTTGGATTATTGGTGTTGGTGACAACTTCGATTGCACCAATTCTTTAATGAACGTCGGGTTTCAATGGCAGAAGATGTGTTGTTGTTGTTATCGATTAGGTGATCCAACCGCGATACAAATCCGAGACGGCGGAGCAAAAGACAGATTCGGAAGACAAACAACAAACACGACAATACGGAATTGTCTCCACCACGGAAAGAAAGAGAAAGCACCGGAATTGACGACTTTCGACGATGGAAGTTCTGGCAACTCGGTCTTTCACTCGTTGGACTCAATTCACACAGCGAGTTTGTTTCTCTTGTTCCTCGTTGAGGGCGGGTATATGACTGTCAAAAGGCACGATTGTTCAAGTCATCAACTTTTTCCCGCTCCTGATCAATGTGTTCTAATTAGTTTGGGTAGCTCTCTTAGTTCTTCACGGGGGCTGATTCGTTGCTGCAAAAAGACACAATCGTTTTGAAGTCATGTCTTTGACTAATGAGAGTATCAATTTCATTGTTATATGATGCAATGGCAGCAATGCTATGTATGTCCTGCTGAGTGATAGACTCACAACGGCTTTCGGCCTCTCCTTCAAAGTTGCATCATCATGAAAGATGCTCGATGACAACATCGTACATGAGTTTGGTAATCTCGAGCTCAGATTTTAGAGCCCTCTCGTCCGTGACCAGTTCGACGAGGTCTGCGTGACGCCTCATGAGAAGCATCTTGATAATGACATCGGCTTCTCCTCTAGAAAGCTTTAGGTTGGCACGGGCATTGATAGTGTTGCGTATATACGCCTTTTGTTGGATGTGATTTAGGCCTCTGAGTGCTGCAGCTGTGATGGAAACATTCGGTGGAGCTGGTGCTGTGTTGACAGGCTGCTCAATAATGTCGCTCATGTCGTAGTCTCCCTGTGGTTGCTGCTGAGGTGGTGATTGCTGTAGTGGTGGTAGTTGCTGTGGTCGCTGTGATTGCTGTAGTCGCTGTGATTGCTGTAGTTGCTGTAGTTGCTGTAGTTGCTGTAGTTGCTGTAGTTGCTCTGGTGTTGGTACTTGCTGTAATGGCGGTAGTTGCTGCTGGGGTAGTGGATGCTGCTGAGATAGTGGTTGTTGCTGAGGTATTGGATGCTGCTGAGGTAGTGGATGCTGCTGAGGTAATGGTTGTTGCTGAGGTAGCGGTTGTTGCTGAAGTGGTTGCTGCTGAGTGTCCGTCTGAACGATCCTGGGACTGTCATCATTAGCATCTATAGTAGCTATCACCAAGCACTAATCCACTCACTGTCTCATACGTAAGACTCTGACGAATTCTCTCCGAGTCGCTTGGCTCATCCCAACCGCACTAAATTCTCTGACCGTATGAAGCCAGGCAAACAGCGCTGATGGCACTGGATCGTGAACATCGACGTTTGCGGGTCTCTCCCTCTCAAATGCATTCAGAGCTATCTGTAGCTCAAGGATACTGAACACTTCTGCTGGGTTGAAGGACATGATTGATGTTATGTTGAAAAATTGTGATGGTTTGATGCTGGAAGAGCAAACCTTGATCAAACCTGATGTAAAGTACGAACCCAGCCGGCAAGTCGCGACTTCCCAAAGAGGGCTGCAAATCAACACATGTTTTTGAAAAGGTTGACTTTTGGCAAGAACGACGCATCGGCACTTCCTTCTAACGGACGACTAGGATCATGGCTGTCACAACACACGTTGTCTTTCAAAATCCTTTCATCTTCGTTCGACCGGCATTCTACTAGATCGTCGTTAGCGGACGCTATACACGAATGCAGTTTCCCACCTGTCTCACCGCATTAACGTGACTCTTAGATCAAACGATCCGGATGTTCGAAATTGGTTGTGCATAACGATACTTCCTGTTCATATTATCAAAGCACTCACTAAATCCACGAGCCACCTTCCCTTCCAACCACCCTACTCCTTCAAACTCTTAGCAAAATCCTCCACCGCATCCACAAACTTCTCATCCCTCTTGAACCCCAAACTCAACGCCTTGCTAACATCAAATCTGATCGGCCAACTATCAAGCATATCCTTAATCTCCTTACTCGGTTCCTCCCTCTTCACCAAGCTTACAGCTTTTTCTCCACCAACTTGCCTCAAAGCTTCCAACATCTCCTTGACACTAGCTGTTATGCCAGGAAGATTGATCTGTCGCGTGTGAGAAGGCATACACTCCCTCTCCAACGTAAGCACATGCAGCAGATTCTCCACCAGCACGCGCGGCGAGCACAACCAAGCTTCAAAATCATCCGCACAAGGCAATGAGCTTTCCAACCCTTGCAACGGCTCCCTGAACATCCCAGACATCCACGAACTAGCCGCCTGAGTAGGCTTCCCCGGCCTGACACTGATGGTCGGAAATCTCAAGATGAATCCATTGATGTATCCTCTGCGGCTGAAATCATTGATCGCGTATTCGATCATTGTCTTTTGCGTGCCATAGCTGCTGGAAGGTGTGGGTAAAGTCTTTTCGCTCGGCCATTGGGGAAGAGGGTTTCCATATATCGCTGTGGAAGACGCATACACCACTTTGACACCCGGTGTTTTCTGCCTCAAAGTTTCCAGTAGGTTTAATGTACTGTGTAGGTTCACGCGGTATCCGAGGTCAAAATCCGCTTCGCTGCCTGCGGACATTATACCGTGGAATATGAAGATTGCATCCAAATCGGAAGGGATCACCGAGGCGGAATCGGAATAGAGGTCGGCTTTTATGCAGATTGCGTTCGAAAATTTGGAAGACGCTTTTTGAGGGATGGGGGGTTCGAAGATGTCGATGAGGGTTACTTCGTGGTCGGCGTTGAGGAGATGTTCAGCGAGCAATTGGCCTACAAAGCCGCCTGCTCCGGTAATTGCTACCTTCATGATCGCTGTACGTGATTGAAAAGGGTTTTGATTGTGATGTGTTTCTGTCTTCCAGTTGCCGGTGATGTATGAGCAAGGCTGGAATGAAGAGTCAGGATCAATACTCATGCTCGGAAAGAGAAAGTGTTGGTTATATATGAGGCTCTTATGTCGACCCCCGGCAATAGGTGAGCATCAAGGCGGGGGATGGTGGGGCATCTCATCGGTAAGAAGCCCGAAAACACGGAACAATTCTGTCGCGAAGTCGATCATCAAAACGCCGATGACGGAAAACATTCAGGCAGATTTTCAGAGAAGGATCACAACACACGCGGTCGTAGCTAATGACCATCAAAGCAGAGAATTGAAGTTTCGAAAAAGGTTGGTATTATCATGGGGTACTCGCTAATAGCTAGATCAGGTATGGACAATCTCGTCTCCAGCAACCGGCATATTCATCATATTCGTGTTGAATTCGTGACTTATTTCTTGTACTTGTTGTGGATGTCGATGACCTTTTGCACCTCATCGTATGAGCCCATGAAGATACCGGACTTGTCGTGGATGGATTCGGGGACGATTTCGATCATGCGGTCCATCTTGCTGTTGACTGCTTGACCGCCGGCTGTGATGTTGTGTTAGCAATGAGCTCGTGTAAAATGAATACTGATCACGCTTACCTTGCTCGAAGACCATGGCCATAGGAGCACACTCGTACAGGATACGGAGCTTGCCCTTGGGCGACTTCTTGTCCGAAGGGTAGGCAAAGATACCACCGTACAGCAGAGTTCTGTAGGCATCGGCAACCATGCTACCAATGTATCTCGCGCTGTAAGGCTTGCCGCCCTCCTTCTCGGGCTGCTTCATGGAAGCGCACCACTCCTTGACGGGGTCCTCCCACCACAATGAGTTACCCTCGTTGACCGAGTAGATACCACGCTTGCGGGGCATCTTCATGTTGGGGTGGGTCAGGATGAATTCACCAAGAGCACTATCCATGGTGAAACCGTTGACCGGGCCGTCCTTCATGGTCATGACAAGCTGTGCGGAGGCACCGTACATGGTGAAGCCAGCAGCAACCATGTCGGTACCGGGACGGAGGAGGTCCTCCTTGGTGCCCTTGGCACCCTCAGCGAGCTTGTAGATACCGAAAATGGTTCCGACCGAGACACCGGCATCCAAGTTGGAAGAACCGTCGATGGGGTCGCAAGCGACGGCGTAGCGGGCGTTGGGGTGCTCGTCAAAGACGATTGGTTCATCCTCTTCCTCCGACACCAGGATGCGCACGCGACCTGATGATCTCATGGCGGAAATGAAAATGTCGTTGCCAATGACATCGAGCTTCTTCTGGTCGTCACCGGTCGAGTTTGCTGAGCCAGCAAGACCGGAAAGGTTGATCAATGAGGCACGGCGGATGTAGTAGGCAATTGACTTGAATGCGAATTGCAGGGAGTGGCAGAGGAGACTGCGCGGCTTATCAGCAATGCGAACTCAACACAGTTGACTCGACCAAACGTACGTAAAGTCACCAGTGGCTTCCTTGTGTTTCGTCTGCTCCTCGGTGAGGAATCTGGTGAGAGTGATGATTTCGGTGTTGATGGCTTCCGAGCCACCAGGGCCGGTGTGAGACTCGTTGTTGGAGGACATTTCGAATCTGGTGTTTGGACTTGGTTGAGGGGTCGCGAGGAACTGAGTTCAAGCTGTAATGTAGCTTTGGTGGGGTGTGAGGGGTATCAAGGTAGAGTGGGACAAAAGATGAATGGAGAGAGGAGAAAGAAGAGAGGAGTAAGAGCGCGGCAGTGACAGCTAAAAAGAATCTGACTGCCAGAAAGTACCAAGCACACAGTGAAGAGCGGGCAACGTCACAAAGGAAGTGTTGGTCGGTGTTGCGGAGCTCAAAACGTCAGATGTGGAGAAGCAACAAGGACGATCCTGCTGTTGACTCGGATGCAAGTTTTGGTATCGTTTCTCTAGTCAATTGGATGTATCTACTGTTGTATGGCGCGACAGCAGCTGCCAGTGTATTTGTACAGGGTCAATTGCCGAGGTCAGCCTTCGGCGCAAGTGAAGATAACTCGCGCGGACAAAATGCCGCCCACCGGTTCGAAGACACGGTTGATGAGGGGCAGTCGAACGTGCCTGGGGGAGGTGTATTTCTCCGTACTGCCTCCGGCTTTGCCCGCATCATAGCTGGTCAGTTCGCACTCTGCGGTCACGATCCCGATTGCTCGCCCCATTGAAACCTCCATAGCATTCTCCACGCTCTTCGATCTCCAGATCAACTTCGGGTATAACCCAGCCTTGGAGACACGTAGAATAGCCAAGTGCCTGTTGAGCCTCCTCTGCTCTGTGGAGGCTAATCAGACCAAATCTGCCAGCTTGACTTCGCGACTGAGTGCCAAGAAAACCAGACGGCTTTGTTGATGGGTAAACATACGGGATATCTTTGACCGAAGGAAGTCGTGGACTCGGTGAATTATGAATATATACATTATGCTGGAGTGATCCTCCTCTATCTTTTTGTCTAGACATGAACAAAAGCTCGAGGTCGAGCAAGTAGAAATACTCGCAAATGTCTTCCGAAATGTGCCAGAAGATACGGCGGTCGATTGACCGTCTAAAGCAGAGCGGCTGCACCAATCAAGGCACCTCCAATCAAAGCGTTCATATGAGGAACACCGCTCTGGACAGAACCACCGGTGGAGGTACTGCTGGGCGCTACTGTGGTCATAGATGTGGCAGCGCCAGTAGCAGTGGCTGATGTACTGGTGATACCCGAAACACTCGCAGGTCCAATGCTGACGGTCGGCTTGAGGGTGCTGGAGGTGGTGGCTGGCTTGATCTTGACATCGTTGTGGTCCATCAATCCAGGCGCTTCGTCAATCAGCAAGGCCTGAGTCACCTCGAGAGCTGAGAGCTCTTGTCCAATGCCATAGTTTCCATCAAACTCGGTGTACCACTTTTGACCGCATGTAACGCCATCACTAGGACCAGAACAGGATTTAGCGGCTCCTTGGGCAGAGGTGGTCAGGAGTGGTAGGATGGCAGTTCTGGTATAAGGTGCGACAACCATGGCCTTTGCGAGGAAACGAGCGAGGTAAGCCTTGAAGCTAAACTGGTCGTTATTGCAAGTACCGTAAGGCTCGCAGGCAGCTTCAACCATGACGTTGGTCGCATTGTCTTCGGCTTGGAAGAAAGTTTGGTCGACTTGCTCGATGAGACCAGTCAAACGAGTCTCCCAAACGGACGAGCCATTGGTGTAGTTGTACAGCATTGCTGTGCCGTAGATGAAGATACCGGGGTTGTATGTCCATTGGAGCTGTTGCACCTCTTGACAGTTGTCGGTGGTCGAAGCACCGTCATAGATGCGGTAGCTCTCATCGATCAGACCAGTAGCGGTAGTCCAATCCCAGATACGCTCAGCCCAATCGTAGTAGGTGCTGTTGCCAGTAAAGCGTGCCAGGCGAGCAGCCATCTGGAAGAAGCCTCCGTTGGAGACAGAATTCTTGTACGTCCATCCATTATTGGTCGAGAAGACCTGCCATCTCAATCCACCGCCGCATGTTGCTGTGTCCCATCGAGGAGCCATCGAGTCGAAGGCATTCACGGCGAGTGTCTGCCAGGAAGGCGAGCCCTCCGGAGGGTCGGGAAAGCCATACTCGAGAGCTGATAGAGCGGAGAAGGTCCAGAAGGCTTGGTCGTCGTTACCCTGTATGGCTGTCAGTCACCTGCTTCTGATAGTCATGTGAAAGGGATTTATATACCATGCTGCTGTAGTATGCCTCGGGAAGGAAGTTGTTGTCTGTGCCGGTCTGGGCCATCATGGCTTGCATGACAACATCATTGAAGCTCGTATCGTTCGTGTAGGCCCAGTAGTCGATGAGGCCGCCCCATACGGCTCCAGCCTCCCACCAATATAGTGGCCAAGGGAGTGTTCCTATCGACTCTTTCGGTGTGTCTGTCTTGTTGTTTTGGTAGTAGTTCATGAGTCCATGTGCGAGAGTTGATGCTGCTGTGCGGATGGAGTCTGGTGATGTAACGTCGAGATCCAAGGCATATCCAAGTTGAGCGCATGCCGCTACGGCTGCGACGGATTGTGTGAGTCTCATTGAGGTCGGTTATAAGTATTAGTCGTATGAGATGCAAATAATAGATGGTCCGCAAAAGTCCAGTGCTGAATGCAAAATACGAAAAGCTGTAGCAGATGACGAGAAAACTGAAGGCGGCGCCATGATGGTTTTGTATAATGAGCTCGTGTTAGCAAGGAAGGCGCATTCTTCGCAAAACTCGATCAAGTGTTGAATTGCCTATCCATAGTATCCAATAACGTCTATCGTCTTGGATAGGCTGAAATTGGGTAGCCGTTAGGCGCCTGTCTCATACCAAATACAGCTGTGGCTTCGTATTCTTGGCCGCGGCAGGGAAATGAGTGTGTGAAAAGCCTGGAGGCGGGCTGAAGGTTACCATTCTTATAGCTAGAACATGATTCATCTGACATCGCAATTGCGACAATATGGCAGCCACAAATGCGCCATGTTGATGATGGAAGGAAAGAATAACAGCTTTTGTTTGTGTAGCTTTCTACCTCTCTGCGCCCAGCCGTGAACCGTTGACAACCTCCACCACAAACCTCATCAACGGCCAACGTCAATCGCCAGCCTCGCACGCTGACGTGAACACTTCGAAATATTGCTACTATTCCTGGGAGCAGATGTTCAACGTCCTCCTATGCGCTTCTCCTTGTTCGTTATGTGATGGCGAGTAAGACAACGTGGCCGCAGACCAATCTCATTGTACTCGGTTCTTGCCAGGTACCCCATCGCAATTCACAGTGTTTGCAGGTACAAAGCCAGATAGCTGAGATCCTTCGATCGTCTGTAAATCTCAACGATTGGACTTACCAGCGTCTTGGTACCATGTCTTAAATCTGGTTGCGAGCATCTGGTAGGGCGATATTTTCCAAGTCTCGATGCTGTGGGGATTACCCTGGCTGTGATTTGATCATCTAATAAACCATCCACAACGATCACACATCCGATGTCTAGGTGGTTCTACAGACTTAGGAGTATCTTCTTGCCTTGAAGATCACGTTTTAGGTGGATGGGGGCTCGCTGTGTGGTATAAGAGTCTTCAACAACAAAGTCATATTTTCAGCGCTCACCGCACATTTCATCCACCATGTGGAACCGATGAACTGGTAAGTTCCTACCGAGTAGACGCACGACAGAGTTCAACATCACGAAGCTTCTTGAGAATGTCCATTGTGCCGGTAGAAGATAAGATCCAACGTGTGCGGACGTGAGACACTATTGGCCGGGCACAGTACTCAAAGGAGTACAATATTTCTCAAAAGGCGGTCTTCTCTGATTTTGCTTCAGTCTACATGCTCCTACAATGCGTATAACATACAAGTTAGGTGCTACTTAGGTATCGTTCATCTCACCGTAGTCGAGTCTTCTGACGTGCAATGTACAATATCTTATCGGCTCGGGTGACGTTCAATGAGAGCACGTGGGGATGCTGCTCTCACTGGACACTTTCTTGATATCGAACACTTTGTGCATCTCTACACCTGGTTACTTAAGATACCCATCGATCGGAGAGCTTAAGATGAGGCCGAGAATGACGCGCGCCTATTTCCAACTTTGAATAATGGCCTGTATCACTGTGATCTAGTCCAGGGTTGATTACAACAACAAGGGATGGAAAAATGAGTTTGAATAAAAAGACCTATATGCAAAGGAAAGGTCGGCGAGATAAGAATCGAAAGTTTTCGGCAAAAGACTGCAGCTTATGCCATGCCATGCCATCAGAAGTGCCAATGACTTAAACAGTAGGCCATCCATTGACCCACTTGATCTTGTTGACACCAAGACGCTTCTGACCATCGGCGTAACCGATAGTGGTATCAACGTAATGGTAGTAAAGAACCCAACCCAAGCTAGGATCATTGTATACACCCTGACCACCAGGAGCATAGATGTTTCCGTGCGAAGGCAGAACAACAGTACCACCACCGTTGGTACAGCTCTTTCCACTCTGATCCACGAAACCACCGGTAGCAGAGTTGGATCTGCAGACCTTGATCTTGTATTCTTGGCCGGCGGCAGGGCGGTTCTTGTCGAGACCGCAGCAGATGCCTTCGCTGAAGAACATGTAGTAGCCGCCGTTGTAGTTGATCATGTAGGCGCCTTCGACGGCGTGGGTGCCGCTGGGTTGGAAGATGGTGTTGTAGCTGGGGCCGGCGGAGGCGGAGACGGTGTTGGGGGTGGACTTCATTTCGACTTGGTAGATATCGTGCCAGAAAGAGCCGAAGTTCATGAGGTATTGGCTACCGACCTTGATGAGGTTGGCATCGATAGCATTGTAGGACTTGCTGCTGTCCGAAGAGATACCGGCTACATCATGTTAGATGCTGAGATAAGGTATGATCGATGGATCGATGTATAGTGACTTACTGGAGCCCTTGTCGGACCAGCTGCCGACATCCATGGTAGAAGAAGTGGCGAGACCAATCACGGAGTTCTGAGTGCCAAAAGAGCTGGCAGTGTAGTAGAGGTAGTAGGTGCTGCCGACCAGAGAGACATCAGGAGCCCAAAGATCGGTCTTTCCAGAGTTGGCTACATTTGCGCCGTTGGGGAGGACTTGACCCTTGTAGACCCAAGGTCCCTGAATGCTAGAAGCGGTATGGATAGCAATACCACCTCCAGTAGAGAAACGGAAGTAAGTACCATCAGAGGTACGCTTGATAAGGGAAGGGTCGTGAGCGTTGGTACATGTACCACTGCACGAAAGAGGGTTCGAATAAGCTAGGACGGTGGCGGCCAGCGACACAACGCCCGACAAGATGGTAAAAAGCTTCATCTCGAAGAACAAGAACAGAATAGAATAGAACAAATGAAGACTTCGGTCGAGAGCGGGTGAGACGAGACTGGTTCTTCTTACCTCGACAAGGGAGACTCATGTTTATGTATCCTTACCTTGCAAGCTACCTCTAGACTGCCATCAAGGGGTCGCCGTCAACACAGGCTGATATGATCAAGGCAATGGCTGAAACGAAGCAGAGTGTCGATTATATTAACCTGATGATATTCTCCGAGGTAGCGAGCAACAAGCACCATGCACGAACTAGCGGGAGTCTAGGGTGGTATCCTACAACGTGCCAAGGTCAGTGGTCGAGCACCTCCTTGGTTCGAACTCGATCCGTAAAGGTGCGTATACCCCGGATGAGCTTTGCGATATGACAGGGTATTGCAGAGATGCAATTGCCGAGATCAAGCCTTCTCGCTTCGTTTTTCAGTACGGAGAAAGCTTGGATACATTCGAGCATTCATTTCTACATGGTCGCTTTCGCTTTATCATGAAGAGGAATGTAACTTTGCCAAAGATGATACTTCTACTATCAATGCAAGGTACCGGCTGGCATGTCTTCGCGATTGGTGCGTTTTCTTCAAGGCTCGGGCCTTTACCATCGTTCAGACTTTGGTATGCCGATCTCTAGGAGCATCTGCGGAGAGAGTTTCGATGGGTGAGAGTGGCATTATCAGCCACACGGAGTCGTCGCCCGAGAATTTCTGTTTCGAGATGAAAGGGCAATATGGTACGCATGGTAAAGATAAGCGTCCCGTGGTATCCAGAATAAGAGCTAGATATGTCGCCAGTCCTGGTCTTGATGCATGAAATTGCTTGACACTTGTTGGTATGCGACGGGCTCTAGTCGGCACGAAGCAAGGTCTGGTACGTGAGAAAACACGCTATATCAAGACTGAAGGATGCCGCGGCTGCTGGCGGCTTGTCGGCTGAAACAATTGCGGGGTCGTTGTGCTATACCTTGCCCTTGGCAAACGCAAAATAGGCTCTACTTATAGGATAGAGCAGCTACTTTGAGGATAGTATCGTTTTAGCAAGATGCTTGGTTTTTGGCACGCTGCAGCCAGCCGGTGGGGGAATGGTTTCGAACCATGCCGTGTTCCGCTGGCGTCCAAGAATTGATTGCATTGTGTGTGACAAGTTGAAACAGCCAAGGTGGTCATCCATGTCATTCATGCAATGTGTGTTCTTTTCATTGCTTCCAGAGATTGGTGGTGTTCTATGGCCTGGATCGCTCGAGTAGTGCCTTCGGGAGAAGAGCGGGCACAGCATGTGGATAGGCCAAGAAACATGCTTCGGTCGTCCTCAAGGAGACGAACACTCTACGGGCGTAGGTGTCAAAAAGTCGCTTGTGGGGATCCACATCTCAAGCCCCTTTCTGTAGTAGCGAACGGCTGTATAAGAAAGGCTCCGGTGGGAAAGTATACTATGAGACATGTCCTGAGAGACTTCGCACGTAAGTCAATATCGAAAAGGAAGGTGTGATTGTGGTGTACGAAGGCAACGAAAAGGACTTGTTGTGGATCCGTGCTGAGAACCGTTTGAGTCCACTCTCTCTGTGTTGGCAACAGAGAGTCGGGACCACCACGATCAAAGCTCCAAGGTTTCAATGCATCGTCAAAACTGGCCATAAGTCTTGACAACGATTGTCCAGGGCCCTCCGGCCAGGAGTAGATCGCGGCGAACAAACAAGCTTACATAGACCTCTGCCATCAGGATTGACTTAGCAACTTGGTTGTATTGCTCGAAGGCACAGTAATACCAGCGTGACAAAGTTGGTCAACTGACCCCTTGCCTGATCGAAACCAGTTCGGAGTTGGAGCTTCAGAACCATGTACAAATCCGTAATGCTCATGCTCAGAAGCACGGACAGTGCAAGCTGGCCAGGAAAGATGCTTGTTGCTTCTCGCAAAAACCACTCAGGGGTACGAAATCGCCTTCTGGCCGTCTATCATAGATCATCTTGTACGGAGTACCCATGGCCGTAGAGCTATCCCCCACAGCATTGCAAGCCTCGTTGCCTGATTACTTATTTCCACCCCCAGCGCGAACCTTCCATCCGACGAGTCGAGAACCATCAATTTTCGTTCGCCAGGAAATCCGCTGTGGCCGAGTGGTTAAGGCGTTAGACTTGAATCATCATGATACGGTATCTAATTCCCTAGGGAGCACAGGTTCGAACCCTGTCGGCGGAGTCATCGTTTTGCACTAAGGCACGCTGCTATATGGTATAGGAGTCGAGTGGGTGATCCTTTTGAAAAAATAAATATGAAATGGGTGGTGGTGGTTTGGGATTCGGGAAGGAACGGCGACCGGCAAAGCCTGCGGGGAAAGGCAGGAGCGGACAACAGCCAGCCAGACAGAAGCTTGCAGCAGAGGTGCTAGGTGGTGGGAGTCAAGTGCGTGTCGATCAAATGAAGCAGGAGAATTGGATTGAGAAAAATTGGTCTTGTCCTCGATTTGTGACGTGGTCCCAAGGCGCGGCTGACAAGGACCTGGGTGATAGCCTCCGGCCTCGTTCAGGAAAGACCTACCTACCAATGAGGGACAGAGGAACCAGTAGAGACGACCATGGGAGGCAAGCAATCGCCGTTCGACCTTTGGACCAGAGGCTTCAGCACGTCGCGTCGTCGATTCGTTTGCCATAAATCTTGACAATAACGACTCTCCACCAGCATCCTTAGGATCGCGGTGGGAAAACAAGCTTACATGAAGTAGCCTCACTGGTCTCTAGCAACGGTCGATGGTATTGCGCCATGTTTTGACAGGCAAGAGCGAAGGAATAGAGTCACTGGTCCGAGCGTAAACAAACTTGCCTGTCGGGCTGTCACTCCAGGTCTTGGCTTTATCCTCAATCGTCCGACGATCTTTCTTGCTCAGACATCCTTCATGGTTCGACATGGAGATCTTCCATCCTATAGCGACAAGCCTCTCCGACATGAGTGAGGTATCGACTATATAGTGACCGAATGATGGCGCAACATGCGTCTGTCTCAATTCCAGCCCCTGACACCATCTCAATCACTCGGTCGGGTTTGCTCGGTCAGCCTCCCTCGCCGTTATATCAAGGGACTCGGGCGCCCCGACCCTAAAATCCTACTCTAAACGATTCGGATGACAGCCGCCGAGCTCTTCCGCAGTGGTTCGTTAGATGACAGACGTTACACCCCCAGATACCTTTCTTCCACTTCGATTGGGTAGGATCGAACATACCAATACTGATCTGGATAGTCTAGGTCTTGGTCCCTAGATCGTACATTCCTCTTTAGTATAGGATCTTGCATATCCACGTAAGCTGCAGGTACCCGATGATCCACAGGCGCGACTTGGAAACGAATCCGCCCTACGGTCGTTTAGAAAGATTCTAGTGCTACCAAAGGAAGCTGTGAGATCGCCGTAGAAGCAATACCATCCCCTTGGATACCGACACCGACTGTGTTTTCTTCTGCAGTACAATCTCACAATGCGATTGCGAGATTGTACAGATACACCATCATCATGGTGCTGTTACGGCAAGGTATACCAACACGGCGTCCCCTCAGATCCGTCATCACCGTGCTTGCTTTACTACTTACCCCAGAAGACCCCTAACATTGTTTGGCCGTTGAGGAGAAGCATTAGCCTGAATCACTATAGTGAGTGGAGTCAGTATAGCGCCATTGCTATGCCTTGCAATCCTGAACGGCAGCCAACAAAACGTCGAGTGCTGTATTGGGGTCATTGTTGGACCCGAACCGGCACTGTAACCACGTGGATTCCTCCAAACGGACGAGCACGACTTCCAGACCTTGTTCGAGACCTTCTTGCCCAGTCAATCTTTGGCAAAGATCATCGCCATTCATCATGGAGAAACCATACGATCGGCACCTACAAGCTCTTCGGTTTCCAGTCCCTGAATTGATAGCCCATCTACCGTCAGGCTTGTTACTCAACGGCAAGGCGATTGTTTCATTCCAGCCTCCACTTTTCAATAATACCGACGTTGTCAGGTTGACGACAAGTCCAGACTGGCTGGAAGAAGAACACTCAGCAATACACCATTCACTGTACGATGGCATCTTCTCTGGCTGTCGTGTATAAGAAGGTGGATGGCCTCCTGCCTTTCATCTCCTCATCCGCTCCAGCGAACTCTCAGGATCAACACGAACAAGCCTCCTCTGCGCCTCACCTCTATCGTTACTTCTTTCTTCTAATATCTTTTCCCATTCATTAATTAATATCACAATCATGGCTCGCCAAGCTGCTATTCTGGGCCTTCTCGCCCCTGCTCTCATTCTTGCCGCTCCCTTGACTTCTCAGGACAAGAGAGATGACAACACTCTTGTCGAGAGGCAAGATACTTTCAACGCCATTGCCCAAGAAAATGTCATGTTCGACAAGCGCGAGCCTTTGACCGTCGGAGCTGGTATTGGAGTTGGAATCTCGGCTACAGTCAAGGTTTCTGGCTCCCACAGAACAACTTCTACCAAGAAGTCTTCTTCCTCAAGCAAGAAGCCATCTTCATCAGCCAAGACCACCGCTCGTCCTTCTTCTTCTACCAAGAAGTCCAGCAGTTCCAAGAAGGCTTCAACTGCTCTCCTACCAGTCTCTAGCAAGAAGCTCACCCTCTCGAGCATCAAGAAGTTGACCAGCTCGGTCAAGGTTTCCGCATCCGTCTCTATCAAGAAGCCAACTGTTACTGTCGCTCCCATCGTCACAAGCAAGAAGAGCTCTTCCTCTTCGAAGAAGACATCTTCATCTTCCAGCAGCAAGAAGCCCGTCTCATCCACCTCCAGCAGCAAGAAGCCTGTCTCATCTTCCTCCAGCAGCAAGAAGCCTACTTCCTCCGCTGTCAAGCCTGCTTCAAGCAGCTCCAAGGTTTCTACCAAGTCCAGCATCTCTATCAAGCTCCCAGTCATTACTTTGAAGACCTCGAGCAAGTCCAGCACTAAGGCTGCTGTGAGCACTTCCAAGTCATCTGTCAAGCCCGGCAGCAGCTCCGTCAAACCCAGCAGCTCAGTCAAGCCCGCAAGCAGCTCGATCAAGCCCGCTAGCAGCTCCGTGAAGCCTGCCAGCTCTTCCATCAAATCAAGCAGCGTCAGCCGCGGTGCCATTCCTTCGTCTGCCACCACCATCATCAAGCAGGGCTCTACTTCAAGCAGAAACACTCAGACTGCCGTCTTCAGTTCAGTCGTTCTGTCTAGCAGTTCCAAGGCTGGCTCCAGCTTCACCAGCAAGTCAATGACAGTTGTGACCAGCAACGGCCAGAAGACTACTATCTCAGTCAAGCCTACACCTTCTTCCAGTGCAACCCGTGTTGGTGTGTCTGTTGAAGTGCCTGGTCTCTCTGTCACCATCCCAGGCGTTACACTTGGTGGAGGTGTCACACTTCCCACTGGCGTTGGATCCGGTGTCTCATCTGCTCTGTCGTCTGTTCTCAGCCGCGCATCGAGCGTGGTCTCATCAGTCGTCTCGCAGGCTACTTCCGTTGTCTCTAGCGATGTTTCCAGAGCCTCTTCTCTCGTTTCGAAGGCAACTTCTGTGGCTGTTGGTGATGTTTCTACCATCAACTCCAGAGCTTCATCTGTCCTCTCCCAGGCCACCTCTGTGGTTGCAGGTGATGTCTCTACCATCAACTCTAGAGTCTCATCCGTCGTTTCCCAAGCTACTTCCGTAGTCGCCGGAGATGTTTCCACGATCAACTCCAGAGCCTCATCTGTCGTTTCGCAGGTCACCTCCGCAGTTGCTGGCGGTGCTTCAACTATCAGATCGCAGGCTTCCTCTGTCGTTTCTCAAGCCACCTCTGGAGCTGTCAGCGGTGCTTCCAGTGTTCGCTCGCAAGTCTCATCTGTCGTCTCGCAAGCAAGCTCGGTGATCAGCAGTGACGTCTCCAGCGTCACTTCTCGCGTATCCTCTGTCGTCTCCCAAGCAAGCTCCGTCATCAGCAGCGATGTTTCTAGTGTCAGCTCCAAGGTATCTTCTGTCGTCTCGCAGGCCTCCTCGGTAGCTTCAAGTGATGCTCAGGTTTCCGCTTCTGCTTCTGCTGGTGTGAGCGTCTCCGCCGGAGCTTCGACTTCTGCTTCCTCTGCTCCTTCCAGCACGGCCCCTGATTCCGGGCTGAACCTTCCTCTGACCAGCATCCTCGGAGGTGTTGCAACCGGTCTTCCTGCTGCTGCCAGCGACCTTGTTGACGGTCTTACCCCTGGATCCACTGGTGTCCTTTCTGGTGTCGCTGTCGCTGCCACCGATCTCGTTGGCGGTATCAACCTTGGATCTACTGGCATCCTCTCTAGTGTTGTCGTTGTCGCTACTGGTGTTGTTTCTGGTGTTGAATCTGCTGCTACCGGTCTCCTTGGCAGCTTGATCCCCGACGCCGACCTTCCTTCTATTACACCAACCGTACCAGTCAGTCTGCCCGTGATCACTGGACTTCCTTCTGCTGGAGTTTCTGGTGCAGTCAGCGGAATTGAGTCAGTCGTTGCCAACCTTCCTTCTGCTGGTGTGTCCGGAGCAGTCAGCGGAATCGAGTCGGTCGTTGACAACCTCCCTTCCGTCACAATCTCCGGAGCAGTCAACCTTCCCGATGTTACCGACCTTCCTGCCACCATTACTAGTCTTCTTGGTGGAGTCGCCACCGACCTCACTGTTGTCGCTGGCGATGCTACTAGCCTCTTGAACGGCGCTCTTCCCTCCGCTGCAGTTTCTGGTGTTGTCGGCGACGCTGGAGACATTGTCTCAACTATCACATCTGTTGCTGGATCACTCGTTACTCCCGTAGTCGATGGTGCAGCCGGCGCCGTCGAGACTGCTCTCAACACCATCGTCTCTGACGTCCCTGCCGCAGCTTCTGGAATTGTTTCGCCAGTCGTCTCAGGTGTCAGCCAGGGCGTTGCTGCAGCTACCTCGGATGTCTCAGAAGTCGTTGGTGCTGCGGGCACTGCTGTTAGCCAGATCGTGTCGGTTGCCTCCTCCGCGGTTCCCACATTCGTCAGCAATGTCGTCTCTGTGGCCAGTGGAGTCGCCTCGAACGTCGCAACTGCCGTCGGCTCCGTTGTTGGTGGAGCTGCCTCGGATGCCACCGCTGTGGTCGTACCTGTAGTCACTGGTGTTGCATCTGCAGCGGGCTCGGCAGTTAGTGGAGTTGCCTCGGGCGCCACCTCAGCACTCACACCCGTAGTCACTGGACTCACTGGCGGAGTTGGAAACACAGTCGGAAACCTCGGTGCTGGTCTTGGTTTGGGCGGCGCTGGAGCTGCTGTCTCTTCATCGGCGACTACTTTGGTCACCAGAACTTCATCTGCATCTTCTGGCAAGAGCTCTACTCCATCTGCCACTCCTACTAAGAGCTCCAGCGGTATCCTTATTCCTGGTGTATTCTAGGAATGATATTCGCTCGCCCACTATTTTCCTTTGTTTGTTTTTCACGTTTCACGAGGCACGTAGGAGAAGGATATGAGATTAGTTATAGTTCACACGCAATGGTGTTATGGAGATCGCTTGGCTTTTGCCCTAGACGGCATAATATATACTTTAGATAGCTCTAAATGGGATTCAATTTACACTGAACACTTTCTCCAATATCTGCTTGCTTTGCGTTGACATTCAAAGAGCACTGACTTCGGAAACCACTGAGCACTTAGATCCGTGATGCGTTGGCACTGCCTGAGGCCATCTAGAAGGATCATACAGAAGGACATTCCACGGTGTCAGGAGTTAGAGGGACCAATGAAAGTGACTGTTGTGATATCCTTGAGAGACACCTCAAGTTGCTGACTCGTCAACTAGTCTACCAGAGCCATGGTCTAGCGATAGTAGCAAGACTGCAATCACACGACCCGATCGTGACAGCAAGGCCCAACAGGTGACAGGTCGCAAGCCCACGATGTTGGGGAGCGGTATAAATGTCGACCCGATTGCTGCCTGAAATTACAACAAATACTGCGGCTCGCTGCCTGGAGGCGGAGCACACATGCTGCATGCACCGCCACAGCTCTCATGCAGCCAAGTATGTCTACCACCCGCCCATCTGCCAGCAAACCGACCAGAAATCAATGATTTATCCCATGTCTGCCGTCAATTTTTGGGGGCCGAAATACAGACCTGCTTATATTATGGTAAGAATCTATGAAGTGGCGAGCTGAACAAGGAGGCGCGGGCTGCCTGTTTAGCAAGGCGTAGTCGGTTTTGATGCCTCAGGTTGACCGGTCAAGCAGCATGCGCCCGGCTGACGTCTTCAGTGATAAAGATCGAGGGAGTAAGAAAAAGGCCACCACCCTTCTTAGTAGATGCTTGTATGTAAATAGAATTCACGTTGCCACTTCTTGGTCCTTATACCACTTCTTTCTTACCAAAGTGATAATGGTCAAAGGCACCGACATACTTCAGCTGACGACGCCTCCGGTGTCGCCGCTCTCAGCTAGACCGTGTTGCAGCAATGGTACTCAGGACATCGGGATGACCGCCAAAGACAGCAGAATGTCGGCTGTCATGGCGAACAGCATCTATACGACGTTCCGGATGGCTCAGCTCATTAACTCTTTCCGGAACAGAGTCAAGACACGCCTGCTCTCTCACACTGCGACGACTAAGGCCTCCGATGCCAGCACTCAGGATGACTTACATGATGAGTGGGAAGATGAAGTGCTGGATATCATGTCCGATGGTCGGATTCAACGGCAGCTGGTCAAACGCCGTGGATCATGCGTCAAGAATTTGGAAAACAACAGCCACTCTTACACCACCGCGAATGATTCGAGGCTTGGTCAAGGAGGTTCGCGCGTCACTGACTTACATGTCGCGTACGGTCTTCTTGCCAAGCTGGATTGTAAATTGTTTCCAGGGACATCTCTTGCGGACCTCGCGGTTGACAGCACGTTCATGAGCCAATGGTACAACATCGACTTCAACGGTGGAGTCAAGAAAGTCGCAGAATTGTTAGCCCTGACGAATGGGTTGCTCAGCGTTCTCAAATTGAGTGGTGCCCAAGATACTACGAACCAGTCGACACATTTTGGCGATGCGATATTCGCGGCAAACCTGGAACACCTGCTCCTCTGTGTGCAAAATGACCTGCTGCGGTTTCTCCTGAATGAGGCGTGGCCGAAAATTCTGGACCACATCTTCGAATGCCAGAGGGAGCAGTCGCGACGTTGCGAGGCATGGTTCTTTGAATACCCCGACGCAAGGCATCCGCTTAGCACAACTTGGCCTTGGAGCATCCGACCATCGCTGGCAGTGCTGTGGGGTGTCTGCTGGAAATTTCTTGACAACTACGATTACCAGTGGGACGACCAAGGCAATTTACTGATGCCTAGCGGCGAAGTCCTCCTCTGGGCTCATGATTTGCTCGGCTATGATGGTCCAGAAGCAAGTTACGGTGAGTGCACAGCCCTGCTGTTTGTTTTCCTTGGGCATTCCCTTTACGAAGAATGGTCACTGTTACTGCCGCCGAGGATAGACGCCGAGCAGAGACAGTTCCTAGCTCAAAGCTTTGCCTCAGGCGTGGCGGTTTTTCCTTGCAATTTTTCAGGTTGTATTTGAGTACTTTGTCGCAGAGACATCTGCGATTGATTGGGTACGGTCGTGCGTACGGAGGCAGCCGGCACGCCACAGTGGCGCTGCACTCAAGCTTTCTTGGATGAGCGGCGTTGCTCACCAGGCAGCCATCGAGGGTTGACAGGCTTCCGACTAACGCGTATATAATAGGAAGCGGTAATGCACGCTCGACTCAGCCTCGTGATACTTACGTGGATGGCCATAGAACTGCCAACACTGTCTTCTACGGGTCCTCGGTGACGGCGAACCCTCTTACCGATCTAGTTGTAAGTCCTTGTCTTGCCACTGCTGAAGGCGGGTGTCAACAAGACTCGATACAAAGTCCGGACTGGCTTTCTGAATTACATTTCTCCATCGATTCCGACCGACCTTTCTCTCAAAATTCGGCCATACATCTGGAAGACTGCTTTCCATTATTGAACACGTACACATCATCCCTTGCCGGGCCTTCGATGGCGGTTTCCGAAGCAGATCAAAAATCTCTAAAAGAGTCGCCTCTGATGTCGCCCGCAAAATCTTCAAGCCCCGCAGATGATTCGGATCCTCATGATGCTCGACCAACGAAGAATGGAGAGGACGACGAAAGAAGAAGCAGTTCGATCGCTTTTTCGCCCACGAGCTTCAAACCTCTAAATCACCGCCGGTCTGCACCAAAACATAACGACGCTGGTAAATTCGAATGTCAGAATTGCCACCAAATTTTTGATCGCAAATGCGAATGGAAGTAAGTACCTTGTCACTTTTTTGATTGCCTCAGTCGATAGGTCTGGACGTGGCCTTGAGTCAAGGCCAGAGTCGTTATATCAAGGTCCTTGTGCTGCGGCCCAAAAGCCACGCCCAATGACCCGCGATTGACCAATCAACAACGAAACCGACTCCGAATTTCCAGCACATCATGCTAACTCATTGCACAGCAAACACATGGACAAGCACGAACGGCCATACAAGTGCGACAAGCCGCAATGCGCCAAGCTGCTGGGCTTCACATACTCGGGTGGTCTTTTGCGTCATGAACGCGAAGTCCACGGCATGCACGGCGGACCCAAGGAGCAGCTCTTCTGTCCGATCAAACACTGCAAGCGACACACCGAACAGGGCTTCACACGTCGTGAGAACCTGCAGGAGCATCTACGCAGGGTGCATAAACTGCAAGACGTGGACAGTGTAGAAGCTGCTGCGCAAGACGCACCCACGCCCGGAACCGCACCATCTGATCACGACTCTGAAGATGAAGGCCGAGCGAGTAAGCGCAAGCGTATGAGTGTTGTAAGTCAGAACGAGGAATTGCCGGAAGAGGACGTCAGAGCGGAATTGAAGAAGCTGCGACTTGACAACTTCGAGCTCAAGCGCATGTGGGAGGCTCAACGCGAAGAGATCGGCGAGATGAAACAGCAGCTCAAACAGCTCACGACACAACAACACATACAGCTGCAGAGATGGCGACCCGACGGAACAGGATGAACAACATCACACCCATTCGCTGCAGGAGTATCGCAACACAACTTTACCGCTTCAAGATCCATCACTCCCTCATCGCTCCCGAAGATCCGACCAAAGAGCGAATGAATACCACGCACACACATCCACCGGTCACGAAGCCCTGGACTATCCTGCAACGCGTTCTCTATGCATCAAAATACACTTCGAAGATGCTGAGGCCGGATCCTGCAGGACTTGCTTGGCCTGAGGCGCAGTGCAGGCAGAAGCAGTTCATGCAAAGGGCCCCCACCGATCGACCTCCATTCCTAACATGGCAGACAATCTACAACCTAAGGCTATTATGCCGAAGAAACATTCAACTCAACACAGAGGGGAAAGCAAAGATGACGAATTGGCTCCTGAAGGCGTAACGATAAGGGGACGAATACCAATATTAATAATCACGGAAGATGACTTTTCCAGAGTGGGATGCGGATGACTTTTGAAGCACACGACGTTCTCGTCCCGGGAGAAGAAGATCAGCTTATCTCATCCTCCTACACTTTTACTTCTCTTGTACGACTTTGTGGCTGCCTTAGGCATTGGCCGAATACGATCACACGCTTCTTCTTCTCTTCTTGGTCACAAAAGCAGAAATAAAGGATGTACGTGATCATGTGCCCCCCACTCTGCTTTTTTCGAACCGGTGACATCCTCCTTGCTCCTTCGATAGCCAGCAGAGTGATACACTCGGATGTTTGCGGAGACCAAACCACTAAATATCTATGACGGTATATCTGCGACGTGACAGAAACTATGTGGCGTGTATGGTCATCTTTTAGAACAGTGCAAAACAGCAAGACAGATACACTGAGCCTATCTCCCCCCTAGAGATGAGGAGAGGAGCAGAAAGGAATGCGACTGGCAAGATGTGCTGGCTAGAGAAGAATCCCTCAGTTGCTCCTTCCTGTGGAAGTGATACGATTACGTGGGACTTTAAAGGACTTGGGGAGTTTCAGAGGGTAGTCGTATCTAACACGGAGGTTATATGGATTGTGCGAATGAACAGACACTAAGGTCGGAGGAAATAGTAGGAGATATAGCAGGCTTGAAGTGTACTGGTATGATGACTGTTCAGCCGGGTCTAAGTATCGTAATCATCTTCACAACCCACAAAGTCAATGTGACAAGTTCTGGGTACTGGGATAGGGAGCGTCATGATGATAAGCTTGAGTTAGACGAAATAGAAGGCAGGCATTGCTGTTTAGTAGAGGGGTCTCGAGGTGACGACCAAGAACGATCGTACTGGCCCTTTGTGTTAAGGTCATCAATGCCAGTCAAGCAATCATCCGAGCTTGTGCACTTAATGCCGTTCTGGTGCAATACTATATTTGAAAGAGTACACTGAGCGCGAGGCTATGGCAATATTTGATGTGATTTCGAGAACGAACGTTCAGAAGGAGATATTATATTTGTCGTTAACAGATGGATTGTGGTGAGTATGAGTGCTAGCTGGTGATTGGGAGTCTCACCATGGAAGTTCCTGTCCTTCTCGGTGCCAGAACTTGCCTGTATCTTCTATGCCCTTGGACTGCCAGATATTCCAGAGCTTGGACGCAGCTTCATCTGGTAGGACGGCCTCAGGTGTGTTGGCAGCGCTTGGGTCTAATCCAGTCTTGACGATGCCTGGATGGAGCAAGGTGACGACAATACCCTTATCCTTGAGGTCCATGGCAAGACTTTTTCCAATGGAGTTGACGGCTGCCTTGGAGGCACGGTAAGCGTAGATGCCTCCAGTCGAGTTGTCTGCAATAGAGCCCACACGGGAAGACACAATACCGACACGCGCTTCGGATGCCTTGAGAAGATTTGGCAGCAGGGCTTGGGTCAGTAGTAGAGGTCCAAAAGTGTTGGTCTCGAAAATCCGAGTCAACGTATCCTTGCTCACGGTCTCGAGAGAGTCGTCTTCATGTTTTGCCATAGTTCCAGCAACGTTGAGTAGCATGTCAATGGGCTGGCCAGACAGAGACGAAGCAAAGGCTGAAATGGACTCGGGAGAGCGAACGTCAAGTTGAGCATGGCGGCATTGCAAAGCCTTGAGTTGGTCTCCTTCAATATAATCGGTTGCTATGACTTCGTAACCCTGCAATTGACGGCATGAATGCTGTGCCAGACGTATACATTATTCGATTGCCTTCTTACCTCGGAAATGAGCACTCTCGCAAAGGAATGTCCAATACCAGAGTTGCAACCAGTCACTACGGCAGTCGGCATATTTGATTAACGGTCTAGAGGCAGGTGTGATGCAAGATGGCTTGGAATGATCTTTGTTTCAAGGAAGTCTGAAAGGAAGGTCGCAGGTTTGTGCTCAATTCCGGAGGATCTCCTCGTCATCTGCACCATGATGGGGAGAGATTAGCTAGCTCTGACGTGTTTCGTGGCGCAAGTGTGGCTGATGATGTGGCTCATTTGTGTCATGAGGCTCACGAACCATATCTTGCATCCCTCTCTAGGCACGCCGACAGAAGTAGGTCCAGCCTTACCAGCCAAGGCATCCAAGAATGTAAACGCGTGTTGAAAAGTGGTTTCGGTATCTTCGGGGGAAAAAAAGAAGCCTGATGGCCTTGGCCGTCGGCACCTCAGGATCCGCGCAGCGTATTGGTCGTATGTACGGAGACATGCAATTTTCAGTAGGACTTGAATCCGAGTGGCTGGAGCTCTGGTAAAAAGGCAGGTCAGGAATAGAAGCATGAACGCGCGCCCTCCCAATTTCCCCTTGCATGTACATGTTTTGGTCTCTTTTCTGCGGGAGGGGAGAGCAATATGTCGATAAAATGGTGGAATAGGAGGAAATAACTTGATTCATGGGAGAAAGGCAATTGACGGTGATGCGTAATTGGTGCGTTGCCATGGACTGTCTGGTGAAAGCGTACTTCCGGCTGCCAAGGAAGGAACGCTGACGTAGGCGGTCGTCCCTGCTTCTTGCATACATAAAACGCTGCTTGCCCTTTGGGTTGCTCCCTCTCCACCAGCATCTAGCAATCCACTTTACCAGCCACACCTTCACAAATCTATCAACACCCAAGACTTTCAGTCCAATACCGCCAGCATGCCTTTCACCGGATCGTAAGTCTTACCTCATCTTTCCCTTCCCTTCCGCGGGCTCCGGTCGGCGGAAGAGTAAGGGAACACAAGCTGCGACGCGTGCTGACAGCATACTCTCAGCGACATCATCAAGATCATCATCGCCATCATCCTCCCTCCTCTTGGTGTCTTCCTCGAGCGTGGTTGCGGTGCTGACCTCCTCATCAACCTTTTGTTGACCATCCTTGGTTACATTCCCGGAATCATCCACGCCCTGTATGTCACCTGAGCGACACCTCCTTCTCCGTGACCGCCTACTGACCTTCCTCGCAGCTACATCATTCTCAAGTATTAAGATGGTCGACGAAAGCCCTGCGCGGCTTACATGATGAACCCGGCGCCATGAACACAATCTGTTTCCTTCTTCCTCTTTGCGATACCCTCAAGTCGCGCCGTGCCAGCCACCGAGCGCCGACTTCGATCCAGCCAAACGCTTGACGACATTTCTTCTACACTTGCCCTCGACCGACACGCATCCTCTTCTCGACCTCGCGCAAGACATACCGCTGCCTGGAACGGCTACTGGTGCGGATGCGAGTGGTCTCCATGACCGCTGGCGGCAAGCGCTGAGATATGACCTTGCTTAGGTTGTAATACTGTATAATAGTACACAGAACGAATCTTTTTAACTACACCACCCATCCGTCCTTCTTCGTGACTGGTTCCAGTGTCATCGTTCCCCACGGCTGATCATGTTGCCCGACCATCAAGATCAGCCGTGGTTCCTCAGCCTTCCTTCTACCTGCGCCTATCCTCCACCGCCTTTGCCGCCGCGTGTTAAGAAGGTCGCTTCTCTCATTGACAGCCTGGTGATCCCTTGAAACATGTACATTTGCACATACACGATAATGACTTTGCTAACAAGGACGCGGTGTATTGCAATAATCCTTGGTCATCCGTTAACGGGAAGCCTGCTACGACCATCCACTACCGTTTCCTCATGGTCTCTAATCACCCGCACCTTTCATTTCTCTTCTTCATCAACATCTCGAACACCGAAGCCATCGGTGTCGACACTGACGCGGGCACGACTATCATGGCCTGTGTTCGCTGCTTCTCCTGCCCCTCTCGTCCATACGGAATAGCGCGAGCCGAACCGGGTACCGAACGCTGTTCAGTGGAGCCCCTTGCTTCGTCTATTCGGCAGGGTATCGGAAGGAGTTCACAGAAGTTACGCACAAGTGTACTGCTTTGGTTTAGGGAGTGGATATTAGGGAAAAGGCTGTCCACGAGGAGATCGTGGCATCTCCTCTCTCGAGTCGATCGATAACTTTATCGTTCGTGTAGTAACGCAATTGCTAAGACTTTCTTGCCACGGCAGAGTGGATTGTTAGTGGCTAATTGTTTATAGATGTACCCGGTACCATTATGTCTCCGAGCAGGAAGGTTCTATTCAAAGGCGGGAAGTGCCTTCAGCAATATGTAGAAATTGGACAACTTTGGAGCTGGCTTTGGTAGAGGTCCTTCACCACTGTCATCGCGACTGTTCGAACCACTTTGTGAACCATTGTACAGCCTGCTCTTCGGCCATCTTCCCGCACTCCTTCTCATGTCCTTCGTTCTCGTCTGCTCTAATGGCAAATCCGTGGTGCACCCCTTCATACATCTTAAACTCATGCTCAACACCATCATCCTTCGTCTTTGCTGTCTTGGCTTTCAGGATGCCTTCAATCTGCTTGGCCTTCGAGACAGGGATCTGCTGATCTATACCTGCTGCCGCAACAGAGAGAGGCATCTGGACTTCCTCGAAGTCGGTAGGAATCTTCAAGCGAGATGGGTGGGCTGTGAAACCGCAGACAACCAAAGGCTTCCCATCCTCGGTCCTTTGATCTTCGCTGTTCTTGCACAGCTCCATGACCCATTGACCTCCCCAGCAATAGCCTGCCGTTGCTACAGGTAGTCCAGGGTGTGAAGATGCAAGACCACGGAAGAAGCTGATGACTCTGGGGCGAACAAGATGAGCCTTGTCGTTCTTCAGAAAAGGCCACCCACGCCAGACGAGCTTGAGAAAGTGGTATCCTTTGATCAACCAAGCGAAGGGACCAGTAGCATCGAGCGCTTTTATGCTGATGATCAAGTCATGAGGAAACACATTGCCGTTCATGAGATCTGGGAGCATGACCAAGAAGTCTCCCTTTTCGGCGAAGCTGTCGGCGAGGATGCGGGTGTTTGGGAGAGTCCAGCCGAAGATGTCAGGTAGGATGACGACGATGCCTTTAGGACTGTTTGAGGGAGGAGAGGCGATGTAGGCGTCGAAGCCGTGGAGGTTGGATATTTCGCCGGTCGGTTTTCCGGTGTGTAGGGAGCCACTGGCACAGCATTGGCGTGGGATAGACATGATGTCTTGAGGCAACGCCGAGAAGAATGATGAACCCGAGTGTGAACAAGTGGGATAAGATGAAAGTCAAGTAGTCCGAGTGTGTCAGTAAGATATATAGTTTAATACCTCAGCTTCTTCTCCGATGACTAGATCTCACTGCATTGTTGATGTCTCGTACGATAATCCTTCAAAGCCGGTGTCCAGATTAGCCACCAAGCTAGCCAGAGGATGTAAAAGGAGGCAGACGGCCCAAGAATATATAGGAGTGGTGTAAACTACCCAATCAAGAAGAGACTGAAGCAATCAGACTGGTTGGATAAGACAAACGAGGTATGCATGGCCACGGCCAGGGTGCTCCGAGAAGCGGAAGAGTGAGAGGTGTCCCGAAGCAGACTAGTAAACCTGATGCCAAGCAGCTTACTAAGCGAAGCCGCTCAGACCTTTCTCCGCTCAAAATCTTCTGCGAAAGCTTGCACTACAAAACCAGAGCTGCTTTCTGCAGAAACTTCCTCCTCTCTCCAACAGCAGCACAACAGAGCGCAGAACACACGCTCTGCGCTGCTGTCTCAACCCAATGGTAAGCACATCCTCTCTTCACCTTCCCATCCAACCTGATGAAACCGCAATACCGCAATCAAACTAGAGTCTTTGATCTCTTCGGAGAACTGAAACCGCATTTGCAAGCACGTCAGTCTGAACTCACAACAAAAATCACAATCTTTCTTCGCTTCGGCTTTCTGTTCAGGCGCACAAGACTGACTGAAGATAGATATCAAGTTTGACGCGCCGCTTAACGCTCCGCTCACTTGCGCGCTTTGCAACATCTTTGCGCACGATGCTGTCCCTTTGACTAGGCGCACGGCATCTTCACTCGTCTCTTCGGCGCGCATAGAAATGTCGACCGAAGAGACTTCTCTCCAAAAGGTATGCGCTATCTTCTCTCTTCACTCACTTCACCAACCCTCCCCTATTTTCTGATGAACAATTGAACGTTTATATACGCTGGAAATTACCGACCAAGCTCTTCGGAGCGGTGCCGATATCAAATGGCTATTTCTGAGTCTTTTACACACATCTCAACCTTTTCACAAGCTCTTCTTCTGAACCTCACTGACAGTGTTGATTGATAGGTACACTTCACAATTCTCTACAACACCACCTTCCTCGTGTGATGAAGCGGCACTGGGCTCCGACTACAAACCAAATGAGCAAGATATGCCAACGCTGTGACAGGCCTAGAAAACCTCGTCCACTGACTTTCGCCAACACAATCACCTTGTCAACAACCAGTCTACAAGAGCTCGGGCTGACATGTATGATAAAGAGGGTTTGCCTTTTGTAACACACACTTTCCTTCATCGCTGCTGAAACATGCGCGTTGAGTGGATCAAACAAATATCAAATGGTATGCAAAATTTGCTTTCCTTTTTCTTTTCTCTTCACACTTTGTGGCCGTCATATGATGAACACCTAGATGACGAGTCTGATCGGAGTTATCCATGCAGACAACCTTTTATTTTATACCATTCATGCCTAACTGAATATATGCACATTCTTTCACACTCTTGTTCAATCATTGCACTTCATCAATCAGTGACTAACAACCAAGTTTTTAGATATTTGTCTGTCTCTTGGATCGATCCTTTGCAATCTCTTCGCGGTTCGCACCTCTCGAAAGGGTAAGTCCTCGCTCATTTCATATCACCCCTTCACCTGAAATGATGATTCAAAACAAACACAATGACAAGCATATGTCCGAATTACCTTGACCGGTAGTACTGCAGAGACTGTCTTGTCTGATCCACCATACCCATCCTTTCTCCTTCCAAAGCCAGCCTTTCAAACACTGTTGCTGACTTTACAAAAGAATCTCCACAGTCCTTCATCGCTTGGTCGACCATGTCTTTGCATATCATCCTCTTCCACCAGGTAAGCTTCCACCATTCACCTTCCACTTCCCCAAGAGCATTGTCATTTCAATGATGATTTATTCTATTTATCACGACGGTCTACGTAGCCACAAGTTGGACATTGACGATACCGCCATTGACAATGGCATTGATCTGATATCGATTTGACTTTGCTCTATTCACATCATGCCTTCAGCTGTTCTTCGTCATGAACGTTTGCTGACCTCAATCACAGAGTAGATGCTTGTTTGTCTTCTTGACTGTTCCTCTTTTTCCATTGCTCACCCGGCCTTGTGCTGGTGATTGAAGGAGAATTGTTTATGTGCTTTATGATTTGCTTGTCACTACTCTGTCTGGGAGATTGCATGTTTACGGAGTGTCGTACGGTCATCTGACTTCTTCCCTCGAGACACGACCTTGATGTGTACCAATGCATGGCGCTCTCTGGAATCAGTCTTGTCTGGCGTAAGCACACCATTACCCCTCATACCCCAAGCGCTACGTTCTTCTCATGTCTCCACAAGACACAGACAGAAGTCCGCACTTCGAATAAGAACTCACAGCGACCACTGGCCGTCCTGAAGAGCATTCTCACCATCATCGGACAAAACAAACCAACGTTCAAATGCTTACCTTTCCTCTTCAGGACACCGCATCACAAAAGCACTTTCACCAACACCGCATAACCCAGATACAAAAAGTGTCTTGAGAACTCATCCTGCCACCCACAACCGCCCTGCTGCCCACGACAAGCCAAGCCAACCATTCCACAAAACATCATGAACAACGAGACTACGCCACCATCCCCATCACCGCCGCCCGAATCCCTAGACCCCGAGAAGCCATCTGTACAAACGATGCCCTCACACCACCCTCCTCCAACCATCAAAATCACCCTCCCACCAGACGCTCAACTCGCCAATCTCCAACATGTCCCCACCACATCACCCGTAACCATATTCTCTCTATGTCGCGACCTATCGCCCGGCGAAACGCTAGCGATTCATCTTCCCAACACCGGAGGAAAACAGAATAGAGATTTTGTGGCTTTGTTTCATTTATTCGGGACTCTGACATCTGTGGGTGGAGAGGTTTTTATTGTGGAAGGGGATGTGGAGGGGTTGGTAGGGGGAAAGGGGAGGAGGGTAGGGAGTAAGGAGAAGGTTAGTATTAAAGAGCTTTGTCGTGATACAGAAAAGGGAGAAGTGGTAGGCGTGTATAGGGATAGGACTAGAGGAGAATGTAAGGGGGATTTTGTGGGTGTGTTCTATGTTTTCGAATAGGGAATCTGGGAAACTCACAAGCGCGACGAGTCTCTCGCTTGTGAGTCGACAACTTTATGGAATATGGTAGGAGCATACGGATACATTTGGCAGGCCATGTTCCAAGACATTGTACTCAGTGGTAGGGAGGTTGTCAAACTCCACAGTGCAGCTTGGTCGGCGGTGTTCCCCAAGGAGAGGGAACCACGACGATTGAGATGTACATATTATTCGGACGTCTTTCGTAAGACAGTGTAGACTTTCGAACTTCTTGCATTTGTGGTCGAGCAGTCAGCAGGAGGAATTGAGATGTAGTGGATGGAAGCATGGACAAGACTGGATCAAGAAAATGGCATTAATTAACCCTACTTAAGTCTTTATTTGTTTGGGCAAAGATGGTCAAAGTTTAGCTCGGATCTTCGGGGTTCGGGGAATTTTGGGCAGCTCTTGCGAAGGGAAAGTGGGCGAACTTGTTGCCCCGCTATGCGACTGCTCTTCGAAGGGTACGAGCATCTCTATGACACTTTCTTCCACGACTACTTAAATAGCAATCGAGGTCTTTCTCATACAAGTATATACTCTATCTCATAAGCCTTGACTTGCTATTGTTGATGACACGATTTCGACCTGAGGAATTGAGATTGACGGCTTACCAATTGCTCAAGTAATCAGTTATTGCGAAGGCGGCGTGTTTCGGAGAGTCGAACAGTCATCAGCGACGAGTCCAAGCACATCATCCACAATTGCGCCAACTTGCTTTGATAACAACGACTACACCCCTCGACACTCTACACCTCTTCATTAGATCGCGCAAATCACACACAACCACAGCAATGGCAGACCACTCCAGCGACCTCGTCTTCGACGACATTCCCTCCGCCATCAAGGCCTTCGGTACACCTCCTGCACCCTCCCCTCCTGTATACCTCACTAACACACACTCCCCCTTCCCAGGCGCCGGCGAATTCGTCCTCGTCCTCGACAGCCCCCACCGCGAAAACGAAGGCGACCTCATCATCGCCGCCTCAGCCCTCACACCAGCAAAAGCCTCCTTCATGATCCACCACACCTCCGGCTACCTCTGCGCCGCCCTCCCCAACGCCCTAGCCGATAAATTGGACCTCCCTCCCATGGTCGCCGCCTCCGAAAACTCCGATCCCAATCGTACTGCCTATACCATCACCATCGACGCCGCCGAAAACGTCACCACTGGCATCTCGGCCACCGATCGCAGCACCACTTGCAAATTGCTGGCGGAGAAGGATGTGAAGAGTGCGGATTTCAGGAGACCTGGGCATGTGGTGCCGTTGCGTGCGGTGGCTGGGGGTGTGAGGCAGAGACAGGGGCATACAGAAGCTGCAGTGGAGTTTGCGCGTTTGAGCGGAGACGTCAATAATGTAGGTGTGATTGCGGAGATTGTAGAGGAGAGCACGGAGGTCGAAGGGAAGGCGGAAAGAGGTGGTTTGCATATGATGAGGGCGAAGGAGTGTATTGAGTTTGGAAGGAGGTATGGCATCAAGGTTGTGACCATTGAACATTTGAAGAAGTATGTCGAGGACACTGAGGGCAAGTTGTAAGGGGCATGCATGGTTGAGAAGAGGAGGTGTTGGAAGAGACTGGATATGGATGTCATCTGTACAGTAAGGGAGTTTGGTTCATACCACCAAAGGCTAGGACGTCAAAACATATTGAAGGATCTATACAAGCAAAAAGCAAAAGAGATACCGCGAGGTATTACATTTCCTCTCAACAAGCAAGATTGGACCTCTGCCTCTACCAAGGTTGCAAAGCACTTGCTCGAATTGTTCATCAGCATCTCGAAGCCTCTAAAAGGCACCACACTCCCGGAAAGATCGGATCCCAAAATTTAGATGACAATTGCATAGTGCCAAATTTACAGAACGCAGTATGGCTCGTAGATATGCTCAAGAAACCCACATCATACTTCTCCTACTTACTCCTACTTCTTCTCTTTCTCTCCTTCCTTCTCAGCAACCTCCTTACTCACCTCATTCGGTCCTTTACCCAAAATTCTCAACCCGACCCTCTCACCACTCCAATACGCCCCCGTCGCCGTCCCCAACGCAACGAACGGACTAGTATGTTCGCCAGCGATCCAAATCCCTTGCTCGGGCATTCCTTCCCTCATGACCTCGATATCCTCATCTCCATTTTCCAGCCCGACTTGAAAGTTTGCATAACTGCCATAGCCGGCAAACTCATCACCTGCCCATGCGGTGGCGAAGATTGAGGAGGGGATACAGGCAGGAGAGGAGGGGTTATAGGAGGGCAGACGCGAGATATACGGTAAAATGAAGGACAACAGGGATTCATCGCGGGAGGGTTGGGGCAGTTGAGCGAGAGAGGCGATGTGGGAGGAGCAAGGACCGTAGATGTAGAAGAGGAGGGTAGGGTGGGCTGAGGGGCCGGGGAGAGCGGCGAGGTTCATGGCTTGTTGGTCCCATTGCTGAGGGTTTGTGTCGTTGGCGTAGGTGGGTTTGAGCCAATGGGTGAAACCTGGGTAGTTTGATGTTGGCTGTGAGGGGGCTTGGTGGAGGGGCGTGGTTGTTGCTGTTGTGTTTGGTGTTTGGGAGTTTGCGATTGGGAGGGTGGAAGTTCCTGAGGGTTCGGAGGGGGTATTTTCCCAGAAGGCGGAGGGGAAGGTGATGTAGATCTGTGTTGCGGATTAATATCTTGTTGGTGAGAAAGAGGGTAGTAGGAGACTTACTTTATCCAAAGCACCATATCCGATGGACTCAATAGCCTTCTCGAATCTTCCCGGCAATCCATTGACAAAGACATTCCTGTTCCTCTTTAGCCATCCTAGCGGTGCAGTCATGACCACTTCATCGAATTCAAACTTCTCTCCCCCTTCCACTTCCACTTTGACGTTTTCATCCTGACTCTTTCTCCCCGTGATGCCAGTGACTTTGGTATCGAACTTGATCTCTGCCTTTTCCAACGCAGGTCTAGCCACATGTTCCAAGATCTTCGTATACGTGCCCGCCACGAACGGATTTTCACCTTCAATACACTCCTCCAACCAAAAGAATTTCAAACTCTGCCTCTTAGTCGGAGAACCCACATAACTACCCCAAAAGTCGCAAATGTTGAGCAGTGTGTTTCTCTTCCTTTCCGCCTCTTTCGCATCCAAATCAGTAAAATACTCTCCAGCCCTTTCAGTGAAGAAATCCATAAGCGATGCAGAAGCGTCAATGGTAGCGGTGTTTTCCCTACTATACGCAAAGGCCTTTGATATCAACCCATCTTCCCAGATGATCCTTCCATATTCCTCTGCTTCTTCGCTGTTCAGTGCTTCTCCACATGTATCTATAACCCTCTGTCTCTCATCCCAATAATGTAGCTGCGTATCCGTTTTCTTCGCAATATCGAAAATCGGATTGTCATCTGTTCCGTGTATCCAATTCGGTCCCAGATCCACTGTATGTCCCAGATGATTGGACTGGCCTACTCTGCCACCAACGCGGTTTCTGGCTTCGAGGATGGTCACGCGGTGGCCGTGGGAGACAAGGACATCGGCGGCGCGTAGGCCTGCGAAACCGGCGCCGATGATACCGACGTGCAGTTTTTTGCCCGTGCTGAGGGCGGCGGCGCGGAGCATTTGTTCTTGTTGGCTGGCGGAAGGGGATTTTAGATCCTGAGTGTTGAGGCCGCCTGGGACTGGGATGTTGTTGCCCCACATTGAAAGGAAGGAGGTGGAAGTGTTTTGTTTGGTGCTGGTCTTTTCTTCTGGAAATGAGATGTTGACTAATAACTTCTATCAGAAATTCTGTCAGACCACTTTTCTTTAGATGGAAGCCGAGATGAGTTAGCAGACAGGATTGGGAAAAGAGAGATGTGGTGTAAGGGCGACTTGAAAATATCTGGACAACAATTTGGAAACAAAATCGACTAGGTATCTTTGTACTCTTTATTGTAACTTGATTCAAGGGTGACACGTAAAAAGAGAAGGGAGGATATCATGCACGATACGAGGTACGTGTTTATTCGGACAGCAACGAAGAAGAGCAGGAAACACAGCAAGAGAAAATTCAAAGAAGACGATATTTTTGCTTACCTTCCTCGATTCGATTATTTGTTGGATGTAGTTATATAGCGATGGTATAGGGGGAGTGAGAGGAAGGATGGTTTGAGGTTCGGGGCGCTTCGAGTCAGTCAACGTCACCAGTTCCGAGGCTCTCGTATTCATCTTCTTGTGCGACCGTATCTATCTGATGGCATAATTCGATACATAGCTCTCTGATAAGGATGTTCTGTGACACCACTTATGCTTTTTATGATCAAGAAGTGTGTTATTCTGCAAAGGTCTCTTACAAAGGGCAGGCGCGATGAGGCAGCTTCAAATTTCAGGCCTCTGGAGTACGATCATGTCATGGGCAGCTCAAGCATGTTCCCGGAGAAGCAACAGAAGTTTGTTATATCATTCTCATTCTCGTGATAGAATATTTGCCTGTAAAAAATCACACGGGTATCAGGGTTATCAACTAGACTCGCGCCACGTCTCTCCGCGCAAGTCATGTAAACATGCATATGTCATCCTCCATCTTTCTCTCTCCCTCTGCGCAGCTCATCATCTCAGCCCGTTTAAGCCTTAAGCTGAGCCTCGATGGGAGCCTTCAAGCTCTCAGGCTTGGTGGTGGAGGCCCATCTACCCTTGACCTTGCCATCCTTGCCAATCAGGAACTTTTCAAAGTTCCACTTGACTCTCTTCAGGCCCATGAGGCCGGGCTGCTCGCTCTTCATCCACTCGAAGACGGGCTCGGCCTTGTCGCCGTTGACGTCGGTTTTGCCGAGGACGGGGAAGGAGACGCCGTAGTTGAGTTGGCAGAACTCTTGGATGGTGTCGTTGTTGCCGGGGTCTTGGGAGCCGAACTGGTTGCAGGGGAAACCGAGGAATTCAACGTCGTTGGGGTGGGCGGCCTTGAGTTCTGCGAGGATAGGTGTGTTAGATGGATGCGCCGCGGGAAGTGAAAGGGGAGGAGAGGAAGAAGGCGCATACCCTTGTAGAGCTTCTCGAGGCCTTCGAACTGAGGAGTGAAACCGCACTTGCTGGCGGTGTTGACGACGAGGACGACCTTGCCCTTGAGCTTGGACAGGTCGTAGACGTTGCCCTTCTCTGCGCATCGCTGTCAGTTCTCGTCGCACAACCGTCTCCAAGGCCATCACATACTGTCAAGGGGCTTGAACTCGTGGAAAGAGGTAGCAGAAGACATGGTCGCTGAAGTTTGTGGTGTGGTTGTTGCTTTTCCGAAGCTGAAGAAAGACCTTCTGGAAGTGTTGATGTTATAGGCAAAAGACTTGTAAGGAAGTGAAGCAGCAGTAGGCAGGAAACACACGGATCGCGGCAAGACAGGCTTCATATACGGAGAATTAATCTGGATCGCGCGACTCTGGAATGATTTGTGAGCACGAGCAAAAGGCCACACGGGCATCGACAAACTGCCAGGTGCCCCTTCACATGCTTTCTCGTTTCTTCCACCCCTCGGATGACGCAGCTTCCGTTCGTGCCAAATCGCTCGCTCGCTCGCTTTCCCGCCGAGGTTCAGAGATTAGACTTTCGCTCGACAGAACCCTGCTTGTCAACTTTAATTTATCCAAGCCAAACTCTCCTGGGCAACTCTTCCGAGCAGCAGAGGTCATCGTCGTTGAAGATTTGACATTATGTTGTATTGTTATTCCTGCAGGATGCGATGATACAGGCTGCAGCGTAATATGCTGATCTATCGCGATACGTACCCCGCCATTGCTGACCATGGATGACCCTTGGAGAGGCGGTCTTGTGATTACTGGCCTCTTGCTAAACATTTCAAAACAGACGTGTATGCGCATTTTCTCTATCTAACAAGCTGTACCTCTTGTACAGCAACAAACAGTGTAATACTAAAAACAGTGTAAACAAATAACAAGAAACAGAAATAGCAATAGCAAAACAAAAACAAGATACTAAAATGTTGTTGACGAAGCTGGAACAATCCTGTCGTCTAACACCGAAAACTTGGTGGGTCCAATCTGAGCTGTACATCTTCTATCCTGTAAGAAAGAGACTGGTGTCTCAATCTATGCTTTCCTCATTCCTAGGGTGGTTCTCTCACGTCTCGCAAATCCCCTGGCGGGATGCTTCTCACTTCCATGTCCGATCTCGAGAGATACGGGTGTCTCCTAGAGTAAATCCAAACGAATGCCACTGGGCGGGAAGTCCGTCCGGTATCTCCATCCTTTGGGGGGTTGGATCAATCTATCCGGGAGGGGCAATGTTCTGGTCCATAATCTGTGTCATGTGTCATGTGTCATGTGTCCTGGAATCTTGTGGTTCATTCATCCGAACTGGCGAGAACGTCTCTGCATCTCGTTGACCTGAGTCTGCCACTGGGCAGTCATCTGTTGCTTACGCTGGTCAACAGCGAGCTTCTGCGCAAGTCTCGGAGATGCAGTCTCCTTCTTCACAGCGGAGCTCTTCTGCTGAGGCACTTCTCCGGTGATCTTTCTCTTTTTCACCTTGTCCTGGGATTTTCCTGGAAGTCTTCCGGCGTGCTGGGCTGGGGGTGTCTTGGCCACCTTCTCCGGGCGGTATCCGTGAACACGCTTCATATGGTCAAGTAGGTTGTATGCTCTGGGGAATCCATTGTCCGAGCTTGAACGGTCGCAGTCCTTAAATTCGCAGAGGAAAGGCTTGTTTCCATGTCCGTGGAGTCCATGGGCCTCACGCTCGTGGCGGAGCAGACAAGCGGTGGAGGAGAAACGGTTGTTGTTGCAGTTCTGGTGCTTGCAACGGAACGGCTTGATGTGCGAATCAATGTACTTGCTGTAATTTGACGTTAGAGCTTGCTCGAGAAGACAGAAGGACTCACGCACTCATAATTACACTTCAGCTTGGTTGCCTTGTGCTGACATCCTTCTGAAGTCACAAAGGGGCAGCGGTAGCTGCCATCTCTACCAGGCTTGGCAGAGTACAACACGTCAGTGCGGGCACGGCCATCAGTATCCTCGGTCTTGGTCCTGGTGGTTGCGGTCGACGATGCCGGGCTGCATGGAATATCCTCATATCCGGAAGGAGCGACACTGCCTACGGATGAGACTGAAGCGTTACTTCCTAGAACTGGAACCTCGGGTTGTCCGGCAAATGGCATGGTCAATCCACTGGGGTGTCCTGGCACGTGAGACCTGTATTGTTGGATGGGGGCTCCGTAAGGGACGTCTTGCTCGCTCTTTGGGACAGGAATGGCCTGGACAGGCTCATTCAAAGAAACAGGTACGGTCATCCGGCGGGGTCCAGCGACATCCGATATATGGGCATCCGATGGAATATGGTTGTGACTTACTGCAACATCTCGCGGGCAAGCTTGAGTATATAAGCTGTCCACTCTGACGCGACCACCTTGGAGGTTTGAGCTGCTATAACCGGTAGTGGGAACCATGGTCACTGGGTTGCCTACAAATCCGGCGGTCTGGGGAATCATCCTGGCAAAGCTTTGTCCCTGAGTGTCCATGGCAAAGTATGTTTCTGCAGAGGCTTCCGTTGGGGGGTACCAGGCATTGAAAGTGGGTTGAGAAACATCCATTCCTTGGGCAGGGAAAGCAAACATCTCAGTCTCGATCACGGCAGCCTCAGCAAAGAAATTGTAACTGGGCTGCTCAGATGACCAGCTGTTGGCCTGGTAGGCGTCCATCATGGGCATTTCCTGCGAAATCGATGGTCCAAGGGAAGGGAAGCTTACGTCCGATGCAGGAAGAGTGTAGGCACTCTGGTTTGTGTCACTCATAACCGGTGAGAATGGTGCTGGTCCAGGCATGAACATGCCATCTGTCCATCCAGAGGTAGCATAGAAGTCAGTGTCCGGGATATGTTCCATCTTGGTCTCCGGTGATGCCGATGAATGGTAAGTGCTGTAGTCCATGCTGTAAGTGCTTAGGGAGTCACTTGAGAAGAGACCGGAATCTGAAGATTGGCTTGAGATGTCTTCCAAAGAGTCCACTGGTGAGGTTGGGGGTGTCAAAGAGGTGGTGTCCCAAACAGAAGAGTTCCAGTGGCAGATCTCAGAAGGCGAGGCAAACAAAGAGTTTGTGCAAGTAGAGGGGAGAAAGTGACAGTTGCTATATTAAAAGATCAGAAGTCAGCGACAACAGTTCGACGGAGCAGAAAAAGAACTATGAACTGTGATTAAAGCGTGGGGAGAGGAGCAGCCTGTTGCACGTTAGCTTTTGTCATGACCCAAAATAGGTTGGTCCTCGACAGACCAGTTAGTCGTTCCGAGAGAAACGAGGCCTAGGTCCAGCTATTGAGAGTGATTCATGCAGTAATGCTAAGGATTCGTCTATTAATGGCGGTGTTCAGGATCCGGTCCAAGGCCAAATACGGTTGTGATCGCGAGTCTGAATACACGACGTTGCTGAGGCATGTCTGAGAAGACGTGAGGCGGTCAACCAAGGATCCTTCAGTGTTGAAGAAGAGGGAGCGTAGCGCTCAGCACGAGTTGAAGATGAACAGTGGCGACCAGCTTTCCTTGGGACCCATTAGACGTCAACAATTGGTAGCGTCCTTGTTGTGCTTTGTCTCAAATGTCGTTTTGGTGAAAGTCAGGGTGAAGGGAGAGCATCAAACGTGAACATGCAAATAGTAATTCATGTCTGCTTAAGATCTCTTGTCCGGCAAGGGTAGGTCAAAAGTCTGTCGCCGGATGATGCCAAGGAATGGCACAACAAGACCTCAGCACGAAGGCGGAAAATTCCTAGGGGAAACAAATGGACCAATCCTATCCGGCATGGGAATATTTACACTCCAAGCATTACTACGGACGAACTCAAAGACAAGTCTTCTTCATTTAAGATGACTGACAACAGAGCTGTCACAGCAGCAAGCAAAGGAAGTGCAAAGTGGTTGTCCTAAGTAGACAGTTGTTGGCTGACGAGAGCAAGTCCGGACCCTCATGTACCTACCCGGTTCCAAAGATTATGTTGTACTACAGAGATCATCAAGGTCCATGGCTGATCCTTGTAATGGTCCATCCAAATCCGGTTGGGTTTCCTGTGTTCCTGACATCTTGGGTACGGGTGGTCCTGGGATTGTCCAAATGGTTTCCTAAAAAGGCTGGCTCCAAATGTGTAAAAGCAAGACGAAACGCAAAGAAAGAACAGCAAAAAGCCCGGTTGGGCAAACATCCGGGTATGGTAAAAGCAAAACAAACAGTGAGACTTGGGTCAATACCTGTCCAAATATTCCTCGCGGTTGCGATATGTCATCCTGGAAGTATGGTAAACTGGCTCAAATATAAAGCCTGTTACACTTGATTGTGTTCTTGAGATGGTCTCTTGAAGCAAAACAATGTGCAGAGCACGAGAGACAGGAAGGTGCCAAGGGTAAAATAGAGAAGAGCGGATTGGGTATCGTTGGAAGAGAAAGGCAGAAACAAGTTGGGCAGCAAGAGGGTTTACATATGCGATACCAGAGATCAGGCCGGCAAGCGGGGTTTTCGCAAGCGCCAGCGTGCAATTTTGCCGGACAGGGATGCTGGAGCAGCAGATTGGTCGGAATAGCGGTGCATTGCAGCATTGATGTGATGGAGTGATCGCCTACAGACGCGTGCGGATTGCCGATGATAGTCAGGAGTACTGGTTTGATGTGTGGTTGGCCAGCATGTGCATTGGTGGTCGGCGCCCGTGCCTGCACAAACCTGCTTTGATGGTCAGAGAGTCATTTTGCCAGAGTTGCACCGATGCTCCCCGACGAATGGTTTGCTGGGCGGTAAAGATGATGGCGTAACCCTCAATCTATCGCGGACCTGTCAATCCCCCAATCCCTCGCGTGTCTTGTGCATTTTTGGAAACACACAAATAAACTTGCTGGGCCTCGTCATCTCCAGCGCGACATCACACACTCGCGAGTGCTCATCACACTTTCTACCCGGAACTTTCGAGTTGAGAGAGAGCTTGAAAGCGAGATTGTTGTTTTGTTGGTTTGTTGGACAGCGCGTTGTCTCGAGAAGCGTTGCGAAAAGCCCGACTTCCCGATTCTGTCTCTCACCGCTCATGCCCACGAATCGCATCAGAGTCGCTTTTCCACGACGACTTCGACTTTATGACCTGCTGTTTCGGCCGAGTGCTGCTATGGTATTATGGTAAGGTGGCCGGCATTATTCTTCTGTGGCTTGCTGCCAGCGCATCTTGGTTGCTTGAGAAATTCCCACCAGCTGACTTACTCACATATTGAGTGAACATGTACTGAGTACTGATGGATATTGTGTAATCGGTTTGAGACCTCTTGTCAGCGCTACTGGATGGGCGTCTTCCTGCTGGTCGCAGGGAGCTGATGGCGTCGCTCTTAGAATCGTGGGTTCTTCTTTGTGCTTTTTTCTCCTTTTTCCTCCTTTTTCTCATATGAATGTTTCTTGTGCGACCCTGCTCGAAAGGAATATCGACTGCAATACCGGCTGCCATTGCAGAACGTGTCTCTTAGTATAGGCTTGCAATGCTGACCAGAGCATAGTTGGACAACAAAGCAAGGGAGGGAAATCCCAATTTCTTCATCACCTGTTGACTATAAAATCTCCCCTCCTGAACGACTCCATCTTTCTCATCCTGCTAGCACCAAGCCCATATCACTACAAGGGATCGCTCTCTCACCGCATGCTGTGCTGTTGTTGCTGCTGCTGCCGCCAGTATTTGTCTTCGCCCGTATCGTTGCGATGGACGTAGGTGAGGTCAACGTCGCGACCGATAGGCCAGAACCCAGAGAACGGAAGTGATGCAGCATAAACCCACAACAGAGTACGAGGGTAAAGGGCATTCTAGGGAAGCTTTCTCAGACATTTTGATGTTACAAACAGGAGGTCCGAGAGCTCTCGTAGGCAAACAAGGTAAGAAGTTAGGCACACGGAGGAGATGCAGCGGTCAGTGCAATGAAACAGTCTTCCTATATTGCACGGAACAGTCTCCTGCACCTTAGAACCTAGAAGCTCCGAGACAATTCATCCGAACATGTTCATGCATCTCTCCGTATAAATGAGCACATCTAATTTTATCTTGGGATGATCAAGAAGACGCGAGTCAGTAGTCAGGGCTCGGGATGGTCTTGAAGTATTGTAGGAGGTCAAGAGAGACGGACTACGCGCGTCTTGGAGATAAGATATGATCAAGAAGTAGAGGACCTCAAAGTGTTGAACAAGTCAGTCTCCTGTTGACATGTTCTGGAAGGAGATGTGCCGGATAGGGAGAGGCTCCAGGGGGTGATTTTCCAGGGATCGACGGCGCAACGGCTTTGATCTGAGTGGCTCTTTCCTGTGGAGCATTGGCAGTGTAATCTCAGCTCAGCACAAATTCAAGAACGTCTTGCAAGCCTCCCAAATCGTTCTTCTTTGCTCCTCTCTGATATCGGGGATGAAGCCTTGAAAGTCGCCAATACTGGTATTGGCAAGAACGATCGGTGAAAGTACGAATTGGTCGTGGAAGGCGCAGAATTGACAAGTCGCAACACTTGGATAACCCCGCCTTGACCCCTTTCTCCTCGGCTCTCAAGACTCCTTCACAATGGCAGTCATGATGCATTCGCAAGAATCACCCGTGTACGCAAGACCTGATCCGCTCGACGACCTCAGCGCCGCGCACGACTATCCACGAACATCCTTCCTCGACCCGAGCACGCCGGGCTATACCGACACAGACTGGAAGGCCATGGCCGTACTACAGCAGAACGGCCATCATCACCCCTCTCTGATCAGCCCGTCGGACATGCAACAACCACCCACTCCAAGATCAGACTCGTTTGCCAACGGCGATGCGCTCCACAGGCACCTCCTGGTCGAGACGGCCATCTTCGACAGTTCGCGATACGACATTCTGGCTATTGAAGAGGTCGACGCTTTGAAGAAGGAGAAGACCAAGGTCGACACACGCATCGAGGGGACACGCCGCAAACTCGCTCTGGAGAGCAAAGTCCGTGAGGCCGCTCGCTCGCTCCACCGCCTGTATTCGCAAAAGGGCCGCGTTCCGCAAACCCGTAGAAAGAGCTTGTTGGGAGACAGGAGGCTTAGTTCGTCAAGTGTCAAGAGCGACAGCATTGGCCAAGCCAGCGATGAGCTTGCATCGAGCGAGAAAAAGGTGGAAGAGCTGGTCCAGATTCTGGTCGGTCTGGAGAATCGCAGACAATACATCGAGAGCAGGCTTCTGCGTCACACAGCTGCTGTGCTACAGGCTGCTCACCACCAGCGTGAAGCTGAGTCTGCCGACCATCTCACACCAGACTCTCTGCCTCACATTCGCGACTACGATCAAAGCGTCCACAGCGATGTCTCCAAAGGACAGTCTGCCATCCACAACAGCCAGCTGAACGACTTTAACACCAGACTGCAATTCTTGAACGGTCAAATGCGCTCTCTCATTTCTCAAGCAAAGAAAGGCCGCTCTGGCAGCATCGACAACTCGCCCGACGACATTCCATCTGCCTACCCAGAAGACGATGAACCGTCCGTCCGCATCAACAACCAGCTCGAGCAACTGCAAGATGGCATTTTCGCCCTGCTCGAAGAACACAAGTACATTGTCCAGTCAAGAGAAGACACGCTACATGGTTCTCAAGAACACCAGAGCGAGGTTGAGAAACGCTTGGAAGGTGTCAACAACCAATTATTCAGCCTTCTCTCCGGCTACGAAGAGATGCACCCACCTCCGCAATCTACTGGCCAAGGCACACAAGATCAGATCAACTATCTCGAGGAGAACTTGACAAGCGTGGACCATATTCTACAGCACTCTGCATCGCTTCAAGACTCTCATCAAGCCATGACTAGAGAATTCGACGAAGTTCGTGCAAAGGCAGACGCCCATGCCGAGAATGCTGCGCAACACGAGGCAGTCATGCTGGGCCTGTGGGGCATCATGTCCTCCAAGGAATCTGCCGCTGCCAACAGAGACGTGGACTCTGACGAAGAAGAGCTCGAAAGAACCAGATCTGAACCCTTCAGCGCGCAAGCCTTCACCTCGAAGGTACAGCATCTCTTCGCCCGTCACAGCGACCTCGAAAACCAGACCGGTATCCTTCGCCGCCAGATCGAGCAACAGCGTGATCTTGCTGGCAAGACTGACAGTGAAGATGCCGCTCGTGCTAGCGAGCTTCAGACACTCAAGGAGCGCGAGCAAGAAGCACTGGAAGAGGTTGAAGCACACAGAAAGCGCGTGGAAGAGCTCGAGGACCAGATTGTCGAACTTGAGAACACACTATCCGAGCACCAGGACGAAGCACGCATTGCAACCATCGAATCGCAACACAAGGAGAGTGACCACCAAGACCGTCTCGAGGAGTTGACCGGATCACTCAACCAAGCCAAGGTAGCAAGAGAAACTGCCGAGGCCAACCTGGCGATAAAAGCAGAGGAAATGGATGACCTCGAAGCAGAGATCATCCGCCTTACCACTGAGCTAGCAATGGCCAAAGCAGAACTGGATGGCGCATATGGTAGTCGATCGGAGCGCGCTAGAGAAGTGGCATCTCACCCTGAGTTCCAAGAGCTGGAGCAAAAGTCAAAGAGCATGTCTTCAGAGCTGGAACAATTGAGACGTGATAAGAGCCAGCATGAGAGCCAAATGGCAGAAATGCTCGGATTGCACCAGAACGCCGAATCACGAGCAAAGTCACTGGAAGGAGAAATCATCACTCTGCGCGAGATCCAGGCTTCCGGCAGCCGCGATGATGGCCGCATGCGTGCACTGGAGAAGGAGCTCGCCGATATGGCAACCGACTACCAGGAGCTTACCCGCGAAACGGTCGAGATGGAGAAGGAGCGCGAGAAGCTCGAGAGCACGATCGATTCGCTGCATGACAAGATGGACGCTCTGGAAGTTCAGCTCAGCGACGAGAGAGTCAGATGGCTTGGTGTGAGAAGCCCTGGAGGTACGCCAGAATTGGGTGCCACGAGGGAGACGACCAGCACGATGGTCTTGAGAAACGAGTTCAAGAAGATGATGAGAGAGACGAGGGCGGAGGGAGTTAAGTTGTTGAGAGTGAGTACCATGCTGCAATATAGAAATCGAACAAAAAGCTAACAATGATACAGGCGGAACAAGAACAGCGCAGACAGATCGAGTCTCAACTGCGTACCTTGAGAAGAGAGCGCAACGGAGGTGTCAGCCCACGTCTTGGAATGAACAGTCCTGGTCTTCGTCCGAACTAAGTATAGGACTGATTGGTGTGTGTATGTTTTCTTCCATCTACAAGAAGCAGGGGTTATTCAATGGGGGCAATAGACGAGAGGGGGAAATCATGAGCATAATGGATACCTATGAACATGAAAAGGGAAAAATAGAGGATATGCCAATCAAGCATGGGAGGAATTTCTAAGGTCAACTGCTATCATACTCGAATGAAGACATAATTCAAACTCTGTTTACTTTGGACGTGTTTGGTCCCTGGCGTCCCATCAAGGTGAAATGTTTCAAGCAGAAAGATTGAAGCTCGGACCAGTGACAGGCAAGCAGCTTCTCTGACTTTCTTTCGCCCTTCCAACTTTTTCCTTGAAGATGCACTTTTTTCTCAATTGTCGAAATATGGATTCTATCATAAGGAGGAGATGTCTTGCGCATCTCGCTCGCAGTCGCATACTAGGCTTGCGCTACACCAGCACGACGACCACAACCACAACGCCGCCGTCAGCTCGACCTGACTTAGCATTTTCGAAAACCACCTCTGCAGTCACAGCAGCCTCTCCACCTTCGAAACCGAAACACGTATCTGCACCGAAGACCGACGATATCACACCGCCAAAACCAGTCGATCTCCAGCGCTACCATATCTCCGACCCACCCACGCCCGTCCAACAGACCTTTGCGACCCGCTACTTTCAAGCCCCCTCCACACCACCCATTCACCTCTGGACGGCCGCCAAATTCTCCACGATCCCACGCTCCCCATACCCCGAAGTCTGCTTCGTAGGCCGCTCAAATGTCGGAAAGTCCAGTCTGTTGAATGCAGTCTTCGGCCGCCCGAAAGAAAAGATCGCAAGAGTGAGCTCAAAAGCCGGACACACGAAAACACTCAACGCATTTGGAGTGGGAGGAGTAAACAGAGATACCGCCGCCAAAGAACCCTTGAAGCAGTTATCTTCCGGCGCATTAGTCGTGGTAGACACACCTGGCTACGGCTTCCACTCCCGTCAAGAATGGGGACCTGAAATCAACAAGTTTTTCGAAAAGAGGAAGCAATTGCGCAAAGTGTTCATTCTTATAGACGCAGTGCATGGGGTCAAGAGTAGGGATCTTGTGCTGTTGCAGCATTTCGAAGACAACGGTATCCCCTACCAAATCATCTTGTCAAAGGTCGATCGCATCGTCATGACGGATTCGAAATCTCCTGGTGCTGAAAAATTGACGAGGTTGGTTAAGAAATTGGACAAGGTTTATGATGAGGTGAATGAGCAGCTGAGGACATTGGATCAAGGGCAGAGGCCGAAGAAGAGGGATGTGCTTGCTGCGAGTGCCGAGAAACAGATCAAAGGGTTGCAAGGATGGGGAGGAGGTGCGAAGATTGGAATTGAAGCTGTCAGGTGGGCTGTATTGAAGGCTTGCGGTTTGGATTGCGACGAGCAGGGGAACAGAAGGGTGGTGGAAGGTTTGGAAATTCAAGGAGAGGAAGAAGAAGATGAGGAAGTTGTGGCGTGGAAACCACAAAGATGATGGAACAAAATAGCGGGCAGGATCATCGATATGATACCTAGAAATCTCATTTGAGATTGGCTATTGGGTGTCTGGTTATGCGTCCAAAGGATGGATGAGGCAGCTCTCAGTCCTTCGTTCTATGTCTGAGTCATGTGCCTGCTGCACTTTCTCCCGAGGCCCACATATACCATGACAAGCTGCTACTACGAAAAGGAGAATCAGACACTCGAACTCCACTCACTCCGTCATCGTCATCCCGCAAGCATACATCTCAAGTTGCAGGTGCGTTGAATATGTGCCTCATGTGCATCCCGAGTCATTAGACCAGTAGTAGAAATTTAGTCGTTGTCGGCCTGCCATTCGAACGCATCGCATCCGTCGCATATTCATCGCTTTCCATCTAACGGTGAGCGAATAGACTTTGAAAGCCTCTGCGATGAAAACACCGGATCTTCTGCCCTTAGCCTTTCCATCGCGAAGACCGCAGTCAACCACATGACCAGAAACCGAATAGATATATTCGTCGTTTGATCAAGGAGGTGCGCTATTATGCAAACGACACACTCGCCAAACCCCTTCCTCCACGCCGAGATTCCTTTACGCTTCAAGCCACATCATCTTTCGCAAATTCCATCTCAAGTTCCTCCGCGCCCTCGAACAAAGGCTGGCGCAAAATCATAACTTCGACTATACCTAACGCGAATGACAATTCGCATCCCTCTTTGTTCACTCGACCCCGCAAAACCGAAGAGTATATATATCATGCGCGCTTCCTCAAACCAGCTTCGGCTATCCGCAATTGGTCTTTCGACCTTGTGGTTTTATCGGTACTTTGGCCGAGTGGTTGTACGTGTATCCGCCGTTGACCATAATCTAACACACGCTAAATCCATAGTCAGAAGGCGGTGGTTTTAAGTACTCTCTAAACACCACTGGAAATTCCGCATGGGTTCGAACCCCATAGGTACCAAGATCTTTTTGCTTCTGCGTGCTGCAAAATGGCATAACTAGTAAGGTAGATGTTCTTGTTTCAGCGTGCTGTCTATGCTTTAGTAATTTCTAGAAGACAAGATTAATAATTATGTATTTTGGTCGGGGTAGGTTATAACTTTCCTTAGGTAGTCGACGGCGACATCTTCTATAAGGAATATCGAACGCAAGGGGTAGAAGACATAATAACTATTATATATAGCTAGAAGGGGTAACTTTTACTTAAAAATACTAGCACGACTAGATCTGAAGTTTTATATATGACTTCTATTCGATAGATTTCCTACTTGAAAAATCCTTCTTTCCACTCTTTTTCTCTTCCTTGATTTCCTTACTTCTTCTTTGTTTAATAGCAGCGTAAGAAAGGATAAATGTGCTTTATAAGCTAACACTATAGAGCGATACTACCTATCTTTAAGACTACTATGCATATCTGTAGCTATATATGTACAATCAATAAGCACGTAATGCAAAAGAAACTGGACTCTTTGTCCCATCTCAAGTTTTGCTGTGTTCGATTCGACCGATCTGGCCAAGATTTGGGTAAGTGTTACATGCTTAACACATCTTCTGGTGACTCAAGCAAACCAACGGCCTAAGCAGTCACGTGTGGTTAAAGTCTTGTGAAAGACTCATGGTGAAACAAAGAAGTCGGTACCTGCTCCCCGCTTCCCAGTCGCTCTTGTCGCTTTCCTCTCCTCACGAACAACAACTTTCAACTCTCACAACAGTGCGTATAAACACAAAGCATTACACCAGTGGCACAATCTAGAAAACCCCTAGGGACATCTCTGAATACATGCGCTTCTTGACTACGAACTTTTGCAAAAGAATGTATGGAAGAAAACATCTCCGAGGCATCATACACCACACCTTGATAACTACACAATAAGCATCTGCCTATTCCGCCTCCTCCAAAAAGAACGTCTTCATAGACCTAGGCTCAATCTGCGCCGTAAATCTGCCACCCTCAAACGCAAACTGCCCAGCCATGGTAACATTATGCTCGTTATCAGTCAAATAAGCAGTAGCCCTGCTCACATTCGTAGCCCCCAACTCCACATCCAACGTATAAGTATAATGCGCAGAATTGATGACGGGAATAGCGATCGTGCCGTTCTTGTTCTGCCATGCGGTCACGCGGACTTCTTGGACACTGCTATCGGCAAACAGACGCACGGCGCCGGGACGGGCGAAGCGGAAGTAGCCTGCGAATGCCCATAGGCGGGCGGAGACTTGGTAGGAAGTGCCGTTTACTTGGACCAGAGCGGCGTCTGTGGGAGAGGTCCAGCTGCACCACCAGTGGCTCCAACCGGCGACGTTGTTGACGAAGGCATGGTGCATGTAGTTGGCCCACTGGAAACCTTCAAAGTTGTTGCCGACGGCATCCCAGGTGCGTGTCCAGGTGTTGCCGCCATCGCTCCATTCCGTTTCTAGTGTAGGCTGGCCGGCTAAGAGGTCGTCGAACGGCTCCTTGATATCAGACTGGTAGTTATGGTAGGTGTTTACATCAAACAGTGTCTTTCCTCCAAGACGTCCAAGTTCGTATAGCAGATCTCTTTGCTGTCTAGCACCAGTTGCATCACAGCAGGACACATCCAAGCTAGGGAATGCCTTCTTGACCATAGGATAAAAGATACTCAAGAAATCGTACGCTTGGTATCCATCCGACAGCATAGCAGAGTACGTTATCGGGTTAAAATCCGGCTCATTGTAAGCACCCAGCAGAGATACCTTGATACCGCGTTGTTGGTACAGTCGCACGTATTCGATCAGGTAGTTTGCATAGGCTTCACGCCAGTCGTAGGTGCAGTTGCTACCACGCACACCACAGATGACACCACCTCCTGCTTCACGACCGGTAGTTTTGAAGCAGCCAGGTGCTGACCAGGCGTCTGCATACAAGTACAAGTCTGGATTGTATTTAATCGCATTCTGAGCCAGAGTCAACTGACAACTATCGTTGGAAGCAGTAGGGAAAGTGTAATTGAAAGGGCCAGCAGGAGTCGCGGGACAAGTAGGAAGAATAGTTGTGCCAGCAGAAGACCCAATCAAGTTACGGAGGATGGATAGGGCACCAATGTTTTCGTCGAACAGGGTACGGACGACGGCATCCTGGTCGGCTGCTGAGAGGGTGTTTGTGGTGCATGCGGCTCCGAAGGCGCCGGAGCAGCCACCGCCAAGCATGGTCTGGTATCGTTGTTCGACATTGACTTTGATGGTAGCGTCGAAGGATAGAGATTGGTTTGAGTAAGAGGGACTGTGGTGGGGGGGCCAGTGTCCATTAGCGGACACAGCGCTGGCAGCGGCTGTTAGGATGAGAGGATACTTCATCTTGAATTTGAGGCTGCGGAAGGTATGGATTGAATAAGAAAACAGGACATTGTAGTCAGCCAGTCACCTTATATACGCTTTCGAACTTTTCTTGCGCTCCATTGAATGTTTTGGCAAAATGGCACTCTCCAACTGCCCCGCAATGACCCATGAGGAAACATTGAGAGGCTGCAGGTACATATGTTAGCCGGGCCATGTAGAGAAGGCAACAAGTCAAGTATGGCCAGCCGCATGTATGAAGACCGGAATCCGGCATCCTGACCACACGATTGAAGTTAGTCGACCTGCAGACTTTTGATATCCCCGCATCGCTCCATGATTACTTCTGGCTAAATGTACTGTGCCTAAGCATAACTGTCGATCATTCATGGGGAAACCTCATGGCTAAAAACAAGCATCAAACCCAAGAGGATTGACTCGCAGTGCGGAGCCGTCCGGCAGACGCCTTGCGTAGAGGGAAATGCTTGTATGCAAGCCTCAAGACGGATTCTTGGTCGAGGGGAGTCACGCCGGCAGATGACGTGGCATGGTTGATGTGCCTAGGCGGAAACTTATGCTGCTGAGGAGCGTTACTCGTGATGCGAGATGGCCAGTGTTCTGACCAAGACCGTGTCAGTCGTGAATTGTCAATGTTGGTGTCAACTTGTTGCGAAATTCCAGCATGAGAGCATTGGCGCCGCAGTGCGAGCTGTGACATCCGATGCGGTTGCCGGGCTACTCCTGTCGTTGCTGTGTAATCATATACAGTTATTTCGGCGAATCTTGTACATACGGCCACAGTCAGCTGAAAACTGGGCATCCCGTCCGCTCTGCCATACATAAGCAGTCGAACGGCAGATTAGTACTACGGTGGGTGACCACGTGGGAATCCCTGCTGCTGTATGTTTTGCATTTGTTTTGCTCTTCCCGCTTCTTTTTGGCTGTCGCATCGACTCTGTCTGTCCTTCCATGGCAATTCTGCACTTGCTTCTGTTTTGTCCGTCTTTCAAGATGATGCTTTAAGCAGACGCATCGGATTGAAAGCAGCCAACTTTTTCCCCAAACATGAAAACCCCCATCTTCAACACCATCCCTCTTTTTGCGCCAAAGAAGCGCCCTCTCTTCACCATGCCATCACCCCAATAGTCTAGAATGACTTCACTCTCAAAGTGGCTTGAGACATCTCACCACTAAGAATCTCCCTTCCCCCAGCCTCCCTCGCCAAAGAATGCGAAGGGTCTCGGGGTGTCCGAGCGCTGTTGTGAGAAAAAAGCAGGGACCTTGCGCAAACCGTTGCAGGGTAGACTTCTTCCCCGTTGCTTCTATCGATCGTGGCTGAGACAATAGTCTCAATGTGAGATTTGGCAAGGGGACTGCATGTCAGCCTTGCCAGCCAGCCACTGATGTGTGGAAAAGCCACCACAGGTGAGAAGTGACAGAGATGAGGCAGAGAAAGTGAGGACGCAAAGAAGAGGTTTTGGTGAAAAAAGGTTTCTGTGGTATATACATCTAATCTGGTAGAAAGAAAAAAGAAAAAAACACCTTGCGGTAAAAGGAGTGATCAGGTTCGCATCATAAAAGTTCAATCAGTTCTCAGTTCAAAATCAAAAAAGCAGGAAAATGTCAGAAAAATCAAAATCCCGGTGCTGTTGGGTCCCATGCTCGCTGTCTAATCTTCGCGGTAAAATTTTGCAACTCCTCATAAATGAATGTCTTTGTACGTTTGGTTGTGATTGTCTCAGGTAAACTCGATCAGAGAAGAAGCTGTTTAGCAACGGCCCTGGTCAAGAGTCTGGCGGGTGTACTGGTAAGACTGTCTGCAGTCGTACTTGTTGCTGCCAGAGTAGCCACCGGTGTAGGTAGCGTAGCTGGTGCTGATGGAAGCATCGTACAGAGCGCAGTAGGTACCGTGAGGGATACCGTTCTTGTGCAGGTAGTAGGCGTTGAAGCTGTTGCAAGGGGTGAAGTACGACTTGCCGGCAGCGATGGCGGTCTTCTTGTTGACAACGTGCTGGTACGAGGCGTAATCGGCGCAGACCTGGGGGTTGAAGGGACCGGGGAAGAACTTGGAACCCATCCAGTAGTTGGGAGCGTTGATAGCCTTACCACCGCAGGTCTTGGGGCTGGTCCAGGTAGGGCCGCTGGGGCTGGTAGTGGCAGTGGCCGAAGCGGAAGCGGAGGTAGAGATCGAGGAAGCCTTGACAACAGATGAAGAGACAGAAGAAGAAACTGCGCTGGAGCTGGGAAGAACAGCAGTGGCGGTAGACAGAACCGAGGAGACAGCGGAGGTGGCGGTCGAGGTAGAGTTGTCGACAGTGTCAACGACGGTAGGAGGGAAAGTCACGTTAGTGGCATCGTATCCGTTGGATCCAGTGATGACAACCTGGAAATCCTTGCGCCATCCACCCTGGTTGGTAGCGGTTGCAGACTCCAAGTTTGAACCCCAGAGGGTGCACTTGAAGTTTGTAATGCTCGAGGGAGTAGGGCACCAGTAACCCCAGACAGTAGGGTCAGTAGAGTCGTTCTTGGAAGGGTTCTGGCTGGGATCACGCTCAATGTAGATGTTGAAGGCAGTGCAGAGAGCGGTGGTGTCGCAGTGGGCAGCGCAGTCAGCAGGGCTGTACGAGGTCAAGGTGTAGAGACCAAGGTACGAGTTGGCGCTGGAAGAACCGTTCAAGTCGCGGAAAGTCTGCTGGTAAGCATTGCCGGCAACGTTGTTGCTAGGGACGACAGTAGGAGCGGCAGAGGCCATGCTGTGGAAAGGAGCGTAGGCAAGGAAGGCATCAGCAGTGTCGGGGGTAACCTTAGGACCGTAACCATCGGGCTGAGGAGCGCAAGGGTCCTCAGGGTTGATGAAACCGCAGTAAGTGCCATCCTCAGGAGTAGTAGGGCAGGCAGTGGTCGAAGAGGTAGTACCAGAGACGGTATTGATGGTGGCCGAACCGGAAGAGGTCGAGCTGGCAACAACGGAAGAAGATGAGGCAGCAACCGACGAAGAGCTGGAGCTGGAGCTGGAGCTGGAGCTGGAGCTGGAGCTGGCAACAACCGAAGAGGAAGAGGAAGTGGAAGAGGCAACCTTGGAAGAGGAAGCGGTAGAAGAAGTTCCGGCAACAGGGGTGTAGTAGAGAGGAACCCAGGCACAGTTGCTAGGGATGGTGGGAGCGAAGTAAAGCTTGCCATCGTTGTTGCAAGTCATGGCCTGCTGGAAGACACCGTTGGCCTTGCACTCCAACCAAACGGAAGCAGTGTTTTGCGTGCAAGTGATGTAGCTGTAGCTCTGACCAACGGTGCTGAAGTAAGTGTACTCAGGGATAGAGCTGGTACCACGGTTGGCAGCGTAAGCAGCACCAACCTCGTAGAGGTAACCAGTCTTGCTGTCAATGTAGAACTGAGTGGCAGAGGCCTGGCTAGAGACGTAGCTGGCAATGCCATCGTTCCCGGCAGAGCAGCCAAGGAACTTGTTGTTGGCGTCCTTCAGGTAGAAGTTGTTGGTAGAAGCAGTGGCAGTAGCGGCGACCGAGGACGAAGAAGTGGTCTTGGTGCTGCTGGTGCTGGTGCTGGTGGTGCTGGTGGTGGTAGTACCACACTGGGTGCCGAAGAAGACACAGTTCCACCAATTGTAGACACCGACAGTGCGCTTGTCAAGGTTGCGCTTGTTAACAACCTGAGCTGGAGCAGTGGAGACTGCGGTGGCCTGGGTAGAAACAGCGGCGGAGATAGACTGAGCAATGGCAGCGCTGCTGATGGTGACAGTCTGGTTGGAGACACCGTTCAGAATGGGAGCAGTCTGAACAGCAGGGGCAGCAGCAAGCTGGTCGAAGTCAAGCTGCTGGGGAGCAGGAGAAGCGGCTGCGAGACCGGTGAGGGCCGCAGCCGAGAGGAAAGTGGCGGCAGTGCGCATAGTGATCAGTTGATCAAGAACGTGGTCGGTAGTTGGGTTGGTTGGTTGTTAGAGATAGTGGTGAAGTTTGTAGTTGATTGCTCTGTAGAGAGTGTATGGGGTGAGAGAGAGTGGTTGAAAGAGAGTGTAGGAAGTGAGAGAATGATTGAGATGCTGATGATGAAAAAAGAACGACTTGGAGGAAGATGAAGCCTACATATATACTTGAGATGCATGTTAGCATCTCGCTGTGGCTGTAGGCATTTGGCATAGTAGTGGCCTGGGCGCTTGACATCAGCGCCCGGTGGGTTCAGAGGCCCCTGCCCCAGAGCCGGAAGTGTAAATACGTCGGTCGTAGAGCGCCACGGGCAGCCATGGTCGAGTTCTTTGAGATGTCTCAGAAGCAAAGACCCTCGATTTGGCTTTACGATGTTATTTCCTCCTGCTTCTGGTAAGTGCTCTCGGATGTCAAGCCGAATCTTTTGGAATTCGAGAAGGAAGGGCCTTCAGACTATCGAATACTGCGGAGTGGCTGGACATCCCGTGATTTGCTTGTCTTTTGGGGACATGAAAGACAGTCTGCCTCTCGAGTGTGCGCTGTACAGCCACGGAGTTGACCTTGGCCATGTCTGACTACCGAAAGCCTGGTCGCTGGACCGTGGCTATCGATCAATCGATAGCTTTTGACGGGTCGATACCTTCACGGGCGGCAGTCAGAGCAGTTGGAAACGAAGATGAAAAACTGCGTCGCCGCTCACCGAACAGTTGCCAAGGGTAGTGCACGGGCATGCCATTTCGTTATGGAGGCCCTCTGCTGCTAGTTGGATGTCTAGATGTGACATCTTGGACCTACTTGAAAGATCCCACATACCTCTGTGTGAACGAGTATGTGGCACATATCTGATAGCCCTCTGTAGCTATGAGACAAACCTCATCAGCAAGAGATATTCCGTTCATCTTCATGCCTTACAGCTCATATCCGCTGTCGACATGCGTGGCAGGGAAACCATGGGCTTTGATACCGCCCACCGTTGGTGATCTCCAGGGCCAGATGATCGGCGCCGATCCGGCGCGCACGGTGCAAGGTCGAACGGTCAACTTCACTCGGGTTTTCCAGACTCGTGGGTCGACAAGCATAGGAACTCAACGAGCGACACACGCGCTCCTGTCGCGATCAATAGGGCGAGATGTGCCCGTGCCCCTGCCGAGTACGATGCATCGATCTTTCTTCTTTGCTGTACGTGTACATGATCGAAGCAAAGGCGAGACCTTACGGCTCACACTTCATCTGAGACATCGAGCGTAATCGATTGTGTGGACCTGTGCCTCCTCTGCCAGACTCCACGTTCGTCAGACAATACATTCGTACTGACGTTGCCAAGCGGACAAGCAGAAGGAGTGCCCTTCCCAAGCTGTAAGAGCAAGCCCACCTAACCATGTGTTTCGCCCTACCAACAGTCCCGTCAACCGCCATACCTGTTCGCGAGCAACGTCTTTGGTGGTACCTCAAACAGTCCCCGTTAACAACCGATCGCAACGTTACATAGGAGGCTGGGTATCATGCTCGTATTGCATCAAGATACGTTCGATATATCGACTCCTTTCGCCCTGCCAGTAATCTGTGGTATTGATTTTTACTGCCGACGCTTTCATATCATGGATTTTGAAATCTTCCTTGTTGTCGACCCTTCTGGCCGCCCCCTCATTCTGGAGAGACTTGCTCAATGATTGTACGGCCGTTGTCTCTTCGGCTTCTGCGAGACACTGTCTTAAATCTTAGTCTCCGGATTCTCGACTCTGCTATCTGATTTGTCGAATGGCCGGTCGATCCTCCTTATGACGGATCCTTGTGTGTCAGGTCAGGCCAACAGCACGTCTTGACATGACTTCGGTGCGAGACATTCATACAGACTCGAGCATTGTTTGAGCTCAGCTCTGAGTTTCACACTGGATCTGCACAAATAACGTCAACCTTCTTTCGCTGTTGCTTGAACAAACAACAGCTTGTGGTTCGGCACTGCCGAACGCCTTGCAACAATTATCAGTCTTGGGCCGGATGAACTCTCACTGCCGTATGTTCCGGGCCATCGTATCGAGAGACGTCCAGGCTGCTTGAGCTTCGACTCACATGAACGTACGTGGTAATGGAAACCCTCTAACACTACTGACCCATCGGATTAGGTTGAATGCTGTCACGACTAGGTACTCATTGAGCGGGCCACCTCTATGCTTCTTGAGCAGCTTTGTGACTGCATCTCTAGAGGTACCAGGTTCAGTGCAGTGCAGTGCAGTGCAGTGCAGTGCAGTGCAGTATCTTGGCCTGTCTTGGCCTTATAGCTGATTCGGAACAGTCTTTCCATAGACCCAGCGCCAAAGATTTATTTCGACTTTTATCCGTCTCCTGATTCGCAACAGCGATACCCCATCTTGGTCTTACAAGAAAGAACTCACACGTGCCTAGCAGTAGGATTGTCGCCCAAGCCAAACAGGAAGTCTAAATCTCGGAGATATTGAAGCTTCTGTCCGAGGTACCTAGACCTCAGCGGCCCAAGCCTCGGTCCTGAACTTTGCTTAATTTAGCAGGTGCATCATCCTCTCTCTCGAATCCCTCCATGGCCATAATCTCTTCCTCTTGGTATGTGGCGTATCGATCTGAGATGAGTAGATACGAGCAAATGGTTCAAGACCACACATATTTCGATGCATCGAAAATATATACAAATGCATCTTTTCCAAATTGAAGCGTCGCTGGAACCTCGCATGCACTTCGACATTTTATATCTACGTCTTCATTCTTGATGATGCTCTCATACGATTCAGGATACCGTCATAGCACGCGCTGTGCAACTTATCGTGTCTACCGCGACTTGTAGAAACGCGGAAAATGTCTCGACTACACGCACCCTGTTCGGCGTAAGGCGTTCAACTCAAATCCCTCGATCAGTAAACGCCCAAGTCGTGGTCGGTGGTCGCGACGCCTAGCGACGTCCAGCGACAAAACTCCACACCGCGAACGGTTTTTTTCCTGAACTTTGCCGGATGCCTGCGGACGTTTCGAACAGAAACATACAGTTGTCAAGGCAAGTCGAGGGTCGAGACACAAAGACGTCGAGTGGATGCCAGACTTTTCGGTGCTATGCAACCATCGTACGGACGTCTTCTGCTCGCTTTCGGTGTGACTTGATCATGAATCTACCTCCGTGGTATGTCACCGCTCAACAACTCTTGATCAATAATCGGCCAGCTTTGCGCAAAATTTGCAACTGGACATTTCTACTCCTCTGAGCCTCCATCCATGTCCGTGGGCACCAGCAATAGATATCAAAGACAACCTGGCTGTTCGCAAGTATGTACGAAGACTTCAGGGAGTCAAAAAGTAACCATTGAGGACTCAGATCACACGAATTCCCACAGACTTGATATCACCTTAAAAGACTTTGCCAGCAGGTTGGGCCCATGTAGCTCTTCAAGGTCTGATATAATGTAATAGCGAAACTCACTCTGGCCCTGTGATATTTGTTTCCATAGAGGATACTCGCTCTACCGACATCGTGACTCTAAGCTTGTATCGGGCGAGTTGAAGGAATTGTACAAATGCATTATGATTTTACGCATCATGGCGATGCTATCGACCTAAAGCGTTCTCGTGTCCAGTATTTATGTACCGTTCCTCTGATGTTGTGTACACCTGCGCTCTGATATTGATATATCTGACGCCTGGCTAATAAGTGCTCTATCTTCATGTCTGCGTCAGTTCCGCGATAATCATGATCATCCGCTTCTCCTCAACTGCGTTCCGCTCATATGCGTTAGCGCTCTTATGCACACTTGCACATCTATGCGGAGCCCCGCCGGAGTCGACATGACTTTGTGGAATGCCCACTTTGGTGCATCATGATGATCCACCCCACATAAATCGTTCTCAACAGTCGTGCATCTGTGACTTCGCTGAGAGCATAACCCTGCCTTCCAAGTATCTGCTCGACTTGACGGCGACAACTTCTTCTGTCAGAGGGAAACATTGTTTTCATGGGTCTTACTGACATACTGCTCAGTCTAGATATTGTTTGAACACTTGAGATCATTCATTATGTACTTTTATGCTTTGTTCGTGATACTTCCATCAAACTTGATGTTTTTTGTGGTCAGATAATGAAAACAGGGCACTCAAATCACAGATTTGTCTTTTATAGCCGTGAATGGAAGTGAAATGGGACAAGATCACTACAGGACAAGTATACATAGCTACCCATCCATCTGGAAGTGTGCACAGAGAACAGGACGAAACGTCGTCGTCCCGTCATGAATTATGTCGAAACAACCATCGTCAAAGGTATCACCCTGTCTTCAAGCTCCCATCATCGCGATATACCAAAACCAACAACTGGACCGAAACATGGATCAATTCATACCAGTAGAGACATGACAAGTTAAACACACCATTGCTATATCAGAAGGTAAACCAGGACCAATTTGGACGATATTAAGCTGCCTAGATTGTCGTCAAAAGTGTCACCCTAGTTCCATCAAATTTGACCGTTGCAATGTTAGTATTCTCGTAATACTAATCGACAAGCATACAAATCTGGTATGTTATAGGCACAAGATACAGGGTAGATATGATAATCAAGCGCTAGTATGCAGACCTGCAACAAGTCATCTGTCAACAAGAAGGATGACCTGCACGAGTCCACCACAGCAGGACAATGTGTTAGAAGCGTGACAGCGACTCGAAAGTAGAGATATACCGGACTCGTGAAAGCGTAGTCAAGAGATAGGAAGAAAGAACAAACACAGAAGGCGCGGTTACAGGCAACGGAGGCAACAATCGAGCAGTCAAGTTCATTTCTGCGTGTTTTCCTCCATCACATGCTCCTCTCAAAACAACGTTGCAACCCCTCCGTTTGCCCAATTATTCCGCCTGTAATGGCCAATAGAGCACTTAACCTTTCTCCCCCGATGGTAGCCTGATATACTCGGCGTAAACGCGCGAGCGAGCTTAGGCATCAGTCACATCACGAGGAAGCGTAAAGAAGACACTTCCATTTTCAGGAGTGATGTGGTTGGATGAGAAGAGAACCAGTAAAGGGAGGGGAGAAGGTATTTTGTAGATTATCGGTAGTGAAAGTGGCATACGGAGTAGGCTGTGATGGGAGAGTAGGTTGTGACCGCGGAGTAGCTCATGCATGACCAGGAGAAGGCAAGGAGAGAAGAGGAATTGATTTTCGCAGAAGGATGTTCGAACACAGGAAGAACTATCGAGAAACTCCGGGAGAGCTCTTCTCGAAAGCAGTTCAAACGTCTGGGTAAAAGCGCGACAGCAATAGTATGGAGAATATGCGAATCACGACATAAACCGAAGGAGAAAATCTTACTTGACTCGACTTTCTTGAGCTTGAGCCTTGATGAACTGTCATGAAGACTCAACACGTGTGAAAAGTGTCATCCCTGTTATGTCACTGTGTATGCAGGGATAGGTTGAATGCACGCTATGCAAGTCACTGTACATGAGCTGATGTCGGAACGAGCATGATCTTGGTAAGACACAGCGTGCTGCAGTCTGCTCCGCGGATGTTGATATATGTACTGTCTTTGCCCAGGGAGGATGTCATCTAGCGCAACGCCGCGTTATATCAACGAGTCGTGGATGCAACCCACTTCGCATGCACTGCAGCCCCGTTGACGGTACATACATGTAGCCATCACCAGGACCACAGTTCGAGGATGTTTGTCGCACACCCAAGTCGTGTTGCGACATCGATACCGCAGCCGTGTGAAGACCGAGGTGCAGACCGGAGTGCAGATTGCCAATTTTGTCTAGATTTCGGAGAACGTCCCTTAACCCGAGATCTGAGCAAGAAAAATACTGAAGTACATCTTACATCAACGGCCTGAATGACTCATGCATACTAGTTGTTGTCGATCTGCCGCTGCAAATTAGGTGCGTAAGCTTTTAGCCCCATCAACCTTCTTTCCAGCTGCCTAATTGGTATACACTTCATGGTTTTGTTCTTGATTCAAGGCGGCTCCATCTTGAAGGTGAGATCTGCATTGCATGTGATGGGTCGCGCGAACACAACGGGTGAAGGGGTCCAATCCGCTTGCTTGTACACGCGTGCCCGGCAACGTCAAGCAAAAGCTAGACGGCGAAGGTTCACAGAAAATCTTTCGCGTTCAAGATATTTTGACCGCGTACCCACCTAACAAGCAACATACCGAGGCTTGAATTGTAGACCCATTTCTAGCTATGCTGACCGAGCCGTGTTGTTTGCATTGTTGATGTGCGACGACTCCACATGATTCTATTGGTTGTCTCTCCAGCGCTCATCAAGTCCAGCCAGATTTATATCTTGCGCGACAGTTTCCTGGACACTGCGTTGAGTGCGCAACTTCATACCCTCCCGTGATCCATCCGTGCCCTGAGAATACATGGCTAGATTCAGGATATCGTGCTTATGCTGGAGATAAGAAGGGGAATTGTTCCGTCTCCCCTTGCCCCTGTCGGACTTGCCGAGGAAAATTGGATCCGGATGCTTGTCGAGCACGGATGAGAAGTTGAATTCGACAACGGCATTCTCCACTCCTGCGAATATGAAGGGTGAGGTCGGCGATGGCGACGACAGATTGTAGACAGAGCCCTCGGCACTGCGACGCATCCAACTGTTTGGGCCTCTCCAAGCCGAGTTGACGTATCTGTCGCGCGGGTTGATGAAGATGTTCCAGTCGCCAGTAGTAGAGTCATTTGAAGCATCTGCCGCTCCAGCGTAGTCATATATGCTACCTCCTGACATGCGCAAATCGAAAACTTTGAGCAATCCATGTCGCGAGGCACCAGCAACAACACGGTCTCTACCACGCGAGAGGAGCGAGTATATGGCAGCGTCGTTGGTTGGATCACGATAAACAGCCGTGAAAGAAGATGGCGAACGCATGTCATGTAGCCTCACGATCCCATCGTAACCACCGCTGAGGAAGAGGTTTCCATTTCTTCCCCCGTTGCTGTCCAAAAGCGACTCGATAGGGTATATTGATGATGCTCTGACCGGATCTAGCTCGTCAGCATTGCCAGTGAGACCTATCTTCCGAATCGGCTCCTCGACAATGCCTTCCGGGCGAACCTCAAAGATGTTGATGGGCTCCACGGAGGGTCCTAGGCCGACGGCTAGATGCTTCGAGTCCAGAAACTTGGTTGACCAGATTCGACAGCCTTTTCTACTCTGCGGTATCGCATTGATCTCGCTGACCGGGGCAATCTTAAATTGTGTCGAGTCCACAGAGTATAGAGCGATACGAGAATCTGCTAAATTCGCGGCCAAGTGCTGAGGTTGCTCCTGAGTAGACCGGACATCTGTTGACATTGAAGTGGACCGTACAGAGACTCCGTTCGTGACGAAGTAGGTCTTGATGACACTTCCCTCGGCAGCAGGAGGCATCTCCAACAGTTGTAGGTCTCCATTGGCAGTTCCGATGATGATTTGTTCGCTGTTGTCGAGACTGCTGCATTGCTGTTGAGTATCTGGCCTGATGATTTTGACACTGGTGATGTCGTCGCGGCCTTCCACACTGCTCAGGGGTTTATACGTCCACCAGCGCACTCGCGTACCATTGTTCTCGAATTTCTCCTGTTTGTCCTGTGGTGATGCAATCCGATATGCGCCCTCGGATGACGCGTCTCTTACCTTGATGCGCACCACTAGTTCTGCACCAGCACTCCACGCCACAACCTGGCGTCGGTCTGTCCAGCGGCTGCCGATGAAGTGCTCGTAACTATCAACCGCGGGCTGAAATCCCATAGTTTGGCCAGCTGGTCTCCTCCATTTCTTGATAGGTTGTCCATTGGGCAGTCCGATGGCATCGCCTGAGGGTTCAAGATATGCCGCAAGAAATGCTCGACGCTGCCAGTTGCGCGATAGTGTGGTCAATGACCTTGCAGCATCTCTCCAATATGTCGAAGGATTCAAAGACGCGAAATGCGTTTGGGTGAACGTTCGCCAGCCTTCCTTCTCCACAAACTCGTGCAATGATTGTGATGTGCGTGAAAGGTGGCCAACCGAGGTTGCTGGGCAATGTGCCACGACCTGGTTGAGAAGTTCGGTTGGAAGATCTACCAGTGTAGTCGACGGCGTTCTCTTGTCTTTCAGCCGCATGCTGAAATGCTGTTTTTCGAGATCCATGGTGTCGTGTTTGGTCGAGAGATCATGAACTTTACTGACGTAATGATGGAGATTTTGGAAGGGACCAATGATCTTATCTCTTGGCGAAGCTTTAACGCCAAAAGCAGAATTTAGCTGTGGAAAGGCACAAATTATATGACCGTGAGAAGGTACGTTCGAGGTTTAGGTTCTGCGTCTCTCCCTAAACACCACTGAAACCCCCTGAGATATCAATGTTTTCGTGTATTTACATAATTAGTCACAGTGACCTTGATTGGACAAGAAGATGTTTTTGATGAGCCAATCATCTAATCTCTTGGCACTCATTCATTTCAACGTATAGAACACTTTGAGTCATCCTATCGTGCCTATCTTTGATTCGTTGAGGAACCCCGCTCTGGAACTTGTTTCGACTTGCATTCTGTTCTCTCTCTCATCCACATCTCTTAATTGAACATTGCTACATGCCAGAATGTTGGCTCTCATCGCCTTTGGAGCAGCCATTCTCGTTGCTGTGTACCGCTACGTCATTCTTCCTGTGTTCGTCTCCCCATTGTCGAAGATACCAGCAGCTCGCCCGACCTCATCATTGAGCCCTGCTTGGATATTGTGGACGAGATGGCGCGGCAGAGAGAATGCCACTGTTCTTGCTGCCCATGAGCGACTCGGTCCTCTGGTTCGACTAGGTCCCAACGAGATAAGCGTAAACTGCGTGAATGGAGGTATCCGCACGGTAAGTCGTCGTGCTTGATCATTATAGATGATGTGCATGTGTAGAAGATGTCGCGCCAGAACCAGGAACCCTGAGTCGATGCAAGATGCGCAATGCATACTCCGCTTCCTACGCTCACCACGTAATACCTTCGATCTGCGACCCTAGGAGAAGCGTCTCTCAGCAGGCAATAGCACATAAGATAGTCCTCTGAACCACGCTATTCAATCGCAGATTGCCACATCTCTCGATCAAGCAAGGTCCGGTTCTGGTGCGGCTTTCCTACCTGTGCTTGGTCTCAAATGGCCTATTTCGAAGATTGCTAATGCAATGTCTGCAAGGTGTACACTGGGGGCTTCGAAAAAGGCGAGTGGTACTCGAACGCCTTCTCTGCGTACGGTGGAGTACACAACATGTTCTCCATGGAGAAACGAGACGTACACTCAGCGCGCAAACGCATGATCAGCAACGTCTACGCCAAATCCTCCCTGCAAGCTTCGCCAGCGCTTCGCGAAATCAGCGAGACTGTCTTGTGTCGCCGAATGCTTCCTCGAATCGCCACTGCTCCTGGGGGTATACTGGAAGCTTACGAGCTCTTTTCCGCTGTGACTTTGGACGTCGTGACTGCGTACATCTTTGGCCTCGAGCAAGGATCCAACTTTACGGACCACGCAGAGGTCGGTGCAAAGTGGCTCCACGACTACAAGAGTCGTCAGCCGTACCTGTTCTGGATTCAGGAGATGCCAAATGTGTTCCAACTCTTCTCGAAGCTCGGTCTCGGTCAGTGGTTGATCCCGGAATGGGTGGGCGAAAAGAGCGCGGATATTGAGGAACAATGCTTGGAGTGGTGCGATGCTGCGGAGGCTGCTGTGGTGTCAGGGAAGGCTGCTGAATCTGCTAGACATCATCCAACTGTTTATGGTCAACTGCGAAGCATGGTTAAGAAGCAGGAAAAGCTGGACAAGATGGACACGGAGAAGCAGAACGATCGCCTTACCCAAAAACAGAGGCTAGACATAGCTTCTGAGATGCTGGACCACCTGGCTGCTGGATTCGACACATCAGGGATCACGCTGACTTACCTTGCATGGGAGCTCAGTAGACCACACAACGCTGCGATACAATCAGCGTTGCGAGAAGAGCTCCTCACACTGAATCCGCCGTTCTCGATGACAGAAGTAGAACCTTCTACGCCCCTGCCATCCGCAAAGGATATCGACGACCTTCCACTACTTCACGCAGTGGTAATGGAGACTCTGCGCCTCCACGCGGCAATCCCAGGAGGGCAACCTCGAATCACTCCAGCGAACACCACATTGGGACCACCTGGTGCCGAAGTCCACGGCATTCCGGCCGGTGTACGAGTTGTCTCAGCAGCCCACTCGCTCCATCGAAACTCCGAAGTTTTTCCCGAGCCAGGCCTCTGGCGCCCAAAGCGTTGGCTTGATAATGAAGGTGGTGTGGATTGTGGTGGCGAGAAAGCTCGATGGTTTTGGGCGTTCGGTTCTGGCGGAAGAATGTGTGTCGGAAGCAACCTCGCGGTGCTGGAGATGAAGAGTACTGTGGCGGCGATATGGTCTAACTTTGAGACGACTATTGAAGATGACGCTGGCATGGAGCATGTGGATGGTTATCTGGCCGAGCCGAGAGGCTCTCCACAAGGCAGTTTTCTCCGTTTGCGTTGCGAAAAGATCTGAATCAAAAGCGTCGTGATCATGGTGACGACCAGTCGCAGCCCTTTAATTTCCGCGGTCAAGCCGTTTCCGATCTAAGTGCAAATCTCTTGGAACCAAACTTCGTCCATGTTTAGGAGTGGGATATGGCTTGAAAGGAACCAAGGTAGAAGACGGTTTGTGACGCGCACATCGGTACAGAATAGATCTATCAAAGGACCCTGACAGGAGGCCTTGGACGGGTCATTACTCGCGCAGGTACTTGCTTGCTCAGCTGACCTGTATTAAGATTGTTCAACCACACGCTCTTCCCCCCTCCTCATCTCACAGAGCGCGCCGCCTGTCTTGTGGTTGCGCTTTATGTTTTGTGTACGCAAAGGGGCTAGTCCAGGTCTGCATTCTCACTGGACGTTCTACCAGTCCTCAGAAACCTTCGTTCATTGTGATAGCTAAACTGGTGGCGGCATCTAGAGCTTGGAGTAACCAACATGCGTTTGTTCCGAGTCGTGTCGAAGAGCTTGAATTGATGCTGACCATCAGTCCCCGCCGTCTTGCATCGAGTCTTGACTCGAGACTGTGGAAGCGATGCGTGACGTTTCGTCTGTTCGGACGGGCCGTGTATCCAGTCCATTGTTTCCTGCGGAAGCTACTACGCGTTGTACGATCCAGTGGTAGGTGACGTCGCCGGCACGGCACGAAAAGACAGACATACCATGTGCACTGTACCAACTTGGTAGGTGGGATAGGGTTTTCGTGTCAGGTGTATTCTGGTATTCCCATAAAGTCAATTATGCCGTGCAACTTCACGCGCAAGCCACGACAGCGAGGCTCATCGTGTCATATGACGACCGCCTGCACAAGACGCTGATCTCGGAAGCCGGAAGCCACGTGTATGTTGACTCCTCCAAAGACGAAAACAGAAAGGCGACTCCAGAAGAGGGCTGTTCGACAACAAGCGCCCCTAATCGGTCCTTGGAGGTGATAGTGTGTCAACCAAGACGCCTCCCTCCTCCACCGCGAGTCCGCGACATCCTTATCCAAGACATGAATGACCCCTCTTTGGCTTTCGAGGCCGAAAGGATCGCGAGTAATGATTCGTTCTTCGTCCAAAACGGTCCGGTCGCCGTCGTCGGCGAAAGCTGTCGAAGAAGCAACGTCAGAAGAACACGCCTTACGAGATTGGCAACGTAGAATTGTCGCAGAATATCAAATAATGAGACATTTGGCGGCTCTTGTTTGGTGGAAAATAGCGATCCTTCAAGTTGGTGTTCGTGTGCAAGAAAAAAGGTCAAACGCTGGACTCCACCAAAGTTCTCCACGACCGAGGTCACATCCAGTTTGACTCGGAAAGCGCGGCGGAAACCGACCGTGCTTTGGTGATGTTTAAGGTTCTGCCGAACGGCAACGGAGTGCGCAATAGTCGATCCAACAGGCATGGACATTTATTCTCTTTTCGCGAAGCCATCGAAGAGATAGTGTTCAAGACATCTACAGGGCTGTGCTGGAAGGACGAGAGAAGAACTCCCGAACGCGAGCGCCGACGATGATTTGCCTTGGCGCTCGAGGTCGAGGAAAATCGAGCCGTCGGAATAGGGTTGCACAAGCAAGCACGCATCTCGTGAGATGCACACGCTGCACGCGTTTCGGTCAGAACCTTCTTTCCCCCCTTCGCGCGCGAGACGTGCCGGACTCGTTGACTCCGAATGGGATCTGCAAATTCAAAGAACGATGATGGTTTCGAGTGGAAGTACAAATGTAGGTGCCCTTGTTGGCTCTGCAGACACCATGCCGTCTAATCTTAAGGCGCTGATTGACACTCGGAAAATGAGGGGACGACGCGCGCCCCTTGCCCTCTTCGAGGGAGGAGCTGATAACAAGCGTATGAGGTCTCTTATCCAGCATGTGCATGACTCCTCTTAATGAATTGGTTAGCTGAGAATAGCCATAGAGAGGCACAAAGTCATGCCCATGTAGGGAGGATGTCCGTTGAGGCATGCTCCTCAATGGACCTGCCCCTAAGCTTCAATAAACTCGTGCTTTCCTACAGCTTAACTATGATAACACCGCTGTTGCAAGAGTAGATACTTGGCATACGTCGGATAAGGAAATCCTACATGCTTGATATCAAGTGCGCTTCGAGGTTGCGAATAAGCGCGGAGATCGGCTCATCGTATGATGAGGCGTTTTGGCGTACAGTCTCATTCTTCAGCAATTGAAGCCCACGGCTGACTGAGCATTCTGGCTGGCACTTCGAGCAAACCTGGAGTGAGTGCTGCCCTGCGTCCTGCATGAACCGCAGATGTGACGGGTTCTGCATATCGATAGCTGAATCAAGCACAGACATGACTCGGTGACTGACAAGGGTATTGTGTGGAGAAAATCCCAAACAGGCCTCGCTTCCAACAGCCGTGTCTCTCAAATAGTGTCGTCTATCCTGTAAGGAGAGCTGGGAATTATGCATACATACCTGGAAATAGCCATTGGCTGTCGGTGAGCAAGCTGCATGTTTGTTATGCGACATTCATGCAGGAGTGGTGATAGCGAGGGCAATAAATACATGCTGTACAGACACACGAGGCATGTTCGTTGATGAGATCCTGTCAGTCGCTTAAGCATGTATGCAAGGCCTTTCCAGGTTAGACCCAGACGCTACCCGGTAGGATAAACCTGCCGATTTCGCAAAAGCCCCATGATGCGATTCGGCCTACCCGTGTCAATACGATAAATGCGAGCATCTGTCAATAGAAAGATGTTTTCGAAGAGCATGACGATTACGGGCAGAATGGCGAGCAAGACCTTTTAAACATGGCAACAGTTGGATAAATGCACGTCAGACAGGGGCTGTCCGGAAGGTTTTGACAAAGCCACAGCACGTGGAGATTTGAGTGAGAGATGTCTCTGACCGTTGATTTTCTTTGCGAAACCCGAGACGAATAGAATCATCATAATCCCTGACTTACAGCTGCAGGTCGACTGCACCTCGCAAGTCAGATGCCACGCGACTGCGCGTGTCCGTGAGGGAACGTGGCGCTTTGTGTTCGGTATGCCGACGTCCTTTGACAAGGGACAGCGCTATCTTAAGGTCTTGATGCACAACCTTCCGATTGACGGCGATTGCGAGGTCGCTTGGATGCACCCTGGGCTGCACAAAAGGCTCGCCGCATAAAGCGAGTGGCAAGCGACTGTTGGTCCAGTTGCGACGAGGTGTGAGCGAAGCAGTGAGACAGAGAGGCCTTTGCGCGCGCACGCAAAGGGGTGCTGTTGACAGGTCAGGATGCAGAGACCGGAGAGCGCGGTGCAAAACGGCCATGTCTTGCATGACACACAGACGTGATGGCGCTGTACCTTGGCAGGGAGGCGTGGAGCGTAAATGAACAACGAGGGTTGGAGCTGATATCATTGCGGCAGGCTATTGATGGGCGGCGGGACAGGGCAATCCATCTCGCCGTCCCACGTTGACAGCAGCAGCTCCCGCGCATCCCGGCAAGATTCCCGAAGGAAGGCGATTAATTGCCTGGGCCCTGTTATTCGTACATGCGATATACATATACGGGAGGGAAGCAGCAGTAGCAGCAGCTACGCAGCAGGCACAAGGGACGGGCGAGGCGCGCGCGGCGCGTTCGGTTTGGATTGCATGTGAGGGAGTGAGCGACTGAGGGGCGCCGTGCAAACTTGGGTTTTTGAAGGAACATGCCACCACGGCTTGAAGCTGTTGTTGCTTGATCGGTTGAAATGATCGCAATCTCCCTTCTCATTTCACCAACCACCAGCCAAACTCCAGGTCCGACCATCGTTTTTTGTGTTTAAGGCTGACAAAAAACCGTTATTCCCATCTGGAACAGAAGCCGCCACCCAGTCATAAGGCAAGACCTTGATCGCGAAAGAATTCTGCCTAGTCTCAGGTCTGAGACAGTGGTTTTTGTCAGTTCTCAAAGACATCCGGTGACCGTGTTCGACTCGGCATTTGGGGGAATATTATATGGGTGCACTTGAGCCTTCCCGGCACGCTTGCAAGGACTCGGGACTTTGAATCTTTGGTAGCGAATCGAGCGAAAAGACATCGTTCGCGGGAGCACTGTGACTTTGAGCCAGTCAGATCGTCGACCAGCGCCCAGGGCCGGTACTTTTCCAAACATCACACACGGTTAGTGCCTTTTGTGCTGAAGTTACCATCCGATTCAAGTACTCATCGCGGCGCAGAAGGAGAAATACCATTCGGCGTCCGCATTTTCGTCAGCCCTTTTTTATTTTTTGGACAAATTCATTTCCAATCATCCCTCCTCGGCGCCGCCTCCATTCCCACCTGTTCTCGCCGGCTGCCCCTCCCGCGCGCTGTGAACCACGGCTTCATCAGGCCGCATCAACAGCTGTACCGCTCAAGTCGACGTGCCTTGTCGATCCTGGGCCAGATAGCTAGCTAGCAGAGCAAAGCTTTGGGCGTAACTACGTACGAGTACCGCAGCACTCGACTCAGCTTGTCCTTTGCACAGGCCATTTTAACCACGCTTTTATCTCTTCGCATCCACGGATCTGTTCCGCTGGCTCGTCCCGGTTACAGCCCTCACCCATAGGCCACCCGCAACCATCTCGTCGTCGATCCAAGACGTGCGGTTAACAATTTGTCCAACAAGCTGTCAGGCTTTGTTTCTTGGGTCCTGACATCGTCACCTGCAAGCCTTCCATAAGGTTGCCGACCCGCTCTTGAACGTCTGATAGCTCCTACCAATTCGTCGCCGCATACAGTTGCATCAAGAGGAAGGATCACGCGAACCGTTTGCTTACCTGGCTGGATGCGACTTTTCCCATTCCAACGTTAACGGACTTCCAACCACCACGACAGAGGACAACCACATCTTGCATCCTCGTCGCTGCGCATGGAAACTTCTGAGCCGCATCTAACACTGCTGAATCAATCTCACTCGGCGACTCTTGACAAGTTTTCATCTCCCCGCGCCGCGCGCTTGATGCCCGACAAGGACCACCTCTATTTGCTCGCATTTCATACGTCAGACTCAATTAAACGCGACACATCCGCCAGACGCGTCGTCTCAGCCTACCACTCGAGTCACAGGATCCAACAATCTACTCAAAGCCAACCCGAGAGACTGGGTATTCGCCTCTTCCCGCGCAATCCAACTTGCCATCGACCAGCCGGAAGCTCCCGATCACTCACTGCAGTCCAGGCCACATTTCGATACCAGACTGCGCCAGATCGACTTGAGAGCGCGGTTTCGTCGGAGAGCACCTCACATGCTACATTCTGATGAACTACCCATATCAAATCCAGCAAGAGCAACCACCCTCCAGTGATCAAGCGCTGGTTAGGTAAGGCTGCCAACATCCGCGCCAAGCCCCCAAGCAGCGATAGATCTGTTTACCACGGTCTGACAGAAAAACTAACCATGTTATCCCACAGCGCTGATTATGAGCTCGTGGTTCGCCAGCAACCAAATGAAGCCCTTGTAACCCTTCCGGGCAGGGAGAAAAGTAAGCCTCCCGAGCTGAAAGTGCGGCTTTTGAGCATGATTGCTAACCGCGGTACTGTACGCAGACAGAAAACCGATAGATCCTCCACCGATCATCGAGCTGAAAGTGACATCCAGTAAAGATCCTGGCAAGTACGTATACATGCGCGGCATGACGCCTTTGTGCGGAGCTAACCACCGTATGCAGGCAGTTCTTACAGAGCCCCTACTTGTTCTTGCAATGCACCCTTCAGGTCGAACAGACCAACTCTAGCGACAGCTCACAAGCTCAGATCCCGGCCGGTCAAGAGCTCACCGGCCAGAGCTGTTCGTCGCTCCATAGACTAAAAGACATTAACAATGAAGGTGTGTGCATATGATCAGGACAGATGCATCGTACATCCAGGCTAACCATGACGGCCAACTTAGACGGCGGCTTCTTCGTCCTCGGAGACGTCTCGGTCAAGTTGTTAGGAAAGCACAAGCTCGTTTTCAGCCTGTTCGAGCTCCAAAAGTACGTGCTAGCCGAAGGTCGAATCATAGCAGTTGTTGACAGCTGACAGGGACAGTGGCCAAGTCGTCTACCTTAAGAGCGTCACATCAGACTTTTTCGACGTAGTACAACACAAGCAGTGGCGTGGTCTTCAAGAGTCCTCCCATCTATCGAGGACCTTCTCCGACCAGGGCGTACGTCTGCGCCTACGCAAGGAGCAACGAAGTCAAGCTGGGTATGATCTTTTTGCTTCCAAGCAAGTGGGTTTGGCGCTAATCAGTGTCGATAGTGTCAAACGCACCCTCCAGTACTCTCCTCGAAGCAATGTTCAAGCTGGTCCTTCAATATTTGGCTACGACAACGACCCGAACAAGAGGCCGCGCTCAAATGATCACGCTCCTCCACAAGGCTACATCATGTCAGAAAGAGCTCCTATGGCCTACGATCCTCGAGCAGGCCCGCAGAACATGCAATCCGCCAGCTACAACCTTCAACAACAGCAAGCTCTGCTTCAATCACCCCAAACTTCTTTCGGCTCTCGAACACCAACTGCTCCTAGTGGTTGGCAGCACGCTCAGGTATTTAAATGCACAAACGGCGCCATGTCCACACGTCAGCTAGGCACCCCGACAGTAGTGCTAACATCACGCAGGCAATGGCACCGAGTCCGGGAGCGGCATATGGACTGCAGCCCGCACCAGCAATAGGACACGACCCCGGTCCACCCTACCCGCGCCGAAGCACCGACTCATACCTGTCTATGGCACATCAGCACCCGCAGACCAGCCCGACTACTCCGTACCAAGGCCCAGGCGAGTCTATGTACATCCCTACAAGCGGCAGCATGCAAGGACCCTCTACCGCCTACAGCGAACACGATCCCGTACCCATGGCCAGACAGCACACTCAAACTCACTCGGCCGGAAGCCCGGCTTCTAGCACGAAGTCAACTCTGATCCCAGGAGCGACCGCTTACCCCATGCACCCGCAGCAGATGCCACCACAGGCCTATGGCACTATGACGGATTCTCCGCAATTTGGCTACAACCAGTACCAACAGAGATTGTATCAAGCTCCTCAGACGCTTTTGCAACAACCTTCAAGCAACCCGAACCATGTCCTCGAGACTCGCCCCCAGCAACCAAGCCCATACATGCCTCAATCTCACCCTGGTCTGGCCCTTCGTCCGCAGCAGCCTGGAGAACCTTATCCTCAACCACAGCAGCAGCAATACGCAGCAGATCTCGGCCACGCGTACCAGGCCTCTGGAGGAGCCACTTACCCTACCACTCAAGCGCCAGACCAGTCCCGGCCATACTAGGATCTGGTGACGGGACTGGAACAGAGGCAAAACCCAGCAAGAGCGGAACAGCAAGAAGCGCGACTTGACGACAAACGAGACTCTGTTCACAGGGACAGCAAAGGCTGCATGAGCGAAAACGAAGACCATGATTCGGTCACGTCGTGAGACACATTTCACCAAGCCGAGCACACGAGCAGAGCTGCACCGGAATTGATACGCAAAAAAAAAACACAAAACACAAAAAAGCACAATAAGCACACATGCGCGCGCACACTCGCAAACCCAACAACTTCTACACTATATACCCGACAGCAAAGCTGTCTTTTCGTTTCTTGATTTATACACTGGTCATTCCTAGCGAGGAGTCCTGGCAGGCACCATGGGGGCGGGATATCCATAGGCTGGCTCTGGTCTTTCTTTTTTTGGTTTCCTTGATTTTTACATGTATGGGATTGCACAGGACCTCACATGGCGGGTTCCTTGTCTTTTTACTAATGTTGATTACCCCTTCCTTGTACTCTTTTATTGTTTTCTTGTTCTCCTGTTTTCCGCACTATATCTATATACCCCTCTGTTGGAAATGAGTAGCTGTGATTTTCTGTTTCTACGAATTCAAAGCGACATCTGTCGCTCCTGCCACGACTTCCATGTTTTGCCCATTTGACATGGTTGATTGCACCTGCCTTCGCACCACTGTGGCGAGCCCTTTTCTCAACAGGCCTCGCATCAACCTCATCATAATTACCCAACAACGTCCACCCACATCACCGCCGGCCAACCTCGCGATGGTGGAAGCTTCAAAATCTCTCCACTTCGGAAGAATATCAAATACCTTGAACTAGACTTTTTTCACCCACACGTTCCGGAACGAACCCCGTCAAAGGCCCGTACTGGCCCGTACCGCGACAGCGCTCAAAACAGCACTGTCAACATCAACAAAGCATGTACGTAACTTTCCAGACGGATGAGAGAGAGGCGTACAACGCGGTGATGACCAAAATGAGTAGAGCAATTGGCATCGTCTCAACCGCATCAAGATTCAAGAGCCCTACTCTAACCCTGACTTCGTGGCTGGATTTTGACTCGCCATCACCGCCGTCGCCGCCGCCATCGGGGCAAGAAACGGCTGGCTGACGAGAGTCACCCTCGTACCTGTTCCTTGAGTGCCGGCGTACGGCCACGAATACTGCCGAGCCAGACTCTGAGCAACGATGTCTTGAAATCCATCTTTCCGGTTGGAATCGATATGCACAATTGCGTCGTTGGAAGCTGCGTGAGGAATTTGAGTTCTGTCTCTTGACCCTGGATCAACAACACTGTTGGAACCGTTCATACATACCATCAGGGACTCTTGCTTAAACTTGCTTTGGAAAGAGATTCCAGTTCTACCATTTTCCTGAAATGGTACGAGAGTGCGAGGAAACGGGCATGTACCGTCTTGTGGCTTTCCATCCGGCTTGACCTTCTGCTGGGGGCGTTCGTTGCGGCGTTTTGGACGTTCCCGCCTCGACCAACGCCGTTTTTCTGCCTTTACCATCGCGCACGCCGTTGCTGTCTGGCCCTTTCCGAACAGACGCGCGCTTAGAATTGTATCTTTCGGGCCATGATCTCGCGTCTGGTTTAGCCGCAGGAAAGCGATTTCGGAATATCAATCTGCCAATCGTAACGACAATTGCTACTGTCATCAATTTCTCGAATACGGGAAGATTAAGATCGAGAACCTCCCTTCCCCTTGTTTCCTCCACCCAGGGTCTGATCACTACGTGCGTAAAAGAGGACCCTCATCACCACCATCAATCATCAACATTGTGCTCTGGCTCATTCTAGTATACTAAGCCGACCCTCGGACACTATTGGCGTTGCTGCGGTCCGATACCACAGGGACGGGAACTCCACGATATCCTCGACGTTCATCTGCGGTCAAGCGACGAATCAACTGTGTTGTAATCCTGATGACGGAAACACAAGACATTGCAAGAACGGTCCTAGAGAAACATCATCATATTGAGAACGGGTTCGGCTTTCGGACCCAGGTGGAGACCGAGATACACAAGCTGGGACGACCACAGTGACGACGTCAGAAACAGAGAACGACCCCAGGAGAGGAGCTTGGAATACTGGATGAAGCATGCAAGCGACAATGGAGGCAGTGAGGTAATGAGGAGAGGCAGTGAGGCACTGATGACTCAACCTGAACAACTGGCCTGACCGTACTCGACCGTAACTTTATCAAAAGATGCATTGGGGGTGTTTAAACACCCCGTGTGATTGTGCCATGTTCTTCACGTCAGGACCTCTCATCATAGCTGTTCGTGGCTATGCATGCATACGGCTGTGTGCGGGAGAGCTTTGCGCTGTGCATCGAGTCTTCGACGCAGGACTGTACCAAAATGAGAACAGCAACGATATTCAAGGAGCTCACGGAAGGAATAAACCATGGCACAGCGTTGCAAACACATTGGAGAATAATGTGAACGGAGATAGCGATTTCGCAACCACCAAGTTCCGTCAAACCGGGATTCAAATTACACAGGAGCTTCGATATCGACTGAATCTACTTGGGGGAGATCTTTTTGATGCAACCTCACTGGGCAAGACTCTGTTTGGGACAAGATTGTGCATTGCAATCAATGGTCTTTGACACGAACACTATCCAGTCAACCAATGCGCGGAATCTCCTCATCTTCCTTGTCCTCTCAAGATCGTTTCTCAAGACACCAAAGCTGTATAGATGTACCATGATCTTGTTCTGCTACAGTCGTCCGTTGGAGACAAACCGTGCAAAAATCTCTCACTGGACACGACTCTGCTTCGCAAGGTATCATGCATTTCGACAGCTATGCGCGTGAGAGAACCGTCACACAGAGGGAGGAAAGGGGAACACGCTCTCGACAAATTTTGCACATGAGTAGGGCAAGCAGCTCACCTCTGTACACAGAATGTGTCAAAGTTATGCCGTAGTTGACATGACTTCTCGGAAACCTCTCCGCGATGGAGCCGATCATGTCAAATAGCGGGTCACAGCTGATCACACAAGACAATCAGTTGCAAGGTACGTCAGGGCTGCACTCAGTTATGCCATACTGCATCTATGGCCTCACCCGCGTGCGCGAAGTTATGCAAGCCCACCCCATGGCCGCAAAAATGGCAAAGAGTGGTACAGAATCCGAGGAGCCGCAAAGCTACCACTCCATGGATCCTATATCGGTTACAAACTTTGCTCACGGTTCCATGTATTCTTCGGAGACCGGAATGCTGTATACGCGGCAATCCAAATGCAATAGAGATATTCATACCACTGGATTGTATTGCTTTTCTTGTGCGCCAAACCATTGCGTTCTAGGAATATAGCTTCCACCCTTGCACACGTACTTTGTGATTGTCGATCATGCTGATGGCTGTGCAGAAAAAACAACTCCAGAATACATCATCTGGGGTGCCCAAGATGTTGGATTGCGCGATTTTCTCTTACAGATTTATCGAGCTGTTCTTGCACAACATTTTCCTGGAGAGCATGCAATAGCGGAGGCACTAGGTATCATCAAGTTCGCATAACTCTCGACTATGGCAAGCTGGTTTCGCGACAGAGACTGCAAATACATCGCACGCTCATGCTGGTAGCACTATAAAAGACACCCTCCGCTCAAAGTTGTTCTAATCTTTAAGTGTGCTCCAACAACATCTGCGATGAACAGATCGAGGTTCGCTCCTGCTGTTGCTCTCGTCCTTGACTTGTTACTATTATGCTGCAGGAGAGGCATGATAGGGAAACGCTCAGGTCAGTGATACTTGATTGTTTTGATCGATCTTGAGGATTCAACAGGGATGTGCGATTTATCCTCCCCGTGTGCTAAAATCTGTCACGTCTAGCTATCTCACGGCTATGCCTAGGGCCATTTGGACTCTAGAAATGCACAATGTTTTCAACATGGGTCCGGCCGTCCGTAGAGAGTTCCTAGCTGTCACACTCTCGGTGGAGGGCTGCACTGATCTTGAAAAACATTGTGCATTTCTACAGCATGCGCGTGACAAAGTTCTGCACACGGGGAGGATGTCAAATTCTCTCGCAGGTAGGAAGGAGGAGAGATGATGGTGGTTCATTAACCCATGGTCCTTGTGTGAAACCATAGAAGTAGCATCTATTCATCCACTACATCTGGATACTGACGATTATCTTCCTGGGCTGCCCATCTAGTCCGGTCTGACACCGCATGCTATGCTAATTGCTGAGTATGATTTTGTGTGGATGGAAAAAGAAATGTAAAAGTGGTTATAGGTGCAAAAGCGGGTGTCCTACCACGCGATTGTACAGACGTGTCCAGTAGACACGATAACAAGACTCACTGGTCAGTCGCTACAGATAGACCATCACACACACGCAAGACCGGGCGAAAAAATGCATCCGTACTCGAGTATATAAAGTAATCCTCTCCACCACCAATTCTTTCTTCTCATCGCCTGTGGTGCCTGCGACCTGATCTGGCGAACAGGAGCCAAAGCGCACCGCAACATTCTCTAAGCTACTAATTCAAGCTTGGCTTGCTGTTATAGCTAAGGTAAAAGAAGAGGGATGGTTAGGTCTGTAATACTTAACTCTATTGTAGGTTCTTCGAGTACAGAACAGCATTTCTTTCTTGCCAAAAATGTACACCCCTGCTCTGATGTTATTGAATAGGAGATACGAGGAGGTGGTGAGGTGTCGTGGACCTGTGTTTCTGGTATCTGCTGTGTGGATGCTGGACTATAGATATCGAATCTGCAAACCAGTAATTACGCGGGAAAAAGAAATCGTCTCGCACATGGTCAGATTTGGGATCTAGTTGCAACCGAGGAAACCATCTACGCCGACGGAACTTCTTTTGTAATGTCATGTTGCAAAACGAAATATCATGCGTTCACACATAGTTATGCTGAATTGACGGGGATTATCCGACGGTTGATATGAGCGAATACCTCATAACAGAATCCTGTACACTTCGAGACATTAAAACTCTCTTCGCGACACTCTTCCACAAAAGCACTAAGAGCCCGTGTAAGACAGTCGCGGATTTTGCGACGGGTTTAAGGCTATCATGGAGGATTATGAACAAAGGTGGAAGTTAGTTGGGGGGTTGTGGACAGCAAGAATAAATGCTATAGGCAGCAATGTTGCCTACCGGTAGTCAAATCACCATCAGGCCTCAATTCAGTTGTGCAGAATATATCGAGGAGAATAGAAAGTTGGTCCGATCCAGGATAGGGGAAAAAATAGACAATCAGGTCCAGAACCCCTTTTTTTCCTTTGTAATATCAGCTTTGATAGCGATCAAATACAGACGAAAACAACAGGAAGAAAAAGAAATGGAGTAAAGAGACGGGGAATAGATTCACAAACCTAGTTACCTTCTTCTTGCCGATTTTAGCCGTAAACACGCTGTATTAAATAGAAATAGAATGCAGCATGGACTGATGCTTTTCAAGAAAGAGTCATCGATATCGGTACTTGATTCAATTTTATGTTCCAGACTCAAACGTTTATAGCATCTGTGAGAGAGAGGATGTGCACTCTCGCGGCAAAGAAACGGAGATGCACCTTAGGTGAAGCGAATCGGCGCGAAGTCATTTCTCGGATACAACGCGCTTCTTTGAAACAGTTTCTACTGGGGGTTTTGCATTCTTTGCAAACCAAGACCAGATCGGACGGATCATGCAGCGTGTGAACTGTCTGAAGTATGAATATCAGCCCGATGAGTGGAGAAACTGGCCATTGAGTTCTTCGGTGCCCTGAACAATGTCTTTGGTACAGAAGCTAGAAGCGAGACTGGCCCATCTGTTGCCCAGATTAGCAATCAAGTTGAGAACGAGCGAAGGAAACACACTCCAAGAAGCCTATAGTCATCAGGTCTGTGATGCAGGGAACATACATCGCTGGCTACAACTCTGATAGATAGAACTGGAAGTGACTTCAGAAGCGTCGGTTGATGGGGAGATGATGAGGAAATTCAGAATTACAGACCTCCTTCTTGATAGCCTTCTCCTTCTCTTCTGCAAAGGCGGCTCGTTGTTTGTCCATAGTCGTGGTATGCTCCCTTTCCGCCTTGTTACGTTGATCATCTAGCGTGCCGGTAATCCAAGAACTCAAGGCCTAGAGCATTCTTTGACTGATAACGGTGTGATAAGAAGTCAGGTGCAACATTGGAAGAGCAATTGTTTTTATCCACCAAACCTTCATTCAGTACCTGACCTAATAGCACGCTATGTATCACCTTTACACATCAAAATAGCAATAGATGGGGCGAATCAAGTGCCGACCAGACTATAAGCTATAAAATATCCCACTCTGTTCGAAAACGATCTCTTGCCATATGACTGTCGAGAAACCTCCGATGCTGCAGAGAAGGAACTCGACAGTGGCTTGAGACAGAGATTTGTGTTGGCAAAGTTTCTCCATCGATGCTTTGGGAAAGGCAAGGTAAGATGGGGAATAGGAGCGATCAGGTCAATGAACCTTGCCTTATGTATACCGTCTTTACACGGACGACATTGTATCCTATAGCTTCAACACTTACAAGTGAGAGTTAGAGAATAGAGCATCAGCGACCTGATCTCTTCTCCTACCTTCCTTTACCTGCCAGATCTGTTGTTGTCTTCAATTATGGCGAAAGTGTTAGATACGGATTGCGGCTGATGCCTGCTTCTGACATGTGGAAAAAATTACATGATCGTGGAAGATCCATGCTTCTGATATCTCTTGTGATCATAGGAAGAGAGGAGTTTCTTCGCCCAACTATGACTGCAGCTACGTGATAGCCGGTCAGTCGGAATCATTCGTACAAGAAAAGAGCATGAAAGCAAGATGGATTGCGTTCTGCCCACATCGATCTTGTTTGAAGCAACGACGCTGACTGATAGTCATCTTGTAATCGTTGTCACCAAACATCAAGCATAAAATAAAAGTCGTGGGCATTGATAATGCCTTACCAAGGGTGCGATCGACACGGACTCAGTGGAGCTGTAGTAGCCTTACTTTACATACCAGGAAGGTCACCACACCCCGACTGAAGGTATGTGTATAGCCCTCGACCAGGAAGAGGAAGAAAGAGATCAGGTAAATAACTCCTTCTCGCCTAGAGATCTCCTAGAGTGCATGAATAATATGGCATCTGTATCAAGGATAAGGAAGTTCCAGCCTTTATGGTTTACAGAGAGACGCGATATGTTCGAGAGTCACTGACCTGACCAACTCCCTCACCTCCCTACCTTGTGAATTATCTGCATCTCTATGATTTATGAGAACACCCTGCGGACAAACCAGCAATGAATCACCACCCTACCATTTAAGCTCAATAACCTAAGACCGAGATGCAGGATCATTCATAAGCACAGAGGATAATTCATATAACCCCAAAACAAAGGAAACATTAAGCAATATTTCAAGATGCGATGGAGTGCAAGATAGTTGTATGTACCAAGTCCACACTATCATAGAAAGCTTAAAATATGTTATAACGAGCTGTTGACCAAATCGCAACATTCGTGATGCAAAGATCTTGCTCATTCGCTCCTGCTGTATTAATGTCAATACCGCAGTACCTGTCACAAAGCCGCATCATCTGTCTATATAAAACCACCTGTCACAGATTGATCTTTACCACACATCTAGAACTGTCAAGAAGATGTCGAATTGCTCGAAGCATCGAAACATCAAAGCATCAAAACGACAGTAATGAATAAATCAGTACCACAAGGAAAGTATGAGAAACGAAGACATCAGACTCGTGACTCGCTAATCTCCCACGCATTCTCTCCCTCGCTAGTATGCTATCGCAACTCGACGTGCCTGTTCTGTAATATCATGTCTCACCCAACCACGATACCAAACACACAATTATCCAGAAATTCGAGTATAAATCATCGATCTTCACGCGTAGTCGTTCTCCTCGCGCAACAATATCTCGTCGACTGGGAGAGCAGACTGCTGGATCCACCACTGATAGTGAATGTACTCTCTAATCCATACCATTAGCTTGAGTAGATGTAGTGAGAGGGAAAAGGCAATCAGGTCAACGATTCTCACTTTCCCTCCTTATGTACTCCTCATATGAATAACACGAGTAAAGTACCTGTGAATGGAATCTAACAGAGAGTGACATGAGAAAAGGAGGATGGGGAGTCACAGACCTGACTGGTCTAATCACTTCCCTGCTCCTCGCCTTCACTCAAGTGACCAAATAATCAACACCACCAATTTTTGCTCTCGAGGCCATCAACTCCAGTGAAGGCGTCTCGCTCTTCGACAGATGATATTCGAACATATCCAGAAGAGGATGCTATTTATATAACACCAGAGGATGGGAAGAAGCCGCGATATCAAGCATCTTTTGCTGTGGAGGAAGAGGAAGAAGATATGACATTTGTAATGTGTTGATGTAAAAGAGAAATTTGATTGCGCAAAGAGGTAAGCGCTTGCGAAATGCTGGATGCTAATGGTAGTGCTGTGTGATGTGCTGTATGATGTGTGTTATGATATGCTATGCCTTTGCTCTCGCTCTTCCCAACAATACTCCGAAACTGAAACAAAGAAAATCCCCAACCATGATAACTCCAAGAACTAAAAATCCAACTCTTGCTGAGAAAGACAACCCCGATTTCTTCTTTGAAAGGTGGAAAATGGTTTACTTCACTCTAATGCATGATACTCTGCCTCCATCGATCGATCAGATCCCTCTGCGCGACAACGTTGGGATCGTGCATGCCTCCTGCCGCTTGCATCTGCGCCATGTGCGCATAAGCTTGTTGTTGCTGTTGCTGCTGTTGCATAGGAACCATTTGCTGTTGTTGCATGCCCATGACTCCGTATCCGGGATACATCATACCTCCATATGGCGCAGCAGTCTGTTGCATGAACGGAGGAGCAGCGTATCCATACCCAGTCATCCCGGGCATACCTCCAGCAGCCATGTGAGCAGGATACATAACAGGCGCCTGTTGAGGTTGCAAAGTGTTTGGATTAAAGTACTGCGGCACCGCGCCAGTGGACTTGGAGGATAGCAGGGGAGGTGCGGGTTGCGGGGCCAAATGGCTGGGTGGGCCAACAAGACGGTTATAAGATGTCGAGCGCGCGGCATTGCGATCGCGAAGTTTACGGCGAGCTTCTTCTTCCGCGCGTGCGCTTTCAGCTAGTAGACTTCCAGCGGCGGGTGCGTTGGCTGAGAGAGGGCCATTGGAGGAAGAAACAGGGTGGGCGGCGAGGAGGTTGGCGAGAGAGGAGGATGAGCGGAGAAGAGGAGGGCGGACTGTGCGGACGGAGGGTGGATCTGATGCATCGCCTTTTGCTTCGCGTTCGCGTTGAAGGCGTGCTCGTCGTTGACCTAGAGTTTCTTCTTCCAATTCGGGCTCGGGTGTCTTTGCTTTTGCGCCTGTGATGCCACCGAATGTGCTGAGGATGTCTTCTGAGAAGGCGGTAGATTTGCGCTTGTCGAAATCAGCAACATCCCCTAGTGCGGTGTTGAGCATCTGCTTCTGTTTCAGACGACGGAGACGCTGTCCGAGTGGCTCATTCGGATCTTCGTCCTCCTTGTCCGAGTCTTCTCCTGGCAATGGAACTGCTTCTGGTGGTGGAAGAGCGGCTTCCCGACGCTGCCTGTCCATTTCTTGGCGGATGCGGCGCGCTTCTGCTGCAGGAACACCCTTGAGACGGAAGCGACGACTGCTTAGTGGTTCATTGTCTTCGAATTCACGCTTCTCCATCAGACCCAATGGACGGTCCCAATCCGATTCATCTTGCTTGCCTCTGTTGATCAGACCGCCCTTCTTGGGGTATAGAACGCCCAATGGGACATCTTCATCTTGCTCATCTTCAGGTTCCACGCCCGGGTCTTCCCATGCAAGCTTGGCACGTCCGTGTTTCTGCTTTCTGTTCTTTTCCACTTGCTTGACTGCATCCATCTGGAGTAGCGTACTATGCATACCATTAGGGAAGGCATCTGCGGCAGTTCTATTGCGCGACTTTTGATGCGCCTTGCGAGTTTGCAATTCGGCGAGAAGAGTGGTAGGTTGAGCGAAGAAGGGCATCTTCATGTCCTGTTCATCATTGTAGATGCTCTCCTTGTCGCCTTCTTCCACATCCTCTTCTTCAGGCTGGGTATATTCAGGTTGAGGTGATCGGTCTGCTGGCTCGTCGACATCAAGGTTTCCGAAGTGTACACTGGCAGGGCGCGATTTTGCGAATTCAGTGGCAGTGTCTCCACCATCGTTCATATCCAGGTCAGTCATCAGACTCATCTTGCTGTTTCTCTTCTTCAGTTTCTTGCCATCGGATTTACCAAAGTCGGTCAGCACAGTCATGACGCTATTACGTTTGACCATGGGAGGTCTGTCAACCGTGCCAGTGCTAATGGATCGATCGTGTCCTTTCTTGCCTTCATTCTCATCCATAACCATATCAAGCTTGGACAAGGTTGCGCTACGACGATTGGCAGGACGTTCCTGAGCATAATGATCTTGACCGATGGGACCAGCGAAAGGATGATCGGTAAAGACATTGACGGGAGCATTTACGGATGCGGCAAGGATACTATCCAGAGTTGCAACAGCAGACGCAGACTGGATCCTGACCTCGGTGGGCGGCCTTTGTCCTTCGGTATCGAAAAAGACGGAAGCTCTCAGTTGTGGAGGGAGGTTAGCAGTGCTAATACGATTGGCGTTGAGATCCATCATGCTCTTCCTTTGCTGCTTCTGTTGAGGAGAGGTAGGACCGGACTGCGGAGCACCTCCTTCTGCCTCTTGCTCTTCTAGATCGAGGGGAGGTAGCCATGGGGCACTTTGTCTGTTAGCAGCAGGCATGGCACTCAAGACTTGAGAACGACGCTGTGCTTGTTGGTTGGCCGCGGGGAGCTGAGACAAACGCTTGGGGAGATTCAACATGCGAGGGACTGGAGCCGGGTAGTAGACCATGCCATCGTTTGGCGGAGGTTGAGCGTAGGACATTGGGCGAGCATACGACATGGGACGAGGTTGGCGAGGCATACGCGACATTTGCGACATGCGGTGTTGCATGTTGCCTTGGCCTTCTTCATCAATGGTGGGCGAGTAGTGCACACCGTCGAAATCCTTGAAGAGTGATCTGGCATCGCGGAAAGTGTCTGCAGTCTGTGGACGGTCGACAGGGTTCTGGACAAAATCATTGTAGCTGTCGTGGTCAGCAGCCTGTTGGTACAAGTCGTGTGCTTCTTGTTGCCATTGTTCCTCCTGGCTGACTTTGTGTTGATGCGAGTAGCGAGATTGTTGATCGGGTTGAGAATAATGAGATTGTTGATCGGGTTGAGAATAATGAGATTGTTGATCGGGTTGAGAGTAATGAGATTGCTGGTCGGGTTGAGAGTAATGAGATTGCTGGTCGGGCTGGTCATAATGGCTTTCTTGGTCTGGTTGCGAATAGTGACTCTGCTGGTCGCGAGAGTATAGGCTCTGCTCGTCTTGTTCTTCAAAGTGTTGGTTATGGTCATGTGAGTAGTGGCTCAGCTCGTCAGGATCGGTGTGTCCTCTGCTTGCTTGTTCCCACTCTTGATGTTCAGGCTCAGGGGTTTTGTCGGCGTCGGGATTGCGTTTGTCTTCCTCGTCAAGCATTTCCATGTCTTCGATGGTCGGGGCGAGGGAGTAGTGCGAGGGTTGGCGGCGAGGGCTCGAGTATGATGTGGGCGAGGCGAGGGGCGAGTCCAGGGGACGGCCTTCTTGGACTGGCTCGGGCATGCCGGAGGGACGGTGGAAACTGCTGACTCTCGAGACGGTGGGGCTGGTGATGTATCCTCCAGGCGAGTAGCCACCCCAGCGAGCCTGGGTGTTGACGTCGACTATCGAGTTTGCGTAGCTGCTGGTCGAGTGGTTGCGACTCCTGTTGCTGAGGACTTTTTCGATGCTCTGCTGACGGCCTTCACGTGGGTGCGACGACGAGGCCAACGACTCAGAGGCAATGCTGCTCGACCGTAATGACGCCCGGTCCTGTTCCTGTTTCATCCTGCGAATCTCGTCGCCAATATCAGATCCCCCCTGACTCATCTCTTCTGCTGATTGCTCGAGGCGCTCGACATTCTTGATATAAGCCCCCTGCAGACTTTCCAGACCGGGAGACGGATGTTGTAGCGACACCTGCTCTGCCGACGCCGTGCGCAACAGCGCTCCCCGTGGCGGTGCAGTGTACATGGTCAATCCGTGCTCGAATAGGTACGAAGTAGAACTCGGCCCTATAGCAACCCACTCTTTCCAACAACCATTAGTTTCCGCAGAATACGAGGGGACTGAATGTCGATGGAATGGGGAAGCGCGAGTGAAGGTGGAAAAGCAAAGACGTGACACAGTCGCACAACCTCTATCGTTTGCTTGCACCCCGGCCAGACTTCCCATCAAAAAGCAGCCATGCGCGCGTCGACAAGCCTCCCCTTACAACCGGCGTCGACGGGAAAAGCTTGGCTCTGATACACGCTGCCACTTTTTTTATTTTTAGCTCCTTCAAGCCGCATTCCTCCAATTCAATTTCTATTTTGATCTTCATCGTACTAGCATATTGGTGGAGATAGATCTCCCTGAAAGACATGCGACTCTTCTTGACAACTTCATACCTTCTATCCTCATTAACAACCATTCAAGTCCCAGCCATATCACGTCAAGGCCGTTGAATAACAACGTTCGAAAAGCAAGCATCCACCAAGGTCATCGCACGCGAAACAGCCATCTTGCTTGGCACACGCATTACCCTTGGTCTTCCGCCGAACCTACTTTCTTACCAATCCGGTCCAGTTCGCTCTTCCTTGCATCCTTATCTGCATCTCTGCATGTCTCGCAAGGATTTTCTTCACGATAGGGCGGATAGGCCGAGCAAGCCACGATGTGTAAATCCTGCAAGCCAAGTCAGGATCGTCTATGATGACTGCGGCATGATTAATCTCGAGGCTCTTCCCTCGTGCTGCCACGACGGTCCTCGACGTCCCGACCTCGAGAGAAACAGACTCAAGTCACATTGGGAACATGTGTGCCATGCCACAATCACTCACCCACTGGAATGGGTTGAGCCTCAATATAACATGCCACGTGTGATTAAACAGCTTAGCGATACTTCGATCTCGTTACCGAGGAATGTAGGTCCTGGTTGTGATTTTCAGCCTCATTTCTTACAACTTCATGCCTATCTCGGCTCTCCTCAGTATTATCGTTACAGTAATGTCAGCTTTGCCCACGGCGGTCTCACTTCCTTCCACGGCATGTATCTTGCGAATTTTCCATCGTCTTATCGCATCGCCCAAGAACGAGATGAGCGGGAGATGAAGTCCACACCACATCCGCCATCCGGCCAATCACTGGATATTGAAAACCCTCCTCCCAACCATCACAAGCCAATTTTGTACAACAGTCATCCCGACCAAGAGATTACTGGTAAAATCGCCATAGCGTGTGATAGCGATCTCTGTTGTCTTCTCAACACTTGCATCGGTATACCCGCGGCACTCGGCGGCCCTCGATATACGCGCAATATCAAAGCTCTAGCAGACAGCGCAGTCTGTAAAATCCACACAACTCCAAGAATTTCATGCTTTCTGGTCGCTCACAACGAAAAAGGTGCTGCTACAAGGCACAAACATTTCGAAATTGGCATGAGTATGTCTAATAACAGGAAGCCATGTTTACAAGCCCTGATTATCCTACAAGATATCTCACCAACATCGCTCTCTACGAGAAAGATGCCGTCGAAAGGCGTAGATCTTTCTATACTCGCGAAAATCGTCTGCATTTCTTCAACGTCGCGTTGCCTTTTTTCCAAAATGTCGCTGTGGGAAGATCTAATCTTTTTTTTTTTTCAAGGTCAGTAGCCTCCCTGTGTGCTAAATTCTGTCACTTCTAGCCATCTCCTACGGCCATGCCTAGTGTTGTTTGCTCTGTATGGTCTGTAGGAATGCAACAATGTTTTTAAGATCAGTGCAGCCATCCACTAAGAGCGTAATAGTTAACGGCTCTCTGCGGACGACTAGAGAGATCTCAAAAACATTGTGCATTTCCACAGCATGCGCGTGACAAAGTTCTGCATACAGGGAGGAGAGATGTCCGTTAAAAACTACAACTTAAGACGAGCTGTCGCAAGGCGTGATGAGATTTCCATCATCATCATTACTGCTTACCGGTGTAGTGAGTATAGGTAGGTGATGGTGTGTATCTTTCAGCCCTCTTTTCCCTGCTTCAAGATATCGAATCATCCGAGTTTTTCGTGCTGGGTTTGGCAGTGTCGCTGGACGTTTTCATGTATCATTTCTGTTTTTTTCTGTTTTTCTTCTCCTTCATTTCCTTCTTCTGTCCTCCTTTCTTCCTGTTTTTCATCCCTTTCTTTTTATATGGGTGGCTGGGTTGTATGTTGATATCAGAGTTATCGTGGAGGCGTATAAAGATGGAGAGGTCATCAAGCCATTTAGCTGTTAGAGATGTCGACTGAAATGCATAATGGAACTTGAGAACACAGTTCGTTCTTCCTCTTTGCTTAGAAATGCTGAAATTCCACAAATCTAGTTCTTGCCATCCAAACTCTTTCTCCCCGTCAACACACCACCGCCTCCTCCATCTTGCCTTCTCTGTCTTCTCCGTCCAGCTACCTCATTAGCCCACTCTTGAATCTGGAAAATCCAGCCACCAGCAACAAGCACGCCACTAACCACATTGACCAATCTGACCAATAAATTCAACACACCACCCCACTCCTCCGCAATCGTCAACATCAACGGCTCGATATCGAACTTTACGAAAATACCAGGGACTTGGCGTTCGGATACGATGTGCGATTGTTCGGTGACGGCGTATTGGTTTGTGAAGATTGTGTTGCGTGGGAGATGAGTGTGTGCGTTTGCTTCGTCGCCGCTGCTGAGTGGGATGGCGGAGGAAGAGTACTTTTGGAGGGCGGCGGGGTTGTCGGTGTAGATTGTGGGGACGACGGAGAGGTAGTATTGGAATTTTTCAAAGTGTTGGTCGGTGGTTGTGCGGGTGTTGTCGAGAGGGTTGTCGAGGCCTGGGTAGAAGGGACCGAAACTCAATTCGTTGATTTGGTGGGAGAAGTTGAATGCTGTGAGTACTGTGTTAGGAGGGAGAGATGAGGAAATGGGAGGGGAAGGAGGGTAAAACGTACATTGATGATCCAAGTGTTGGCCAAACTCCATGTATCCGTGTCCGCGAGCGGTGATGTGGAAATCACCTTGTACCTTGTTGAGCTCCAGAGCGCCATAGACACGACAAGAGTCAGGCACAGCACCCCTACTCAACTTGGGCGTCTTTGCAAACTTCTTCTTTCCCTTTTTCGCAGCACCGAGGTAATCATGGACATCCTCCTCTTGATAATCGGCACCTCCTCTTTCGGCAGCACTGCCACCGAGATGATGAGCACCCTTTGTATTTTGCCAATGCGACCACATGGTTGGGTTGCGGTGGAGGGCTTGACTGGCCATGATGCGGTCACCAGAGGCATCTTGGACGTTGATGTGGAGGTCGTCGCATTTCATGGCCACTACGACGTCGAGGTTGAGTTGGAGATTGTGCGAGATGCCCTTTTCTACGCTGAAGGTGTGGTGCGTTTCACCCACGTACCAGCGGCGCACCTCGGTCACTGCCAGCAGGAACGAGGCGAAGGCGAGGAAGAGCGTCCATACTCCTCCATTTTGTGTCTTGGTCTGGTACGACGGTTTCGTTTTGGCTGTGCAGTGTTGCCGTTAGTGTGGTGCTCGATGAGATGATAGAGGGTGGAAGATGATGAAACATACGAAAGGCGTCAAAGGCCTTCACCACCGACGTTGCCTTGGACTCTCCAAAGGCTCCCTCGTCGAGAGCATGGTCGGAGAAACCATTCATGGTGATATCAACAATCTTGACATGTGAAAGAGCGAAACCAGAAAAGAAGGCCACCTGTACCTGTCCCTGACATGCCAAACCCCCGCCTTTTCCACCAAACCACTCAATTCCCGACGGAACTCCTCCGCAACTGACCCTTGCACAACCACATCCCGACTTCGCTGCTCTGTATCTCATCAATCTCCATCTGATATCGACTTGTTCACCTTCATCTGATATCACCGTCGGTTCACGGCCACCTCCGACATCTTCCAAGCACAAAACAGGAAGCTGTAAACTGCAATCGCTCGCGTGTGCCCTTGCCTTTGCCTTGCCCTGAGCACTGACTTGTGGATCTACCGCCCCTACTGCACCATTATTTCATCAAGCAGACAAAAAGAAGCATTTTTCAGATAAGGGAGAAGTAATCATCATCATCAAGTCGTGATACAAGTACACTATATAAGAAGCACTGTTTCGCTTCTACTCTGCGATCCAATTGCATTCATTGCATAACCATCATTCAATCATGCTCGTCAATTCCATCTTCGCCGCCAGCGCATTGATGGTCTCTGGCGCAGTCGCCTGGAACAAAGGTATGCTTTCCCGACTTTCATCTTACTCATCAATCTGCTGACATCTCAAATCTCAGACGTTCATCAACAAATCGGCTACAGCGCCGAACAACTCCTCACCCCCTCCACAAAATCAATCCTCCATCACATCCTCGAGCCCAAATACAACGGCAGCATAGGCTTAGCAGCATCCTGGGCAGACGACTACGCCCACACCACCGAAGGCGCTTTTTCCTACCAATGGCATTGGATCGATTCAGCAGACAACCCACCCTACTATTGTAATGTGTATTATAACCGTGACTGCACGAAAGGCGGTTGCGTGGTTTCCGCCATTGCGAATCAGACGCAGATACTCAAGGGATGTATCACGAGGGCCAAGAAGGGGCAACTTGTGCATGGTGAGGATTTGCAGTGTTCGTATGCGTTAAAGTGGGTTGCGCATTTCTTGGGCGATATAGCGCAGCCTTTGCATGCGTCCGGTGTCGCGGCTGGTGGCAATGACTTTGACGTGGTATTTGGAAACCACTCGACAGAATTGCATGCTGTAAGTTCCATTCCTCTTCTTCTTTTGATCCACCACTGATCCGGGGTTGTTCAGGTCTGGGATGGCTGGATCGTTTACGCAGACGCAAATGTCACCGGCTTCCCCAACAACACTATCCAACCGTTCTTCAAACACCTCGTCTCCCGCATCCGCGAAGACGACTTTTCAATCCCCACTGCAGAGTGGATTGCTTGTAGCGACCCTTCCATACCTTTGGAATGTGCGCTCAGCTGGGCTCGCGACAGCAACGCCTTGACCTGCGATTACGTCTACTCGCAAGCTTTCAACGGTACAAACCTGGCCACCAGCGGATACGCAACTGGTGCGTTTCCTATTGTGGAGTTGCAGATCAGCAAGGCTGTGTTGAGATTGGGTACATGGTTGAACAAGCTTGTGGCTGGTGATTATGACCGTGGAAGAGATGTTGTGCTTCAGACAAACCCGAGTTGGTTGTTGGGTCCTGATGGTGGAGAGTAGAAGTGGTGGTGTATGCGCGAAGCAAGATATCGAAGATGATGAACACGATGTCAAATGTTTCAGTTACACCAAGGGGTGTAGAGAATGACAACCCAGCTGTCGAAAATTGTATCCAGCATGATATGTGCTCGTTTCCGACGCTGGCATTCTCCAAATTTGACATCAACCGAGTCCCGCCTCCCCATGTGCTCAAGTATGTAACTTCTGACTCTCAAGCCGCGGCGATGCGCATCGTTCCAGCCATCAAGATGCACAATGATTTTGAGTAAGAGGATATTGTCCACAGAGAGCGGCTTCCGCCTCTCCTTGGACCTGGCTCTACTTTCGAAAATCATTTTGCATTTTGACAGCAGTATCAGTGACAAACTTTAGCACACCGGGAGGCGATGTTTGTGAAATGTGCAGTTTCGTGTCGCAATAAAGTTTGCAAACCGTCTCTTCGGGATGTTGCAGCATCCATCTTCACTGCTGTCGCGAGGAAAAGCATACTGACCGTCTTTCTTTTCCTGAGCTTTCTGTCATGTCATGTCTCGTCGGCATCAAGAACCAAGGCCGACAGTCGAGGGGAATAGGAAGATATTGAGGCTCCTGGGTCGATGCATAAGCAACAGCGTTTCGTCTGCGACGTGAATCCAGGCGGCCTGTCGCAATGCACAGTTCCTCTGCTTCAAAGACATAGGCAGCTCTTAGAAGTTACTCTTGCAGCAGTTGACTTTGTGCGCCGACCAATGCTACTTCTGAGTAGACTTTATGGTTTGTTCTTTTTAACATCCACGTTCAGCTCATCGCTCGTGTTTATCGGCCGAGTATACACTGTCCAGAACACCATAACGGCCAGATATCTCCGATGGCATTGAAATGGTCGCAATCACCGGTCCAGCCCAATGTGAGTCTGCGCGCTTGTCCCTCGGTCTTGCCATTTCGATGTCGATAATCTCCAGATCCTCGACTCCCGAAGACGCTCCAGCGACCACAAAAGCCGGAACCGCTCGGTGTGGGGCGGCCTGGCGTTCCAGATCTTCAGATGAAGACCATGCTTTGCTGCTGATAGCATCCATCCAAGTCTTGACGAGAGGTCGCAGGGTCGCGAGCGAGAGAGCGATGATGCCAATTCCTGCTTCAATGGCTGCAAGAATGACAACTTTTGGAAGTTTTGACGCTGTGGCGAGTTGAACCCTTCCTCCGCGTATAAATGGAATGCGCGAGATGGAGACGATACTTCCCATGGCGGCTAGTGACAACAGCAAACACACAGAAAGCTTTGCTCGAGGTGGCATCTTTGTCTTCAGGACGAGGCTGACGGTGGTCAGAACAAATATCCAATCCGTAGCTGCTGTCAAGGCTCCGCTGAAGTAACTGATCGGTCCCATCACAGTGTCCCAGTCCAGACAATTTTTATGTATTAGAATGTTGGAAGGAACACCGCACTGGAATATGGTGAGAAGGATGACCGTTGTCATTACTGCCACGTAGAGAATGACCGAGACAAGTATAGTGCGTTTCTGCCACTTTTCCTGAACGATGCGAAGGAAGAAGACTGCAGCAGAGAGTTTGATGAATATTTCCGTCGCGTTCCAGACTGTAATTCCAGAGATGGCAAGCTATCCTTTATCAGCAAATGTCGTCAAGATGAATCTCACCAGAACCCACCTTTCCAAGTTTCCGTGTTGCAGAAGCTTCTTCAACACCGTTGATCGCTTGCGTGGCTCCCATGAGAATTAGAATGATACAATTGCCGCAATACAGAAAGAAGGCGATGATGAGAAGCCTGTCGTCCCAGCCAAAAGCCTTGATGAGAAAGCCTCGTACGTACACCCTCATAGACAGTGCAATTCCTGTCAGCAATAACATAACACCGCCAACAACAATCGTTGATATAGGATCAAGTCCAAACTCGTCGACATCGGGATGCATCTTCGACGACCGATGCACCTCGACTACTCAAGGGCATCTGTCTGACGGACGGTATGAGAAAGGAATGGAGATTCTCGAGTAGCACGGTTGGGCGGCGGCGAAAAGCTTATGATTGTGTTTAACGTGAAGAAATAAGGTTGGTGGGTGGAGTTCAGGTATTTGGCTGAATGATGATGCGATGCGGAGTCGGATTGCTCGGACCTTTTCTTCAGGCACCTGGGCCTTCATTTCGTCTGTCATCGTTCTCTGGCAGATGTCCAATTTGCAATGCCGTGCGGTTCGTAGAAACACACAAGCATATAGAAACGTCTTCGACAGAGACGTTACCCCTTCGCGTGCGGGCGAGCTCGAAGCAGGAACCCGTTTTCGAAATCCACGTGGAAGATCACTTGTGTCTTGTTCCCCGAGCAAATCCGATCAGCGGTGCGATGAATCGATTCTCACGCTGGTACATCACGGTTGCCAACATCGCAGCGGTTTCTGTCATGCGTTCACATATACATATGTACGCTCTGACTGGTGTGATTCCTCAGGCTATGTTTCAAGTTCTTTTCTCCAGTTCGAGCTTTCTTTTCCTGTCGTTCATTCGAGCTGTCAACAATACTGAGATGTTCTCAACGGCACGGGACGGGTCGGTCAACGTGAACGTTCCGGTGCCTCGGTCTCAGACTGTTGATATTTCCGGCTAATTTGCTGAGAGAAGCGAAGATCATTTGTCTCTTCCACCTTTTGATACCGGACACCTCCGTGTTGCAGTGTCCGTAGTTCTCGACGAGAGGTTCAAAAAAGCAGAAGTCTAAACAGCATGCACAAAGCTTGTCTGATGAAAATCTGGAGGAGCTGCAAGGTAAGCACGAGACGAAGAGGGGAGCGTGCTGTGTTCGGATGCCGGGTGGCCCCTTCCACCAGACAATGCTTGAATGCAAGGAAGTCAAAGAGATGAGAGGCTCAGGGACAATCGTCCTATGTGACATCTGGTCAGAAACCCATGACCCTGAGCTGCTTTGTTTCACTTCTCTGGGACGGTGATGTTCTGCCAGCGACAGGGGGATCAAACAAAGACCGAAGGTTGAAAAAGATACTCGTGGCATATCTGATTGCTGCCGACATGTCTGAACCACGACACTGCAACTCTTCAGTTCCCTCTACTCTTGTTTCGCACAGCAAGGCCGATTGGCTGGGCATGGGGTACGCATGGCATAGGGCTCTCGTGTACCTGTCATTGCTTCCACGCGAAATGTCCTTATGCTCGTACGAGCAATCCACGCGATGTGATGAGCTTGCAAGCTGCTTCCTTTGCCCGCTCCTGTCTGGCGATGTTCTGGTCAATGATTGTTGACGCGATACAACTTTCAAAACTTGACTGGATAATACTGCAGAATTATTAAGTTTGCGATAATCTCTAGATCAAGATTGGCGTTATACCCTGCGTCGTGGTACGAGATTGTGGATCAGGTCAAGCTTCAAATGCCAGTCGGGGTCCCGCATACCCTTGCGCTGTTCATGCAAGACATGAAGATTGTCAAAGGACAGAACCAAACGTATCTTGCTCCAATCGATAATGGAAGCATTTGTTCAACACCTCCAAAAATCAATTGCGTGTAGAAACAGTCATGTTGCGACTCACGGAGGTTGACTACAATCGCGATAACGACCTCTTCCACGGGGACCACCAAGGTCCGAACAAAGATAAGCTAGGTGATATCAGAGGCGGCTCGAACTGGCGGTCAGCAGGACATCTGTTGCCGCGACTTTTGACTGATCGCTCTGATCGCTGCTGCAAGGGCCCTTGACTCCGCCCTTGAGACGTCTCATCTTGCACCTTTCCGACTCTTCAACAAACAGCAGAATGGATGAATATGTGCAAACAGCCATCTGCGGAAATGTCTGGCCCTGCACCTGTGCACCTACCTTGGTGGCTTGAGGTTTAAACTCCAGACACTCCAAGACGGAGGAAGTGGGGTCAGCTGCGTTTGGCAGATCGATTGGGCCGAAACTCGTGAGCGGGACGGATTCCAAGCTATGGCATACTTTGAGTAACAAAGCGCGCGAATCAGACACGAGTACGCGCTCCAAGAATGGACTAAATGGGCTTTTGAGAGAAAAGCAATGTGGATTGAAGGTCTGCGAAGGACAAATATCGTTGCGACAGGCAGTTTTGGCCAGCTGCAATGGAAAAGTGGAAGTCGCAATGTCAGGAAACGGCATTTCGAACCAATCAGAACAGGATCCCAAGGTTGCGCCTGGTGTCGGGTGGCTGGCGGGCGACCCAAGTAGATACCTACCCCTCTTTATACCCTCGCACTCCCACTTTCATTTCTGGGCGATCCTCCTTCTTATCCATCGCGCATAACTATACACTCTCCAATTCCACTCAGGTACTTTTCGAACACAAACGCGCGACAAACATTGTCGTCAAACAAAAGACGACAATCCGCAAGCCGATCAACGCGCGCGTGCCTGGTAGGGCTGGCGCACAACTGACTCTCGGTCCAGTCACACTGATAGCGTCTTGCGCTCTTGCCTACTGCTCTTGACCGCTGCGCCTGTTCATGACCCATTCACCCACCTCTCTTTCATATATCCTTGCTCCTTGGAAACACATACAACAATCCATCTTGTACCGTCGACGTCGTACTGGAAAGCTTATCAGTACCCGTTATCTTAACTCCGTCAACGCGATACCACCGCCATAGCATGAGCACGACTATCACTCGCCCCATTTACGAATCGCACCCTTCGGTCGACGCGTCTATGGAAGATTTTGAGTTCCGCGCCAACTCTCCAGAATTCTTACGACCTGATTCGCATGCGCGTATCCACTTCATGAGCCCGACCGCTTCAGACTACTCCGAGGCAGCAACCGAACCCGACATCAACGGAGGTTGGTCGCCGCCGGCCTGGCGTAAGGCAGGAAGTGGTTGGTTCAAGCATCATCTTCAACAGACCGGCCTCATGTCGCCATACGGAAGTAGGGAGTGCAGTCCCGAGGAATACAGGAAGGGCTTGACGCCATACGATGATGACGATGAAGACATCTTGGTCGCAGCAGGGATTCCTCTTCCAATCAGCCCTCTCAAGGGTAGAAGCCCAGAACCTAGTTACAGTCCTACCGTTGCCGCTGTGCTGAAGCAAGATGAGGACAAGAGAAGGCAGATGAACCACTCACAGAAGGATGGTGACCAGTCATGGCCCGATAAGCATGATAACTGTATGCTTCGTCGTGTGATTCAACTGATCATGACGGCTGACCAGGATGGTAGATATCCGTTTTTCCGTTCGAGCAGACGTGCAACAGCGCACAGAACCCATCGAAGCAGTCATAGCCCACTTCCGCAAAGTCTGGGGTCGCTTTACCAAGAATCGATACACTACCTTCCTCTCATTGATGACAGCTTTGTTTGTGCTGACTCTCACTCGCGCTTTGTTTTCAGAACCCGTGACTGGACCTACCCCTGATCTCGTCAAAGTGGCCGGTCTGGCCAAGTCCTTTGAACCTCTCATGTACTACAGTGAAAACGGCCACAGTCAGGTCGTTCAGCTGGGAGAGACCGGAGTCGCTGTATGGGACCTGGGTGAGAGCGTCCGCTCAACAAACATGACCTCGGGTCCCATCATCGTGCGCGAACTCGACGAACTTTCAGATAGTCTCAAGAACCTGGCCCACGAACTGACCCGCTTCTTCGCCGGCGTTGATGGCGATATTGACAGCATCCTCATCGTCATGGAGTGGGCACAAAGAGAGCTTACGAAGCTCAACACCTTGCCAGCATCACATATGTCGTTGGCCTTCTCCAACCTTCACTCTCTGCTGTCGCGAGTCGGCCTCCTTGAAGACCACCGTACAGGAGAACAGACTGCAGTCGGCAAGATCGTTGCTGAGCTCTTCGGTCGTACCGCGCCGCAAGTCTCACGCGCCACACTCCAACGCACCTTTACCGAATTCCTCGGAGTACTCGAAGAGAGCATCAACAATGAGTTGACTGCAAGCATGAGCTTATTCGCGCATTTCGAGGCGATCGACCGACAATTCCTCAACCTACAACGTGTTGTCATTCGCGAAACCGACGCGCAGGAACGTGAAGAGAATGAGATGCTTGCCTCGCTGTGGGCAAGAGTCATTGGAGTCAACGCATCGCGATTGAAGAAGTTCGAGAAGAACAAACAGCTCCTCTCGTCTCTGCGCGAACGCACCATCCAGAACAAGCATGTTCTGGTTGACCACAACGGTCGTCTGCTCCAACTCAAGAGCAACCTCGAGATCTTGCGCAAGAAGCTAGTATCTCCGCTTGTGAGATCAAATGGTACAAGCACCCTCACCGTTGACGAGCAGATCAAGGGGCTCGAAGGCACCTATCTCACTCTCCGGGCCACAAGAGAGGCGCAGAAGAGCCGACTGTACGAGATCATCCACGACTCGGGCACAAGAAGAGTGGGCATTGTGAGGGGCCCAGACGAGGGATACGCTATCGAGGGTCATTAGATACTACAGTACAGTAATGCTTCTGACTGCGTTCTTGCGACGGCGTCGATGGCGTATTCAAGAGGGATAGGTGTTATATGCAGAGAGCATTTTGGGAGGTACTGCGGGTTGGAATGGTATACACCGAGGAGTCATGTGTTTCTTGCTTTCTTGATTTCGGGGTCAGTCTTTGATTTTTGGTTGTCTTTGTTTCATGATGGGTCTGTTTCTTGGTTGTGGTATTCAGCGTCGACAGCACCTATGGTCGCTGCGATTGCTACTATGATTTTATGTCCTCAATGCGATACTTACTACTAATTATCTCGATGTTCGCAACCTTTACAAGCGTTCGTTTTGACGACAGCGCACCTGCTTGATGTATGTCGATGCAGGACATGTGGTAGAACGCAAGAGGTCGCCTATCGTGCATGGGGCTTGATCTGCAAATCGATCTTTTGGTGATTGGTAACTTCTTACTTTGCGACCTGTGCATGGCTGACCTTTGTGCGACCGGGGAATCACCTGTTGCTGCCCTATCACTTATGGTGGTGCTACCGCGGTTAGGTACCTATCGCGGCTCGGGATGAGTTGATATACTTACCCCATGTTTCGGCGACATCAAGGCTCATCTTGACGCTCTCCCAATGCTCGCCGTCAACCAGCGATTGTCGATGTTGCAACCGTTGAGGCTCTCTTCTGCTTCGGAAAGCGGTTGATACGATGCGATGCAAGAAAGATTTGATGTTTCAGGTGTAAGATGGGGAAAGCAGGTCACTCTAAGCAAAATTAGGTTTAGATACACCAGCTGCACAGCCTCAATGACGTCCGGTTCACGACCAAGCTCCCTCCCAAAAATCCACAAACGAGAAGTTGTTCGGTAGAGGAGGGCGCCAAACCTCTCGTGCAACACCTTTTCTCTTGGTCTTGCTGTCACTTCTGCGCCGCTCTTCATCTCGCACCATAATCTTCTCCTCCAATTCTTTGCTGCAAGCGTGCTGTGCTGCGCCTCCACCACGTTCCATTCCTCTTGGCTTGAACAGTGCCAGCGGGTTTCATTGATTCCACAACGGGTTCCTTTTTCACGGTTCACCAGTCACCACAGCTCGCATCATAGAATAGAGTTATCCTTGACCTACCGAGTCCGGTGACCGACCTGCCTTCTTATTCAGCTAATACCTTGATCCACCTTTCGACCTCTTTTCTCTTCTCCTAAGATATGAGTGAGTGACATCCGGCCCTATCCCTAGCCCATCTATCTGTCAGGACGTCACGATCCACCCTGCCTCGCTCTGACACTGAACTACTCGGCCCTTCTTGGCGCATCGCTGACAAGAGAGAAATAAAGACAAGGTCAAGTCCCAGTTTGGACGCGCTGGACGAAGCTCAACCGGAGGATCACGCAACTCTATGGATCGTGGTCAAGAACGTGGCGCCAATGGCGACGCCGACGAGAACACCCCTCTTGTCAACGAGGGCACTTCGCGTCTTGGTAACATGAAGAGCTTGCGCACTCGTGTGGCATCGTACCGCGAGGATGACAGAGCCTGGGTCAGCTATCCTATGAGCTTCCTCTACATCACCTGGGCCGTCCTCGCCAGCAACTATGTCAACGTCCTGCTCGTATTTGTTCCTGCCGGTATCATTCTTGGAGCCCTGGGCATGGACCCTACCGCCGTTTTCGTCGTCAACTTCCTGGCTATCGTTCCCCTTGCTGCTCTCCTGAGTTTCGCTACCGAAGAGCTGAGTGTGAAGCTGGGTCAGACAATTGGTGGTCTCATGAACGCGACCTTCGGAAATGCCGTCGAATTGATTGTATGTGGATTACGAATATGCGCCAGTCTGTACACATGGCTAACAAATCATTGCGCAGGTCTCGATTGTTGCTCTTCAGAAGGGCGAGATTCGCATTGTTCAGGCCAGTATGCTCGGCAGTATCTTGTCAAACATCCTCCTCGTTTTGGGCTGCTGCTTCCTCGCCGGTGGCTGGAAACACCAGGAGCAGTCCTTCAACTCGACTGTTGCTTCGACCATGTCATCTCTTATGGCCGTCGCTTCGGCCTCTCTGATCATCCCTGCCACTCTTTATGCCGCGCTCGCCAACTCCAAGGAGCGCACTGACGACAACATCCTGATCCTTTCTCACGGAACTGCTATCATCATGCTCATCCTCTACTGTCTCTACCTCTTCTTCCAGCTCAAGACTCACGCCAACCTGTTCGACGAGGAGCAGCAAGATGGAGAGGAGGACAAGGAGCCCGAGGTTCTGAAGCCTATCCCCGCCGCCGTTGCTCTCGTCATCATCACTGTCGCCGTTGCCGTCTGTGCCGAATACCTGGTCGACTCGATCGATGCTATCGTTGAAGAGGCGCATATCTCAAAGACATTCATCGGTTTGATTCTCTTGCCTATTGTCGGAAACGCCGCAGAGCACGTTACCGCGTGTGTTGTCGCATACAAGAACAAGATGGATCTTGCAATCGGTGTTGCGATTGGCTCTTCTCTCCAAATCGCTCTCTTCGTTACTCCCTTCTTGGTTATCCTCGGCTGGGCCATGGGTCAGCCCATGACTCTTCACTTCCAGATGTTCGAGACTGTGGTCTTCTTCGTCAGTGTTCTCGTGGTTAACTACCTGATCGCTGATGGAAAGAGCAACTACCTCGAGGGCGCCATGTCTTTGGGTATGTACATCATCATCGCTCTTGCCTTCTGGGTCTACCCCGATGATGCTGGTGACCCGATCTCCAACCCTCCCAAGCTCTTCTGATTGAGGTCTGCAAATTGAGTGCTTTGCGCGTTCTTATCGCCAGTCGTTCCTACGTCGAGTGCAACTATGATACCCTCAAAAGGCTTTAGCAGTAAAACATACAAAAGCAGTAGTTCGGGACCAGAATGGGGAAGTCAGCAAGTTGTGGGGGTACTGGCGTTGGCTCTGCTTGAAGCAGGAGCATTGTTTCCTTGTGTATAGACAATTGCATCTCTTTTGTAGTAGCAAATCAAGCAGGCAGTGCCTTGTCTAATTTTATATCGTGTCTTGTGCTACATGTGTTGCTGACCGTGATGAGCTGATGAGACTCCCGGAAGGAAGATCCGAATGACGGCGAGTCAGCTTTCCCCAGGAAGTCACACCCCGCCAGCTCCTTCGTTGCGGCACAAAAAGCAGCATCCCCTTGTTGAAGTCCCACCAGCATATGCAAAGGCCGCCTACGACGCGTTGAGATTACGAGGTCATCAACTAGGAACGTAACAAGTCGCATCCTGGGGACCGCATCTCGCTCAACTTCCCCTCACCGAAGTGCATCGTACCCCCTAGTACTGAGGCTCTTTCCCGCGCCGCAACGGATGCCTGCAAGTCACTCGCCCGACTCTTGACCAGACCCGCCAAGTGATACAACTCAAGGAAAAGCCACTGCTGCCATCCGGCGGGGAAGAGGTAGCTGGTAGCCTATATCTGTCCTGTCGTCCCACCGACCTAACATTGTAACCTCACTCGACCTCGATCTACGCTACGAAACATGGCCCCTCCTCGCAAGTCCAAGTCCAGCTTCTGGCCAAACTTCATCTATGATGCTTGGTTATGGACCTTCTCCGTCCTTGTCGACCTCTTCTTCCGCGAAGTCCACCCTCGCAGTTCTTGGAAGGTTCCTCGCAATGGACCCGTCATTATTGTCGCAGCTCCTCACGCCAATCAATTCGTGGATCCCTTGATCCTTATGCGCGTCCTGCGCATGGATGCCTACCGTCGCGTTTGCTGGCTCATCGCAGAGAAGTCCATGAAGAGGAGGTTCATTGGTTGGGGTGCTCGTATGGTCGGCTCAGTACCTGTTGGCCGTGCCTTGGACTCAAAAAAGCCGGTCAAGGGAAGAATATACCTGCCCAATCCTCAGGATGATCCGACACTGGTCAAGGGAACTGACACCGACTTTGAGAACAAGGACATCTACATGGTTGGAGGATTGCTTGCATTGCCGAGCTTTAAGAACAAGTTTGCAAACACCGAGATCAAGGAGATCCTGGGCCCGAATGAGATCCGTCTGAAGAAGCCATTCAGCGGTAATGTCGCTTTGCGCCAGTTGACCGGCCAGGAAGTCAAGGATGAAAAGGCAGAGGCCAAGTTGACGAAAGGTTTCGAGGGCACAGAGTTCGAGGTTGCCCCTCATGTTGATCAGGGCGAGGTCTACTCTTCTGTGTTTAAAAAACTGCACGAGGGTGGCTGCATTGGTATCTTCCCCGAAGGAGGTAGTCACGACAGAACAGAACTTTTGCCGCTAAAAGGTGTGTAAGGAATCGGTTGTTGCAAGACTCGACTAACATTCCACAGCTGGTGTCGCCATCATGGCTCTTGGTGCTCTTGCAGAAGACCCGAATTGCGGTGTTAAGATTGTGCCTTGCGGCATGAACTACTTCCACGCTCACAAGTTCCGTTCGAGAGCCGTTGTCGAATTTGGTACTCCTGTTGAGATACCCAACGAGCTGGTCGAGATGTACAAGAATGGTCAGAAGCGTGAAGCTGTCGGCCAAGTCTTGGAGACTGTCTACCAAGCTCTTGTCTCGGTCACTGTCACAAGCCCTGATTACGATACTCTCATGGTATGCTGGTCGCCTTTGATGACGTTTCAATCCATTGCTAACATTTATCCAGCTCATTCAGGCAGTCAGACGCTTGTACAACCCCAAAGGAAAGAAGCTCCCTCTACCCATGATCGTTGAGTTAAACAGACGTCTCGTAAAGGGCTACACCACCTACAAGGACGATCCTCGTATTGTCAACCTGAAAAAGTCTATCCTGACATACAACAAGGAGTTGATGATGCTAAACATTCGAGATCACCAAGTTAGCTACGCCAAGTTCTCAATCTTCAAGGTCCTCCTCACACTGTTCTACCGTCTCGGTAAATTATTGGTTCTGGCTATTGCAGTTCTTCCTGGTCTGGTTCTCTTTGCTCCCGTTTTCATCACCGGCAAGGTCTACTCAATCAAGAAGTCTCGTGAAGCCTTGGCAGCATCTACAGTCAAGATCCAAGGTCGCGATGTCATGGCTACTTGGAAATTGCTTGTCTCCTTGGTTGTCGCACCTCTTCTCTACAATTTCTACAACATCATTCTGGCCATCTGGACTCACTATAACCGCATTGGAGGTCGCGTACCGAATTGGGTTCCTCTATGGGCTGTATTCGCTTTTGGCTACATCCTCTTCCCAGCCATCACGTTCGCCGCTCTCAGATTCGGTGAAGTTGGCATGGATATCGCCAAGTCATTACGCCCCTTGATCCTCTCTTTGGGACCTTCATCTGGAAACACTCTTGTCAAGCTGAGAGCCAAGCGCGCTTCATTGGTGGAACAAGTGACCGAAGTCATCAACGAGCTTGGACCTGAGCTATACCCAGACTTCGATCACCAACGCATCGTTTCAGACCCCAGCCACCCTCTCTCACCCTCATATTCTCAACCTCAAACACCTCGCTCACGTCGCAGCTCCGAATACGACCGCATGTCCATGACATCTCCCGATCTAACAAGCTATTTCAGCCGCACAGGCACAGCAGGCGCAAGCATCGGCGGCGGCAGCGGACAAAACACCACGCATCTTCCTAGAAACGAGTCTTTCGGTAACATCGGCGGCTTCGGCTTCTTCTCATCGCGACCTCACACACCCAATCGCTCTCGCAGCCGTAACCGCAGTCGCACAAGCAGTGATGGCGGTATGGGCTTCACAGCCATGAAACCCATGACCACCATCGACTCCAAAGGCGGCTACGAAGAAGTCACCGAAAAGATCAGGGATGCGATGAAGCAGCGTGGACGCAGGAGAAGAAGTGAAGACGCCTCCGCTGTTGATAATGGATGGGAGATGGCTGATGCGGATGAAGAGGTTGAGGATGAGGATAAAAAGGTCGTTTGAAAAACAAAACAGCCTTTCTTTTGCCTCGTTGCATTTGTATATTGTTCCATCGCCTTTCTTTTTTTTTTCTTGCTGCTTTACAACCCAGAGATACCAGATCGTCACTGCATCATACTCGCAGCAGTGGTGGTTAGTTTTTCCGCTCATTTGCAACATCGTCGTCGTTTCAGTATTGGTTTCTTGAGTATATAGATTTGGTTCGTTCATTAAGAAGCACTTTGCACATCAAACAATCGTTCTTACACAAGCACTTTGAGAAGTTTTTGGTCACACACGATAAAATGTTTCCGTCAGCAATAGTGGCCAGAGACCAACTGCACGAGGTCTTTGTAATAGAAAAGTTCCCTCTGTTGAAGATTTTTGGTAAAAAGGATTTTTTGCTTCAGGTGGTTTCGCCGGTTCCGGATGATTTTCTTTTTTTGGCCAAAAGACGAAGAAGATATCGTGACCAGGTTATGCGAATTACCCCCATCCATCCATCCATCCATCCATCCATCCATCTACCGAACTCCCTTTTAGCTTGCTCTTGGATGGAGGGCATAAGAGGCAGTCGGCGAGTCGGAATTTCTCTCCCGAAAAGTACCCTCCAGGACTTGTTAAACACAAATCCCGCGGTCAGGAAAACCTCCTTCATATGGTCTGCCTCCTCCTTCCTTCCAGAGCCAAAATGCTCGAGAAATCTCCTCGACAACAGTGAATGCCTCAGATTGTACAAAGTCAAGCCTTTATTCCAATCATGTTTTCGTTGAGCGGGAAAAAGAAAAAAGAGTCTTCTTCGCTGGCCTTTTTCGATGTGTTCTCCGAGTCAAAGTGGTCTTCAGAAATCGCAAGATTCTGCGATCAATTGTGCCAACTCTTCCAAAGCTTTTTTGTCTTCATCGTCAAAGGCGTCTTTGACGGCACAATCGACATCAATGATAGCGACGACCTGTTTTTTCCCGCCAAACGCACCCCGAAAATCAGCCAAAAATGATTCCTCTTTATACACCATAGGAGAAGAAGAAAGAGAAAAAAGCACTCCTCTGCGCCCAACCAACCAAACGGTTCGAAACAAAAACAAAAAGAAGAGCAGGGGCAAACAAAAACTCACCTCACCATTCTGAATCACAGGGACCACGATTTCCGATTTAGATTCCGCGTCACAAGCGATATGGCCAGGAAACATTTCCACATCGCCGACCACTTGTGTCGTTTTGGTCTGCGCGGCTACACCGCAGACGCCCCTGCCGAAGCGGATGGTCTGGCAAGCTACTTTGCCTTGGAAGGGGCCGAGGATCAATTGCGTGGTGGGCGGGGAGGAGGGGTCGAGGACGTAGAAGCCGGTCCAGTTTGTGTGGTTGCTGGGGGAGGGGAGGGCGTGGAGGCAGTGCCAGAGGAGGGAGGCGGCGTTGGAGAGGTTGCTGTTGTGGGAAGGGGGAGGTTAGTATTTAGGGGAGAGGGTAGGTGAGGGGATGGGGTAGCGTGCTTACCAGACCTGTGGGATTTGTTAGCTGTGTTCCTAATTGATGTCGATAGGATGGGATTTGGAAGGGGACGGGCGTATCATAGATACAAGGTGGAAAAAGGCATGTTTGGTTTTGGTGATGATAAAGATCACACTTCTTTTCGTGATTGATGATGACGATGATGATGATCCATAGGAAAGAGCAGAATAGACAATGGGTTGATGCGTATACGAAGACAATTGATGATAGGAGAAAATACAACTTACCCAATTCCTCTGCTCGAAAAACAATCCCCTCGCCTGCTCCAACACCTGAGCATAGGCTTCTTGCTTGCTCACATTGGAGTCAAAGTTGGACGCGTCGGCATGCACCTATTTTATCCCCCGAGAGACGACCTTAGCACACATCCAAAAACCCATCTCTTCTCACCACGTTATTTTGTTCCGTCTCTCTTACCATGTTTTTAGTTACCGCGAGATGTCTCTTAAGTCAGTCAAACGCGTAGTACTAACGGTCACGCGACAAAAAGTGTGATTGTGAATTGTTCGAAGGGAAAAAATGAATACGGATGTGTCGGTCGGGCAGGCACATCTCCACTCCGCAATTTGCTCGGGCCACATACACACACACATCACGTAAAAATTCGAAGGTGGAAGAGGAAGGAGGAAAGCAGAGCACGCGATATTGTGCGATAGCGAAGGGGGAGACTGGTTAACAAGAGCAGTGAGTACGTGTGTTCTTGATAGCTATCTTGTGTTCTAAACATCAAAAGATCAAGCACTTTAGAGACGATGGTTTTGGAAAGAGGGCCGCGGATACCCGACAAAACATGTAATTTTGGCCCATGTGAATTTGGCTAGGAGTGTCACCCTGTTTGGTCATGATGTGAGTATCGCAATGTCTCTTAGTAGCCGCATGATGACTTTGGAGAGACCACTATATCCTTCTTGTTATCGAAGATATTTTCAACAGAAATATTGAGTCGAAAAGGCGCAGGTGTCGTTCGCACAGTCGGCAGACGATTTGAGATCTCATTTGTGTATAGTCGCTTGTTGAATGCTGTCGATGGCACCACGCTTCTACAACGAACAATACCAAGGTTCAATGTTCGAACTGGCAAGTGTTGATGGACCTACACACTCCCTTGAGCCTCACATACTACGGACAGTGGAGAACGAGTAATTTACAATATTCTAACAATTTTGGCATTCGTGTTTGACGTTTTGTGGTTGTCTGTCGTAGTGAGAATGGAGGATAAGCGGAGAGACAGGCATCCATGCTCGTCCATATCATGTGGTCCTCCTTACTCCACTGCCGATTCTGTGGTGAATGATGCTTCCCTCCCCTGCCTCCGAAAACTCCTGGTATCTGAAAAAAAGAAAACTGGGAGGGGTAAAAGTACATAGAGCAAAAGGATATCCGTCGCTCTTCCCAAGAAGATTTTGATGAACGCCTGTTGCTGAAAGAAGAATTGAAGAAGGAAAGGTAGGAAAAGCAAGAAAAACAAGAAAAATAGAGGCTTCCCATGGTATCGTTCGTATGCCCCAATGCCCAAAGAACGCCCTTTTTTGCGAAAGAAGGATCAAAAATCAGAAAACCAGAAAAAAGCAAAGGGGTGAGGTGAGGTCAGGTCTGTCAGTAGCCTGCCCTCATTCGCAGCCGTGAGAGGAAAGTCGCGTGTGTGTGCATGATGCAGGAATCAGGACCAAAACTAAGCGTCCGCATCCACCATCTCATCATCACTATCACCGTCTGCATCGGCGTCTTCATCCTCCTCCTCGTCATCATCATCATCAGGAGGAAATCCAGAAAGACCACGAACACCACCAAAACCATCATATCCAGTACCAACGCCAACCTCTTGCTCACCCATCTCCACATCCTCTCCTTCTGCATCTTCGTCTTCATCTTCATCGTCTTCAACAACAGCATGTTCGGGAACTTCAACTCTACCCATGAATCTAGGACGCACGAATGCCGCACCCCTGTTCTCGTCCACGGCGTCCTCGGCATCTTCGAGTGCACGTTCGTGTTCAGAGGAGATTTGACGTTGTACTTCATCTTCTTCTTCGGCGGAGGGGGCGACTTCCATTTCATCCAATTTGCTGCGGGCGCGACGGGCTGCATTGGTGGGGCGGCCGCGTGGTGTGCTTGTGCCTTTGCCGGTGATGATGGTATTGTTGTTGTTGCTTTCGATGCTGTTTTGACGTCTGTTGGAGGGTGTGAGTTTGGAGCGGGTGCGGCTTCCCATGGGACGGCCGGGCTTGCGCTTGGTGGACTGGCCCGGGAGGGGTGGGAAAATTTCGAAGCGCGAGGCGGGGATGCTATCCTCCGTGTATGCGGATCCACGTCTGACTGATGAGGTGTCCGAGATGTCGTTTTGAGAGGCTGGATCATCTTCTACTGAGCCGTTGGTTTGCTCGGGCTGAGATTGAGATTGAGATTGAGCTTGTGACTGGGGCTGGGATTGGGATATCCGAGGTGAACGGCGGCGGGGGGAGCCCTTGGTGAAGGAGGGTTGAGGTGTGAGGGTTGATGGAGGGGCTTTGCGACTGGCCTTAGGAGAGATGTCCTCACCGTTAACGGCTTCCGGGTCAGGAGTCGATGTGCCGTTAACTTGAGCCTGCTGAACACCTTCCTCGGGTTGTACGGCCTGAATGTCCTCAGGCTCATCACGGCGGGCCTTGGTCTGGATGGGCCCATTAGCCTCTTCGCCAACTTGAAAGTAGCTCGTGGGTTTGCCCATCATGTATGGTGCCCAGGTGAGCTTGTCGGGATCAATCTTGATGTGACGCTTCTTGTCGTGCTTCTCGAGGTATTCCGCCATGTAGGCCCAGTCGCAACGTAGAGCGTACTTGTTTGTGACCGGATCCTTGACAATGGCGCGGAGAGCTTCCAGGGAAGAGATGACATCGTCAATAGTCATACCAGTCTCGCGTGCCATGCCGGCGAAGGTGGCGCTGAAAGAGCCTTTGGGTCTGTTTCTATAGCTGAGCAGTAGTCTGCACATGACGCCACGCCAGTATGAGCGGTAAGAAACAAGACCGAGATCAGAAAGCGGCTTTTCGGGAGAACCAGTTCTGCCCTCGACACGAGTCAGAAGATAGGAGAACTCGATCAAGGTACGACCGAATCCGTGGCGTTGATGAACAGGGAAAACGAGAATACAAGACACGTTATTGCCAGGAGGATCAGCAGAGTTGGCGCCAGCATTGGCCTGAGCGTGATCGGGTTGAGAGTTCGGGAAAAGGTTGACGTGGCTGAGCTGGTCCGTAGGTGGCATCCAATCTCTCTTCTCCTTGGAGAAGTAGCCGACAAAGTGGCAACCAAACTCGTCATTCTCAGTCATGACATAGAAGAGGAATGGCTCAACATCGTAGTAGAGAGTCTTCGATCCGAGGAAGAGCTTGGCCAAGAGACAAAGATTTTGGCAGTAAAGCGGGCTGCGGCGACCATCAACTTCGAAGAAAGAAATGCTCTTCTTGTTGCCGTCAGCATCGATGATGTTGTCGCGGTAGATTTCGTCGCCAGGGGGATGTTTGTGAGGGCACTTGAGCTTGTGTCTGAAGGCGACATAGGATGAGCTCATGTACTTGAGGCAAAACTCGCAGATGCACAGGATCGGGTTACGATTGTACTCTTCCGGGTAAGGCGCAGCGTGCAGTGTCTCAATCTCCCAACCGCCGAAGTGGATGTACTTAATCTTAGTAGGTAGTCCGGACGACTTTGATCTGACTGGCAACTCGATGGGATTAGCCTCTTGTTCGGCCTTTCTGGCTTCCTCTGCTTGACGGCGAGATTCCTCAAAAAGGTCACGGTCGCCTTGCTGAGGGTAAGTCTTAGTTGTGTCAGCCTCGGCGTCAGTGAGGATGCCGCCAAATGGCTTGCCCTGCACTGTGTCCAGTTCGCGGTCAGGAAAGGGATAGTAGGGGTTGTCGTAGAGCGTAGTGGCGACAGCAGGATAGTGTGACGACGAAGCAGTAGTCTCTTCCACTTCAGGAGACTTCTTCATCGCGCCAGCCTTTCTCTTGCGGTTACCCATGAGTGCTCGACGTGCTCTGTCTCTTTCACGTCTGCGAGCCTTTCTTTGTGCGTTGCGTTCAATATTCTCAAGCGCGCCGGCACTGATAGGGATGGCAACAATAATACTTTTCGGATTGTCGTCTGATGTTTCGGCAGAAATGATTCTTGCGTTTGTGTTTTGAGGAGGCTGGCCGCGCAGTCGAGTCGCGCGCGTGTTGGAAGACTTTTCACTTTTCGCCGAGCCACTGCTTTGGGTCGCCGTCGACTTCTCCTTGACCAAATCCCTCGGCGTTACATTGATGTTTGTTTGGCTGTCTGATGCCGTCGATCGTCTTCTCTTACGTGACGTCGCCCTCCGCGGTGGTTCCTCAGTCTCGACGGAAGAATTCTTACGTTTTCTAAGAGACCGCGAACCATCCATCGGATCATCGTCCAGTATTAAATTGTTAAACACTGAATGTGAGTTTGGTTTGATACCACCTCGAGCAGCAGGAAGAAGATCACGGGCTAGCTTGGGGACAGACGATCGTCGTTGAGAGCCCTCATTAATAGTCAATCTGTCGACCTCCTGCTGAAGATGGAAGCCATGTCCAACACAGTCGTCACAGAACCAACCAGCTGGAGTTGTATCTGATGAAGCACATATGTTAGCATATACATATCAGTATAGTGGAGAAGTCACAAGCTTCAACGTACCTTGATCGGGGCTAAGCGAATTAGCGTTTCTGGCGCATTGCTTGTGAGCTGCAGGCATCAAGTCAGCTTTCAAGGACCCTGACAAAGCTTGACATTCGACATGATCATATAAAAACTTACCATGATCCCCGCAATGACCACATTCGAGGTATTCTTCATACTCATCGCTCGGATCGTTTTCTTCGTCCTGTCCGCAATACCTGCCAAGCCAAGATCAGCAATCCATCAAGAACCAGTCAATATGCCAACATACACGCAATGGGAATTTGTAACAACGTCTTGATCGCCTTCCTGAGCAGTATCGCTTTCTTTGTCCCAAGGAGTCTGAGTGACAGCAGAATCTTCTGACGAGTCGGAATCGTTGTCGCCGTCGGAGCCAGATTCATCATCGTCCTCGCTGCTATCCAGGTCGCGACTTTTCCTAGCTCTTGAAGTCCTGCTCCTTGTGGGAGCTCTCTTTACAGCACCAACGATTTCGCTTCCGTCATCATCTTCATCTGCTTCAGCATCGGCATCTTCGTCGTCATCTTCTTCTTCTTCATCTTCCTCTTCCTCGTCCTGGTCTTCGGGCGCATCATTCTGAAGGCTAGGCGACTGAGTTTCGGGCATGTCGAGATCGTCCTCCTCGCCCTCGGCGTCCACACTACTGCTGCGCATGGTGGTATGGAGGAGATGTATGCGATGGCGCAAGTTTGCGGAGGTATTGGAGTCGATCTGAGCGCAACAAGTGCAGCTATCTTCTGGAACCAAGCACGTCTAGAGAGAGATGTACGTAGAGCGCATCGAGACCGAGCAGGGAGGTGTGCTGTTGAAGCCTTGGCGTCTTGTACGCAGGGTCGTCGCAAGTTGAGGTAGTAGCACTAGAGAAGTCCAGAAAGCTGGTAGGGGTAGCCCAGTAGGTCGAGGGTGTTGCAAGAGGCAAAGAACACGTAAGTACGCGGTATTCAAGGAACGTGTCGGTAGCGTGGAGTAGACGGGGGAGCTTGGACGGGGAGGCTGAGGTCGACGCGGCGACGAGGTAGACGGCAGGTATGGCTCCTAGCAGACTCGGAGAGCGACTACTCTGGCAGATCGAGGTAGAGCGACAACGAAACCAGCGACAACAAGATCGTAAAGAGGCTTGATGAATTGATGTGAGATTACTGGCCTCTGTCAACCCCCCAGGCTTCTTGTTGTTCAAGCATGTGGAGAAGTGACGCCTCGCCACACCTGCCGCTTTTGAGCATAATCCACGGACAATCGGCCTCTCCAGCGCCAAGACGTAGCTGGTCATCAATCGGTTGGTCTATCGACGACGAGGGTGCAGAGGGCAGTCTATACCACACAACTACACAATGGGTGTCCCTTTTGAAGCTCTGCTGCCTTATGGCATCTGTCTTGCCGTATGCGACTGTCTATCCCTCCCTCCGACGACTCCAACTAACAGCACACGTCCAGTTCTTCGGCATCACTGGCGCCGGTCTCTCAAAGATCAGAAACATTCAGAACGGTGGCAAGCGCGCCAGACACTCCATCGATCAGTGGGACAGACAAAGTGCGCAATTCTCCATCTCCCGCGACCATCAATGTCCCGGAAATACTGACCGAGGACCCCACTACAGTGATGGACCGCGACCGTCGCTTGACAGGCTGGCTCAGAGGCCAGGTCGACCGCCCTATCGCTCCCGCCGGCTTCGAATACAGCAATGGATGGAGAGTGCGTGGACCCTTATGCTCCAACCTCGCTGTCAACACGGACTAACTCCCCCTCCCAGGTCGAGAAGAACTTGCACTAGACGCTACAATACACGCCAACCATACCCCCGATTCGTCTTGTACATTTTCCCCGGCGTACCCTTTATGCTACACGCTCTTCCCGAATACCAATTTCTTGTTTCCGTTCAATTCATGCCGAGCTTTTCGTCACGCGATAACCCGAGAGAGAAACGTATATGTGAATAAGGGCGGGAAACCAAACAATTACGCAAACCGATTGTGCTAGGTCGCGACCACCAATCCGCCGTTTGTTCGTGAGATATCGATCCTGTTATTTTGAAAGGCCTCGTCTTTATACATGCCAAACGAGGTAGGTTCGTGTTCGCTTCCCTGGACAAGACGGTTCTCTATAGTATCTCCCGTATCATCCTTCCTGGTTCTGTATGTCTCATCTTCTTAATGCTTTCTCTGTATTCCAAATGTTGTCCGCCATGATATCGATCCACACATATTAAGAAACCCTCGAAAGTTCAGCAAAGAAAAGCGCGGGCGAGAAGCATGCATTCATCACTGACCAACAACACATCCATATGAATTGAGGATCGAAGGAGTCCAGTGTCAGCTGACAATGTTGGCAGCATCGAGGCTTACATGTACGGACTGCCTGATGTTTAACGACCCACGAATCGATCTAGACCATCACGTCCCATCCCATGAACTCGACCAAGTCCAAATTACTACTTTGAAAGTAATCCGCACTCTACTATTGAGTACAACACTTCACTTCCAAGACACGAAAGAGAGATTGGGAAAAATTTATCTGCATTTTATCATCCCAAAAGAAAAAAATGGTGTGAACTAAAGCTAAACAAGAGAAAAAACGCCATTGATACACATTGGTACTCACGTAATCAACAAAAAGGAAAAAAGGCGGTCAGGGAGGCGCAACTGAATATTTACACAAGTCGTTTCGCAAGGATGAGAGAGAAAGAATCTACTGGCCGGGAGAGACGAGCAGACCATCCTTGTGAGAGTTGTGGTGCCAGCCACCGGCAAGTGCCTCACCACCCTGGGTCTTGGAGTGGTCTGCAATGCGGGCCTCGAGCTCGGGGCGGAAGTGACGGATCAGACCTTGGATGGGCCAGGCGAAGGCCTCACCAAGAGCGCAAATGGTGTGGCCCTCGACCTGCTTGGTGAGCTCTTGCATCATGTCAATCTCACGAGCGCGGGCTTGACCCTTCTCGAAGCGGTGCATGATCTGCTCGGTCCACTTGGAACCCTCACGGCAGGGAGTGCACTGACCGCAGGACTCGTGGTGGTAGAACTTGGAGAGACGAGCAATGGCGCGGACGACGTCGGTGCTCTGATCCATGACAATGACGGCGGCGGTACCGAGACCAGACTGAGAGTCCTTGAGAGCGTCGAAGTCCATGAGTTGGTCGTCGCAAACCTTCTTGGGAAGAATAGGGGTGGAGGAACCACCAGGGATGACAGCCTTGAGGTTGTCCCAGCCACCAATGACACCACCGCAGTGCTTGTCAATCAGCTCGCGGAGAGGGATAGACATCTCCTCCTCGACTGTGCAGGGGTTGTTGACGTGACCAGAGATACAGAAAAGCTTGGTACCAGCGTTACGCTCGCGACCGAAGGAGTTGAACCAGCTGCCACCACGACGAATAATGGTAGGGGCGACGGCAATGGTCTCGACGTTGGCGACGGTCGAAGGGCAACCGAAAAGACCGACGGCGGCAGGGAATGGGGGCTTCAGGCGAGGCTTTCCAGGCTTGCCCTCGAGCGACTCGATGAGGGAAGTCTCCTCACCACAGACGTAGGCTCCCATACCACGGTGGATGTAGATGTCGAAGTCGTATCCAGTACCACAGGCGTTCTTTCCGATGAGACCAGCTTGGTAGGCTTCCTGGATGGCGCGCTGAAGGACGGTGGCCTCGTGGTAGAACTCGCCACGGATGTAGATGTAGGCGGCGGTGCAGTTCATGGCGCGACCGGCGACCAAACATCCCTCGAGCAGCTTGTGGGGGTCCTTGCGCATAATCTCACGGTCCTTGCAGGTTCCGGGTTCACCCTCATCCGCGTTGACGACCAGGTAGCGGGGCTTGGTGTCCTTGTCCCAGTCCTTGAAGTTCATGAACGACCACTTCATGCCCGAGGGGAAACCAGCTCCACCACGGCCACGGAGACCAGAGGCCTTGATTTCCGAGATGATCTGTACCAGATGTGTCAGCATGGTCGCAATTGACTAGCGATGCGTGGTAATGCATACCCAATCGTGACCCTTGTTGATAATCTCCTTGGTCTTGTGCCAGTCACCGTACTTCATTGCGCTCTTGAGGTCGGCTCCATGGTGGCCGTAAAGGTTCTGGAAAATGCGGTCCTGGTCCTGGAGACCACGCTTGTGCTGGACTGGAGGGGCGTCCTGGACGGTAGCGAGACCACGGGCGGAGGTGGTAAGTCTCGAGGTGGTGGCGTTGGCCGACGGCACGACACGGTGCGACGCCGCCGATGTGATTGCTGATGTTGCGCGCGACATGTTGCTGTGTGTAGAGAAGATTGAATTCACAGCTGCCAACCGTGAAGACAAGACGGGGATTGTAGAGAGGCGTAGGTGAAGGTCGAGCGTGCTGGTGGCACCGATGATGTCCAAGACTCTTGAGCGTCGCTCGAGATCGCAGCCAATCAGAACGCAGAACATGACCCGGCTGACTCCATCCAATCACACCTTCCATTTTCACGATTGCTTCTTTCACCAACATTCCGAGCCACTCTTCTCTTGTTCGCCGTCGATTTGATAGGAATTAAGTTTCGATACTCACAAAACACTCTGCAGCTCACACAGTCCCCGAAAAGTATGCTTTGCTACAAGCACTTACCTGATGTCGCTCTAGGATGCAAACTCCTAATTCAGCTCTCCACCTTCAACGACATATAGTGATGCATCCAGGTTGATGCACAATGCTGTCAAGTAAGAACCTGATGCACCTGGATAGAATAGTCAAAATATCTCGCTGGACTCGAGGCTCTCTCTGAAAATACTTGTGCATCCTTATAGCTACGAGTAGGTAAGTGACATTATTCAACACTGGGAGGCCACGTGCTCCACGAAAACATCATGACGATGCTTTGCGAAGGATGAGGCACAGTAATCGATGCTTCTAACTCCTTCGTTAAAATATAAACCTCCACGTAGGTTCTGTAGTCGCTTTGATCTCCGGATTGGTGAGGATCTAACCCCTCTTCGCGCTACAGGACGATCGCCTTATACAACTACCAAGCCTGGATTTGAAGGATTTAGCTACAGTCTTGGCTGTAACAGTTCCAACATCTGCATGACTACCAGGAATTCGAATATCCACATTTGAACCACGCGATCGGAGATGTGAAGCCTGGTTTCCTGTCAGTACGGCGTCATGTTACAGCGACCAAGACATCTCTTTGCCGATCTGCCTAGATATAAAGCATCACTTTCCCGTGGCACTTTTCTATCACGAGTCAACTCACATGTTAACTACCAAAATGCTTTCTGTTTCTATTCTCTCAGTCGCCTTGCTGGCCTCTCGTCAAGCATCAGCAGTATCCTGTTCAAACTTTACCGTCACCACCGACAGGATAGACGATACCTACAGCACGACAAGCGACCGCAGTTACATCATCAGTCAAGGTGTCAACTGTCCATCTACTCAAAATTGCACAGTCAGGATTGGCGGCTACATAACCGTTGGCCGCACTCTCAACATAACCACCGACTCGACAGACTCTCTCTTCGACACCATTACCTCGACTATTGACATCTCTTGGAACAAAACTACAACCTGGCAAGTCGGCCAGGAACTCTTGAGCGGCTGGAAAATCGACAATGGCACATCCGCCCACGTGAATTTTACGCCTAATCTCAGGTGCGCGACCGGTCGGTTCTCGGGTTGCGATGGCAATGATCTGGAGGGTATGACTGCGGAGGCTTGCACGCCTTACACGATTGCTGGTGGTCTAGCCGGTACCTATAATACGGTCACCACGGATCCGCAGCTTGCAGAGGCTTTGACGTGTAATCCCTCCAACACAACTCAGGCTATGAATGGCAACTATACGGGCAGCTGCGACTCTACGACTGGTTCTGGCGGCGATACTGGTGACGCGAGTACCTTTGGAGGTGTTTCAGTCTTGTTCCTGTCCGGAGCTCTGCTGTTGGCTGTCATGGGGTTCTAGATAAACAAATATCTCATCATTCATGTAGCAACAAGCTTCTCGCCAATAAACCCCCAAGTCTCCCATCCAAATATCGTATCGCTCTTATGCGGGGTATTGTTTCATACTTCTGAAGCATGTAATAAATAATCAGAGTGTCGGCGCATCTCCTCAGAATTATCATCCAAGCATAGGGGTTTGTAGAAAAGGCACGAACTTTCCAAAAATCAACGACTGTCCGCTGAGAGCTCAGAATTTACTAAGGTTTTTTTAGTGTGACAAGAACGACTATGCTTTCTTCCAGAGGATGCTATACAAGAGCATGTCATTTCCAGAGACGCTCCGCGTTCGTTAGCATCACTTCCTACGAGAAGCATGCTGCTACAGGGCAGAAACTTTGTCGGGATTGGCAATTTTCCGCTGAGAGCAGATGATCTACTGGACTTTCCGCAATATGAGTAGCATTGCTTCTTGGAAATAGAACGTTTTAGGAAGGTACAAGCTCTTCCAGGACGTGGATTTAGTTGATGACTCTGCTTTTTGCGAGAAGGGTGCTGAGATGTACTATATTCCGTTTACCACGCCTAATTATCGAGACACAACACCTGCGTGTTGCAGAATCGAGTATGCTCAAGTTTCCAACAGCGAGACGCGGCTGTTGGCCAATAAAATGCTGTAAAGATGCAAGAACGGAGCGGTGTTTCTGATATGTGTGCGTTGATTTCATGTTCATCTGCCATGGGCTGATTTTCTGCTACGCTGCCCGTTTCAATCTACAAAAGTGATCTCGTTTACGGCGAAACACCCTTAGGAAACTGGACTTTAAACACCAAAGCCTGGTTGTCCAAGTTGAACCCAGAAGCATCTTTGTACTTGTACTTGCCAAAATCCATATATCCTGCTCTATCGTTAGCAAATCTCACCAATTGTTTCGAGGGTGTGAACGATGAACTTACCATCTTGTGTGATAAAGTCATTATCACTGAGCGAGAAAACAAAATACTCTCCATCACTTCCATTGCCGTTCACAGGGACGGTAGCGATAGACTCCCACTTCTCATTTAGCAGCCCTGCATCCTGCGCTCCTCCATTATGCACGCCAAATCTGTTGAGCTGAGCATTGACGTTGAAATCTAGGAAAGAACAATAAGCAGCAGCTTGAATGCCCTTATCCAAGCTTCCCTTTGCAGAAGCAATAGCGCCGTCAAAAGCGTCATTACTGGAAGTCTTGATATCCGTAGCGTTGGAAATGTCAAATATGTCGATGTGGCGATATACACTTTCGGAAGAATCTTGACCGTGTCCGGCGCCCGAATCTCTGGCGAGGATGAAGAATTGTGTTGGAGTCAGGAAGTGGATTTCTGATTGTCCTGCTACACTGGCGTCGGAGTAGAGGGGGAGAGGGATTACGTAGTCAGCCTCGTAGACTGCTGGGGAGGAAGCAATGGAATATTGAAGCAAGCGAGCGTATCGGCGGTTCTCCTTCTTGAGTCCACCTTCTTGGTTTAGTGCTGATTGCATGAGAGCGTATAGCTTTTTGCCATCGGGTGATGCGGTGAGGCCTTCTAGCCCTTGGTTGTTCGCTCTTCCATGTGAGGGGTCTTCCGGTGTGATTGCGAAATTGGGATTGTAGACTGGCGCTGAATCGGCATTGAAGCTCTCGGTATCGTTACGTAGAGGAATTGTTGCGTTGGGTGGACGAATGGCATCTAGCATTTGTCCCGAAGGAGAGAATTTGTAGATGTAGGGACCGTATTCATCGGAGACCCAGAATGAGCCGTCTGAATTCAACACCAAGCCTTCGGAGTCAACGGATACTCTATGGCCGCCTGTGCCGTTGTTGCCAAAGCCGTCACCTGTGTATATTGTAGAGGGTAATTCGGGGAAGCCATGATATTGCAGATATGGGCCATCGGCGTCAGGATCTAGTCCAGTCACAGGAATACTCTTGGGGTCAGTGAAGAGAATCGTGTCCAGATATTGGAGATTCAAATTGGGCCCCGAGGGTGATTTCACAGTCGCACTGCTGTTCAACGACAACGTAATCTCAAACTTGTGCACACGGTTCTGGAAGTTGAGCGTTCCTTGTGTGTTCCATCCTCTGTCTACATTACGTGCTAGTAAGCAGATATATCCAGAGCCGCTTTGTCACGCATTTACCAGGTAAAGCCCACAAGATTCCAGAATAAGATTGACCCTTCTTCTTCCAAGTGTTCTTGTCGATGGCGATGGAGGAACCAATTCCTCCCAAAGTATCACCGAACTTGTCTCTGGCATTACCAGGCACGAATCCATAACCAGCCAGTTCTTGGTAGACATAAGTCTGGCCACCACAGGTTGTAGTGTTGACAGCGGAAGATTTGTGAGACTTTGAGGAAGGAGCAGCAGCGACGATACCACTCAGGGCTGCCAGAGCAGCAATACGTGATAACAACAACATAGTCGATGATTGAGTGTTGGATTGGATACCTACTCCGGATGCGTGGTTGTTCTTATATTCACGAGGCCAGTTACGACTTACATCTCCGAGGCGTGACATCGCCCGCGGCCCCCATATTTCGTGGCGATATATCAGTCATCGTGCAGGAAAGACATGTTGAATGCAAGTCCGTCTCGAACTGACTCTTGTTGCACGAGGGAGAGTTGACTGTCATGATTGGTTCAGAGTGAGCCGTGCGCCAAGAGTTCTGTTGATCCATGTTCTGTCGTTCCCACCCAAGAAGGAGCAACCTTTGTAGAGCTCGAGGAAAGGGGTTCTTTGATTGTGCAAGTTCGAGACGATGTTATCGTTGGAAGGAGCGACGGAGAACAGAGTCCAAGCAACTCCATGTGACAGGTTGTGGGGCTGGAGCTCAGCATCATGATAGTTGGTGATGATCATGATTTTCAGCATGAGAGCACTTCGATGTACTCCCTCACTGTATGCTAACATTTATTACTCTGAGTCTCAATTTGCGGCTGCGTATCGTACCACGATGTAAATGCATAATGATATCAAGAACGAGCACGGCGTGCATAGAGAGCGACTGTCTGACGCCTTCTCCTTGGACCTAGCTCTACTTTAGAAAATCATCGTGCATTATCATGGCAGTATTAATAACGAACTCTAGCACATGGGGAGGTCGAGCATAACAGTGCCGATTTGAGGTATCTTTGAAAAACGTCAACAAGGTCTTGATATCTTATATAAGAATTACCGGACCGTCTAGCACGACCAAACTCTCCTTACGATCCCAAGATTCTCTTTCCGGCAACACCATACCAACCCAAGCCAAGCACAGCTCCTAGCAAGATTGCCATTGCAGGCGGCACTTTGAACCAAGCACTTCCCGAGTATGTTATAGCAGCCACAACAACCCACCAAGGATCATTGGCCAGACTTTTCCCCCGTCCACTATCAGGAGTCAAATATCCAATCTCCCAAAGACGGTAAACAGCTGTAAAGACCAAGCCCACTGCTGTTGCATTGATTCCTCTCAACGCACTCGCAACTGCCGCTTTCGTCCTCACGACTTGCCATATCCCTGCTACACCGACAGAAAGTGTAAGCCCAGGGACGAAGATACCGAGGAAACCGAGCAGAGCGCCAACAAATCCAGTAGTACCGGAACCTCTGACTGCCAAAGCACCAAGGTATAGCGCGAAGTTGAAATTCGGGCCTGGAAAAGCTTGGATGATAGCCAGACCGATGAGAAAGTCACGAGATGATACCCAGCCAGGTTCAACTGTGTATTCGCGAAGTAGAGGAATAACTACAGGACCGCCGCCGAAGATTATGGTGCCGGCTAGGTACATGTTTGCGAAAAGATCGAGAATCTGAGGTGGGGTTTTTAGGACACTACGGGCTGTCAGAATGGCGGCGAAAGATGCGAAGAAGAGGATGATTATTGCTGTGCCGGTCCAGACCGAAAATGAGTAGCTGCGGTCCTGGGACGAAGGCGCTTCTGATGCGACACGCTCGGCAGCTTCGGTGTTAGTAGTTTCGTGCTTGTTGTGTTGAACTTGAGCGGGGATGGATGTAGCTCTTCGTTGAGAAGACGTGGCTGGGCGAGATAAATCTTCCAGAGGAATACTTGACGCGGTTTCTTGGCTCTCTTCGGCAGCACGCTGTTCGTTGATCCGCTTTTGTTGTCTTTTAGCTTTGATCTGGCCGATTGCTCTGCTGAGCCAGATATCCCAGACAACTGCCACCACGCCTCCAATGCCTACCATAGCAGGGAAGTACCACAAAGCGGTATAGCAAAGCCCGGCACAAGCACCGAAGATGACCAAAATTCGCGAAAGCGAGTCGGTGATGGCTTTGGTAGCGAGCTGTCTAGACATTAGTTCATGAATCTGAAGTCCGGATAGTGGATTCTCACCTGCACAGCTGCCAAAGCAATGATTCCGACAGTTGAGGCATTGAGTCCCGACAACAAACCATAGACCGGGCCAGGCAAAACTTCACTGATCTTACCGACACCTATGGAGAGCAAGAACATCCCGAGAGCTCCAGGTAGGCTCCATTGCAAGAAGCCAAGGGTTGCACATGCAAAACCAGCATGGTACATGACAAGATTGAACAGCATTTTCGTGCTCGCCGGGCCAGGTAATGCTTGCGAAACAGCAAAAAGCTCATGATACTGAAACACGTATCAGCTGTAGATCTCAGGATGTTACGAACCAATACGTACAGTCTGATCATTGACCCACGGAGCGTATCCTTTACTATCCACAAATCGCTGATGCAGAATTTGAAAATGCACTGGCGGACCACCAAAGGCAGTGAAGCCTAAATCCCACGTCCTGAGGAAAACGTCTGCAAGACGAAAGAGGATATGGTGGTCATTGGGTTTGCAAGCATTGGCTTCATCCCCTTGATATTCGTATACGGTGCGAAAGCTGAAAGGCATATAGTCAGGTCTCAAGTGCCGCAACGCGTTCTTGATGGTCGAGTGCATGGCGTTGCCGAGTTGTCGTTGAACTTGACCTCATGTAAGAAGAGGGAAGATTGAAACATGATCGATTATTTTTGAGAGGACGATGCCTGTGCTTGGCTTGTAGAAAAGCTTCTTGGCTTGGGAGTTGAGTTAAGGAAGGGGGCGTTGTTTCGGCCCATCACCAGAGATGGGAATGATGGAATGCTTAGAGAACACAAACGGTCTCTTATACAACGCGATCCAGGTACTAAATCTGGATGACTTTCCTGTGTCGAGGATCTGTAAACTAGTAAAGCCCAGCACACCGATTCGGGATGAGCGAAGTCTGCTGCATTATATGCGTTTTGTGAAATCATCACATTTGACTTTGTAGCTAGGGGTTAGATGGAGGTGCTGGTTAGAGATGCAAGTCGGACAAGATGATCGACACGTTTGATATCAACTCCGCAGTGGGGCATCTCAGACCCCGCATCCCAGACAACAACCTTGAGCAGCCTCCCCAGCTCTCTCCACGAGTTGAACCACATTCTCCCACGTTCCAATTGACTTTCCAGAGACTTTCAGCTCTTACAATCATGTCGGCACCAAGAAACCCTCCCTTCAGAGCAGAGCATCTAGGCTCCCTCAAACGTCCAGACAACCTTCTCGCCGCCCGCCGTGACGTACACGAGCATAAAGCAGCTTCAGACTCTCTCCCAAGCATTGAAGACCAAGCCATCAAAGACATTGTCAAAATCCAACAAGATTGCGGCTTCCACGCCATCAGCGATGGAGAGTATCGTCGCCACATGTTCTGGGGCACTTTCTTCCCTTCTTTGAAAGGCTTCACCGAAATCCAAGGACCCGATGCCAATATCTTCCGTCCTTATGTTCCTGACATTGCTGCTTTCCTCGAAGAAGACCATGTACCCGGAGAGACTGTGATTTGCACCGGAAAGATCGAACATACTGGGAAGAGCAGCTATATCGAGCAATTCGAGTATTTGAAGAGTATTGTTCCTAAGGAGCAGTGGGGTAACATCAAGCTTACTCTCGCCGCACCCAATTGGTATCATTTGAGATACAAGACTGGCAAGGCTTACCCAAAGGAGATATATGCCAATGATCAGGAATATTTCCACGATATTGCCAAGGCATACCAGACAGAGCTTCAGATCCTCTATGATGCAGGACTGAGAAATGCTCAAGTCGATGATCCAAATCTCGCTTGTACGTTTCCACACCATTTCTTCCCTCACCAACAAATGACTGTACTAACAAACACCCTCAGACTTCTGCTCCGAAGCCATGCTCGACGGCTGGAAAGCCGATAAAACAAACACCCAAACCGCAGACGAGCTCTTCGACACCTACATCTCCTTCTACAACTCCTGCTTCCAGCGTCCTTCAGATATGCACCTCGGAATCCACCTGTGCCGCGGCAACTTCGTAAATTCCCGTCATTTCAGCGAGGGAGGCTACGATCGGATCGCCACAAAATTGTTCCAAAATCTCAACGTCAGCACCTATTATCTCGAATACGATACCCCTCGTGCTGGTGGCTTTGAACCGCTGAAGAATTTGCCAAAAGACAAGTTTGTGGTGTTGGGTGTGGTGACCAGCAAGTTCCCCGAGTTGGAGGATAAAAAGGAGATGGTCGATCGCGTGTACAAGGCTGCGGAGTATGTGGCACAGGGGTCGGGAGAAAGCAAAGAGCAGGCTTTGCAGAGGGTTGGGGTTAGTCCTCAGTGTGGATTTGCCAGTCACAGCGAGGGTAATTTGTTGACTTATGATGATATGGTTGAGAAGTTGAAGTTGGTTAGGGCGATCGCTGATGAGGTTTGGCCGGGTGAGGCTTGATTTTGGTTCATCACTGGGGAACAATACGATACTTGGGTGAAATGTTTGGAGAACTGTTTATCTTGGTTCATCAATGGAATACTCTCTTACCGCAGCGATATATATTCATAAATCCTTGCACGAATACACGATGGATTTAAGTAGGACCACTGTGTTCCCTAAAAGCGATGTTCTAAAGCTCTCTCTCTCTTTTCAGATCTGGCTAGCCCTCTTCTCAAATACCATCGTGCGTTCCTGCGGTTTCATGCGTGATGAAGTTCAGCACTCGGGAGCATGGAGGGTGGAAAAATGTACTTGGACTAGTCTCGCGCAATTCATAAAAGTTTCATTAGGTTCTCATGTCGTAATCTCATCTTTGTGCAAGATCAAACAACAGGCTTGCCCTCCTTCTTATTCTTGATGCCTTGGGCAATATCCTGACCTAATCCCTCATCAACCCTGGCAAACATCTTAATGGCCTCTTCAATAACATGCTCGGAAGCTCCGCCGAGATGCGGACACAGATTCTTCAAGAAGTTCTCGCGTCCACCCTCTTCACTGAGCATAGTTTCCCATAATTCCCTCGGTTGCTCAAAGTCCTTGTCGGTAATTTCTGTAGACGCAGAGGTGACTTTACCAACCCATTGTTCATGGGTGGCGAGTTCGTGGCTGCCGTGGGCGAGCTTGGTGTAACTACTGCGAACGTAGTCGGGATCGGCGCCGTAGTTTCCATCCATACGGCCGGGGCCGTCGCGTTGGTATGGACTGTAGACTTGGCTGATGGGTCGGTTGCAAGGGATTTGTTGGTAGTTGGGGCCGAGACGGTAGCGTGCGGCGTCTGGGTAACTGAACATACGTGCTTGCAACATGAGATCAGCGGAAGGTCCGACACCGGGGACCATTGTTGAAGGCGAGAAAGCAGCTTGCTCGATATCCTGGAAGTAGTTTGTTGGGTTCTTGTTGAATGTGATTTTTCCGATGGGTCTCAAAGGATACTTGTGGTGGGGCCATGTGAAAGTGTTGTCGAAGATGTTGATGCCGGAATCTTCTGCTTCCTTGGGGTTCATGATTTGAAGGTTGACAGTGTATGTTGGATAGTCTCCACGCTCGATAGCATCGTACATGTCCTTGATGTGGTAGTCGGGAGCCTCGCCAGCAAGTCGAAGTGCTTCATCAGCATGAAGGTTCTGGATGCCGGCATCAGGTTTGATGTGCCATTTGACGTAGACGAAAGTGCCGTCTTGCTTTCCGAGCTTGTATGTGTGTACACCGAACGCGTTGATGTTACGGAGCTGTAACAAAGTGTTAGCAGTGTACTTGTTTGGCTTATGCATTTCCACTCACTGAAGCCGGAATGCCGCGGAGGCCGAACAGATGCATCAATGCATGAATACCTTCCTGGTTGTTGATATGGTAATCCCAGTACATGTCCGGGTCAGGAACGTTCGTGACAGGATGTCTCTTGTGAGATCTGTTGACGCTAGGGAATTTGATGGGATCCCGAATAAAGAAGACTGGCAGACTGTTGAAGACGAAATCTTGGTTTCCTTCTTCGGTGAACAACTTCATGGACCACCCACGAATATCACGGACAGTATCGGCAGCACCTCTCTCTCCGGCAGTGGTGGAGATACGGGCAAGAAGGGGAGTCTTCTTTCCTTTCCCATTCAAAAACTTGGCATCTGTGATGTCTGACAGGTCGTCGGTGACCTCAAACTCTCCCCATGCTCCGGCCGCCTTTGCATGTACGACACGCTCTGGAATACGTTCGCGAGGGAAGTGTGCAAGAGTTTCGATGAGTTGGGTGTCGGCGAGGATACCTAAACCACCGCCGCCATATGTGGTGCGAACTTGGAGCGAAGCAGAAGGATCGGAGACCGGTGCACCTGCCCTGAGTTTTAGCCATGCTTTGGGTGTTTCGAGAAAGAAACGAGCTCACCTTCTTGCAAAGTGTAAACAGGCGGGTTCGCACGTCTGCTTGAAGCATTGAAGTCCGGAGGTGCCATGATGATTATAATTAGGAATTCAGAGCTGGAATGATGAACGATAGAGTCAAATGTATGTGCTCCTAGATGGCGAGCAGCAAGGTCTACTTATCAACATCAGACCCACACATTGATTTCCAGAGTATGTCATTGTTCGGTCAGCACATTTTGCATCGAACAGGCAAGAGCAACCGCAGACGACTGTCGTACCCGCACATCGTGACGTTGAAAAGACTGGGGTCTGCTGGGGAAACACCATCTTGGTTTGCGAACCTCGATCATATCTCGTAGATACGATCAATTATATTAAGCTGACCAATGCCATTTCGGCAGTTCGCTGTCAGTGTCAAGGCATCCTGAGCGCAGGACACGATCTCCGACACGTTTTGTCGGGGTATGTTCCGTAAAGTGTTTGAGAAACCTCTGGTGTTCGTCACCATGACGCCAACGAGTGTCTGTCTCGTATATGCGATATTTCTCCGTGCTCTATGAAAGCCAGTTCTTCCGGAGATATGATACCAACCTCTCAAGATATGAGCAGGGGGAGACGAAACATGTGAAGAAATCAAGAAACCAAAGGTGAAAGTGGTGACGAGCATGAACATGGCTGACAAACAAAACGCGTGTTGCGGAGAAGTCTCGGACTGAGATCGCCATGATATTCAGGATGGAATTGTTGACATGATAAACATTCCCATGCTCGCAATTGATTGGAAACGTTAATGCTTTGTTGCAATGCTTTACAATTGTAAAAACAGTGGAAGAAACTCTTTCATACACCCATAAAACGCCTCGCTGAATGCCTATCCTCCCTTGGACCAACCAATCAAATTCCTAGTTTTCCTTCTTACTCTTCTGACCATCATCTATCCAGTCAGGCATAAGAGTGCAGCCTCGAATTCATCAACAATTCTCTCCTCGAGTCTGTTCTCAATATCCTTTGAAGCGACGACGGGCTTCTGTCTCGCCAACTCAGCTTCCCTCTCACCGATATGTGTGATACGCTCGCGGAGGTTGCGCTTACTGCGCAAAAGCCCCTCGACAGTCTCTTTAGCGTTCGTGCGGTCGAACTCGAGACTAGGGATCTCAGCAGCAGAAGCACCAGAGCTCGCACCCACAGATCGAAGACGCTCGAGTATCAGGGAGATGAGAGAAAGGGAGTGTGTTTCGCTGGCAAGGCTGAGTGTCAGGGAGCCAGCATATGGGTGACGCAAAGACTGCTGCTTGTTCTCGAGATCGGCATCTGCACGGCGAAGTTGGGCGGGGAAGCTGTTGAGGAAAGCTCCGATCTCAGATGCAATTGGTGGACCGACTGCCTCGAGCAGGTTCAAGCACAGAGGAAGTATGCCCTTGGACCAGATAGCAAAGACGCGGACAGGCTCGTCGAAGGGGCCTTTGCCGTTCATGTTGCGAAGGTAGTGAGACAGGTTTGCGGATGAAAGACGAGACAGTACGCCTTCCACGGCCATCTGCTCGGCGATGAAAGTAACGGAAGATAGTTCGAGTAGGAACAAGATAGCAAGTTCACCATATACAGGGTCGACCGAGTCAGCGGTGACGAGACGATCGGACCATGAGTATAAACTTGTCGCATAGCGCAGGGTGCCAGCGTCAGCGCAGCCAGTCGCAATGGATGAATGAGCAGTTGCAATGCCCGGTATGCGAAGGATACTTTGAAGCAAAGCAGTCAAGAGCACAAAGTCTGCGGGCTGTACGGACTCAGAGTTGGCGTGTACATTGCTGCAGAGTGCTCTGAAGTTCTTGTGGACAGCGTTCAAGATCTCAAGAGGGATGATAGGAACGGCAGGAGCTGATCGCTTTTCCTTCTGTACAGGGTTGTAGACTTGTGGTTGGAGTGCGAGGAAGAGGACACGCAATAGTGTGCGGTAATACTCGACGTCACGAGGAGTGGACGCGACTTCGAAGTCTTGGTTTGAGGTGCGGACAATATCCCAAGCAGTCGCGAGCAGATCGCGAACACTGGTCTCTTTTGACTTGATAGAGGTCAGCTTCTGCAACAGGACAAACGCCAAATCGGCTCGAGTCTGTGCGACGTTATCGAACAACACGGCCGGAATAGAAGCTTCCATGTTTGCCGAGAGCGACTTCTGCACGACCTTTGCAAGGTCTTTTTGCAGTGATGGGATGTCTGCAGCAAAAGTACCGAGCATGATTGCTAACGCTTTCCAGCTTTTGAGAAGATTGACTTGGGCTTCCACCAGTGATAGGTTCACATTGGCTCTGGCAACCTCTTCGACAAAGCCTTGCCTGTTACGACCACTCCAAGATGGCTCGAAGTCCAACATTTGATGAGCAATCTTGCGATCATAGTAGTAGTTTCGGCCAAAATCAGCTTGCTCAAGCGAGGTGCGCTTGAAGTTCTCTAGCTTACACTGCGGGAACTTGATGACGAAGTTCTTGGCCAGGTTTTTATGGAGCGAGTGATTGTATGCATCGACTGCAACTCCGTGGTCGCAGAGGTATCGCAACTTGGTCGCGACAGACTTTGCAGTGGTCGTGTCCCCAAGCTGACGTGCATTGTGAAGATAACGAGCGAGAATACTGGCAGCGTATGCAGCCATTTGGATCTCGTTGGCATAACGAATAGTGCCTTCCATATCGGATTGCTTGTTGTTTGGCACGACCTCAGCGAGCCAATCTGCTGCGCTTCTGAGGAAATCGGCGTGCTGACCGATGCCATGTGTTGCCCATGCCCATTGGTCTTGTGCAAGAGCGACGAACTTGAGAATGGCCATTGCCCGCTTGGGGGAGATGGTTTTGATGTTAGCCAATTGATCCAAAGCGTACTTCAACAATGCCTTGCTACCGGTAGCTTGTGCCTTCTCAGTGGTCTTCAGTCTGTCGCGAGGTGTGGTACCTGTGAGTAGGCAAATTGAAAGCCATTGCTGCTTGTTATTTACAACAGCAGAGAACATCTCCCAAATGGTGGTCTCCACATTGATGTCTTGCAATGGCTGGTCAAGCTCTGCAAGGACAGTCAAAAAGCTCTTTGCAGCGTCTGTACTCAAGTGACCAAGAAGAGCAGCTGGCTCAGACTCGGACTGGTTTAGAGTGCGAACAATTGATGTGAACAAGGTCGCGACAGGTGCTTTGTAGGAGTGCTGGGCAGCGAAGAGACGCGCAAGCAGAGGCATAGATTGAAGGAGATTCTTGGTGAGGTAGCTCGCTTTGCGATCGGTAAGTAGGCCAACATTGAGAATAGTCGAGCAGAATGACAAGGCTGCACATGTCTGGTGTCTGATTGGCTCCTCGTTCTCCAAAGGTCCGAGGTTGACTGAAGCGAGGCCTGAGGTGAGGATGTTCAAGATGGGATGATATGTCAGGGAGTGAGGGTTCTCAGCTAGGTATACCTTCAGAAGGTCTTCCGAAGCTTGAGCAAATACGCCAGTCAGCTTAGCAGAGACAGCGGCGTTGTCGTCCACGCTGTATGCGTAGTTGAGTACCTCAGTAGCTGCATTAAGAATGCGTGTGCTGATCTCGCATCTCTCTGCTGGGAAGACGAAGCGCCAGCTTGGGGAACTCTGCAACACATCAAGAAGGATACGTTGGAATGCTGCAAGTACAGCACTGGTGAGCTTTTCGGGTGTGGAACCATGTGCATCAGCCGGGTCATCGAAGCGAGTCACTGCTTTCGTAGTAGCCTTACGAGACACAGCTCTGTTTGCGACGTCTTGAATCAGACCCTCGAAGAGACCTACACAAGCACGAAGCAGATCGTACTGTCCAAGTGGGAGTTCGGTAGCGGTAACGATGGCTGCAAGGCCACCAACATTGTCGTCAACGGAGAGTAATCTGCTGCGTGTCAACAACGACCAAATTCTTTCCGGGTAGATCGACAGCAGAGATTGCATGAGGCGGACGCTGTGAACCAGGAGGTAAAGCGATCCCTCCGATCCAGGCTGCTCAACTTGAGCATGTAGTTCTTCCTCAAAGATCTGGAAAACTACTCTCACGATATCATCATTTCTTTCGAGACCATAACTCAAGCGACCAAGAACATTCTTGGCAGCGTCGATTTCGCCAGCTTTGACTGCAGCATGTACGAGAGAGTCGACGAGTGCGATGATCTCTGCAGCAGCCTCCTTCTCAACAGGTCCGGATGCCAACTCAACATAGCTGGCATTGGACAGCCTAGTGCTCAAAAGTTTGCCGAAGTATTCCAACGCAGAGTGAGGGTAGTTCCAGCAGACAACGTATGGACTGTTCTGATTTAACAAGATGCCAACAGTCCCGGGAGGTATTGTCAGATCGCTCTTTGCTTGGCCGGCATCTCTGCCCGAGGTCAGACGCATGTGATGAGCTCTGCCATTTCTTGGTACGAAGAGAGGAATCTCATCAAAAAGTTGAATATGGTTCTGAAGCTCATCTTCCCGGTAGTTTTCGTAGCTTCTTTCGAAAGTTCTGGGCAGAACTTGCGTCAAAGTAGGCATGCTTTCCAAAATGGCAATAATTTCTGATTCCTGGCCGTCCTTCGAAGCTCGACTCTGACTAATCGAAAGTAGACATGTGAGAAGAGGGCGCAGTTCATATGCATAACGCTGCTTGACTTGCTCGAAGAACTTGACGCGCATCCCGCTTTTGTCGGCCAAAAAGTCCTTTACTGGCTGGATTGGTTTGCGAGCTCGCATTCGTGAGAGATTAGGAGGTACTGTGTCGTAAGAGAGAACTGAAAGGACTGCTTGGACGAGATCCGGACCATATTGGAAGAGAGAATATCCAGCTCCGAGAAGGCTGAACAAAGACATCTTTCCACAAACGGCAACGTGAAGATCGAGATCAGCGCCAAATGTCAGCAATAGGCACTCGGATAAGGCTGTAGTCATCTCAAATGTCTGGAGATCAATAGCTGCTACTTTAGCCATGAAAGCGATCACGTCCTCCCCGTCCCCCGATTGAATGTCCAGGATGGCATCGAGAGAGATCTCGCTTTTGGTCTTGATCTCGCTGCTTGTGCCATCTTCGATCTGTGACGAAGCTTCGGCTCTGCTGTTGATGACAGCTTGACGCAAGTTTTGAGCAATAATGCTCCACGCAAGGATGGCGGGACCAGCATGCCTGATGCCCAGTTGCGATTGTGCCGCACCGAGCAGTGTTGAAGTGACCAGACGGACGCATGACTCGTCATCTATGTAGCAACTTCCAGGTAGTTGGGGATAGTTTCCTAGGGTCGATAGAGGAAGCATGTGTTCCACTGTCGCGTCAATTTTGAGTACTTCCAGCGAGATCAAAGACGACAGGCATCGAATGACAATAACCAGATCCGACGTTTCGGGAGATTCGGGTAACACACAGAAAAAATAAGCCTCGTCCATCAGGGAAAACCAATGAACAACCAGATCAGAGTCAGGAATAGCGTCTTGGGCAAAGATGTGGATGTAAGCCAGGCGCAAAGTCAGAACAAGCTGAGTGAATATAGACTTGACGTAGACGTGACCAAGATTTTCGTCGGTAGATAGTAAGCCTGACCAGTTCTCGGAGTTGAGAGAATCCACTTTTGATCGAAGAGTATCGAGACATTGCAGGAAGAACGAAGGACTGGAGGACTTCTGAGCTCGCAACACGACAAGAGCGGCTTGCTGAAGAGAGGGTTTCCTCGTGCATGCGACCGACTGCAGGTCTTGAGGTAGCGCGAGACCGACCAGGAGCGCAGACAATGCCAGAATGCTTGACTTCTCTGCGTAGAGAGAGTTCAATAACCTCGGACGTCTCTGTTCTTGTGTATCGAATGTTGACTTAGTGTCTGGCTCAGCAACAGGGTTTATGGACTGGCGGAAGTGAGCGTTGGCAGCCGCGTTCTGGATACCGAGCCGCTCGTCCTGGGACCACTCAGCCAGCATGCGCGAGGCAGAACGTTGCTGCCATTCGAGCAAAACAATCCTCAAAGCGTCCGTCTCTTGAATAGCAGTTTCCTTTGACAACCACAAAGCATCCTCCTTGATCTGATTGATATCATATTGGGCTCCTTCTGTGGGAACAAGGTTGATGGCGGCAGTTCTGGTTTCGAAGTCGGTCTTTGACTGAGATGAGGGAGAAGCAAATGGCGAAAGAGGAGCGCTGAGGATGGAAAGGACAGTCTCGTCTTGGAAGAAGGCGTCTAACGCGGGTGAGGAGGAGGTAGAATCAAGGGCGATGACGGCTCGGTAGGCAGACTCCCACGATCTGTTGTTGTTAGCATATGCGATAGTCGGAAGTGTTGGTAGGCGCATACAGAAGAGGAAGCTCGCGGGCTAGACATTTATCGAGAGCTGGGAAGTAGACAGCCGGCGGAGAGGGCACCATTGTGCAGGTAGTTCTAGTGTATGAGCATGCGCGCCGTCCCAGTCAGGTCGAAATGGCAAATCGCGCGAAAGCTGAGAAGACGAAATAATGGTCTAGATGGATGCTCTTGAGATGGTAGCTGCAAATGCAAGAGACACACGCCAAGACAACGAAACGCGACTTCCAAGAAGCAGGTGCCAAAGAGCTCCAAAAGGCGGGGTGGGCCAATCAGCGCTTGACTCATCCGCATCTTATTGATGCTTTTCTTTGGCGACCAGCGCCTTCCATCTTTCCTGTCCAATTGCCAAACGAGACCAGAGGAAACAGCAAGCCCAACATGTCCAATCCAGGCCTGGTCGACAACTCGCCCTTCAACGCCGAACCCGCCGCCCCGATTCCCACTGCCTCCAATCTGATTCTCATCGATAACTACGATTCATTTACCTGGAACGTCTACCAATACCTTGTCCTCGAGGGCGCAACCGTCACTGTCTACCGCAACGATGAAATCACTCTCGACGAATTGATCGCCAAAAACCCCACTCAGTTGGTCGTCAGCCCCGGTCCCGGCCATCCCGAAACAGACTCAGGCATCAGCAAGGATGCCATCCGCCACTACGCTGGCAAGATCCCCATCTTCGGTGTCTGCATGGGAGAACAATGCATTTACTCCGTCTTTGGTGGTACTGTTGAGAAGACTGGCGAGATTCTGCACGGCAAGACCTCGCCTTTGCGACACGACGCCAAGGGTGTCTATGCCAACATCCCTCAGGACATTCCCGTCACCCGCTACCACTCGCTCGCTGGTACTCATCCGACCCTTCCCGAATGTCTCGAGGTCTCTTCTTGGATCGCTGTTGGTCCTGATGGTGGAAAGGGTGTGATCATGGGTGTGCGCCACAAGGAATACGTTATTGAGGGTGTGCAATATCACCCCGAGAGTATCTTGACTGAGGAGGGAAGACTACAAATCAAGAACTTCCTGTACATGCAGGGTGGTACCTGGGCCGAGAATGAGCGTCTGCAAAAGGAGACCAAGTCAAAAGCACAGCCCGCAAAGACCAACGGTCAAACCAAGGACAAGCAGACCAACATTCTCGAGAAGATCTTCGCTCGTCGCAAGGAATTGGTTGCCACACAGAAGGAAATTCCTTCGCAGAGACCCATCGATCTTCAAGCCGCCTACGACCTGGACCTTTCACCGCCACTCATCTCCTTCGCCGATCGCCTGAAGCAATCTCCGTACCAGCTGTCACTCATGGCTGAGATCAAACGTGCTTCTCCTTCCAAGGGCATAATTTCAATCTCAACATGCGCTCCTGCTCAAGCTCGCATTTACGCTCTCGCCGGTGCCAGCACTATCTCCGTCTTGACAGAGCCTGATTGGTTCAAGGGCAGCATCGATGATCTCAAGGCTGTTCGTCAAGCTCTGGCTGGTATGCCCAACCGTCCCGCCGTTCTACGCAAAGAGTTTGTGTTCGACGAGTACCAGATCTTGGAAGCCAGACTGGCAGGAGCCGATACTGTTCTGCTCATCGTCAAGATGCTGGATATCGAGACTCTTCACAGACTATACAAGTACTCGCAATCTCTTGGCATGGAGCCTCTGGTTGAGGTCAACAACGAAGAGGAGATGAAGATTGCTGTTGATATGGGCTCAAAGGTCATTGGTGTCAACAACCGCAACCTTACAAACTTCGAAGTCGACTTGGAAACCACCAGCCGCCTCATGTCGCTGGTTCCCAAGGAGACCGTCGTCTGCGCTCTCAGTGGTATCGCTGGATCTGAAGACGTGGTTCCCTACCAAAAGAACGGTGTAGGTGCTGTCCTTGTTGGTGAAGCTTTGATGCGCGCAAAGGATACCGCTCAGTTTATCTCTGAACTACTTGGCGGCAGTATCAAGTCTCCTAGCAGCAAGTCTCAGAAGGCACCTTTGGTCAAGATCTGCGGTACTCGCACTCCCGAGGCGGCCAAAGCTGCAGTCGAGGCCGGTGCAGACTTCATTGGTATCATTCTGGTCAAGGGTCGCAAACGCTGCGTATCCAACGAGACTGCTCTTGCAATCTCAACAGTCGTCCACGAGCTACCTCGTGTCGCATCAAACTTGGCTGTCACCGACGAATCATTGCCTGTCTCGGCGTCAAACTACTTCGACCACACATCAACATACAACTTGAAGCACCCGCGACATGCATTGCTTGTCGGTGTCTTCCAAAACCAGCCCCTCTCATACATCCTCGAACAACAAAAGCTTTTGGATCTTGACATTGTACAACTACATGGATCCGAGCCTATCGAGTGGGCATCATTGATTCCTGTCCCTGTCATCCGTGCCTTCCACCCTGGTGATGCAGGTCTTGCTACTCGTGGATACCACACCCTGCCTCTTGTCGATTCAGGTGCTGGTGGCTCTGGTGAGCAGGTAGATTTGACCAAGGTGCAACAACTATTACAAGAGGACAGTGGCCTACGGATCATGCTTGCCGGCGGCCTCAACCCCAGCAATGTTAAGCAAGTGTTCAGCGGCCTTGCCTTACAAATCAGCCAGATTGCTATTCTGGACGTTAGCAGTGGTGTCGAGGAGAACGGCGAGCAGAGTGTCTCTAAGATTCGCGAGTTCGTCGCCGCTGTCAAGGCTGGTCCTTGATCGCACAACGAAACAACAAAATAGACAAATTACAACTTCTTACCACTTCATCCATTTACCTATGAAAACAGCTTGTCCCATACACATTATTACACCTTCTGTCCACCAAAATTTGATACCAGTCGATATAGATTGAGCCAGCTTCACTTATTCCTCAATTGAGTCGGTGAATAAGGCCTCATCTGCCAGGTCACACTCACTCGGCTTCAAGTTGAAGATTTCTTATCCGGCAAAGACATAAAAGTCTTCCTCCCCTTCCACCTCTCCACCTTCTCTCCATCTTCCTTCACATCATCCAGTAACTATCATCCATCCTTCTTACATCATCCACCTTCCTTCCCTCTTCTTCTACATCAACATCAGCTTCCGGATTCCAGATCTTGACTCACGTCACATCATCACAAGATCTATCATCAGTTCCTTCCAATTACTACCTACTCACCAGGAAGACAACATGGCTCCTTCCAAGCTCAAGAACATGGCAATTTGCTTCTCTGGCGCCTTTGATCACCCTGAATCGCAACTCAGAAAGTGGACCGAGGCCAACGGCGGCGAGTTCCATCGCCAGATCAAATCAGACACCACTCACTTGGTCACTACCAAGGCCAACTGGCGCTTGCGCGTCCCCGAAGTGAAAGCCGCTCTCAGCAAGGATCGCTCTGTCAAGATCGTCGATTATGAGTGGTTTGACGACAAGCTTCGCCTCGGTGGCCGTGTCTCTGAGAACAAGTACCTCTGGACTACAATTGATGAGGAAGCGTTTAAACAACAGGCCAAGGATGAGAGAGCCGCCGAGCGCGAGAAGAAGCGTATCGAGAAGGAAAAGGAGAAGAAGAAGAAGGACAGTGAGCGCATCGACTGGAGCGGTGCTCTGCTTCAGCACACCAATGTCGTGGCCAGAGTCGAGGACTCGGAAGACAGCGAAGACAGTGGAGACTCTGCTGGTCGTGAGCTACAGGAAGAATTCGCTAGAGGTGTGAAGCAAGCCAAGGAGGACTTGATGAGCGACAATCACCATATCTACATCGATCAGACTGGTTTCTCGATGGATATAACCCTCACCAAGGCCTCGGTCGAACTCAGCCACATGGACAGAGCTCAAATCACTGTAAGTTGCTAACTTTACCCCTGGATCCCTCTCTCCAAGCGCCAGCGGACCCTCCAGATCAAGCTGTCAAAATGCACGAAGCTTTTCGATTACACCCAAGGGTCCAAGGAGAGCTCCAGCCAACTAATTTTGGTCACTGTAACTAACACCCCACTTTCACAGCTGTACGAAACCAACGACGTCCCCCACACCTACGCTGTCGCCGCCAAAGTCCCCGAGAACGACCCCATCGACCATGGATTGACCATAATCATTGGCGTTAACTATGCCACCGCCTTCCGCACCTTCCGCCACAACTTCCAAAAGCTCGCAGGCTTCGAGTGGAACAACCGTTTCGAGAAGTCTACCGATCGTGCTACCCTCGCTCCTCTACCTCGCCCCAAGTACGACTTCATCGTCGCCGGAAAGGGCTCGCCTCCTGGTAAGCTGGCTAAGAAGGGCAAGGAGAAGGCAGGAGAGCCCGAAGTGCCTACCTCCGAGCAACTTCGCGAACGCCTTGAAGCTGCCTTTGTCGAGCAGAAGTACAGATATCGTCTTCCTGACGCTGGAACTCCTCGTGGTACTATGATCGACGGCAGCCACTACAAGCACCAGAACAAGAAGAGTGTCTATGAGCTGTTTGGCAAGGCTGCTGATAGAGGCGCAGAAGCTATTAAGATCAAGGAGGAGGCCAAGGCAGAGTCTAAGAGGTTGTTGAAGAGCCTTAAGAAGAGACAGGGTCCTGTTGAAGTTGTGATCATCGATTCTGATGATGAGGAGGACGACGACGAGGGGGAGGAAGACGATGAGAGTGATGATGAGGATGAAGAGATGGAGGGTATTCAGGGTTATGTCGCTGTCAACGCATCTCTTGCTAATCAGCAGATGGCTGTCAGCGTTGGCGGCGCCGTCGGAGCAGATGAGGACTTCACTATGGTCGACGCTCCTGCCACTCAAGTTTGATCACCCTTCCAACAAGTCTCTACGGCCAGTATCGATAGACTTCAGATCTAGGAGCTCTACTCAGCTCCGCTAAAAGCCACGGAACCTCAACAAAGGCTCCTCTTCTATCCTGACATCTTGTTTTCCGACTTTCTACTGCTTTTTCAATCTCTAGTTTCGGACCTAGGGCCACACTCTACGAAACAAATCATCAACTTCTTTGCTTGACTTCACGAACACCTGCTGTTTTACCCGAGCTGCCTCTCCCACCCTGTTTGGGCTCTCTCAAATGCATTCGATTTCTTCAAATCCAACCAGCAGTATTCAAAGGAGAAGAAAGGCTTTTTCTCCATTTCCAGCTTTACTTGCCTTTTGCCTTCACTAACATGCTTTTCATTGCCCACGAATATCCAACCGAGATCATGGAGGAGAAATACCTACTAGCGCCAAAGCTAGGAAAGTAGGTTCTCTTTAGTCACATGCATTTGGTATTCCTTTGCTAACAGTTTCTCGCAGCACCATCTTCCGAGGTTGCTTTCTTGCACGTATCATTCAGAATCGAAGCAGCTACAGTGTTGAGGGTTTTGAGGACGAGAAACACCCAGATTTCATACTAGCAGCCTTGACCCGCTCCATGATGCAAGAATCGAAATGACACTAAGCCACAGCGGCTGAGAATTCCCTATTTATGCAATCAAATTCTACTGTTGTCTCCTTGAAAACTCTCTTCCTGGTCAGTCTTGAGTATAACATGTGTAATGTTTGTTGCATTGCAGAGGTATTGAAAGTAGCAGAATAACGCGCCCAATGTTTGGTGACTTGTAGAGTGTGAAGCCGTGGAAATATGTAAAGGTCGAAAGTGGTATGTTGTTTTGTTCAGTCCCTCTAGTTGCTTCTCTCGCCGCCCTTTGCAGCTCTGAGTTCGTCCATCTTTGCGACGCGCTTCTTGAATTCTTCGTATTGGCACTTTTCGTACGAGTGTCTCTCGTTCTATAATCCGGTCAGAATATGTCCAGGAGAAAATGCACCAGTCGTATGGAGTGATTGGAAAGGTGGCAAAAAGGGAGTCATCGTACCTCGCACTTCCAGGGCAGGTAGTACTCGTTGTGTCGGCAGCGGTTCAGCGGGATCAAGAGGTGGGCGCAGGTGTCTCTGTAGGGAATGGGAAGACGGGCGTCGGACATCTCCTCGCGCGAGGCAGCTGTGGAGAAAGAGAACAATCAGCGTATATTCTAGCAGTCCAATTGAGCGTAACGGTGTATAGAGCGAATGCGAGGTGCAGGTGTTTGCGCGTGGTAGGGTCGAGTGGATGCGGGCGCAACTGGGAGGTGGTGGCAGGGCGGTCACGTACTGGTTGAGGGACCAGCCTCGAGGCCGACGGCATGCTTGATTGTCTCGGTGATGGCCATGGTTGTGTGTGTGGAACTGGATTGTCTCTTCAGCAGCTCGGTATTGCTATGACCAAGGACGTCGTCGCATTGGCCGGAACGAATGATGCCAAGGCCCGAGAGATGGATTAGATTAGATCCAGAGCGCCTTCCTTTCTGCTCGCGACGCGTCGTCCCAGACAGCCTCACCGTGCTTCGTGTCTCTTACGTGTTGGCCAATTGCATGCGCATCGGTACGTTGCTATTAGCATCCGACAACACTGACCCTGCTCCGACTTGCTAAATGGACTTTCTAGACAAGCAATCATTCCCCTCAGCAATCAATCTGGCTGTATCTCAGCGTCGCTCCTTCTAGCTCGACTCTCACTCGCAACCTCGCACTCCCGCATCTCTCTCGCGCAACCCCCCTCTTCACCCTAGCCGAGCATGACGGACAATCGCATCTACTCGGCTACTTACAGCAATGTGCCCGTCTATGAATTCAACATCGAGGGCAACCATGTCATGCGCCGTCGCTCCGACAACTGGATCAACGCAACCCACATCCTGAAAGTCGCCGACTTCGACAAGCCCACCCGCACACGTATTCTTGAAAGAGAAGTCCAGAAAGGAACTCACGAAAAAGTCCAGGGTGGTTATGGAAAATACCAAGGCACATGGATTCCCCTACCCGAGGGTCGCCAATTGGCAGACCGCAACAGAGTGCTCGATAAACTGAGGCCCATCTTCGACTATGTACCTGGCGACAGGAGTCCACCGCCTGCTCCGAAACACACAACCGCTGCTTCCAAGCCGCGCGCTAACAGGAAGCCTGTCAATCGAGTGCCCGCCTTATCGCACATCTCCGAAGACTTTGAGATGCACCATCATTCAGAAACTCCGGACAATGTCACAGTTGCTTCAGAATCATACATGGAGGACTACGGATACCCACAACAAGACTCGCGCAAACGTAAACGACCAGAAGATGAAATGTCGCTCGCCGACCAGCACCATCAGTTGTGGGCTGAAGAGCTGCTCGACTATTTCATGCTGCTCGAATCACCCAACGATCCCTTCCAACGTCCTCCTGTACCACCGAACGACATCGACCTCGACCGACCGATTGACGAAAAGGGCCATACTGCCATGCACTGGGCTGCTGCCATGGGTGATTTGGCTGTAGTCAAGGATCTCATCGGTCGTGGCGCCAACATCAATGCCATCAGTCTTAATGGGGAGACGCCCTTGATGCGCGCTGTCATTTTCACCAACAACTACGATAAGAGTACAATGGATCGTCTTGCTGGCTGGCTCGTGACGACTGTCCCGTTGGTCGAATGGTTTGGAAGCACAGTCTTTCACCATATTGCTGGAACCACCTCATCGAAGTCAAAATACGCATGCGCTCGCTACTACCTCGATTGCATTCTTTCAAAGATGGCAGAAAACTACACACCCACTGACATCGAACACGTCCTGAACATGAAAGACCGCAACGGCGACACGGCCATCCATATCGCTGCCAGAAACGGCGCGAGGAAATGCGTGCGCAGTCTCATCGGACGACACGCTTCAGTCACTATCCAGAACGATCTCGGCGAGACAGCAGACGACTTGATCATCCAATTGAATCATCGTCGCAGAGATGGCCGTCATCGCGCCATGTCATCCTCGCCATTTCAACTCGACTCTGCCTCTCACAATCTTCTGAGCGCAAACCTAGATCCCACACTCGACACGCCATCATCGCGTAACCATAACCCACTCCTCGCCTCGGCGCCATCTCAATCACTGATCCCAACCGCGAAACCACATCATACATCTGAAGCCGCCTCTGCCCTGACAACACAGATATTCCCTCTACTCTTGTCGAAATCAGAAAAACTGGCTCAAGCCTTTGATGCCGAGATGAATGAGCGCGAGACCGATATTGCGGAAGCAGAGCGCGTGGTTCAGCTTCGGACGCATGAGATTGAAACGCTGAAGAAGAGTTCCATGGCCCTTGCTATGAGCGATCAAGAAGACGAGTATGACGGACGTCTGGCACGACAACTCGCAGGCTTGGTAAAACAATGCGAGTCTGTCATCGAAGACGAGCAGCGAGAAGAATTGACCTCCCTCTTGTATCAAATCTCTTCTCAGCAAAGCCAAGACCACGATATGGATACTTCATACCATCAAACCGATGAAGGAATGGAAAAATTGCAACTGTTGCTGGAAGTCAAGAGGTTGAAAATGCAAAGACAATGTTTGGTCAAGGAGGTTGTTGCTATGCAGAGCGAAGCGGGCATGGGCGATAGGCAAAAGGAATATCGAAGGTTAATTGTGGGGGCGCTGGGGGTTAGGGATGAGGATGTTGATGCTATGGTCCCGGAGATTGTTGGTGAATTAGAAGAGTGGCAGGGAATTGAGGGGGGGGTGGTTGGAGTCGGAGCGTGAGCACTTTCCGGAAAGGGACGAGCCAGAAAAGGACAGGAGTACAAGAGGATGTAGAAAAATTTCGAGAAGCAAAGAAAGCTCAAAGGGCGTGATTTGCTTGTATACATAAGAAAGGGTTCCTTTTTCGAATTCCCATGTACCTACTTTTGTTCCAAACATCCCTCCAGCTCACATGCGGTACCATTAACAGCCGCACCTTATCCTCCACCATTTCTTCCTACCTGCTAATTTTTTTCTAGGTTGATCATTTAGCTTTTTATTAACTATAAAGTATGTTATTGATGTAAATCTTATAATCTAATTTCTCGTTCCAGCTTCCAAGATGTTATTAAATAGGGTATATGTCTAGGATAGAGTCGGAAGCAGTTGGTGAGCTACTGCTACATTTTATAGCCTTTATATCGTATCTGGATAAGCTGTATATCTGCTTAATACATAATTGGGAATATGGATAGATAAGAAAAAGGATCAGGGTAAGCATCCGCATTAAGCCAAAAAGAATTGGTCAGCCAATCACCGCCATCGGCATGTCACTGTGACGCGTGATCGCCTCCACTCATAAAAGAGTGACGTGGTCGGATACCCTCACTGTATCACTCGACCAGTCCTCGTCCTACGCGGCAATAACATGTTCCTTATCATTCCCAAATCTCGTCAGCAAGAAGAAACATCTCGAATCATAGGCACAAGTGGGGAGCGCGAAGATGTGCCAGAGTCAATGCCAAAACACCTTCGAGGTCCGACCCGTGTTCAAAACGCGTGCGATGAGTGTCGAATTCGTAAGATAAAGGTAATCCTACCACATTTGCAGCCAGGCGCAGAAAGGTCCGGAACTCATCAAATTCTCAGTGCAATGGTCAAAATCCTTGTGGTCGCTGCCGATCGCGTAATACTGTTTGCGTGTTCAATTTCGCAGAAGCAAAGAAACGTCTCAAGGGGCCAATGACAGCCGCCCAGGCCTCTACGCTGGAAGCACAGCAAGCGCGTGTTCTGGACGCCATCAAAAACATGTCGGTAGTAATTGACAGGCTTGAGGCATCCTTGTCGGCGGCAACGGGCAAAGAAACGATAATGGAGCACGACAAAGAGCTTGGAGCTCGACTTGCCAACGCCGAGCAAGACAGTGGATATGACTTGAATGCTATCCTCGAAAAGTACGCACCCATCCGCCAAGTCAGCAATAACGATTCTTCGGTGGACTTGAATCATCTTGAAACCGGCGAAGCTCGCAGCAAACGACAGCGTATCAGTCATCCAGAAAACTCAGGATCCTTGAACCCGGCGATTCGTCCGTTCGATTTGCCACAAACCCGGACAGGTGACAATCTTACACCTTTCACATACGAAGCGTTCTCGCAGAACAACCTGGGAGATCTGGCCGGCAATGTCGACAATCCTTTTGAACTCCGCCCTCTTGAGCAGATGAACCCTAGATTTTGCAATCAGATGGATACACAATACCCACACAACACGCATGCATCATGTATCGCGCCTCCAAGATCCACAGACAGATCTCTTAATCCCCTGGCGTTCTCCATTACCGATCGCAGTGAAGAGTCAAATCCGAACTGTGACGCGAACCAACCCGGTGATTCGACGGTACTGTCACCGTCTCTAGAAACCTTCTTTCTCCAGTGTCAAGACATGGATACGCTTATAGAGTCGATAGACTGGGACATGAGTCGTGCAGTTTCTGCACGTTTACTCAAGGATACTGAGAAGTCCTCTTGAGGCGGACGACAGAGGAGGGAAAAAGAGCACAATGCTAATAGCAATATTTTAATGGACATTTTCGAAGTAGAGATTCGAAGATGTGTTCGAATGAACAACAATTTTGGCCTGGTCGTCTTGTTTGGGGGCTGACGGTGTTCATCGTCGGGAAGAGAAAGGCTCTTTATGCTGCCGCGATGATGAGTCCATACAAGCCCTTGACCCTCCTCTTGTATATGGCCGAGGGTCCTTGGATGCCGACCATCGGGCCAATGGAGTAATCAGGCACGCCACACAATTTCAATCATTCGCTTGAGACAGTGAGACTCATACCTCCATCCGACATGAACGCTGCTCGATCTGCAGCCTTGACCACCACTTCTCGGTTCTGACCGCGGAGAGCCCTGCCCTTAGCGCTTCCGTATCCTCCGCAATGGAAGATCAACGCCGTCCCGACCGACACGACGCCTCGCGCCTTGTGCCTACCGCTCAAAGCATGATACATTGCTCAATACCAATAAGAACTCCACGAAAAGACCATGGCTTCTGGCATGCAGTCTATCGAAGCACATCATCCCAAGTTTTCCGTAAAAGCTGATCCCTTCTCGCACATTTCGCAGTATCGTCATGCCTTGTGGATTCCCCTCATTCTTCCAGAGATTCATCGACAGACTGAGGACTGGCGGCGATGTTCATGTCAGTATCCCGTCTACGCATGAAATCCCACCTACTGATGGCCGAAAAAGAATGATTCATCAGCCTCCGAGCCAGACCCGCAGCGCGGTCTCACCGAGATCTCCGCTCCTCCTCCAGTTCAGAATCGCGACGAAAGTCCACAATATACACAGCATTTCCTAGAGGACAGGAGCAGATGATTGTAACCTCTCCAAATCAGCTTCTCATGTATGCTCGATTCATGGTGGGCTTCTGTGAGAGCGGCAAGTTCAGACCCGAGCTCGTGGTATATGGAGCGGTGGTGTCGGTCTTGATTGTTGTCTTTCAGCTATATATTCAGCGCAGTCATATTTCGCAGGGAATGGTCAACGCCAAGAGATTACAAGGATCAGGGTCTCTATCTTGATGACACCCTAGAATCTGCTGACTGTCTGTAATGAATGCAAAATGAATTCCGCATGGGAATTGAGTTGTTATGTCGAAAGACATTACTCTGCTGTACTTCTAATCGCATCTCCACCACAGCTGTGTGAAATCCATTACGGAACCGGAAATTCAATGACGTCGTCACAAGTGTATAGTTTTGCAATCGATGTGGACGAGAATCTCCGTCATCGGGCACGTGATGAGACGTCATGCTGGGGAGCAAATGGCCGAATACTGGATCCGAGGGTGTGATGGAGGTACACGTAGCCCCAGAGATTTCGGCATTGACGGAACGATCTAGAGCTAGTGGAAGTAATCTTCGGCTCGCTCGGTCGGAGTGGTGCCCCTGTCAAACGAGTCACCGGGCGTAGGAATGGCACATTTGCAGAAAATTAGGCTATCACTCCAGCCGAGACTCTTTACTTCTGCCTTCGTGTTGTCATCTGTTGTCATCTCCTACATGATTAAGGACAAGATTCAGTGGCCTACGCTGCAGACACAAACGAGGATATGTATTCGAACCTTGACGAGATTTCTGCTCCAGAGCCCGTACAGAATCTCGACGATTCACACGACACCTCAGGTGGCGTCTCGAACACAATGACTCGAGAGGACGACGATGGATACGAGAACCTCGATGAGCTTGCCGACCCAGCTCCAGACCAGAATCCAGAGGAGCGTGGAACGTATCGACACAGCAATCTGGAGGACGAACGAGAAGGACAGCACAACAGTTCTGGTGACCAATCGGCACTGAACTCGACCAAATCGAATCAGAGTTCATCCAGTACCCTGGGCCAAAGCACGCCCACTACTTCAAGATGGTTCACAGAATTCACGGTCTGGTCTTATCTGGTTCTCTTCTCGATACTTGGAACCCTTGCCAGACTAGGATTACAGGCGCTCACAAGATATCCAGGAGCTCCAGTACCCAACACTGAGCTCTGGGCCAATGTTGGAGGTAGTTTCGTGATGGGATACATCCGAGAAGATAGGCTTCTGTTTAGGAAGCACTGGGCCAACGCCAACACAAGCCAGGAGTCTTCAAGCACGCGCGAAAAGCATTCCGCTGATCAGGACCAAGGGAAGACCGTCGAATCTTTCATGGCTGCGAAAGCCACCGTTCCGGCCTACATTGGGGTTACCGTTGGTTTCTGCGGATCCTTCACCTCTTTTTCCTCGTTCATCCGAGATGTTTTCCTTGCGCTATCTAACGACCTAAACACTGCATCAATCTCGACGATGGCCGTAACTTCAGTTCCAAAAGGGCGTTCGGATGGTTACAGTGTCATGGCTGTGTTGGGTGTACTGATCATGGAGATCTCATTGAGTCTGGGTGCGCTATCTTTTGGTGCGCACATGGCTACATTTCTCCATCCGTTCGCTGGCGCTGCTTCGAGCATAGATCTCGAGAAACATCTAGATGGACTTGCAATCGTCTTTGGGTGGGGTTCATGGATCGGGGCCATAATCATGGCGATTCTGCCGCCTGATAGGTTTGGCAGCTCGGTCGAAACCTGGCGCGGTCAAGTTCTGTTTGCTCTCGTCTTCGCACCCTTGGGTTGTTTCGCTCGCTTCAGGCTTTCTCTATGGCTCAACGGTCGATTCAAAAGCTTTCCCCTCGGTACATTTGTAGCCAATGCTTTTGGAACCCTTATACTCGGATTGTGTTACGATCTCCAACACGTCGCTCTTCCTGATGCTGGCGGTCTTGCGGGCGGAGGACTCACTGGGTGCCAAGTCCTGCAGGGAATCCAAGACGGGTTCTGTGGTTGTCTAACGACCGTGAGCACATGGGGTCTGGAGCTGAATGGTCTTCGAAGAAGCCATGCTTATTTTTACGGAACGACTAGTGTTGTTGTGTCGCTGTTGACGTTGGTTGTCGTGATGGGGACGGTGAGATGGACCATTGGCTTTGCTGCACCTGCTTGTAAGATTTAGAAGATTGCATGGGTGCATATGACAGGCAAATCACCATAGTTAAGCTCCACGTATAATCAGGTGAAACGAGTAGAGCGCAAATTTCCATGTCTCGTTGCCCCGTCGATTTTTGTGAAGGCTGTAGGCTCTGTTAGACGTAGGTTAGAAAAGCAGGCAGTAATGTCTGCAGACTAGGCTTGGCATGAGTTCGGGACGACAGACTTCATGGCTGGACACCCCACTTCGCAAGTCTTGTTCCATTAATTTTCTGACACCACCCTACTATCAAGATGACCTGGGTCGAAGTTTCGCGGCGCAAGAAAGAGTCCCTTCAGACACTGATTCCACCACAATGGAAATTGTCCGCTACTGGAGACGCAGATGCAGCTACGTGCCTTGATGTGTCCGGCCTAGTATTGTCTGAACTCAGCCTCAATGAACGTTTGATTACAGGAAGCAATGTTGAACAGATACTGAGGTCTATCTCCGAGGGCGAAATGACCTCGTATGAGGTCATCTCTGCCTTTTCTCATCGCGCAGCATTGGCTCATCAATTGGTGTGGTTGACTCTTCACCCTTCGAAATGGGCACCCAACTGACTTATGATTGTCCGATACAGACGAATTGTCTAAGCGAGATCAATTTTGAGAGCGCTAGCAAACGTGCGCGAGAGTTGGATGCTTACTGGCGATTGCATGGTCGTACATACGGACCATTGCACGGTCTTCCAATAAGTGTCATGGACAGATACAGTATCAGTGGACTTGAGAGCGCATGTGGATTCGTCAGTTGGCTAGGGAATCCCAAAAACGCCGAAGACGAGGGTACCGTTGTTCGAAGAATGCAGAGTCTTGGTGCTATAGTGCTTTGCAAAACAAATGTGCCGATGAGCATGATGGTATCGTAAACATGTTGTCTAGTGAACCACGTAAGCTGATCCATTGTAGTTGGGCGAGACGACCAACAATATCGTGGGATCGACAGTTAATCCCTTCAATAGGAACTACTCTGCTGGAGGTGCATGTGGTGGTTCGTTTGTCTGTACTCTGCTGCACAAGAAGAATCACTGATCGTCCCCACAGGTGAAGGCGCTTTGATAGCGCTTAAAGGCTCGCCGCTGGGTCTGGCGACTGATATGGGTATGCCCAAAGTCACTTTCTTTTGATTATTGTTGTTAATATCTCTGAACAGCCGGATCGACTCGTATCCCATCTTCCTTTTGCGGACTCTACGGCATGAAGCTCTCCGAAGAAAGATTACCAACAGATGGTATAGAAAGTGTAGTACGTATCAATAATCTGGCATTTGGACAGTCTCCCCACTCATAAAATGACCAGCTTCCAGGCTTACCTGTCGGCGCTGGTTCTGTCGGAATGATATCCGCTGATGCAAAGTCGCTACAACACGTCCTCGGGCTACTCTTGGATTCGGCTCCTTGGAATTCATGTTCTGACGTCCTCGAAATACCTTGGCGACAGGAAAAACTGGACGCCATAAAGAAGCGAGCATACATACCAGAAAAATTAAATGGTAGGCTGGTATTTGCTCTGATGAAAGATGACGGCCACTCGACGCCCGATCTCCCGACCAAACAGGCACTTGCAACTGTGGAGCAGTCACTAAGACTATGCGGCCACGAGGTAAGTCAGCACAATATGCTCGTGAGACTTTCAGAGTAGTGGTATGGTCCTGACTGTCAAAAGGTCGTTGATTGGAAGCCACCATCACACAAGACTGCCACCGAGACACTTGTACGTCACTTATGCCACGAGAGATAACGAATCTCCACTAATACGATGGCCACCTAGTTCAAAATATTTGGCTCTACTTCAGGCAAATGTATTCGTGAAGCAATTGACGCTAGCGGAGAGCCACCAGTAGATCAACTCAAGGAATGGTATAATCAAGCGAATACTGGCTCGCTACCTACTGAGGAATTCTGGAAACTCTGCGAAGAGATGCAAATCTACAAGCGATCTTACATGGAGTATTGGCTATCAGCGAGTGCAGAAACCGTCTCTGGCAGATCGATAGATGGAGTAATTCTGCCTGTCTCACCTAACGCCGCCACCCGGGAAGGGACTGATCGATATTTTGGTAAGGGTTGTCCCCGCATCCGGACTACGTGAAATGTGCTAAACAAACGATCAGGTTACACTGCTGTGGCCAATGCACTGGACCTTCCATCGTGCACTTTTCCTGTCACGGGTAGGGGATCCGTGCTTGATGGTGATTCAACCGAGTGTAAGTAGCGTATGTTGTCCTGAGGTTGATGTCGAAACTTATCATCGTGCCTTAGTCTCAGTCGATCATGCACAAGGGCTTCCTGTCGGACTTCAGGTGATGTGTTGGAGACTACAGGAAGAGAAGGTTCTGGCGCTGGTGGAAGCCATCGGGCAATGCATGGATCAAACCTACAATCCCGGTGGCACTCATACAGGAGAGTGGTTCAATCACTCTCAATAAAGCCGAGTTGGAGGAGTCAATAAGCTTGCGAGTAAATATAAGAAAATGAGCTGTTTATTGCTTTCTACATTGAGCAGCCCCTCTACTTTCTTCCGAGCCGAGACCTACAACTTCTGAGCATGCCGAAGATTCGGTCCTGCATACTTAAACGGCAGCTGCCTGTCACCGAGCTCATCTTCTATGTCCATCAATCTGTTATATTTTGCAACACGTTCGCCACGACAGGGAGCACCGGACTTGAGATGGCCAGTTCGGAGACCGACTGTTAGGTCGGCAATGAAGTCATCCGTAGTTTCACCAGAGCGGTGAGAGACGAAAACAGACCATTCCGCAGCATATGCTTCTTTGGCGCTATTTGTATGGATTAGGTCAGTCAGGCTGAATACAAGAAGGGGGAAATGAAAGCTTACGCTGCGATAGCCTCAGATATCGTTCCGATCTGGTTAATCTTGAGGAGCAAACTGTTGCAAGCTCCTTTGTCCTTGGCCATCTTGATTCTTGTTATGTTGGTCGCTAGCAAATCGTCACCGACTAATTCGATTGGACAGTTCTTGTTGAACTCGACAAAGGACTGCCAATCGTCCTGGCCAAATGGATCTTCAAGCAGTATGATAGGATAAGAGTCCATCAAAGACCGATACATCTGGGCTAGTTCAGACGGTTGCAGTGACTCGGGTGTCTCGGTCTTGAAGCCGATATTGTATGAACCATGCTCGAAGAACGACTGGGAGGCAGGGTCGATACCGATGCAAATCTTGCCGGTGTGGCCGGCGTCCTCGATTGCTTGCGTCAAGAGTTCGAGAGCTTCGCATGGATGATAGATGGGAGGAGCGAACCCACCCTCGTCACCGATACCGATGGCTGACTTGCCCGACTTTGCGACTATAACACTCTTGAGTGAGGCGTAGGTCTCGGCGGCGAATTGTACAGCTTCGCTGGTAGAAGATGCTCCAACAGGTGCAATCATGAATTCTTGAAACGCCATCGAGTTGCCGGAATGATCTCCCCCGTTGAGTACATTGAAGAAGGGGACGGGAAGTACATAGTTATCCGTCGGCAATCCAGCTTCTGCAGCGATGTATTCATATAGTGGAATGTTCCTGGCGGCCGCTCCTGCTCGCGCTAGAGCCATACTGATGCTAAGTATGGCATTGGCTCCGAGGTTTCCTTTGTCATTCGAGCCATCAAGCTTGATCATGAGTTCGTCGAGTCGCTTGAGTTCTGTTGCAGGATCCAATCCAGCTTTGCACACGGCGGGACCTAGAATCTCATTGACGTTACGGACGGCTTTGAGGACGGAATTGCCATGGTAGATAGAATCGTCACCATCTCGAAGCTCCACCGCTTCATAGTCGCCCTTCGAGGCTCCGGATGGAACAAGAGATGTAAAGGTTCCATTTGATGTTACAATGCGCGTTTGGACGGTTGGATTGCCGCGCGAATCCAGCCGTTGGGTTGCCGTGATGGACTTGATGGCCATGGTCATACGTGTGTCGTGATTGGGGCATCTCCGTGACAGTTTGTGCTTGATGTTATATGTCCAACAAGCACAAAGGTCACCATAGGTGACATCAATGGTGGCTCTTTCGGAAGCGCAGACCCGCTGTCCGTTTTACACTATGATTAGCGTTCCCGCTTCCTCCGAGACCACGAACATCCCGCAACAGCCATAACTATTCTCTCACAAGCTTTCGGATCTCGCGGGGAAAGAATGTCGCCGATCTTTGTTCGGCGACCTCGATGACTACAGCTGGCCGATCTTCCCACTTCTTCCATTCCAGACCGAGCCGCACAATCACAAAGGCTTGCATGCAATAGCGACCTGAATCTGTGCTCAGTTGTTCCCCGCGCATTCTTGCATCTTGTTCAAAAGATGAGCAACTGGAAATTCCGCCTACAATCTGCGTACGCTACTGTCACGAAGGGGTGCAGACATGCCCCCCACAAACCTCGCGAGCCACGGGGTATATCGCATTCCCGGCTTTATCATGCTAAGACCTTCTTCACACCTCTTTCGCGCGCTCGAGCTCCGCAAATCCTGGTGGCATCTAGTGCGGCTGTAGCTGGTATAGCAGCCCTCATATTATCGGCTTCATCGCAGAGAAAGGCTTTGGCGGAGTCCGAGCCTCCTCAAAGGCTTATCAGACTGCACGAAATACACCAACACAATTCTACCTCAGACTCTTATTGGGTATATCGTGGGACCAGTGTTTACGATATCACCGAATGGGTTCCGAACCATCCCGGGGGCGAGGTTATCCTTAGAGCAGTTGGAGGCAACATTGAACCGTACTGGAACATCTTCACAATACATCAGAAGCAAGAGGTTTACGATATTCTCGAGCAGTATCTCATAGGACAAATAGATCCAAGGGATCTCGTTGAAGGCAAGGCTCCTATGGATGATGTTGACGATCCTTTCAAGGCGGACCCACAGAGGTCGGACACACTGGTCGTCCGAAGTGAACGACCTTGCAATGCAGAGACACCGGAAGACCAACTAGGAACGTTCATCACACCAAGCAATCAACATTACGTTCGCAATCATCTCTGGGTGCCGGATGTGAAGGACGGTGACAATCATCGTCTGGTTGTTGAATTGACTGATGGAACTGAGAAGGAATACAGCGTCGCAGAGATACGCAACAACTTCAAGCATCACACCATCACAGCCACTTTGCAATGCTCTGGCAATCGACGAGCACACATGACCGCCGAAGCGCGAGCAACCAGTGGTCTTCAATGGGACATTGGAGCCATCAGTAACACACAATGGACAGGCGTCAGACTGCGCGACATCCTCCATGATGCCGGACTCTCCGTCGACATGTTACCAGAAGACGCCAAACACGTACAGTTTGTTGGGGCTGAAGCCTACGGTGCCTCCGTACCCGCAATCAAGGCCGTCGACAGGTACGGCGACGTTTTGCTCGTATTCGAAATGAATGGCAAGCCCTTGATGCGCGATCATGGGTTTCCACTCCGTCTGTTGTGTCCTGGCCACGTCGCTGCCCGCAGTGTAAAATGGTTGAATAGAATCGTCGTCTCGGATGAGGAATCGTGGTCGCAATGGCAGAGGCGGGACTACAAGTGCTTTGGGCCCAACCAAGGCAGCAAGGTGGACTGGGACGAGGCAACGAGTATCCAGGAAACTCCCGTGCAGTCAGCCATCACGTCCATCACGAACATCTCCAAAAATCGCTTGGCCAATTCAGAGCTCGCCAAGGTCTATGGATTGGAAGAGGATGCGGTCAAAGTCGCCGGCTATGCCATGTCCGGCGGCGGCAGGGACATCGTCCGTGTCGACGTCAGTCCCGATGATGGCAAAACTTGGCAGCAAGCCTGTCTGATCGACGATGAGAGCAAAGGTAGCAAGGCCTGGTCATGGAAGAGATGGGAAATTGCTTTTGCAAAGCACGACGTGGCCAAGCATGTCGTTGTCAAAGCCATTGACGAGTCGTACAATTGTCAGCCAGAGTCTTATGAAGCGACGTACAACTTTAAAGGTAATCTGACTACAGGGTGGCATCGAGTACGAGTATCGGACGATGGAGGAGTATGATGTCTTGACACCTTGTGGTACAGATCAGAATCTGTGTGTGGGAGCGCGATTGATCAGACTTGGCCAATTGAGCTTCAACTTCAACACCAGACCTCTCTTCCCCCTCGGTACCCATGTCCTCGTCAACGTCGGTGCGATCGTTATCATCGTGGGTCTTCCGTGGGGAGCTGAAGTTCTGTACTGAGCTTGCGATGGAGCTTCTTGTCAAGACTGCTCGAGTGTGATGAGTGGAAGTGATAGTATTTATTTCCCTTCCTTGCTAAACAATGGTTGTTTGCGAGATTGCACATGTGTGTGGACGATCATAATCTCAATGCTCTTCGTTTTTCAATACCCGTTTCTTCGTGACTGAGATGCGAATCTTGTTATTATGATACAAGATTTTTCTACCCGCTCACAGAAATCTGTCTTACAATGACAAGAGCATGCATTCCAACTATCGTTATCTGCTCACGATGACACTCGCGAGCTTTGCTACGTACGAGCAACTTCCCGTAATGACATCTCCTGGTAGCATCCTCGATCGGAAGGCCAACGAGGAACACGAGATGGTGCGGAGAGCGAAGAGGCGTGCTTGGCATTGGCCCACACTACAGTCGATTCAACTCAACCTGCTCCTTTCCTCAATCGTTGTGCGCACACAGAGACTCTTGCGACAAGAGAATGGATTCCGAGGCCGAATCACGTCACCTGGCTTTTCGCGCTCACGGCCGCCATGTCGTCACATGCCTGCTACTGGATTCAGATAAGATCTTGACCGGTAGCGACGACACGAACATCAATATGTACGATGTACAGACCGGCGCGTTGCAAAAGATATTCCAGGGACATGACGGTGGCGTGTGGGCAATGAAGCAGGAGGGGGATATACTGGTGTCTGGTTCGACAGATCGAACCATACGAATATGGAGCATTTCTTCTGGTGAATGCCTCCATGTCTTACGAGGGCACACATCTACCGTCCGTTGTCTTGCCATATTGAACCCTGCCACGACTTCCGATGGCCTAGTAATGCCGGAACGACCCTTGATTATTAGCGCCTCGCGAGACTCGACTCTAAGAGTTTGGCAACTTCCCAATCCTAATGACCTTCCAACCTATCAAGCCAATTCTTCGGGCGACGATGTTAGTAGCGCTTACCTGCTAAATGTTCTCACTGGCCACCAAAACACCATACGTGATATAGCCGCCCATGGCGACACTATCGTTAGTGGTTCATTCGATTGTACTGTCCGTGTTTGGAGAATTTCAACGGGCCAAACAGTGCATCGACTTGTAGGACATACACAGAAGGTCTATACGGTGGCTCTTGATCACGAGTCTAGACGATGCGTCTCCGGTTCAATGGATAACTCGGTCAAAATATGGTGCCTCGATACAGGAAGCTGCTTATTCACCCTCCAAGGTCACACATCCTTGGTCGGCCTTTTGCAGTCTAGCCACGGATTTCTGGTCAGTGCTGCAGCAGACGGCACCCTACGCAGCTGGAATCCTGATGACGGGACATGTAAGACCGTCTTTTCAAAACGTGGCGGAGCAATTACATGCTTCCAGCACGATAGTCAAAAAGTGATTGGTGGCTCGGATCGAACGCTCAAGATGTGGGACATCAACACCGGCGAACACTTGCGCGAGCTGCTCTCGGACCTTACCGGAGTCTGGCAAGTCCAATTCGACGAAAGGAGATGTGTTGCTGCGGTACAAAGAAACCAGCTTACGTATATCGAGGTATGTATGCGGCAACGCTTCTCACGTGTATCGGACTTATCACTTATAGGTACTGGATTTTGGCGCGCGCCGAGATGGTATGCAGGACCGAGGACGCCGTATCGTGGTCGACGCACATGGATGCGAGATCGAAGGCCTTTAATAGACTTGCCACCACGAGGGGAGATCTGAAACTTCCTGATTGTCGTTAAGCAGATTGTGCTTGACAATTCTGTATATCACTTTTTTCTGACTGATTGATTGAAGTGTAGATGTCCGTAAAACGCGTATTCGCATCAGTATCACTGACCCGTCTGTTTTCTCTCTCACTTCCCGCCGCTGTATCAAAATACAACAAAAAATGGGTGAGATTAACACCAACGCATTAAGTGTCTCGCTCAGAGTCTGTACACTCACCTCAGTTGACGGAGGCCGAGGCAGAGGATGCAGAGTCGAGCCCAGTAGCAGGCTTTGATGTCTTTTATAATTGGGCTGTGAAAACGACCTTCCAAGTTCGGCAACATCGTGAGAAACTCTTGTGTCATATCACTGACCTGATTTAACGTCTTTTCCGATACGTTGTAGTTGGCTGCTTGATCAAATTTGAACGTGGGACATTGTCAGCCAGAAATTTCGTCACCGTCGCCAATTCAGATCTACTGACTAATGCACAAACCGTAGCGGGTCTTCATGTCCTTCAAAACACCATCTTGTCTGGGACTTACAAGAGGCGTCGTTGGATAACGTCTTGTAAGAAAGTGCACGCTGCTTCTTGTGCAAGGAAGGAAGGAGTACTTTTTTGAACGGTGACTTGAATCAACACACCTGATTGTACACGCCCACCAGAACAAGGCGATTTTCAGACAAACATAGGCCCAAATGTAGCACGGTAGCCTAACCCTGTGTAAGTTGCCTTGTTGAGAAACAAAATTGTATAGGAAAACTCCCAAATCTATATATAAACGCTATGCTATGATGACCAATTTTCCAAGGCATACCCCAAAACACCTCTTCTGATATGTTTATCCCGTTTCAACTCAAGTCAAACCCAGCACCTGAATTAACAGCATAGAGCAATTTATCCCTCAGTGCCTGCTGACTTCTGAACCTCGGTAATTTCAAGAGATTGACACAAGTACTCGCGGTAGGAAACCTATGCTCATCTTCTCCAGAATCTCTAATCGTGAACCTCGGATTCAAACTGCCAAACCCAAGCAAAGGGGCACGAGGGGTGGAGGTGACGAATTTCAACACTTTTCTGCGATCGGCGTCGGGGAGATCTTGCATTACTTGCCAGAAGAGTTGCACGGATGGATGTTCTGCGCCATCGTCGCCGATGACATAGACGCCGTTGTATTCGGTGTTTGCGCGGAGGTCGGAGATGTCGATTGAAGAAGCAGCACCACCGATGAGGGTTTGTAGTTCTTTTTGGTTGAACATGTTGAGCCAGGAGGGTTGGATTATGCTGGAGAGGCCGCCGAGGAAGGCGTCAGTTTGGGGTTTAGACTGGAGGGAGAGGCGGTAGCGGGCAACCGCTGAAATGTAAAGGAGTCGGTTCTCTCGGTTGACGAGTTTATTGGCGCCATTGGGGACGAGTTCGTGTTCTATGGTTTTAGTGTGGCCGTTGGGGAGGGGAATAGTGTCATTGATGGCGAAGTAGGTGCCCCATTCTTCGACATCGCCGGAGTAGTACTTGAGGCTCAACAAGCCCTGGTAGAGCTCTTCGTCGAGATCGCGCAGGTCGTTGATGGATGCTCTGTAGCTCGACTCTCTGGAAGCTGAATTCCTGCCACCAAAGAGAGCCCACTTAGTGAGGAAGAAGCTGGCTAAGTTGATATCAATAAGGATGCCTTCGTACAGACACTTTCCAACAACACGGCCCAGAAACTCATAACGCTGCAGCAGGTCTTGTCTGGATTCTCGATGCTCTTGGGTGTCATCAGGGTATCCTTCCAGACGCAACATTTCCTTGAGCGCTTCGACACTAGTCGGGTCAGGATACAAGGAGTGCTGACTGTTCTCCATGAAAAGCCCCTTTTCCGGGTTGAAAGCCTCAGTGGTGATACTGGTCAAGAACTCTTTGGTAACACCTCCACCATCGATACCGGCTTCTTGTAGGCCGAACTCATCCAAGAAAGTGATCTGAATTGGCTCTTTGAGACCATCACCAAGACTGAAAAATTGTTTGTATGCATCTTCGAATTCGTGTTTACGACGAACGTTCGCATGATGGCGTCCAAGATCAGTCTGACCGCGTCCTTGGCCAAACGTCCCAAAGGCTATTCTGTGTCGCCATAAGTCCGGATCAACAAACCCATCTCTTCGTTTCATCATATCCAGGCGCACGAATTCACGGAAGATCTGAACTCTTGTCTCGAAGGGAATCATGAACGGCATGTTCTGCAAGATCTCAAGTCGAGGTGCGACTGATTGAAGATAACGCGCAGTGCTAGCTTGTCTGTTGTTGCGCTGGTAAGTTCGCTGTGAACGGGTCATGGAGATGAACTCGGAGTCATCCGGTTCTGAATCGTGTCCCCCAGGATCATCGCCGTCCTCGATGGCTTGTTGTTGTAACTGTTGTCGTCGTTCATCCTCGCCGACCACAGCTTGAATGAAGTTGGTCATGTCGAGTCGGGAAACCATCAGCCAGTGCTCTTTGGGAAGGAAATTTCTTCTCGAATCACGCTCATACACGGATCGGAGCAATCCGGTGACTAAGCCCTTGACATATTCAAGACTCATACCAACAGTCCCGGCTACCGAGATGGTCTGTGGTTGAGCGTCGGGCTTTGATTCTACAGCAGTTGATGGGCCACCGAAATGGCGGCTCAAGTTGGCCGTGCTGAGAGTGTCAAGGCCTGGTTCAAAGGATTCGGATATCTCTTGTGAGTTGAAATACATTGCAAACCCCAGGTTCTTCAGGAATATAGTCAGGTCCTTCAGGTCTTCGATCGGCAGGGCATTGTTACTGTCCCGCAAACTGGACCCGGCATTGGCACCCAAAAATTCTTCATCGTCCATGATTTTCAGAACAAAGGTGAAAAGTTCAAGGAAAATGAGAATGACGCGCCAGTCTGAATTCTTCTTGGAGTGTTCTGCCTCATAGCCGGGTGGTTTCCAAGCAGAAACAGACGCCTTTGGAGCTTTGAGTAGCTCAACGGCGGCACGGGGATCTCGGTAGATGTTGGCAAAGATGGACGTCGAGCGCATACCTTTCCAGAAGTATGCGATGGCAGGGATTGTATCCTCCTTTTTGGATTGACCCAGTGGACCAAGATAGAGCCACATGCGTATGTCATCAGCACGTAATGGAAAGATGCGCAACAGTATCAGAGCATAGCTGGCCAAAGACTGGGAATCTGATGTGTCGTCCAGCATGGATGTTTCTGATGTGGCAGTCGGTCGCGGTACCAAAGAGCGGATTGCGTCTTTATCGACTAATCGTGAGAGCTGGTCCCTCAGAAACTTATTCAGATGTACACGGGTAGGATTTTTGGCGAGGACAAGGCGGTCGTAGTCGTTGTTGGTCATATCGAGAGCGGGAGCCTCTGGAGCAATAATCTCAGCCAGGGAAGAGAGAAGTCGTGCGACGACGGGCACATAATCGGAGGCTCGCACGCGCTCTTGAGTGAGGTAAATGAATTGGCCAAGAAGCCATAGACGATGTCTTGTATCTAATGTCGCAGCCGTAGAGACATTCGAGGCGGCGTGAATGAGTTGAGGGAAGTCAAGGGTGGGTGTGAAGTGATCGAGGGTGGTGAGTTGTAGAGGAGTGGTGAGGTATGCAGCAACGAAGCCTTCGTAAGCGGCAAGGAGATGTGAGCTGAGAGGAGCCGCTACAGCTTGACCAATACTTGTATGTGATCTCTGATCTAGTTTGGAGAGGGTTGTGTAGTAGTCGACGGAGATGAGGGATGTCTCTTGGGGTATTGCGGTGGCCAGATAAGTCAGAACCGAGAGTAGGTCGTCAGTCCGGTGCGGATTGGGCAGCTTCAGAGCTTCCAAGCATGCCTTCTCCAAGCGTAGATGATGGTGCGCAGCGGTCGTGTCTAATGAGTGGTCCGAGACAAATGTGATGAGTCGTTGGACATCGGTCTTGTTGGAGGGCGAGAAGAACAGCAGGAGGCCGTTCAGTCGTTGTATCGGGTCAACAGCTGTCGGATCTATTGCATCCCATTGCTGGCGCCATCCATCTCTTGTCTTGGTCCTTGAGTTGTGACCCCTCCATACCCTTTGAACAGTCTTTGCCGCATTCAGCTCCTGCCGTTGCTTCTGTCGTTGTTGTCGGTCGAGATGGGCGTTCTGCACTGCGCTTTGTGGACCACCCAGTGCATTGTTGGCGGCGGCGAAGGGATTTGCATTTTTGCCCGAGAGGTTGACCTGACGTGGCCTGCGCGATGCGCCGGTGAAGGACTGATACATGGGCGATCTGCTGCCCGGAAGGTCGTCGCCGGGCTACGTTTGGTCGTCGGTATGGTAGAGAGAGTGGCTATCGATTACGAGTAGCTGCAGGATAACAGTCCAGCACAGAACATTCTCGATGTAACAGTCAAAAAGTGTTGGATTACGAGCTTGATGATTGGAACAATACACCGGGACCCCGTCGCCGCCAAACACCTGAGGATTATCAATGTAGAAAGACGTCACTTGACACCATGACTCGCGCAACCACTGTTTCCACCCTCTCTCTTCCGCCGGGGATCGTCTCTCGCTAAACTCCCAAACTTGATACAAGAACCATAAATCCAAAAATTCAAGGCTCCCGGCATATGAAGTGCAGCCAGGTTGAAGCCCTTTGATAGGTCGCTCCTTCTCGCTTCGGCATTCTTGCTTCGAATACCAGCCGCCAAGCTGTCGTACGCACCCACGCCAGCCATGGCCTAGAAGCCGCCTCGTGACTGTCTTATCGCTCTTATATGCATCCGACTTCTATATATTCTCCCTGCACCCACTATGGCAGATATGCCTTTGTCCAATTCTTACTCCCCCGTCGAGGATGAAGAGTCCGAAATGGCTCCTCTCAATCCGACCTCCACTGTCGATGATCTGGAGTTGACCGATTCAGAAGCACGTCGCAATTCAATCGTCCATTATCGAGTATACAAAAGACGATTCTTTGGTCTGGTTCAACTTGTTTTGCTCAATATCATTGTGAGCTGGGATGTATGTTCACCATCACCTGCATCGTCGAATTTCCTTAGGCTTTTTCTGACTTGGTCAAAAGTGGTTGACTTTCTCGGCCGTATCATCAACTGCTTCCGAATATTTTGATGTTTCACAAAGCGCCATCAATTGGCTCAGTACCGGTTTCCTCTTTGCATTTGTCGCCGTGACTCCGTAAGCTATAACAACCAAATAATAATGGTTTCTGGAACCTTTGGCTAACATTTCTCCACAGTCTCACTATCTGGGCTCTCCACAGAGGTCCAAAGACCTCAATCGTCATTTCTGCCTTACTGATATTCGTTGGCAACTGGATCCGTTATGCCGGAACTCGCGCTGGCTCCCATGGCCACTTTGGTGTTGTGATTTTTGGTCAAATCATCATTGGGTTTGCACAACCTTTTGTACTGGCAGCTCCGACACGGTATAGTGATCTTTGGTTTACCGACAAAGGCCGTGTCACTGCTACGGCTGTAGCTTCCCTGGCCAATCCTCTTGGTGGTGCACTTGGCCAGCTCATTGGACCGCTCTGGGCCACACAGCCAGGTGATATACCGAATATGGTGCTTTACACAGCCGTCATTGTTAGTGATCCAAACCTTTGCTTTTTCTCAAAGTGCTGATTATCCCAGTCTTGTGTGGCGTGTCTACCAACTTTCTTTATCCCTTCGAAGCCACCCACACCCCCTTCAGATTCTGGAAATCTTCTGAAACCAGATATTGCGACTTCGATCAAGTCTCTTGCATTCAACAAAGCTTTTTTGCTGGTTCTAATCGCATTTGGAGTATATGTTGGCTTCTTCAATGCCGTTTCAAGTCTCATCAACCAGATTTTCGAGCCATATGGATTCTCGGAGACGGAAGCTGGAATTGCAGGTGCACTTCTGATTGTCGTCGGACTCGTGGCATCTGCTATTGTTTCACCGCTCGTGGACCGCACGAAACAGTACCTTTTGACGATACAGTTATTAGTCCCGCTGATTGCGATCGGCTACGTGATTCTTATCTTCGCGCCAGCGACACGAACGATCGCTTTGCCTTATGTGGTTTGCGCAATTCTAGGAGCAGCGTCTTTCTCCTTACTGCCATGTGCACTGGAGTACTTGGTCGAGATCACACATCCGGTCAGCCCAGAGATCAGCAGCACCATTTGTTGGGTGGGAGGACAGCTTTTTGGAGCCATATTCATCATCGTCATGGATGCCTTGAAAGGCGGGTTTGCTGGTGAGCCGGACGACACTATGGAGCGGGCGCTCATATTTGAGGCTGTGATTAGCTGTTTGGCCGCACCTTGCGTGTTCGCCTTGAGCTTCTTGGACAAGGACAGCATCAAATTGGGCCGACATGGTGCTGAGAATGGCACAGAGCGAGGCTCTTAGATAGACGACGCCCTTTGTTGCATACACTGTCCAAATTATCTTCATCCTCTGTTCCAAGTCCAGGTCTCGTCGTGCTTGTAATGTTGTAATCGCTTGATGCCCTGATGGATAAAGAGGCAAGTGTTACCGAGTGAAATCAAGCTTTCACATGGCTCCGCAAACCTCGAAGCTCTCCCCGTCCTCCAGCGCGTTGCGACACGAAAACCAAAAACCACAACACCCACACACGCGTCTTCCGCACCGCAAGAACAGTCCGCACCAAACCTCGACCTCCACATACCTGCCTCTCGATATTTCTTTTGCCCGTCTACCGCAACGATAACATCGCTCGCGCCACACAAGCGCAAACCCGCAGCCTTAGCAATGGCAACATCACAATTCCCCTCGCGACCATTTACAGGTCTCGGTCGCGCGTCAACAGTTGGCCAACAACAGCAACAGCAACAAGTGCCGAACCAACAACAGAATTTGCAATCACAACATCAGCAACAGCCACCGCAAAATACGAGCGCGTATCCGGTACCTAGTTATGCGGGACCGTCGAATACGTATAATGGGGGAGCAGGAGCAGCAGGACCGGGACAACGAGATGCGGTCGCAAGAGCAGAGCGCGAGCGATTGGAACGGGAAAGACGGGAAGCGGAAGAAAGAGCAGGTGCGCTGGAAGCATTGAGTGAAGAGCAAAGGGAAGAGATCAATGAAGCCGTACGCACCATTCCCTTCCCACTGCTTACCAGCATACCCTTCCACACCACCTCCCATCACCTCGAAAACAAGACAAAAAGACAAGAAGAAGAACAAAAATACTAATCTCGAAACACCTCCAAACAGTTCTCCCTCTTCGACCTAGACAAAGACAACCACATCGATTACCACGAATTAAAAGTCGCCCTCAAAGCCCTAGGCTTCGACCTTCCAAAACAAGACCTCCTCTCCCTCCTCTCCACCCACGGCATCCCTGCTTCCGCCCCTTCCACCACCACCACCACCACCACCAACAAACCAACCTTCTCAGGTCCCACCCGCCTCCTCCTCCCCCATTCCTCTTTCCTCTCCATCGCCGCAACCCGCATCCTCTCCCGCGACCCCCGCGACGAAATCTTGAGAGCGTTTGACTTATTCGATACAGATGGAAAAGGCGCCATCAATTTGGGTGACCTGAGGAGGGTGGCTAGGGAATTGGGAGAAGGGTTGCAAGAGGAGGAATTGGTTGCTATGATTGAGGAGTTTGATTTGGATGGGGATGGTGCGATTAGTAGGGATGAGTTTGTTGGTATTTGTTTGGGTTGATTTGTGTGGGAGGATGATGAAGATTGGATGGAAGGACGGGGCAAGCATGAGAGTGATGAGAGGTTCAATTGGTCCGGGGATGATGAGAAGCATTGGGGCTGAGAAAGAAAGGGGTTTACTTTGGATGGTGTTTTTCTCTTGTGAACAGCGTTGGCGTTTCTCTTTGGAAGGGTGTCGGTTTTACCTTTTTTTTTCTTTTTGCGAGCTTTTTGTTTCTTGATGAAATGCATGTGCGCTTGTTGCACTTTTGTATCTCTGCAGCTTTTAGGGATTGCATCACTGAAGATATTTCTGTTTCTTTCAAGCATACAGTAATGTACGCAGCAATTGTTCATCGTGCCAAATCTCCTGCTTTTAAGCTTGACATTTGAGCCCAGGATAGGCTCAATGATTGAAGACGAAAGCGATGGTGCTTTTCTTTTTACCCATAAAGATAGTGCTAGCAATTCCTCGTCTCATCTCGGCTCAATGAGCGCCCGCGCACTATCCCTCTGCCCATCCGAGCATCCAACCTCACAAATAAGATTCTCTCACGAAAATCTTTTCGCCAGCTCCATCAAGAGAATCTTTTGATCCCCGTCGGTGTCATAATTGGGTAGTTCGCCATCCAAGAAGATGTGTTCGTCATCGTCTTCATCAGCATCTTCTTGAGCTGGAGAATCCGCTTTCTTCAAAATAGTCTTTCCCCCCTTCTCATTCCTCACAAAGCAAAATCCATACTCCCTATCCCCAACGGCCACAGCTCTGCCCCCTTCCCACTCGTCAGTAGCTGACCATCTGATTCCGCTCTCATCCTCCAGCGCAACGGTCTTCCTTCCCTGCTCGTCTGTGACATGAGAATACTTCTACTTTTCCTTTTCGGCGAGGACGAAGCGGCGTTCGACTTGTGTGTTATTCCCGTCATCGCCTTCGAATGAGAGATGGACGAGGTGACTGCCGTCGGACGTATCGCTGAGATCTTTGGATCGCCAGTTTTCCATGACTTCTGCCTTGTAAAACGTAGTAGTGTCCTATCACCATGTAATTAGCCCTCGTCCTCATCTCCCCATCTCCACATTTCCACGACTTCGGTAGGGAAGCAAAATACTTACAGGATATTGAGCGAGTACGTTCCTCCCCTTGTTCAAGTCCGCCAAGCCATCGTTTTTGGTTGGGATGGGCATGAGGTGAGCGACTGAAGCCCGGTAGGGTGGGGGAAACTCGCCGTCAGGGAGAGGTTCGGGTTCCGCGTCTTGGATTTCGTAGCGGCGTTGTTTGCCTTCGCCAATGATGTTTGTGACACGACAGAGGATGCCTTCGCCTTCTTGTGTGCGGCCTTTGTTGCGGTAGAAGACTTGAGCGCCGAGGTTGAGCTGGAGACGTGATCCTCGTGGTTCGTTGGCTTGAAGAGAGTCAGTATGTGGGATGGTAGTCATCAAGGAGGGCTTGACTTGCCTTCAACACTGGAAGCTACACTTTCTGCTCCATCTTCGACTTTGACTGACACTTCTCTCGTGCTGGTGACACTCCTTTCTCTGTTCCTCTCTCGACTCTTCGTCTCCACGGCTAACCTGTCTCCACCTTGTCTGCCACCAGGACGAGGACTACTGACCACACTTGCTTCATCATCCACATCCATACTGCCGGCTTTCTTCTTGAGCGTCGCATTCCTGCCTTTTGAATTTGAATGCGAGCGTGATAGGTTGAGAGATTCTTCAGAGGCTTCACGGAGGCCGGCGAGAACTTTGATGCTGTCGAGAAGGGACATTTCATCAGAATTGCCGTCGACGATGTGACTGATGTCTTCACTGAGTTTGACGTTTTCACGATAGAGGCTCTCGAGTCTTTCGTCGAGGCGCATGTCTGAGAGTTCACCAGCTTCTATTGAATTAGGAGGTAAATTGTCAGTATGGGTTCATCTCATGAGGTGTATGATTCTTGAGCGGTGTGGCATCGCGGGAAATGAAGCAGTCGCGTGTCCCGCGATGTTGCGAATGAAAAATGTACCGGCGAACATACCTATTAAAGCGGCTTGTTGCTTTTCCACGTCCACAATCTCGGTTCCAATAACAGCACATCTTGCCTGGATACGCACGATTGATCAGCATCTCACTCAGTGTATCAGATCTTCGTGTCATTCTTTCGTTCGTGAAGTAAGGATGAGATAAAGGAAGTGAAGTACGAAATAGAGAAATACCATCATGGTGTCAACCTTCTTCGATCTTTCTTTGATCGTGTTCCAGAGTCGACGCTCCTCATCGGCATCTTGATTCAGACTAGCCCTCGGCTGACGATTCCGTGATGACATGGTTGTGTGCAGGGTGAGTTTGTGAGTTGAGGTATCAAGCGGATCGGCGCAAATCGGTGTGGATCGAGAAGAGGAATTAATAGCAAGTCAAGGGGTAAAACAAGGGAATTCTGAGTGACTAGTTATGTTTGATGGAAGAAGGATGATTAAGGTAGCTTGAGGTAGTTGAGGTAGTTGAGGTAGTTCGTCTGGGGAAGTAGATCACGGAAAGGTAAAGGGTCCGGAGTCAGTCGCGTCGGTACGGCAGTCAGAAAGCCTCAACCGGACAAAACTATTGTGCGTGCATAAATCACGATAACTACTCGGAGCAATATATGTTGTTTACTCCGTTTGTTTATCCGAGCCGTACGAAATACGTTATAGACCTCAATCTTAATAGAGTCTAATAAATTGTTAAGTAGCAACTTCTAAACCTCTCCTCCCTACTACCTCTTAGACTTCTATCTCGTTCCTTACCTAGAGGGCTATACGAAGTACCTAAAAGCGACCTAATAATATACTAGTAAGCATGCGTTCTAATTACAGAATATGGAGCTCTCTACTAGATTAATAAGGCTTATGCCGACGGCCGTACTACGTATAATAGAAGAACTTTCTTTCTCATTTTCATAGCTATACGACTCTATACATAGAACCTAGAATATAGAAACCTTAATATAGTCTTAAGAGGAAGACGCCGATTAGCTTTCCTTCTTACTATTTTAATCTATCGCCGACCGACCTTATTATATTATTATAAAAGTACGAAGTACGCCCTTTTACCTCCTTAAGCCGCTTAGTTGCCTAGATTTCTTTAAGGACTATTATTAGTCTACCTACACAATATTTCTCTACTACGCTAGCGCCTACTAGATCTTAGCCTTCGGCGCCTACTAGTTATCCTATCTAGTAGTACGAAGGCTACTAGCATTGCTTATGCCTTTATACTAGCATTTCCCTTACTTAATTTTATAATGTAATATTCTTATTTAGTTAAAGTTACCTTAATTACTTATAATACATTGTAGTAGCTTTATATGCTTAAGTAGTAAGAGCCCTCGAGGCTATTTATTATATTCTTAGCCTTCTAACTCCTCTTCCCTTCTTACTAACTACTAACTTTCTTCGTTACGCTTTCCCTTCTCTTCTATAATAGCTCGCTCGCACTTAACTCTAGATAGGCGTACGAAATACGCGCTACAAGATATATCTATAATAGTTAACGGAAATAGCCTTAAGTATAACGAGGAAAATTATACCCTTAACGTAAGAGGAGACGTAGTAAGTAGCTAGCCTACTTAGAATGTACTACGCTAATCTATACGATATAGCTTATTTAGTATAGCTTTATCCTCGACGAATCCTAGGAGTATCTTCGTAAACTCGGAAACGGAAGGCTTATCTAGCTACGTAGCCGCTACAATATCGAGGGCCTACCTAAAGTCCTTTAACATCCTCGCTACATTAAGGCACTATTAATCTAGTCTCGGTTCGTACTGCCCGTTATCTAAGTAAGAGAAAAGTACTAACTATAATAGCGGTGTAGTAAACGATAGTAACTATAATAACTACAAAAAGTTAATTAGCTTCTAAAAGATTAGCCTTAGTCCCTTTAAGGTTAGAATTAGAATCCTTCCTTTCTATACGATGCTAATATAATGTAGCTCTATAAGAGTATCCTAGGTAATCTTAACGGATACTATAGAAACTGCCGCTAGTAAGACAAATCTCTCGAGTGCTCTTACTACTATGCTAACACCGAAAAGGGAATTAAGGAAGCTAAGAAGTAGGCTAAGAGAGAGAAGGAAAGTTAGACAACTAGAGGAGGAAGTATTAGACGCCCTTAGCGTATAGTCTATAAGCCTAAGAGACTAGGTATAGTTAAGATAAAGAAGGGTGGTCGCTAAGTCTTTAGGGATACTAGGGGAGATCTAGAATAGCTTCGTATAGCTAGGAAGTAAGGATATAATATAGTTAGGAAGGTTTAAGCTAGAAGGGTAGCTTAGATATTAAATGCGATATTCTCATATTCTTTTAATTTCTTTTCTATTTCTCTCTAGTTTCGAGCTATACGATCCTCCGCATTGCGGGTAGACCTCTTAGCTATAAAATTAGTTAAGCATCTTTCTATAAATTGTACCATTATATTCTATAACCTTTCTACTCATTTTTTTCTAAGAAAGAATGGTTTAATTTACCTAGACATATATATCTTAAGCGAATAGTAAGCACCTACGTACATTTAAGGGTGTTTCTATACCTAATAATAATCTTGTAATATAATTGCTAAGTATAGGATTCTATCTCCTATACACTAAAACCTATATAGCCCTAGCTATACGAAGCCTTCTTTACGTAATAACATAGTAAGTATCCGACTCGCCTAACTTCTCTAGATTACAAGAATTCTAATATAATACTCTCTCTAGTATAATGCTCGCCGGCTCTCTTATAACCCTACATTACGTTAGGCGCCTATACGAAGCGCTATCTACTACTAGAGATACGCGACTAAGAAAATAAGACATTTTAATAAAACATAACTATAGCGCTATAAGATAGCTCTCCTTTCCGAATCCCGTCTAACTATACGAACCGCCTAGTAGTAGCCCGCGTAGCTATAAAAGACAATGTATAGATACATATATTTTAAAGCCTCTATTAACTCTATAACCTTAGGCCCTACTACACTACTAACATAGATAGTTAGCCTTTTCTTTTAATTCCGTAGATCGTATAGGCCCTTCCTTTAAGTAGCATTATTAGAAGACAAAAGATAGAATGCTAGTTATAAAAGGTCTAAAGCCTACTACCTCTATTTCTTTTACTTAGTAGAGTGTTCCTACTATATTACGTCGGTAGTACGAAGGCTACTACACCTCCTTACGCTTGCCCGAAGTTACCTAAAAAAAGCCGATACTAAGTCTAATTTCTCCCTAGACCATTTCTACACTTAGCCCTTACTAGCTTTATCCTAGCCTAAGATTCCCTCTAAATTGCCTCTAGAACCGTACGAGAGAGGCCTATAGTCTAACGATGTCTATTACTTACTTTCTTTATATAGAAATACTTTAAGATATTAGGTACGTAATGTTACATTTACTTCTATGTCTACTATGCTCGTTTACTTTAGTCTATAGCTAACACTTCGTATAGCACTATTTTATATAAAGTTAAGCACCTACTAGTTACTAACACCCTTACCTTTCTTACCTCTCCCTTACACCCTATCTTAATAATTAACCTTTATCTACACTTTTTCCCGCTTCGTCTTATACTCTCTTCTACTTTGTATAGGACACTAACAACGTAAACATAGCTCTAAAGTATATCGACCTCGATAATATGTTCGACGAATAAGATTCCTCCTATAACATTTCTAGAGACGTAGTAAGTATATAGCCTAGCTAGAATGTACTACGCTAATTCGTACGGTTAAATAGATCTTCGAACGCTCTAACTTTACTAAGGAGTAGGAAATCCTTTATAAAAAGAGAACTCGTTAACGCCCTCTTAATCGCCTTAGCGTTTAGTCTACCCCCCTCTACGCCCTTTATCGTAAAGGATATATTAATGCGATGATCGTCTAAGCCTAGTTCGTACTAGCCACTATCTAAGAAAGAGAAAGAGACTAACTATAATAGTAGTACTACTAAGCGTTAAAAGTGTAGTTACTATAAGTTAGGAAAGTACTTAGAGGAAGGCTCTCCTTACGGTCCCTTTACGGTTAGTATTAGAATCCCCTCTTTCTATACGATGCTAATAGGATGTAGGACTATATAGTCTAGTCAGGTTACTTTAATAATGCTTATAGAAACTACATCTAGGATAGTTATGCTATTTAGTGTAGCTACTCGAAGTCTTTTAAGTAATAGGGAAAGGGTTTTATTCTTAACGACGACGAGGAGGAGACGGAACTAGATCGTATAAGCGAGCGCTACCTAGCTAGAGAGAGAAAGAAGCCTAAACTCTATAGAGTTAAGACCTATAAGATAGGCAAGGGAGAGCTAGGTTTAACTTAAGGAGAGGATTTAAGGGATAGAAGGGTAGTAGAGGAATATAATATAATAATCCTTTAGCAAAGTAGTAGTAGAAACGGGCTACTAAAAGCTACTATAATAATAATGATACTATAACTTTTTATCTTATTACTTTCTTCTTCTTTTCTCTTTCTATTACATTTGTGCGCATTCGTACTATTACATAATTCTAAACGTATAGGTTTCTAAGCTTAAAACTTAAAGTTTAGGAGCATGTACCTCTATCTAATATTTTAGAAATCTTAAATGGTTTCTTAACATTTTCTAAAAGTAGTAACATCGTATAGTCTAATAGGACAAAAGCATTCTAAACATATAGATATAAGCCCAAATAATATTCTTAAAGGTCATTTTATTACTTTTAACATGTGTTACGA
>JGI24891J29808_1000029_pt1 | contig 209088 bp, 179 predicted proteins | sample FreactcultuFSWF8_FD_29808 | JGI IMG/M metagenome (IMG submission 29808) | reverse complement strand
CCCCCCCCCCCCCTCGGCTCTTGCGCGATTGTATGCCGTGTATTCTCAGATCTGGGTCAGGGCTTGCTACTTTTAATCAAACTAAGCCTTATAGGAACGCCTCTTTCGCTTGCCCTGCGGATACGAATTTGGGTGCGTATTTTGGTGTGGAAGTGCTGGAAGGATCTGTGGGTGTCGGTGGAACATGTGTGGATGGGAGGGGTTCCACTTGGTGTTTGTGATTGTGATGGAAGGCGGGAGGGCTGAGTAAGGCGGGTGAGGTTGGTGTGGTGGGTGGTGATATAGAGGGTGGGGGTATAACGAAGGAACGTGTTTGTGCTGTATCTACTTTCTACCTGTATGTACGAGTAGAACTTCTATCATAATCATTGTTTCACGGTGAGAGTAGTGTTCAGGAACTGTCGAGATGTGGGATACATGATGGTTTTCTGCTACCATGCTTGTCCACAGAGATGACTGAGACGAGCTATGTGAGACGTTCTCCTTGGACATGACCACAGACCGAAAATCATCTTGCATTTTAACAGCTACAAACGTCACAGACTCTGGAACATGAGCAGTTGCCGAAGTCGATGAAGATGGATGATAATTTTCGGACGTTTGGCTCAGTTGCACGAATTGGACCAACGTTCCTTGTCTCTCCACTTTTGCTTTACCAAAAGAACTTTTTGTATTGTTTTCACTGCTCTCACTCCTCTTCACAGCACAAGTGCTCTTGCATCCGCACAGGCCGTCCTTGCAATTTTCTTCAACTCGGCTTTATGCTCACTCTCCCGATACAGATCCCAATGATCCAATCCTTCCTTCGCCTCGATACTCAAAGTCTCATACCCTTCTTTGATGATCCTTGTAACCTCTTTCGGACTCAGATTCTTGACTTTGCCCTTTTGGCCAGCGATCAAATCACTGTAATGCTTGGACACATGTACCAGGATGTTCATGCTAGCGGCAGTCTCTCCTTTGTGCAGAGTATAGGCGTCGCGGAAGGAGGTGAGGGAGGGTCCGAATTCGACGAGTTTGTAGGATATGTCGTCATAGGAAGAAGAGTCGGGAAGGAAGGATTCGCCTTGGGTCAGAGAGAGGGTTATCAGATTTACGAGAGTGTGGATGAGGGTGTTGATTCGGTAGAGGGGTTTGAGGTCGTCGGCGTAGATGGTGAGGAAGCGAACGAAGGAGAGAAGCGAGCGCCAGAGTTCGGACCAGTGGTATGCTGTGATTGACTGTTAATGGTTGCTATTCATGATGTTGGAAGGAAGGGACAACTCACTCAAGCGTATTCTTGCTTTGCTGAGGAATGTGACGAGGCGTAGCAGAATGCCGACGTTTAGCATGTATAGCTCGACATCCAACTTCTTCCGTAGATTGTGGTTTATGCAGTCGATCATCATATCGATGATGTTCGCAGCGAGCGTACGATCTGTGGCGATCACAGGCAACTGCGGCGGTCTTTGACGACTCAGACGGAGTGGTACTGTCGTCTCGCACAATTTCTTCGCGATCTCGAGATCCTCTACCATGTTCTGGATTGTGAACAAGGTGATGTGGGCGTATTGCGTTGCTCTCTGTGAGCGATAGGCATGTTGGTATAAGTAAGAGCAGAAGGATAGGTATTGAGCTATTGGTGAGCTCTCTTTCTTGCCTTCTGTGTATGTCCCAACAAAGTCTGCGCTGAAAGCTTTGTTGGCGACAACAAAGTCATATACGGTGAGCAGTATACCGGCTTGCGATTGTGGCCTATACATGATCAGTTGTATTCCTGGAGTAAACGAGAGACATACTGACTGCTCCGCAAACTTTGCCTTGATCTCGTCTTCTGTTGGTACGGGTACCGCAGGTTTTGCACCTGCAAGAGCTCCGAGACCAATGTAACTCAACGTACCCCCAATACTCCAGGCTTCAGGAACATCGTCTTGAATTGCAACAAATTGATCTCTTAAGTAGACACAGGTGCCCTCTATGGATTTGCAAATTTGTATAATCGTCTCTTGATTTACAAAATCAGCAAAGCGGACGTGGTATGGGTTGTATGTCTCGAATTTGTTGTAGTTCGCAAGCAGCCCTGCGAGAAGAAGGGGTTGTGCTGCTTCCAGCGGATCTTCGAGATCATGGATGAGCTTTCGAGGTTAGTCTGGGGTAGGTTTGCGGGTGACCAAAAGACACTCACTTGCATCAAAGAAGGGAAGAAATCGCGCTGTGTGAAGTACGTAAGCAGACCGGTGTGGAATGCTCCTGAAGCCACGCACAGAGCCACCTGAACAGCTTTCAGCTGTATACGAACTGTACATGATCATGATCAGACCGGCATATCTATAGCTATGTGTTACTAGACATACCTGTCTTGCCAGAACTGATGTTTGTGTCTAGTGTTGCTACAAGGTCGTTGAACACAGTATCCACATTGTCGAGGCCAGCTAACACTTCGATAATGTCTGAGCTAGGATTTGTATATTTCTTCGAGAGCACTTTGGTGAGAAATACTGTCAAGTTCTAAATTGTCAGTGGATGCTGTATGTATGAGAATGATGTCCAGACATACATCGAGAGCATTCTCATCAGATGGCGATGATCCAGATCCAGCATACGTAATGGCATGAGAGACCAATTGTTCGCAGTGATGCTGGTTGAGTCAGAAAAGATATTCGTGGACACGTAAAGAAGACAACAAATACCGAAACATGCAATAGGTCTATGGCCTCGAGATCATCCAGCAGTTGCCCGAAGCGTGCGTTGTCAGGCTTTAACAAAAAGAATTCCCTCCAGAAGCCTTCTGGCTTCTCTTCATCATCACGATCCTGTCGGATTCATCAGCAACAACTTCAATTTCTATCTTGCTTACAACCACGCACCCTGAACAATTGACGATAGAGCTGAGCAACCTTTGGCTCGAAAGTCTCAGGTCGTGATTGTTGTGTCAACGGTGATTGCTCCATGATCACTCGCGAGGTGATTCCAGAACTTTGCCTTTTATGGAATCAGATAATAAGCCACACGACAACTCGGTACCGACAGATCGAAGCGAAAGAAGAAACTCAAGACAACATTCTCTGAACGACGAGAGTTGTTTATTGTAATCTCAAACCGCCTAGCTCGCGCCAAGGCCACGTCAGCGAGCGTCGCACCCAAGGCCAACAATCTTTCATCTCGGCTTCAACAATCAGGCATCAATGAGCGACTCACAGAATAAGGCGGTGTTGGTGGGCGTGAGCGGAGTGTCATCTTCTGGAAAGACGACGCTGGCCCGTCTACTGCGAGACATACTTCCAAACGCATTTATTCTGCATGAAGACGACTTCTACAAGACAGATCAGGAGATACCGGTCAACAAAGATGGAGTGCAAGATTGGGACTGTCTCGAATCACTCGACCTGGAAGCACTAGAAAAGGCTCTCGACTTCATCAAAACTCATGGACAATCACCACCGGATCTAGAGTCCAAAGAGGACAAGAATGCGGTGGGTGAATCTGGAGTGGACAAGCAGAGAGTGGCAGAGCTCAAGGATCAAGCGCACAAAAACTCGGGTGCAACATCAGAAGTTCCCATCTTCATTATTGATGGGTTCCTACTCTTCTCTCAGGAGATGCAACACATTCGAGATCTCTTCGACGTCAAGCTGTTCCTCCGAGCGAACCACAAGACAGTCAAGCAACGAAGAGAAGCTAGATCAGGCTATGTCACTTTGGAGGGATTTTGGGAGGATCCGCCTGGTTATGTCGACTCGGTGGTTTGGGCAAACTATGCCAAGGACCATGCATTCCTGTTCGAAGATGGAGATGTTGAAGGAAAGCTCAAGGAGGAACTATGCCAACGATTGGGCATCGATACGGCACCACAGGCAGTACAGAGCAGCATGACTGCATGTGTGGATTGGGCATATACGAAGATATCGGATCACTTGTCGAAGAGAGCTGCCAAGTAAAGGATAGGCTTCGAAGAATGGAAGGAGTTGGACTGAACGGGGATGTGTTGCACAATTCGAGATGAGACTTCCCAAGCGGTTGAGGTGATAGATGAGATTTGCATAGATGTCTTCATGTACCTGTAAAGAAGTACCGTGGTTTGTGAAGACAGAGTACCACGGAGAGTGAGAGCGTCGGGTTCGGATACTTCCGGATTGGGAAGTCAAAGTGAAAGGCCTCGGGCCTTGAGGGTTGAGGGTGGCAGGCGTCGCATGGTCATGGCTTCTTCTTCAGTGACGATTCTTTCTTCCAACTTGCCTTGCGCTTCCTCGACTTTGCAACTTGCAACACTTGCATCCCGTTTTTGACTCGAACAATTGCGCGCGCATTCTCAATCGATACAACCACCCAGACAAGACAGCGTTCCATCTCGACCTTCACGTCGCGCCAACATGGCCGGTCAAGCCGACATCTCTAGCATCCTGGCCGCTCTGGGTATGTGTCTTGGTTGATGCGACTATCCATGGACTCGACTAACACGTCTCTTACAGCTCAGCGCCCTGCCTCCAACCCCGCTCAGCCTCCCCAGCAAGGTCCTCCTGGTGGCATGCCTCAAGGCTATCCTCAGAACCTCGGCCCCGCCCAAATGCCTACCCCCTCACTTGGCGGCTTCCCTCTACCTCAGCCATCAAGCTCTGGCAGCGTCGACTTGAGCGCAATTCGTCCCGTTAACACCGGCTCCGTAAGCATCGCCGAAGCCATCGCAAAGGCCAAGAGCATCGCTGCAGACCGCGGCATCTCTTACGATAATCGCCCTCCTCAACAACAGATTCACAACCAGCCCCCGCGTGGCGACCCTCGTCTTGCTGGCAGACCTCCCTACCAACAGTCGAGATCTCGCTCGCGCTCGCCTCCTCGTCGCGACAACTTCCGCGGCAACTTCAACCCTTACCGTGACGAGCGACGCGACGCCGATCGCAGAGACCGTGGCTACAACAATCGCGACAGATCCCACTCTCCTGGTCCTCGTGGTGGAAGAGGAAACTTCTCGCCCGGCCCTGGCGCTCGTGGCGGCCCTCGCTCTCCTACTTCGCGCGCCCCTCCCGGCGACAGCGACACAATCTCGGTTAAGTCTGCGCTTGTTGGTCTGATTATTGGCCGCAATGGAGAGAACCTGCGACGTGTCGAGTCTGAGAGCGGTGCCCGCGTCCAGTTCATTCCAGCCAAGGAGCCCAACGCCATCAACCGCCAATGTACCATTTCTGGTCCCCCTCAGGCCCGTGAGCTTGCAAAGCAAGAGATTTTCCGTGTCATGGACGAGAATGGTGGCAGCGTCCCTCCGGAGCGTGGCCCTCCCATGTCCAGACAGCAGCAACCTATGATGCAACAATCGAGAGATCAACAACCCGCTCTGCGCGAAGGTGAGAACAGCGTTCAGATCATGGTTCCCGACAAGACGGTTGGTCTGATCATCGGCCGTGGTGGCGAAACTATTCGTGACTTGCAAGAGCGCAGTGGCTGCCATGTCAACATTGTCAGCGAGAATAAGAGCATCAACGGTATGCGTCCTGTGAACCTGATTGGCACGCCCGACGCTGCACGTATTGCAAAGGAGATGATCCTCGAGATAGTTGAGAGCGATGTCCGCCCACCTCCTGGCCACCCCAACCATCAGCCCGCTCAGCAGATGGATTCCCGAGGACCTGCACCTTTCGATCCTTACCGTGGAGCTACGAACAACGACCGTGGAGGCGCCGACAAGATCACCGAGGAGATCTACGTACCGTCTGAGGCCGTCGGTATGATCATCGGAAAAGGAGGTGAAACAATCAAGGAAATGCAGGCCACCACTGGTTGCAAGATCAATGTTGGTCAACCCGAGCAACCCGACGTCCAGCGTCGCATAGGTTTGGTAGGTAGCCGCTCTGCCATTGATGAGGCAAAGGGCGCCATCTGGGAAAAGGTCGACACTGTGGTACGTCTCTCGATTCCTGCCTCAACATACAGCTTGCTGATATTGCTTAGCAACAACGTGACCGCAATGGCGGTGCAAGAGAACAGCGTGCTCCTCGTAACGATACCTATGGTGGTAACAACCAATACTCACAGCAGCCTCAACAGCAAGCTTATGGACAGATGCCCATGGGCGGTGCTGCTCAAGCAATGTCTGCATTGCAGGGCATGTCCGCTACACCTCAGCAAGCACCTGCATCTGACCCGAACGCCGCCGATCCTTATGCTCCCTACGGTGGCTACCAAGCTTACTGTGCTATGTGTAAGTTTACTATGAAACACAAACACATCGAACATCATACTAATTCTTTCTGCTCTAGGGTATGCCGCTCTCGCCCAGAACGGACAGGGTGGACAAGGTCAACCCCAAATGCCGCCCCAATAGAGGGCTCATCGCTTTGACACCGTGACCGTGTGACGGTTCTGATCGCTTTGCCCGGAACATCATGACCATGACCATGACGACAACGACCGACACTTGCACTATTACTTATAGGCCTGCTTGATGCCGTTTTCGATACTGGTAGACATGCGTGACACGCTGCTCTTCACATGCCTGGTCTTGATGTCGTCTGTTTCTGCCTTCTGGATATTACCTTCGTCGCCTTCGAGTGCTTGAAATGAGCGTGGTGACAGACCCAGTGGCAGCTTGTGTGCTTTGACGACTCTGTGTTGCTCATGCTTCGTTCTACGTGGTTGATTCTCAAGCTTCAAGCGTTGATTTCCTGGATCTGGACTATGGATTCTGACCATCGATTGACCTGCACTCGTACTCGATTCGTGTCATAGGCATGCATGATATTGTGTCGACTTCATCCCGAGCCATTAACACATCCAGTACCGGACGCTGGACATCATGAATCACCAGTGTGGTTGACACGCGATCGATCCTGGTGACATGAAATTGTCCAAGATGCTTGCCCTGCATTTGCATGAATCCTCGCTTCTGTTAAACGAGTGCACATTTTGCTGAGCGTGCACTGATTGCAGTCATCTCTCTACCAACCTTGCCTTCTTGTCGTTTTGACTATTCCTCTTATCTTGTACCCTAGCAAATCCATGATACAATCTCTAAATCTTGCTTTCTCTCTTCGGCAGTACCAGTGTGAATGGCGTTCGTGTGCACTTCAAGGGCTTGGATGCGTTCTCGCGCAGAGGTCCATGATGTGACTGGGACAGGAAAATATCGCTCGGCTAACAACGATGTTCACGTACAACTTTGAAGTAACTCGCCGGGAATGTTGAGAAGCCACGTCCGAATTCTTCCTGGAACCTTTCCACGCTCCACAACATCACAATGACAACTGGAAGAGTTTGAAGGGTCAGGAAACTGTATCTGAATCAGACTCGACTTGTAAGCAAAATCATATTGTCGTCAGCTGGCATAATGTGGGTGTTGTGATTTTGAGACAGGGTCATACCCTACACATGAGCAGTTTTCACCAAACCGACTCGTGCCGTGAGGTTAGCGAGAAACGCTGCAACCTAGAACCACATGCTCGAATCCTGCATCAACTCAATGCCTCTGATAAAGAAGGAAATTGCAATGCTCCGCTATCAAGCAATGCACTCTCGTGATTCGCCTACGACCTTTATTTCATCACTTCTCTTCGCATCCTTCGTTGCTTTCGAAACCAAATCTGCCGTTTGATGACCGAGGTGCCCGAAAAGCATTCGGGAAGGATCAACTCGGGAAATCAAGCCGTGTGGCTTTCGCTTGGCGACGATTCAGGAAGGAGGCATTTTTGGTGACTGCAAAAGAGTCCCATCAACGTTGTTATCTTTACTCGAGTACAAACAATGGTCGAAGTGGTTTGTTGTGTTCTTGATGGCGACAGCATCATCATCAGTTGCGATGTCTGCTTTCAGCCTTGTAGAGAGAGCAGATTGACTTTCGAAAGAAGAAAGGAAGACAGAGCCTCGCATGCTTCGAGGCCCAACAGAGACCTCTGTGATCGCCGTTACAGCATGATGCCAAGGGCTACTTTTACCGAGAAGAATCTCTGCGGCGTTTCTTGGGATGCTTGTGCTTGATGCTTGAGTTTGCTTGACAGACGTCGCCTTCAAAACTCGTGTCAATTGTCCAGATATCAATGAGAGAACAAAATGCCATGTAAGTGTTGCTGTTTACCTACCTGCGTGTTGTACCTACTGCACATCTTCATCTCTGGACCTTTCGCTCCACGTGAAAAGTACAATACGGTTAGGGTTTGAGACCCCTGTACGTAAGGAAAACTGCTGATCCGCTTTGACCTGGTGGGCGGCCGCGCGCGCTCAACATAGTTCAGTGCTCGCGTGGGAAAATGTGGTCGACTCCGATATCCGTGGGTACGGCAGTACAGAGCAACACACACTGTTCAGCTGTTCCTCCACTAGCTGAGTGATCGTGATTGGATGCATGTCACCTTATCTAGAGGCAAACAGGTGGGTAGGCTTCTCCAGAAGGGGCCACCCGCCAGGAATAAGCACAAAACAGCCTTCTCGCTTCAGACTGACCCGGACCACGCCGTCTTATCAAAGCTCGTGTCTAGACACGCACGGAAGATCTGGGACCGGAGAGAAACGTGAGCGTTTTTGTCGCGAAAATTGGGGGCGCGCTTCCACTTATCTAGCCGGAGCCCTTGGGCCTGGCACACAAATCAATTTTCCCATCGGCGAGCTGCGACACCCTTCCTACATATAGCCCGTAGGACCTCTCCGACAGTTTGTCAGAGAAATCCCATTTTTGCGACTAGACCCCAACTTCTTACCTGACCGTTCGCCCTTTCATCTCGCCATCTTGCGACTTTGCGGTGAACTGCGCGATTCTTCCCCATCTTCTTCGGTGAACGCCTATACACATTCCAGGGTTCAATATGTCGCACGTTCACGATCTGGAGAAGAACCCCGTGGAGTCGGGTGTTGGTAGCATCCCTTCATCGGGAGAGTACCCTTACGAGGAGGCTGCTGTCCCAGGGGAGAGCTTCGAGTATGGCGATGGTTACTATGCTAAGATGCAGCGCCTGGCTGGCAAGTTCAACATCGAGCAGCGTGGTATTGAGCGTGTGCCCGAGAACGAGAGAACCGAGACTGGCATCAAGGCGTTGTTGAACGTCATGACAATGGTGAGATCTTGAGGCACTCGCTGAGAAAAGCGAAACCTCTTGCTGACGATATACCTCAGTGGCTTTCAGCCAACATGGTCGTTTCCTCGTTCGCCATTGGTATCCTCGGACCTGGATTGTTCTTCACTGGATTTGCCGATGGTATCTTGTGTATTCTCTTCTTCAACATCATCGGTATAATTCCTGTGTCGTTCTTCTCCGCTATGGGTCCTAAGTTTGGTCTTCGTCAGGTTTGTACCACGTCAGTCAGTTTTGATTCTGCTCATTTACTGATTTTTGTTCAGATGGTTCTCTCTAGGTTCTGGTTCGGATGGTATGGCGTAAAGCTCATTGCCATTTTCAACGTCATTGCTTGCATTGGCTGGTCTTCGGTCAACTCAATTGTTGGTGCTCAGCTCCTAAACACTGTCAACAGCGATGTTCCTGGTTGGGCTGGTATTTTGATCATTGCATTCTGCACTTTCGCCATCACGCTGTTCGGGTATAAGATCGTTCATGCTTACGAGTTCTGGTCATGGATCCCCACTTTCATCGTTTTCCTCATCACCATCGGTGTCTTTGCTAAGACCGGTGACTTCTACAACATCCCCTGGGAGACTGGCAAGACTGAGATGGGTGCTGTTCTCAGTTTCGGAGCTACCATTTACGGTTTCGCTACTGGTTGGACCTCATACGCTGCCGATTACACTGTTTACCAGCCCAGCACTCAGAAGCGCTGGAAGGTCTTCCTGTTCACCTTTGTTGGTCTGCTCTTCCCTCTCCTGTTCACTCAGATGCTCGGTCTGGCAGTCATGACTGCCACCACGATTAACGATGGTGACAACATCTACATGGCCGGTTACAAAAAGTCCAGCACTGGTGGTCTCCTCGGAGCTGTTTTGATTCCTCATCTTGGTGGCTTCGGAAAGTTCTGCCTTGTCATCCTGGCTCTTTCCATCATTGCCAACAACTGCCCTAATATTTACTCGGTCGGTCTTACCGTCCAAGTTTTCGGAAAGTGGATCCAGCGTCTTCCTCGCTTCATTCTCACTCTTGTCGCCACCGGTGTTTACATTGCTATTGCCATTCCTGGCTACAGCCACTTCGAGGCTGTCCTTGAGAACTTCGTAAGTTTATTTTTATTTTTCTCCTTTTTTCTCCCACCTCCCCTTTTCGATCCTTCTACTCCACCACCACCTCCCACCACCTCCTCTATGGTATACAGCATGCTAATTGAAGCCAGATGAACTTTATAGGTCCGTGCGCTCTGCGTCAATTCAAAACGTTTGCAATGAGCTGACTGAAATTACAGGATACTGGCTTGCCATCTACACCGGAGTTGCATTCGCAGACCATTTTGTCTTCAAGAGATCACTTGAAGCCTACAACATCTCCAACTACGACAAGCCCCAAAACCTCGCCATTGGCATTGCTGCCGTTATTGCCTTCTGCTTCGGTGTCTGCGGCTTCGTTTTGGGCATGTCGCAGACCTGGTTCGTCGGCCCCATTGCCCTCACCGCCGGCGACGCGCCCTACGGAGGTGATGTTGGCAGTGCTCTTGGATTTGCCTTTGGCTTCACCTCATATCTCATCCTCAGACCTCTTGAACTCAAGTTTATCGGTCGATAAAAGTGTTATGTTTGTTTAATTTTAGAATCGGAACAGGAATGCAGGGCATTATGATCATGGGATTCTTAACGAATCTTACAACCACAGCCTCTCCATGTGATTCTTCACGGCAATGCCCCTCCTTCTCAACAATTCTCGAGCTCTGACTTCTACCAATCATGCAATGCAAGTCAGGCTCAGTCTTCGTTGTTATGCGTATCGTCTGCTCTGAGCTCTACAGATCTCAGCAGTAGGGTCTAATAATGCCCGCTGTTCTCTACTTTCTATCTGTATTAACGTGTAAATAGTGTAAATTGACCGTAGTAAGTGGGATATAGTCAGAACAGCGCGACTCATTAGCCACTCTAAGCATCGAGTTCGAAGTTAGGGGTGGTAAATGCTAACGAATTTGGAAACCGAGAACAAGCGAGATTGCGGTTAGTGGTTTGGTGGGGACTCGCGATTGCTCAACATAAATATCACTCACACCCGTGTCCGAACCTTCTCATCAGTACGTGTCAATTCTATCAAAGGCCGGACTTCTTCAGCTAATAGCGTTGATAACAATCCTCCATCTTCTTTTACTCCTTGGTCTGGAAAACATTCTGCGCCTTCCCTCACTCACTTATAAGCTCGCAACTCTTTCTCACACTCATACAATCTTCTGTTTTCGGAACACATCCTTACAGGCCATGGCACACAAACACGGTTCTGCGTCTCGCTCTACAAGTCCGAGGATGGCCAACAACACCTTCCACCCCTTTCCGCGACTACCTACCGAGCTTCGCGAAGAAATCTGGCGCTTCTGTCTCCCGCATCGAGTGAGCGAAATGGACTATCCTATCGACTGGATGGTCTACGATAGCTTCGGTCCTAAGCCTAAGGACAAGCTTCCATGTTCACTTATATCGACCTCTATTAGCAATGCTCGTCCGCCATTACTTGCGACAGTCTGCCGTGAGTCGCGCAGAGTTGCGTTAAGCTTAGGCAATTGGTCTTTAGTGCTTGAGGAGGAGAGTGGTAGCCGGCCGCTAGAGGCTAATTGGCTGGCTGCGAACCTTGTAACCCGCGAATACTGGCAGGACCCTCTACGCGACTCTGCACATCTTAATTGGACTACGTCCTATGAGGCAGACCTAGGCTATCAGACTAATGGTCATCCTTTAGATTCTTTGGTCTGGGAAGCGAAGCTGGTTAATGGGTCCGCGTCGATTATGCTAGGTTATATGAGTGACTCTCTAATAGAGCGAGAGCCCTTCGACAAACCTATAACTTGGCAGCTTTAGAGCTTACCTGAATCCTGCCGCCACGAGCAGCAAGACCTAGCTGCCCTTATACTACTGCTAGAGTGGCTAGTGGTTGTTAGGGTCGTCGTTATACACCTTGACTTTACACAAGCTGCTAAGACCGGCCTCTTCGGACTGTTAGGTGATAAATTCGTGCAAGTGGTAGACGCTACTCTGCCGTTAGCTTCATAGCTATATAAGTTAGCCGAGGCTTGTGAATCGAGAGCATCTGCAGTTACAGCTGCTCAGGACTTCGCACGAATGTCTGCAAACGATATGAACGCTATAGTAAAGCGCGTAGCGCTTAAGATGTACTTTGATCATGAGTTGCCGAAGCGTATGCGGGCAGCAATTATGTTCAGGTTGTGTACGAAGATGTGCAATCACAGTACCACGCAGGGGGAGCGAAATATCTTACCCAGACCAGGCGGGACAAGGTGAGCTTAAGCTGCACTGCAGGATATTCAGACTACGTGTGATACAGAGGGCTCACGTACGTGTAGCCTTGATATGAGAAGCACGTGCCCTCGCGACAACATCTCCGACGACAACACCGGCTCCGACAAAGGCCTTTTCGACGAGGACGCTGCCGACACATCCTCTGCTATGAACACCGTGGATTGAAATTCAACACAACCCATGAGTACAAGCAGACTGTCAACAATATGGCTAAGCAGCTCTACTCATGCTTATCGGCTTGCTCTTGTTATCTCCTGGAGAAGAAGAGAATATAACACACCATGTTTTGATAATCATTGGGACTCTTGAATCTAGATATAAATTGCAATTGTTGAGGATTCAGGACCGGAAGTGCTTAAAGTCCATGCAAGTGGAAGACACTACTTGTTGGATTGCTTGGAGGGATGATTTGGTGCGAGACAATGGTTTGGAACAAGACAAGGCTTGTGTAACTCATCAGTTAATTACTCTTGTTTTGACATTCGAGATGTAAGAAATCAAGTTGACAACAAAGAACAAATCAAGCAAACGAGACATTGCAAAACACGTAGAAAAAAAAGTGTCTGAGATCGACCAAGTACATCTACTCGACTCTTGATCCTTTGCTTAAAACACCCTCACCTCGCTACATAACTATTCGCGCATCTTTACATCAGCCACGTCACATCTTCCATCGAACAACCAAAACTGTCTGTTCAACACAATGGAAGCATCGCAAGACGCAGTGTTCAATCTCGGATCTCTCCCCTGGATAGCCATCGGGTTTGCATTCGTCATCTTCATACCTACACTCTTCTGGGATGTCTTCACAATTTCCATCTCTATGATATACTGGATTTTCGTGTATTCACGGTATTGCATGTCGGTGTTTCAGTTCGACTGATGGAGGGCTCTACGGATGACAAGCACAAAGAGCAAGGTATTATTTGGTTGATGATGATTGATATGAACCGGGCTGACGAGATGAACTACAGCATTACCACGAGAACGAGGAGCAACTCGATTGTGGAGGACACTCGGGCACGCGATCACCATTCTCGATATAAGGCGCCTTCCTACCTCAGATCTCATGATGTTTGCTATGTCGGCAAAGGAAGTTGGTGGAACACAGCCGGACCAGGCAAAGAAGGCACCCACGAAGTACAGTATCCATCGAGATCCGCAGTCAGCCAACAAGACGCTTCCATTCTAACCCCAAGAATGCAGAAAACACCACCTTCTCGAAGACCAGTGCGAAATGATACCAGAAAACATATGTCCTCGTTCCTGCATTTCAGATGGAGGAACCACAAAGCTCAAACCTCAACCTCGATTCTGTTGTCTTCATCGCCATTGATCTCGAATCACTCAGCTGGATGACCATCGCTATCCTCGTCGTGGTTTTCCTGCCCGCCCGTTTCGCTTTCTATGCATGGTTCTTTGGTTCCCTGTACTGTGCTTTTGTGGCTGTACGGTTTTCCGTAAGTATGCTTTCCGAGATGGAGATGAATGTACTTGCACACGAATTGGAGGAAGGCGATGGGTGAGATTTGATGTGACTGGAGGTTTACGATGGCGAGGCTCGATTGAGGGTAGCTATAAAGATTAGCGATTGAAGCCAATTGAGTTCTTTACCAATATGAAATCGATAAGGGAGTACCTGGTGCGTCGATATCGACCTGTCTCTCTCACTCTGATGTGACTCCGGCTTGCGTTTGGTTACGTTTGATTGCGTTTGCCTTGTCAACATCGGAGAAGCTACAGCAACGTGATTGAAACCGAGAGTCAAGTTTCAACATCAATCACTTCTAACCTTCCAACCTCCTGACATCGTTACACGCACACCAAGGTCCACCACTCGAATCATCCACCCTGCCAACATCATGGATCCCTTCGTCAATTTCGACCAGATGATGGACGACCCCGACCTCAGACCTCTGAGATGGATCATCATCGCCATACTCACCCTCTTCGCGTTCCTCAACATCACGTGCACTGCTATATTCTTGATCTACAGATACATGCAGTTCGTGTCGGGCTTCGACCGTCCTGAATACTGAGCTAGACATGTGAAGGAACTACTCAATGCATAGAGGCACGTATCGATCAACTCGAATGGTCGACAACGCTGACTTTTTGCGTCAGACTAGGAAGGGACAAAAGGATTGCTGAACTCCATGTGGTTTCTGTTTTCATCAGTTCGCGTCAACGAGCTTACAAAGGCAACTGCAGACAATACTCGTGTGTACCCTGCTCTGCTGTTTTCGATGTGCATCTCACTGATATGTTCCAGGTTCTCCATCCGTCCAATGAACCGTCACTGGTCTTGCATTCAGAAAGTACTCCGTTGAGTGTGAAGGAAGTTCAAGAAGTCAGCCACCAAAGTGCTGTATCATGTTGATCAAAGTCCTTAAACGCCAATACATGCAAAGATGATCTCAATGTTCAAAAGCACAAGTTCGAGCCCCTCAAAAATTCACAACTTGTTCATCCCATCTCCTCGTATCCAATAAGATCCCATCGTTATTGTAAAGCCCTTAGTGGGCTTGTTCCAAGATCTTCCAACTTCATGCCCTTCTCTTACGACACTTCGCTACTCTGATTTGCTTCGTGAAGATTGACGAATTAAGGATTGTAGCTGCCAGCGCTACCAAAGCTCTGTCCAAGGTTGCTGCTGAACCGTCTCGAAATTGTGCGATTCTCCATGCCAATGGGAGCAGACATCTTCCTCGAAGGTCGGCGAGAGAGACGATTACTACTAGATGCTCTCCTACTTCTGACCTGTGGAGATTGTGTGATGTCGCGAGCAGTGTCGTCAGAATCGTACTCGCGTTCGTCTTCTGAGATTGCGCCGGAAGAGATTGTATCGGTGCGGCTGAGCAGAGGACCGGGGCTACCATATTCTGCTTCTTGTTCGTCCTCTTCGATTATGCTGTCTTCGTCATCTTCGACGTTATCGGCATCACCACCGAAGCCTTCGCCCTCGACAACCCAGAATGATGGGATGGCTGCGATTGTGGCGATGAAGGACAAAACCCACCACGGTAGAATAACATATCCGATCTTGACACCGTATGTGAATGTTGAGCCTCCGATAGCGGGACCGAGTGCTCTGCCGACTGCACCAACACTTGTTGCGATACCGTTCAGAGTGCCGAGGATACGAAGACTGCTGGCGGAGTTGGTCAGAAGGATGGTCGAACACGGAAACGCGAAGGTGGAGACTAGCAAAGTTAGTGGCTTGCTCAGATGGTCAGAAGACGAAGAAACATACAGAAGCCTTTGATGATCATCAACACGAAGATTGCCACCTCCTGGCTTGTTCTGTCAGGTAAAAGAGCTGCGAAGGGGACAAAGAAGTAGATGACTGGCATGCACACAGCACAAACACGCAGGCATTTGACAACACCATACTTCCGTGCAACGGGCGGGAAGACAAGGAACTGAGTGAACATTCCAGAGATGCCATAGAGCGTAAAGATGAATCCGATGCGGCCGGAGTCAAGCCCAAACCCACCAGCAAACTTCAATGGAGGTTGAAAGTCAGGATTGTTGGCAGAATGATCCTGCACAGGGTGATGCATGAAAATCGGAATGAGCTGATCGAAAGCGATGTTGTGAAGAGCAAGAAGAGTGTAGACAATCAAGTTGATGATGGTCTGATAATGAAGTACTTCGCGAAAGCTTGGTGGCGGAAGTGCTGGCTTAGGCGTTGTATTTACTCCCAACTCCTCATCTGAGGTTGGGGAAGGTGCGAATTGCGGCTTGAGAAGCGGTTCAGTTTCCGAATCTTCGTTGCCGTCCGCTTGCGTAAAGATGCGCTTCGTCTTTCTGAGAGCCTGCTTGCTGTAATACTTTATCTTCAATCCAAGCTCAAGTCCATAATCGCGGCGATCCTTTTTCGCAGCGAGGGTTTCCTAGATAAAGAGGTAAGCATTCCGTAATCTGCTGAGACGAGTAGTTATATACCTCCAAGAAAAGTATTCCAATGCTGATGCCTGTAAGGAACAAGATCACTGCAAGCATATTCGGTAGTGCGTAGGGAAACCTCTCAAAAAGTGTAGGATTATCAGGTAGAGGTTGACCAGGCTTCATGTGATAGGGATTAGCCAGAGCACCTCCAAGTGTAGGTCCGAAAATGCTGCCGATGTTCCAGACAAGAGGCATTACGCTGAAAGCTCTTGGTTGAAGTTCTTTCCAAGGCACCATTTCAGCGACGGCAGTACGAATGATACCAACGGTACCATTAGCCGCCCCGGCAAGTACTCGAATAGCAATAGCCATGCCCAGGCTACTAGAGAAACCCCAGAGAAGAGACGTGATCATGGTACAAGTCAAGGAGAGTAAGATGACTGGCTTTCTACCATAGCGATCGCTAGCACGTCCCCAGGATACAGCAGTCAGGAATTGAGCCAGGGGAAACATTGAGACACAGATTCCTGCCCATCTTGCTACTTCGTCTTCTGGTACACCTAGACTTTCAATCATCTCTGGCAGGTATGGGAATACCGAAGTGAATGCTATCGGCTCTGATATGCGACATAGAGCCTGTTGGATTTTTGTTAGCCATGTTGGCCAAATGCGAGATTTGAGAGACGAAGAGGTTCGTACAAGGCTTACTCACCAACACGCACATCTGCTGCACAGGCAGACGACGCTCGGGCAGCCTCTTGTTGGCTGCTGCCATCTTTACTGCTGTTCAGGGTTGACACTAACAACAGCCTAAAGATTTGCAAGTAGCTGAGAAGCGATTTCACGTTTTTCTCATACGAAAAACTGAGGGACAAGTCCAAGTTGCACGCGATCATCAAAGATTATGGTGCAAGAGGCCTCTTACCATGTAGGGGTCACAAGGGCCCATTGCGGTGCAAAGGCAGACGATAGGCCAATGCTTGCCCATGAATTAGCCGCCGGATGTCGGCCCGGCTAAGATGAGGGGTCCAAGAGCTTACCGCCATTCTGATGCATCATGCAGAACATCGTCTTCTTTGTTCACAGGCCAGAAGAATGATCTTTTACATTCGAAGAAAAGACCATGTATCGCAGTCGAATAGTTCATCCAACCACGAGGCAATCACAGTTGATATAAACGAATTTCAATCAGGTAGGATTCTGCGTCACGATCAAAATCCTTCAGACGTGCCCGATCACGCGATGTTGCTAGCGACGATGGCATAAAAAGAAGGACGACTGCCAACTTCTTGAAAACATCATATCCAGGACCCTTCCACCCACTGACAAAAAGACGATCCCAAGGACGATTCAATATGGCTTTACGCCAGTCCTTTGACCCGGTGGTCTTGCTACAGAAAACCCCACTCATAACAGCTTCGACAACGCTGTCATACTGCTGGGCTCAGAATGTGTTCATCAGCATTTTCACTCGAGAGAGGAACAGAGAGAAGAGCAATTCACTCCTTCCAACATATGTCGAAGATTGGTTTTACGGATACACTGGCCAAGCAATCGCAACCTATACTGCCACCGCACTGGCCGCAGGAGCAAATCTCTATTACCAAAATCGAAGCATTATAGCATCAGATTCTGCCAGATGGTACGCAGCTGGACCGATATCCAGTGTGGCTCATTTTGCATTCATACCTGCGGTGGCTTGGAAGTTTGCATCCATCATTAACGACGAGACGAAGGGAAACAGCGTCAAAGTGCTAGATGAATGGCTCAAGGTTCATCGTATCCGATCCCTGACAGTGAATGTCCTTAGCTGGGGATGTTTTCTTGTTACAGTCTTGAAGTCTCTGAAAGCCTAGTCCGACGTCTCATCCTGTAATGAGGCATATCACTGTCGAGTTTGGTTGTCCAGTAGGGACAAATTTGCACATCAAGATATTGCAGCCTCTTGGATTGTCTGTGGTAATTCACATGGCTTGCTGGTCAAAATCCGATTCTCGCCCACTACTACCAGAATGTCCAAGGTGTCTTTCGTATGATTCCTGACTTGGACGCCGAGCGTACACTTCAACCGCGCGGCAATAGTGAGGCGTAAGAAGCTGTCTTCGATTGTCTCGGACAGCTACGACATCCGGCAAGGCTGAGGATATGTTTCTCGGGAAGCGCTCTCAATGCAAGCCCAACCTGTCTCAATTTGACAGTGTCAAGCCTCGACCTTCGGGATGATTGGTCCGGCAGCCAATTACCATTGCACACGAACTAGAGCAGGAAAGAATTAGAACCATCGAAAGCTTTTTTTCACACACCACAGGTTACCGAGTCATGGACATGACTCCGGTAATCACATCCCTGTCGTGAGTCCACGGCCACAGAAGCATGTCAAATACTCCTAATGGAGCAGCTATTGCGAGGGCTCAGCGTTGTCCGCTCACCTCACAGCCGCAGCAGAGAGTACACGAGTCAGCCATGTACAAATTCCGACCACATACGGTCTTCGCATGCTAGCAAGGACCATGTAGGATACCCGAGCAATGGTTCATGTCAAATCGATATCTGCACAGTTCAGAACAGCCCACTACCACGAGAGATTGATGCAATGAATGAGCCGAACCGGTGAATGATGTTCTGAGGTGTGGACCGATTCCGTGGCAAGTCCGATGTTGATGTGTGATAGATGGAGAGGAGTGCAGACCGTTGATACTGGCAAACGCTGAAGCTATTAAAATTGAACGGTTGAGAACGGCCCATCTTTCTAGAAAAAGACTACGGACGTAAAGCTCCGGAGATCCAGGCCATCTTGATGAGTGCTTCGTACATCTATTATACGAGACAATGCGATCGCGATAAACAAAAAAGTGAGTGGTTGGCAAGAAGAGGCTGGGGTCTTGAACGAAATTGCCAAACCAGGGAAGAAGGAGCGTGAGCCGCCAAAGTTGATTCGAGGCGCTGGTAATAACACCCACACCACCGCGACCCGTAATATCCATTCTGAATTTGTTTCAATATGCACCAGAGTTCTCCCAGATCATCACAGAGTATTAATCCGATCGGAACTCTGTGTTTGTCTGACGCGGCTTCTTATTGTGGTTCCTTCTACTGTAGTCAGTCGCATGCCTTAGAGCAGCTCATGCAGTGCGGTTCAGGGCCTCTGGGAGATTGTGGGCGCCAATACCGGCTTCGTGCCCTCCATCCTTTCAACCCGGACCGCCGAGGGAATCCTTCCTCTCCAACGTACCTACCTTCTTGGTCATTCACCAATATTGTAACTTCCACGCCATCTTTGATCATCAATTACTTCACGTCATGCATCTGCTCAATTCACACAGTCCAACTCGACATCAGATTGGCGGAGACGTGATTAAAGACTCGAAGAGTTGGAGCAGAGTCGACAGCAACGTCAAGCAGAATACCACACTGCATTTTGCCATAGGGCAAAACAACCGTTATTGCCGCACCGTTCATGTCTCTGGTCTACATTCTCGGCTGTACAATGTCCTCTAATCTTGTTTCTTCCCCTCTCAAACAGGCCCTCCTGGTCGCAAACGTTGCAAGCCCTTATACATTGGCCTTGCTCGGCATGCGAGCGCCTCATTGCCGTTGGAGTTTGTTGTATTGCCGGCATCCACTTTGCATGCTATGGTGGGTATGTATATCGATCATATCGGCGTGGCCTCCAACGTCGCGCTATCAAGCAAACTTGCTCTTACGGCGGGCGATGACCGAGAGGGCACCGGCTTGATAGAAAAGCCCCTCCCTGCCACTCCGTTTGACCATAGGGTATAGGTGAGTTCCTTGAGTCAAGGATCAGGTTCAAGGAAAGCAAAGGTTAGGTCGCCTATCTCACACGTTCTCATCTCTACGCTCCTTTCTCGTCCGACCTTAGGCTCCGGTAGCCTGATAGAACAGAATGCGGTTCCTGTCCATCTTCACAGCCGCTGTGCTGTCATCACTCGCTATTGCATCTCCCCTATCCAACGCTGATAAGGACAACTTCGACATTGTCCCTAGAGCAACAAGTATGTTCACCTTGTCCCACACGCAGATACTAGAATACTTATCCTATGTCACAGCTTGCAACAAGTCCCATCTTTACATCTTCAACGACGACGTCAAATACGGTATCCCTTTCTGTCAGTTCTATTTCGCAATGTAAGCCTCTCTCATAGCCGCTTATCAATTCTTACTGACGTTTTTCAGTCCACGCACTCGCAGCCCGATACCTGGCCTGAGTACACAAGAAGTTTACGATGTCTGCAAGTGCATCACAGATGGGCAATTTCAACCAGCAGCAAGGGTCGGCGACAACTCACCAAGATCGTCGTTCAGTGTTGTCACTAGAACTATCCGCTCTACAGTCACGGTTGCAAGAACAACAGTCGCATTGACCACGGCTCGATCTGTCCCTATTCGAACAACCGGTGTCTCAACAGTCACCGAGAGACAGACCATCAGAACTACCGTGACTGCTCGTCCTACTGATTCCACCAAGGTATCCACGGTCACTATCGCAAAGAGCACAGTCACCATCAAGGCATCTGGAGCTGGCTCCTCAGGAGCTGGTAACGCGAATGGAAAATCCACCATCACTGTGGCTAAAACTACCATTACGTTGAAGCCTACTGCCGTCGCCAAAACCTCAACCGTTACCATCGCTAAAACGACCATCACTGCTAAGGCTTCGGGAGCGAATGGATCTGGTAATGGGGCTTCAGCATCTAAGTCAACAATCACTGTTGCTAAGAGCACCATCACTGTGGCCAAGTCTACTATTACCCAAAAGTCGACTGTCACCATTGCCAAAACGACTATTACTGCTCAGAACCAGAATGCCTCCCCGACTACCATGTTCAAGACTGTCACTTTGAGTGCAGTTGGATCTGGCCAGAAAACTGTCACGATTGCCAAGAGCACCGTCACTGTCAAGCCATCGAGTACTGCGCGAAGCACTGCCATTTCTGTCAAGACAGTGACCAGCGTAAGAACAGTCGGCGCTGCACAAAGTACAGTCACTGTGGCCAGGACTACCATCACTGCTAAAGCTTCAAGCGCTACCAGAGCGTCAAGCGCGGCTCAGAGTACGGTCGTGTCTGTGAGAACTGTCACCAGCGTACGTACAGTTGGTGCTCAGACCACCGCTACTAGAGTGGTCACATCTACTTTCTATCCTTCGATCATTACGATCACCAATACTCAGACGCAAGCTGGCACCCAGGCCGCTACTACTGCGACTACCGTCATCACTCTTGGCTCAGGTTCTGGCTCGAGTTCTACCTCAAGCTCTAGCTCAGTATCTACCTCGGGCACTGCACTTGGTGGTTCTGCCGGTGCGCCCACCACTGGTGCACCGTCTAGTGCAGCAGCTTCCTCCGCCTCTGGTACAGCTGCATCGTCAACTTTCGATCCAAGATCCACTTGCTCCCTCCAGCCCACCAGTACTCCACCTGCCTCTATTGTCATCGCCGACACTGAGTATGAGCGCTTTTACAGAGGATGTGGCTTCACCGAGGATCCCAACAACCCTGGAAACGCATACTTCTCCGACAACTTCCCTCCCGTCGTCACTCGTATCGACAGCTCCGTTTCTCCTTCAGCTGCTGTTCAGCAATGTGCTGAAGATGCATACTACCGCTACGACGATCCGAACCAGTACCTCTCCTTCGATCTCCACTTCATCAGCAACGGAACTGGTCTTGCAGGTGAAGGTGGCTCGGGATACTGGGAGTGTGTTCAGTACTTCTCTGAGCAGAGCGACACAGACGCCTCACCTTACTTCAACGTCACAAACTCTGCTGTTACAATCGCCTATGGTTACTCTTCTGGTCTCTACTCCGACGCTGCAGCAGTCGCTGCCTCGAAGAACTCCAAGAGAACTGTTGTCGAGAGCAATGAGGTGTCGGAGAGCAGCCACTTCCACCCCAAAGGAAGAGGACAAAAACCTGCGCAAGGCTTCATCGCTAGCAATCTCACTCGCACCGCGTACTAGGTTTCTTTTCTCTTCTCTTCTTTCTTTTGCCCCAAAAAGCTTTATTCACAACCACGATTTTCTGACATTTTCTTCTCTTCAATCACTCCTCTACACATAGACTTTGCTTCTTAGCCAGATACCACTAGTTTCTTCACGCCTAATGTATATACAATACAACAGTACACATCATCTTTGTCTTTTTACTCCATTTTGCCCTCTTGTCTTCGTCGCAAGATCCTGTTCTCTCACACATGTCGACATCTAAAGAGGCTAAAGGCCGTTTTCCACCTTCGAAAAGAAGAAAAGACGGTGACGAGGAAGGCACGATCGAAGATTGAAGAATGAGCGACCAACCCCGATCCATCAAAAGAGGAAAGTGCAGTCGAGCAAAACGAGAACGGAAAGAAGCACCAAGAAAAGGGACATGAAAGAAGAAGGAGCGACTTACGAATCAAGACGCCAGTACAGGAAATCACGATCAATAACTTTCTACATAAAGACAAGCAACCGATCTAATTGTGACGGAATGAGCCTACAAGCTACAAACTAACAGTACTTCCATAACGACTGTGACCTCCTTCTCAACAGAGAACAACTAACCAGGCTAAGAGACGAAGAAGGAGAGTGACCGGTTCAAATTAGGAAGGAACGATCAAGCAAAAGAGGAAAGAGCGATCAGTCGAAAGAGGAAAGAACGACTATACAAGCTAGGAAGGAGCGATCGGACAAAACAAGAAGGAGCGACCGAGGTTGAAAACTGTGTTGGAGAAGGAGGGGGTACGTAGACGAAATGGGAAGGAACGATCAGTCGAACGAGGAAGGAGCGGCTAAGATAATGATCGATATCGAGAAAGGAGCGACCGGGACACTAGTTCACATCGAGGAAGGAACAGCCATGAGATGAGGAAGGAGCGATCAAAGTAAAAATAATCAAATGAGGTGAGGGCTATACAGTGAGGTGGGAAGGCACGACTATGCGGTCAGAACAGGATATGATGCGCCCGTTCTAGGTTGGGAAGAAGCGACCTGCTCAAATCAAGACAAAAACAGAATGCGGAACACAAGTCCAGCAGAAGAAAGCTCACTTTGCCCAAAGCTAAGCTGCGGCTATGAGGAACGACTCAAAGGATACATTTCAAATAAGACACAGTGGTGTGAACAAGAAACGAGTGATTTAACCAATGATATCTACACATCCAAAACGCCAATGCCTATACAACACACCACCTTAAATGCTCATGAAGAAACTCTTCTCACCCTCCTGAGGTTTGACCATCGATCGCTTGATGATAGGATCCGCGCAAGAGAGTCTAATTCTCTCAACCGTAGCCGGCGAATGTAATTCAAGCAGCTCCTCTTCACCCCATTGCTTTCTAGCAGCCTTTAATGCATCTCTGATGGCGAAGAATACAGCAGATCCCATGAATAGTGGTGGTTCACCTACACCACGGGATCTTTGTATAGTGCGAAGGTTTTCCCAGTTCACATCCTTGAGCAAGGACACGTTCATTTCTTGAGGGATATCGCGGAAACCGGGGATCTTGTAGGCGCCAGGGCCGCGGGTGAAAATTTGACCAGAGGCACGGTGCCAGAGTGATTCTTCCATTGTGAAGAGACCCATGCCTTGGACGAAAGCACCCTCTATTTGACCGTAGTCAATGGCAGGGTTGATACTGCGACCTACATCCATTTTGATGTCGGCGCGGCGACAGGTCCATTCGCCAGTGAGAGTGTCGATCTCAACTTCGGCGGCTGCAACACCTTGGGTGAAGTAGAAGTACATTTGGCCGGTGTTGGGGCCCCAAACATAGCCGATGTCTGGTGTCTTGTAATGGCCTTGGGCGGAGAGGTTGACACGGTCGAAGTAAGCGGCATGGGCAAGCTCCTTCATGGTGGCCTTGGGGCCGAGCTTCTCCCTGTACGGAGCAAGACGCTCGTTCAGAATGGCGCAAGCGTTGTGAATGGCATAGCCGTTGAGATCGGAAGACGCTGAAGCAGCGGTGGATGACGTGTTGGGGACAGTGTTGGTGGCAGTCTCAGAGATGAAGACATCTTCCATGGCGACACAGAGATCTTCGGCAGCGATAGAGATCATCTTGGTATTCAGACCTTGACCCATTTCTGTTCCACCGTGCGCGACGAGTACAGACCCGTCGTGGTAGATGTGTACCAACGCACCTGCCTGATTCAGGAAAAGTGCGGTGAATGAGATACCGAATTTGGTTGGAATCAGCGAAATACCGCGCTTGAAGTACTTGCTCTTCTCGTTGTAGGCTGCGACTTCCTTCTTTCTCTGAGCATAATTGGACTCTTCCTTGACTTGCTTGTACATCAGAGGTACGTAGTAGTCTTTGAGCTCTTGCAAGTAGTGCGTCTTGTCGCCAGGTTGGTACAAGTTGATCTCGCGAAGATCGTCAACATCCATGTTGAGATGATCCGCAATTTCCGATATGAAACTCTCAGCGATGAACATGCCCTGAGGTCCACCAAAGCCGCGGAAAGCGGTGTTGGATACAGTGTTGGTCTTGGCAATGCGACCACGAACAAACACATTGGGGATCTTGTAGACGTTGTCGATGTGAGCAAGAGCACGATCGACGACTGCACCACTAAGATCCTGACTCCAACCTCCGTTGTTGAAAACATCAGCGTCCAAAGCCTGGAGCTTACCGTCCTTGTTGACCGCTACCTTCCAGCGAGTAAGGAATGGATGTCTTTGACCTGAAGTCAAAATATCCTCGTCGCGGTTGAGCATACAGCGGACAGGTCGACCAACCTTCTTAGCAGCTGCAGCACAGATACCTGCAAGTTGGATAGAGCGTGTCTCCTTGCCACCGAAACCACCACCAAGACGCTTCACACGACAAACGACCTTGTTCGCTGCAACTCCAGTCACCTGGGCGACATATGTCTGTGTTTCTGAAGGGTTCTGAGTGCTGCTGAAAATCTCCATCTCGCCGTCTTCGGGCTTGGGCACAGCAACACAGGCGTTGGTCTCCAAGTAGAAATGCTCCTGACCACCCATACGAGCGACACCAGTGAACACATGATCAGCCTCCGCGAATGCCTTGTCAACATCGCCATTCTGGATGTATCTGTAATGGTTGAAGTAGCTTTCCGCGAGAATAGCTTCTTCGATGGTGAAGATAGCTGGTAACTCCTCGTACTCAACCTTGACAGCGCGAGCACCAGCTTCGGCAAGCTTGGCTGAGTTGGCCAAGATCATACCAATGGGCTGACCGGCGCAGAAGACTTCGTCCACAGCAAAGAAGGTCTCGTCACATATAGGTGCACCCCACCAATTTGCTTCAGGGTTAGGTAGGTCTCTGTGATCGACCCACTCAATGACACCAGGAATTTCCAGGGCTGGCTCGAAGTCTACGCCAGTGATCTTGGCATGTGCCTTGGTCGACAAAACCATGTATCCATAGAGCTCGTTCTTCTGGACGGGAATGTCGTCGGTGTATTGTGCTTCTCCAGTACTCTGCTTCATAGCTGCCACGTGTGGTTGCTCCTTACCGAGGATCTTCTGCTCATAGGCTTCTCCAGCCTTGTGATCCTTCTTACCGAAGGAGATGATGCGCTCAATTTCTCCAATTGCATCTGGGTCGACAGCAGCATCGTTGACCGGAAGCTCAGACAGGATCTCGTGGTAGAAACGGTAGAAGAAGCCAAGAGCCAATGACTTGCGGTATGTTGCCATACCACCGGGGACACCAAATCTCAGATCAAAGTCCTTCTCCAAAGCATTCATAACAGCCTCCAGGGTCTTTGGATCAGTAAATTTCTTGCCAGTCAGAGCCTTGACGGCTTCCTTAGCAGAGATTGTGACAGGGGCCATGCCACCATATACAAGACTGCAGTCTTCGACGTCGTTCGAGTCGTTCAGGACGACACGAAGAGCAGCATTGACGATAGCGATGTCATCGTCCTTTCTCTTGGAAACCTTGTATGCCCTCATGTACTCATGTTTCTCCTTGAAGATAGGAATCTTGATGCTTGCGATGATGGCGTCAGGAGCCAGAGCAGTCAACCTGTATGCCTTGAAGAAGTCTGACATAGGGATCTCAGTCGTTTCTTCGAGCGACTTGGCGACAATGATGGCATTGGTAGCCATGAAAACGGGGTTCAAATCGGAGATAGGAGAAGCTGTAGCCAAGTTTCCAGCTGGTGTACCAACGTTTCTGATTTGGCGTCCGGCAAAGTACTTGAGTTGCTTGAGCATGGCCTTGAAAGGCTGTCCCTTGGAAGGTCCGTAGCGTTCAATCGCATCACGAGCAATCTGCTCAAGGTCGGTCAAGACGACGTTGCCACCAATTTCTAGGTAGTCATCATGGAATTCATATTGACGCAGCTCTGCAATGTCGCCAACAAATACGGAGGCTGTGTATTGCATACCCTTGAACTTGACCTCGATCTGAGTCTCTGACGAGCCACCAATGATCTTGGCTGAAGGGTATACACTCTTGATCTCTAGCAATTGCTGGAGTGTGACTGGTCTGAACCACTTCTTTTTCTTGTTGCCGAAAGCCAGTGGCTTGAGCTCGTGCTTCTTTAATGCCGGGGGGAAGATGAGTTGTGTGTCGGGGTTGTATTCGATGAAACCGGGAGGTGTGAAACGCTTGATGGGCTGGTCATCGGCCATGTCCTTGCCGTCCATGCAGCAGCCTCCTACTCTTCCACATCCATTCGATGGAGGTGTAATCTTGGTGGCATTGCCGTTTGTCTTGCAGCAGCCTCCTTCGGTGGACACGGCCTCGCCATTGTCTTTGCAGCAGCCACCGCTCGGTGATGTCTTCTTGAATGTTTGGGCGGCGTCGAGGATGGGCCTGTATCCTGTGCATCTACAGAGGTTACCATCGCATCCTTCTTCAATCTCATGTTCGGTCGGTTCGGGCGTGTTTCGTAAAAGGGCGTAAAGACTCTGTCAAAAGGTATTAGTGGCCGTAAGTCGAACGAGAGATGGTTGGACCATACCATAACTATGCCAGGCGTACAGAAACCGCACTGACTTCCATTTCCTTTTGCTATTCTCTCCTGTACAGGGTGTGGGTTCTTCACACTGCCAATACCCTCAACGGTAATGACATGCTTGCCATCGACGCTGACCAGAGGAGCCAGACATGCGTTGACTGAAGCATGGTATATCTTCTTGGTTGTAGGGTTGAACTGTGACACGACTACTGTGCATGCACCGCAGCCTCCCTCGGCACAACCAAGCTTTGTTCCAGTCAAGCCAATACCACGCAGATACTCGAGTAGTGTGACCTCCGGGTCTGCTGTGTCGAGTACGACCTTGGTGCCGTTTAGATAGAATCGTAGCGTGTCATCGTATTCTTCGGTGATCGAGGAGAGGGTACGCGAGGCCGCTGGCGAGACGGCAGGCTCGGGATCGATCAACCCAGGTGCCATGTTTGACAAGAGTGATAGTTGTCCGACTCGGTTTCAGTCTCAATTCATGTACAGACCAGTAAGGAGAGGGAGGAGGAAAGGACGAAGCGTGGCGAATGGGAACGTGTCCAAGGTATCTAGGCTTCACAACATCTATCTGAAAGAGAAGGGTCAACTGATCAAACGGAAGGGGAAGGTATATGGGATTACCCTTCTATGCCTTATCAGTGGCCGCCGCCGTTTCTTGCCTCTCCATTATTCTGCGTATCGCAGACAATGCGGGGCACCGCGTCCGAGGGTCTTTTCTACATGCCTCGACCGCCAATGAGATATCGCACTTTGGAGACTTACCCCAGCTCCAAATTCAAACTCGAAGATACGGCGGTTCACGGTCGGATGAACATGGTTCCTTGCTGCTCGTGCTGACCTCTCAAGTAATCGTTCGAATATTTGTCAGTAATGAGTGAGAGGCTTTGTCGGCGGACGCCGCCGGCCTAGAATCTCTCTGCCGCAAAGTAACTCGGTGATAGCGGGTGTAAGCTTGTTTGAAGATCGCAGGCCGAGAGGCTTTGATTGGTTCTTGAGCCAGAGATGGACGAAACAGCAATCACGTGATGATACCAATACCAGCTCAGCTGGCTCATCTTCATTGGTCTAGTGGTCATGATTTCCGCTTGTCAAGAGAGATCTCGTCAAGCGCGGGAGACCGGGGTTCGATTCCCCGATGGAGAGCTTCCTTTTTGCCAATGCCGTGACGATCGAGAGATCATCAAGAGCTTCATCCTCTCGTCTGATCTCGACTCGTTTTCTCTGACTCACTCAATGTTTTGTACGATATCGACAAACGCGTATACGTTCTGCCGTGAAGATGCTAAGGTTATAAAGCGAAGCTGCCTTAGTAGATTTAGGGCTTATTCGGTTCCGCGAGGTGGTCTCTTTATAAACCTTAGATTATTGCTCTAGCTCGTGCTCTCTAGTCGTAACGGTTAGCGTCGTTTATAACTCTTAAATAAACCATGCCTTGTTCGGTTCGCTATATATAGTCGATTATAATCGCCGAGGGCGTGCTAATGCCTTAAGTCCTCGAATTTAGAGTCCCTAGAGTAGAGATCTAGTACATGTCGTCATCATTAATGGCTCTAGATAGACATTAGAGAACCGCCATTATCGCCGTAGTAGTAGTAGCTACTTAGTATACTAAGAGGGGACTGCCCTCTAGTGTTAGAACCCTATATATAGCTACGTATCGTAGTAAGGAACTAACTACTAAGCTACGCGCTCCTAGGTTAGATAAACGTCTCTTTAATTTTACCTGCCTTCGACGACGTACCTTTAAGAGTCTTCTAGACTAGTTAGAAGTAGAGGTAGACCCTCCCCTTCGAAGTAGTCGGTTTATCTTATCTACTTAAAAGCTAATTATCTTTATGTATATCTACGCGTACGACGTACGTTACCGGGTTATTTAAGAGAACTTCTAGCACTCCCGCGACACTATATCCTATGTCTTCTACTAGGTCCTCGATACTATATAGTCGCTATATACTACGTTCGTCCTTCTACCTAAGACTAAGGAGGTGCCTAAAAAGATACTAGAGAACCTAAAGTTTAGTCCATATTTTGACGATTATGTCGGCGCCCTTAATAGTTCGTACGTCGTTATATACGTCGAGGGGGAGTAGGCTCCTTAGAGGAATAGGAAGGGATTCCTATCGTAGAACGTATTAGCTATCTATAATTTTAAGAGGAATTTTACCTATATCCTTATAGGTTAGGAGGGGTCTACTTACGACGGTCGGGTACTCGCGTTAGCGAGGTCGAAGGACTTTAAACACCCTAGTAGTAGGCATTATTACCTTGCTAATGCTAGATATGTTAATTTAGACATAACCCTTATACCCTATCGATCGACAAGGTATTACCTACGTAAGTAGATAGGTGCTTCTAAGAGGCCTAAAACAAAGGAAGAGCTGTTTAACTTATAACATTCTTAACTACGTAATATTATCGAGAGGACCTTTAGAGTGTTTAAGAATAGGTTTAAGATTACTAGAATAGCGAAGAAGTTCTTAATGCGCACGCAAGTAAGACTAATCTATGCGTTAGTAGGGGTCTATAACTTTATAAATAAGACTAACCGAGGGTACGCATCTAAGGACTTAACTAAGGAGGAACTTAACGAGGTTAAAGATAAGGATAATAACTATATTAGAGCGGCCGCTAATGGCGGAGGGTCTATTACTATAAACGAGCTATAAGAGACTATATCGAAGAGGATATAGGAAGATTATTAAGCGTACGTAGCTTAGAGATCAAATTTAAGATAGAGAGGTTTAGGGAAGAGTTTAGACATGGCGTTATTAGTAAGAAATTAGTGAAATTAGCTCTTATTTACACTAACTTATCTCTTAAACGCTTCCTTAAAGACCTCGCTAATAATATTAACTATACTATCGATAGCTATTACCTTCTTAACTTCTACGCGCTACTAAGTAACGTAGTACTTCCTTATTACCCTTAGAGCACTAATAAATAGCTACGCTCGCGACTCGTTACTTAACTTCTACGTAATCGATGCCTATATCGCGGGCTCTAGTTCCTTAAATTCTTCGAAGAATAGCGCTACCGCGCGCATTACTAGTAGCTTCTCGAGGGCCTCTACTAGTTAACCTAGGTTTATTCCTATCCTCTCTACTAGTGTCCTCTTTATACTACGCTCTATCTCCTCTACTACTCTTTTTAATGCCTAACGACTTAACGGATCTTACGTCCCTCGGCGAGAAGGTATAGATATTATTAGTAAGGGCGAGGACAGTAAGTCTAGTAGATCTAACGACGGTTCGTCCTCTACTAAGGGTCTTACTTTAAGTTAAGGATCTATTATTAGATCCTTACGCACCTCGGAAGTAGTTATAGCATACTAACTAGTCGCTAGAACATTATTATATAGGTACTTAAAGTCTTCCTAATACTTAAGTAGTTTGTTGCAATACTTAGCTATATTAGGTTTCCTCGCGAAGTAGTCGTCCTATACTAGGTCCGGAGTAGTTAGAAGGCTAGTCTTTAAGTCGTAACCCTATCCGGACTACATTATTATCTCCTTCTAAGTTCTATAATGGTTCTTAAAGGTAGTTTCCTTATTCTTAACCTTCTAGAATTTGACGAGGTAAGGCGTACGAGAGACCTCCTTTACGGCCTTAACCGCTTCTATTAGGGTCTACTTCTTCGATCTACTCTACGCATTACGACTATTACCTCTAGTAAGGCGTAATATAGCGATAAATGCTTCTTCTATCTTCGGCGTCTATCTTAATGTCTCTAAACCGCCTAGGGTCTGCGAGGGGGTAGTGCTCGAGGGTGCTAGCGACTCTAACATAGCGTTATTTGCGTTATTTAAGGGTAGGATTCTTCTTAGATTAACCCCCTAGAGGTACTTCGATAAAGAATCATGATTATTTGGCCTCGGCACGCTAACCATACCCTTTTGAGCAAAAATACGCCTCTAGCACGCTTCTCTACAGTAACATGTTTATAAACCAACCGACGGAGGATGCCGAACCGAACAAGCAAGGTTTATTTGACGATTATAAGCAGAATCCGAAGAATCCGCTTCTCAACCCTCGAAACCGAACAAGCCCTTAGCGACAGGACAGAAGAAGCGTCACATCGATGAAGGACAACAGTGGCCTGCGCATGAAAGCAACGATAAATTCACTAAGGTCTATTCGATCCGGCAATGCACGATTCCCATGAGTGATGATGCCTGCTCAAAGGGCTGTAGCCTCTTTTCGGATGTCTGAACCAATCGAATTTCTTCGTGAATTGTGATGGCTGCTTAGTCGTACTGACGATGGCTCCTGAATAGGGATTTTCAAGAAAATGAATAGCCAGACGTCAATGCATTGACTTCACTCTGAAAAGCAGAGAACGAGGGAAAATTTCATGTAAATTTCGTAAATTTCCTGATATGTAGACAAATGCTGCCCCAAATGCTCTCTCCTACTAAACCTATGAGATCCTGCGTGCGCCTCTGATGTACTTGCTGTTGACAATCTTCTCTCCGACCACACCTTTCATGTAGCAAGCAGTACCAGACATGGAAATGTCAACACATCCAGGCAGAGCATCACACTTGTTCACACAGTCTGCAATGCGGTTGGTAGGGACATCGACATATGCAATATCATGACCGACGCGGTCCACGTAGCACTCGACAAGGAAGACTGCGCCACTCTTGGCTGTGAAGGTTGTACCATCTGACTTTGGACAGGTAGGGTTTGTGGGTTGAGCAGTTTTGGTGGATGAAGTGGAGGACGTTGATGAGGAAGTAGACGAGGTAGATGCGGAGGTGGTTAGTGTAACGAGCGTGGAGCTAGCAGATGATGATAGCTGGGTGGACGTGCTAGAGGTGGTGCTGACTGAGGAAAGCTGACTAGTCGAACTAGAGGAAGTGCTGATCGAGGAAGTTGCGCTGCTGCTCGAAGAAGACGAGCTTGACAGTGACTGTTGCTTTGGCAAAGCAAGAATCTTGACAGCAGCTGCTTCAGCGGCTACCTGAACTGTAGCTTGCAAGTTTCCAGTGGGGAGATCGGGATGCATAGAAGCGTCGACGACGAACAGATTATCCGTACCGTACACCTTGAGGTTGAGATCGACGACCGATGTACCATTGTTGACACGACCATCATCAGTACCCATCTTGGCAGTCGCAACCCAATGGCTGCCACCTGTGTAGACCTTGGACAGCGAAGCACCAGTGTCAGTTGAGGGACCAGAGTAGATCAAGGTCGAGTCTGCTTTGCGTGTCTGAACGAGCAGGTTGTCAATGAAAGAAGCAATGGCGTACTTGTCCTCGGCGGTGTTGAGGTAAGGATCAACAGTATAGACAGTGTTTCCAGCTGCAGTGATACCAAGAGCACCACTCGAGGTGAGGCCATGCGTGAGGTAAAGCTTCATGGACACATAGTTTTGACCGCTTGCGTAGCAAGTGCCTTGGAAGTATCGAACGCTGCCGTCGGATGTTGTGTTTGAAGTCCAGAAGGTAAATCGCTGATATCCTTGGGTGAGGATACCATTACCATGACTGTACGGGTCGGTGATGTTCGATGAGGGCTTGATGAAGTATGAGGTGTCAAGGAAATCCACAGACTCAGTGGTGTTGAAGTTCAGTGTCACAATGATGTGATCTTTGATACCTTGACCGACCGGGAGGTTGATCCAATCGGAGCTTGCGGGAAGAGTAACATTAGTAGTCGCCTTGCTACCAGCGACAATTTGTAGTTGCTCGTTAGGTCCGATTCCGCTGTTGAACAAGATGCGAGGAGTTGAGAATACACCAGACGCGAGAATGACTCTTCCACCATTGTTGGGGCTGATAATCTGACGCTGACCATCAACTTCCACCTCCACACCAGTCACAGTGGAACCGTTTCTGACAGCGCGGATGACCTTGGTATGGAGCTGAAGTTTGAAGTTGGACATTGCTTGCGCCATCGGGAGATAAGTCGTAACAGGACCAGCAACCAGACCATTCTTGACGTTGTAGGGAGCATGACTGTAAACATCGTGCTTGCTGTTGGGTTCAGAAATGGCATCAACAGAAGTGTAGCCTTGAGCACTGAAGAAGTTGGCAAACGCGTTGTATGATGTCTGATCATAGTGAGCGCCATCCGCCGAGGGGTTTGTGCTACCAGGGTTGAGAGAATGGACTCTTTCTGCAGCGCTGGCGACATCGGTCCACTTCCAGCCAACAGGCCACTTGTCGTCGAAGTCGACATTTTGAGGTGGGATATATGCGAGCTGATTGACCATGGTACCACCACCTAGGATACATCCTGCATTGCCAGGAGTGTCTGTGCAGTATTCGCTCTTGTCGGCAAAGCTGTTCTTGATGTAGTGTCGAACACCAGGGACATCGTATTGAGTGAGAGTGTTGTTCCATGGTACAAGGGAACGTCCTCCGGATGCGTATGTTGATGCATTGCCACGTTCGAGCAGGAGCACACTGACTCCAGCCTCAGCAAGTCTCTCAGCGACAATGATACCAGCAGGACCAGCTCCAGCAATGATGTAGTCGTATGATGGAGAAGTGCCTTGTGCCAATGCACCCAGCACGAAGAATGAAAGAGACAGTAAGCGAGACATGACAGTGCAGATAAAGAATGAAATACAACGCTATGCTGATGGAACAGCAGATATTGTGTGCGCGCATGGCAATTATATATGTAGAGGTTTGGTTGGTGCTGTTGGTCGCAGAGAGAATAGCAGATCGCCCCTCTTCATGAAAGGCGTGCTCTTGCTCAGTATTATCTTCAAACCGTGCATCACTGCATACCGCAGAAACTGGAGAATTCAATTGGCACATGAGCCGAGTGTGAACTGATTGCAAAATTATTCTTGATATAAGCGTACGAGCTCCATCATCTAAACCTTTACTTTAGGAGGAGACGGCATCGCAGAGTCCACACGCTCGATCGGCTGTCCAAGTTCTCCAAGCCCGAGATCTCTTGCGAAAACATCGGCCGCCTTCTCACCAACAAGCAACGCCGTGTTGTTGGTGTTCGCACCGACATTACCGGGACAAATGGAAAGATCACACAACTTCAGGCCAGTGACACCATATACGTTCAAGTCAGCATCAACAACACCTCCCTTGTCACGCGGTGCCATACGACACGTTCCCAGTGAATGCCAGGTCGTGTTGACATTGTCTCGGACATGCTTCTCAATGGCCTTGTCATCCTCGGCACTGTACTCAATCTCGGGAAGGTTGTTGCGGTCTTCCTGCGACGAGAACTTCGCGGCGGGTCCGTCTTGTAGTGCGGCTTTACTGCCTTCAGGGAACTTGGGGTGGCCCATTGCCAATTCACCACTGTATGCGTCGGTTCTGCGGTAGATCTCGCGCTGCTTCTTGTATGCCCAGATTTGCTTCTGAACATCTGCTTCTGCCTTGAAGAAGCCAGTGTTGAAGCTTGCTGGTGTCGAGACATCCTTCGAAGTGATGTGAATATCTCCACGAGAGTAAGGGTAAGCGGTGTATGCACCCATTGTACAGTACTGTTGCGGCACGCCATCCTCACGCTGAGGCAGGACTTTCTGATCACCTAGGAAAGCCTGTACGACACCGGTCAACATGACAGGACGAGTTGGGCGGTCTTTGAAATCTCTGTCCCAGTGTTCCTTGAAGTTTGGCCCCATGGCTTCAATCTCTTCGTTTGTGGGCCTGATCTTGGAGCAGGCATCAATACCGTTCCATCCCAGCATTGGATCCTGATTTTGAATTGATTCACCAAAGTCCTTGCGTCCACTGAGCAGGCCGTCGAGAGTTTGTTCGGGCTTCAAAGAAGTCTTGTAGGGGTAGAGCACGAGGTGGTGATCCTGGTAATTCTCTCCAACATCTGGCAAATCACTGACGACAGGTATATCCAGCTTCTCAAGAACTTCTTTGCTTCCAACACCGGATCTTTCGAGGACGGAAGGTGTGCCAAGCGCTCCAGCGGATACGACCACCATTCTCTTTGCTTTGACCTGGAAGGGTTCTATGCCGTTGACACCACCGACAGGCTGTGACGAGGGTGTCGGGATGTATTCGATACCGCTGGCTCGCTTGTTGTCGTCAAAAAGTACTCGAGTAACCTTGCTCTCAAGCAAAAGATGCAAGTTGGGGTAGTCACCCGATTGCATCAGAGGATGAATGTAAGTGTGAGCAGCGTCCTGGCGTTTGCCTTCTGGAGAGATGTATTTGGCCCATTTCTATCATCGAGTCAACAAACCGCGCAAACCAATCACAGGGGTACCAAAGACTTACAGAGAACACACCAACACCTTTGAGTCCTCTGATATCTTTGTGAAGATCTTGTGCATCAGCAGTGATTTCATGCCCTGTTGCAATCGCTGCTTTGAACAAATCTTGCGCCGCGTCTTCTGCAAAGTAGGTACCGTTTGAGACGTGAACGGGGCCGTCGTGTCCGTGTAGCGATTGGTCGATATCTGGATCAGTGAGGTGGTATGTTTCGAGCTGATCAAATTAGTCCATGTGGTCGAAAACATGATGACAGTAATCTTACCCGCTTCATCAATGGCAAAAGGTCATTTGCACTCCATCCTTCGGTCTCCCAATCGTCAAAGTCGACTCCCTGGGCACGAGTGTACATCATGAAGTTGATGGAGCTTCCACCTCCTAGCATACCACCGCATGGTACGATAGCTTTGCGGCCATTGAGGGCTTCTTCCGAGTTGGCTTCATAGAACAAAGCCGTTTGAGATCCTGGAGCCAAGTGGATCAAGTACATGGCTGGGTTTACGACGGTTGGATCATTGTAGTTGTTTTTGCCTCCTTCTACGAGAAGGATAGAAAGTCCTGGGTCTGCTCTGGCTAGACGACCAGCTGCAACGCACGCTGCGGTGCCACCGCTGTTGTCTATCAGTATGCTGGTTCGAGATTTTGCTGATGTATACGTACCCTGCAAAGATGACATCGTACTCGCGGCCTTGAACGTGTGTTGTCATTGTCGATTTGGATTAAAAGATGTATGTCAGAGCAGGATGAAGTGGTCCAAAGGCCTATCGAGTGCATCGAGCGCACACGTCCCTGCATATAGCTTATAGGCATCTCCATGATTGTCCCTGACCCCTCTTTCGGAAGCGTTCTTTGGCAGAACAACCGAGGGACGGACATCGTTTGGTGTTTGGATGTGCACCAAATTTACAACGCTACGATGCGGGCACAAAGCCAGATGTGGAGCTAAGAAAGTAAGAATGTAGACACGTTCGGTGCAAAGGACCGAAAGAGCGTGCAAAAAACATCGTGGTGCTCCTTTCAGGTTGCAGGGCCAGAACCTTGATGGCTTTTTGGGCGCTCGTGCGGGGTTAGCCTTTGGGATTGCGGGGTTGGTATCGTACGTACCTTCCATCGTACCTTCTTAGTTGAGTGGCCGGATGACCTGCAAGACGTTATAAATTTGGTGGGCTAAGGTAGTCACTCCTGCTCAGCTGGAGTTCCTCGGATGCACTCTAAATCACAGCTCTTAAAGTATGGTTTCGTGGAAGATGGCTATCAAACAGGGAAGTGTATATCTGGCTGAGAACTTTCAAGAGATTGATTGTTCTGGTGTAAGTCGAGTATCGCAGGATTAGGAGCAGACTGTTAGGGTGAGTTGAATTGTGATGGTGGCGGTGAAAGACGTTTCCTGCCACCTCGTCCTGTCAACGGAACATGGCACATCCGAAGCCGCGACCATCTACAAACTTTCTTCTCTTGCATCGCATCAAGACAGACATCTCCAGTCCTTGCGGTCAGCTCCTGTGAATCGTGAAAGTTGTTGCATTGCAAAAGGTATAAAAACGTGTGCAGAGTAAAGATTACGCTCAAATCAAACTCCCACCAACAGCACCAGCAGCACCACCAACATCCTTGCTGGCACTCTGATCGCCAGTCTTGGGACTAGCAGTCCTCTGGACCCAGTTCTTGGCCTGGTTAGCTGCACTAGATGCTGAAGCGCCACCAGCCTTGAACTTCTCGCTCGCCCAATCCATCATGGATGCTTCATTCTTTTGTTGCACTTTGCCCTCCATCTCCTTGACTTCTGCTTCAGATGCACCTTCCTTGGTGTTGGCTTCATTGGCTTTGCGCTCTTGTTCCTCAGAAGCAGTGGCCTTTCTAAGTGCTTCCTCTTCCGCTTCAACAGCAGCGAGATCAACGTCTTCGAATCCGATCTTACGAAGGATGCGACCACAAAGGTAGCGATAAGCAGTATGGCTTCCAGCAATAAGGTCGGTGACGTCAACATTTTGAACGCCCGAGACAAACGAGACAGGCTCGAGACCTGCAACTCCATATTGAATGCTTGAGCTGCGGTAGAGGAATCCAAGGATGTAGTCAGAGGTTGAGTAGACGTTCACGACGCGGCCTGTGGTTACCGCACGGATAAGACGCCAGTCCGCTGCTGTTGAAGGGGTAGGGGCACCAAGTAGCACAACATTCTCGACAAGACCGAATGCTTTTCTGGCGGCAAGAGACTTCAGGCAGGTGAAAATCACACGAGCGCCGAGAGAGTAGCCAATCAAAGTTACAGGACGTTCGCCTTGAGCTCGGTTAATGAGAGCATCAGCAAGAACTTCTCCTGCTTTGTCGGCACGAGCTTTGGCTACGCTGAAAGGGTTATCGATGATTCTGCTGACTTTGAGCAGACCAAGAGGCCAGAGAGCTGCGGTCAGAGAAGCAAATACAGTGCGTTTGATGATTTCACTCTTTGCGTATCCCCATGCTGCCGAACGAATCATTGTAGTCAAAGAGTTTCCGAGATTGAGTAGGGCCTGTAGTTCGAAACGGAGGGCGAAAGCTTCCATCTCAGGTCCAATGACTTTCCACGGTTCAACAACCTCATCTTTCTCTGTAAGCCAGCCAGAGATACCGATAGCGACACGGAGACGGCGGTATTCTTTGTCGATCTTGCGAGGCTTGTGATAGGTACGAACAGGGACGAAGGAGAAGTCCTCGACCTCTTTGGCATATTGGTCCATCATCTGGCCAGTCATTCGGCCTCCATACGCACCGAAGAGTCCACCAACAATGACAGAGCTGCTAGCGAGAGTACCGAGATAGCCGGCTGCAGCAGTTGCTCCAAGACCTGAAAACAGTCAGAAGAAGGGTTCCTGAATACGATGAGTCCAACTTACCGAGACCGCCCATGACAGATCCAATACCAGCGGCAACCAGGGGTGCCGCCAGACCACCAGTGACACCAATGAGAGCAGCACCAGCCACAGAAGCCAGACCAACCTTCCACTTCCTCGAACTCTGGTTGTCATCTGCCTTTTTCTTGGTTTCATCATCCGCCTTCATCTCAGCAGCAGATAAGAGACCACGGGCAATCTTGCTTTCATCATCAGCTAGGAAGCCTATGGACAGATTCAAGCTGCTGGTGAGATGTAGGAGAAGTACACGTGAGTGAGCGGAGTAATGTTCCAGACTCAGCAACAGCAGCAAGACTGAATGCAAAATCAAAGCTCTGTGCTGTTCTTCCAGCTTGGCCAGAGGGGTTTCCGTAGGTGGACATAGCTCCTGCAATGCCCTGCTCACACCTTCATCGTACTTGGACGGCTCGGGAGCCTTCTTCGAGGGTACTCGAGGTGTCTGTGCATGTGCTTCCTTCTTCTGAGACACGGCTTCTTCGCGCTGATTGACTACCTCGCCAATGCGAAGCAAGACAGCCTCACGCCAGTCATCGAAGTGGTGTAGTGCTGCCTTCTGCAATTCTTGCATTTTGGGTCCACTGAGTTCCTTTTCTCTTGCAGCCTGCTCTTTCTTCGCCTTCTCTTCTGCTTGTTTCTTCTCTTCCTCGGTCTTCTCGGTCGATTCTGGTGCGGCGGATGTCGAGTCGTCGGTTTCAGCGGCTTGTTCTGCCTTCCCGTCCATCTTGAGTTCGGACATCATATCCTCGATCTTTCCCGTCTGGTTCGGGTCGAAGGTGTCGGTAATGCCCTTTCTCATCGTCTCGGTACAATTGGCGACCAGCAAGGTGAGATCGCTGCGTGCTTGCGGCGTGGGCAGCACTGATGTGAGGGATTGCTCTTCTTCATGTTGCTGTTGTTGCTCGCCGCCGCCTGAGTTCCACGGTAACTTTGAGAACATACTCATGTTGACGTTATTTACAGATCTAGAGCATCTGGAGAGAGGAGAGAAAGGTTAATTAAATCGTGAAGATCTGGGGAGGGGAGAGCAGGAGAGGTGGAGTTGTTGCTTTTCTTGGAAATGACGTAGGTTTCACATGCGACTCGTCATGGCTGGATTGTTGAGTCTATCACCCTGGTCTCATTTTGAGAGGCGATGATTGAGGAACAAATAAAGAATAAGATATATATTGAAAGTGTATCTGTATATTCATTGAAAGTTGGCGGTCACTGGTTGGACTTCAGTAGTGGCAATGAGCAAAGCAGGTTGAGCTGAGATTTAAATTGAGAACCAGAAATTAGATGACAAAATTTGGAGACATTCCTCCATCTTGCACCGCGGGGGCATCGTAGTATCGTAAAGATCAATGTAAAGTGATCATGAATGTCGTGAATCGTGGAAATCGTGTCGAAAGGAGAGAAATCAGCAAAAGAGCTCGCGTTCGAGACTTGAAACAGATGGGCTTGTTGTTGAAACGTCCATCCGAAATATGAGTAAAGAAGCAAAAAAGACAACGCATTGTAAGATCGCAAGAAAGATGAAAAGCAAGAGCATAACGTCGTGAAGGTCTTGAGCGTTGTGTTGAGAGCGCAGTATAAAGCATGAAAATTCGTGAAAAGGGTTGGGGCATGACGGTCGTAAGCTCAGAGCACGAGCTGAGTTATCGTGAACGTCGTTCTGAGAGGAGGCAAGTGCTTGAAGATCGGGGAGAGGAATTTGCAGAGCTGATAATGAGTTGGGTTGTTGGCGAAGTCGGTCGAGATGAAACTGCTGGCAATAACAGATTGGGCAAGGTGTGAGTGGGACCGTATGTATGTCGACTTTGAAGATGGATCGATGATCGCATGAAACGGCATGCGACCGTCCACTCTTGTCAGAAATACACATTTTGAGGATCGAGAGCTGCGAAGAGACCGTGACCAAGCAGACGCAAAGCTTTCTCACCCTTGTAAGGGTCTTCGTTGTAGGTGTCTTTGTCTTCAGCATCGCCATTCTCCTTGTTGATTGGGGTGGGGGGAAGACCTACCTGGAGATCTTCATCGTTAGGGAGACCAATCTCCCAATCGTAAGTGAAAATTTCCTCCTCGGTAGGAACTTCATTCTCCAGGATTGCATCAAGCTTGTGAGGCTTCAAGAAAGGTTTGACACTCCAATTGACGGTTTGATTGCAAGGATTGCGTGGGACTGGGAGGAAACGACGGTGGATGTTGGTACTTGCGATTCTGTCGGTCCCTTCAAACTTGAGCTCCTGAACGCTGGGGAAGAGAGCGGTTGATGATGTGGTAAAGGCGTTTGACGGATACACAAAGTACTTGTTCTGGTCCGGTTCATTCTGCCAGATAGTGGGCATGCAGAGAACTGGACTGCAGGTGGTCTGTAAGAATTTGCCTTCGAGAGAGGCTGAGTCCTGGTACTGGTAATTCTCGTCGAAGATCTCAAGCAGTACAGGAGCGAAGATCTTTCCACCAAAAGGTTTGACAGGAATGTTGACTTTCTCTGATCTTTCAAGGTACATCAACTTCTCTTTGAGCATCTTTGTTTCGTGCTGCTGGAAGTTGAAGTGCTCTGTAAAGAATGGAGATGCAGGGCAGATGTACTTTCTGGCCTTTAACTTGCGTTGTCCATCCTCTCTAGCCTTGACACGAGGTGCCTTCCACTTCTTGGTAGACGAATGCATGTTGGATGTCGATGTCGAAGAAAGAAAAGACGTAAAGGGCGACTGAATTATATCAGAGATTGATGAGGCAGCAACTCCAGTCGACAAGGCAGCGATAGTCCGGTGGGTGTGGTCGCGATCCTCAAACTTCGCTTCGCTTGCTTGTCGAATGTTCGTTCACTCGTCGTCTGTTCGTTGATGTGTTGACAAGGTTCTTGTTATGAGTCGAGGTAGCAATCCCAGACTTCGCTTCGCTCGCTCGTCGATGGTTCGTTCACTGATCGTCTGTTCGTTGATGTGTTGATAGGGTTCTTGGTCTCGGTCGAGGTAGCAATCCCAGACTTCGCTTCGCTCGCTCGTCGATGATTCGTTCACTCGTCGTCTATTCGTTAATGTGTTGACAGAGAGCACGAGATGTGGTCCTAGGCATGGATTGAGGCAACAGTTCTAGACTTCGCTTCGCTTGCTTGTTAACTGTTCGTTCACTCTTCGACTATTCGTTGGTATGGATGAATGAGCGATTTCCCTTTTCACGGGGTAAAAAGAGCCTCGGTCGACAAGACAGTTGCCTAGGCTTCGCTCCGTTCACTCGTCGACACGTCGTCGATTGACGGAAGGAAGGCACGAGACGTGACTTTTGGTGTGTACTAAGGTAGCGATTCCCTCATTCACGGGGTAGAAAGAGCTTCGGTCGACAAAGTAGATGCCCAGGCTTCGCTCCGTTTACTCGTCGACACGGCGTCGGTTGACGGAAGGAAGGCACGAGATGTGACTTTTGTTGTGTATTGAGGTAGAGATTCCCCTATTCACGAGATCGAATGTCTCCTGTCGATAAGGCAGGCAGGCAGCGATCTCTAGGCTCCGCTTTGGCTCACGCATCGATACGTGGTCGATCCACGGAGGGAAGGCACGAGACGTGGATTTCGGTGTGCATCGAGGCAGTGATTGCCCTTCTCACGGGATAAAGGATCTCCGGTCGACCCAAGGCTCAGCTTCTCGTGGACTACTTGTCGTTGTTGGTCGAAGGCACGAGACGTTCTAATGGTGCATATCGAGGCAGCGATTCCCCTGTTCGCGGGGTAAGACGTCTCCGGTCGACAAAGCAGCGATTGCCAGGCTCTGCTTCGCTCATTCGACGACTGCTCGTTGGTGTGTATGAATTGGGGACACGAGGGACTGATCTCTCTGTGTACGCGGGATTTTGATGTAGAAGAAGCCCCTGATTCGAGCGAAGTCTCCTCTCAATGGCAAACTTGATCAGAGGTAGTTCAATTGTGCATTTTTATGGTATCTCAAGGAGGTGGTGGAGGGGGCATGAGATGTCTGGAACAGTTGAGAATGATAAGCTCTCAAGACTTACCGCAATTCTCTCGGGTATACTCGTGCGATTTGATGAAGCTCGAATGGTGTCACGGTGTCCATACATCAAAATGCATAATGTTTTTACAAATAGTCTCTGCTTCCAGAGGAACTCATAGACGAAGAGCTTTCAGTGGAAAAACAGCTCCGTTCGAAATCATTGTGCATTTTGACGGGTGGTTCGCGCATCAAGCAGGCTGCGGGAGATTACCTTGAACTGTGTTCAGACAGAAGGAGAGAAAGCAAGGAAGCAGTCGAAGTCGGTCGGACATCCGAGAGCTTATATGGCTCGTGCTCAAATGTGGCGTCCAAGAAATGTGCCCAGCCACAATTTGCATGTGGCTCTACGTCAGCAAGTATTTCGATAAAGCGCCAGCGAGGCGCTGATGTTTTTCCACTCGGGCTTCTCGTCTCAAAACTCGCCGTCGCGCGAGGACGAGAAGTCTCCCAGAGCGAGATACGGAATCGCTCTGCTAACGACAACTGGTCAACATGTTTTGTCCACTCAGCATGCCTTGGTGTACTGAAATGGACAGAACATGAGGGCTTTGGGTTGGGCGGTTCTTTGTTCGCGCATGCGCGTTGCTCTAACCGCCCAATCAAAGACCCGACTTGCAGCTATACGAATTCGTCAACTTTTCTTTCCAGGGCGCTAAAAGAAACAGCGCTCTGGCAAGATGCAACTCCTATATCCCAGAATAGAGACTGGATTGAGTGGATGTCGTGTGAAACTGCTGCTGACTTGAAGCATTGCTACAAGTCTCAGACAGCAAGGTCTGCGGCCGCACGACTGGGTCGCGACCGACAACCAGGTAAGTCAATGCATGTGCTTCTTTGTTTCCATTCAAAAACAGCCATTGTCTTTATTCTGTCACGCTCCGCAATCGTTTTCGCTATTGTCCTCCACTCCATTACCCCTTCACTTCTGCCGACAATCACTATTGATTGTATTGTACATACAAATCCACCCCATCAACCGAGACTTGGATCACAGCGCTGCATTATCCCGTGCCTGCAACCAAACACTAACATTTATCCTGCTGGTCAGATATTCACACTTCACTCCCTCAACCATGTCCTCCGCAGAGAACCAACAGCATGCTTTTCCGGCTGCGCCTCCTTCTCTATCCGCTGGCGACCATGAGATGCGAAACTACTACGCTACGCAAGATGTACCACGACCGTCCTCCGATCAAACATCATACCTAACACCATACCTTGGTCTTCGAGCTAGGCTCTCGCAGGTTTGGATCAACCGCTGGACTATCCTAATCCTTCTCGTCCTGATACGGGCACTACTCGCCATCGGAAGTGTGAATACGAACTTGACTTCCGCAAAAAGAGAAGCACTCTCTGCTTGTACTGGCGTTGAAAATGTCGGAAGCGCCATGGCGAGCATGCCTTATTACATGTCATCTGGCGTCAACGAACTCACCGCATCAGGAATCGAGAAGGCCATTAACGGGTTGATGTCCATGCTACTACTCAGCATCACCGTGCTTGAGGAGGTTTTTGTATTCTACATCAATCTTCTCACCTCTACCTACGTCTGTCTTTTCACCTTCGCCATCGGTGGTAGCTTACATGTTGCCATTGATGTTGCTGAAGACGTTGGAGACTTTTTGAACTCCACCGCCAAAAGTGTAGGTACCGAGCTCGGCGATGCTATGGAAGACTTCCAAAAAGCCATGAACAAATTCACTGGCGCGATTGAAGACGTCGGCAGTTTTTTCACTGGAAAGAATGTTGACGTTCCTGAGATCAACCTGAACTCATCAATCGCCAAACTCGACACATTTCAACTTCCTTCCGGATATGACAAAGGGTTGGACAAAATGAACGATTCCATTCCGACATTTGCTGAAGTGCATAACGCGACAAACAAAGCTCTACGCTTCCCCTTCGAGGAAGTCAAACAACTGCTCAACGAGTCGATGGGCAGATACACCATGAATCGATCAATGTTTCATGTACCGCCCAAGGAAAAACTCACGTTCTGCTCCGACGACGATGGCATCAACGGTTTCTTTGATGACCTCGCGGATGTCATTACGCTCGCCAAGAAGATTTTCCTCTCTGTACTCATCATTGCAGCAATCCTCGCCTGTGTCCCCATGGCCTATCGAGAGATTCGTCGTTGGCGTTTGCAAGAAGAAAGAGCAAGAGCTATCAAGCATATCAACGATCCCATGGACGCTGTCTACATTGTCTCACGTCCATACACGGCCGATTTTGGTGTCAAAGTTTCGAATAACTTTTCATCAACCCGTGCGCGGACACTCGTGAGGTGGACAGTCGCCTATGCGACTACAGTACCTGCTCTTTTTGTTCTTTGTCTTGCAATTGCCGGACTTCTTGGTTGTCTCTGTCAGTTCATACTGCTTCAGGCAATCAGAAAAGAAGTTCCCGAGCTCACCCAGAAAGTGGATGCCTTTGCTGATAAAGTGGAATGGTCTCTGAACAATGCTTCATTAGCATGGGCCGTCGATACCAACCACGTTATCAACACGACAAATACCAAAATTAATGAAGACATCTTCGGCTGGGTCAACACCACAACTGGGGCAGTCAACAACACTCTCAACATCTTCGTTGACGGGATGAATGATGCGATCAATGACACCTTTGGTGGCACGATCCTCGAAGATCCCGTCAAAGAAGTTGTGAACTGCTTGATCACCCTCAAGATTCAGGGCATTCAAAGTGCACTGACTTGGGTCAGTGATCATGCTCATGTTGACTTCCCGATGGTCAGAAACGACACTTTCTCTCTCGGAACCATGGACAAAGTCAATGATACTTCCTCTGGCAACAGTTCAATGTTGGCAGAAGGAGATAGTCTTGACGCAGGCGACGCAATCTCCAGAGCTATCTTGTTTGTCGTTCGTGCACTGGAAAAGGCTGTGAGGCAAGAAGCTATCATCTCAACCTGTATGCTGCTCATTTGGGTACTGATTGTGCTGATCGGACTCATCAGAGCTGGTTACATGTTAGCTCATGCTGACAACGAACCAGCCCCAGCCGATCACTATCCCAATGAGCTCAAATCAATGCCGCCGCAGAGCTTCTCTGCGACACACGCTTCACGCAGCAGCTTTTCTCGCAGAAATTCGTCGATCTCTTCACGAGTGCCCACATACGAACAAGCCACCAGTGCCACAACTGTCGATACAAGCGACAACTCAGCAAATCGCCTTAATGGCCAATCCTACACCCTCTCGCCTCGCAAATTCCAACTTTCCGATTATCCAGGCGTCACTTCCCCAATCTTGAGCTCCGGCTTCAGCCCTAGCGAAAAGGTTGGTTTCGTTGGCGCCCAGAATGTGGAAGCTGCTACGCGTCGACCTACACACATTCGTGCCAGCAGCCATGGCAATTTTGTCGAAGGCACATCTCCCGTCGACAAGACTCCCACCAGTCCGCAAAGGAGTAATACTCATTTGCAACCACAAGACCCATTCGCCGATCATGCCCGGTGATAGCTTGCTATCGGCCCACACATGACCTTTTGAACTCCGTTGGCCGCGTGAATTCTTCTGAGTCACCCGTAGGCTACGGGTTTTGATCGACACCTGCATATAGGGAGACTTTGAATATGCTCAGACCTGGCTTGGTGTTCCAGAGTCCCATTCTTTCCCTTCCTCCCGAGTTGATGCTGCGCTTACTTTCGGATTTCGGTCCACCGACCAGTCGCCGCTCCTCCGCAGGAAGGAAGAAGCGTGATGATCAGTTTTCGGACTGATCGGTGCACGTTACAAACTGATGTTAAACAAGAGAAAAAAGATACTTGCTTTTTTATTGATCGGGGTCGCTACTGCGTCGTGCTCTCTCTTGATGTATGTCTCGAGCTGCAGCTTTGGCGCGCTCGACTTTTGCGTTGTCGAAATTCCTCATATCCGTCTTTTTCCGGTAGTGCTTTTTGTTCACTCCTCCCATGCCTCGCCCTCCCTTTTGTATAGGTTGCCTCGCCCGCCCTTTCATCTGGCAGATATGAGCTGTAGGCTGGTTTTGAGAAGGAAAGACATTTCAAGGATTGAGTCGTAGTTTCGACATTGGTAATGTTCCGGTACTCGATGCCCCATCCCTCCCGCCCCTCTACCCGACGATTCCAAACAACCGCTGCCCTCTCAGATACCGCTGTGTGGGTATGCTTTCTCGCTTCTCTCTTCGTTCTGCGACATGCCGTCTCCTCGCTTGCGCAACCGTCTCGATCTGTCTTTTTGTCCTCGTCTTGCCGTCACGGCCTTTGCGCTTCGGAGCTCGTTTTTGCCCGTCGTGTGGCCTTTTGCCCAGACCGCCAAAATTCGAGATGGAGTGTAAACCCCAACGACGCCAAACACGAGATGCCTGAATTACCTTTTCTACACACCGCGTAACCGAGGAGTCCATCTCCCAGAAAAAAGAGAGAACCCAGATCAATTCGCTCGCCACTTCGAAGCACTGTGTTGTGTGCAGCAACTCATTGGAAACCGGGATTACGGACCGGACATATGGTGGTATGGCGCTCATTCGCCTGCTCCAGACACTCCCGCGAATACCCCTTAGACCGAATTACTTTGTGGGAAAAACGATGGAGGACTGGAGACAGTTTGCTGACTGATAACGAGCGTTGATGAATCACTTGCCCCCTTTTTGGGCAGTGATATCATCTTAATATATTATGGCTTGAGTGCGGCTGTTTTGTAAAAGCACTATCCTTGTCCTCCGGATATTGGGTTGGTTTTCATAAGACGCTTGCATTGTTGTTTTACCACAGTGCAACCGCCTCTGCGGCTATTCTTTTGGCGTTATATGGATGTTGTTTTTGTTTTTTTCTTGTTACAAAGAGGAGGTTTGGCGAATTCAAAGTGGTTGCAAAGTTTTGGGTTTTTGCAAACCAAAGCCCTGGGATTTTCAGTTGTTTGGGGAGGGGAGCAAGAATTGCTGTTACTCGAGCATGGTCAAGAAATTTTTTTTCACCTCTCCTCCCTTTCTTTTGTGCCTCCCTTATGTAGATAATTTAATGCCACATTTGACACTGAGAAGATGATGATGATTTCCGAGAACAAATGATGGTCGTATTGGTGACTGCCATTGACTATCCTCACTCGTAGTCTCAAAACTGACAAAATATGAAGAATATGCAAAATGTACTTTTGGGATGGATGATTCGTTATTACTTTCATTTGCAAGAGTGCTTGTCTTTTGCAACTTCCCATGACTGCGCGTAGAATATAATGCTGTCTCGCATGGACACTCCAATCCTGGTAACATTGAACTGAGAATGCTGAAAAAGTAGGATACCATGATGCTCTCAAATGGCGGTTCCTCTCTCGAAACTGTCTCTGATCTCCGAGGTGTACTTGTTGTAGAATCTCGCCAACTTTTGGTTAAACTGTATGATTTGTTAGCGATTATCCAGCACTCTGTTGATTTCAGGGGCGGACATACCTGTTTGTTCTTGTCGTTGATGTATGTGACATCGCCGTCCTCCTCCTTCCCACTCCTCTCCTTCCTCTTCTTGAGTCTGACCTCCTCGGCCTTCTGAATCTCTCCCACCAACTTGTCGATCTTCTCTTTTGACGGTTTGTTCCCCACAAACTCCGTACTGTCCTTGGTGCTGTAGAAACTGCCATCCTTGTCCACAGCAATCAACTCCCCATCCTCCGTCTCCACAATTTCCAAACCTCCAGACGCAGCAGCCCTCTCCACAGCCGCCATCTTCTCAGCCTCATAATTGGCCGTATCCGGCGCCATCTCCCTGACCTGCCTCTTGTATATCTTATTCGCATCCTGGCTGAAATCTTGAAAGGCCACATTATCCCTATGCGCCTTCTTTTTGGCCAGCTTTTTATCCCACGCCGCCGATTCCTCGGCCGTCCAATCCCAAGCGCGCTTGCGATCCCAGTCATCTCCATCTTCTAGCGTTTGTGCATGAAGAAGTTTTTCGGATGCGCGCTCTTTGCGGCGGGACAGGGATGCTAGAGCGGCCGGGTCGTGGGAGGCGCGGGAGACTTCTTGGGTAGTGGCTTTGCGGTTGTCGTCGCGGGAGGATTTGTTTCTGTTGCGGAGGGCGGCGAAGCGGGCGAGGCGGTCGGCTTGGGATGTGGTTGTTGTTGATGTGGTTGAGTCTGCTACCGAGGCCGGTGTGGTTGCTTCGCTCATGGTTGGCGCATCGGCAGTAGTTGTCGCATCTTCGGTTGTGGTTTCGGTGAAGCGGCGCTTGGACGATTCGGCGAGAGTGTCATCTTCTGAAGGAGAAGGCTTGCGTTTTAACGTGGATGTCATGGTTGCTGTGGTATGTGGTTGTTGATATGAGTAGAACACAAAGGAAGGAGTAACGAAGGTTTGTGGTCGCGACTTCGCGATTGAAGTTGTGGAGATGCAGAACTTCGTCATCGATTGAAGTCAGGCAACCCTGACATGTGATATTCGACTTCTCTCCGATCATTCTCTTTATAGACGCAGGGAATGAAGATGTTGATCGATAATTCCTGGTTGCTTGGGATGGAAAATTGTCAGAGTCTCTTTGTCAATCTTCATGTCAAGGTGGAAGATATTGGTCACTCCCAGCCTGCCAACTAAGCCGTCAAGCAACCATCAAAAAGGCATGATGAAATTAATGTCAACACGACTGACCAAAGAGAGCACAACAGGCGGTGACAAAGAAAAAAAAGATGTTGGTGAAGGAAACTTCAATCTCGAATTCAAAAATCGTACAAATACTACCCTTTTTTTGCAAAGGGACGTTCCCCCTTAAGCCGCACCCTTATGAATCTACGCCAGAAAAAACACCTGCTGCCCCGTGAACCTCAAAAACTTTATCGTCGTTAATAACCCACACGCTTATATGCTCAGACGTCGCAACTGCATCATGAAATGAAACCGGTGCTGGTGCCTTGTTCTCTCAACACACTGGCACTGCGACCGGCATCCCAGAACAGATCCACTGCCTCGTTGACATCTTGTGCTGTGACGATGTTGTTGTCGGAGCCTCTGCATCGCGAGAGAATGGCCGAGGGCGCGAGGAGTTGGATGGCGTAGCGTAGACTTACGCGTACGCCGTGCTTGGTCAGGAGATCCAGAGATTCGTCTGCGAGCTGGGTGGTCTGGACAAGTCCTTGAGCGGCGCCAGGTTTGTCGGCTTGCAGGGATGGCGGTGCGGCACTGCTGTATTCGAGACGGGCGCGGGTTGCGACAATGCTGCGAATCTCGTTGGCGGAGTAGGGGTGGGTAGGAATGATCAAGAGGCGGTTGAGAAGATCTGGGGGAATGCCGTGGGCTGAGACGAGGTTGTCTGTTCCACGAATGGTGGTTGAGCCACGGTTGGAGGCGAGGATGACGATGGGAGAAATTGAGGATTCGAGGGCGCGGTTGAGGTAGGTGAAACATTCCAGGTCGAGCATGTGTACTTCGTCGATGAACAGCACACCGGGCACGAGTTCTGCGACACCTTGATCGATGTACTTGTTGACGACCTTGTTGATCTCGGCGCGCAGCTTGTCGGTGATTTCGGTCTTGCGAGGCTTCATCAATTGACCCATCATGCTCATGACATCCTGACCACCTTGAGGGCGAGCGTTGGCGATGTCCAGATCGTGAAGGGTGACATCCTGGACGACTTGCTTCTTCTTGTGCACCTCACCCTTGGGCACTGGGACGTATTCCTCGGCTTCCAGATCGAACTCGGTTGCAAAGGCATCACTGCGACCGACACGCTTGACGGCACCAGTGTTGGCTTCAATGTAGATGACATCTCCGACGCGGACGCGTTCCTTTTGGATAGCCTCGTAGATGCTGGGATCCAGACGTAGCTTCTTGGTACCACGGGCAGAGCGGAGGGTGATGACCAAGTGTGAGATAGTACGACCGTAGCCACCGAGCGGGTTCTCGGCCTCCTCAGGAGTCAACTCTGTGACCTCGCCCTCGTAAACCTCTTTTGTCTCGTGTACGCGCAGACCAATGGCGCGGCGGAAGTTCTCCATCAAGGCTTCCGTCTTCTTGACCTCTGTGCTGTAGACCTCACTGGCGACGATGGGGCAGAAGGGCACCTTTGTTCCAAGCTCTTGTGATACGGCCAATGCGAGGGCAGTCTTTCCGGTTCCAGGACCTCCGGCGAGAAGGACAGCACGACCAGCCATCTTCTTTGCTCTGATCAAGTCGACGACGACGCCTGCAGCCTGTCATGGTATGTCAGTACTGCGGTCGCGTGAAGATTGGACAGGACCAACCTCTCTGGCAGCGACTTGGCCGATAAAGCCCTGAGCGTTCGTATCTGCGCGGCCATCTGAGCGCAAGCCCAAGCCTTTGATGTGCGAGTGTGCAGCGGTGCGGTTTTCGCGCGAGTTGGCCTTGACCTGGGCGATTTGAACGGGCTTCATGCCGCCCGATGTGGTCGCGAGAGCTCCTCCGTTAGCGACAGACATGATGCAAGATGATTAGATGGAAAGTGGTTGGATTGGATAGCTGTTTCGAGATGGTGCAGCAACGACAAGATGGAGCCAAAGGTATCGGCAAATTCTCGGTTGCGGACAGAAAGTGTCCATGGTCTAGAGAGACTTGAACATGCCGACCAGGTCAATCCAAGATTCCCATATATCACACATAACACTCGCCCATCATGGTGTCATTACTTCAGCGCATGCGCAAGCTGCAAACTGTGAGTTTCGCAATTGCCTACACGTACCACTCGTACTGACAACCTCCGCAGAAGGTACTTCTCTCTCAGCACCGTCCGCCGCCAACAACCCAACCCATTGACCTCATCCCTCCTAGCTCCTCTCCATCCGCCTCGGTCCCGGTGCAGCAGTACTCCCCAAGGAAGTCTCCCGCATCCACATGCGCTTCGCCCCCAAAATCGACGGCGGCCACATGGGCCCAAAAAAGTTCTGGCGCCACGAACTCGTCCGCCTGAAATTCCACAACCCTGCCATTCCCATGACCCTCGACCGCACCGCGCCCCAGACCGATCCCGCTCTGATGACTATCTTCTTCGCCGACCCGGAAGCATCGCCTACAAGTGGTGCTGCACCCACAACCAGCACAAGTGGTGACAAGGAACCCAGCAACTATGCGCCCAGCTCAAGGACGGAAACGATTGACATGACGGGCCGCCTGCCAGAGAACATTCTGGCCGACTTGATGAACCTTACGAATGCGAGACAGATCGAGGCTACAAAGGAAGAGTTGGACACACTGCGTTCGCTCGAGGAGCAACGGATCCGCAGTGAGAGAGATAGCAAGCTCAGTTTGGAAGTCAGAGAAAAGAAGAAGAGAGAGGAGGCTTTGTTGGCCCAGGCAAGAGGTGACATGGCTTCTGCTGTCTAGACTTGGAGAGCTCGATTCGTGTAAAATTATATTCTGGGAGGGGAAGCCGCATTTTCGCATGGCGTTTGGATGCTGGGTTGTTCAAAATCACTGGGCCTGTACAAAAAGGTATATGCCATTACAACTACCTTTCTATGATTCTTCTAAAAAGACGCATGTAAAGTCACTGCGAAACCGAGAGAAGAGAGAGAGAGAGGCATGTGAGTCTGGAAAGCGATTGATTGCTGTAATAATGCGGTATAACTCATGCATGGTCTATGCAGTGGCCATACCATTCCACCAAGCAAGACATCCCAGCACAAAGACAATGACCATGGCATCAGCAACAACCGTCTGCCAGATGACAGCATATCTGCCAGCCATGCTGATGTAGTTTGACCACGGCTGTGGCACCAAACCCGAGTTTGCAATTGTAGCCAGCCATCCACTTCCCTGCAACCTTCCCTTCTCCATAAAGTATCTGCTAGACTGCAGCACCACTTCGGCAGTCGCAAACATGTAGAACAGTCTAGGACCAAAGTCTGATCCTTCGAGGGAGTTTGAGCGTGACAGCTTGCTACCGTTGAAGGTGCCGCTGGCTGCGATGTAAAGGCCGAGCGCGAGGGCGAAGACGGCGTGGACAATGCGCCAGAGGTATGTGGTGCCCGTGGGTGCCGAGGCTTGCTGTTGGGTCGCGCGTTGTCCTTGCATCATGGCCTTGAGCATGGGGGGTAGATCATCCATGGCCGAGTCTGGCATGCCGCCTGCTGCAGATGCGTCTCCGCTGAGCAATGACTGCATCATCTTGAGCATGGGGTCCTCATCTTGCTGGCCTGGTCGCTGGAATGGTGACTGCTGCTGTTGCTGTTGATAGCGAGCGAGTTGGCTTTGTTCCGAGGCAGTGGGCGTCCAGTAGTGCTCGGAGATGTCGACCTCATCTGGATCCTCGATGGATGCATGTTGTGGTGTCATGGGCGAAGTTGCTTGTGCGGGCTTGGTGGGAGTTTGAACCATGGATGCTGTGATGCTCGTCAGATCTTACCGACTTCACTGCTATGATGCTATGCAACATACGCTCTTCAGGTGCCGGAGCAGGTCTTCCACTCAGTTGAGTAATTCGCGCCAGTCTGTCCGATCCCTCGGTCTGGATCTTTGCATTGCGCTTTTCGCGGCGCAGACGAGCTGCACGCTGTGCTGGTGATTCTGTATCAACGTCTGCCATGTTTTGCTGTTGTCCCTAGTGTCGAAACCTTTGTGAGACAAGCAAACGGAAAGCTGGTCGCATGGCTTGGAAATCTAGAAGCTCGAGGAACGTCGTCATGGCGGAACTTGCCGCTCTATACCATTCTCTCGACAATGCCTTCCTCTTTCATCCTGATACCAACTCATCACAGCTCTTTGTTTGACATAAGTCTACTATCGCGGTGCTATTTATGCGTCGCTGCACCTGAAATATCGAGTTCGTCGAGTCCGATGTAACATCAAAGTCTAGCTGACCTTGTCTCATGTGCCACTACATGTGTCTTGAATGCTTTGTTTCCGTACTGTCTGTCTCGAGATCCTCTCTCAAAGATCGTTGCATCACAGTTGTTTCGGTACCATGACTCGGCATAACAAACAGGGAAACAAGGGAAAGGGCAATGTTCCGAAGAAACCCGCTCTTACCCATTTCCTCTGCATTCCACTCGTAAACTCTATCTCTAAACCCCAGCTCGAAGCTAGTGTCAGCAAGTTCAAGGAAGTTGTGTGTAGACCTGCTTTAGATGAGTCCGTAGAGGACAAAGCCTCAGCAAAGGCGAACGACGATCCCTCTATCGCCGCGACCGAAAGCCTTAGCAAGGATGCTACAGCTCCTGGAGACAAATCTGGCGAGGAAATCGATGAGATGTCAGCAGCAGCACTACAAGGGCCTCTCATACCCGAGAAGGCAGTCAGACCGATAGGCTCGCTACATCTGACTCTCGGAGTTATGAGTCTGGACGAAGAGAAACTAGTGCAAGCTCAGGACCTCCTTCAATCCTTGGATCTGAACAAATTGCTTCGCGAAGCATCAACACCAACGACAAAATTGGGCGATGCGACGGTACCAGCAAAAGAAGTAGCTGCATCAGATCTGGCACAACAGTCCTTCAAGACCGACCCTCTGACCATATCTCTCGAGTCTCTGGAACCGATGCAATCACCACGAAAAACAAGCATCCTCTACGTCAAGCCTCAAGACCCAACAAATCGCCTGACACCTCTATCCCAAGCTCTACGGACAGCCTTCATAGAAGCAGGACTGCTGGTCCCCGACACAAGACCACTAAAACTACATGCCACAATCGTCAATACAATCTACGTCAAAGGCCGAAAGAGAAAAGGCAAAAGCAAGAAAGAGGGCGAGAAGACTGCAAATGCTTCACCGGAACATATAAAGGACGACAAAACGATCCAAGAGACAACTCAACCTTCTTCAGACACCCAGCCATCATCCTCGACCTCCTCTCAACCACTGACAGCAAATACCCCATCCTCGGGCCACGGTCCCTCAGCAACTTCATCGCTATATCTAGACGCCACCAATCTTCTCCCTCGTTATGCGAATCACGTCTGGGCTTCTGATATCCCAATCTCCCGCATCGCTATTTGTGAGATGGGGGTCAAGAAACATGTTTCTGCTGACGGGAAAGTCGAAGAAGCATACAAGGAAGTGGCGGTCAGGGAGATTTGACGTACAATACCTCGACAATGTTCATTCCTAGTCTGCTAGTCGCTGATTGAGATCACCTCTTGAAGGCATTGGAGGAGGGGTAGTGTAGTGATGGAGTAATGATGCGAAGTCTGGAGGCATTTTATAACATTGAAGAAATATTGAGTTAGAGGTTAGAGACAGAAGAGTTGAGAATGAGCACTCTTGGTTTATCTACATGCGGTCCTGAATTCGAACCATGCAAACACAAGACATATTTTGGCGGTGATTGTCCATTGAGAGCTTGTGAAAACATCACTATCGCTCGAAGTTTGTGGTTGGGCGGAAGTGCCTTGCATTGTGAATTCGTGATAGCTATTAATTCCACAGCAGGACAGAAGAAGAAGAGTTTCAAAAGCAGACTGATTGTAATATTCATGGGTATCGAGCGAGACGAGAAAAAAAGAAAAGAAACAAGCAAAGCGGATCATTAAACTAATCATTTCCCATCATAACTGTCCAACTACTCCTTCTTGGCTGCAGCGCGACGCATGTGAGGAGGAACAGCGTTCTTCTTGCGTTCGGCGCGCTCAGCAACCACCTCTGCGCTTTCCTCCTCCTGAGGCTTGGCGGTACACTTGAAAGTCTCGTTGGCAACCCAGTCCTTCTCTTTGAAGTCGGTCATGGGTGGAGCAGCTATGGCTTCAGCACGAGCAGCCAGGTTGAGAGCGGTCTGCTCAGCAGCTGCCTTGTTCCAGGCGTCAAGCTTCTGCTGTTGCTCGGCTTTGAGAATGATCGAAGGTGCTGCGCGAGGGGCGATGACGCTTCTAGTGGCGAAACCGGCACGAGGTGCGACATGGCGAGGTATGACATTGCGAGGTGCGACATTGCGAGGTCCAGCAGTGCGAGGAGCGATCTTTTGAGGGAAACGAGGGCGTTGGGTTTCCGGTTTGTGGTACGAAGAACCAGTGCCTCTCAAGTAGACGTTGATGCGAGAGGTCTTGTGATCGAGACCAGAGTCGAGCGTGCCCTTTGAAAGCTGGCGGATGAGATTGTGAATTTCTCTGCGTTGGTTGCGGTCGAGAGGAATGGATTGGATGAGAGAGAAGGTTGAAGTCTGGGTGGGATCCTTGATGTGGCGAGAGAGTGTTTCCTTGGCAGCGCCGTCGAACATAGAGAGAAGGCGTTCAGCAGGATCAGGACCCATAGTCATGAGAGTGGCGCCATGAGGGTTGTTGAGAGCGGAGAGCTTCTGAGCAAGAGAGGCAGATTTGACGAAGAGGCAGATCTGCTCAAGCTCCTGAGCGGACAAGAAGAGGATGGTGGGAGTGTATGAAGCCATGTCGACACTGAATTGGAATTGATGAACAAGTCGAAGTACAATTTTTGCAACGATTGCTCTTGAAATTGGGTTGCTGTAAGACTGAGTCGTGCTGTTGAACTTGCATGATATTAGTACATGGACGCGAGATGATGGCGATGATAAGTCATGGTACCAAGAGTGTGACAGAGTCTAAATGAACTGCGAAAAGGTAGAAGAAAGGTACAAGATGATGTATGGATGTTGGGTTGATGTACGGAGGACAAGACTTTTTTGGAGTTGAGGAAAGGAAAGAGAGAGAGAGGAGGGATGGAGGGAGAACTTATAGTTTCAGGACCAGTCGCCTGCTATTGTCGCATGTTATTGTCACAGTCTCTCAATAGCTTGTGAATAGCTTGTGAGAGTGAAGACGACTGACAATAGCATGGACAATACGAAGTGACCAAAAGTGAGAGGGATCTGAGCTTGTGAAAGTGAGGAAATGGGAAATGAGAGAAGAAAGCGATGAACTGAAAAGTGAGGAATAGAGAAGTGAATGAAAAAGTGAATGGTGACAAAGTTCGACTCACAGCAATCTCCTTGTTTAACCATCTAGAAGGGTCCCACCTGTCCATATCATCACCAAATAGAGATCTGTCGCGACCGGCAGCACTTCTTGTCAAACGAATGGTAGACTGAATTGACTGTCAGCTTAGGCCCAATGATGTACGCTATTTCGACTTACTCCCGCTGGAATGCGGCATCCTTGCGTCTCGACTGGCTCTTCAGCACACTGATTCAAGACAATCCCTTCAGTCGCCGTCAACCTGTCAGATTCACGCAGAACCGCGTTGAGGTACGGAAGTCGGGAGCTCAGGTCAAGCAAATGCTGAAGAGACAAGTCGTCTTCACTCAGACTTGATCCCGCCTCTGCTCTGACCTTGATTTGCGCATCAGGGTGGCATGCGAGGTATGTCATGGTTGTCTGAAGATAGACGACAATGGGGTCGGCTGTTCCCATCAAGAATGACAAGACGCTAAAGTAATGATAGTCGGGAGGACTGCAGTGGATTCCGAATTCGGTATGGAGAAACTCGGATTTTCGATTCAGGTGATCTTGCATAGCCTTTGTAGCCGTCTCAAGGTCGTTCCCATTGTCGTCTGTCATGTAGCGCCGGGCCATTGCAACCTTGGATAACGACAACCACTCTGTAATGCTGGCTCGGGGAACGAACCATGCTGTCATCTTAGCGACCACTGGATGGAAGCGGAAAAACGATCCGTCCCAGATGGACTCAACCCTGGACCTAGCAAGTATGTCGGCAAGTACAGCAGCGTCGGGGGAGTCCACGAATCCGTACTGGTCGCCAGTGATGATTGCACTCATCACATCCCAGCCGAAGCAAGTCAGCAACTTTGAGACTTGAAGGCCTTCTTTATCCATCGAAGCGGCCAACTTTTCAATCAGCCCTTCGATACAGGCATCAATGGCTGGCTCGTTGGCTGATGCTTGGCTCAGCACATGCTCATGATTACTGCAGTGCCTGAAGATGCGTATCAGAGCGATATGCGGACTGTAATGGTCACAAGGGTGGAGTTCGAACCGAGCATCTAGCTGAGAGCAATCTCTGGAAACCGAATAGGTATTGGGGGCGACGCGTACAACAGCTCCTAGGATACGAATTAGCACATCGATGAGCTATTGTAAGTCTCAAGTTTGGCTGAAAGGTGCGAGATTCACTGTCCAAGGGACTTACCATAGGTTTGATGAGCTTCGAGAACAGCTTGCTCATAGGTGCCTCTGACGAGATGCCAGGCGTTCCAGATAAAGGTGGATTTGGCGAGAAGCGGACCAGGGATGCGGACACAAAGATTGAGCACTTCACGGACACAGAGCAAGATTAAGAATTCGAGCATGAGAGACTGGATCAATAGATCGTGGTATGCTCTGAGATCTGTCAAGCTCGGCCCTTGACAGGCTTCCGCGACGGCTGCCACGGTGAGTAGAGTGTGGATGCCAGCTCTTGAAAAGAGCCAAAAGAGGCCGCACTTGGGCGAGGCACGAAGATTGTAGAAAGAGATTAGAAGCGCGAAGCTCGTGTACAGTATGGCGACGAGACGAAGAGAGCTGCGCAAGCCAATTGTAGAATGGCAGGGTGAAGGACAATGAGGCCAGCAGGGTGCTCTGAACGGAACGACGAGAAGCAGCCACATGAGGGCGCCTGGGTTGCAGCTGTCAACCATGTCGATGGTCTTTAGGATGTGCTTGAACTGTCAGTTGATGGATGTAAAGGTACAGGAGTGATGGAGTGGGGGTGTTGGTGAAATGGTCGGTGGAAGTGTTTGCACAGTTGCCTTCTTCGACAAACGAGTGGTGCAACGCACCTTCCCTCTCTGCTGGCTAGAATCGAACAGTCGAAGCAATCAAATTCTACCTACACGAGATGTTTATGATGAGCAAGAATTCAGAAGCTGCTACAGGTCAGAGTATCTCTTGCAGCAGGAAATAACAGTCGGTTGTCACTGGTCTCGTCGAGTACATATTGCGACCACATAGGACACTTCATACACACGATCTGCGGTTTTAGGACACTTCTGCCCCAGCACGAGGTAGTCCAAAAACTCTGACAACTGTCATGGTGCAGAGTTCGCACAAACCATAGAACACATCCCTTTGAAGCCCTGCTTCTGTTGGAAAACACACTTTTGATGCAGGATAAAGGTATGCTAGTCTCGTGCAGAAGGAGATCTCGAGACCACTAGATGACTCTAAACTTGTGGTTTACTATGACTTGTGCAAAGTACGACCAAGAGGCCATCGTAATGATGAGCAAGACTGAGTGGTGTTGTCGAGATCGGTTAAAGTCGGTTGTCACGCCTTTTTAACCATGCTAAGAGCGATAGGGCCGATACCGCGGCCAAGACCGGGAGAACCGTCATTGCCCCAGCTCTGTCTCCAGGATTCAGAACGACCATCGCTGGCGTGTTTAAGTTTTGGAGTCACGCTGTCTTCTTTTTTCCATCTATTGTCATTACATTCTCTTCTTCATACCCAATATGCTGTCAGGATCTAGAACTGCTTTGAGAGCATCCGCTCAAGCTTCCAAGCTTCGTCTGCAGCTGCAGTCTAGCGTCAGAGCTGCCTCGGCCTGGTCGCAAGTGCCCCAAGGACCTCCCGTGAGTGATCAAGGAGCTTGGATTGACTACAAGGACACGCACTGACAGTATCGCAGGATGTAAGCGCACATCAGAGACCATGAACAAAGCAACAAACTAACTCCCCAGGCCATCCTTGGTATCACCGAGGCCTTCAAGGCCGACAGCCACCCCGAGAAGATCAACCTCGGTATGATTCAACTATGCGATGGAAGCAACACATAATCTGACCATTGCAAGGTGTTGGTGCATACCGCGACGACAAGGGCAAGCCCTACGTCCTGCCATCCGTGAAGGAGGCCGAGCAAAGAGTCGTCAAGAAGAACCTTGACAAGGAATACGCTGGCATTACCGGTGTGCCCGACTTCACCAAGGCCGCCGCTGTCCTCGCATACGGTGCCGACTCAGCACCTCTCAAGGAGGGCAGAGTTGTCATCACCCAGTCAATCTCTGGTACTGGTGCCCTCAGAATCGGTGGTGCTTTCCTCGAGCGCTTCTACCCTGGCGACAAGACCATCTACATTCCCAACCCCAGTTGGGCCAACCACAATGCCGTCTTCAAGGACTCAGGCCTCAAGGTCGAGAAGTACCGCTACTACAACAAGGACACCATCGGTCTCGACTTTGAGGGTATGGTTGAGGACATCAAGAACATGCCCAAGGGCAGCATTGTCCTTCTCCACGCTTGCGCGCACAACCCCACTGGTGTCGACCCCACCGAGGACCAATGGCGCGCTCTGAGCGACGTTGTCAAGGAGAACGGCCACTACCCCTTCTTCGACATGGCCTACCAGGGCTTTGCCAGTGGTGACACTGACAAGGACGCTTTCCCCATCCGCCACTTCATCAAGGAGGGCCACAACATCTCCCTCTGCCAGAGTTTCGCCAAGAACATGGTGAGCATTTCCAACGTCTTGTGGTTCTGCTCAATGTACACTAACATTACCTAGGGTCTCTACGGTGAGCGTGTTGGTGCCTTCTCCATCGTCTGTGCCGACGCCGATGAGAAGAAGCGTGTCGACTCGCAGATCAAGATCTTGGTCCGCCCTCTCTACTCCAACCCTCCCGTTCACGGTGCCCGTGTCGCCTCCACCATTCTCAACGATCCCGAGCTCAACAAGCAGTGGCTGGGTGAGGTCAAGGGTATGGCTGACCGTATCATCACCATGCGTGCTCTCCTCAAGGAGAACCTCGAGAAGCTCGGCAGCAAGCACGATTGGAGCCACATTACTAGCCAAATCGGCATGTTCGCCTACACCGGTCTTAAGCCTGAACAGATGGACGCCTTGGCCAAGGAGCACAGTGTTTACGCTACCAAGGACGGCAGAATTTCCGTCGCCGGTATCACTTCCGCCAACGTCAAGCGTCTTGCCGAGTCTATCTACAAGGTCACCGGTTAGAGTAGGATATGATCTTTCTGTATTTTGACGAAGCACGTAATGTAGGATATGGACAAGCAGGTTGTAGAACAAGAATCGCAATCAAAAAGCATCAATCACGATCTACAAAAATAGTTTCCACTTGCAAAGCACGTCCTTGTTTCTACCCCAAGTGTCAAGGATGTCTCATGACAGCATGCAGTGGAAGCATATGCACGAACGCTGTCGCAACTCACGAGGCTCTCCGAAACCTCTCACATCCCCTGAATGCAATCTTGCGATCGTCAGGTGTCAAATATGGATTGACCGTGATCGCGTGGCAGCTGTGGCGCAGAAGCAGGTTCCGGATTCGGCACGCTAGGGAGATGGCTTTCTGGTTTCGCTGCACACCGCGATTTGCTCAACGGTATGGGATAGCACAAGCTCAAGTAGAGATCAAGGAAATTCTTCTACAGCCGTTTGATCGGAACGTGGAACGACACACTGGAAGCAGACATGTCTCAAGTAATCTGCGTTCGAAGATCCGTTTGACTTGTCGAATTCGAGACACGAGGTGGCCGGAAGAGCCTCCTCCTAGACAGGTGCAGGGTCTCATCAAAATCGTCAACAAAAATCATTACATCATTCCCGCTAGAGTGGTGGCTTGAAATTTGGCGCCTTCACTTTCCTCTTCTTTGGGCTGAACTGCCGAGTGAGATGTACACTCTCCGTTGTGCATGATACAAAAGGAGGCTGGCTGTACTCGTACGCATCTCTAAGGAGACACAGTTGAGGATAAGTGATAGCGGGCAGCTGAAGAACAAAGGACGAGGAGACAAGGGTTCGCCGAGGACAGGAACACGAGGAGCATGAGGATTTCGTCATAATCCTCCGGGTTGGAGGAATCGCGGAAAGGAGACCGTCCAAGTCTTTTTCATCACAGAGAAATGAGCGTCTCCTAAAGGACTCGTATGACCCTTGATCAACCAGCAATGTAGAAAGTAGGGAACAGAAGAATGGTTATAGAACAATCTAAAGACGTGGAGTCTGTTTGTATTGTTCGATGAGGCGGGCAGCCAGCAACGCGTGGTCCGGCAAAAACAAGGATTGATAGCATAAACGGTAGCTCCGGATGAGAAGTGTCGAGGGCTCGTTAATTCTTTCAAGTTGGCCGAGGGAAACCCACTACTGCACCGACTGGTTTGTTGCGCTTGACTTGGGCGGGCACGGATTCGACGTCCAACTCTCCGAAGAAGCTCATACACTTCTCCTCCTCATTCCTTCTCACCCTAACAGTATCCCCTTCAACTCGCAGGTTTCGTGTGTGTTGTTTTCATCGACTTCACCACCTCTTTGCCACCTATACGCCCATCTCACCAGCTAGAAGCTATCTGTTTTCCCCTCCTTCACGTCATTCGTCCGTGCAGAGATTTGAAGAGGAAACGCCCTTTCGACACCATCGTCCACTCAGTCTCCTCGTGACCACCTCCTCCAGAAGAAAGCCCGGAATATCAAGTTTTCGACACCCGCAAACTCCGTCACCCGATCAACAAAGTCAACAGGTCAAGACTCTTGCCACGCGACTCGCTCGAACTCCGCAACCTCAACCTTTGCGAACACAGCAACCACTTCACTTTCAAATCCAGAACTCCAGTTCAAAAGACGCAAATATGCCTGCAGCTGATACTAGAGTATGTTCCGGCCATACAGATTGTACTGCGGCATCTGGAGCTAACACAGCATAACAGAGCGAGGAGGGTTCCAGCGGACTCCCCGATTTTGGCGACACTATCGATGTCGCAACCTTTGAGCAGATCCTCGAGATGGACGATGACGAGGAGGAGAGAGAGTTCAGCAAGAGCATCGTCTTCGACTTCTTCCAGCAAGCCGACAGCACATTCGACAAGATGGACGATTACCTGTGCGTTCCCCATACCCTCGCTCAGTGGCGGCGAACGAATAAAAGAAAGAAACAAAGCTGACTCAAATTTCCACAAACAGTGAGAAGAAGGACCTTGCCCAACTCAGCGCCCTCGGCCACTTCCTCAAGGGTAGCAGCGCAACACTCGGCATGACAAAGGTCAAGGAGAGCTGCGAAAAGATCCAGCACTACGGCGCACACAAGGACGAGACGGGCACACGCGACGAGCCCGACGATGAGGTCTGCCTCAAGAACCTCAAGGCCGTCATCGCACAAGCAAAGCAAGAGTTCAAGGTTGTCGAGCGCCAGCTGAGGAAATTCTACCACGACGACGAGTAGGTTACTCGATATAACGATATGGCCCAAAGGGAAGAAAGAAGAGCGAAGCAGCAGGGGAAGAGGCCACCAAACATCAATGAGACAAAAAGTCATGAATTCATCCACAATGAGAAGAAACAACCACTATTACCACCACCATCCCCACCATTTATATAAACTCCAGCTCCCTCCTTCACTTCCTTTCGCAGCGCTCCGTCCTACCTTTTTGTTTTGCATTCAGCTCATGTTTTACTGCAGCCGGTCCCTCCATCAAGGTTCTTGCATCCGAGGCGTGCTCTGCCAAGTTGTCGAAGACAAAGACAAGACTCATAGATCTGGAGCAAATGGCGTTTTCCGTTTTCTGTTTAACATAATACCTAGTCACTGTAGCTTTCCTCCTTTTTCTCTCTCTGTCTTTTCTTACCATTTTCCACTTCACAGTCTCTGCCTAGTCCATTTCCGCTCTAGCTTGCACACGCTTCTCCACTTCAGTTCACATCTTCGCTTTCTCGTTCAGTCACCTGAATCGCGAGATACCTGTTTTCTGCCTCCCTGTGTGCCAGATCTTGTCACTCTTAAAGCCACCTCTCGCGACCGTGACTACGATCACACGCATGCTATAGAAATGCAGAATCTTTTAAAAACCAGTGCAGCCCTTCACTGAGAGTGTGAAAGTTGGCGCTTCTCCGGTGGAGGGATGCACCAATCTCCAAAACATTCTGCATTTCTACAGCATACGTGTGACAAGGTTCAGCGCATGGCGAGGTGGTAGTACTCGAACTTGTTAACCAAGGTTAAAGAGTGACTGCCTCTTCTGGATCTGTAAATCACAGCTTTTCAGGGCCATACTCGATGACCGTGTGTTCGACCCAAGTCTTCCAAAACCATCCATCCGTTCCCCTATATTCATTCAAACTAGATAAGCATTAGAAAAGAGCCCTACCGCCCAGTCAAACTACACACTCTGATCAAATACCATCATCACACCCTTCCTTGACATCAATTCAAAAGATCGAGCCAAAAGAAATCATGTCTTGATCTTACTCTTGCATCTCAAGAGGCCCCCAATATACTTCGTAGTTACTTCCCAGTGCTCATACTAATTCACTTTGCCAGTACGAGTACGGAATACGTTTTGCGTGTATGATAAAAAAACTATAAGGCAAAATTTATAATACGAAAAGAGAAAGAGAAGGAGGCTCTGCTGTCTTCGGGGAAGCCGGTCTGCCGTGAAACCATAACTTTGCCTCGCCCGCCTGTTTCTCCTAGCCCGGAGCGTGCGCCGCGAACCTTGATAGATGATAGATGATGGTACATGGGAAAAACTCAAGATAGAAGAATATGGGATTGTGAAAAACAAACTCTGGTGTCCCGCGTAGAGTGAGTTCGGATTTTGACAGTTGAATGGTAGAAGAAGATTTAAGCTCTGATGGATAATCTGAACGAATCTGAAACCAAATGAAGAAAGGGGAAGAAAAGGTCCTTTGGATCATCCCGTATGCGCGATCGAATGTTGAAAAAGTGAAAATGCTTTATATTTCTCGTTGCGGATATGGCCATATCAGATCTTCTTGTGCCGCTAGCGAGATGGATTACACCCGACTACTCCAAACAGCTCGTCATGCAACAGTATCTCTTCGACCCTGAACAGAAGGTGATATGCTTCTGCTTCCCGCTTGTAAAATCTATACTCTTTTCAGACAAAGTCAACAACAAATCCCTGTCTTTCTCCCTACGCCGTAAACATATATTGTGTCGTGCCGGTTCTTTTGACCTTCCTTCAACGCTCGCGATCGGTGATTTCTCTCCATCTAGTGAGGAGTGGTTGCATCTCTTGCTCGCAGCTACGTTTTGAGTCGCGGATACAGCCGTGGAAGTTTGCGACGAAGTCGCCTTCGTTGTAGATGCCCTCTGCGGGACCTTGGGTGTAGGAGTTCAGGATACGCTGGGGTACGAGGGCTAGCTTGGCTAAGATGGTGCCGTGCCATCTGTGAAGTCGTCAGTATGCGTGCTAAAACGGAGCATTCCAAGAAATGACGCACTGTACGATATGTTCAAGCGCATGGGCTTCGGCCTTCTGGAAGTTGTAGCTGCGGTATAGAGGGTCGAACCAAGAGTCCAAGAAGAACTTGGCCCACTCTCCTGATCTGATGACCATGCTGCCGCCAGCGAGACCTTCGTTGTCTTGAGATAGCACAAAGTCGATTCTGTCACCCTTGAGGTGCGAGAAAGTCTTGATGACTGAATCCGGAGGAACAACAGGCTTGTCGACAAGCATGAGAGACTCAAGTCTGTAGGGGTCCATGATGTGGTCTTCGATTGACAATGAAGGATTCATGATCAAAGCTGTACTGGTGAGATAGAAGATGTATGGTGTATGAGGGTAGAGGGCGATTGCATGGCGCATGGCGGGGACCAGCGACCATGAGCTTGGGTTGTCGCCGAGAGGGTAGTCGGTCGTGTTGGGGAAGAAAGCAGCGTAGCCTGTGATTCCATCATGTCAGCGATGCGAAGCTTCGGAAGCCTCATGATTGAAGGCTGCTTACCATGCTTAGCGGCATAGTGCTTTCTGTTGGCCTTGATGGCAGCTTTATAAGATTCGCTCAGCGAAGGGTCGAGTGTGGTGACTACGACAGCTCTCGGAGTTCCTGCCGGTATTGATACACTGCTTGAGCCAGAAAACAGACCCGAGAGCAGATATAATGTGACAAGGGCGCCAACAGCTAGGATGAGGAGATTCCGCAGCTGAGTATAGCGCAAGAAGCCAGAGCGTGAGCGCGCCGCGTACGGCGGAGGGTGTGATGTTTTGCGAGGTGGGAATGCGAAATGCATGTTGGATATGCTTTGTCCGTTCGTGTTTCGTCAAGGTCGTCCGAGGTCGTGTGCAATGCTATGGCTTGTCGAGGTTCGTCGAGATTGGGAATGGTGGAAAAGGAGCAGCAGCGGGATTAAGGAACGAATGGTAGCAGCGCTTCTGCTCTTATGGCTGCATCGTGTGCCTGTCGATGATACAACGCGTAGTGAAGTGTTCGTAGGACGTCCGGGACGACGACGAGGGGCGCTTGGCTATGAGAGATGTGTTGATTTGATGCTTCCTTGTACTTTCGACCGACAGGCTAGAACAATAAAGTGTCAAGTTGCGCTTGGCGCTTCGACGGTTATCGTCTACTCTCAACAAGAGCCCCTGGCTTTGATCAAACTTTCAACTTTCGTTGCGAAGTCTCATACAGAATATGATAGCCGGTCTCTAGCAGAACATTCGCTCATGCATGAGAGCGACTGCCGACATGTATTATGTCCTTCTTCAACGGCTGATTCTCTCGAGCCTCCACCCTCCGGCGCTCCTTCTGTTTGGAGTCAGGGCATAGTCTTGGCGCAAATCCATTTCTCGAATCCTTCTGCTTCTCTTTCATGAGCTGTACAAGTCTAGGTACTGCTCGGCCTGCTTGTATGCTACTCGAGCCAGTCCAACGCAACTTGATACCGCAGGCTATTCTCTCCTGATTGCGTTGATGCACTTTGGGTTTGTGACTGTACGGTCTTCTAACCTTCCTTATTGATGCTCCGCAAACTGCGGAGAAGACCTCCGTCGCGTCGCCAGACATTCGACCCGACTCTCAATTGATACTCGTAGCTCCAAGTTGTCAGGTTCCCAACCTTGGTCAAGATGCGTGTGCGCTTGCAGTTGCCTCTGTATCGGAAACAGAGTCCCAAGACTTGAGGTTCCACTCATAATGACAGCAAAAGGTAGGTTCGCCGAGAGTGGACTTTACGCTGATAAACTGTGACGTAGAACACCGTCACGTCTCCGCGCGATTCCATAGAAAAACATCCCATACGATTGACTTCTTCAAAAGCTCTGTTTGAGCCTCTCTCTTTTACTTTCTTCTCACTCATATTCCGCCACTTCCCAAATCCACACACAAAATGACAGTCGAATCAGTTATCCAGCTCAGCTGCAGCTGCAACCAGTATCCCTGGGGAAAGCAGGGTCATGACTCTATTTCCGCACGCCTCTGCGAAAAGACTCCCGGTTGGGATGGCGAAAAGGCCGACAAGGAATTCAAGATTGATGACAGCAAGGCTTACGCCGAGATGTATCTTCACTCTCTCTACTCCACCAACAGAATTGCCACTAACAAGATACCAGGTGGATGGGCACATACCCCGTTCTTCCCTCGTACGTAAAGTCGAACATGGAGGACCTGCAGAAGGTTATCGACAAGAACGCCGAGCAGCTCATCGGCAAGAATGTCATTGACAAGTTCGGGCACACCAACCTTCCCTTCCTGCCCAAGGTCCTCTCCATCGCAAAGGCTCTTCCTCTCCAACTACACCCCAACAAGGAACTTGCTGCCAAGCTGCACAAGGAGGACCCCCAGAACTTCACCGACCCAAACCACAAGCCCGAAATTGCTCTTGCTCTGTCCAAGTTCGAGGCCTTCTGCGGTTTCAAGCCTCTCGATCGCATTGAGCCTCTCTTCAAGATCGATCCCTTGAAGCAGTTCGTCCCTGAGCACTCCAAGTTTGATGACGAAGTTCTCAAGAAGACCGTAAACACTATGCTCAAGGCTGACGAGAAGACTGTTGCCTCTGCTGTTGATGGCTTGAAAAAGCTTGACAAGTCCTCGTTTGGTCAGGACACATACATTCCAGAACTCATTCCCCGTCTGGCTGAGCAGTATGACAAGACCGACAACGGTATCTTGGTCGCTCTCGTTACTATGAACTACCTTGTGCTTCAAGCTGGCGAGGGTATCTACATCCCTGCAGATGGCATCCACGCCTACCTCGCAGGCGACATCATCGAGTGCATGGCTCGCAGCGACAACGTCCTCAACACTGGTTTCTGTCCTCAGGCTGAGCGCAACTCTGCTGACCTTTTCACATCCACCCTGACATTCAAGCCTCACGACCCTGAGTCTTGTATGCTGCGTGGCGAGTCATATGACCGTAGCAAGAACGGCAAGACACAAGTCTACAGACCCCCTATGAGCGAGTTCAACATGCTTGTGTCGCGACTTGGCAAGGGCGATAAGGAGACTCTTGGTGCTGTCAATGGCCCTAGCATCTTGCTCGTTACCGAAGGTAAGGGCAAGTTCACCGCCAAGGGCAAGTCATACGATGTATCCGAGGGCAACGTCTTCTTCATTGCCCAAGGAACCGACCTCGAGATTGACGCCGAGGATGGTCTCTTCTTGCATACCGCATACTGCGAGTAGAAAAAACCACCCTCATGCCTTTTGATGATTGACGTTTGAACATGCCTTTGTATTGGTACACAGCCCTTTCGGAAGTTTTTAGCTAGATTAATGACAACAATTGTATCTACATACACCTTCGTGTCAGTCTTTACGCTCTTCTCTAAAATTTCTTTGTGTTTGCTGCTCTGTTCTCATGACTTGCTTGCCGGTATAATGACTGACCGAAATACGATACCCCGCTAACGAACCATCTCAGGCTAAATAGATAGACTCTCCTGACAACTTTCAATAACGTCTCTGAGCATCCACAATCTCACATCTGGACTCTTCTATCGCCACATTTGATTCCAGGCCAGCCGTGAGAATGGCCGAACTATTGTCAACAACTAAACTTCATGCTTTCGACCGTCAAGACACAACTTACACCTCCTTTGATGGCCTGAAAATTGGCATCACTGTTTTCGTCCCGAAGAATGTTGACAAAGGATCAACTCTACCAGTGCTTGTGAGGTGGCATGGCGGTGCATTGATAAATGGTGGCAGAGATTATGAGCCTTGGTTTCCCAGATGGTGAGTGATTTTCCTGCATAGATTTTGATAATCTCATATCGAGTTCTTGGAGTAAAGAAATTGGGAGCGTGGCTCCTAGAGGAGTCGCACCTAGTATGAACATACTGTCAGGATACACGTTTCTAGGGACAACTCCACCAATCTGAAAAGCATCGTGTCTTCCTTCAAGTTGTCAACTCTGCGTGACGCATAGAAAGAGAGACTGGTATCTACAAGAGATGTCGAATGCTATATCTTTGTACCTAAGATCAAACCACTAACTTCCCTTCTCACCGCCAGGATAATCGAACTGGCAGCCCTCCACAAGGCCATGATCGTATGCCCGGACTACCGTCTGCTGCCCGAATCACCCGGCCTCGACATCCTCTCCGACCTCCACACCTTCTACACCTGGCTCCACACCTCCCTCTCGTCTTTCCTGATTTCCTCCTTCTCTGACTCTCGCCCCACCTCAGATCTCTCGAATATCCTCATAACAGGCGAATCAGCAGGCGGCTACATGGCAATCCAATCCTCCCTCCTGGGAGAAACAAAAGGTGTCAAAGCGGTCATCGCCCATTATCCCATGATTGACCTTCAAGACGCATGGTACAGCATCCCCAGCCACAAGGAAATCTTCAATCAACCTCCCCCATCATATCCTCCAGGCTGGCTAGACGCGCAATTGAAAGTCGCCAGAACTGCTGCTCCGGTGACCTCTCGCATCCCCAAGGAAGAAGATCTGGACCTCTTCGTCGCATTGTTGCAGCAAGGACGATATACCGAAATCCTAGGCGCCGACTCATCGCTGTTTCCCTTGGAGAATTTGAAAAAAGTCAAGGAAGAAGGGAAAACGTTGATTCCGATGTGGATTTTTCATGGAGATGAAGATTCAATTATCCCCATCCAAGGTACGTGGAAATTTATGGAGGAGGTGAAGAGTGTTTTTGGAGAGAAAGAGGGAGGTAAAGTGGAGAGTAGGTTTGTTGTGGGTAAGGAGCATGGGTTTGATAATGATGAGGTTGGGCTGGAGGTGAATTGGGTAATTGAAGCGCAGAAGTGGTTGAAGGAGTATTGGCCTTGAGATTTCATGTCATAAAGGCTGGTTTGTCGCAGGTAGAATATTTTTATTGAAGTGTTGTCTGCCTTGCTTCTCTCCACACTCTCTTTGGTGATGTTTAGCGTGCCCGGAAAAAAACCGTGCATCCCTGCAGTATAATTCCCCCTGGCCAACGAATGGAAATCATAATGACACTCCTCCAGCAACAAGGAAAGAGGAACCCCTCACCACAGGGAAGCAAAAGAAAACTGGTCAGTACGGGGGTCGAACCCGCGACCTTGGCGTTCCAGATATAATCCCCCATAGTGACCGAAATGACACCGGAGAAGGAAGATATTAGCACCACGCTCTAACCAACTGAGCTAACCGACCGTGAATATCACGTGATGAGTGCTGCCCTGTGAATACTCTAAAAAACATGCTGCAAAAATGCACAATGCTTTTCAGATCAATGCAGCCCTCCACTGAGAGTGTGAAAGTCACCGCCTCTCAGTGGAGGGCTGCACTGGTCAGAAAATCATTGTGCATTCCTCCAGCCCGGAGGGCTTTGGTTGTAGCCGTGAGAAATGGATAGAGAAAGTGTGGTTGGGGGCTTCGCGTGTTACAACCTCTTCTGACCTAAAAAGGCATTCATATAGCCAAAAGGCCATGTGTGTAAGCGTCTAACACCGACGAACTTCCAATCCCCACAAATAGTGACGGTGACTTTTTCTCCGATCTCGGTGTCCTCTGAGCTGACGAGTTTGGCCTTTTGGCCGAGTGCCTTTTCCGCGAGTGCAAGCGTTTCCTCAAATGTCCTGGTGCGGAGACAACTGACAAGACCATCCCAGGCTTGTACAAATGGCAAGACGGGAATGATGTAAGTGAAGAACAGATGGAGAGGTGAGTACGGGAACCAGAAAATTGTCAGGAGGAAGAGGAGGAAGAATTCGCCAGCCATGAGGAGGAGCATGCCCAAGGTGCGGTCCTGGAGTTCGATGATAGCCAGTCCATCGGCAGTGGTCAGCGTGCTAGCCATGATTCTGGCAGCGTCTGCGTCTGCGAAATGGTGAAAGGAGAGGTTGTACAGGTGTATGGACTTATGATCGCCTGTCGAATTCGGCATGGAGGACGTTTTGGAGACCACGAGAGGGGGTGCGTGCAAGGTATCAGTGGCATCTACTGGCTGGGGTATAAAACTAAGATTGGCGCTGTGGGTTGCTAACGGCATCCAGGCGTCCAAGTTTGGATGGAAGTCAGAGAGACGGAAGGGGATGGCTTGGTGGCCTGCTCGAGCTCTGGCTTCGTTCACGGTCTTCTCTATCAGAGGTGTTGGACCTGGATTTGTGATGTTAGCTATTTGCGCTTATAGGTTCATGTCAACATCGGTCCTCTCCATGTGCTAAAGTAGGTAACTTTGACTCTCAAGCCGCTGCGATGCGCATCTTTCCACCCATCAAAATGCACAATGTTTTTGAGAAAGAGTAGGTCATCCACAGAGAGCGACTATTTGGGGCCTTCTCCTTGGACCTAGCTCTACATTTGAAAATCATCGTGCATTTTGACAGCAGTATCGGTGACAAACTTTAGCACACGGGGACGGTGTATCGTGAGGTGCTTCAGAAGTGTATCCCCATCTGATTGTGTGTAGACGCGATCCCCATCTGATTGTGTGTAGACGCGAAGTTCTCTTTAGTGCCGGTTGCCCCTTGTGAATAACCGCTGCATGCGCTCCCAACGCCCCCAAGCCTGGCTTCAACAACTCCTTGTCTCTTACTAGTTCTGAAAGATGGCGCTGATCGTTGCAGGAAGGCCAGTCTCAGGGGCATTGCTTGCAAGAGCACGTATGGCATGAACGTAATTGATTCGCTTACCTCCAGCTCCTGAACAGAAATCGATGACAAAGTATTGTTCCATATCAATGTCGGGAAAGTCGTCAAGAAAGGTGTGAATGAGTCTGGCTGCTAGTTTTGCTGGAGCAGTTTGTTGTATGAGTGGGAGTTTTCGTGTCCATTGGGCTGTGAGCATGTCCTGGCAGCAATGCTTGATAAACGATGGAGTTCTGTGGACATGGAAATCAGAACTGGTACTTGGTACTGGGGCTTTGCAGCGAGATCTCGTTAGGGCTCAGACTCAGACATGGCAGTGTATCTTGATCTGTGCCATCACCGCGATGCAGAATATTCATGAGAGCACCCTGAGAGCTTGTAGCTTATGCTCTCGATGACCAGAGCTCTCTGCTGGCATTCAATGCTGCGTCGGGACAGATGGATTTGACCGGAGCTCAGCTCTGACGAGATCTCTTGTATGTGTACGAGTACATGACTTGACTTCCAATTTCTTACATTGTCAAATCACACCATTCGAATATATGCCATCTCGATGGCGATGCTCGTATCTGGAGCAACTGGCGTATCGGGTCGACGAATATCATTGTTGATTATGTTTCAAATGATTGATCGCATGTAGATCGTGATAGCTGGTGCCTGCTGAGAGAGTCGGCGTGGGTTGACATGAATTGATGGTAGTTGGAAGCATCTGTTCATCCAGGTATTCAGAGATATGGCTAGCTACGTCATCGAAAGGGAGCTTGAGGGAGGCTCTGCTCCTGGTTGGTATTTCGCATCTCTTGTTCTCCCTGTAATCGAACCAAAATTCCATGCAATTGAGTGTTTCGCGATACTCGGTGAAGCGGACAATTCGCGTAGTCAGGTTGATCATGTGCTCAGGGTTCAAAGTTGAAGCTGTTCTCGAGGATGAAGCCATCATTGATCAATCCAAGAGTCGATATCAGGCGGATGTGATTTTGTTATTCAGCGCCAGCTTTCCCTGCACAGCATGGTTGATCTTATCGCTTGTCAAATTGCACAGTGGTGTTCAGACTTGATCACTGAAGGTACAGATTCCTCACTCACTCACCGGGCCTTCTTCAATTCCTCGACGAATTCGTGCGTTTTGATGGATGGGATTCTTGAGAGCATGGGTCCTTGAGGGACCAGAGATACGTTCTGTAAGAACACCCTCGTGGCGAGATCGGGTGTGTCGAGCCGAGGTCGGGGTTCCTTCCCCAGGAAAAGACGACTCATCTGCATGCAGGATCCCACCTTGATAAGAGAAATTTCGAGTCAAAGCGTGACTCAACAATAGCTGTATCTTGTCAATCGAAAAAGTTGAAGCGTTTCCTTTGATTTTCTTGCATTTGTGTTTGACTTCTTATACCCATCATGTCTTTCCGTATCTGTTCATCGCGATTGAGCGCCTCGCTCAGGCCATTGGCTTTGCGCCGTGGTTATGCCACTCCTGCCGCTGCATCAAACTTGCCCGCGGGACTCAAGAGTGCCATCGAAGTGCGCAATATCCTCGTAAAACCAGATGAACCGAATTGACGATATGAATAGAAGGAGGCAACCCTGGCGACCCCGGATCCTCAGTCAGACTCTCAGACCAGCCGCCTGGTAGGCCAGTCGACACCGTTCATGGTCCCTACATATGTTCGCCCACCACCAATGTTCCAGAAGGGAGAAGGATGTTTCTTGTGGGACGTTGAGAACAGACAATATCTCGACTTCACCTCTGGTATCGCCGTCAATGCTCTGGGTCACTGCGACCCCGAGATGTCCAAGCTGCTCGCTCAGCAAGTCAGTCAGAATCCTCCTCGTTGAGTGAATATGCCTGTACTAATGCTTCTTTTAGGCACAAACCCTCGTTCACACATCGAACCTTTACCACAACCCATGGACCGGCGCATTGTCCAAGCTACTCATTGAAAAGACGGTGGAATCAGGAGCCATGTCCGACGCAGCACGAGCTTTCATTTGCAACTCTGGATCCGAAGCCAACGAGGCTGCCATCAAGTTCGCTCGCAAGTGTGGTCGCATGGCTGATGAGTCTGGTGATAAGCATGAGATTGTCTCGTTCCACAACTCTTTCCACGGTCGTACCATGGGCTCCCTCTCCGCCACTCCCAACCCCAAGTACCAGAAGCCCTTCGGTCCCATGGTTCCTGGTTTCAGATACGGCATATACAACGATGTCTCTGCCATCAACGACCTCGTCACCGAAAAGACTTGCGGTGTCATCATTGAGCCCATTCAAGGTGAGGGTGGTGTCAACGTCGCGACTGACGAGTTCCTCCTTGCCCTTCGCCGCCGCTGCACAGAGGTCGGTGCTGTTCTCATCTTCGACGAAATCCAGTGCGGTCTTGGCCGTACCGGTACCATGTGGGCCCACGGAGCTCTGCCCAAGGAGGCACACCCCGACATCCTCACCACCGCAAAGGCCCTTGGAAACGGCTTCCCTATCGGCGCTACCATTGTCACCGAGAACGTCTCCAGCAAGATCGTGACTGGCGACCATGGAACCACTTTCGGTGGCAACCCTCTTGGTTCTCGTCTTGCACACTACATCGTCGGTCGTCTCTCAGGCTCCGAGATCCAGGACGGTGTTTTGGCAAAAGAGAAGGTCTTCCGCAAGCGCTTTGAGCAGCTTAAGCAGAACTACCCCGATGTCATCACTGAGGTCCGTGGGCGTGGTCTTTTGCTCGGTGTCCAGCTCTCCCAAGACCCCACTCCTGTCGTTACCGCTGCCCGTGAGCGTGGTCTTCTGATCATCACCTGCGGAACCAACACCCTTCGCTTCGTCCCCCCGCTCATCATCTCTAAGTCCGAGATTGAGCAAGGTATGGACATCCTTGAGGACGCCATGAAGGCTGTCTTCAGAACCTCCGAGCATATTCCTGGCACCGATGGACAGCAGGAGATGCGTGCGTCATAAGCCTGAATCTTTCTCATCTGTTATAATAGCTTTGGTTCTTTGAAGTATCTAAAAGTGCATGGCGTTGGGGGGTATGTATATATGACTAGATCGATCTACTGATTTTCACAAATCCAACGAACTTCGTTTTTCTCGACTCTCATGTCACAAACAGAGAAGCCTGTCGACCTCCCTCTCCATCCCCGCCTCGGAAATGATGTTCTAGAAATGCAAGAAGTCTTGGAGACTGGCTGTGAAGAGAAAGCTGAAGGCCATACTAGCTTTCTTTGTACTATACCAGAGCCGTTGAGGAACTTTGCGTATCGTAGCAGCGGACCTCTCACGTCTTTTAATCACAACGCCTATCGAAAAGACACTGTGAAAATGCAAAGTAGTTTTCGAAAACTAGCGTGGGTCCAAAGAGAGCTGAAAATCCAGAACAGACATATCGACTCTCACTGGACTCTCTCGTGTTGTTCAAGAATTTTGTGCGTTGCAGCAGTATGTTTCGCCCTTTCACTGGTCTTGGAATCAACACTCGATACGGACTCTCAAGCATGCAGGGCTATGTGATCAGGGGCATCCGCAATGCACGGTGTTTTTGGAAATCAGAGCATGTCCAGAGAGCGTGACAGAAGATTTCACTCTCACCGGACTCTTCGATGCTTTTCAATACCTTCGTGCATTACAACAACATTTTCGGTCTCCATCCACTGGGCTTGAGATCAAATTTGATCACAACTCCAATGCACCCCGCTTGGTCTGATCAGAGGTTGCCGGAATGCACGATGTTTTTCTGATATCAGCGAATGTTCAAGGAGAGCCTGAAATTCAGCAGATGGGTTTCGCCTCTCACTGGACTCTCCTGTGTTTCTTCCAAACACTGTGCATTGCAGCAGGGTATTTGGCGTTTGTCAAGTTGGCTCGAGAGCTTGGAATATCTTACTCTCTTTGGACCTCTCAGCGTATCTCAAAAGATTTGTGCATTTTGACAGCCCGGTTCAATACTGCACGCGCTTGCTGGGATCACGACCGCCAACAATAGTGTACCGTCAGATTCACAAAACTACCGTCGATCTCTTGGATGGTCAGTCAACACATAGCGCATCCTTAATCGCTGATCTGTGGTCTTTTGGACTCTTTCCCAGAGTCCGCGTTCGAATCTTTCTCTCAACTTCCTGTCTTTCTTTCAAGGTTAGATTACCAGGAGCTAGCCCGTCCCCTGGAGCTACATCCTTGTAGCTGAATTCCGGATTTGCCATCAAACCTCTGTGTAATTGCGCCCATTGCGGGAGACGATCTTCCCATTTTGCGAGTTTGTCGTCATCCTCGGCCAATACAACCCCAGGTCTTATGCCATCACTAGATCTCGGCGTCCACTGTTTGAACTCTGCAAAGTCGACACGCAGGGTTTTGTCGTTTTTCGACTCGGCTGGTGTGCGGTGAGCTTGTTTGAGAATTTCCAAGACGTTTGGCCAGTGACTTGGGGTCTCGGTCATATAGCTGGGTAGTAGTTCCATGTTGAGATCAGGTAGCGTGTAGTACTTTGGACTCAAGAAGCAGCGGAAAGAGTAGCTGTGCAGCTTGAGGCACTTCGCCATCATTTCGCAAGCCAAGCTGGCATCCGTCACTACCGAGGTGATGATAATGTTGTAGTCAACGGCGCAGCGGGACATGACTGCCATGGTATGTCTCTTAGCAGACCATCGTCCCATATAGGTGTTTTTGCGGCACCTCTTGATGAAGATGCGTGTGCTGAAGAGAAACAGTTCTGCAATGTCTGCCGGTATCCCGAGGGTGAGGGCTGGATCGAAAACGTCCTCTTGTAGTTGCTGCCTGACTGTAATCATCTCCTCTCCGGTTTCATTCCTTTGCGCAAGAATCATGCAGTATCTTTGACAGGGGCTTGCGAAATACGCGTATTCGCTTTCGTTCGGCCTGTTGGGCTTTGGTATGCTAGACGTGAGACGATAGTCGATAGCCAGCCGCCATGTGATGAAGGTCTGTAGTCTGTGGACCGAGACATCCGTATGCGCTTGTGGTGATGCAGAAGGATAGATGTCCGTGTATGACGGAAGGCTGTTGTCAACCGCCTTTCTTCCAAATGGCCATCTTTTGAACGGTAGAGAAATCATGATGCATTCTTGTCGAATGCGATTTGAATTTTGTGAAAGGGAGTTGTAGTTTCGAGCCAGTAGGAAAGCACATATAGGATAAGCAAGGATGTGACTAACCACTGGCCCAAAGTCGCTTCTCACGTGCTTTTGAGGGAATATGCGCAAGAAGCTCATACCACTGCATTATTCTGGAGATTTCTCACCGTTGTCTGTATTATACAAACTCCTCTGCTCAGCAGTCCATTGAATTGCGATTCTCAACGTAATAGTCTACAGCTGGAGCAAATGGTCTGCTGGGATGATGATTATACGTATTTCAGTCACAGCAAAGGAAGTAGAAGTCGACGCGAAGATCCAGGCAAGAAGATCCAGAATTGTTGAGCGGACAAGAACATGAGAGAAAGTAGCAAACGCGTGGATTTGTTAGTAGGCTATCAAAACGCACAACCCTTTTGATATCTACCAGAAGGCGTTTCCAGCTCTCTCCGGTGCATTCAGTACTTTTGATAAGTTCCTGCATTGTGATGATTCCACCGTTCGAGAAGGAGAGAATGCTCTCAAGCAAGAGATCTCCAAAGCCCCAAAGCTATAGCCACAAACAGTATCAACCAGGGTGTCAACCTTATACATGCTCTTCGTAATCCCAGCATAAGACTCAAGAACACCCGCTCCTGCAACTCTTCAGTCTCGTTTACATGCGGAAACTCGACGTCCGGTATGTTCCTCCCTAAGAACTGACACAAAGGCTCCCATCCACTCCCCAGCTTATATAGCAGTAACCTTTCTTTGGGTACCAGTCTTTTGACCAGAGCATTGTGTTCTTCATACCCATCTCTGGCCTTCGCACGCCACTCGTCAAAGTCTTTCGAACTCCACTGCCCATGCATAAGTAACCCACCAATCCTCCCCATCTTCCCAATAAACCCCGGCTCCAATTTCACAACAAGTCTCGTAAACGGTGCTGCAAAAGAGCTGATAACATTCTTCTCAAAACTCTTATACCAACTTTCTGTATCGCGTTCCACGAGCACGACTTTGGCGTGAGGATAAGCGATGATGAGTTCAGGGGCAAAAGCATTGATAGGGGAGTCTGTGACTGCTGAGACGTGGCCGAGGAGAGCATCCCATTCGGCCAGTGTGTATGGGTTGTTGTTGTCTTCGTATTTTCTGGTCAAGGCGGAGGTCCAAAGGTCTAGGTCCCTGGGGCTCTCCATCATGGAGACCCAGTGGTAGGTTGGGTAGCCGAGGATCTCGTAGGCTGCTTTCATGGCTGTTGTGATACATCAGTTCAGTTCGTTCGTGACAATAAAGTAGCTAAACAAGTTGCCCATGGAACTTCATTCTCCTTGTCAAGATGCATTTCCATGTCAGGCCGGTTATTCGATGAGAGCACAGAATGGTGAACATTCTCATTGAACAACCATACCGACACCCAGGACATCTTGCATCCTGCTAACTAGCCAGGTGATCCGTCCGTGTCAAGGCCGATCGAGATGAAGTTTTGACCCACACAGTCCTCTTCATTCTGAATCGAACAACGAAAAATCCACTCGCACATTGTACCCGTACGTCCCAAGCTCAGTGACAAAATCTCCATGGGAACAACACGCTTATACCCCCTTCGATCAATATCCTTCTGAGCATATATCTCGGGATACTTTTCCTTGAGGGAAAGCGCCTTTTTCTCAGACGCCATGATGGATAAAAGTGAATATTGTCGTGATGCAAGATGTTTTCGTCAAGGTCTCGAAGATTTCTGTGAAGGCGAGTACGATGCAACAAGTTCGAAGGAAGGCACGAAGGATTTCCAGGCGTCGACCCCTCATCCAAAAAGGATTGTGCTGCAATATGGGCATGGGTTGGCGAGAACAATATAACCATGGGACCAGCATTATTCAGCCTATGTTTGACACCATCGGGACTGATACAGTATTTTTGCCATTAGCGAGTGCCAGAGAGAGTCTATCAAAATTCACAATGTGTTTTGAGACGAGATCGTCTCCGTATGAGCGCCAACTTTGCAAGCTCTCACTGAACGCGACTTTGATGCCGAAAATTATTCTGCCTTTTCACAAGCATACAGCAGCCACGATCAGAGAGTGCGAGTTCAACACAAGCGTTGGTCATTGTAGTGAATCCATCTTTCAAGGCTTGGGCTGAGATTCAAGATCAATCTCATTTGACTTTCTTTGTGTTATCATACGGTCTTGATTTCATATTTTACATACTTTCTGGGACATATGTAGCAATTGTCATTATACGTAGATTCGACAACATGATCTCTACATTCATGTCGCGCACCTCTTCTCATTGCTGATCTAAAATCTCCATCCGATAGGTACAATATCAGCACCATCAGTGGCAGAAGCACTGGCAGTCGAAGTAGGAGGCAGAGGTACGAAAGACTGAGTGTGAGTAGCGTTGGGCGAACCGTAACTGGTAAGGTTGGCAGTGACCATCTCAGTACCGTCGGCAATGTTCCAGTGGTTAAGAGTGCGGTTGAAGAGGGCGAGCGCAGCTTGGGGCTGGTAGTACGGAACTTCATGACCAGCGTCGTAGATGCGGAGGAAACTGAAGTTGCCGTACTGGCGAACTTCACCGTACTCGGTTCCGTCCACAGTGAAGGGTTCGTAACCGGCTGCGGCGAACTCCTTGCTGTGGGTGTAGTTCATGGCGAGCGAGATGGCTTCTCCACCGAACCAATTGCAGATGTAGTCGGCGTCACTGTCAATCATGTTAGCAAAAGTCGAGAGATGAGACTAGAGGGGTTACTAACCCGTAGAACAAGCTGATGCGAAGGCCCTGAGCGAGCAGCTCCTCAAGATCTGTCAAGAAGTTGTTATAGACGAAATCACCAGTGGCCTGGAAGGCATAGTAGATGTCGTTATTCGACTCAGTGTAGTTGACGCTGACACCGAGAGCGTTCTGGACCTCAGCAATGTTCAAGTAATCGGCAAAGTACTCAGGGGGAGTGGGGTCGTTGCGAGGGTGTCTGATATCGTATGTGCCCCTACCACTGAAGGAGTAGTAAGGTCCCTCAACATTATCTCTGCACATATCCTGTGCTTCAGAACAGATGGTCTGCGTGGCCAGATTTTCTTGGCCGGTCTCTCTGGACTGGCGACAACTGTCAACCAGATCGAGACAGCCACCGGGCATGTTCAAGGCAAACTTCATGTAGTTGTAGACAGTATCGTTGACGGACTTGATGCCGTAAGAGTTGTTGACAGCAAACTCGGGGTAGTGAGGTGCCTGAATGTACTCGTCGATGATACCGTTTCCAATACCCAAAGTGTTGAAGTCGAGCTTGACACCAGGAATGGTTCCGTTGGAGATGAGCTTGTTCTGGTCGTTGAAGTAGTTAAAGAAAGAAGGTCCGTAGTGCCTTTATAAGACATGGTCAGCAAAGCTACACGATAAATCGGGATACGGCTTCCATTCGACGAGGCCATGATAGGCTCGCGGAGTTTACGCCTATGGTATACATACCCTCCATAAGATTCAGTCCAGAGGTTGAACTCCTTGTTGCTTCCAATCTCAGCATCGAGTTGAGGCAAAGCACCAAGGAATCCTTGCAGAACGTGCCAGGCAGCAATGGCGGCAAGATCGGTGGTGTCGATCTCGGTGGCATTGATAGCGGGGTAAGTACCAGTTGCATTGGCCTCGGTCGCGTTCTGGAAGGAGCCAGTGACAGGGTTGAACGAGCCTTGCTCTTCCTCAGAGTAACTGAAGCCAACACCGAAAGGCTGGGAAAGGAACAGCATATTCGAGACTTCGCTCCAACTGTATGGGTTGACCTGGGTTGTGAGGTTGGCTGTAACATTGCAAGGACCAAGTTCTGAGGTAAATCAGGTCAGCGGAGATTCGTGAAAGTTGACGCTTCGATGCACAGTTGAGATCCCGTCAGGCCCCGACATTTGCAAAAGTACTGCATCAATGCGCGATCTTTTTCCTAAAGACTGGGGCCTCTAGAGAGATCACAATGCATGTCTGCAAGATAATTGGGCCTCAATTACCTTGGAACAGTCCGATCAACGAGTCACTTCCCGGGCCTCCGTTGAGCCAGAGTGTAATCGGATCGTTGGCAGGGTCACGCCTAGACTCGAAGAACCAGAAGAAAGTGTGCATGTCAGGAGCAAGGTCGATGTATCCAGAGTACGAGTTAACACCGGGTGTGGTCTCGCAAACACCCTCCTTGCCTGGCTCCTTGTAACGGATGGTGACATTTGATCCGGGAGTCTATGCCTAGGGTCAGCTGTCGTCAGTCTAGCCTGTCGCTTTGTCGTGTACTTACAGTGATGGTCTTGAGGCCGGTGGCATTGCTAGGGAAGTACTGCCTCTTGTCAAGAACTGGGACAAGTGCGGACACTCCTGTAGCCGAGAGCAAGGCAGCAGCGCTGCTTAGCATGATCTTTCCTCCAAACATCTTGATTGAGAGGTATGTTGATGAGAGACAGAACACAAACTCACGCGACAAAAGGCCTCAATCAACTATCTTATACTTTTCTCCGCACCGTGAGTTTCTAGGCAGCAAACTAACCATGCTGGATGATGGGCTAATTCATGCGATTGATACGAGATGTCGACAAGAGAGGCAGAGATGGTCAAGGTTAATTGGCAGCTAAACTCCAACAAGCAGCTCGAAGGCCGGCAAAAGGATATTCCATAGTAGCTCAAGGGTTTGTCGGGACGACCATGCTGTTGATGACGTCCTCGCGTGTTGATAAGAGATAGAAAGCATACCAAGACCTTCTGGTGAGTTGAATCAAGGCTTTTCCTAAAGCTTGTTTTCGCAGTGTCATCAAGACGTGTTTTGGAAGCACACTGGCCTCGTGTGATTGTGTTTCTTGAGACTCATGACATCGAGGCACAGGCTACACCATTCGTGCTGGTGCGGCTTCGTGGCCGGCGGTGTAGCACATCATGCGCGGCTTCAAGGGCGAAAAAGAAGGTGGTTGGTTGACGAGCTGCCTGTTTTGGACAGGATAGGTCGATCACTGGAAGTCGGAAGGAGGGGTCGCTACACCCGTGGTTTCGCCGACCCTATTGACTAGCCTTAACCAAAAAGATAGATCTGGCATGGCAGGCACGAACATGTCTCTTTTCGACGATTCATGAGAGATGAATTGATGTGATCTCAAAACACGAGAGTAGCGGAACACGAAACCATCGCGAACCATGACTTTGTTCCAAGTGAGGTGATGCAGTGAGATGAGCTACTTGACACGCTCTCTGAACGCATCTAGAGATCGAAAAATCTTCATGCCTTCCAGCCGATTCCTGCATGACAGACCTTAGCACATGGGTACAAGACATGCGGGAAGGCAGAAATCGTTGTGGTTGTGATTCGTTCCTCAGGGCGATCTGAATAGCACGCAGCTCTCTCGGAGCGTCTCGTTGATTGGAGGGTCTCATTACAATGATGTACGAAGTTTTACCAGGATTCAATCTCCATTGGGAGAGCTTACTAACCACATGAACTTGGATAGACGTCCGAAATGTCGGAATGCCAACTTTGCAGCGGAAGGGGTGATATGATGACAGCATGTCTCATATAGCTAGCCATGTGGTGGGGTCTATATGAGCTCAACCACTGGTCCGCAGACAGACAGAGAATACCCGTTATAGGCAGGCACAGCGAACGGTGCAATTGATGCCGTTGCGGTGAGAATGGCAGAAGCGGTCTCACGAGCTCCAATGCACGACACTCGTCTCACTGCTTTGTGCAACACTGCTGGAGCTGCAAGAGTCACTCTTTTTTCCTGCCGTGAACCGCAGTGTGCTGTCGGCATGCGGTGATGCAATGCAATACCCACCGTCCGGCATTCAATCAACATTCATGTATACAGGAAACCGTGCGCTGTCGTTGTAAATTGCAGTCTGGTATGCACGTCCAAGGCACTCTCCACGTCCATTCGGATCGCACCGGTCCATGCGCCAAGATACGAGCATACCCTGTGTCGATGACTTGTTCATCGATCCTGAATATATGTGAGGGTTTGTCACTTTCGCTTCTCTCTCGCGATCGTACACGGAAATGTTACGGTCGTCGAAATGCATATTTGCTTTCCAGCTAGTGCAATAATGTCTGGTGAGAGCGCGTCAGTAAGCCCTTCTCCACGGGCGATCTTACTATTCTGCATCTTCACAGCTAATTACTATGCGTCAGATTCTGGCACACGGGAACCATTGCAACGACCCACATGTAACCCCGAGTGGAGGCACTTCAAGCTTCAATCTCATGGTCGTGCCAGTTCTTGTAACGCTTGTCTCCAAGACCCACAAACTGTGAGGAACTGGTATTGCAGCTGAAACTCTGCAAGTCAATCTAGATGTATGAATAACGGTTGAGCATGAGAGATGAAGCGCATGCGACCAAGAACAGGCGCTCTCCTAACTTGACGGGCGTTTGGCAAGCGCTTGACCGCCGCCAGATCCTCGATGGGTCGCTTTTGATCAGCGATGCGCGCGATCAGCGTGAGTGTGACTGGCATGCGATGCGGGTGAGTGCGGCTCCAAATCAGCAGTCATGTCTTTGACGGGATAAGAACTCTTGAATCATTCGTAAAACGGTTGCAACTAGGAGTTGTGAGTCCGTGATGACAGGACTCGTCGTTGTTGTTGTTGTTGTTGTTGTTGCTGTTGCCTATGTTATTCTCAGCAGTGGCAAACACCCTTCTATTTTAGAAAAGTCCGTGGACCGGGCTTATCCTGTCGTTCGACTCATTGCGATCAAGGATTAGAAGGACACCCCGGACGATTGCTTGCTTGCTTTGAAAGCGGCTTTCCCTCGGCACAGGACCTAAAAACGTCTGTCGGCGCTTGGGCTTTAGGATAGCGAAAGCGACCAAATTAAACTCTAGGCTTCGTATTCTGTGGCTGCGAAAGACCCCACTGCTCTTGATGGGGGAAATTTGATTCCGAACAAAAATCAAAGGACCCGAAGACAAGGAGAAAGAGAGTTTTGAATAGCAGAACGGCAAGATATGCAGGTACGTCTGGAAAGCAGACCATTGGCACAGATATTGGCAAGTGAAGTGTAAGAGGAAGGTGTTTCAAGTGTCGGCTCCCCACAGAGCAGGGCTAATACAGTGCACTGAGTCGCATATTTTGCAACAGCAAGCAGAGAACGGCCGTAGCACAAGAAGACGGGAGGTGTTTTGATGTTGCCAATCCGACAAGGGGGGAGCCGGACGCATGTATAAGCAGGGAGGTGAATTACGTGTCTGGACTTGGTGATGTATATGAAGCGCCACGCCGGAGCGAAACTCGCGGCGGACATACGCCTCCAAACCACGTCGCCATACTACTCAGCCCGGCCGATGTCGTGGGCCAGGGGAAGCTTCAGGAATGGCGCGATCGAGGAGGTGTCGAGAAGATTTTGCAGAGTGCATGAGTTGCAGCAGCGAGTAGCGTTTCAGGAGTGTTCAGACACAGACGGGGCGAGAAATCAATGCAGCACGGCAAATTTGGAGATGCAGCAAGCAAAAGTGGTTCTGGCCATTGATTCGTGAGATGGCGTTCAACCCTGGCCGTTGGACTTGGTGACGGAGGGGTCTAAGTGACAGGCGGGGCTAAGGGCTTTCTCTCGAAATAGAACACGAGGAGAGAGGTCACAGCGCCGCGGCAAGAACCGTCTCGTGCAGCATCTGCGAGTGGTTGGCTGGATGTTTGGTAAGTTGGATGGGATAGAGACGATGCATGGGCAGATCGGCTTCGTTTAGAATTGCTCCAAGGACGAGATTTTTCTTTCTTTGGCGCCCGCTCTGCCGGTCACGGTTTACAAGGGCCATGGCTCCCAACCCAGACGTCGTTATGACTTTGTCAAGCGCATCCTGAAGACACAGGCACTCTTCTCTCACACGAATCCTTGCGGCGCCAGTGTATCAGAACGGCCAGTGTGTCAGGTCGTCTTCTGCTAGAACCAACAGAGGCTTTGACCTTTGACATCTAAGCGGGTGGCTCCCCCTCCCACTCCCCTTTGGTGCTGTGCCCAAGATAGAAGAGGGACAGGCATCCTTCACGCGCGTCATCGGCCAGTCCTGTGTCGTTCACCTTCGCCGCGCCCCTCTGGACCTGCTGACTTGGTTGGATGTTTACGACAGCCTCTGTGGCGATGAGCGGCTAGATCAGCCAACACCTCGACTGCACAACTCGCCCACAGTATATTACCGTCGACGCCCGCGTGATGCTGGCACTCATGCCCGTGGATACAATGTCACTCGCCATACTACCGTCGCACACGCCCGTCTCTCGCCCGACTGCTCCGGCCAGACGACCTAAACTCTCTCTCAACACTGCTTCCCTGCCGTCGACCTTTGGCAAGAGCACTACTGGACTCCGCCTGGACACCCCTTCAATAGCTTCGCCTACTGCTAGGAACACCTTCAGCAATGCCTACGGATCGCATCATGTCGCGAGTCCTGATGCTATGACTCCCCATGAGGATGTACGACCCAAGTCTCGACTGTGTCTGGACACTTCGGTAGCACCTACTCACCAGCAACCTCCGCGTTCTTCCTCTACCGACAGCTGCATGTCAGCCACTTCTGCAACCTCGGCCTCGACCGACTCTTCCATCTCCTCCATCTCGACCGACGACTCATACAACAAGCCCATCCCCTACCGTCTTCCCTTCAACCACCACTCCATCCTCACCAACGGCCCTCATGGCTGTGTCCGCCGTCGCAAGTCTTTCTCAAGTACCCGACCCATGTTCCCCTCGGCCAAGAAGGTCTCGTTCCGTGCACCCCTGACCGAAGACATTCACAACGACCTGTACACTCTGGCTCACTCCGACATTGAGCCGACTCCCTCATCAACTCCCACGATAGAACCTCTGCCCTCGGGTCATGGACGCTACGTCCAACAACAACAAAAACACAAGAAGGCAGCAACCCTGCCTATCAGATCACCAATTTGTGGTGACAAACGCGACTCTTCTTCGGAAGATGACTCAGACAGCGACATCTGCCCCTCGACACCCATCACTCGACGAAGCAAGAAGCCTCGGGAATGGGTGTGGACCCTCGGTCCCATCAACACAATCACACCACCTCCCTCATCAAGTCCTGTTGACGACAAAAGCCAATTATGACCCTTACCATCTACACTCCCCCCTTGTGTATAAGACGAGAGAAGGGAGGGACCAAAACACCATCACGACCTAGATATGAAATCACATGCTTTCGAAATGCATCAGCGATGGGGCAAGGCTTTCTTTTATTGTTTTGTTCACGAGATCTATATGGCGTCTGTCTTTTGTTTCTTTGCACGCATCTTTTCGCTTCTCATCTTCCACATTTTTCTTCTATTCTTCTCTTGTCGAGCATCGATACCCGTTTCAGCTTGCTCTTTTTCGCTTTCGTCTTTAAAACAACCTTTATTTCTTAACCCTATGTACTATGTATTCTGTCGTAGTAGATGGTCTACAAACAAACAATATCAAACCAAACTCACTCACTCACATGTTCGGCATGAATTCAGTGCATATGTGTCTCTGTCAGAAACTCCCATGTCTCGCTCTCTTACCCATGGCAGATCTCCAACTCCGATCTAGGCTTCTCTGCTCATGCCGTGTAACGTACACCACATTAGCCATCACATACCCATTTCCGCTCCTCATGCATATGTTCTTCGCTCCATGCAATCACCTCACGAAGCTCCAGTTGGTTCGCCACAAGCTTGCGATCCACACGTCCATCGAGCAAAGTCGCTTTGTACGGAGTACATCTCACGGTGTAGTTCCCGCACACGACCTCCGAGTGAACTCCGTCCACGCACCGTCAACCGCCCGCCCCGCCCCGCCCGTAGACCATGCAGTCAGCAAAGAGCGCCATGCAGGAAGGAATACAATGTAAGAAACTACAATGTGACGTCTCTATTTTTCCCTTCCTTTCTCTTCCTGACAACACTTTTAATTGGTGGCGAGAGGCCGCGATTGCTGTTGTACATGACCCTTGTACATTTCGATCAACTTTTTCGTGTATGTATTGTTTTCCCATCGATTTCTCTCTCTCCTGCCGTATCTGATATTTGGAGGTTGGGGCTTTCGGGAAGGATTGAAAGAGAAGAGGGAGATCGACGTTTTTTTACATTCGTCCTTCGTCATTCACCATGTGGAAGAGTGCATATGGAAGGTATAGATCGGGTAGGTGATGGTGAAGATCCATGCGGGAATATTTCTGGAAAAGCGGGAGGGCGGATTAGCGAAGGAGTGGAATGTCCGTTGTGCGTGATTGGTAGAAAGGATGCGATGTGTATGATTTGGTGAGATAGGCAGATGGAAAGGTGCTAATTATGACGTTGATGGTATACGATGTCCAAAACCACGAATTTGGTCAGAGTAAGATGGAGTACTCTAGATTGAATGTTAGTCCGTATTCAGGTGCGTATAGTTGACTTTACTGCTGTTTGCTTCTCGACCGCTCTTCTCGTATTTTTTCGATTCATCGTCTTTTTTGCTTCTTTCTACATTACTGTTGTTTCCTCTATCCGATTCTATCGCTGTTGAACAACGACCGCTGAGCGCAAATCCCACCGTCCTTCACCCATCTCATCCTCCATCCAATCCTATCCCATCTCACCGGTCCGAAACCCCAACCCCCAATCTTGACAACAATCCTTCGGCCGAAACACTAGAATTCAGAATCCGGACAAATGATAAAAACTCTGCTACCCGAGAACGACAAACGCCGTTGCCAACATCCTCGTGGCTTTGTTTTGACTCGTATATAAAAGTCAAATCATCAACATGACGGGGGATTTCTTGACACGGTGTGAGACATTTACAAACTATGTACCTGAGTATCTTAACGGTCGTGGGAAAAGGTGTTTTCTGAGATCGCGAACGGCTGAGCGGTTGACCGGTTAGACGGAAGAGGAAGTTGCTTGGAGGGATCTGGGTGAGGGGATGACCCTGGCGGTGCATTATCTTCGAATTCTTGGTCGCTGAGGAATGGGAATTGTGTAGGTTTTGAAGCTAAGATGGTTTCAAAGGTACCTGCATCGGGAGGGGAGAATATAGGGAACGGTTGCGCCCGGGAGAGACGTCGTGGTTGCCGAAAGATAACATGCACTGCGAAGATGGGTCTCTAAGCTGAGATGCTTGCGGGTTCACCTCATTTGCAACTTCCTCGGTCTTTCTTACTCCATAAATTGTTCTTACCTGACACCGGAGAGATGACTAAGTCAATCAGAACGATACAGTCTTTGAGTGCTGCAGTAGGCAAGAGCATTGGAGCTCCCGCTCTGGCAGAGATGCAAACCAGGAAGGAGCGACACAAATCAGAAGGTCGTTCGTCATGCAAGCGCAAGCTTTGAAGCCAGACTCGAGGTCAGGTTCACATGTACTTCAAATCATAATCTAGACGAAACAAAACATCACAAGAGGGAAAAGTAGTATTGTCAAAGAAGAAACTAAAGCTAAAGAAGAACAGCAGCTCGTCCTCTTTCATTTCCCTTCCATCGCCAGACCTCTTCGCGAGGAAGGTCAGTCCAAGTCCAGACCTGCACGCCATGTCCTTGGTTTCTTCCTGCAATTTCAAGTCTAGGCATTGCGAAGAGAAAAAGTGTAAAGAGAAGACTGATGCTCTGTTCGACGCGGCAAAAAAAAAGCACGTTGGGAAAGACGACGCCAGAAGCAACAAACTCCCTCCCTTTTTGCTCCGAGAAAGTGTCAAGAAGGAAAACGCCTTTGGGAATGCGAATCGTCATGAATAGTGTGAAATGTTTTGTGTATCGTGGTGTGTCGAGAGAAGAGTGAGTTTAGGCGAAACCGAAGTACTCGCTGCCTTGTGTCATGGCAGTGTACATCTGGTGTCTGAGTTGCTCGTAAGTTTCGTACTCAGGAAGGTCGAGTTCTGGAAACGTGTTAGCATCTAAATTTCGAAATTCGGAAGATCTCAAGAACTTACGGTTGAAGCAGGTGTGACTGCTAGGCAAACGGTCCTTGCTACCATAATCACGATGAATGTTGAATTTGGTGAACCCATTCATACCCTCAAGCTCCTTGAAGCCGTTGAGAGGGACCTTGGAGGTACCGGTAACGAATTGCAAGAGCTTGGCCTTCTCTTCCTTGTCGAAGCTGCGAACTGCGCGCCAGAACCATTGGATCTGAGGAGAAGTTTGCTGGTAGTTGTGGTAATCGGTGTTGCCCTTCCAGTCGTCGACATCAATGTCCGGCAGACCAGAGATGAGAAGTTCAAGTTCCTGCTCATTGAAGATTGCGACGAGTTCGGCGGGGATGATTTCGTGGAAACCTGTGAGACTGTTAGCACATGATAATGTGATTGGAGTAGCGGATATAACTTACCCTTGAGGAAGTGCTCAAGTTGCTCCTCGACTGATTTTATCAGGCGATGTTCGACCACCAGGCGCACGTACTCCTGCTTGTTCTCCTCGGTGACAGGAATGTCACGACCGTTCTCGATCAAATCAACAGTTTCAGTCTCTCCAAATCTGTCAACTTCAACGGAGAAAGTCTCAAAGGTAACATCAGTTATGTCATTCTCAAGGATCCAGCAGAGGGACTTGTAGTAATCAAGATCAAGAGTCTCCATATCCTTGAGCGAGACTGGCTTGCCAAGAATACGTCTGTACACGGCTCGGCTGAAATGGCAGTCCAAAACACGTCCCTCGTACAGAGCCTTTCCGATGATGCGACCAACAAACTTGAAGAACGTGAGATGCTCAGGATTGATGTCACTCATGGGGTTGGGATGGAAGGTGGTTCTGTCCGAGGCAACAGGGTTGAAGAGGGCGTAGTCGGGATTGAACATTTGTCTGGAGAGAGCAGCGAACCACTCTCTGGTAACACCGCCGGCATCGACACCTTCCTCACCGTGGAAGCGAATGTTGAGCTTGCCATACTTGATTTCGTTAGGCGACTTGTAGTAGAGGTTCTTGAAGGAGTCCATGAAGATCTGGTCACGGCGAATGTTGAGCTGCACCGAAGGATGAGCAATACGATCCTCAGCGTTGCGAGTGTGCATTCTACGAGTAAAGTAATTGCGCTTGTTGTCAAATTCAAGCACCTTGGAGTTCTTGGCTAGAACGTCGAATGTACCGTTGAGGAGCTTGGGGTTGTTGCGGACAAGATCATTGAGGATCTTGCGATGCTCCTCAGTGAAGGAGAAGAACAACTTCTCGATGCGCGAGTCTGGCTGAGGCGTACCAGCTGACAGCTCTTGAGATGCAGCAAGGTTGGCCTCCTTAGAAGTGGTGTTCTTGCAGACGACCATGAAGGATTCAATCAATGGCTGAAGGATAGTGGCCACGTTGTTCATGTTACCGCGTTGGCGGATTGCAGTGAGGCAGTCGCTCAGATTGGACCAGAGCTTAGCGAATGTCGATGTCTCGTAGAGCGTCGACAGCAGATCCTGGCGGGCCTTTGAGGGAGAAGCATCAGCTGACGAGGAAGCTTGTCTGTCATGAGATCCAGAACGCCTGGGATCAAAGAGGTAATCGAGAGCCAGCAAGACACGTAGCAACTTGCTCTGGTGAGAACTAGCAGGTGAGAAATTGGCAAGAGCAATGCCTTGGATGTCAGTGCTCGTCTTGGCGTTCTGGATTTGAGGAGCCAGCTGCTGAAGATCAACAAGAACAGCATCACCCAAGTCCTGAGCACGGTGGACCAGTTCCTTGCCGAAGGTGTCCTTGGCACCAGGAATAGCCGAGAGATGGTTGATGATGTCCAACGTGCTCTGGAAGGTCTTGGAATTGCATTCACGAGCAGCAATGATGTTGACAACCAAGCGGAGGTTCTCTTCCGGCACCTCGGGTGGAGTAAGATCTCTGTGCTTCTTCTTTTCTTCAGGCTTTGCGGCAGGCTCTTGAGGCTTGTCAGCCTCGGCGGGAGTCTCGGTTGTGGTCGAAGCTTCACCTTCAGTCATAGGGACGTCGGCAGCTGCATTAGCGGCCTCAGCTGCCCTCTCCTTCTCCTTTTCGGCATCCTTGGCCTTTCTAAGAAGAATCTTCAGCGGCTCGGTAACGCGAATGAGGAGAGAAGCCAGGGCCTCCATAACAGAAGAGTTCTCGATGATAGACTTGCGGTCGAGGAGAGTAAGCAGTGCATTGAGAGGATACTTGGCGGCCTTGCTCTCCTTGCCTTTGCCCTTCTTTGCAGACTTGGCTCTCTGGCTGATACTGGTCTCATGCTCGGAGAGGAAGAAGGAGCTGACACGAGGGTTCTCGTTGGCAAGATGAGTAAGGGTGGAGAGACACTGCTGGACAATCATAAGAGGCGAGATGTCTGTGCTGGGCGATGTGAATTGCGAACCAGTCAGACTGCGCTTCAGGGGCTGTGGTGTCTTCTGTCCCGACATCTGCTTGGCACGAAGAGTAAGGTGGGCAAAGCTCTTCTCCAGAGCATTGGCATCGGCGCTTCCATCCTGAAGGATAGAAAGAAGAATGCTGATAACCTCGGCGCGGTTCTGGGTGTTCTTGCAGATGTCTGACAAGATTGCCTGCATTGTGGTGCGTGCGCTGTCCTGCATGGCGACGAACATCAATCTCAGGAGTGTGGCCACACCAGCCTTATCAAGCATTTGAATGACAGGTCTGCGGACGCGCTGTTCCTCAGGTTCGGGAGCTTCCTGTTCATCTTGAGGACGACCGCTTTCGCGTCTTTCACGTGCACCGCGTACTCGTTGAATGTTACCGAGCAGGGCGCGTGCCTCAGCCTGGAACTCTGCAGGGAACCCAGCAAGTGTGCCGGCATCTGCGTCCATGAGCACCTGTTGACGGAGAGTAGGGTTCAATGTTGCGAAGAAGTCGGCCATGTCCATATCTCCGGCTTGAGGTACGGGGGCATTACCGCTGGCGGCTGCTCTACGACGCTGCTCGTCACGTTCACGACGGCGACGGTCTGCTGCTTCGGAAGCAAGCAACTCTTGTTGAATGTCCGGTGGCAATGCATCGAGGAACTCGCGGTTGATCTCACTAGACCTACTGGGTTGTCCAGTGCTGGTATCTTGAGTGCGTTCCTGAGCACGGTGCTCCTGGAACTGCTGCATGATGACTTCCTCGCGCATGTCTTCAGGCAGTGCGTCGAGGTACTCCAGATCGATGCCGAGATGCGTGATGTCCATCTCTCTGCCGCGGATATTGGTGACGACCCTAGGCGCGGCTTCTGCGGCGTCTTCTCCGGCAGGCTGCTCAATGCCTTCCATACTATCAGTGCCTTCTGCGGGCTCGCCGCGTTCAACTCTCTCGCGGGCACGAGCTTCGGCCTCCTCGGCCTCCTTGGCTTCACGTTCTTCTTGCTCCCGCTGTTCGCGAGCCTCGCGCTCGAGGCGCTCTGCTTCTTCCTTTTGGCGTTCCTCCTCACGAGCCTTTTCCTCAGCGACCTTGCGTTCGGCATCAGCCTTGTCCTTTTGACGTTTGGCTTCCATAGCAGGTGGAACGAGAAGACGCAACAACGAGTCGACGAGCTTCATGGCAGTGTCGAGGGCGAGGTGGCCAAACAACAAGCGGGCCTCTTCTTGCCATCGCGTAGTTGTAATTGTAGGCTGGAATGCTACGGATGCAGTAGGATCGCTTGAAGAAGATCTGCCGCTCGAATGGGCTTCACGACCGGTAAGACCTCTTGTCATTCGCTGAAGGGCACGGATGTCAGACATCCCGAATCTACCGGGACCACCGGCAATGTGGAAGACAGCAGGCGGCATACCACCAGCCAGAGCTGCCGACGGGAAACCAAGAGCTCCGGAACCATCAACGACACTGATTCTGGCTCCTGAAGGGCCAACCATCTGGATGAGATCGCTGACAAAAGAGAGCCCGTCTTGTCCACCAAGTCTAGGACGGTGTCCATGGTGTAGCCAGTCGTGCATGTCACCAGGGAAAGGTAGACCACCAGCATTCGCGTGACGGCCTGATCGTTGAAGAAGAGGGTTTGTACCATCCTCGTCGCCGCGGCTAGTAGCACCTCCACGATGCGAGCGTGGAAGTCCGATTGGCTGATCTTCCATAGTGTAGAAAGGAACACCAGGACGACGCCATCCATGTGCTGAAGGCATAGCGGCAGTCTCCCAGCCCCATTCCATCTCATCGTTCTCCGGGTCGTCGTGCTCGGGTTCGTAGCCAAGGACCTCTTCGTCTTCGTCCTCCTCGTTGTCCTCATCGTCTTCGGCCATTTCTTCCTCGAAGTATTGCTCTGGACCACCCATATCAAGTGTCATGAGAGGCTCGTCACCTTCCAGTTGGTCCATAACGTCTGAACGATCGTCGTCAAGGACAGGAATGGCTCCACCGAATGGACCGCCGTGAGGAGGTACCAGAGCGTCCATGGGAAGAGCACCGTGGTGGTAAGGATCATCACCATCGTCGTCATCGTCGTCGTCCCAGTCCTCCTCATCATCGTCGTCTTCATCATCGTCATCTTCGACCATGCTGGCGTTTTCATCATCGCCGGTGATTTCGTCGATGATTTCGATGTCGTCGCCCTCATCTGAATCGGCTTCGTCCATGTCAGAGTCGTCGTCATCTTCGCCGCTCTCGTCATCCTCATCCATGTCCACTTCGACATCAATATCGCCGGGCAGACCTTCTATCGGGCCCATGCCCTCAATATCATCATCTTCGTCACTGACGACATCTCCTTCATGCATGCCAGGACCACCTTCTTCGTACTCGTCGTAGTCCATTTCTTCGCCATACTCGTCACCCTCGTAGTATTCCTCAGCTTCGTCCGAGCCTGACTCATCGTCGTCGTCGTCACTGTTTGCAGCTTCAAACATGCCGAGGGTGGAATTACGGAACAAGTCAGGGGTCTCCTCACGCTCGTTCTCGTCGTCAGAGATGGAAGTGGCAGAAGAAATCTCATCATCCTCAGTAGTGCCAGGCGCAGAGACATCACCAGAGATACTCAGAGTGACACCAATGTCAGTCAGCAATTTGAGAGGGCGAAGGATGTACTTGACTGCACGCTTGGCGCCCGGGAAGTTCAGGTCGAGCTCGGCGATGGATGATGTCAAAGCGGTGATGAAGTTCTTCTCGTACATGAAGCGACCAAGCTGCTTTTGAGAGACGGTGACCATCTCGAGCATGAAGTGATTGCTGCCAGATTGTTGTTTGCCGGTCAACATACGATAAAAGAGGTTGCTCAAGCTAAGAAGACGAGCATACTTCTGGTCGAGAGGTTCCGAAGATGCCATAGCATCCTTGTAGGCCTTGAGTGCATGTTCCAGAACGAACTTGCGGACGTAGGCCAGATCAGACTCTTCGTCGCTGGTTGAAAGCTTCAGACCGATCACACGCTCATTTGTCTTCGAGCAAAGTGCCACGAGCGTGTTAATGGCCCAGTTGGCAGTTGCAGATCGCTTTTTGGCAACGATGTCTTCGGGGTGGCTCAAACTACCAACCGGTATCAGACTGGTGAGGAAGTAATTCAAGAGACCAGAGCGAGGCTTGGATGGTGTGGAGACTTGGTATTCGGCCTTGCGTGAAAAGTTGATGAACTCGACTTTCGTGCGATTGTAGGACCCGAGCAGCTCTACAAGGCAGTGCAGGATAAAGCAACGGTATGCAAATATCGGGTGTTCTCCGGCCTTGAACACTGGCTTGTCTGACTGCTTCGGTTCAGGTTCAGTGGAAGGAGCAGGAGTGGTTTCAGCGGCGGGCGTGGGAGTTGAGTCGGACATCTCGACGTCCGAAGGAGTAGAGACAGCAGGAGCATCCGAAGGGATAGGCTTGGGAGGTTGAACCTCCTTATCCTCCACATCCTTGTATGAAGAAAGCTCCTTCAACAAAAACTGAATAACGCCGTCAGGGTTTTCAATTGACGGAGGCTTGAGATCACCAGTCTTGGTACGCTCGATAGTAGGTCGTTCGGGTGCAGTGCTTGAGTCGCCTGCAGCGGGTCCTTCTACCTTGCTGGTCTCCTCAGACTTATCAGCCTTCTTCAGCATCAGTGGCTGTGCGCCACCAGCGCGGCTCTGATCCCATCTCGCGAGTTGAACCTTTTCATTGGTGACTTCGACGAAGATTTCGGGACTGCGCAATGCCAAATAGAAGAGTGTTCGTGTGTAGAGTGTAGTGTCATAGGATCTACCCATGCCTTTACTCTCGAAAGTCGCTTGAATATCGGTACGCATGGTCTGGCGGATCGTCTCATCGTCTTCAATGATATGGCGAAGCAATAGAAGGAAGGTACTCTGAAGGCGTTCGCCTCCGACGCCCGCAAGTTGCTTGACCATAACGAAGAGTCTCTGAATCGACAACTTTTCACCAAGCTTCTTAGCAAGAGCACGACGACGAGTCAAGATTACAAGTGTACGCGTGACTGAGAGTGCAAGGGTTTCGTCCTTTCCAATCTTGGGCAGAATCTCGACAAGAGCATCAAAGACTGTTGACTTGTCCTCGTCGGGTACGACCGGAGCCTTGAGCTCGACAATGCCTTGTTCCTTGTGGGGATCCTCGAAAGGTGGTGTAACCCATTGGATTTGCTGAGGCTTCTCATCTTCAGCCAGAACGCGTTCGATGATGAGAAGCACGTTGCTAACCCAAGGCGAGGTTTCGTCCGGCTTCTGTCCTTGGAACATCTTGATGAAGCCGCCGAAATATTCGAAGTTTTCCTTGAGGGTTTCGAGGGATGCCTCAAAAAACTCACGATCTTGAATGACCAGGGCGAGCAGGTGAGCATAGGAAGCGATCTTCTTGCCTTCAAGCGGTGTACCTTCCTCAGGTCTAAGAGACATCAGAGAGTTGACCAGAGTCTCACCAATTTCGACCTTTGAGGATTGATCTTGGCCGGCCTTGGCGATAGCAGCTGTGATCAGGTCTGCAAGTTCGAAGGTGACGTCGGTATGAGTATTGAGGACATCGAGACATCTGTCAATGAGACCATCTCGAATATCCTTGCGCTTCTCGTCAAGATCTTCAACAGTCACAAAGCTCTCTTCTGTTACAATATCGGCGGGCCTTTGAGCATCATCCGATGAGCGTTGATGAACTGGAAGAGCACGCATCAGTTCCTCACCACCCCCTAGAGCATGAGAAAGAACTTCCGCAATGCCACCGCTGAGCATGTCTTGGGGTAGCATCATGCGGCGGTTGCCACTACCCAAGAGCAGATCAGCTTCAGAGCGATCGCCATCAGTGTCATGCGTACTTGACTCGGCTTCGTCTGCATCCTGCATCTCGACCGAAGGCACACTCTGAGACGCGGCTGATGGGTTTGCAGCGTCACCAGACTGCTCTTGGACAGGTGGCTGAGGTTCTTCATCAGCTGGAAGAGGGAGACATGGGATGTGATTGTCGGGGTTGTCCCTTCGAAGAATGTAATACTCCTTAGCCGCCGTCGCATTGTTGTTGCAACGGTACAGTGCCTCAACGCAAAGCTGATCTTCATCAAGGCCTTCGGTCTTCAATAAATCCTTGGACTCTGAGCGGATCTTCCACTTACGAGGTTCGGCAGCGACACGACGCTTCAGATTCTCGCTACGCTTGACAGCATTGGACTCTCCGTCACCTTCAAGTACGAGTTTGAGGAGATCGACGACTGATTTGACGCTGTGCGCGGGCAAAGCCTCCATGACGGAAGACTTCCACATTTGGCTGACTTGGGGCAAGACAACGTTGCGAAGCTCTACCACAAACTGTGCACCCAAAAAGAATTCGCTCTTCTGGCGATCTCTAACCGACATGACAGTAGTCTGCTGAGCGTCGGTGATGTTCTTCGAATGACAGATCTTGTTGTAGAACTCAAGGATCTTGTCAATACCAGCAAGTGCCAAAGCATGGATACGCTTAGATGATGTGACAGTGTCAGAAGAAGAAGTGTCCTGAGAATTCTCCTTGTGCTGTTCGATGAGCTTGCTGAATTGCAGCAGACGAGTCTCAAGTTCCTTGAAGCCACCCTTGCGGTAAAATGCGAGCAGCACTAAAGTGAAGACTTCGCGATGGGTACCGTTGGTGCGAGTGGTCTTTCGCTCATCAACCAAAGCCTGCAGCGTCGAAGTCAAGACCACGATGTCGTACGCCACACGATCCACTTCTGACACGGTCGACGGTTGAGGAGTTGCTATGTGATCAATCAAAGCGCCTGCTAAGTGCTCGGCCATCTTGCCAGCGTTCTGCTTTTGGTAGTCACTGAAGCTGGTCCGCGATGAATGCTTCCAAAGCAGCGATTTGCCTACGGCTTGGAAGAAAGACAACACGCCTGTAGACACCTGATTGGATAGAGAAGCCAGAATCTGGCAGTTCTTAAATTGACCAGTGTTGCGTGCCTCAATCTTCTTGGCTTCGACCTCTTGCTGTTCTGCTTGTGACGAACCTGTCTCAGCATTGCTGGACTGCGAGTTGCTTGAAGCGGAAAGACCCATGACATTGTCGGCCTCACTGTGGTCAAAGCTCATTCCGGAAATGTGTATCTGCTTTCTCCAGTCTTCGGGCATGTTGTTGCGCATAGTGATGGCCTCAAAGACACATGACGAGTACAACTGGCTGAGGTCATCGATCAGGTCGACATAAACATCCGTCAAATTAACTTGACCGAAAAAGTGGTGTGGGACTTGACGACCAGCATGGTACACGTGACTGGACAAAACCGTGGACAGGACCTGGCACAAGAACTGAATCTGAACCATTGCCTTGGCTGTGTATGTCGAGTTCAAGACTACGAGATTTTGAGAGCTTGGATCCGAGATAGTAGTGGAGTCTGTCAAGTCACTAAAGTAGGTCTTTCCAGGGCGGTGTTCGATCAATGGTCTTAGCTGGAACAGGGCTAGTTGTGTGCGCCGAGCCAGGGAAGGGAGAACGAGATGAGGTTTGTGTTCCGCCAAGTGCAAGAACACCTGAATGAGCTCTCGCTGGGCATGGGTCTCATGGAAGTTGTATGGATTACAAGCAGCAGTGGCCATGTCGAGCAGAATCTCAGCACCAGCTGCCTCGCAGAAGGCTGTTGTGATTCCATGATTGTGGAAGAATGCACTAAGGAATCTGCAAGCCACCGTTATGAAGTCCGAAGTAGCTTGACCGCCACTGCGACCCTTGACAAGAGTATCATTCTCGAGTTCAGACTCGGTGGCAGTCGCCTTCGAGCCAGTCGATGCAGCTTGGGCGCGGTCGTGAAAATTGGTGTCATCCGCATCCTCGGCGTCTTCAGCCTCAGACACAGTCAAACCCTGCAACGCGGCGCGTCCTCCTGCTACGTGCAAGTCCTTGTCTCCTGGAAGCCAGAGCTTAGCGCCAACACCCTTGTCTGCAGCCCGACGCTGACAGATGGTCAACACATTGCGAATCATAACAACGACAGCGTTGATGGTTCTTTCTTTGAGTTGAGGATGGTGGCGTGTCAATTCATCAAACGCTTGTCCGATGAATGTGGGAACCTCAGAGTCTTCTTCCATGGCGCTGACATGCTCGGGGCTCTCGAATATCTCCAAAAACCTTTCTAGAGATTGGGATGCTTGGAACATGCGCATGCCGTTCTCGTTGAGACAGATGGCGCCAAAAGCCGTGGGTATCTCTCGCATAGTTTCACCTACCGGGAGGATACCTGGGGCTTTGGCCGTCTCTTCTGATGAAGGTCCATCGTTTCCAGAATCCGTGACAATGGGCTCGTGGACTACCTTATCAGTAGATACGTCTTCAAGCTCTTCGTCTTCGTCTTCCCTATCAGCATTTTCGACTACCACATCGGAAACGGTGATGGGTTGCTGGGTGACAGCTTCGAGGAATCCTTTGCTCAAGCCTGCTTCGGCAATGACTTGGTAACTGGTCGGCTCGTTGTGGATAAAGGCACTGAGGATGTTCATAGCGCCACTCCATACATTAGAGCCAAAGACGGAGGCGTTGGTGAAGATAGTGCGAAGTGCTTCGAGAAGTGGAGGCGAATCTATGAAGTTGCGTAAAAGACGGTCGTCCGTGCCGATGTTGTGGCCATACATGTGCGACACAAACTTGAGAAGCGAGCGCAGAGTTTGCTGAGAATCAAAAGGAATCTGATAGTCGGTTATCTTGGTCTTGTAATCAGTTCGTAGACCTCCTTGGTTCTGGGCAGCCTCGAGAGAACGGTGAACCTCAAAAGCGATGAGATCAGCAAGTACATCCAAGCCTTTGGCGTTGACCATTGCCTGGAATGCATCTCTCACTCCGTTGTGAATGAAACTCTCGAAGAAGCCAAGAGCAAGCGGGAAGTAGATTTCAGCCTGCTTCGTACGAAGCTTGAGAATGTCAACCAAAATATCAACGAAGCCAGCTGCCACGAGAACATCGGCGTTACGTTGTGGGTGTGGTGCTGCAGGGGTAAGAGTCATCACCAGCTCGAAGACGTTTTTACACCATTCGTGCTCTTGGGCAGGAATCTGCTCATCACCAAGCGTAGCAAGAACCTTTCTCAGGACGTAGAAGAGGACACCATGGCTAACAGTAATGTTAAGAGCGTTGGCAACTTCAGAGGCCTTGGTCTTGCACTTGGCCAGGGCCTCAAGAGCTTGGATGACAATGACGGTCATCTCGCGAGAAACTTCTTCTTGGCCTGAACTAGGAGGTTGGAGCATATCTGTGAGTTGCTGTGCCAGCTGAGTGCGGCGAGGCTCTTCGGAGTCTGGTTGACCAATACGTTGGTGGAACGTTGTCTCGCCATAAACATACGATAGATTGGAGATTGCCAGAATTCTGACAGCAACTAGATCGTGAACCGCCGCTCTGGATGTCTGGAAAGCAGATGCCACTCGGACCCTGTGTAGCAAATCGAATTGGTTTTCCTCTGGCACGTTGGTAAGATTCTCCTCCATAATCTTCCAGGCTTCGTTACCAGAAATTTGAGCAGAAGAAAGTTCAAAGACCTTGGGCCCGGCCGAAGGGCTTTCGGGCTGTTGCTGAGGACGGATGGGAGTCTCGGGCGCATCCGTGTTGACCGGAGTGCGCTCAATACGTGTCGAGCCCGGACCAAGGTTTGAAGTACGACGAGCGGGAGTGGGCGTGACAGGGGGCATGGGAGAGTCAGGCGTGTTGGGAGCGCCGATTTCGACAGATGATGCAGGTGCAGATGCGTCAGTCTTGTCGTAATATGTCAAGTGGACGCTAGAGAGCTCCTCCTTGTATGATAGAGGCACATCCTTAGCCTTGACCAAGGTTTCGATGTCGGAAGTGTTGACGCCAGGCTTGACGGCGTCTTCCTTCTCCTTGATCTTAGACGGGGTCTGGCCGAAGATGGAAGTGGTCAAGGGCTTCTTGGGGAAAGGGTTGGCAAGCTTCTGAATGCGATCCAGGTTGATGCTGTAGTGGCTAGCCAGCAAGTTGTGGAGGGAATGTGGCGAAACCATACGCATGCGTGAGGTATGGTATCTCTGGGCCAAGCGCAAACACACACGCAGAGTAATCTTGAGCAGGCTGAGGGAGACGGTGTTGAGTAGGTGGTTGAGATGTGCGCTGCTAGCGTACAGGCTGCGGTTGCCACAGCGCTCAAGCAGGATTCGAGTAAAGTTGAGCACGCTCTCGATAAGCTCGCGATCTCCGTCCGCCGAGTATCCGCATCTCTCGAGCTCTTGCACCGACACTTCGGTCACTGATCCATCCTCAGCATCGCCCTTCTGTAGTAGCCGTAGCTCAAACGGCTGTGTCTGCGGGCCCTTGTCCAAAGCATAAACAGTGGTGAAAGCCTCGAGAATTCGGTCGAAGCGATTTAACGGTGCAATCCAGTGGTAGAGGTCGCCTCTGGGAAAGGGCCAGTGGTGTGGAAAGGTGGCGATATGCGCGGGCAGCTGGTGCAGAGGTAGCTCAACCAGGGCCTTGATGAAGGTGGTGATGTACGGAGACTGTGGCAGAAGTCAGTCAATCAGATGGTGCTGCGAACAGAGAGGGCCAACTCACAATAGTCGCCAGATGACGCTCAGTGGCGGTCTTCTTGATCCTCCCCATGGCGTGCCGAGACACGAGCGCAAGTCTTGCGCTTCACCAGTTCAAGTGTTGTGTCTGGGTATGGTTGCGACTGATTCGATGCTCGTGGAGACTAGTCGTGGCGGCACAAGACCAGGAGGGTAGACTGTGTAAGATGGTGTGGGTAAGGTCGGAATAAGAGGTGCAAACAGATGCGCGGGCAGTTGCAGATGATGGTCGTGAGCAAGGCAGACGTCACGACGGCTACAATTTGCTCGGTCAAATGCGGGTCGACCAGAATCTCGATGTCGAATCGCAGTGAGATTTATCAAAGTGAAGGTGCGTTGGTGTCGCGCGGGTGTCGGGTGAAAGTGACGGCGGACCTTTTCAGCGGTGCAGCGCTTTCAAGATCGGGTCGTGTTGCAGAGTTGCGATGAGAGCAATGTGACAGATTCAAAGGTCCGAGAGCTGATGCATCTGGTAGCTTCGGTTGCAACTTGATATCATCGGCAAACGCCGTTTGCTGCCCGCTGCTTGTCAAAGATGCTCACGGACCCACCGCTTGCACGTCAGACTTTAATCTATCTCACAAATACAAGAGACTCCTTGCTCGTGCTCTCGATGATTGGAAGCTGCCTTACTTGGTGTACTGTATCGTTGTCTTTCTCCTTCACGCGCTCTGATTGCTGTTCGGCTTTAACAGCTTCAACAATTGTAGAGGTACTCAGAGATCTATGGAGTGATTTGATCAAAGTTGTTACCCCATGCACTAACAAGATTGTTACTATTTTACCTTCCCTGGCTCCGTAGACTTCAAGTACCAAGCTACAAGGACATCCTTTTAGGGAGTCGGCTTCATGGTCTGGTTATCCAGATCTCCTGGCTGCGCTCAAAGAGCTGTACATTTTCACAGCCCATACGTGGCAGATCACTGGAGGTCACCAATCTATTCTATCGCTCGGCTGGCGTCCGAGTTCAATCAAGTAAGGCAAAATGGCTGTTGTTTGGCGATGCTACACGTATACAATGAGTGTTTGGGCGTCAGACTAATGCGTTGTCTTGCCCAGGTTTTGCTGCCTTTGGTTTGCGGAGAAAGAAGTTGGTCTCTACAGAACCACGGTATCGCCATCGTCCATCGCTTTCAGTTTATTTCACAGGCTTTCCGTTCACTTCAATATCGACCGTACCTTCACCAGGACCCGGATCCTGGTGCTGAGCACTAGATCCCTTTCCACGCCACGTACTGACCGCAGGAATCTTTGCCGAGTATCTCTCCTCTTGCGTGCCGTATGCTCTGGGCGAAAGTTTGATCAGCGTGTGCAGAGGGACCTCCATCCAAGGACTCTTAGCCTGGTCCACGCCCATAAAGTAAGCATAGATGCATCTCAGCACTGCCTGATGCGTTACGATAAGAATGTTTTCGCTACGCTCCAGCTCCATGATGATGGGCTCCAGGCGGATGACCACATCTCTGTAGCTCTCACCACCCAGGTAACGATAATTGTACTTGTCCTCGTCACGAGACTTGAAGTCTGCCGGAAACTGTTCTTCGATCTCCGCATATGTTAAGCTGTCGCACACGCCAGAGTCCAGTTCGTCCAATGCCTTCCATGACAATTTTTCGAAAGGCAGATATCTCGAGGTCTGAATGGTTCTCTTCAGTGTCGACGTCCACACGGTGAGTTCCAGATCGCCAGCAGATTGTTTGACGATCTCGGGCAGTTTCTGAGCATACATCTGCCCTCTCTCGCTGATGTTGGCGTCTCCACCAATCTTGCCAGTCAAGTTGTACTCTGATTCGCCGTGCTGGGGTCATTGATTAGTCCAGTAGTATGGAATCAGTGTTGTGGAGACTTACTCGTGACAGCCAGATGGAACGAGGTTTGATGTGCAGGTTCATCAGGTAGTAAACCACTCTGGACTGAAGATAATCCTTGATCTTGTTGATGATGACTTGGTGTCCAACATCAATCAGCTTGCAGTATGTGAGGTCGGCCTCGTCTTCATCCAAAGTCTCGTACACCTTTTCGTAGTTTCTGATTCTCTTTCTGAAGTCTTGTGCAGCGACCTCAGGATCTTGTCCTACATAGTCAGGAGAGGTGGTCTTGACTTCCTTGATGTTGGACATGACAAGCTCCTCATCGTCGCATTTCGACTCGACAAACATTGTCTGAACATTGGCAGCATCGCATTGGTCTTGAATCCATCGTCTTCTCGATTTTGTGGAGTTGGTGGCATCAAGGACAGCAACAAGGCCCTCACCGTTGTCGAACCACTTCAGCATGTCGGCCACAGCAGCCTCGGCAGCAGCTCTGCGCATTCTTTCGCCCTCTGCATTGCTCGTGTCGAAAAACTCTGCGGAAGGATTGGGGGTATTTGTTCGGCGGTATTGGCCTACGTTGAAGGTTTTTGCGTCAATCGAGAGCCAGCGGAGGTAGCGAACAACTATGTGGTGGTTAGCATGTTTTGGATGGGCTGAAGGCTGAGGCAAGCTACCTTTCTGAGCTATCAAGCTCTTTCCTCTGGCCGGGAGGCCGACCATAACAACACAGATTCTCGTTTCCTGGGCCTGAACGCCGCTGCCATTAGTCTTCCTGTTGGGACGCATCATCTGTCCCTCTGACACTTTGCGCATCTCGGGCTTGTACTGCTGGCGAACATCGGAGGGTATCTGATCCAGAGCCATGACTGTCGAATTGGAGAAGGTGTATCAATAGAGAAGTGGTGGTGAACGGTCTGCTGCGGTCGTATTCCGTGCCAGCGGCTTGCAGCGGCTTGAGAGGTGCCAGATGGATGTGTTTTCTTCGGATTGCGAGACAGGGAGGTATTGGGGACAAATGCAGAGTAAGCAATGCTGTGACTTCAGGAGAGAGTCTGGACTTTTGCAGCAGCTATGATTGCCGCGTGACTGCTACCGCTGCCTTGGTAGTTTCCGTAATAGATGGAGATGGCGGGGTTGTTCTTCCCCCGCGCCGATTTGCTCCGCCGACTCAATCGATGTCAGATCAACTGCTATTGGAGAAACAGCAACAACTAGGAACGTGGCGTGAGGTGGGATGTGTTCGAGAATTTGGACTTGGAAGTGCGAGACCGGATCTCCAAAAATGCACCGTCAAGCGTCAGGAGAGAAGAAATTAAGGCCGTCATTCGGGTTGCAGGTCATGACGCCAATGCGGCCAACCTCGGGTCTTCTCGGCCACATCTTGACCGCGCGGTTGATTTCTTTCTCACCAACAAGCTCTCCTTCTGTCCAGGCTCCAGAGTTGTCCTCGGTCGCAGCAGTACGGTACTCGAGAACGGCAGGTCCAAATCGACAGCTGGAAGAAAATTCACTCACCGTGAATGTGCCCTCTCGCAGCGTGCTAGCGCGAGGCCGACTGCCAGCAATAACTCCCTGCATCTTTCTGCTTGCTAAGGTTAGATGCTTGATGTAGAGCAAAGAAGAAACGGCTCTTCACCAAGCGACAAATCAGCACTCTCTCTTGGTTTTGTTGCTCTCAAAGTTAATATCTAGCCCTGGAGCCCTCTTCTCTTCTCAACAAAGAGCTCATCAGAATGACATTCCAGCGATAACGCCGATAAGCATGGGTGAGCTCTGCCGAGTCGATGCTACCATGACTGAGAACGCTTCCTCCAGCCCGCACAAAGGACCCTGGCGATATGTTGACATCCCTACTACATGTACTTATCTCGACCTTTGCATACCTTGGCTGCTTGCTTCCATCGCGGACCATGGAAAGTATCTGATTGATTGATTCAATGTGCTTTCGCTACCTTTCTAAATTTAGAATTTTGCTCACGGTTAATCGTAGCTTGAGCCTTGAGGACAAGATTTGACATATTTCGTCAAGGATTCACGTCACACCGTGCCATTCACGATGGTTCTGCCTACTGTAATTTTCGAATCTGCTTCAGGCTTTTCGAAAATTCATGAGCTTAATGTCTTCGCAATCAACTTGTATATGGCCCGTACGGTCTATATGGCGAATAATGTACCAGCAGTCTTCAACTTGGTTCAGTCTTCAAAGCCCCAAAGCGACATGGCTTTTCTGAAGTGGATATACAAGCTGTCTTCCCTTGCAGAAAATCTTCCTCAATTACATCCCCCACGAGTTTGGTGACGGGAACGGGCGTCTTTCTGGTCGGTTCTTTGGGTTACCAGCCAAAGTACTTGAGGAAGGGGCGATTCAGACCCAACTTGTCTGACCTCCGTTGCAGTTTGGGGGCTATTCTTCGACGAGGAAGCAACGATTCTTGTTGCGAACCTGCTTCGCTCACACAGACACAGGATGCCTTCAGCTTTCCATGCGGCCCCAATCTTGTCCCTCACACAAACATTATAGCGGCTATCAATTCTTGCTTGACCATATCCAATTTATCCAGTTTGACATCCATCATCACACATTGACACTGTTCGTCATGCGAAACATCTTCAAGAAACGATCGACACCAAAGTCTCAGACGACGTTGCCGGCAGAAAACTCCGTCCTAACCAATGCGGATGGCCTTCTTGTCACTCCCGTACTACGCCCGGCCAGATTTGCCAGCACCGATTCCAACATCGAGGATCTCAAACAACACTTTATGGAATCACTGGCAAGGTACGGTGCTGTTTCAAAGTGCGTCATGTCAGTGCTGCCTCCAAGCACCGAACCTGCATCCCATGGATGTTGATTTGCGTACTGACCCTCGCTTCAGTGATGATGTGGTGACCACATTGCCTGCCCCGACCATGTACTCGCGTTGGGTTGAGACCGAGTTTTTTCTAAGCCCCATTGAGAAGTTGGTCATTGCTACGGATCCGCGAGCACGCCGCCAACGTCTACACCGCTTGCGCAGATACTACACCAATCCGATCGCACGACTATCCAAGAACAACAATAGACGTGCTGAAGCTCTCAAAGAACAGATGAAAGAACTAAATTGGCTCATCGACGAAACCAGCTCTCTATCTCTTCCGGAATACGATTTCCCCTGCATTCCCTCTGTCTCAAGCACATCCTCGCAGGAAACCGAATTTGGAGATGGGGACACAATTCGTCCTCTGCCCCGTGTTGCCCAGATGGCAAACGACGACGTGTCTGTCTCCGATTTTGCAGTGTACAATCGAGCCATGCAACGCTACCTTTCAGAAAGCCCCCAACTCTCGGCACAAGAGCGGTCTTCTATGGAAGAACTCCGTTCCAACCGTAAGAAATTGATGACTTCCCCAAGATTATCACGTATCACCGAGGATTCTGAATATCGGCCTGCCTCCCAGCGCGTATCACACGCCAGAGCCCGCAGATACATGGAAGAGATTGACGTCCGACCAGAGATGCGAGATCCTCACAAGTTCTCTGGTAGCGGCCTTTCAAGCGCCTTTTGATCATTCCATAGCTCTCCTAGGACAATGAAGATACCGTTCTTACCCCTAGGACACGACAATCACAATGTTTTGCGATGTGATTTCACTGGATCCTTGACCTTTTCTCAAATATTTTTGCATCTCCACAAACACATTCGTGATATTTCAGCGATCTTGGGAGTAAGCAGTTGAGCTAAGATGCAGCCCATATTCTCAACGACTCTCAGCAATCAACTCCAGTGCCTCGATGCCGGGGGAACTGCACAATGGCTATTCAGGGACAAACGTCTGTTTACAGAAAGTTGTTGCCGTTTCTTTTCATTTTTCGCGATGCTCGACTTGCACTTTTAATTGGAATCCCGTCGTGATATCAACAGGCTTGACATGGGATTCCTTAGAATCCATACTCACTGCGAGATGAGCTCTTTCACCTGGATGGTAAGAAATTGTATCATACAGTAGTGATGAGGGGTTTGATTTGGTATTAGATTTAGCCCCCTGCTGTATACAGTAGTCATTTGATTCCCCGCACTCTCTTTCGGCAGACGCTTGTTGGTCGATATGTTCTTTGATTTTCACAAGTTTGTTCCTCGGCTATGACAAGTGATACACTCAACTGCAGATTTTGATCCTGGCACTTTCGAACCTTTCTAGAGATACATTGGTTTCTTGGAATCTTTGTGCATTTCTGCGGTAACTTTGTCGTCACCTCAATTACTCGGGAAATGGGACTTTGGATGGTTGTTTTATATCGAGGTACTTTCAGGGCTGTGAGTGCCATGTTAGACCACGCTGTGGGAGGGGCAGGCATCTCACGGCAGAATGACTTTGTGTTTTGTTACGTTCTTGGAGAAGATCAGGGGAGACAGTGATTGGAATGCATAGTTATGGTAAAGCAAATTTTGGTAGAGCAAGTTAAAGGTAAAGTAAAGCAAATGATAAAAACGCAATCTTGTGCGGCCAAAATCAAAGCCTCTCGGGCTGTATGCTACAAAAATGTCGTTTTGACCTCTGCTTTCTCAAGCAGCCGCCTTTCCCTTTCCCTTTCCCTTTGAGTTCAGCGACATGTATCTCTTGAGTGGTCCGTCCATTCTCAAGAGCTCTACATCAGCTCTCAATCCTGCCTTGTAGTCTTCTGTGACTTCGTCGTCCAGATACTTGAGCATGGTACCCAGTTTTCCTTCATGGGTTGTTTGGAGCTTAACAGCGCAGGTCGCGCAGACCTTCAGGCCGCAGCCTTTTACACCCTGGACGGTCTTTGCACAACAAGTGTAGTGAGCAGGTGATGGACAGATTGAGCACCAAATATCGTCCTCTGAAGGTGGTTCGTTATGGATCAGACGGGTGAGTGCTGGCATGATATCCATAGTTGGGGAAGGCTCCAGGGGTCCAATAGCATGCTTCTGGCACATCAAAATCTGCATTCTGGACGTCGTGCAACTCATGCACAAAGAAGTCGCAGCTGGCTTCCTCTTGGGCGGACTTGACAGACCTGCTTCGATGGCATCGGGGATCTCGACCGGTCCTTTGCCTTTGCCATAATCGTAGACTCTGATCTTCCTGATGCCTAGGCCGAGAATGGCGTAGTTGTATCTTTTGCAGATACTGCAGGTGTCGATATCGCCATTAAAGGTGATCGGATACGAAAGCTTAGTTGTTTTCGGGGTCGAAAGACGCTGGATTGTTTCCAGAATTGTTGTGGGTTCCTTCACGACCTCTTTAGTCACCATCTTCTTGGCTCTTTTGGACGGTCTGGATGATCCTGAAGCTCCTGCTCTGGCGCGCTTCTTACCTTTAGTGTTGAAGGCATCGTCGTCGCCTGAGGATTCGTCCTCGTTTGAGCGTTTGTCTGTGATGATAGAATCATTCTGGTTGTAAGGAATGGTTTCGTCGAACATTTCAATGTCTGCACCACCCTCTTCAACCTCCTCTACAACCTCCTCTTCATCCTCCTCTCCATCTTCCATCTCCACGTCAGCGATCTTTTTCTTCGACTTGTACCGCTTTGGTTGCTTGATTGGACCTTCGGGTTGAGGCTCGAAGTCGCCAGTGTCGTCTGTGTCAACGATGTGGTTTCCGAAGTCGTTTGTACATCCGTCATTCTCCATCGGACGGAGACCGTACTTGCAGCTTCGACAATGACCACAAGAGCAGCTCGGTGCTTTTGGTTCAGGAGTCTGCTTTGGGATAGGAAGCTGCTTAAACATGTCAGGGACATTGTCCGCCTCTTCAGCTAGCCCTTCCAGAGCTTCTCCATCTCCAGTACGAGTAACTTCGGGGTAGAGATTATCAACATCCATGAACTCCATGGCAGTGTTTGTCCGTTTGTGGCGTATCAATGGATGGGATGGAGTGTGCGGTATGTTGCTCGGCAAAGCGTTCATATCAGGCTTAGCATCCTCATCCATCTCTAGAGGTGCATCAAAAGATTCCGTGTCAGCACCCGCTTCTGTGTCCGACTCCACACCCGACTTGAAATCGAACTCATCCCTGACTGCGGACAAATCCCAAGGGGACGTGAAAACAGGGGGACCCGGAGGATCACTGGTACCATTCAGGAACTCAGCAGCCTCTGCACTGAGAGTTGAAGCCGGGTCGGTTTCTGCAGCGTAATCGGAATCTGTTGATGCATCGACTTTCGAACTGGTTTCAGCTTCTGGGGACACGCCAGCGATTGTGACAATCTCATTCAACGGGCCTGGTGCACCTCCAAACAAAGAGGGCCTCACCAAAGTTCGCCCAACGGGTTTGATCTCTCCTGCTGTTGGAGGTGAAACGCTGCTCGGAATGATATTGCTGTTGTCAGCGGGTGCCGTAATCATGTCATGATCATCTCCAACATCGGGCAGAGTCTCGCTCTCTTGTGCGACCGCCTCGGTGTTAGCTTCTATTTCGCCCTCTCTTCCTCTTTCTTTCTCAGAAGATTGGCTCGATGAATCGCTGGAACTGTATGTGGCTTGTAGCCTGTGCACTTCAGCATCCATGTTCTGGGGTTGGCCAGCCTCCGTGACGCATACTGCGGGCTTCGTGAAGCCATCTGTCGGGCTCGAAGGCATGGCCATATCATCTCCACGATCGGAGGTGACTTGCATGTGTGTATCTTCCGCATCGAGTTCCTTTGAACTGACATCCTTTGGAGAGCCTTCCGGTACTGGAACGTCATTCTCGATATCTGGGTTGGAGGCGCTGGTGGGATCGACCTCGGTAGGTTGTGCGTGTTCTGACCCTTTGATCGTAGACTCTTCGATGGTAGAAGCCTCGATAGTAGCGGGTTCGGTGGAAGGCTCCATGGCCTTGTGCTCGGTGCGCGTAGGGATCGAGATCTTCTCAGTGTTGCGGGGCGTAGCTGTGGCATCTGCGAATGCATCTTCGCTCTGCTTGGAAAGACTTGCAGGTTCGACGATCTCCGATTCGATACTTGTCGTGACCGGTCTTGTCTGGGTATCTTCGAGTATGGCAGTGGTATCAGGCGTCACGTCGTCACTAGATTCGACATTGGCCAAGACAGGCTCGGAGAATGTGCCACTGGTCAAGTTAGCAGCCTCGGGCTCGGCTTTCCTGACTGCTTTGGATGTGGTGTAGTAACTGATCGAGTCTGTCCGTGAGGGTGAGCTTTGTGGTTCTTCTGCGACGGGAGCTTGAGAATTTGTCTCTGTGATGTCGTCGACTGTATCGACGTCCATCTGCATACCAATATCTGTTGTTACCAAGCCAGGAGGTTGGTTGCTCGTCTCTGTGGGGCCATCTGCCAAGTCGATATCCATAGGTGCTGGATCTGAGGTAGGGCTGAAAGTGACGAAGTGAAGTGCTCCTGAAACGATCGTCGTGGTATGCTCCATGTCGAGCTTGTATTTGGACATGAATTGCTTGTCGTTCCACTCAGTCCGAATGAAGATTTACTGTGACTGAAAATAGAGCAACGAAGATGATGAATCCTTCGATGGCATGTGTACCCTAAGCAGCAAGAATGACCGTTGCTGATACGGAAAGTGCTTCCTGTGAAGGCTTTTGTTAGGTAGGAGTGAGTTTGGATGAGGAGATATTGCTTGGAAGTTGAGTCCAACTCTTGTATGTGTGAGGAAGTTTTGGTAGAAGAAGCTGTTATAAGTGAGGACCAGCGGATACTGAGGGTATTCCTGATGACCGGTATTGGTGAGTGAACTGGAATCTTGCCTTTGCGATTTGTGTGCCGACATCAAGCTTGGAGAAGCTGGAGGTTGCAGAAGAGGCAGGGAGACAGAGCAGAGAGGACGGGATGTAAGTGATCACAGATGTCGCCGGCAGTTGAAGAAGGGAAGTCTTTCAGGCTGATCGGGTCCCCTAGATAGCTGCTGAAGATGGTTGCAAGGCTCGATCGATCGAAAGCAACAGAAGAGGATTCAACGGCGAGGTCTTTAGGGCAACTGATTGTTGAAACAGTTGGAGACGGTCGGAGAACGCCAGATTCGATGCACAAGTCCAGTAGTTCGAGACGATGGAGAGACCAGATGATCGAGTAAGGTCGAACTAGTTGTCGATGGTTATACGTGTGAGTAAGCGTAGATGACCAAGTCTGTTGAAGGACTAAGTACACAAACACGATCGTGCATGATAAGGATCGAATATCTCAGGGTTGTCAAAGACTAGTAGCATACGGACAGTTGATGAAAGATTGAAAAAGCAAACGGTATGAGCTGGGAGATTCGAACCAAATCGGAATGGAGAAGGAGTGAAAATTGGAAAATACTAAGCTGGTGAGAGATATCAGGAAACTAGGACCCTGTGGTAACCAAAGCAACACAATCGCAATGAGAGAAAATGGTTGTGAGAGACACCAATTGCTGGTAAAATAGTGGAATTCGGTAGAGGGCATAGGACATGAAAGTCAACTTTTTCTCCCAGAACCAGGCGATATGGCCGAGTAAGTCGGGATGTCTCAGGAGCGAGGTGAGTTGCTACAGAAAGCAGGCACGAACGAGGAGCCGAAAGCTGGTCGTGCGCCTTCTGCTTGCGTTCAGTTTAGAAATTTCTTGTCCACAATTAGTGTGCAAGACTGGAGACTAGATCATTTTCAAATGGCCCAGAGCATACTTGAGCTCATTTCTTTGATGGAGAATAAGTACTCAACCTCAGGGGAGATCTGTAAGTTGTGGACATGGATGGCGAAGAGGATCCCATCCCTTGGTCGCGTCTTGCATAGACAAAAAGCTGCGCACCAAGACAGCGTAGAAGGGCCTGCGGTGCAGCAAGCCGAAGACAAGACCAGATAGTTGTGATGTGAATTTCAATTGTCTTGCTTTCTTTGCAGAGGAGGATGAGGTCGGTGGGATGGCAAGCTCCGGTCATGCTGGGCACTCGGACCACCACAGATGATTTCATCAAAACAGCGTGCATGGCTTGTTGCTTTCTGCTTCATCACACATGGCCATCTTTGTGACTATGTCCAATGCACCTCTTTTTGATCCGCCATGGTGAGACAGTCGACAATGTAGCCGGCTTACTGTAAGCTCCCTGTTCGCGCTCCAGACGAAAGAGTATCGGACTGACTTGGCCAGAGCTGGGAGAAGAGATTCAGCCCTCACCAACCATGGTTACGAACAAGGCCGCCGACTCAGCGATTACCTTGCAGACAATCGACAGCCTCTGACCCGCATCTTTGCCTCGCCGCTGCAGCGCGCCCACAAGACTGCTAGTCTCTTGGCTGCGAAGCAATCCACCAAAGACTTGACTGTCAGCACCGTCCCTTACCTGATGGAACGCGACTTTGGCTTTTACGAGGGCAAGACCAATGCTGTCAGAAAGGGTCCCGATCGCGAGAGACACAAGAAGGAGCCAGGCTTTGTGGATGTCGAATCGAAAGATGCTCTTGCACGCCGCGCCGACATGTTCTTGGACCAACATCTCTTGCCCATGCTGGATGACGAGGCCGACTTCGGCGGTGCTGCAGAGCATCTTGTCGCTATCGTGTCTCATGGCATCTTGCTGTCAAGCCTTTGGCGAAGACTGTTGCTCCGCTTGGGCCCAAAGAGTGTGACCGTCTCGCGTGACGTTGTTGCGTCTCAAGGTCCAGTCGTGCTTGCGCACTTGGGCGGATGGAGCAATACTGGCTTCCTCGAGCTGTCCGTACAGAGCGCAGAGACCGATGCAAGCTCGAGGTCGAACACGGCCGCAGTTAGCCCTGCCGCATCTTCCGAAGACGCTGTCACGGCCGCTGATGTCTCGTTGCCCAGGAGCCCTAGCGTCACTGCGATCGATGCCGTACCTCCACAGCTGATGACCGAGTCTTCAGAAGCAGAGCTGCCAACAGACCAACTTGACACCGTTGGTGATGTAAGTGTCACAAAAGATGCCGTCGCCCCTGAGCGTAGTGAAGTCGAACACCTCAGACTACTTGCAGGCTACCATACCACCATTCTCGTCGTCAATGGTCAACAGCACCTCACTGGCCTGAAACGACAGCGCGGTGGTATTGGTCGAGCTGAGCATGATGACAAACAGCAAACCATGACTACTTTCTTCAAGAGAGCCAGAAAGGATTGATCTCCTTGTTGCCTGTGCCTACGTCCTCGGACCAAGAGACGCTTGTGCATAGGCATCCACTAGTATGGTAAGCTCTTACTTTTTCTTCTCTCCTCCTCACCTCTATCATGATGAAAAAGCAATATCTCACAGACCTGATCGGAAATCACTATGTCGATTCTATACTTGTTGTCCAACTGCTGTCTGACAATCATCCCTACTCTCCCTCACTTTCAAGTTTTGATGCATTGATCAATCCGCTAACTTGAAAAAGACAGGTCTAAGTTTTTCTATCACGCAATTGAGACACAAGTCATCTCAGCTCGCGTCCACCACATCCTCCCGGATAGCTCGGCAAGACTACTCTTGCCTTGAGTTTAGGTGATTGCTCGTGCCTCTCCAAGTTTGTGATACCTTTCCCGGCTTTGCACACTTGCGTTGCCGAGTTCGATCTGTTCCATGTTCAGTAGATGCTAGGAAAACGCTTCATAGAGTGTGACATCAATCAACATCCATCAGATCTGCCTTGCCTTGATTTTTGTGCCACCCTCAACTCTTCCATTCATATTGTGAACCACGTAGTCAAGCACCTGAACGAATTTCATCCTCTGGCTGTCTACCACAATATGCTATCTACACATTCGGTTGTGTGACCAAATAGTGGGAGGTGGCCGTGGGAGGTGGCCAGACGAGATTCATGGTCGAGGCAACTGGCAACTTTCCCAGCCACGCGCCCCGCTGACGCCCACTTCAACCTCACACCGACCAACAAACAAGCTTCCACACACGTAAAACTTGAACACAATGCATGAATTTCGCGCAGCATGGCATTGTGTTTCCTCCAATCAAAGACCAGTTCAGTAAACGGTGTAACATCCTGAGAATTCGAAACACGCAGAGAAGTGGGCACAACAGGTGTCAAAGCCCTGGCGGCTACAACTTCCATTGTTATTGATCTTGCTTTTCTGCCTCTTGCAAGCTCGATCATTAAGCTAGACAGCAAGACGGCGAGACAACGACACATCTGTGTATCCCGCCTCCATCGGGGCTTGTCTCTGCGAATTAAGGTATAGTCATATCAAGTAAGTCAAAAGGTTGGTCTCAGTCTAGGACCTTTTGTCTTTCCTCCTACCCAGCCACCTCAAACCCACCTTTTCCCAGCCATCTTGACCACTATTCTATCAATATCAATTGAGCGTCTCCACTACTTTTTCGTCTGTTGGAAAACTGTTTTTGACATCCTTGCAATCTTCGTTTTATCTTGCTATCTTCTGCGTTATTGTCGCTGAAACGTCTTGTTCTTCGTTACGAGCATATTTGTTGAGTATATTTGATACATCTAATACCTACCATAACCATGAAGACTGGATTTGCATTGTCGGCATTGCCGCTGCTTGCGATGGGCCAAAGTAACGTTACTGGTATGTTCATGCTCCCAATTGCTCCATCTTCTGCGTACATGATCAGATTCGCCGTTTCACCATCTTTAAAACATACACATCTGGTCTTTCTGTCTGCTCCCTTGAGACACCTACTAATCTGTATGACAGCAACGATAGACATCCCTCCCAGCTCAACTCTTGCTGTCGTCATCCCCATCATCACAACACAAACCACAGATTTCACAACCATAACCTCTTGCGCCGCTTCCATCGCCGGCTGTCCTGCCTCCTCTGCTGCCTCTGCAGTCGCTACAACCAATGCTCTTTCCATCCTCTCTTCAGCACTCGCGACTTTCCCGTCCTCACTCCAGACATATACATTCTCAGAATTCAGCAGGAGTCAGACGAATATTGCACCTAGCCCTATTGGACCTACGACTGCAAGCTCGAGTGTGACTCAAAGTAAAAGCACCGGAGCAGCAGGAAGTACGATCACAGCATCTACAGTTGTGGTCAGTAGTGGCCAGACAGTGACGTTGCTGTCGAGTGGAGGCAGTTTGATCTCTTTGACCACGGCTACGAGCACGGCTGCTGCAGCGACTACGATTACGACATCTGGGTCTACGGTTGTGGTTCCCGTGTCCAGCCAGAGTGGAAGCAGTGTTGCATCTAGCATTGCTTCCTCAATCGCCAGCTCTGTTTCTTCTTCAGCTGCTGCGTCGACGGATACTTTGACCACTTTGACGACTATCACTTCTTCCACGGTATCAGGAAGTGCTGCTGCGTCCTCAACACAAGAGCAAAGTTCGACGTCTGAAACTGCTGCTGCTTCTTCATCCGCGGCGTCGTCTCAACAGACAACATCGGCACCTGCATCCAGAACATCGACTGCGGCTTCGAGCAGGACGTCTTCCGTGACACCCGCTTCTACCACCGCAGCTCCACCTGCCAGCGCTGGTTCCATTACCACACCTTGCGGTTTCGCTTTAGCCTTTGCCCTTTTCTGCGGCGTCCTGGTCTAAGAGCTCTTCGGACTGAGCGATGTTTCTTTTTTGAGGTTTGGAGGATAATAATCTGACGTGTTTGGGACGATTTGGAATGATGTTGATCTTGATGAGTTTTTGAGGATGATTACGAATGATTTATGATTGATATGGAGTGGAGAGTTGATGAAATACTTTAATCTTCTTGTAGCTTAATCTTTAATGTATACTTCTTGTCCTTGTCATGTTTCGAGAAATTGTCGAGAGGACGAGTTAAAAGGAGACGGAAACCAAGAAGTCTGCAAGAGCACATGACTTTTAGCGAACGAGTTGATGGCAGCGTAGTTGAAATGCACGATTTGCAGTAGAATCGCCAGTATCACGACTGTTCTATACATGTCACGATTCACAAGCAGAGTAACAGAACGGACAAAGATTTGTGTTTTTCCAAGGTATCCCGTAGGAATGACCGTTTCGTTTCATTTTGTTTTGCATAAGAAGGACTTGCAACAAGTTGGTCGCATGAGCATTCCTTAGTAATCGACCTCTCCATCCGCGCGTCCAACAGCCAGACTCTCGTCCAACCATATCAAGACAGATGGCTCTTTTTGGCGATTCTTCCAGTAATACCCTTCAACACAACCATATCCAGCCCAGACCTCATGTCGCCATCATCCCATCTTCAACAATATCGATCTCAGAAAAGAGTCGAGCTGCTTAAGAGGAAGGAGCGGGGGCGGCACCGCGGCCACGGCCGAAGCCACCACGGAACTGGGGGTTGAACTCGCCAGGGGCGGCACCCTCCTTGCCCTCGCCGGCGTCGCGGCGGCGGNACTCACCGCGCTCACGGTCGCCACGGGGACCACCACGGCCGCCACGGGGACGCTCCTCACCACCGAGCATACCGCGAGGGGGAGCGTGGGAACGCTGCTGCTTGATGTGGGTCTGGGGAACGATCTCGGCGGGGAGGTGGAGCCACTCGCGGAGGTAGTCAAGGCCCTCGGCGGTGAGGCTGTGAAGAATGTGTTAGTATGGTGGTTGAGATTGTAGGTGGAATGGCGGAAGATGGAAAACGTACGTGTAGTAGTACCATTGCCAGGAGAACTGGGTCTTGAGGTAACCGCGCGAGGTCAAAGACTGGCAGGCCTTGATGACATAGAGGTTCTTGGTGTCAATGTCGCCGTGCTTGGGCTGGTTGAAGTCCTTCTTTGCGACGAGAACACCCTCTGCGCTTGGAATCAGTATACTGTCGATGGGGAACCATCTGGTGGGAAAAGGTCGAAACTTACCGCGGAAGAGGTACTCGTGAATGAGCTTACGGTCGGCCTTGGGAATCAGCATCTTGACGATTGATGTATTTGGATCAACGTGGGGCTTGGGCGATGTTGATGTACCGACGTGGTTTGTAGAAAAAAGTCGTCTGTCGGGCGCGCGCGCAAATGTCCAAAATGCCGTGGACGCTGCACCGGCGGCCTTCGCTTCGTTGACTCGGAGGCTTGGCGTAGTTGTGAAAGTCCGAGTCAAGCTCATGAATCTCCGCATCGCGACTTGGAACAGCGCCACCATCTCCGTCTTTCAATCTTCAATCTTGCGCAACTCACAACTCGACAACACAAATCATGGATACAATCAACGTCTTGGTCTCTTCTTTTGCAGGCTTGTCGCTACCTCGCACGCTCTCACTCCCCGTGCCCGCCGACACATCTATCGCATCCTTCACATCGCTCCTTTCAACCCATCTCCCACCTTATGCCGATGACATTCTCCTCTCAACCACAACTCGTCGCGTCGACACCTCGTCAACTTCGTCACTCAAGACCCTTCTCTCCGACAGCGACGATGCATCTTTCCTCCCACTCAACCTGAGCGCGCGGCTGCTCGGTGGAAAGGGAGGTTTCGGATCCCAACTTCGCGCGGCAGGTGGCCGCATGTCCTCACGCAAAAACCGTAACCGCAACCCCGATCAAATAAATGGTAGCAACCGCAACCTGGATGGCCGCCGTCTTCGCACAATCACAGAAGCCAAGAACCTTGCCGAATACCTCGCGCTGAAGCCGGAAATGGACAAGAAGGAAAGAGAAGAGAGACGCAAACGCTGGGAAGCTGTTGTTGAGGCTGCAGAGAGGAAAGAAGAGGAGTTGAAGAAGGGCAACAAGAATGCGAGATTGGACGGAGAGTGGGTTGAGGCCAAGGAGGAAGCCGAGCAAAAGACCAGGGATGCGGTCATGGCAGCCATGAAGGCTGGTCTCATTGAAGCAGATGCTCCCTTGCTCGAGAGGACTGGCAGCGAGAGTTCAGCTGCTGAGGCTGAAGGCAGTGACGCTCAACCCGAGGCCTCTAGCTCTGCATCCAGCGATAACGATGATGCACAAGTGACTACGTCTGTCCCTGCTGCCACACGCACCTTCTTCGGTTGGGATGATGAAGATGACGAATTCATGAGCGACGACGAGGAAGAGGAAGAAGCCAGTGCCGAACTCGAAGCTGCACCAATCTACGAAGGAAAAGGCAAGGGCAAAGCATGATTCTGATCTGGTCCGATTGTTTCTGGTTATGGGTTCATATTGTTTTACTGGTCTAGTCATTTAAGCGAGCGAGTTCTGGCGTCCCTTCAGAAATGGAACAATCTTTATTCTCAAAGTAGATCGACCAACCCATAAACGTTCTCATGGCCAGGATATAAACACACAACAGCCTCTCGATAAGCATACGCTTTGTTCAAAACTCGATTGTAATGTCGTCGACGATGACCTGAGGTATAGCTAGAGGGGACACCCTGTCGTCAATGACCAGAAATCATGTCTGCCAAAAGAATCGTTAGGAACGACCAGAGACTTTCGACCTATAGTCATTGGTCGATGAGACATTATGAAGGAGCGATGGGGTGGAGATGCAAAAGAAAGAGCGGCACCAAGAAGGAGGGACACGAATGGCATTCTTTTCTTCACGATTGACTCCGATACGTGTATTTAGTTGATACGCACGCGGAGGACAAGATGAAGGATTAGTATAGATGTATATGCTTTACAAAACAGGAAACAAAGAAACCAGACTTCATCCCTCAGACCACAACCGCAGCGGCACCTGCTAAAACGGCACCCATACCCCAGGCCCAGCCGGTCACTTCAGCTGCAACACGTGGAGCCTTGCCACTGCTACTAGCCGTGACAGTCGCTGTAACAGTGACGCGTTGAGTGCTGACATATCCAGTGATGTTTGTCCCATTCGATATGTTGGCAATTGCGGCCGAGGCTGCAGAACTCAATGCCGGCAACAAGGAAGTAGGAGAGGAGGGATCAAGCGTGGGAGCTGGTGTTGTGCCTTCCTTGGTGGTTGAGGCTGGGTCGGTAGACTTGCAGGTCGCAGCGGTGGGTAAGTTGCTAACTTTGTAGGCAGAGCAGAAGTTGTTGGCAAAGCCGATGGCAGCTATGAAGCGTCAGTAGGTGAGACTTTGAGCTTCGAGAGTGGGTTGGTTACCATCTTGATCTGCTTTGTTGCAAGCCTTGGACATGCAGCAGCCGAGATTGTCGAGAAAAGCAGAGTTTTTGCAGATACATTCGACATCGATCGAGTTGCAGCCGCCAAAACTGGATGTCACACAGGTGCTGGCACAGTCAGGAAGACCCCAGATGCTAGCCTTCTTCTGCAGACCCAGTGGCTTAGATTGACCCCACAGACTGAGGGCTTGACCGAATGTGCTCAGCACTGTAGTTGTGTAGAGAAGTGTGATTACTGGTCGCATGGTGATGGTATGAGAATCTCCTTGATCAAGCTAGAAGTCAACTGGTAGGTAGGACAATGAAATGGAGATGTGAAATGTTTGTGCAAAGAAGACATCGCGGAAGAGGTCTCCGCAGCATCTTTGTAAAAGAGCTGCCTGTTGATTGTTGACATTATGAGGCTCTCGTAGTGCTTCCTGGGTAACGAGACGCAGAGGAATTGGACTGTGAAGGAGAGAGGGATGGAGATGGACGACGTAACTGGAATGCATTTCATGAAGAAAGCATAGCAATCTCACATCTCGAACGAGAAGGAACAATGTCTGTCATTGTTGTCCGGACCTACCTTGATCAGAAGACTAATGCATGTCTATGCTGAGAGACAGGAAGTAGTTTTGTGTCGTGATGGGGGAGCAAAGTCGCAGCCGGAGATGTTCTCCGCTGATCGGCGCTTTGCCCCTTTAGGGCACTCCACAACAAAAAATCTTAGCAGCATAAAAAAGATGAGCCATGTTGAATCAACAACAGAGCATGCTGTGATTCGATCCAATGCCCTCCAAACAAGCCCGTATTGAATATAAGTTACACAACATGTGCTCTGAAGCAAAAAATAACGTCTACACCCAAAGCATGAGCAAAAAGATGTGATAGCTAAGCTTGGTTTCGATCCAAGGTCCTCCGGGTTGCATTTATGAGCTCTGTGAGCTGTATGAGCCCGGCGCGCTACATTTCAATTAGTCAAGAGTCGATGGTGGGTGAGTTGATAGATTACGAACCTTCCGCTGCGCCACTCAGCTTGTGGATGTGGAAAATTCTGCTTGGTGGATTCATATACAGCTAGAACAAGGGTGACTCACAGCATTACTCCATGTGGAGAAACTCGGCAGTCAAGTGTGCTAACGAACACTTAGTCTCGGGCGTGAAGTAACACATGGCATCGAAGAGAGAGTTCAAGAAAGCGTAATGCTTTGAGGAACAGAAACCTACACAATATCTAACATCGCTCGCTAATAAACACATCCATATGCATGTACCCTGAGCATCCAACATCAATTCCTCCATTCCTTACAACCTGGCTCCTGCTTGGCGCCTTCATTCGGGCCCACAGATGCAGGTACTGTCTTTGCGTCCTTGGACTTCCTCCTATCCTTCAGTCTGTCCACCGTACTGTTATACTTCTCGACCGTTCCCTCTACCGGTTTGCAATGCAGCCAGATCTCATCGTCCGGCGAACCACCACCTTCTGTTACCTTCTTCCGTGCCAACTTTCTCGCCAGTCCAGGAGCCACTCGCCAGGTGAATTCGTGCGGGATTCTCAACCTAGCGGCCATCCACTTTTCGTCTTTCGGTTTATGCATGTCAATCGTGGGAATATCTTCGAGATGATGTGTTTGCGTGCGCAGCAGCTCTTCGTTGGGGAAAGCCTTCTTGATGCGGTATGGTATGGTCGGCATAACCATTGACAGGAATTCCAGCGAGGCGTTGACGTTGATATCCAGAGCTCGCTCGGGGTTTGCGCTTGCTTTCAAGAATATTGAGCAGACATTGGGGTATAGCAAGGAGAAGTCGGATTGAGAAACGTGTATCGTGCCTCGAACGGTCATGAGATATGCTGGACATGGGTGTGCTTCTTCGACCAGATTCGATACAAGGTCGAAGTTCGAAGGCCAGTAGGTGAATGCTTCGGAGTTGATGGCGAGTAGAGGTGCTTGAATCTTTTCATCTTCGGCAGCTGCTGGCCTGGTTCCGCTTCTGTGGGATCAAAAGGTCAGTGATGTACCCGCGACTAGTGCATGTCTTACTTACCCCCAGATGTCGTAGATGATGCCTTGTGCAACCCACTTGAATCGTTTCTCGTGTCTTAACATGTCCACAACAGTTGCGGCGCCAAAAGAATGACCAGCAGCAACGACATACTCTGTGTCTACTCTGCCTTTCCAAGCAGCCCAGTCTACACCCTCCAGACCATGGGTACTGGAAGCTTTGTATCCCTCTCGACGCATGTTCTTCTTGTCGATTTCTTCACCGTTTCCAGCGTTTATCGTGTTTATAATTTTGTATGCTTCTTCAATCTCGGCCAAGCGTAGATCCAATTGAGCTCCTCTAAGCTCTCTATCGACTCCCTTTTCGTTGTGCGGGCTGGTATCCCAAGCATTATCTAGACTTGTCAGTACGTATGGAAGCTTCACGGAATCATTGATACACACCTTTGGGGAAGACATAATCCTTTAACAAGTTAGCTTAGCGAAATCATGTTTGGTATGAGGAGGGCTTACCATAACATCGTAGTGCGTGTCTTTGTGCTTTCTGTGATGATGTTTTGGATCTCGTTGTCCGTTCTTGTCAAAGACAATTTCTCCACTGCCAGGCTGGTTGACAAAACTCCGGGGTCCACTTCCGTCTCGATGTTCCAGCGCGATCACGACAAACCCGTAACTCGCAAACTTCGAGAGTCAGCAAAAAGGATTGGTTCAATGATTTCCAGCACGTACCTCGCCGCAAACACTGGAATAAGCAGTCTTGGTACCACCTAAACCATGACTGAATATCATGAGAGGAAATCTCGGTGATTCGTCTTCGTATTCGGAATTACCATCATCTTCCTCCTCTGTGGTCTCCTTAACATCTTTATCTTCTTCTTTCAGGCCTGTACCCGGAGGATATTGAGAAGATAAAGGCGCGTTTCGGAAAGCAGGAAGCTTTGTGAACATCGTCGGTAGAAATATCGGAACACCCAAAGGCCCAAGAGTTGAGAAGTGACCATATCCTCCCGCCATACTCATTCGCGGTCGGCCCAGCCATAACTGTCGTGACGGGCGTTTCTTTTGCGGAGGAGAAGCTGGATAGTATATTGTCATAAGCACAGTTTTCAACTGCAGAAGATGATTTCCCTTCCGTGTGATGTTGGAGAAAGTCCGTGGCTCCTCGACTGGTATTTCTATTTCCATAGTTCCTACAGAGTAAGGCCCAGAATATGCTGGCAACGACCTCACCGGTAAGAGTACAGTCTCTCGGAGCGACTTGGGAGGACGCGCCTTGGGCTTCTTCGGATTCCGGACCTTGCCCGTAGCAGACAGAAAGCCATTGCTAGGAGCCGAAGACTTGTGCTTGTTTCCAGAAATCCAAGGTGGGAGAGACATCGAGACCGATCCTACAGCGTGTTGGCCAGTACTTCGGGAGATTCACCAAGTCCGCGTGAATGCAGTGTGGGGGAGCGCGTGGGAGCGGCAGGTTAGACAGGACGAGATGCACAGCTTTTTCAACACGGACAACAGAAAATCATGTAGGGAGATGGAATGAAGAGGGTCTCGGCCATTTGGGTAATCGAGCCTTCCTATTGGAATATACAAACACTGCCACAATCGTGATTAGTTCGACTCTCAAAAAGTCAACCGCGGAGCAGTGACGTCAAAAATAGGATCCGTTTGAAGATTTCGTGGAGAAGAAACATTGGTTTGATTTTTCGGTCCGGGGCTATTATGGGAATAACAGAACGGCCGCCAACTATGCTAGAGTGATTTTGATACTGAAATGTTCTGAATGTAGTTGCCGGTCATTCGTGAGGGCTACACATGCTCCTCACATCATACCTTATCGTTGAGGATTGAGATAGTGGAGGGCCTTCCCGCGAGCAGCATTAAACTCCACTGCATTGAGATTATGTTCGGCCGACGGGAACACATAAAGAAATGTCATCCAACAACTTTGTGGCATGGTTGAACGGCTTCCTTCTCCGTGGCTACCTATTCTGTCGGATTCCGGATGAGCCGGGACTGACAAGCAAAGTCAAGCTTCCGCCAGTTACCTAACCATTTAACGCCAAGCATACTACTATCATGAGCCTCTTGTTGCTTGAAATTTTGACGATATCGTAGACAGATGTGCAATTCTCAATGGTATTCGATTCATGTAACATGAAGACTACAAGGCCTCATACTAAGTAGTTGTCGGTCGATTTAGCCGATGTCCTTCCAACGCCAAGTGGTATCTCCGAGGACAAATGAATGTTCGAGACACGATTGTAAAAAGAGTGGTATCTTGAGATCAAGGAAATATTACTACGACTATCTGCTCACATGAGGAAAGCTCATTTGCCTTGGTGCGACTGTTGGCGAGTTCAATGGGCTAGCATATGATCCAGGGATCGGAACAGATTCATAGACATGTTCACCGGGGGCAGCGGCAAAGTGTCCTTGCTGTTGCTCGGTAGGTTGAGCTTGTACTGGCGAAGGAGATCGAGAGTCCGTGGGCGAAGAGTGATTGAGAGGCGTGAATCCGGTCTGCTGTATCTTTGGTGTCGAGCCCTTAGTAGGCGGCGGCTGCAGCACGAATGGCTTGGGGGGTGGAGGCTGTTGAGAAGCATCGACGTATCGAGTGCTCTCGTCTTCGACAGGACCTGCCTCGACTGAAGGCCCGGCCTTGTAGTAGTCCACAGGTGGCCTCCAGCCGCCGTCTCTAGGACTGAGGGGACCATTCAGTCCAGGTGTGTTTGGTGCGGATTGAGAGCGCAGTTGAGCAAGGTACAAATCCGAACGGGCACGGTCACGGACAGCCATCGACTTTCTCAGCTTTCTCTTCGACCAGATGCGGTAGAAGACGAACGAGTATACACCGATCGCAGAAAGTTCGACAACAATCTCGATGACCGCACATACCAGGGACCAGTTCTGTAGGCGGCAGACGAGTGCGTAGTCGACATCAGCAGCGAAGAGTTCTTTTCGCTTGTTCTCCTTGCAAGACCACCCCCAGAGATCTTGTCCGTTGCTATTGCTCTTGGTAGTGTTGAGGACACCAGCACCGACTCCCCACATGATGATGCTGAAAACGAAGAACCCAACTGCGAAAACAGTATAGTAGGTTTGGACCTTTTCAGCTCGCTTGTGACCTCCTTTGAAGTATCCCCAGAATATGGCGATGCAGAATACCAACGACACACATGCAATGACAAGAAGAAGGATTTGCGGCCAGGGACTCGTCCCGACGGCCCACGGAGGGAGATTGCTACGAGGCGATAGCTTCTTGGTCGCATTGAAGATAGCAAATGTTGTTCCGATCATCGCGAGTACAATGAGGGAGCACGCGAAATTGATGCTGCGTAGAAACACCTTCGCTGCACGGACGCGAGTTTTGATTTTCTGGAAACATGTCAGCGAATTGCAAAGTTGTGATCTATAATGAGAACCTACAATATCCTTGGCTTGCTCCTTCTCGGTAGCAAGCTCTCTCTTCTCCAAAACGTGTTCTTCCCTGAAGGTTGGACTCATGATGTTACCGAAGTTTCTCGGCGCTACTCCAGGTGTTTTCATCGCACTCTTCAGTGGCGGGCTCAAAGGTGCTTCACTTCTGCCCCTGGGCAGGTGATTGTAATCTGTATCTTCCATCTCGACAGTTACGTGTGAGGTGTGCTTGTCATCAATGTACCCAAATCCGATGTCAGACGGTTGCGGCTGCGGCCGGAAGTGGTTTGTCGGTGCGGCTATAAAAGATAATCGAGGTGGCTCGATTGGTGAGTTGACGGTGGTTGCTTCTGCGAAACGAGCGACTCGAGGAGATTTGAAGGACGAGGCGAAGGAGTTTGTGGATTGTGCTCGAGGCCTTGTGGGGTCGCTGTCTGTAGGTACTTGACCACTGTTGGCACTCATACTTTCAAGAAACAAAACGGGGCTGACGTGAGATGATTTCAGAACGGTTCAGGGAAAATACAAATATGAGAGACCGGCTCTGTACTCGTCTCGCAATACCAGAAATTGATGTTGAACTGGAATGAAAGTACAGCAAGAGGATACAGTGTGTGGTAGATGATGATAGAAAGTCTGACGAGAATGGTGCAGGAAATGCCAACCTTTTGACACCTTGGGCGCTTAACACCAGAGGTAGTCAGAGTGAGAGGCGGGCTCGTAGCGCCAACAAATGTGCGACACCAGTACATAGAAGATGAGCGGTAACTGACCTCTTACGGATGGCAATTCGTACTGCTGATAGGTCAGGGTCGAGTGGAGGAGGCTGGTGTCTAAATCCGGCGCTTGGGGTCTGATCGACCGCTCAGCGGAGAGTCCTGGAAATAGAATGCTAACACGTGAAAGCCAAAATATTCACGGCGTGAGATGATATGACTGAAGGTAGTGCTGAAAGGAAGACGTCGCAGGCAGAACCGTGACTCTGTTCTTATCTTACAATTGCACCACTCATGGATGCTTAAGATATTGCAATGGCAAATTGACCCCGTACATCTGGGCCATAAGCGCCCATAGCAAGACGTGTCACACTGCTAGCATGGAGTTGAGACGGCATGCAGGCAAGCTGTGTGAAGAAGCGGAGGTGACAGCGAATCGCATGCAAGCATTGCCAGCCACGAGAAAGCAAGCGCTTACAGGTCAAATCGCGTACAACCTGCACCAACTTTCAAAGCTATGCAAATCACGGCGATCAAACTCGAAGGAGCATGCTTGCGGTAAAAGAGAACACTGAACGAAGACAGGCTGCGTTAATACCTTCAAGCATGATGGTGCCGGCGAGAAAGAGAGAAGCTGGCGTGAGCAGGCGAAACCTCGGCACCATCCGTGAGATCGGCAACGACCTCCAAGAAGGGCAACCTTCCTTGAACAATACTTCTCATCGTGAACACATGCGGTTGTGGTCATGTAACATAATAATCGAATCTTTCCCCATGGATCAGTATCAAGGTGACAAATCTGCCATTGAGCAGCAGCTACCTCTGTTCTTGCCAATTCGAGGTGATGACAGCTGCATAATGGCACTCAAGCTTGACAGGCAGGTTCGACCATGAAACGAATGCCGTCGTGCTTTCCCAACCATCATGATTTTCTACATCCCACCTTTCTCAAGTTTCTGACCAAAATCTCGATCTGACCTCAACCCATCACAACCCTGCCAATTATCCATCAGCATCCATATCATCCATCAACCAGAACCATCCTAATCTTTGTTTATCATACACAAATTCATAATGTCCTCCAACAATGAAGCTTCTCCTCACAAGAAGGTCGTTTTGATCATCACCAGCTACGCCTTGAAAGAAGCACCATTGGACTTCAAGCCAGACGTCCACCTCAATGCTCGCCGCCTTATCAACCCACCCATCGAGCTCCGCAAAGCCTTCGATGGTCGCAGCGAAACCCTCCGCAAAAACATCCGCGCAGACCCAGCCTTCCAGAAACTCATCGATGAAGCCAAGCCTCAAGTTTTCGAGGCAGAAAAGACAATCAGAGCATTGATCCTGGATCAAGAGCATCACAGCACTCAGATAATCGAGATCAAGGTCGCTGTAGCCTGTGTGAGGGGCCGTCATCGAAGCGTTGCTGTCGCTGAGGAAATGGCCCAACTGACTGTCTGGCCGGAGCACTACGACGTCAGAGTGCACCATCGTGACGTGGACACGCCGCATCACTATCAAGCAAAGCATCAGCAGAACCTCGAACGCGAGAGGAATGGAGAGAGTGTTGAAGTTGATGAGACTGATAGCGACGAGGACCAAGAGAGCGACAGCACTGGTGAGAGCGAGAGAAGGCGCAGCGAGTCAGAGCCGACGAACTCGAGATGGAGTGACATTCACAAAGGCCAGTCAATAAAGGTGGACAGCAAGAGCTCCGAGGCACCTCATCCACCTACACATGCTGATAGCAAGGACTTCCAAAAGTCCCAAGAACCTCCCCATGTCGAGAGCAAGCACTCGGAAAACCCTCATGCATCCACTCACATCGACAACAAGGACCCCGAGATACGAAAAGAGCCTGCTCACATCGATACCAAGGACTCTCATATCGTTGACAAGGACACCGACAAGTCGCAAACACCTACGCACTCTGCCGACAAGGATACCCAGAAAGCTGCAGAGCCCACACACGTGGAAAGCAAGGAGCCAGACAAGCCACAGGAGCCTGCTCATATCGACAGCAAAGCCTCCGAGAAGCCACACGAGCCCGCGCCTGTCGATAACAAAGACTCTGTGAAGCCGCAAGAGCCAGCACATGTGGACGCTAAGGAGCCCGACAAGCCTCAGGAGTCCACCCACGCAGACAGCAAGGAACCCGACAAGCCAAAAGACACTGCCGGCTCTACCGCACCTCAGACCTCCCCACCCTAGGTTTGGCGGTTCGAAACTGCATGAAGTAACATCACAGTACAACAGTTCTATAGACCGTAACCTATGATCAAGATATTCCTCACCCTGAAACCTCCTCTCCGTGTGCTAAACTTTGTCACGCGTATGGCTGCAGGATTGCACGATTGCAACATTTTCAGAGGTAGCCTCCGCTGAGAGCGTGATAGTTAGCGCCTCCCTACGGACGACTAGAGCGATCTTGAAAACATTGTGCATTTCTACAGACCGAATAACTCCAGGCATTGGGCGTGGGAGATGGCTAGAAGTGACAGTACTTAGCGCACGGGGAGGCTTGAGAACTTGAAAGGTAGACTGCTTGATGATGTGACATGCTACGAAACTTGCTAGTACCTGGGTATCGTCTCGAAGACTTGGAAGCCACGAGCAATCCTAGTCTTGTGCAAACGGGCGAAGAGATCTCACCAAGCCCTTCATTGGATACGCTACATAAATCCAAGATTCGACGTCAGAATACAGATTCGTGTCGGCCATAACCCACGGTCAGTTTACAGAAATACAGTCCCGCTCACCGATTCCACAGTACAGGGTTGAATGCACTCTAGCTCAGCATCTCCTTTCTCGAGGGCCTTTTCAAAATCTCACATCTTGAGAAATCAAACAACGGTACATCCTCCTTGGGCTCCCCTCTGACAGCCCGCGGGACAAGGATACGCCGGATCATACTGCCACAGGAAAAACGGATCAGTCTCGTTGACCGCGACATTCGCGATCAACTTCGTCTTTGAAGGCAAATCCCCCGATTCCTTGAAAATCTCATAACTAGAGATGCGGATTTGGCCCCAACCTATTCCAGCAAATCAGTGAGTGTCCAGATGTAGAAAAGGGCTTTGTACTCACCACGTTGCACCAAAGTATCGATAGAAGTACCATAGATATATTCTTTGAACCCAGCCCATCGGATAGCAGAAGCGCACATGGGGCAACTTTCCGCATTCGTATACAGTGAAAGACTGGAAAATGCAGATTGGGCTTGGGAAGTGGTGAATTTGTATCGTCCAGTGGGGTCTGTGAGGATGGTTGTGCAATTCGCTATTGCTGCTATTTCGCCTGTATCGTTCCCATCATCAGCTTCCATATCATTTCACCATGCGGGAAGAAGATGAAGAAAGTTAGGAAGAGACAAGCTTACCATGTAGCGTAGGATTCCCAGTCTTGCTATTCTCATTAATTCCTATACAAACTAGTTTTCCCAAGCCATCGGGGGTGACAGCGGTGTGGTTTACGATTACAGTGCCGAAAGCTGCAAAAGGACAAGGCGAGGAGAGGAGAGATAATGCTTCATTGGCTTTACGCATTCAGTGTACGCGAGTGGAGTAGGGGATTGAATTGACAGTCAGACCTGTTGCATCGATTGCGGCGAGGGGAGATTGGTGTGCGAGGGTTAGGGGGAGGAGGGGGAGGATGGGGAGGAGACGCATTGTTGAGATCAAGTCGGCTTTGTGGGATAGGAATGATCTGAGAAGTGGATGGTAGAGAGTATGCCATGGAAGGAAGTGTATAGACGTAGTAGAGATTCGTTTAGGCGAGGCTGGGTTAAGCTTTGCGGGCAAGCATATAGAGCCTATCTTGATCGGCCATAGATAAGGATGTTGCTTTCTTGTACAGCGACAGCACTCTCAGACCCCAGGTGCAACAGCTGTGGTCGACAAGGTCGCAAGAAGAAAGCGACGGCCTTGTTAAGAGCGAGTGGTCAAAGCAAAAAAGAACGCCCTTGATTTTGAAGCCTTGTTCAATTATACAAAGATGAAAATAATACATACAGAATACATCTACATTTGACATCAACATGTTCTTCCTCTAGATGCGAGTCTTGACAGTGCCCTTCTCGAGCTCGCCAATGATGCCACCACCGCTCAAAGTCCACTTCTCACCGACCAAGTTGTCGTTGACGGTTTGACGCAGCATACCACTCTTGGCATAGTATTCCATGATGCTTCTAGCCTCTTCTCTGCTCAAGCCCTTGATTTGCCACACATCGACACCGTTCAAGACGTCGATTGTGCGCTGGTCGACCTTGACCCAAGGGTCCCATTGAGGAGCGTCCTTCTTTTGTGCGAGAGCTGCATTGCGAGCGACAGCATGGTCGAAGCCAGGAACACCAGGTCTGTTGCTGCCAGAGTCTGTAGCGAGGACGATGCCGCCATTTGAGAGGGTTTCCTTGCCAGACAGCAGCTTGAAGAAGTGGTTCACGATGGCGAGGTCGTGGGCGTGGATGGGCTCGACGTCAGGGTTCATGTATGCTGAGTCGCGCATGACGTGGGCAATGGAGTCGATAGTGAAGATGACGGGAGGACGCTTCAGGCCTTCACCGCTCTGCGAGGGTGCGGTCAATTCAGACCAGAGGGCGTTGTAGATTTCGGAGGCGATATCTGGGTCTTGGGCACCCATCATGGCGAAACGGTCGAGAGAGATGTTTGACTGGACAGGAATGGAAAGGTCATGCTGTTTTGACAAACGCAGCTTGGAGAGGACTGAGTGATTTGCTTTGGCGATCTGACCTAGCATGGCCGCTGCGAAATGTGGTTGGTTGTAGATGCCGGGCTCGTTTGAGGGTGCGTAGGATGTGTGTCCCAGGATCAACTCCTTGGCTGTACAGAGTCAGTATGATTCGGTCTTTCTCTTTTTCACCTCTGAACTGCTCCAATGCCCATACCTTCGGGAATGTGTACGATGATCCAGCCCTTGAGCAGAGCCATGGCCTTGGCCTGCAAAGCCAGAACACTCTTTCCTGAGCCACGCTCTCCGTATATGACACGACGTACCGAAGTCTTCTTAGACTCGACATCCTTCATCAGACTAGCGACCTCTGCCGTCTCTTTGCGTACCAGTGTTGCTGGCCTTCGGAAAAGGCTCCATCCTTGAGTTGGCTTGAAAGCTTCGGTTGCGCGCAGAGCGTCAATCACCTCGTTGCTGAGTCCCATGACCTGACCCTCGATAGCGGCATCGTGAATGTTGGTGGCAGAGAGGTTGTCAAGTCCCTGGACCTCGACGGCGTTGGTGTTGGACAGAACGACTCTCTTGCGAATCGCCTTGCGCTCTCCCTCTCCTGGCGGCTTTCCTGTTCTTCCTCCGGCTTGTCCCTTTCTGATCTTTCCCTGCTTGCTGAATGATGCGTTAGCACCGCGGCCGGGCTTAACGACGACGGCGCCCTTCTTCTTGACGGGGTTGGCTTCCAAAGGCGCGCTTGTCGAGAAAGCTGCTGTCGCCTGTGCTGAAATTCGTAGTGAGCTCTGCTCTAATGTGCTCACTGCCGGCCTGGCAAGGCACCGCAGACAGATTGATCCAGACATGTTTGCGACACGGTGAATGTGCTTGCGCCTGCTGTACGCTCATACACTTTCAAAGTTTCCCAAGTCCGCATCTCGCCAAGCCGCTCGCCGATGGATGAGCATCATAATTACTGCTTGCATAATTATGTGCATAACTCATTGCTCCCCTTACACAAAATATATAAATTCCATATGCCGCGATAATCGCTAGCTGTAAGAATACATGAAGGTCAAAAGGGCGCCCACTGAGAGCTCAAGCGTGACATTCCCTCTCGTAGAGCTGGCATGCATTGACAAGGCAAACATCATGCGGTTTACATCAACTCATATCACAATCACAGATTGCTAGGACACCCAGAATTTGTTTATTTGAAGTGTTTCATTCTTGTCGTCGTCAAATTTTAAGAAAAGGGATATATGTGTGCAATAAGAAACCTGACCGTCCTCTGTCCTTTTTTACTCCTGTGTCATCAAATAAAGAGAAATTTACATGTTGACAGAGGTGCGGAACTGGGTACCGGCGTAGACGGCACCGCTGCCGAGCTCCTCCTCGATACGGAGGATCTGGTTGAGCTTGGCGAGACGCTCAGATCTGGCGGGAGCACCAGTCTTGATCTGACCGGCACGGAGACCGACAACGATGTCAGCAATGGTGACATCCTCGGTCTCACCAGAGCGGTGAGAAACCATGACACCCCAGCTGGCACCGAAGGCGTCCTTGGCAGCCTGGATGGCCTCGGTGATGGTACCGATCTGGTTGACCTTGAGGAGGAGGGCGTTGCAAGCCTTGGTCTCGATGGCCTTCTTGATGAAAGCGGGGTTGGTGACAGTCAAGTCATCACTGGAGTCATGTCAGCATTCTTGTTGTCTGCATCTCTCTGGAAGTAAACACATACCCGACGATCTGGTGGTCGTAGTTCTTGGAGAAGTAGCTCCAGGCCTCCCAGTCATCCTCAGCGAAGGGGTCCTCGATGGAGACAATGGGGTATCTGGAAGCGAGGTCCTTGTACTGGTCGGCAAGCTGCTCGTAGGTAACCCACTTCTCGGGGTCGGACTCGGGGTTCTTGAAGTCGAGGTCGTACTTCTTGGCGTCGGTCTTGTAGAACTCGGAGGAGGCAACGTCCATGGCGATGTTCATCTTGCCAGTGTAGCCGGCCTTCTCAATGGCCTCGGTGATGAGCTGGAGAGCCTCATCGGCGGTCTGAATGTCAGGAGCAACACCACCCTCGTCACCGACGTTGCCGGCAGACTGGCCGTACTTCTTCTTGGCGAGGGACTTGAGGTTCTGGTAAACCTCAGCACCCCAGCGCATGGCCTCGGAGAAGGTAGGAGCGTCCCTGGGAGAGAAGGTTAGTCAATGCTTGATGGAGGCTTCGTGGCAGCAAAACTTACGAAGGAACGATCATGAACTCCTGGAAAGCGAGACGGCCACCGGCGTGGGAGCCACCGTTCAGGACGTTCATGAAGGGAACGGGAAGGACGTAGGGCTTCTTGGTGCCGGCAAGGTCGGAGATGTGAGCGTAGAGGGGAACACGCTTCTCAGCAGCGGCAGCCTTGGCGACGGCCATGGAGACACCGAGAATGGCGTTGGCACCGAGCTTGGTCTTGTTGGTGGTACCGTCAAGCTTGTTCATGAACTCGTCGACGGCGCGCTGGTCCTTGACGTCGAGGTTCTCCTTGATGAGAGCGGGAGCAATGACATCGTTGACGTTGGCGACGGCCTTGAGGACACCCTTGCCGCCCCACTTGGTCTTGTCACCATCACGGAGCTCGCAGGCCTCGTGGGAACCGGTGGAGGCACCGGAGGGGACGATGGCGCGGTGGAGACCGGACTATGAGTGTGTGAGTCGACTGCCTTCTTTGTTTACGGCAAGATTGTTTTTACCTCAGTGACGAGGTCGACCTCAACGGTGGGGTTACCGCGAGAGTCGTAGACCTGGCGGGCGTGGATCTTCTGAATAGGCATGATGCTGAAGGAGGACTTTGTCAGTACAAGTTTTGGAGGTTGCGAAGACGCGGGGATGATGTGTAGATCTCTTGAGGAAAGCTGGGAGCTCAAAGGACCAAGCTCAATGCTCAGGAAGGCAGGACAGGGTCCTCGGCTATAGCAGGGTCAAGCAGGAGCGTCATGAGGAACGGAGGGGTGCTGTCTTCGGGCAGAAACGGAGAGCTCAGAGCAGTTGACTCGAGATCTCCGGACACACCCCGCAATTGACGATGCTGCTAAGCTCCTAGAGTTCCCGGGGAGGTGGAGGAAGGTGTTTCTTACATTTGAGTTGTGGTTTGTGGATGTAGAAAGGAAAGAGAGGTTTGTGGTGGTGGACAGCAGGACTTTTTGAACGCTCAACCCCTCCTAAGCACCCAACAAAGCTGCTGAGCTATGCACAGACCACTCGGACTCCGACTCACCTTTCTTCACGTTTCCAGGGTGCAGCCCGCCGTGATCGGGCCGAGAGAGCTGTTGCTGGAAGAGACACGCCAACGCCTGCCATCACGACACTTTGAGCTTCAGTTCATCTCTGAGATGCTCATACGAGCCATAACGTGATGTACTCCTGCTGAGCAATGCTGTCAGCCGCAGAACCGCCTTGATGTTGGGACTGTCGACCGCCATCTTGCTGCTAGCTATGTCGTCTCTTTGCTTCTTTTCCAATCGTATCAGTCTTCTCCGGCCTGAGCGGAGATTGCTCACACACTCCGGCAGAGGGTACCCGTGTCACAAATATCACGTATCACTGGCGGCCGACTCCGTTGTATGGACATCGATCTTTTCATATCGTCAACCAATGTGCATGTCAACTCCTTAATTGAACGTCGACATGATACGCTACCATGCGATCAATGGTCTGATATTTGATTGTGCTCTACGAGCACGTCGCGTCGTGACTGCTGCGCGTGGCTTGCTTGGCCACCTCGAACAGCCAGGTGTCTGCAGGCGTTAACAACATACCAACTCATACTGTTCATCGACTGCAAAACATCACCAATGGCTACATTCTCGGGTAGTACACACCATTTCACGATCGCTGAAAACACAGAGCATATGGATAAAAGGTTTCGATTACGACAAGGTAAACATCTATCCATCCAAAAATTCATGCCAGAGGTTTAATATCCTGCCTCCGACAACGCAAATGATGCAGGAAAGAAAAGAGAAAGGAAAAGCTTGTTTTGGTTCGGACGTCCAAATTCGCGACTGGTTCAGGCTAAGGCCAGGCAAAGAATTGCTGACCGTCTAACACGGTAGGCACGATCTAGTAGACTTGACCAGGAGCGTCACCCCATCCGTTCCAGATCTTAGGGTGGTACTTCTTGCCCCAAGAGCTGAATGCAGGGTCACGGCGCTGCAAGCTGGCGTAGTACTCCATCTCCTCTTCCTCCTCAGAGCTGCCAGTCTCGGCGGGCTGAGCAGCACCAGTGGTGGAAGCAGATGCGGTGCTAGTAGCAGCGGCATCACGACGGTAGACCTGGCCAGGAGCATCACCCCATCCGTTCCAGATTTTAGGGTGGTACTTCTTTCCCCAAGATGAGAAAGCAGGGTCGGCCTCACGGCGGTAGACCTGTCCGGGGGCGTCACCCCAGCCGTTCCAGATGTGAGGGTGGTACTTCTTGCCCCATGAAGAGAAGGCAGGATCAGCCTCACGGCGGTAGACTTGGCCGGGAGCGTCACCCCATCCGTTCCAGATCTTGGGGTGGTACTTCTTGCCCCAGGAGCTGAAAGCGGGGTCGGCCTCACGGCGGTAGACCTGTCCAGGAGCATCACCCCATCCGTTCCAGATCTTGGGGTGGTACTTCTTGCCCCAAGAGGAGAAGGCGGGGTCGGCAGCAGCCTCAGGTTGAGGTGCGGCGACGGGCTCGGGGTTGGCCTCAGCGGCAGGGGAGGCCATGGCGACGGTAGCCAGGCCGGCGAGTGCGATAGTGGTGAACTTCATGACGAAGTCTGATTTTTTGTATATGGTAGAGAGTGTGTGGGATACTCAGAAGGTGAGTGGTCGATGATAAGACGAAGGCAAAGCCTCTTTTATGTTTCGCTGATCTGTTTCGCGTTGGAACAGTATGTCAATAAGCCTGGATAAAGGCGTGCATCTTGTTCATGTTCAGCAGCAGTATATCTTGACGAGACCGGGCCTCGATCTTGCGCGACTAGACGACTTGACAATAAGGCCTCAAAGAATGTCTCGTCAGAAGATGCATTCGAACCATGATGAGGAGATTAGAAGGCAACATTACTCGCAGGCGACACAAGGACCTGGTCCAGCAGCACATACTCAGTCGAAAACATTTGTCTTGGACATGTATCTCGCTTTGTATGCTATAATGGAGTAGCTGGACGTTGGAATAAAGCCTCGAGACGGCGTTGTCTTGTGCGCCGAATCCTGGCTTCAATAAGCCGAGTCGCATTTCCGTATCGGGTGTTCAATAACCAAAGCTGCTCCCGAACCCCTACTGACTTTGTTGGCAATTCTTGATGACACCCAGAAGAGCATACGAGTGCAACACTTGCAACGTATTTACCACATCGAAGCTCGTCAAGGAACTGCTTCCTGCACTGTGCTGCGTGAGTACACGCTGATGGTCTTTCGTGGTCACGATTTGCGAGGTCGATGCTGCATCTTGAAATCTCTATGAAAAGTTCTGCTTGGCTTTGTTCACGAATCGTCAGTTATGGAAGTCCAACATGTAAGGTGAGCTCTAAATAGCGAAGTTTAATCAGCGTGGGAAACAAGTTCAGCGACATACATGAACCAAGGTATTAACGCACAAGGTTGCTGCTTTGGCATGTAACAGGAACGGCAAGAGCGATGGAGAACTCCTAGTCTGGTTTGAATCGTGGATAAGAACAGAGATACGCAAAACTCTCTGCTGAACTGGACGTTCCCACACCACACCGGCCACCAACATAAAATACTTACCAAAAGACACAATTGTTTTCAGATCCATGAGGTTGTCCAAAGAGAGAAGGTAACATGTCGGCTCTCAGTAGACATCGCTCCACACTGCAAAAACATCGTGCATTTTGACAGAGGGCTTAAATTCAGCATCTGTCCCTCGCGCTCCCCTAAACTTCGGTCGTCAAATGCCGAGTTGTCCGTGGAGCGACTATCCAGCCAAATTCTCTTTGATCACGGCTTTGGCCACAGCAAACATGCACATCACAATGATGGGTGGAATGAGCCGAAGCAAGCAGAAGATTCTGGACATCGAGCTCTGGATATATGATCTTCTCAACCACCCAGACTTCAACGCAAATGCCTGACTTGAACAGTGTGCTCGGAACTCGATCATCCACCATACGTCTGCCACCAGCAACTTCATGACCAATTGATACAAGCGACTGACTTTCTCTGACGGAAACACATCATCATGACACCAGCAACAAGTATGACCCCCCAAGTACTCTTCAAGAAAAGCGGTCAGATGATGCACACTCTATGCTTCCTGGTATTCGTGTGTATCATCTGCTCCACCTGCGCTATGGTTGGCCTCACCTGCTACGCCTTGTTGGCCGTCCCAGTCGTCATCTTTGCTATGCCTTGCCTGGTTCTCGTTTATGCTCTATTCTCCCTGGCTATCAATCATGTTTCCTGGTTCATTGTTCTGGTACTTCTCCTCTGGATCAACACCCCCGGCCAGGGGATCCCACCTAAGCAACCCTTTGTCGAATTAGAAGCCACGCCTGAAAATCCAATTCCATACCAAAACAAAGATCCAGGCTCTGGCAGATGGCAAGCTCCGACCAAACAGCAGCTTCTTCTCGAAGGCCAAACCCCGGTCAATGAGCAAGCTCCTACCAAGCAGCAGGTTTCTCTCGAAGGTCAAATTTCGACCAAAGAACAAGCTTCCGCGGAAGATCAAGCTATAGACGAAACTGATATCCAGGCACTTTGGTCTAGAATGGAGCTCCGCAATGGAATTCAAAGAATAAAGCGCGAGGGAGGCGACGAACAAAGTTGGCGAGACTACCATGCTAAGATGGATGTTCCTGACTCTATTACACTGAACTATCTCGAGGAGAGATTCCAACACTGGCGTAAATATTTCGAAAAGGAGGTAGAGCCGAAGTTCTCTGCCACTGGGCCGTAGACTGCTGACAAGCAGAAAGGGACGTCGAAGTTGGTTGGTACGCAATCTTTTGACGTGCTTGTGAGATTTGGAACAGGTATTGATAAATCTGATACCGGACAAGGCTACTTAGAGAGCGCTAGAAGGATCAGTGATCCACAGAGGTGGGAAAAAACCAGGCGGATGAAGTGCTACACGATCACATTGAATTAGGACACAAATAAGTGAGTGAACGAAATAGAAAACACGTCCTAAAGAGCTTTTACCAAGACTCTTCGATCACTGAGTATCCGGCGCGCGCAATAGAATTTTGTTTGATCAAGCTACAGTCCTTTAGCAACAATTCAACTACAACACGCTCACGAATCTCAACAATACGTCCATCATATCTGCCTCCATCTCACCCGTGTCATCTTATCCACAGACTCATCGTGCACCGTCAGCCACGAAGATGCCTCTGAACGCCATACTCGAACGTGTCAGTCGATTGGACGAAGCTGTGTTTCTCCTGATTGTCGCTCCTACTATTGGATACATCTTGTTCGCAATGGCCCTCTACTACATCGCTTTCCTAGCAAACGACCCCCTTGGATTTGCTGCACACGTCGCTCGTGGTGTTTCCCTTCTGTTCTGGCTGGCGACCAACTACTTCCCCTGGATCCTCGTTCTCATCCTCCTCTTTATCGTCCTCCTCCTGCTCTTCTACATCAACACAAGCGACTGGGAGATCTGGGAAGTCTTCATACCCCGGGAGAAAGTCCCACCACCGACCCTGGAAGAGCTCAAAGCAAAAGTCCAGAGATTGGAGCGAGAAGATGCCGAAAGACGCTGGCAAGGATACCTTGCAGGACTGAATGCCACTGAGTTTCTTATAACGGGTAGAATCGTGCCTGAGATGGAAGCCAAGTACCAGAAGTGGATGGGAGAACACGCAGTCTCCTGAAGACTTTGGAGATGATAACAAAGGACCCGTCGCCCGAGATGAGGCACCTCCACTCCGAGTGTATGGAACATCAGAGCAGCTTTGTTGGCTTCGAGACTAGTACTGACATTATCAGACAGAGAAAACATTGTCACAAGAAAACCAGGGTACACGAAATGCTGGTGTGAGATAAAGCGCATAGGAGAAGCGGCATGGAGAGATTCAATCAAAGTCAGCTTGGAAGTTGGAAGCAGCCCAAGTCAGACGCAAGGTCGATATCAAAACATTTGCAGCAAGCATCAAGACAAATGACAACGAATCATATAGCACTCGGCAGTGCGGCACGCAGTGACGAGACATGGGATGTGTAGCGCAATCAAGAAGTGCTGCAATCATTACTGTAGCTAAGAATTGTGCAAGAAGAGCAAATGCAGAAGCCATCCGGCATCGTTACAAGAAATCGATAATCAGTGGAGTGTCATGCATGATGTTCTGTCCCGTCTCCTCCGTCTCCTCCGTCTCCTTATCTATGGAAGATATCCTCCATTCTTTCGATCTTGATCTGCGGGGGGTCCCACTCTCCAGAGCTAGTGAAGAGAGAGAAACCTGGTATGATGTGTCCAGATGATGAGCTGTTTAGTTGCTTGCCATGGACGTCCGACAAGGAGGATTCGATCGAGGCGTCCGGAGGTCTGGTGTCACTCTGTAATTCACACTTGATCTCGCGGCCTGTTGGAGAGGAGTCATTGACGGCCCAATTATCCTCACCAGGAAGATGTGTTGGGAGACCGATCATGTATTCCGGTACGTGAGTATTGTGCTGAAATCGACGGATATCGACGGCTCTCGAGGTGATATCCTGCTTGCCACTCAAGTCTGATGTCAAGGTGTTGAAGTCGGATTCTGGCTCTGCTTTGACAATCCTCGAGCTCGCACTTTTTCGATGTCCATGAACCACTCGGTCGAAGCTCTCACTGGCCCCAGCCCTCTTGCGAGGTTTCCCCTTGCATTGCTTCACGGTATTGGTGTGATTGGGATCAATGTCTCTTTCCACCTTGCCCACGGGTGGTTCTTGCTGTTGTCTCCTCTCTCGGCGCCTGCGTCGTTTCTCCTGAGCAACCCGAAGATGACGCGGGCATTTCTTTCCGGCAACACAAGTACAGAGATCAGAACGTACATGTCCAGCCAGAGTGTCAAGGGCCAGAGGTGCCGAATTGAAGGGGATACTCGGTTGAGTACCTTCGATCTGGAGACTGGGAGCCGACAGAGATACAGTCGCAAGGTTCGAACAGGTGCTGATTGAGATGGTTTTTGGTTGAGTGAAGATTGACGTTTGACTGGTAGGTGTGGAGATATTGACACAACCATGTGCCACGTTGATGCTAAGCCATCCGGTATTTTCCTGAACACAGGATGCGAATACGGTGTTGCCGTTGACGATCAGGCGAACCTCCGTGGTATTGGCGTACCTTGTGGCCATCACTGATGATTTGAAAGAAGATGTTTAATGTTGTGCTGTATTATGATGGACGCAGTGTAGTTGTCGTGATTGTCAGAATGCAGGAAGCGAAGAAAGAAAGGGCAGGCCAGACGTATGTCACATGGTTATTGTGATTCTAGGAAGGTGCTGGACAGTTCGCCTTCCAAGATTTTGTTCCGATAGTTCGCTGACTCGAAGGGCCAAACACGTTCGTGCAATCAGTATGCTTGGTGAATGTTGAGAAGAGGTACCCCCTTGATTTACTACACCATATGAATTGTCAGGGCATTTTTGAGCACCCAGTAAGCTTTGAGAGACATACTGAGTGACTGCAAAAAGAGAGGATTATCATGCCCTGAGTCGAACACCAGCCCTTTCCTTCTCCAATACATATTGCATCAGAATTACATTTAATTTGTAATCCTCTGACTTGGTGTAACGGCATAACCACTCTCATGATTTAATGAAACACTTGTTCGAATCTCCGACCTGTAGTCTTAATTGGCATTCCGTAAGCCCAGCCAGATGACCGACATCTGGTGACATTGATCAAGGAGATTTCCGAGAGAGTTTCCCCATAAGAGCTACGCTCTGGTTTTTTGCATCTTTTTGCTGATGGTAGATGGTTGTTTTTTGCTTGACCCATCTTGCCCGAGTTGCACAACATCAATCGCCAAATTCTATGACTTGGCTCACTGACTTCTTCTGCCTACACTTGTTGCCATATTGTCCTGTCCCAATCATCATGATCTAACGGTTCCTAGTACCCACTGCCCTCTCGGCGCGTCTGCTTGACTCTTGACTTAACATCAATATCGCTGCAACGCTTGAGCGATCCGCATCCAGGATCGCAATAAGTTAGATATTTTTCAACCCAGTATTGCTGCCGGCTGCAAGTCAGGTTCGTTTGATCATCTGATAGCGCCTTGGCCCGGCGGACTGTGACTACAACTACAACCATTCAGGCTCTGGAGATGGATTTTCCCATGGCAAGGGCACACGTTGAAATCGAAGTCTTGTGATTGCGCGCCAAATGAATGATGAATTTACACAAAAGCTATCCAAACTTGTATATCAGATACACTTGCCGAGTCATGACTCGATCGCAGCAGACCGCCAGTCTCATTCAGAGACGACGTGGAGGTGAAGATTGCATGTACTGCAATCTTTGCAATCTTGTCACCGTCACCTGCATGAGGATCGAATGAGCAGACCGTCAGAGATGTTGGAGCGACCTTCTTCGGTGTGAGCTCCATGCAGCTTATGAGATCTGGTTCGAGAAGACCTCCAGGCGATGGATAGTCATTGCTTTTGCCGAGTGCATCATCAAGGACATCGAGGTCGAGATGCACATGCGTACGGCCAAGAGCGCGAGTATCAAGCACATTTCCGAGTTCTGTCGAAAAGTCCACCTTTTTTGTAGAGTCGCCCCAGACCACGTCGAGTTTCATGTCCTTGACCTTCTGACGCGACTCATCTGAGATATCCCTGAGGCCACAGTACACTAAGCGGTCAAGAGAGAGAGAGGTTTGAAGCCTGGCACGGTGGCAATCAGGTTGTGCCAGCTCTCTCCCTTGAGCATAGACATTCCCATAGCATCGAAATAGCCATTGGTGTTTGTGGACGGGGTTTCCAGGTCATCGTGAGCGTCGAGACAAACAAAGCTGAGGTCTTCGAGACCAAGGCCTGCAGCTACGCCGACAGTAGCCATACAGTTTTCCGAGAGAATGAGAGGGAACGAGTTGTGGGCGCAAGCTTTCGAGACAGCGGTCGAAGTTTCGCTGGAGAAGCTCGAAGCTCTTGCCAATCTCTCCTTCAATCTACAACAACGACTTCCTATCCACAGTACCACCAGATCACCACACTCGTATCCGTCCAAGTGACCGACCAACCAACATGTCTTGATAGTCCTCGAAAATTCACCAAACCGCATTCTCCACCCTTATCTCCCACCACCCATCCCATCGAGACCTCAGAGTGTAACAAAAAGCACCAACCCATTCCCTCAACCACAGGCTTCCACCAGTGCTCGAGCGAACGGAATCCCACCAGTGCAATGAACAGTTTTTTCTCATCATCGATCTTTTTGCTAAGTTACGACTTCAATCACATTACGACAATTGAGCTGCGCGTTGGAAAGAAAAAGAAAGGGAAGAAATTGAGATCCATGGGGTGTTTTTGTAGTCGATCGGTTTTGAATGTTGAGTCACGAGGGAGATTATTTGAGGTGGTTTACATTGGAGCAGAGGTGTCGAGATTCGCGGTGTACGGATTTGGTAATTGGCTCGATGCAGGTTTGCAAGGAAGAGTACAATATAGATACAGAGGCACGGGAATTACCGTATATTCGACGTGTCACACTTTGAAGCATCCTGTTTGGTTGAGTGTTGGATCATATGTCAATTTTTGAGGTATCCGCTAAAGAAAAAAAGGGAAGGGGAGGGAACAGGTAAAATTACCCTCGGAGTCATCTACAGCATAACAACACCCACACCACCACGCTGGGTGGCGTCAACCACGTTCCTGGAGTCAACACCAGAAGGCAGGTCTGCGGTGCGGTAGTTGAAGAGGTAATAATGGAGTTGACCATCTCCGGGGCCGAACTTTTGGTCGGAGAGGAAGAGAGGGTTGTCGAGGAGGGTGAGCGCGTTGAAGACGTCGAACTTGGCCTGCGAAATGTTGTTAGTCTGGTTCGAGTGGTAGAGTGTAGAATGCTATTTACCTGTTTGGCGAGAATCAGAGCATCCTTGACCAGCAAGTTCAAACGAGTCTTGAGAACATCGTCATCTTCGCTCTGTTGCTCAAAGGCGCTTTCCGAGGCGTAGTAGAAGAGATAGGCAGCGCGGATTGTGCTCGAGTGGCTGGCGTTGTGGATGACGGAGCTCTCGAGGCAGTAGAAGCTGAAGAAGTCGGTGATCTTCTTGTCGGCATCTTCAACGACATAGGTCCAGACGACACGCTTAGCGCTCTTGGGGTCGGTCTCGTTATCCACGAACCAGTGCAGTACTTCCTCCTTGTTGAACTCTTGAGCCATCTTGACACGCTTCATGTAGCGTGCGAGCAGGTCCGTCACTTGGTCGGCGTCTTCAGCACGCATCAAGCGTAGACCAGGAGTGACAGTACGTTCCGGTAGACGGTACTTGGCGATTTGGCGGATCTTTGTGCTGCCGTGAGGAAGAGGACTGAAACCGACATTATAGAGCTTCTCCCAGTCAAGAGCACGGTGGAAGTAGCGACAACTGGCAACGGGCTTGGGCAGAACGACACCGGCAGTGTAAATGGCCTGGAAGATGCCCTCGAGGTTACAGCGACGGGTGATTTCCATGATTAGGACAGGAGCAAGACGCTTGCTACGAAGCTTCTTGTGGATACACAGGAAGTTGATCTCGGCAGTATTCACAAGGCGGTCACGAACATTGAGACGTACGGGGACACCTGAGATGAAGGCTACCAGCTTGCGAGACTTGGTAGCGCGGACACCAACGTGCCATGACTTGCGCCAGCCAGGAGCCTTGAGTGCCCAGTTGAGAGTCTCGTTGAGGTAGTTGAAGCGGAACATGGCCTCGTCATCCTCGACATAGTGGTTGCAGAGCAGGTCCTGAACCTCTTGCAACTGAGCGGCGTCCAGCAGATCAATCTCGGACCACTCGAAGCCTTCGACCAGCGGAGACGGCTTTGTGGGAACCTTGTTGATGTCGACCTCCTTGATGGGGCCTTCGGCGACGGTCTTCTTGTCTGCAGCGGCCTTGTCGTCGAAGCGAGGGACGGGCTGGGTAGCCCAGAACTTGTAGTTGGCCATGTCCTTTGCATTCTTTCCCGAGCTCATGCCGGTCATGAGGTCGGCAGCGCTCACTGACTTGAGAAGTTCGCGCATACTGCGGGCGTCAAGGCTTGAGTTGCCCTTGAGCATGGCCTGGGCCAGCGCGGGATTTTGTTGTACCAGGGCATTGATCTGCGAGTCGGACAGCTTGTCGATTGTCGAGGCGGGTAGAGGGTCTTCGGTCGAGGTGGGTGCGGCTGGCGATTTGGACGATGAGGCGATGCCGGAGAGAGCTTCCTTGATCTTTGTCTTCTTGGACTTCTTTGCGCCAGATTGTGTCGAGTCGGCCTTGTCGTCTCCACTCGACTCTGCAGCCTGCTGCTCGTCGGTCTTGGTCTGGTCTTCCGACACTTTCAGCTCCGAGACGGCATTTTTCAGGGCGTCCTGATTGGCAGGCGCATCCACGGGCTTCGATTCTTCCTGAGGCATATTGATAGGTTGGATGTCGAGTAAACAACAAGTGTTTTGTTTCGTGCGTCAAGCTCCAAAGGCCGGGAAACCTTGGTGGGGCTCAAAGCTGAACTGCCCCCACGTCAGTCGCTCCCAGAAGCCTCTTGGAAAACGCCCTCACAAACCACGATTATTCCCGCATACTATAACATTAAATCATCAATCCTCTCTGATGATCATGAAAGTCACCTCAATCTCAACTGCTTCAGTCGAACAACCATCTCTGTCATCAGAACCTTAAGACCTTGCACAAACCTATTCAGCGCCAAACCCAATCAGACCACCAATTCCTCCATTTTACCGACCATTAGCGTGTAAAAACATCGAATCATGTTCAAACCTCTCTGGCAGGCCATTGGCTGTCAAGGTTCCATACCGTGGGCTCCGCTGAATGCACGCTTCTTCTCTGTCTGCCGCGTCAACCAACAAGTGCCAAAGACTCCTGAAGCTCGAAGAGAAGCAATGGACAAATACAACCAAGATCGGCGCCTCAAATATAAGAACGATGAAGATTATCGTCAACAAATACTTGTCTATAGACGGCAATGGTATGACCAGAATCGTGAGTTCGCCTTGCAATACGGGCAACAGAGATACAAAGCCGACGAGGACTTTCGCCAGCTATCACTGGAGCGAGCCCATCGCCATTATCAAAAACACAAAGGAGATGTTCGCTATACCATGAAATCGAATATTCACAAGTGGGTGTCCCGTCATCCGGAATGGGTATCCGACCTGCCCTGGAAAACTCATCGCCCGTCCCTTTCTCCCGAACCAGTCGAACACTTATGCGAAGGTTGCGGGTACGTAAGGTATGGAGGCATGAAAGTTTGGTGGATCTCAAAGGATGAACCCGACAAGTACAAATGCCACTCTTGCTATGTACAGGATGTTGACCAAGCGATGCCAGCGGGCTACGAAGGAATCACGCGCTACAAAGACCTGGTCGCTCGCAAAAAAGAACTCGATAGACTAGAGAAGAAACCATCTCCATGAAACACTATCTTCCCTGTCTCCATTTAGTCCCAGTACTTGATCAGACCATCCAAAGCACCCGTGACGACCTTGGACGTCTCTTTGGGCTGCCACTGCGCGGCAACGACCGCAGACTCACTAGCCTTGATCTTGTGCCACATCTTGCAAGTCTTCCAATCATAGAAACACACATAACCACCACTATCTCCCGACATGACCATACCTCCATCAGGACTGATGGCCACATCGATAGCATACCCAGCATTGTTGTGTCCACGATAACTTTTCTTTCTGTTTTGGCGGAAGCGCTCGGTAGATGCGTAGACGACGATTTGGTTGTCGCTGCTCTGGAAGGCGACATATTTGCCAGAAGGATGAGGGGAGGAGCGGACCATGGGAAACATGTAGGGTTCGGCGACGAATTTGATGGGTACGGGGATACCGTATTCCCAGGCGCGGAGGGATTTGTCGTCGGAGGTGGTGATGAAGCGGCGGTTTTCGTCGCAGAAGGTGATTGTGTTGACTGGTCCCAAGTGGTGGTCGTATTCCTGGATTGGCGACTCGCCAGGCGTCCTTGTATCGAATTGGACGATCTTCTTGTCGCTCATACCGGCTAGGAACTCGGTGGCTGAGTTCTGGTCTGGCTGGAAGCGAACGACGTGGGGTGTGGCACCGGTGCTGAAGCGGCTGATGCATGCACCGGTCTCTGTATCCCAAAGCTTCATCTGTCTGTCGAACGAGCCGGTCATGAAGCGAGAACCGTCGTAGTTGAAGCAGATATCCGAGACAGACTTTGTGTGACCAGAGTAGGTACGCAGCAACTCGCGCTGGTGGTAAACATCCCAAATCTTGACTTTGCTGTCCGCAGAAGCCGAGAGCAACAAGTGTCCAGCATCGGGGAAGAAGCGCAATTGGGTGATAGCCTTGGTATGCGACTTCCAGGTATGCAGCAGCTTCTTGGGCGCGTAGTTCTTGTAGTCGTCTGGCAAGTCGCCTCGTAGATCCACATCCAAGTCTTGCGGTACGTGCATGTACGTCCTGCCCTGGTAATCGTATTGCTGGCTTCCATGGAACTCGGTCGTCTCCTTCGATCCATCCGACTCTTGGTATGCGGTGCCAGCCTTTGAGGGCGCGGTAGGCTGCGGCGCAATCTCATCCTCCTCGTATTCGACCTCAACCTCCTCTTCACTGCCTGAGCTGTCGTCGGGTCTTTCTACTTCATACCGCGCCCATGGCCCTTTATATGCGCTTGCACCGTAGACGACACTGCTGTCGCCCTTCCCCTCTCTTTTGCGCTTCTTGGTCGGCGGCTCGTGGTTTGCTTCGACTGCTCGATGCGCGTTGCGGAAGGCGGTTTCGCTGATAATGATTTCGTCGGCATAGCCAGTAGGTACTTTGCCTTTGGTGCTCGTCCGTTTGGCCAGTTCTAATTGTTGGTCCGCCATGATTGTGGTTGATGAGGAATAATGTTTTGTGTGGTGGGCTGCGTCACTGCTGGAAGTAAAGCACAAGCTCAGTCCTGGGCCAGGGTCTCCCTCGAGACATGAAAATTGGACTGTTTTGGAAACCATGAAGGTCGCACTGTCTTCTGATGATCCAAATACTTATTGGTCAAGATCACGCAATAATATCAGTCTGCTCAGAAACAGCAATTGCAGCTGATGATGAGTCTGGTGCAAAGGTACTGGACGTAGCTCAAGAGAATGAGCGGTCAAGAAGCTCGAGGTTCCAGTCGGTGATTTGACATCTGTTCGTTCCTTTCCAGACAAAGCACAATCACCCTACAAGGCAGGAATAAAACAAACTAGAACCATAGTTAAAAAAGGGACAATGTTTCAACCAGATTTCCTGGGTTATGTGCTTTGCCTTCCCTCCTCGCCTTTGATGCCCAGGGGCCAGTAGAACTCGGTCCGATACGGGCCAAGTCTTTACCCCATATCTCATTCAACCTCACTCGCTGTTCTGCCTCCCCTTCGTTCCTTCTCTTTCGTGCCCATGTTCTTGTCTTCGTAGCTGTACTGTTTAGTTCTGCTTGGTGGGTAGAACATCTGTTGCCCACCTCGAGCTTCTGGCATATACCTTCCTCAAGACTCCAACAATCCGACGCTTGTTCCAAGTTATGGTGTTAACAAGGTCACAAGCTGCAGCTTCGAATGCTAAAGAACAATCACTCTTTGGTATCTTGCCACCCGAGCTTGTCGAACTTATCCTAGAGAGGACCGCTGGAACTGATTCTCTTGCACCGGGAACCTCGGACTGGGCCGGTACAGCTGTCGCTGTCTCCGGTCTGTCTTGTGCTTCTCGACAGACTCTTGAGCTTGTCAATGCTTACCTGGTGACGAAGTGCGAGGAGATGCATGGGTACGCTCAGACACATAGTCTTCTCAGCGTCAGTGGGGCATACATTCGGTACCGACGTGTATGGGGGAACCTAGCCAACTGGGGCTCTTGCGATACGAGTGGCTTGCCACCGCTCCCTGATGAGGATGATCCGTTTCTTTGACCGGTGGGGAGGTGGGTGAGGAGGCAACAAGGAGGAGGTTGATTGAACTGGTGTTGAGGCTCTCTCCCTCCTTGCCAGTGATGCCTTGAGCTACGGCTGTCAAAAGGCAAATGGCTTTTGAGACCAATGAAGTTGTCCATTGAGACTCGAGTATGCCCCCCTTGCTTGCAGGTCATTCCCGCGCTCCGTTGGCTCTGAAGATCCAGCAGCCTTTTGTGTTCCAGAACTCTTCCTTTTCTCTCTTTCCTCTTTCACTCTATCTTCAATGCGACTTCCCAGCCGGTCAAGAGCTTGGGATTGTGGTGGTGACTCGGTTCGAGGCTTCGAGCGCTGTTCTCGATCGGCATGGTTGTCTGCTAGATGTCAGTCCATGGTTCTCGAGATAGGGACGACTATTCTGTGTTTCTAGTGAAGCTCAGGCATGGTGAACAGTGTGTTGAAGATGCCTGGTCTTGGGCTGGCAGAAGTCGGAGACTGTGGCCGGTGATTTTGGCAGGGGCGGGCGTTCAGCGGTAGTCTACTCATGATCATCGATGTATGAGATGATAGAGGTTGCTGCATCGCTCGAAGGGTGCCTAGCAGCATGCTGCATGGTGCGAGTGTAGGTCCCAATGTATGCGCACTTGTCGGAGGTCGATTTGACATGTGTGTTGGTCGTGGTCTTCGGGTTGGTAGGCGGTGGAACAGCCCCCGAGTGATGGTAAGTGTTTTGGACCCGCCGTCGGTGTAGGACATGCAAGTGTCTGTGTCTTCGTCCCCAATTGAGTCTTGTGTTCGTCTTCACGGTATCTCAATGGTTACTGTCGTAGAGGTGCCATTGAAGGATGGCGCTGGCTTGTCAGTCCAAGTAGAGATATCGAAAGAAGTATGAGTACGGTAGATAGACACAAGTTGTCACCCTTGTACAGCCATGAGTTTCCTGTTCTTTAATGACCTTGCTGCCGCCTGTCTGCCTTGCACGCATGCAGCCGTAGACCTTCTGAGCAATCGCCCCCGCCGCCATCTGGCAGCATGAGGCCCTTCTGCGCACGAGTTCCTATATCATCACGCATCACGTAGCAAGAGGAAGGCATCAAAGGGCATCGATGGCACTGTCTAATCATGGAAGGGCACTTGTTTTGCTATGTAGATGGCTACGTTTGATCGAATCGACGTTTTTCCCTCGAAAGTGAGATGTTTTTGGGAGCTTTTCGCTCAGCTCTCCCTATATAAACCGCCATCTCTCCCACTCTCCTCTCCAACTTTCCTTCCACAACATCCACCAAAAATATCAACAACCACTTTGTCCTCTTTTGACATCTTCTTCCATCATTGATCTACCTTCATCATCATCAATTGGTCATCGTTACCATCATCATCAGCAGCTGCCTGCCATCATGCACACATCAGCTCTTCAGCGCGCGCGCCAACTTTCCATCACACGCAAAACAACAACTGCTTCTCAGCATGCGCGCCTCAATTCCTCGCCGCACACGACGACTTGCCATCTCGCGCACTTTGGCTCTTCAGTCACAAAACAACTTTCCACCGCGCGCAAAACAACAACAACGCAACGCGTCTTTTGCTTCTGATAAACAACTTCAATCATCAACAAGCTTCTCTCATCTCACACACCTTGGGCATCGAGTGTCTTCTTCTACTTCGGTCAACCATTTTTCATCTTTCACTTTGAGGATCAATCATCTTTCACTTTGATCATCAACCTTCATCAACTTTGATCTTCAACCTTTATCGACTTTCATCATCGACTTTCATCATCGACCTTCGTCATCAACCTTCATCATCAACCTTCATCATCAACCTTCGTCATCAACCTTCATCACATACCTTGGTCATACATCATCACCTCTTTTGGTCTTCACTTACCTTGGTCATCTACCTTCACCTATCTTGATCAACTCTCATCAACATCAAGACATCTTTCAAAGATCTTTTGCATTACATCAAGGTATGTCATCTTCACTCATGCTCACTGAGATCAACTTCCCCTGACATCAAACACAGACACTTGTCAGGCTCTCACTGGACATCTCTCCAAGTTTGAAATGCTTCTTGCCTCTTGACAGCAGGCCAGCTCTTAGCACTCGACAGCTGGGACAGCACCTCCTTTTCGCTCCAACTGCACTTACTCAAAAAGTAAGTGATTTTTTGCGTTTACTGATGTCTCATGCTTACAGAAAACAGCATTTTGGCACTTCTCCTTTCGCCAACTTGCACCTTTCACACATTCCTTCCTTTTATTTTCTATTTTCCACTTCATCGCACCAGCTGCACTCAACCACATTTTTCAACACTAAATTCAACACCAACGACCTTTTCACGTTTTTCCACTTTTTCTTTCGATGCTCGGCATATTTCAACAAAACACGAGGTTTCAGCACTATCAGGGTTTGTACTCAGCCAAAATCGGGTTTTTTCTCATACACTGACACTCAGCAGGTTCAGATTCAGGAGAGCAGCACTTTTTGGCACATCAGGGTTCAGCAACTCGATTTTTCGACTCAACATTTGCTGCTCAGAAAGGATGCCTGCTCTCGTCATCAACACCTTGCATCGCCTCAGGCACACGGTCTTGCGAATTCCAGCCTCGAAACGAGATCAACCAGTCCGCCACTCGACTTCTCATCAAAAACACACCAGCGAGGGTCATCTTTTGCGAAAACACCGGCTCATCTCTCCATGCGAAGTACGCAAACCGGATCCAGTACCAATCCGACTTTCAAGCTTCAAACAAACAAAAGTACGTCGATTCCAAAGACTCATGCTCTTCACTGGCACTGCAATTATGATCCCTGTTCTGGTTTTTGCGATTGCTCTTGCACACACGGTCAACTCAGCGTCAGCTCGGGTGCATCTTTTTGAGAAACTTGGGAAAAGCCTCGAAAATGCACCTGAGCTATACAGCCTATGAGAACCACCCACCGTGTCGAGAGCTTTCAAAGAAATCGGTCCAAATCGGCGTGTTCGGGGTTGAGCATTGTGTTGGCGGGTCTTCGGAGAGTTCAAAAAAAGCAGCGAGAGTCGGTGCAGTCAGTGGTTTGGGGGACGAAAAAGCAAACATCCCGGGATTTTCTTATGCTTCTGGCAGACGAATTTTTCGCTGATGGTGGTTTGGGATGCAGTTCATTCAAAAGGTGTCTAGCTTGAGGTGGTCGTACTGCATATGGTCCCTGACAAAAGAGAGGAGTTGGGTGATTCGGGACGACAGAGAATTGCTTTCATCAGCTTTTTTCGGTTTTTCTTTGCTGGTTTGCTTGACTGTTATGGGGCTTTGCTTGGTTGTTTTTGGCTTGAGTTGGGTGTTTTGACTGGGTATCTGGTGAAGAGTTGGGAGATTTTTTGAGTTTTTTCATCATCATCATCATTAGAACAGGATTGGACATCATCAGGGCGGACAAAGACATGGATTTGGGCATTGGCAGGGACACATCTTCAGACTTTTCAGACTTTTTTGGCATTCAACATCATGGATCAGGGACTTGGGCAGGATAGGACAGGAAATTATTGAATCTGATAGTGCGGAAAACAACCTTATTCACAAACACTCATGCCTTCTCTCTCTCTACTCACCCTTGAATTCTCACATATCAAAGCAGAGCATCCCAACAACCCACTAGGGGCTGTATAAACACCACATGAAAATGCAAGAAGCTTTTCAGAACTAGAGAAACGTCCAGTGAGAGCTCAAATTTGAACGGAAACTCAAGCCTGAATCTGCTGCTCTCTTTGGACCTTCGTGTTAACCTGAAAAGTACCTTGCCTTCTTACAAGCATGTAAAGGAAGGCAAGCGCGACAGAGGAGATGGAGGTATACTCGACCAGGGACGGAGAGTATCTCAAAGGCAGATCAGCCACTGCAAAAACTCTGTCTTTCTCATCTCTTTCCGAAGGTTTGCCTGCTCCTCTGATGATGTCTCTGACCTTGTCGCCCCAGCGATAAGGCCAGAAGCAAGATTTAATCGACGAAGCAGGGCCGACTGTACAGCAACTGGGGACGTTAGGCCCATCTGACTGGGCCCAGTGGAAATGTTATTGAGGAGATGGGAGGATGAACGAGATCTAAAGTTGATGCATGCTTGTCTTTGCAAGGATACTTTGGGTCTTTCCATGGCTGTAGTTTGCCCTCCATCTTTAATTATGCACATAAGCCAGTTGACGTTGATCATGTAACGTGATGCGTCTGCTCAGCCACTCATGACCAGTCTCACCATTGTGGCCAGAAACCCATATGTTCTGGACTTCGTAATGTCATGTACAGCGGCCTCACATTGCCCAGTCTTCATCGTCTTCGAAGGTCTCGACATCATCGTCCATCATGACCGGAACCAAAACCTTGCGGTGACCCTGGTATCTGTCAGTCATGTGTGGGGTACTGTCCGAAGTGAGGTCGACTGACAGCCTTGACTTTGGCGAAGCCACTTGCACCGATTTCCACAAGAGGCAGCTTGGCCCTACTGGAAGTAGTGGCAGTCGAAGCGCGAGTGCTAGATCTGGCAGAAGTCGTGATGCTGGTTGGGATGTGAGAGCTGCGGGTGGAAGAAGGAAGAGCTTCGAAGCCATTGCTGGGAGCCAGGGAGACGCCACCCATGGCGAAGGCGATAGAGCTGAGGTCATTCTTTCCCATGTTCTTCTGCGACTGTGTCAGACACACTCATCAACGTGACCAGAAGACACGCACGGCCATGTACTCGTTGTCCGACTCATCTTCCTCAAGCTCCAGTGGACCAGCCTTGATATTCTCGATCTCAGCCTGGCATTTACGGCATCTGGCAGTGTCGGGGACGTTCCTCTGGGTCGAGGAGAACTCGTTGATGCCACGAGTCTTGTCGCAGCCCGTGCACTTGAGCTCCAGCTTGGGGCCACCAGAACAGCTGTTGCAGAAAAGGATGGATGTTACAGACTTGTCTCCCAACCTGGCGCCTCTAGCGAGCAGGTTATTGACTCTTTGCTGGCGGCTCCTCGAGAAGGCGGCGAGGGGACGGAAACCAGGGCATCTGCTGCACCAGGCGCTTGGGGATGTAAGTAAGTGCTAGAGACAACTCTTAGGTAACATCAAACTCACTTCTGCGGAGGCAGCGAACGGGCGTTTCGATATCCTGGATTCATGATTTCGGACGATGGCCAAGATCTGTAGATTGGCCATTAGTCAAGTAGATAGTTGTCGATGAGCGAGTGATTCCTGACGAGGCAGGAATCGAGGCATTGGTGCTGATCAATTGATTGAATGGGGAGTAGCAAGGTGATGCATGGGTATCTTACATGATGATGAGGATCAAGGTCGGAGTTGATGAGAACGTTGGAGGAGAGAAGTGGAACAACAAAGTGTTGGACGATGGATTTCGGAGCGACGAAGTTGTATTGGGGGAAGGCACAAGGGACTAAATGGTCGGCTATTTGTATGTGGAAGGCGCGACCCAGAGCTGCGTTTGAAGCCTGGTCGTTTGCTCAGTATTTCTGAACAAAAGATGTTCGACTGCAGGGTGAAAACAATCAGGATAGGTCTGTGTGCCCAATTCCCATACGCAATCAATAGCAATCTGAGTCAAGGCAGAGGGAAATTCAGACAGCGGTATTTTGGGATCGAGAAGTGGTGTTTCATCTTCCACCTGCAACATGCCATAAAAACAATGCGTCGACGAAATCGGTCCCTTGCAGAGGTAACCTGCATATCTCAGGCGTCGGGTATCTAGTCGGAAAAACGGGGAACATATCACGTAAGGACATGTCGCAGAACTGCTGCCAAAAGTGTTCAGCAAGGTTTCATACTTTTGCACAGGAATGGAAAGCGTGAGAGAAGAGGAAAGATTCATTATACAGGCCTCAGCCTTCGAGACCCCATGCAAGTGTGGATCAAAAGTCCACCACGCTTTGCATCGCCATGCTGAGACAACCCATCAACCAGGTCTAATTTTGCGCTCTAAAAGTGGTATTGGTACAAGGTGGAGGTATCATCGTCGTCGTCGTGCTCTACTTGGTCTCCTCGGAGAGGAAGGTGATCAAGTCGTTGCGGTCCTTGGCCTTCTTCAAGCCACCGAAGGCCATCTTGGTACCGGGGATGTACTTCTTGGGGTTCTCGAGGTACTCGAACTGGAGCGGAGGTCAGCGACTGGTCGTAGGAAAGACAAAGGTCCGCTGCATGTGTGTATACGCAGTGGCGATTCAGGTAAAACTTACGAGAGTGTCGTTGTTCCAGGTGATGCCCTTCTGCTTGTTGGCATCGGAGTAGGCGAAGCCCTCGACCTCACCAGTCTTGCGACCAAAAAGACCGTGAAGGTTGGGACCAATCTATTGTGAGAGATCAGCATGATGACCAGAGATAGGACGAAACACCCAGAGTTGGTCTCCGAAAATAGACCAATTCATGATGCTGATTTTGGAGAAGGACTGACCTTGTTGCCCTCACCCTCCTTCAAGTTGTGGCACTGAGCGCAGCGAGTCTTGAAGAGGTTGGCACCCTTCTTGCTGTCACCTACATGGTACAGTCAGTGAACTTGTTCACTTTGGCAAACATTGGCATCCAGCAAAGTGCCAGCGACGACAGCAGCGGAGGAACGAAATCGGAGGACCAGAGGAGTGATCGTAAACAACGCAGTAGGCTGGCAATTGCTTTGTATCCTTCGTGTGTCGAGGTGTCGAGATCGGGTCCTCTTGTTTCTCGCTCCTGGCTGCTAGGTGCGCTGACAGGGTGCTGTGCTATAAAGAGCGTGCTTACCAGGTGCGAAGCTGTCCTTGCCCATTTTGACGGATATGTGATGTGTATGAAAAGATTATAGGGTGATATGTAGGGTGTGTGGCGGTGATTGAAGAGTAAAGAGAAGTGGATGGGAATTTTGTTCGACGATCGCGGCGAACAAGGAGTTTCTAGGATGGAGGCGCCGTGCACGAACCATCGAATCCAGCCAATCAGAAAAGGCCAGAAAGTCAATGTTGCTGGAAACGCGCTTGTTTTTCGGGCAGCCTCGGAACATTTCTTGATTTGGATCGCGACTTTGCTTCACCAGCGTGGCGACCTAGGTCCTTTTCTCATCTCAACGTATCATAGACTGTCAATTGTGAACACCAGACCTGCTCTCGATCATGTTTCTGTTCTTGCTCCTATTCGCCCCGTATCACCGTGAACTCGTGACTTGTCAAAGCCACAGGCCAAAGCAAATCACTTTTTTGGTGATGCACGGATTGACGCGGTTTGACGTCGTGTCAAGAGAATGGCGCCGGCTCAAGCTCCTTCAGCTGCCAAAGCAACACGCGAGATCTTGATCTGATAGATTGTTTGTTTTAACCGGAGCGCGGCTCAACGCTTCTGCGCGGCTCCTTCACCAAAGCCCATGTTTGCTTCTCAGTAACCAGGATCTGAAGCCTTCACTACTTTAGGGCCAATATTCTTCGTCAAAACATGAACCAAATACCCGAGATTCTGTATGGCAAGACCGGACAGAAAACTTGGTGTATCGTTGGTGCATCCAGAGGCATAGGTTTGGAGTTTGTGCGACAGTTGATCGCTCGTGAAGACCGCATATTCGCAACAGTCCGCGACGTCGCCGCCGTTCATGCATCCGGGCTTTGGGCGCAGGCAGGAAACGATCATGGCAGATGTCAGATGTTGATCTGCGATGTCCTATCAGAACAAAGCATAAATGTACATTGGAACATTCTTCCCATCCTCATCAACCCTGTCCTTCTGTTTAGCACCATATACGTACTGGAATATTCGAGGTGATGGCTAATACAGTGTTCCAAAGAGTTTCGTCACTCAGCTCGCCGCTATACCAAACCTGAAGTTAGATTATGTCGTGATTAATGCTGGTGTTTTGAGATACCCGAATGTGAGTAATAGGTGTCCTTGATGCTTTACCATGACTGACTTCTGCAGAGAGCGACCGAATTGTGAGTACTTGGGCACCGGAGAGGGATTGCCTGGTCGAGACTGACCACGAACGATTCTGTAGTTCGTTCGACGAATTCGCTTTCCACCTGCATACCAATACCATTGGACCGATCATCACTGCTCAGAGACTCCTTCAGACAATGATTCCGATTGGAACAATTGTCTTCATGTCCAGCGATTCAGGTTCAGCACAACGGTTCCTGGAAATGGAGGATGGGTATGTACCTTTGACATGTACTCTGCATTCTTACTCACCGCCTCTTCAGGTTCGCAGCTTACTCTGCATCAAAAGCCGCGTTGAATCAGGCGATGCGGCATATGGCTGCCGAACTCAAGCGCAAAGACGACGATACTATCCTACTAGCAATTCATCCTGGAGAGGTCGCCACGTAAGTACAGTTGTTGAGGGACCCGAGTACACGCTGATGGGTTACCAGGGATATGGCAAACATCGATCTTGGATGGGAAGTCGACGGCATCATGACGCCAGAAGAATCAGTCTCTGCTATGATCAAGGTCATCGAGAGCAAGGGTATACAGCACAGCGGAACATTCTGGACTTGGGAGAATAAAGTAAGTAAAGCTGGAAGTTTGTCCAAGCGCCTTTCCTAACTGCTATAGCAATATCCTTGGTGAGTGAGTGTTGGCAGAATCATTGTTGCGTGGCCCGGACCGAGTGACTCTACAAGGATACAGCCCTTTGTAGACAAGAGCAGGGAAGCAAAGAATCAAGGGCCGAGGAGAACACAAGATGATGGATATGAAACGCGACAAGAGGATCGAAAATAGGTAACCACAATGTTGAACGTTTAACTCACGCTTTTGGTTCTCTAGATGCATATTTCGAGTAATATGTCTCGTGACCTACCTGCCTAGTGTGAGACTTGCATGAGCTGCTAGAAAAATCCTCCTTTGTCAAGACCTCAACTAGGACAGGCAGAATCTTTCCCCGAAGTCTTGCCCGGAGAGTGCAATTGTCGCATTGTATGACAAAAGGCCAGCAATATCTGTACATCAACTGGATTGTAGTGAAACAGCCATGAGCCCATAGAAAATTGAGCGGCGTCAGCTGTGCCGACAGCCGCAGTGAGACGGTCCTCTATGCCGAAAATGCATGGATGGTGGATTAGTGCAGTGACATGAAACGCAAAAAGGAGGCCAAGTGTGTTGGGGAGAGGTCACTTGGTCGTGGCCTGGATTGGCTGGACAAATTGGTGGTACACAAAAACAGAGTTGACCAGTCGGACGAGACGTCATGCTGCAACGGCTCTGGATTTCTCCTCAACTGCAGACAGACGGATCAAAGAGCGGTGTCAAACACATAGGAATGCGTTCAATGGGATCAAGGTGAAAGCGACAAGGTCTGACGCGGCTAGAAAAGGTAAGTCTCTGTCGGTATTGTGAAGGAGTTCGAGGACGCGCGATCGTCAGCTCCTTCCTTATGCGCGCCCGCTCAGGCATCCCTCCACGCTTCCTCTCACGCCGGCGACTCGCATGTGGGGTGAGATGCATATATCCACCTGCCTACCCAGATGATCCCTCGGGCCTGCGCTTGTGTCTCCTCTAGTCTCGTACCTTTCCTACTAACTCCCTACCCTCTTCTGATTTCTTCTCTTGTCCCTCTTTTGCAGCACAACATTCTTCTTGGTTAGCCAGCCGGCATGGCGTCCTGGGAGACTTACGACACTTCTCGTCCACGTTACGACGACCCTTACGGCAAGACACGACGCTCACGAAACGACTCAACGTATGCCTCGACTCCCCTTCTGCCTGCCCACCTTTCGACCGCTGACAGTCTGCCAGTCTCGACCCCACATACCATGACTATACGCAACCATCCCTATACCCTACCATACCCACGAGAACCCGCAGTCGCGCACCCAGGAGTCGAGATCACAGTCGAGCACCACGCCGATGGCCGCCCCCACCGAGCGTCGAGGACGAGAAAGAGTCCCTGAGAAAGGAATACAATCCACAAGTCACAGACTATGATCGCATTCCGTCAAGAGGCACTATTGAACAAGAACCATTGCTCATTGATGTGCCTGGCCACACTCCGGATCGTCGCTATGTCTGGGTTCCCTCTGCAAAGAAGTCTCCTGAAACACACTCCACGCCTCCTTCAAGTGATGATGAGCGAGCTAGACGCCGTGAAAGGCGCAAAGGTCCTCGAATAGAAACAGCTGGCCTTCCTGAGATGCGAAGAGAAGCCTCGCCGTATGCCTGGAGCAAACCGACCCCTTCTTCCCAAACACAAAGGACTTCAGAAGGCCTATACCTTTCTCCAGACACCATCACCCCACCTGCTGTACCTAAGTCTACAACGTTTGACCGCCCACCGCCAACCAGCGCCTCTGGTCCACAGCAATTCCCAACTAGAGGCAACTCTCCACCCCGTTCCACTTCAAAGCACGTGTACGAAGGACGTAGCACCGCCGAGTCACACCGAAGTGCAGACGATCATATTCCCCAGAGATCGTCAACCCGCTACTCTTGGTCCAAGCCAGATCAGTCTCACTCGTCTCCTCCCACCCCGTTCAACCCTCCTGTGCGCGATCCTTTGAGAAGGCAGTCAGGTCCTGTCGAAGGCTATCCAAACCCAAACGACTATTTGAATAGGCCTGCACCCCCACCACAGGTCGTCAATCTGCAGCAATCTGAGAGACCAACATACTATCCTCGTCACGCTAGTGAAGGAAGCTACAACCCTCAGGACACTTCCTCGCCGCCACGCAACCCGAGTTCAGATAAAGTGAAAGACATTTATCCGCCCAGCATCCCAAACTCAAGGCCTACATCAAGAGGTGGTTCTACACAATCATCGCCTCAACCTTCACCTCGGATTGTGCATCCTCCTGAGTATCCTTGGAACATGGGTTCAGCAGCTTCTACAACAGCGCGACGCGCTCAACCACCATCTCGTCTTGCCGAGTCGACTTTGCCTAGATCGCCACGTCCTCAGGCATCGCGCTCTGTATCTAGTCCATACTCGCCGCTTCCCTATCCGGACGACGACCGCCCGTTCGAGACCATGCCCTCAGAAAGAGATCACCAATACTTTCCAGAACAGCCTAGCGGTCTGTTGCCGCCACCACTCAGCGAACCAGTGACGCGTGTCAATACTCCGAAACAGCCAACACAAACTAGCCGTGTGCGGCCCACCGACGAGAAAGCTGCGACACCTGGCACTTCAAGACGAGATAGACCGAAATCAGCTGACATGTCGTCGACCACGAAGAATACTCGAGGGGAGCAACTACCACCATGCAAGCGAGTCAAGTACATGGTCAAATACGATGATTGGCTCAGCCTCGAAGGTTGCCCTGATTTCAATGTTTGTCCACGCTGCTTCAAGCATGTGATCGACAAAACACAGTTTGGGTCTGCTTTCAGACCATTGCACGCCAACTCGCCGAGGATGCCCAGAAGATGCGAGTTCAGTAGCCCCTGGATCCGGCTCGCTTGGGTGTTAACCACGAACAATCGACAAAGTACACTGAACATGATGAAGGCGGTATTCAAGGCTGATGAGACTGAAGAGCCATGCCCAGGGATTGAAAGAGGTTGGTGCAACTGGTATTCGATTCGTGACAGAGATGGACATTTCCTCCGAAACTTCATCGTTTGTCCATCAGACGTCAAAAGAGTGGAGCTACTATTCCCTGGATTCAGAGGACTGCTCGTGCCACTTCCCACTCGATTCTCTTACGAAGACGACGACGACATCCTGGGCCGGTTCTGCTCTCTTCGACCAGAAAACAACAACCGGTTTGCAGCCTACATTGATTGCTTGTTCCAGCTTCATGAAGATGCGGTGTCTGCCAAACGGTTACCCATCATGTCCGACTTTGTTACACTTGTCAGACATAGAACTCGGCAACCGGAATGCATACGAGATGACAAACTCGAAGGGGTTGACTGGTATTTTGTCCCGTCCCTCGCACCGGCCATGACGGTGTGCGATGAGTGTTACAATGACGTGGTGTTGCCATGTTTGAGGGCAAACTCGGATGTGGCTATGAGGTTCAACCGAACAAAACAGCCGATACGCAATGAGGCCAGAGGAGGATTATCCTGCCAGCTTTACTCACGACGAATGAGGGACGTGTTCCGATATGCCGTCGAGACGAATGACATGAGGTACCTGGCAAGGAAAGCAAAAGACAGAAAGGAAGTTGAGGATGATTTCCAGCGAAGATGTGCAGACTTGAAGATGGAGGCAGCACAGCTAAAAGGTCGCAGCGGGTATGCGATCAGCTCCAGAGCAGAGCAAGAGTTGGCGAAACTTCAACGAGAGATTGAAGCAATTGGCGAAACTTGGGAAGCGGAATGGGAGTAGATGGTAGTTGGAAAGCCGAGTATACCTACTTTAGGTATTGCCTTCGCATGACGCCGGGCTCACAGGACGGTCAGATAACCAATTCTTGATGACCTATGAATTATTCTTCTCTATCTGTGATTAATTAAACAAACTGTGGGCACCCTTGGCACCTCCGGATCCCGACCCCGGATTTGGACCCCAGACCTCGGCATGTGTCGTGTTCATCACATGCAAGACAAAGGGCAGAAGATGGATGATGGCTCTTGGACACATATAGCCTCTCATGAACAATACACCCAGATGGACTTGACAGTGAAATGGCGGTACAATCCAAGATGTCGCTCCCCGGTGGGCTTATGTCAGAAGGAAGGCTGAAGCAGGCCGTGTCGGACCTCACGTCACTATACCTCAAACATCGCACACGCATCTCACGCGCCATCTACATTGGACTCTTCGTCACCCTGCTGAATCGCATACGCAACGCTGTCAACGAACAGAAAGCTGCTGAACAGCAACGTCGAGCCGCAGGCAGGAATGGAGAAAAAGAAGGCAGCACAACTGGCGGCAGGAAGAAGGTCGAATTGAACAGGGACTTCTTCCGCAGCTTGATACGCCTATTACGCATATGTATACCAGGCTGGAAGAGCAAAGAGCTACGCCTTCTCATCAGCCACAGCATATTCCTGGTCTTGCGGACCTTGATCTCCTTGTACGTCGCCGAGCTCGATGGCCGCCTGGTGTCTGCCCTTGTTCGCGGTAAAGGCAAGGACTTTATTGGAGGCCTGATCTGGTGGATGACTGTCGCCATCCCCGCGACGTTTACAAACTCCATGCTCAGCTATCACCAATGCAAGCTTGCCCTTCAGTACCGCACTCGCCTCACCCAACACATCCACAACAAGTACCTGTCCAACATGACCTTCTACACACTTTCTGCATTGGACGATCGAATCAAGAATGCAGACCAGCTTATTACAGTAGATGTCAGCAAGTTCTCAAATTCCCTCGCCGAGCTGTACGGCAATCTCGCAAAACCAATCTTGGACATGGTCATCTACAACTACTCGCTGTCAAGAAGTGTAGGCGGAGAAGGCCTCTTTGCCATGGGCTTGCTGGTACAGCTTTCAGCTTCAGTCATGCGAGCACTTACACCCCCGTTCGGCAAATACGTTGCTGATGAAGCACGTCTGGAAGGAGAGTTCCGTTTCCAGCATTCACGTGTAATTGACTACAGCGAGGAAATTGCTCTGTATCACGGCCATGAGGCTGAGAAAGACGCTTTGGACAAGAATTACTTCACTCTGATCAAACACGTCAACCGCATCTTGAGGAGAAGATTCTACCACGGCATCATGGAAGATTTTGTGATCAAGTACTTCTGGGGCGCTCTGGGCTTGATGCTCTGCTCCATCCCAGTCTTCTTCAAGTTACCTGTTGCGAAGAATGCAGGCACGACAGCGAAAAACTCTACAGAGGCCTTCGTCACAAACAGAAGGTTGTTGCTGAGCTCGTCCGATGCATTCGGCCGTCTCATGTTCTCCTACAAGGAGATCTCGCAACTCGCCGGATACACTTCACGAGTGTCAACACTACTCTCAGTCATCGCAGACATCCAAGCCGGTCACTTCGAAAAGCAACTCGTCAGCTCCGCCTCCACAGACGCCAACGCAGCAGTCCTCGCAGGCAGAGGTATCATTTCCGAAGGCCCGGACATTATGTTTAGTAACGTCCCCATCGTCTCCCCCAACGGCGACATCTTGGTGCCTGCGCTATCCTTTCACATCAAACCTCAAGACCACCTCCTCATAATCGGCCCCAACGGCTGTGGTAAATCCTCACTCTTCAGAATCCTGGGCGGTCTTTGGCCTGTCTATGGCGGCGAAGTCAGAAAACCCTCTGCTGAGGAAATCTTCTATATTCCTCAACGGCCTTATCTCATGGCCTCAGGTAGTCTGCGCCAACAGTTGATTTACCCGGACACCGTGGCCGAAATGTATGAAAAGGGCACGACGGATAAGGATTTACTTTCCATCATGACTTCGCTAGACCTAAACTCCCTGCTCTCCCTCCCCTCCAAAGACGGAAAAGAAAACACGTCCTCGGGCCTCGACTCCCTGCAGAATTGGCCAGACATCCTCTCCACGGGTACCCAACAACGCCTCGCCGCCGCCCGCCTCTTCTACCACTCCCCCTGCTACGCCATCCTAGACGAATGCACCTCTTCCCTAACCCCCTCCATCGAAACCCTCATCTACACGGAAGCCAAGAAGAGAAATATCACTCTCTTGACGGTATCTCATCGGAGAAGTTTGTGGCAATATCATACGAGAATATTGCAATTCGATGGAAAGGGCGGAGCGGTGTTTGGAGTGCTGGATGCGGAAAAGAGGTTGGGGCTTGAGGATGAGAGGGAGGAGTTGGAGGCGAGATTGAGGGGGGTGGAAGGGGTGGAGAGGAGGATTGCTGAATTGAGTGCTGTGTAAGGTTGGCTGGAAGGAGGAAACGTGGTGTTAGGGGGATTAGGCAGGAACGGGGTTGATGTAGTTTCAAGGTAGTTATGCATTATGATAGTTTTTCTTATTCTGTTCTTCTTTCCGATACCTTTGCGACCTTTGATATATCTATCGCGCATGTTAGTCTTCTCGCTAACATCTTCGGCAAAAACATTGTTCCAACGCAGCTGCCATAGTCGAGAAGCCAGAGTCATCCACTCATCCACTCATCCACTCATCCCACACACACCTATATATATTGGTCTCATCTACAAGGAATTCGAAGCTTCTCCTAACTTTCCATCTTCCCCTGATCATTCTAATCCTTCTTTCCTAACCTCAACTTTCTATCCTTCCCTAATCATCTTGATCCTTCTTTGCCTAACCCCCATGCCTTCCTCCTCGTGTCATCATGGTCGTTCTTTCCCATCCTGTCATTCATATCGACCCTGTGTTTTCTTTTCAATCTGCTGGGGTCAGTCCTTCCTGTTTCATCAGCTTGGATCCTCCTGTTCTGATCTTCCAATCACAGTGGCGCCTTGCCGCTTGTTCACCAAGAGCGACACATGCTTATGTGATATCTTTGGAGAAACAGCTTAAACCAAGAAACATGGTGCCTTTTTGATGGACTGGTTGGTAAGGGTGTGTTTCCGAGCTGGAACGAACTCGGTGATGGAGTGCAATTTCTAATGCTTGCGGATTCGTGTGCTTGATTTGGCAGGTCCGTAGTGGTCTAGGTATGAATCATGGGATTGACAGTCGTCTATATTTTCTTCGAGCAATGTACGTAGCAATACTATCCAGCTAGGTATTCTCTTTCATCATCCAGTCATAGCAATTGTTTAGCAATAAAGCCATATCTCCCCGACTGCTTGTGTTATCCATGTCTCATGACTGCTGACCCATTCCTCTCAATCTCATCCATTTATCCTGCAGTGTCTTGCGCAATGCACCCTCCCCAATAGTGACAGCTCCACTCAACATCAATGCCTTCTCCGCCCACGCTTTTGCGGTGTCTTGACCATCTCCCTCATCAACACTAGCGAACCACAAATCCACAGCATGATTAAATGCAGTTGTTGCCAGCCACTCCAACTCTTCTACAGGATACGGTTCAGGGATCTGTTGCATAGCTGCTTTGTTTGCGATCGCGTGGGCTTGATCTAGACAGCGTATAGACATGACGGGGTCGGTGGTGATGGTCATTTGGAAGAGACAGCGTATCCAGCGGGCGAGGCGCGTGATGTCTTTGTTGTTACGCCAGCATGTGTTGATAATCTTTTCCATGACGGTGGGAATCTTTTCTTGGTGGCGTTGGTTCGTATGACAGGAGTTTGCGATATAGGTATGTATGTGGAGGATCAAGTCTGCTGCTCTTTCTAATCTGTCCGAGTGACGTGCATCTAGACACATCTGGCAATTCCATCAGTGTCTGTCATCTTGAACAACTCGAAGATTGGCTTACTGTGAGGGTTTTATCAAGGTCGTTCCATTGTTCCAAACGCATAAGCGCTTCAAGGTCGAATTGGATCATTTCGAATTCTTTGATCTCAACATCTGATATGACATCTGGCTGCAGCAAGTTTCTCTGTATGGCTTCTTGGTAACTATGGTGGAATGCTTCAATTTGCCGTCTTACGTCCATGTAGAGTTGAAGCTGTTACTGTTAGTATGCTGTCTTCAGACCGGAACGTCCCAGATGCTTACTGCTCGCTCGATGTGGTCTTCTGACCTCGCCAGGACGATTAAGGAAGATGTGGCCAGAAAGCGACATAGGAGCAGTCGACTGATTAGACCGTCGTCTTTCTCGCCCTCATTACGGAGTAGATCTATCAGCTTTTTAATGTCAATAGGCTGAATAGTTGGATGTGTCAGAGAGACACACCGAAACGCTGGCCGTCATGAACCTCATCAGAAGTTCTGGGTGCATGTCCGAGCAATATTTCAAGGCCGTGTTGTAGCTGTGGCAAGAAAACCATCGAAGTTCCGCGAGACGAGAGTCGCTATCGTTCCCATCCTTGAAAGTGCTTCCATGCCTCATTGCTGCAAAGTGATGGTCAGTCTCTGGTTCATGGTTCATGGATCTGGAGGGGACTCGTTGTCCTACCAGCTTCAAAGACTTTGCACAGCTCCGTCAGACCAGCCTCCAGGGGCATATCATTGGTGTTCAACTCTGCCGTGATAGCACCGGCAATGCAGCTGAGAGCAGTCAGCTACCTATACGATTGCATGTCACCTTGAGCCACAAACCGAAGTAGAACTGGCAACCGAACATCGCTCGACGGGTTGCGTTCATGGTACTCCAAGACTTTGTTCATGGTAGCGAGAAATTGTCTTTTGTCGCCTATCTGTTGTGCCTCAAGTGCGCAGGCAAAAAGATACTTCTCGGTTTCTTTCGATGAGGCTTTGAGAACTCCTTCGAGCGACTCTTCGGCTATAATTAATCAGCATACATCTTGCTTTGCATGAAAACCCACACGACATACCTAATTGTGCGTCACCTTCCTGCAGGGCGATCTTGAACATGAGATATCTCGTCATGACAGACGCTTTGCCGACTTCAGACATCTGATAATAAGCTTCACGAGCATAAGCAGCATCGCCTTTGGCAATAGCGACCGTCATCATCTTGCTGAGGAAGGTTAGACCATATCATAACAGAGGGGGCCAGCCAATCTTACCGTAGCAGCTTGGACTTGTTCATCTCTCCGGAACTGGCAAATATGGCATGGTTGGCGAGGGCACACCATCTTGCAGCCTCTAACTCATTTTTCACCTGCTGGAGAGATGTGACAGCTTTCCAGATCAGCTGGATCATAGCATTAGTGTATCACGAAACATGCTAGACAGAACAAATCGCTTACAGATTGCGAGGCATGGGTTGCCTCAAGACCCAACTTCGTTCCATTTGTATTGGCGATGTCCTCGAATAAGGCTTCCAGTCTAGAAGGATGATCGTGAACCTGCAAAGAAAGCGAGCTGATCCAAATCCTGGTCACAACGATCTTCTCAACCATGTTCAGGGCAGCAGGTAGCTCGGGGAGCAATCTTGACAACAAGAGATCCAGACTCTGACAGGCCAGATACGAGTGTGGCCCGGGATTTGAGTTAACAATGTTGGCTCTGTTCAATGAGCCCTCCTTCGCCGGATGATAAGTGTTGAGCTTCTGTATTTGATACATGATCCTCATAAACGTCAGTTGTGGTAAGAGAATATATTATAGAACTCTCACGATCGGAAGGTGCCCTCGGACAGAATGGCAGTACGGATGATTCGAGTCAAAGCTATCGTAGAGTCAGTCAGTCGCAGGAATGTGGTGTTTGCTCCAGAGTCGGTCTACCTCCATGGAACTCGTCGGCTTGAAATGGCTCTTGAGCGTAAATAGCATCCAGTTTTAGAAGATAGACTTCGGTCTTGTAACCATACTCCTTTTTGACATAAGTAGGTGTCTGTTGTGTAGTTTAGAATACATACCTGATCCAGCAATACAATGAGATTTGAAGCCTTGTTCAAAGACGCGGCATCACCAACACCGACTAATGCTCGAGCTTTGCAGAGTGAGCGACTTGTCAACAGTATTTGAGGCTTAAGACATACCAAAATCGAGCGTAACGACCAGACGGAGGTCGCAAAAGTCAGAAGACAGCATTTCTTGATCAATATCATCGAAGATAGAATAACTCTGTTCAAGCCACCTGGCCGCGATGTCAAATTGCTTTTTCTTGAGAGCCGCTTTGCCAACCTCGTATGTCAAGTCTACTTTCTTTTCAGCCAAACGTAGTAAGTCAGCTCGATTGGGCAGCAGAAGAACTCTCGCCAGCCAGAAGGTAACGCTGTCCGGTTTGTCTTGCTTCCATGATGCGGTTGCTCTGAGGAGATAGTAATCGGCCGTCAGCTCTTTGAGCATCTCGTCGGCCTCGCTTTCTTGCTTGTCTTTCTTGTGCTCTGGAGGTGGATCTTGCTTGTGCTCGACGTGATCGGCGACCTTTTCGAAAAGTCTGGTACAGAGGTCCAAAGCATTTGCGTTGATGCATATGCGTGCTGCTTTCATGGCTGTCTTGAAGACGCGAACGAGGTTCTGGGATGATTTCTTGTTGCCATGTTTGACGTAGCATCTCTGAGCCGCGTCCAGCAAGAAGAAGGCGAGAACACGCAATTGAGGTTCGAGCTGTGGCCATGTCTTTAGCATGGGTGAGGATTGGTCGCTCAAATGAATCGCAGCATTCCAAATCTGTGTGCCCAGCCGATCGAAGTCCATGGCTTTGGCAGTCGGGGGGCGAGGACATGTACGCTCAGTAAGAGCCGCGAGTTCTTTCAAGGTGACAGCATTGATGTTTCTAGAATCAAGGCGCCGAATCAACTGCGCGCTGAAGTCTGTCACGATTCAATCAGTGCTTGGTCTCGGACATGGGGACTATATCATACCAAGATACGCCGCTATCTTCTTTTCTGTTTCTGTCTTTCCTGCCTGGGTCGCCATGACTTGTGAAACATTAGATCATGGGGGATTATGTTAGTGCCAACTTGGAAGATGGAAGGCTGCAAGCGCGCAATCGTTCCAGATTAGGAAGGCACAAGTGAGGAGCGCTTTCACATGTTGTTTCCAAGTGTGCGAGCCCCGACTGTCCACGACGCATTGTTTTGCGTCTTTCCGATTGTTTTCCTTCTTTCCTTCTTATCCATCCACCGCACCATCATGTCCAACCTCATGCAGTCAACCGGCGAAATGGCCAACACCATCGATGATGGCCAAGATGCAAGTCAACTTGTGTTCCTTGGTTCATGCGGAATGCAGCTGACATCCATTATCAGGACTCCTACGCCGACGGCTTCGATTTCACCCTGCCTCTTCGCTTCACAAGCCACCATGACCTTGTTGTAGCATCTCTATCCGGAGCTAACAACATCAAACATAATGCTTTCGTCCGTCAAGCTCTCGAAGATGGTCGATACTATGTGCGTGACTGGACCAGGCTGCACACTGGTTGGACCTCTCAAGACAGCAACCTCGAGGTAAGTCAATCGCTACAGACAAGCTCTGTCAGCTCTGGTCTGACTTGAAACTTAGTGCAACCATGCTGCGCCTTGGAGACGCTACGATGGACGACCGGTGAAGGCGACCACAATAGCGGCATACGAGCACATGTTTGGCGAGCCGGGTGTGCTCTGCTGCGAAGACGGTCGTTCGGCCCTCTGTCGCATCTGGCACCACAACCTCAAGATCTGTCGCAAATGCGACACCCTTTACTGCGGACCTTGTGGTAAGATGCATGAGGATCCCGCTAAGGAAAACACAAAGCATCGAGCCCGCCCTGCGGCTCTGAAGAGAAAAGCAAAGCGCGCCATCGAGCGTGGACTTTGAGTATAGATCCTGGTAGCCGGTCACAGTCCGGCCGAAAGGCTAGATCTCGTGAAGTTTGATCCCACCCTGTCTTTGCTGTTCTGGTTCTCAACACAAGTAGCATTAGCTTTCGATACAGTCCGGCCGAAAGGCTTGTCAACGTCGTCTCCTCGCAGAAATCTGGCTGGTGGTATCAGTAGTCATCGTAGTAACAATCAATACATGTCCTTATCCTGATCACCTGCAATGTAGTTGTCCAAGGAAATTAGAGAGAAGCGCCGCTCTCAGTGGACATTCACTTGATCATCAAAAACATCCTGCCTTTTTACCGCTAGGTTAGAAGCCTCAAAGGGGAGAGGGAGCTCGGAGAAGCCTCGAAGGGGTGAGGGAGTTCGGCAGGATCAATCTCCCTACGACTACGTCTACGTTGGCCACTGAGCTATGCTCTCACTGGACAGGCTCTCCGATCACAATACGTTCGTGCATATTGATAGCTAGATTCATGGTTGCATCTAGTCTTGGAGTGTGGTAGAGACAAAGTAGAGGCAACGAATCAGAAGCAGGAGCTCGAAGCTTACCAATTCTGCCGAGGTTTCCGAGAGCGGCGCGGGCTTTGCGTCATTCGAGGTTCAGATAATTGTGAATCTTTTACGAACACCCAACAACAATACTTCTGAACTTTCCTAAGACATTCACGATATCACACACAATGCCGGCCAAGTCGACAATGTTCACATCTGCCTGCAGAAGCGTCGCTCGCTCGAGCGCATCACGAACCGTCGCCACAGCACCAATCCGTCGAAGCCTGCACCGCTTGTCAACACCTTCATCTCTCACTTCGACCGCCACCAGACACCGTCCGAGTGCGCCTTCGCTCAAGCCTGCTCGCAATCAATTCCCTACTGGTTCCCGTTCGATCTTCATTCAGACCGAGGACACACCCAACGTCGATGCCTTGAAGTTCATTCCCAACTCCCGCATCTTGCCTGAGAACTTGAACACTACCTTCCTCGAGTACTTGTCGCCTCGCTCGACCCTTGCGCCGCCTCACCCTTCGCCTCTCGCTGCTCAATTATTGAATGTAGATGGTGTTACCTCAGTCTTTTACGGCCCTGACTACATCACCGTCACAAAGGATTCCGCCACACCATGGCCCCACGTCAAGCCTGAGGTCTTCAGCTTAATTACCGAGGCCGTCACATCTGGTCAGCCTCTGGTGAACACTGTGGCAGGAAAGAATGGCGAAGAGCAACCAGCTGAGAAGGACTCTTTGGAATACGACGAGAACGACAGCGAGGTTGTCAGCATGATCAAGGAGTTGCTCGAGACTCGTATTCGTCCTGCTATTCAGGAAGATGGTGGTGACATTGAATTCAGAGGTTTCGTGGACGGCCAGGTTCTTCTGAAGCTCCGCGGTGCTTGCAGAACCTGCGACTCGAGCACCGTCACCTTGAAGAACGGTATTGAGAGCATGCTTATGCACTATATCGGTACGTACCATCTTTCCACATGCATTCCAAGTCCTCCTGCTAACAGTCCCCACAGACGAGGTCCAAGGTGTTCAGCAAGTGCTGGATGAGGAAGAGGAGGTTGCTCTCCGTGAGTTTGCCAAGTTCGAGGAGAAGCTCAAGGCGCAGAAGGGAGAGGTACCTGCTGGAACTTCCGGTAAGGGCACTCTTGACACCGTTGAGTAGGTGCTATACGTCTCTTGTCTCCTAATGCATAGCCTGGATTCTTGTTCATTATATGGGTTTTTGTTTCTGTTCGCGAAAGATACCAATTTCAACCACAATTTGTTCGACATGTCACGACATGAGATTTCAAAGACTTGACCTGACACACAACGTCAAACATGTGGACTGCATTGTTCTAACAGATGCTTGTCACCAAGCCAGAGAGCAACACCGCAAGCATGGGCTCTGGGCTCTCCTGCATATGAACCCTCCGACTAGCCCTACCGGTTTTTTTGGCGCCAGAGCCTCAACCGCGGACAAGTTTCTGATATAACGCCACAGCTGCGCGATAATGAAAGACAAGGCAGCAGTGAAAGTACGGAGTACTCGGTCAGCATTTTACGGAGATAGGACATGTAGCACAAGGCGTTGTATGCCGCTTGCACTCCGTATGGTCAACGAGAATTGGTTGGTGGTGGGGGGAAGATGAGTTTCGGTGAATTGACAGTCTAGCGGAGAGAGCTGAACAGTGCGTGTGGAGCACATTTTTGTTGTGGCGCAATCGACAGCGGAGTCTCCAGATGGCAGCTTTCAACAAGTTTGGAGAGAGGAAGCAACGCCCGGGGGAAATGATCTGGAGGCTCGACAGCTGTTTCCTTGATGATTTGGCGAGATGACCAGCCAATTCAATCTCAAACATGAACCTCGAATACTGGACAATGTAGACGACTGTTGAGGAAATCCACAGGGCTCGAATGCAGGTGGATAACAGGTCTGTAAAATAGACCGATGCTCTCAAAAAGTCGATAAGAACAAATTGTTGGGCCAAGAACCGAGTAGCTCATCCCGCGCAACGCACGGGATGACGACTGTGGTTGGATTCTCGGGCGGGTGCGTTCCCCAGTGGACCTTCCCAAATACACGGAGATCTGGAGAGTGTGACTGCTCTTTTTTCTCTCATCCGCTTCCAGTTCCTGAAACTTGTCTCGGTTCGGCTGACTTTGCATTGTTTCTCTCTTTAACCTCGCATCATCGTCTTTCTTAAACTTAACATCATAGCTAATCTCTACAACCCGTCGCTCTTTGCCCGACCTAACTTTTACATCCATCGCTAGCCAGCTCCGCGGTACCTTGTCCCTTTCATCGGATATTGGACACACCGCGTCGCCATGGTTTTCGTCGACAACACAGAGGTTCTCTGTGAGGAAGAGAAGCGTCTTCAGGAAGATCGCGAGAGAACCAAGTACTGGAAGAAATGGGGTCCCTACGTTGCTGAGAGACAATGGGCTACTGGTATGTTCATTGAGCTTCCCCTTCGCCTCATTGTACAACGCTGACACCTCGCAGTGAGAGAGGATTACTCGTAAGCTAACCAATGCTCACACTGAAGCTTGACGACACCTGCTAACACTCAGTCAGCGCTGATGGAGATGCCTGGAGTCGTAAGTCCTGCCTTTGACCCATCCCCATTGTATGACCTGAACTGACAGCATTGACAGACTTCTCGCATGACATGTCACGCAAGAGAGCCTACCGCTGGGGTGAGGATGGTATCGCCGGTGTCTCCGACACTCACGGTCTCCAGAACATTGCCTTTGCATTCTGGAACGGAAAAGAGTAGGCTTCACACAAAGTATTTGACACCAGGTACATCCGCTGACACAGCTTCAGTGACTTCCTCAAGGAGCGTCTTTTCGGTCTGTCCAACCCTCAAGGTGTTCACGGCGAGAGTGTCAAGGAATGCCATTTCCATCTCGACAACACCCCTACTGTACGTCTTTCCATCAACCAACAATTGCATCATGCTGACATCAGTTTCATAGCACTCGTACATGAAGTTCCTCTACAAGTACCCTCAAGAGAAGTTCCCCTACGAGCATCTCATTGAGGAGAACGCTCGCCGCAACAAGACCGAGCGCGAGTACAACCTGATCGACACCGACGCTTTCAAGGACAACAAGTACTGGGATATCTTCATCGAGACTGCCAAAGAGACGGATGACCCGGATGAGCTTCTGTTCCGTGTGACAGCCTACAACCGTGGCCCTGAGGCTGCTCAATTGCATATCATCCCTCACGTCTGGTTCCGCAACACCTGGGCCTGGGGTTACGACGACACCAAGCCTGAGAGCAAGCAGGTTAGCGAGTTTGCTTGCGAGACCAACCACAAGAAGCTCGGCAAGCGCTACTTCCAGTGCTCTCCTTCGCCCAACGTTGGTGGTCTCACTGAAGATATTCACCCTGAGTTCCTCTTCACCGACAACGACACCAACTTCAAGGCCATCTGGGGCAAGGACCAGAAGAACAAGACGGAATACACCAAGGACGCTTTCCACAGACACATTGTCAACAAGGAGAAGGACGCTGTCAACCCTGCCAAGTCCGGAACCAAGAGTGCAGCCTGGTATGCATTCGACCAAGGCGAGGGTGTACCACCTGGTGAGTGTGCCGTTGTCCGTTTCCGCATCTCCAAGAAGATGGCCGAGGGCTACATCGATGAAGAGCTTTTCGACGACATCATGGACCAGAGACTTCAAGAAGCCGATGAGTTCTACTACCGCATCAGCCCCATGCCTATGAACGACGATCTCCGCAACATCCAGCGTCAAGCTCTTTCCGGTATGATGTGGTGTAAACAATTCTATCACTTCGTCTGGGACCAGTGGGCCAACGGTGATCCTGGCATGCCCCCACCTCCACCTGGCAGAAAAGCTATCCGCAATTCTCAGTGGAAGCACATGCATCTTGATGACATTTTGTCCATGCCCGATTCATGGGAATACCCCTTCTTCGCCGCTTGGGACTCAGCCTTCCACTGTATCCCGCTCACCATGATCGATCCTGAGTTCGCCAAGAAGCAGCTCGACCTCTTCACTCGTGAATGGTACATGCACCCCAACGGACAACTGCCCGCTTACGAGTGGAACTTCGGTGATGTCAACCCTCCCGTCCACGCCTGGGCTACCTTCAGAACCTTCAAGATGGAGCGCAAGATGTACGGTCGTGAGGATCTCGACTTCCTCGAGCGTGTCTTCCAGAAGCTACTCCTCAACTTCACCTGGTGGGTCAACCGCAAGGATGCTGAGGGCAAGAACGTTTTCGAGGGTGGTTTCCTTGGTCTGGACAACATTGGTTTGTTCAACCGTTCCGACCCTCTCCCCACTGGTGGTGTTCTGGAGCAAGCCGATTCCACTGGTTGGATGGCCTTCTACTGCTTGTGCATGTTGAACATCGCTCTCGAGCTCGCCAAGCATCGTCGCACCTACGAAGACATTGCTTCCAAGTTCTTCGAGCACTTCGTCCTCATTTCTGATGCCATGCAGTACCGCGCCGGTAGTGAGGCAAAGTCTCTGTGGAACGACGAGGACGGCTTCTACTACGACGCAATCTCATGGGGTGGCCCATGGACCCAGCAGATGCCCGTTCGCTCGCTCGTCGGTCTCATCCCCATGTACGCCTGTTTGACTCTTGAGCCTCAGGTTATTAACAAGCTCCCTCAATTCAAGAAGCGCATGGAATGGTTCATTGAGAACAAGCACGACGTTTTCGAGCGCAACATTGCCAGTATGAGACGTCGCGGAAAGGATGACCGTCTTCTCCTGTCTTTGGTCAACGAGGACAGATTGAAGAAGATCCTTGAGCGCATGTTGGACGAGACCGAGTTCTTGTCAAAGGGTGGTATCCGTTCGTTGTCAAAGTACCACGAGAAGCACCCCTACTCCATGGATGTCAACGGTCAGACTTTCTCGGTCGGCTACGTTCCTGGAGATTCCGACAGTGGTCTCTTCGGTGGCAACAGCAATTGGCGTGGTCCCGTCTGGATTGCTGTCAACTTCTTGCTCGTCGAGTCGCTACTCCGCTTCTACATGTTCTACGGCAACACACTCAAGGTCGAGTGTCCTAAGGGTTCCGGCGACATGATGCACCTTGGGCATGTGGCAGAGGAGATTCAGCACCGCCTTCAACATCTCATGGCTCGTGGTGATGATGGAAGACGTGCCATCAACGATGGAAACGACATGCTCGACTTTGATCCTCACTGGAAGGACTACCTGTGGTTCTACGAATTCTTTGACGGTGATAGTGGCAGAGGTCTTGGTGCCAGTCACCAGTGTGGTTGGACCGGTTTGATGGCCAAGATGATCCACGACACTGGTGTCAACTGCCGTCTGCCTCAAACACCCAGAACTCCCACTGCCGCGGCATCCCACTACTTCGACGACGTCTTCACTCGTCAACGCAGAAACTCCCAGACCAAGAAGCCCAGCACTCTCCGTCGTTCATCGACCAGCCGTAGCATTGGTGCTCGCAGCGATTACTGGAAGTCTGCCCCTCCTAGTGATGATGGCGACCATGAAGGTGATCACGAAGCTGAAGAGGGCGATGACACCAAGTCTAACGGACGTGCCTGGACCATCTACAAGGACGACGGTAACACCGACGCTCGCAAGGAGAAAGAAAGCGCCGATGACCATGTTCACAAGTACGTTCAGGATCAGCTCAAGCGTTTGATGACACCGAATGGTCCTGAGCAGTACGAGGACGAGATTGAGTAAGCGGATGTGTGTATTGTGCATGGCATTGGCAAACGTGGCGTTTTCATGGTTGGCTTCGTTCTTTCGGGCAAGGCATTGACGGCAGTAAATTCCTGTGGTATAGAGAAAAATCCCTAGACACCTGATTGACATTATTAATCTACAACATCATACCCCTACTCCTTGATCACATCCTGTGTCGCGTGAACTTGTGTCGTGAAACTAAGAAGCTGTTCATGATTGTGGGAGACGGCGTAGCGCTGGGCCATACTTTAGCGCTTGAGTCTCCCACCGCAACAATGCGTGCTGATGCAAAAAAATGTGCACAAGGCTTTTGAAGAAGAGCACATCGGACTTGGAGGGTCTGCCTTTCTCCTGCTCCTTCTCAAGGAAATCCATTGTTCATCCGACGGCTAACACAGATTGTCAGTGGCCCCGAAGCTGATGACATGGATGACAAGTTCAAATAGCCGCCGCACATCAATTACCCAGCTCACATCTCCGAACATGGTACGTCTGATTGTCTCTATCATGCTAGGATTTGGGTCAACCAACAATCATGAAGACACTGGCAGTGGAAGAGGCATATAGGTGGCTCTCGAAAGGTGGTGTCAGGGTGATCCCATCAACCATCAATCCCACTATCTCCGACGGCCACCCGTCGGCCACCGGGCGAAGCAACATCCTTATCAGGCAGGTGGAGACGATCAAGGATAGCCGGGCAAGCAAATGCGGGCAATACATGCATATATCCGAACCTGTCCTATCTGTCTTGACGACTTCCTGTGAAGACCTCTAATCAGCTGTTTGACGGGCTCGAGAACACGAGGATATCCTTCGATGATGCAATCACGACTTTTGAGCAGAATGTCCTGCTCTGAGATGTCACTATCAGTACCACGAGCTTCGGGATATCGAGGTACTTCTTTGGGAGCTTTCAAAAATGTCTGGAGCAGTAAACGATGTTTCTCTGTTTCGGGGATGTGGAAGAAGGAGCTGAAGGCGATGTCTGAGGAAGAGTTGGGAGGGATCAAGGTGCAGCAGGAGAGATTGATGAGGGATATTCATGAGACTTGCGAGTGGGGAGTTGGTGAGAAATGGGGGAGGTAGGTGCTTGATTTTCTTTGATTCTGTTAATGGGCACAGGAGGGGAGGAAGATAGGAGAGGTGATGGAAAAGGGGAAGCAGTTAGAGTTGTCAATCTGTGGACTGTCTCTTACAGCGACCTTGGATTCCCAAAACCATCGTGCCTTGTTACGGCTCGCATATGAGCTATGGGGTTTCAAGGAGACTACTCCCTCTCGATAGCCTGAACACCGCTCTCTTTTCTTATTTCTATCGGTATCGTGGGAGGATTGAACTGACGAAACACTCCAATAGTGCACCCACCGAAACAGGCATGTCAAGACTCTCCCTCTCGGATACGGACAAACAAGCTCGCGACTGGTTCGCAGAAACGACAAAAGCATTGGGATGTACAGTCACCACCGATGCCATGGGAAACCAGTTTGCCATTCGTCCTGGTCTCAAAGACGGCCCTCCTACAGTTGCTGGAAGTCATCTGGATACACAACCTACCGTAAGCTCTTCCCTCTCTCAGACCAATACATGATGGAAAACCTCAAGTACAAGTCACAAAGCTGACACAAGCACAGGGCGGCAGATACGATGGCATCCTAGGCGTAACAGCAGGCATAGAAATGCTCCGCACCCTCCACGACAACGATATCAAAACCACATTCCCCGTCGGCGTGGTAAACTGGACGAATGAAGAAGGAGCCCGTTTCCCCATCTCCATGGTTTCCTCGGGCGTCTGGGCCGGTGACATCCCCATCTCCCACGCTCACGATCTCAAAGAAGTAGGCACAGGCACCGCAACCATGAAATCGGAACTCCAACGTATCGGCTACCTCGGCGGTATCGCTTGTTCGCACGAAGCAATGCCCCTAGCTGCACACTTCGAATTGCATATCGAACAAGGACCTATCTTGGAAGCGGAGAACAGAAAAATCGGCATCGTCCAAGGAGTGCAAGCGTATAAATGGTTCACAGTCAAAGTGCGAGGAGCAGATTGTCACACCGGCACGACATCATTCTCCCACCGCGCAGACGCCCTCCTCGCAGCTTCCAAGATGATCATCTACTCCCACCGCGCCGCTTCCCGCAAAGGAGCGCTGGCATCAACAGGAATCCTGACCTTGAAACCAGGAAGCACGAATACCGTCCCCGGCTCTGTGGACTTCTCACTGGATATCAGAAGCCCAGACGACAGTATAGTAGAAGCCGTAGAAGCCGATTGCAAAACCGCATTTTCCGCCATCGCTGCAGGCGAAAACATCGACAACCTCAATACCTCCTTCACCCCTTCTTCAAAATCCTGCACCGTATCCTGGCAAACGGACTCGAATTCGCCCGCTACAAAATTCCATCCCACCTGTATCTCTTGTGTGTCCGAAACCACGAAAGCACTTTTTGGGGAAAAGCAAGAGGAATTGACAAAGGCTATGACCTCAGGGGCTGGTCATGATTCGGTGTATACTAGTAAAAGAGTTCCTACGACTATGATTTTCGTGCCTAGTAGGGACGGGGCTAGTCATAATCCTGTGGAGTTTACGAAGCCGGAGGATTGTGCAACGGGGGCGCAGGTTTTGATGGGTAGTGTGTTGAGGTATGATTTGTTGAGGGGTGTGGGCAAGGTATGAGGAGATGATCATGTGTGGATGGAGGAAAGACGTGAGACACAGAGGAAAAATAAGATGATTAAGGTGTTGATTGAAGGTTTCTCCTAGCCGTGATATCAGAGTCACAGATCTAGTATCAACACGCATATTATGGCAACACGTTTGGATCGACACCGCTCATTGTCTTTGCCCAAATGTCACGACATCATCTCACGAATGAAAATGCATAGTCCGAATAGAAAAAAGTTTGTCATTGTAATCATAATGGCCCTCGAAAGCAAAAGGCAAAGGGCCAAAAGCGCTCATATTACATCAAAACCTACTGGTGGTCTACCTTCCCCTCTCTTCTTCCATCGTGCCCACACTTCATCGCCCGAACTCCAAGCTTGGGATGATGACTGGACCGTACTTAACAGGCGCCGCATACGCACCCTCATTCTGCACCATAAAGTCTGCAGCGAGACTGAGGCGACCGGGTCCTTTGTTACCAGGAACAATAGACCCATGAGATCCACGCACAACCTCAGGGTCATACGCAACCATTGCGACGTAATTTCTACGACCCATGAGACGTTTCATTTCACGCGGAGCGCCGTTAACATCCGCCACAAAGATTTCCATCATGTCTTCTTTTGTGTCAGTAGATTGGGTGGGTTGGTGGGGTCCTGCGCTGCGTTGACCATTCTGTGGGATGTAGATTGGTTGCTTGGGATTACTGTTGAGTAATCGAAGGACGTAGGATGCTGGAGGTGCGTTGACGATTGATGAGGTGATGAGTTGATACATGGTCTTGTGGTCTCCAGGATGTGAAGGATCGTGAACAAGTCCGGCACCACAGGCATTGACGCTGCCGGATAGGAAAGTCATACGTAAGGATTTGTTGTGCGCAATGCCTTGAAGAGTGCGAATCATGTAAGTACGTTCGAGATCCTGTGATGTTTGGTTAGTACTGGGACATTCGCATGTAAGAGATTCCTTACCTTAGATTCATGAGTCCACATATCACGCAATTCGTCAAGCATGTCAATTTCTCCAAACGGACTCAGCACGCTGCTCATGAGGCCCGACTTTCCGACCGCCTTCTTGATTGAGCTGAAGCCATCACCGACGACACCTTTAGCACCGACGACACCCGCCATAGAACTCGTCATTCGGCCTAGCATATTAAACGTGCCAGTGACAGCTTTCTTGCCTGTTGCCATGGTATGAGCGATATGCTCTGCCGTCTCCAGTCTTGGATATAGCAAAGGCACTGGTATCGTCCAGATACAATGCTGCACGCTCGGCGGCAGAGTAGCAATCTTGGGAAACAATCCCTGGTAGGTTGGACCGGCCATGACTCTGTGTGAATCTCTTTCTGAACGAGTGTCTGGTCCAACAATGACAACAGCCGGCCCAAGATACTTGATGAAATGCCAGCCAGTGTTAGTGATGGTGAAGAGATCCAGATCGCCCGAAACATTGCGAAGGATCTCATGTGTCGTGTGATGTTGGAAGAGGAGGTACATGTCAACACCGATGCGACCAATGTTTTTGAACATGTTGGATTGTTGCATGTAATCAGGGTAGGAGCCGTAACCATCGAAACTGGTAGATGTTAGCCAGAACTTTCTTGCCGTTGTCATTAATCTTACATGTCGTTATCGTCAAGCGTGAGAACATGAGGTATCTGCGCGAATGCTTCCCGCACATGAGGCTGATCAAAGTGGCTTGAGTAGTAATGGAAGTAAGCATGTGAGACGTCGTCTTCGAGTTTCGCAGTCCAAGCTTCATTCTTGCGATTCTCCTTTCCACTCATGGCAGTCCACTGCCTGAGTGCAGGAACCTCCTTCCAGAGGCGGTCACCGAATATTTGACCTCCAAGACCAAGTTGAGCATGGAAGCCACCACACTCGACGTGTTTTTGCAAGACATCTTTCCACATGAGACCGATGCCGCCGAGCCTGGCTCTCTCATTAGCACTGACGTTCAACGCAAAGTCGTTGCCAGAGTGAGAAATGAAGCGCCAGCTCGTCTCATAGCGTCCGGCGACGAGGAACTCGTATCTGGTACAGCCAAGGTGTGATGTGATGGCATAGGTCCACTTGGTGTCTTGTTCATCCATGACTAGATCGACATCGTAACGGTAAAAGGTCCAACGCTGATGCTGGTAGATTGGGTTTGCCTTCAGTTGGCGGGCTGTTTCCAGTTAGTAAGATAACATCGGGATGTACGGGGAGACTCACGGTTGGGAGACAAATCGGTGCTCTGGTGAATATGAATAGTTGGCGGCTGAGAAACATCCGTGACTAAGAGAATCGAACCAAGCCAGAGGCCCCTTTCGAGGTCTATATTAGTGTAACGCAGGTACGGACCAAAGTAGACACCATTAGTGGGAGCAACTTTGTACATGTCAACACCAGCAGCTGGAGGCGGGCCGGTGAAGCCAGCTACTGTAGGACTTGCAAGATTGTTCATGCTGAGCATACTATCACGGTGATACGAGGCACTTTGCGGTGGAAATCCAGGAGATGCAATGGGTTGATTGAAGCCACCTAGAGCGGGAGAAGCCATCGGGTTCGCGAATGTGCCAGTTGGGGAGAGCGGCTCTTGGAGATTCAAAGGAGTCGGTCCTTTCGGGAACTCCCACTGAGTCGATTGAGTCGGTAGGTGGATGTAGTAGTACTGACCAGAGTTTTGGTCAAGGTGGGCGATCCATCCTTCGGGAAGAGGAGGAGGCGAAGCTGGCGTTATGCTCGGTCCCGGGCTGGGCGATACGATCTGAATGGGGGCCAGAGTCACGGGTTGGGTAGTTGCGACAGGCTGCAATACGGCTTGTTGTGCAACAGGCTGTCCTGCATCGTTTGCGAAAGCTGGATGTCTGCGAAGGTTCGGATCCTGTGAAGATGCAGAACTCGGCACGGAAGCGTTGCTCAATCGCTTCTCGTTTGGGTAGCCTGCAGCAGTTGCACCGGAGAAGAGTCTCTGCTGAGACACACTCGAGTAAGCTGGAGGGGGTTCATCAGCTACCTGAAGACGTTGCAAATCCTGCTCCAGCGGGTGAGTCTGAGGAGAGAAAGACATTCGTGAACCAGGCTGATTGTTCTGGGGCGACTGCAAATACTGGGCAGGTTGCGCGGGTGAGAAAGATTGAGTTACTGGGACTGTGAAGGGTTGGATTGGTGGAGCCCCAAACTGTTGGGCAGGCTGAGGTGGAGAAGTCTGGTATGTACGAGCTTGACTCGGCTGAGAGGGACTCTGATAGGCGGGCATCATGGGGCTTTGATAGGTCGTTGCAGGTGGAACCTCAGTGTCTCCCTGGAAAGCGACTGGGGGACCATGCGGGTAGCTGCCAGGTTGTTCTGTTGGCGTCCAAGGTCTAGGAACTTCCATGGGTTGTTGTGAGGGCGACATGGTCGAAGGGCGAGCAATAGGGTTGGCATACTGGTTGGCGCGAGAAGCAGCTGCAGTCTGAGCATATGGGTAACCTGACTCGAAGCCTCCAGTCGGTCTCCCAAGAATAGGTGTCTCTGGAGGCGGTGGAGAGCCCCTCTGAGCACGTGTTGTGGAAGTCGATGCGGTTGAGCTCAAACGATTCACACCAGCGTTGGGAGGTTGAAGCGAGGCAGCTACCGGTGGTGGATAGTATTGCTGGTAGGTAGACTGAGCTATTCCCTCTTCACCAACAGGTACTGCTGGTTTCGGAGGGGCCTTCTGGAACAAACCATCATCGTCGTCATGAACTTCTTCTTTTCCTGGTACCTCTGGAGCAAGTTTGTTTCTGTCACCTCCAAGTCCTGGGGTGAGCGAGGGTGGTGGAGTGCCGGCATAGCCAGAAACGGTAGGGCGGTTTGGATCGTTTGCGCCAAACTTGGCACGAGTTGAGGACTGTCGGCGCATGCCTGTAGGATTTACTTCGGGAGTGCCTTGACGTTGTGCGCCGGCAGCAGCGTGTAGAGGACGGGGACGATCATCGGGGTATGGGGGACTGGCGTGTCTGAGCTGCGAGGTGCCGTCGACCTCGGCTTCTTCTGACGAGGTTCTCGAGGGAGTGGACGTGGTTGAAGCGGTTGATGTCGAATGGTTGGCTTTGTGGATGCGCAAAGGACCCACGGTGGGAGTTTCTGGCTCGGGGGACCTGGGCTTTTGTAAGTAAAAGTCGCCAGGTCGTTGATAACCATGAGCGCCGTCCATTGTCTCGGTCGAGTAGTGTGACGACGAGGCGGGTTGGTATGGGGCGGTGAGGGGGCTGGTCGCGTAGTGATAGTGGGGCACAATCAAAAGAGTTGGACGATCATGGTGACTTGACGAGGAAAGAACAGAAGAAAGGCAAGCGTGTTCGTGTACTACCTGGTGCACACTCTCGTGGAGTAGGATGGTTATGGAAGCATCACTTGCGCATTAACTTGCAAGATCAGGCTAGAGAGGAGCGTAAGCGCTGCCAACTCTGAAGTGACGTGAGAGTGCATTCGCGGCGGCAGCAGTCATTGGTCACCGGCCCCGTGATTGGTTTCCGATGCGCCCGACGTGCCACAGGGAAACCACCCGCCGGCTACAGCAATCTTAATAGATTGATTTGGGCCACTGTCCGCGTCTGAGGCCTCGAAGAGACGGTTTCCTTTCTGGGAGAGCTTCTGAGCTTGCGGGGCAGTCGTGTTTCATGACGAGTTGATACCGAGCGCACCGTGTTTACTTATCCAGCGGATGCTCCAAGTACCAAACTCTCTCTCGATCTTATCTATCAAAATGCACGATGTTATTGGAGAACGGTGGCTGTCCGGTGAGAGCGCAAACAAGTTCAGCTCTCAGTAGACCTTCTTTGAACTCTCAATAACATTGTGCATATTGATAGATGGTGACATTGACCGCACTGGTCTTGGAGAGAGCCAAAGTTGGCTTGCGCTGTATAAGAAAAGCTAACACGCTTGATATCGTGATCCGTTTCAAGCCATGAGCTTGCTCAAACGTCTTGCTTGGCACACGCATGTGCTACTTCTCTAACGTTGCCCAAACTCTGTTCTTCGAACAAGATACATTCCATCTAGTCAACCCAAGACGATGGACATCCTCAGTCGTCTAGCCGGATGGCTTGATCGTCCTGGTTTCCCATGGAAATCCCTCATCATCTCCTTCAGCTTGGGCGAGTATCTCCTGGAGAACTGGCTGGCCTTCCGTCAGTACCGTGTTCTGCAAGGGACCAAGGTGCCTAAGCAGTTGCAGAATGAGGTCGACCAGGCCACCTTCGACAAGAGTCAGGCAAGTCATACCTACTCATCTGTCCATCTAGGGTCCCTCTACTAATCCTCCTCAGGCTTACGGTCGCGCAAAAGCCAAGTACGGCTTCGTCTCTGGTCTCATCTCTCAAGTCAAATCTCTCGCCGTCATCCGCTACGATTTCTATCCCAGATTCTGGGCTCTCACTGGTCTTGCTCTTACTCGCTACCTTCCTGCCAGCTGTCAAGGAGAAATCGCCCACTCGTTGCTGTTTGTCTTCGCCTCATCATTCATCGAAACCATCCTCAGCCTGCCGCTTTCATACTACCACCACTTCGTCCTCGAGGAGAAGTTTGGCTTCAACAAGCAGACAATCGGCTTATGGGTGACCGATCTGCTCAAGGGTCAAGCCCTCTCTGTCGCATTCGGTGTTCCTCTTGGCTGGGCTTTCTTGAAGATCATTCAAAAGACTGGTGACAAGTTCTTCTACTACCTCTGGCTGTTTGCTCTTGGTGTCCAGCTCTTCGCTATCACCATCTACCCTATCGTCATCGTTCCTCTCTTCAACAAGCTCACTCCTCTGGAACCTGGCCCGCTCAAGGTCGCTGTCGAAGCTCTTGCTCAGCGTCTCAACTTCCCTCTCTCCGAGTTGCAGGTCATTGACGGTAGCAAGCGTAGCGCTCACAGCAATGCCTACTTTACCGGTCTGCCCTGGAAGAAGAAGATTGTCATCTACGATACCCTGATTGAGAAGTCCGATACTAAGGAGATCGAGGCCGTTCTTGCTCACGAGCTTGGTCACTGGAAGATGGGACATACAACCAAATTGCTCCTCATCTCGCAGGTCCATTTGTTCTACATGTTCGCCCTCTTCTCTGTCTTCATCAACAACCAGTCGCTCTACAACGCCTTTGGCTTTACTCGCGAGAGACCAATCATGATTGGATTCATCCTCTTCAACGAAGTTTTGGCACCTACCGATTCGGTCATCAAGCTCCTGATGAACATCATGACTAGAAAGATGGAGTTTGAAGCTGGTATGTTACATGGCTGCAAAATTATGAAGATTTATGCTAATGTGCTTGGTATAGACAACTTTTCGCTCAAGCTCGGATACTCGGCGGAATTGGCCAGCTCTTTGATCAAGCTCCAGATTCAGAACCTCTCGAGTATGGATGCCGACTGGATGTACTCCAGCTTCCATTACTCTCACCCAATCCTGACGGAACGCCTGAAGGCCGTTGGCTGGACCAGCGAGAAGAAAGTGAGCCAAGAAAAGGAGGAGGTCTTGGATGAAAAGACGGCCGAGGCCACAGGCCGTGAGCTGTAGTACAGCTGTGTCGTAAATAAAACTTTGTCGAGGACGTACAAGTCCGCTCTCAATATGTCGTCCCAGTGCAGTAGTGCGTGCGCAAGCGGGTCGAGGTAGTGCCTGCCGATGTATGTGCAGTGGCTATAGTCGGGTTTTGAGGAGTCGTGTCGTGGGTATGTATCGATCAGTCCTCTGCTCTGCCCTTCTCGGCCTTTTCTCTAGCAATGGCCTTCTTCTTGTTCTTCTTTGCTTCCTTTCTGGCCTCTCTCTCAGCCTTAGACAGGCCGCCGGTTCCAGCGTAGGCATCGTCATCAACATCCATGGCATCTGCGTCGTAGCTAGCGAAAGCATGACTAGTATCTCTCTCGCCGACGTCGCCTTCGAGAATCTCCTGGTTGCGCGCATATGTCTCGGGGTCCTCGCCTTCATCTTCAAACTTCTTCAGAGCGCCCTTCTTCAAGCCACCGTCCAGAGAAGTCTGGTAGCCAGCAGAGAGGCTGTCAAGGTTGGCATCATCACCCTCAGGCAGACCAAAGATATCGTCGGGTTCGGGAGCAAGAATCTCGCCATTCAGACCCTTCTCGATACGGCGCAAGTGATGCATGATGATTCCTCCTTGGGGACCTCCATTGGTCGAGTATTTGATCTCATCGGGAGTAATGCGAGCATCGGGGTGAAGCCATGGAGTAGATTCCGAGGAAGCGATGAAGGTGCTCAGTGATGAGAGAGCATCTTCCGAGGAGATGCGAGTCGAGGGATGTGAGCGAGAGGGCGGGTAAGGAGTAGTCGAGGCCATTGTATAGATGATTGAGTTGCAGAATAAAATGCAAGTTATCTTCGTCGCGGAGCGGAAGACGGATTCGCGAAAGTCGAGAAAAATGTCGTGGTCCAAGCGTCAAGTTTCGTAGCACGCCGGCGACAGTGCTGAGTGCTGAGTGCTGAGTGCTGAGTGCTTGATGCTGTCAACGAGCGACTGACGGCGACCTGGATATCACCAGTCACACACGCAATGCTGTTCCTACGCTGCACACGGCAGATTGCCCAAGCGCGACCGGCGCTCAATCTCTCTTCGACATCGCTGCTTCAGTCGACTCTTCGCCCACTGGCCGCATCGCAACCCGCACAATCGCATGTCTCCCCTCGCATCTCTCCCATACTGTGCGCCTACTAACATTCAATCCTAGCCGCACATTTTCATTGCTGTCAGCTAGACGCCCGACACTTCCCACCGCCCCAACATCGACCTTGTCGCTCAACACCACCCTCGAGCTTCCCACTCTACCAGCCTCCTCCACCACCCTCACTCTCCTACAAGCCAGAGGTCCTAAGAGAGATACATTCGACCCCTCGCACCGCGTGAGAAAGCGAAGAAGTGGTTTCCTTGCCCGCATTCGCAGCAGAAACGGTCGCAACTTGGTCAAGAGAAGACGCCTGAAGAAGAGATCCACTCTCAGTCATTGATGTCCTTTTCTTTTCCGAATCTCTCGCTCTCCCAAGACAGACGCATGTACAAAAATAGCAAAATCTTATGTTACGGGCAGGGAAATGCTCTGGAAGCGGCATACATCAGATGTGCTTGATGTGCCGTGAACAGAGCAAGCATGGTATACGGCGTTCAATATCTTCTTGTATCAATATGAATTATCCCATCACCTAGTATGAAACCTACGACAGTCGAAACTTCGTGCTGGAACTGTCTGCTGCCTGTCACCGCTGGCGGTCCGATCACTAGATGATAGTCTCAGATTGTGGTTCCAAGCCTGCAGCTTCAAAACCTAGTCCTCTCTTTGAACTTCTCAAAGACTTTACACAATCACTCCCATCAGGCCCGTTCTTGGAGACCTTGCGAAATGCGTGTCTGAGCATAATCGATCTTGTATATATTTATAGCTGTACTAGTCACGTTCTCTAGAATGACCTCGGCGTCACCCGCGGAGTCACTGCCCAAGACAGGACGTTCGGAAGCTGTTGTTTGTTCATCTCCTGCTTATAACATTATGCCTAACCTCCTACGATAATATCAGCATCGACTTTTCTGCTTTCAAAGGACTCTCTCCGAGTGCAAAGCATGCGGCATGACAATCCGTGTGTTGTTGAGGGACCATCCTCATCGCGCTGTTGCATTAGCCACTGATGACCACATCTTAACCTTCCGCCATAGTGCCTCCACTGCTGGCGCCTCCTCGCTTTCCGTCAACTCTACGCAAAGCAATACCCTGCAACCAAGATGTATGGTCGAATTCGCTAGAGTTGCGGATACCGATACTACCGACTTTCGATCCCTGAGCTCACTTACGGTTTTCGGAACCCTCGGCTTGATCACCATCAATGGCGATATCTTTCTTTGCGTTGTCAATGGAGCGCAAAGGGCTGCCACTGTTAGAAATGGTGAAAATGTCTTGAAGATCACTTCTGTCGAATTTCGTGAGTTTCTTGTTTTCGGCTGTCGTTGGATGTGTTGCTCATAAGATATTAGACTGCATCAACAAGTCCGATTATGACTCTCTTACTTTGGATCGCCTCAACAACTTCTCCACTGATGATCTTGATGAGGATAATTTCGATCATTATCATGCCAAGGATCCTGTCCTGGAACACCCTTGTATGGCCATGAAGAAGCTTCTTAGCGGAGGCAGTTTCTACTACAGTGCCGACTTTGATTTGACCAGACGTCTACAAGACAGGTAGTCCATGTCTTGTTTCAGTCGACGTTATCGGATGCTAAATTTTGGCAGGTCATCCTTGTCAGCAACTGTTGCAATCGACAGTCTCGATGCCGGCTTCCTCTGGAACTCATACATGATTCAGCCACTGGTCAGCTTTCGCTCCAGATTATCAGAACATGAAAGAAGAGAACTGGATGCCTCTCGCATTCTGACGTCTGCGATACGTGGATTTGCCATGACGGTTACTGTCCCACCCGCATCATCGCCAATCAGTCATGCTTCCTCTGGCTTCCCATCCACTCTTACTCTGCTTTCTCGTCTATCTTGCCGCAGAGCTGGTACTCGCTTCAACGCTCGAGGTATTGATGATGATGGTAATGTTGCCAACTTTGTCGAGACTGAAGTCATCTTTTCTACGCCCGCTGGTACAAGCTTCTCCTATGTCCAAGTACGAGGCAGTATTCCTCTATTCTGGGAGCAGGCTGCAGGATTCACACCAGGTCAACAGAAGATTCAGCTTACGCGCTCTGCTGAAGCTTCGCAGCCGGCATTCGACAAACATATGTCTGACCTGGAGATCAACTATGGCAATATTCACGTTGTCAATCTGCTCAGCAACGAGAAACCTGGTGAACTTGAGCTGAGCCGGAGGTATCAATATCATGTTCGTAACAGTCCTTTGAATTTGCCTTCGGGTGAACCTGGCGAGAAAGAAGTTGAAGATCACGAGCTCATCAAAGAGACCGATTACGACTTCCACGCCGAGACTCGTGCGCTTGGATATGAAGCAGCCAAAGGAATCAAGCGATATATTCAAGACTCGGTCGAGAACTTTTCCTACTTTCTCTCGGAAGAGGTAGATGATCAGCCAAAGAACGCCAATGGCAGACCACAGTCACACATCAGAAGAAACATGAGTATACTCCAGCAGGAAGGTATATTCCGCACAAACTGTCTCGACTGCTTGGACAGAACAAACCTTATTCAGACACTCATCAGTCAACTGGCTATCCAAGAGTTTTTGAGCCAGCGAGGCGAAAGGATGGCGACCAATGACTTCTGGGTAAGACATGGTACTCTTTGGGCTGACAACGGTGACGCACTGTCGCGTATCTACGCAGGTACAGGTGCATTGAAGTCATCGTTCACCCGACATGGAAAGTCATCTATTGCAGGTGCTTTCGCCGACTTCAGAAAGAGTGCTACAAGACTGTATATCAACAACTTCGAGGACAAAGGCAGACAGAATACCATCGATATGCTTTTGGGTCGTCTGATGGATCAAGTTCCAGTCCATTTGTTCGACCCGATCAATGATTGGGTATCGGCAGAGCTCATCAAGAGGACGAATGAATATTCGGCCTACGACAATATCAACATCTACGTTGGTACCTTCAACCTCAACGGCAAGACTAGAGGCCTTTCTGAGGATCTGTCACCTTGGCTTTGTCCTCCTATCGATCTATCGCAACAACAGCCCGAGATTGTGGCTGTGGGTTTCCAGGAAATCGTGGATCTCAGTCCCCAGCAGATCATGTCTACCGACCCTCACAGAAGACAAGCTTGGGAAGATGCTGTAAAAACATGTCTCAACGAACATGCTCAAACTCTGGGATCAGAGGAATATGTCATGCTGCGAGGCGGGCAATTGGTCGGCGCTTCTCTATCTGTATTCGTCAAGGCAAGCGTCTTGCCATATATCAAGAATGTTGAGGGAGCTTTGAAGAAGACTGGTATGTCTGGTATGGCAGGTAACAAGGGTGCTGTGGCTATTCGTATGGAGTACGCCAATACATCGATCTGCTTGGTCACGGCACACTTGGCTGCAGGATTCGCCAACTATGAGGAGCGTAACCAGGATTATCGGACCATCAGTCACGGACTTCGCTTCCAGAGGAACAGATCGATTGAGGATCATGACACTATCATCTGGCTTGGTGATTTCAACTACCGCATTGGTATGGCGAATGAGAAGACGAGACAATTGGTCAAGATGGGCGATCTTGAGAAATTGTACGAGAACGATCAGGTAAGTCTTATTCTTCTTCTGGATCCTGCTGTGTGCTAACAACCTCTAGCTCAACCTTCAAATGGTTCATGGCAAGACTTTTCCATACTACAACGAGGCCAGGATTACCTTCTTACCGACATACAAATATGATGTTGGCACAGATGAGTACGATTCGAGCGACAAAGCTCGTATCCCTGCATGGTGCGATCGAGTCTTGACCAAAGGTCATAATCTCCGCCAAATTCATTACAACACCGCGCCATTGAAGTTCTCAGATCATCGTCCCGTCTACGCCACCTTCCAATGCACTATCACAGTGATCGATGAGAAGAAGAAGCAGGATATCAGCGAAGGACTCTACAGACAAAGACGTGCTGTCGTCGGCAGCCACACTGCAAACACCAGAGCCGAAGACACCGAGGACGAAGATTTACTCGGCTATGAGTCGATTGAACCCGGTTTACCTCCCGCATCCTCTGATAGAAGAAAATGGTGGCTAGACAATGGCGTCCCTGTCCGCTCGCAAGTCAAAGCACCCGAAGGCCACGTCCGCAATCCTTCCAGACCACCCAACCCCTTCAGCACCACCTCCGAACCCGACTGGGTCAAAGTGCCCCGACCAAATCCACCTGCCTCGAGAGCTGCCTCGATTCGCGAACGCAACTCCTCTGCTGCAACGTCAAGCGAAAACTTGAACAGGAGATCTACAGTGTCTAATCGTAAATTACCTCCAGCATGGCCTGCACATCAACAATCCAGATCTACATCTTCACAACAAGGCAGCCTCCTCGACGACCCAATCTCTGAACCCGACCCACCGCTTCCACCCCGTCCCTCTATGGATCAGAAAACCATACCGCGCAAACCTGCCCCACCTGTCCCGAAGAAACCGTCAATGCTGCGGTCAGAAAGTCCCTCCAGCACCCGTGATGATTTCGCCCCCAAGTTGCCATCGAGGGTGAACACATTGCCGCAATCGCCGGGAGGACTGCAGAAGAGTGGCAGTATGCCGATGCTTCCACCGCCCAGAAGGAGTGATACTGGCGAGGTCAACACGAAGGGGATTGAAACTTGGTCTAGACAGACTAGTCAGCAGAGTAGAGATGGAGGACCACCTTTGCCTCCTAGGAGAGGTACCGGTCAGAGAAATTTGTTGGATGATGATGAGGATGACGGAGGTATGAGTGGTGGTGTTGGTGGTAATTGGCAGCCCTTGAAACCTACCTAGTTGAAGCGAATAACCAAGTCGCTACATAGCTCTTTGATGAAGGAGAGTGAAATGGAATCAAGCGTTCTAGCTAAGCATAGTCTGGTGGAGATCAATACTCTTGATTATGGATCGGGGGACAAAGCAAATGACAAGCAGATGTGGGTGCTGTTCGGATACTAACAATAATCTTATGTTCATTTGCCTAATCAAGTATGTGGACGATCGGAAGAAAAAAGAAAAGGAAAAAGAAATAAGCTCAGTGATTCATGTTTGGACCCTGATGGGTGGAGATGCGTCACGCCCCACGCCCTACGGAAGATCGATGCTACTTTTTGTTTCCTGGCAACAACTCAACAACCTTTCTCTCACCTCAATTGATTTTAAGACTTGGTTCAATCTGACAATCGAAGCACTGCGCAACAATGGCTACTTCGTTCCCTCCTCCTCCCGTCAGCACCATTGGTATGCGTTTCCAGCACCTCACATCCGCATACCCCGCCAAAGCTAACACAACGACCAATTCACAGACTGGGACAACATTGGCTTCCAAGTCCGCGAAGGTACGCGCATAACTGTCTCCTGTCGCAACTCACAAGTCCTAACTCTTCCTCCTACACAGTAAACGGCCACATCGAATCCACCTTCTCCAAGAAAACAGGACAATGGACTCCTCCCAAATTCGTCACCGACCCTTACCTACGCATCCACGGTATGGCTCCCGGTCTCAACTACGGTCAACAATGCTACGAGGGTCTCAAAGCCTTCCGCACACCCGATGACTCGGCAATCACCATCTTCCGCCCTTCAATGAACGCAAAGCGCATGCAACATTCCGCCTCTTTCGTCAGCATGCCCGAAGTCCCCGTCGAACATTTCGAGAACTGTGTCAAGGCTGCTGTGGCATTGAACGCGGAATTCGTGCCCCCTGCTCGAACAGGAGCGGCCATGTATATTCGTCCTTTGCTCTTTGGATCTTCTGCGCAGTTGGGCTTGTCTCCACCCGAGGAATATACGTTTGTGGTCTGGGTGTTGCCTGTGGGTGTTTATCACGGTGTTCATTCCGTGCCTGCTTTAATCCTCGAAGATTTCGACCGCGCCGCTCCTCATGGAACCGGATCTGCCAAGGTCGGCGGCAACTATGCGCCTGTGTTGAGGTTCAGTGAGAGGGCCAGAGCTGATGGGTTTGGCATTACTTTGCACTTGGACTCGAGGACGAGGACGGAGATTGACGAGTTCAGCACTTCTGCATTCTTGGGTGTCAAGAAGGAGGGAGAGAAGACGACTATTGTGGTTCCTGACAGCAAGAACGTCATCGAGAGTGTAACCGCAGACAGCGTTTGCGATATTGCCAGAAGCTTTGGTTGGACTGTCGAGAAGAGAGCTGTAAGTCTTGCCCTCGTCTTATCCTACTATCACACACCCTATTACCCTCTACCCCACCTTTTTGCATCCATCCCCCCTCTCGCACATCTTCTTAACCACTCACACCCCTCCAACAGATCAACTACGACGAGCTATCAACATTCAACGAAGTCTTCGCAGCCGGCACAGCCGCAGCCCTGGTCCCCATCAAATCCATCACTATGAAGTCCCGCAACGACACTTTCACCTACCTCGACTCGGACGAACCCGGTCCCACCTGTCTCAAGCTTCTCGACAACCTAAAGGGCATCCAGACCGGTAGATACGAAGACAAGTTCGGCTGGAACGTCAAGGTCGAGCAAGTGCAGAGGAGTGAATTCGAAGAGAAAGCAAGGGATGAGACTAAGGGTGGTAATGTAGACAAGATGCCTTAAAACACCGGCCTACGATAAGATGCCGTTTTGGTGATGGAGAAGTGGAATGGGACAAAGTGGTGGTGCTTGAAAGGTGTATGAGATACATCATAGATACGAATACAAAAACATCCTCGAAGCAAACACCATCACGATTGACACAGGAAAATGAGATGGAAACTCTGCATCAAGAATCACTTTCGATTGACCCGGACAGGTGATTGACTCGGATAGGCAATGAATTGTACGAAGATGCGGAAAATGTGGCTCTCGATGAGAGAAATCTTGCTATGCAAACACACCAGGCAGATTGCAGCTCCTCTTATAAAACAACAGAAGAGACAAACGAAAAAATTGTATCGACCAGAAAATGAAAAATCAGTCCCAAGGCGTAAAGGGGTATGATAAGCCAGAGATTGATATGCCGCCGCTTCCAAAGATCCGCCCAAAAAAATGCTTCCACTTCCCATGCTCGCATGTATTTATTGTTTTGAAGAAAGAAAAGGATCAGAAAAGTCCATCTGCCTTGCGATCGTGATATCGCTTGCGTGCTCTATTCAGCAACTCTTCCCTTCCACTGACACTTCTGCTGACGCTCGGTCTTGTGGATTTCTGCACTCTTGTTCTTCTGTTGTCTTCATAGCTTTTTGATGTTATGCGTTGATTGGGACGCGATGATCGTTGGTTTCTGCGAGTTTTTGTTGTGGTGGAGATGGTGGTCATACGACGCTTTTTGTCCGAGTCATCGCTGGATTCGATGGAAGTTGTGGATGTGTCGTTTTCGTCTGCTGAAGAGAGATCCATGTCGATGGGTGCTTTTGGGGACGAGGTTGCAGAGGGTGATGATGAGGGGGCTTCTTGCTCTGCTGCTTCCTCTTCCTGCTCTTCCTCTTCTTCTTCTGCGTCGATGGATGATGTAGAGGAGGATTGTGATTGTGTGTCTACTGCTTCCACATCGGCAAAGACGATTTCGGACTCTTCTTGGATTGGCGAGTGGTTGCGGCGTTGGCGCTTAGATGGCATGACAGACGGTGTTTGGAAAGCATCTGTTTGTATACTCTGCTCTGTGCTTGGCTCTTCCGGTGTGGATTGTGACATAGCGGGTGTCTTGTATAATGTCATGGGAGTAGCTCTTGCTCTCGTCTGGACAGTGGCAGGTGTTTCGGGAACATCCCCTAGCATCTCGCGCATGAGTTGTTGCTCTGCTGCTTGTGCTCTGACTGGTGACAGGTTGCGCGCAGCTGGGGTTTGCGGCGGGGCAAAGATGCCGAAGAAGGGTGTAGGTGCATTTCTCAGTGCGGGTGTTGTGGCATAGGACTCGGCCTCGCGCATGAGTTGCTCGGCGGCTGCTTGGTTGACGACTGGTGAGGCCTGTCCGGCGAATGGAGTGGCTGGAGGAGCGAATGATGGTGTGGGCGGTACACGCGATCGCGAAGTGATAGGAGCTTTCTCGGGAGTCTCGACATCTCCTTGGTCGTCCTCGGGAGAGAGAGTGCGGCTTGATGCATCGTTCTCGTTGGCCGCATCCGACTGGGCCAGGTTCGAAGTAGTGATGTCGCCGGTTTCGCCTTCATTCGGCCGAGCAAAGGTGCCCGAAAGGCGGTTATAGAAGCCTGACAAGAACGACATGGTGTGTTTGTGATTTGAACGAGAAGCCGTCGTCGTTTATGTTTCGCAAGTCTTGTTTATTTGTTAAGGAGCCCCACTTTTTGCCCGAGCGTCCTTCCAGGGAAAGATCTGATAACGATAAGAAGCCAAAGATCTAATCGCCGTCTCTTATCGAAGAAAGTCTCGCTCGCTCGCCGCAAACTTGTATCAAAGAAAGACTGGTCTTTTTTTATCATCTCACTTCAAATACCACAACAACACAATCCTCATACACTCAAATCATAATGAGCATCGACGAAATGCAAATCGACACCGACGTGTCTGCAGGCTCCAAGCCTCGCCTCCCCGTCACAGTCGCCAAACCCATCCCATACACATTCGACCTGGGCAACCTCCTCTGCAACGACACAAACCCTCTCCCTCCCGTCAGCACCATCAGCGAATCCGACATCAAGTCCGCCGCCCGCGACTGCGCCCAAGCCCTGATCAACCAACTCCTGTCCACCTGCCCCATCACAAAATCAGACGACAGCACCAGTGTCACCCTCGGCCTACCCACACCCACCACCCACCTTCCCCGCGAAAAGCCCATCCCCGCCGACAAGCCCATGACCAAATGGCAAGAATTCGCAAAGAAGAAGGGTATCAAGGACAAGAAGCGCGATGGCAAGATGGTCTACGACGAAGCCTCTGGCGAATGGTTGCCCAAGTACGGTTACAAGGGCAAGAACAAGGATGGCGAGAACGACTGGCTGGTCGAGGTTGACGAGAAGAAGGGCAGAAAGGATGGTGGTGAGCACGATGCCAGAAAGGAGAGAAGAGAGGAGAGAGTGGAGCGTGTCAAGCGCAATGAGAGGAGGATGCGCGCAAACGAGCGCAGAAACGCTCCCAACAAGTCGTGATGAGTTGCTCTTCTCTTCTTTGCACCACCTCATCCTTTCTTTCTCTGCCTCGGATATGCACAGCGATGGCGTTTTTACGGTTCGATTGGTCAGGGAGAAAAACATTGTTCTTTCACATCAGAGTGTTTTGCTCTGCGTGTTCGTATCTATCACAACCAATAAAAGTCTTGTCTCTCTACCCTTTTCATGTTCAAGTTCTTTTGTACCTTCAGGTCGTTGTACACAGGGGATGCCTTGGTGAGGTGATCTGTGGACCAATTCTCGCTCCCACATGCCGGCGAGATCTTGTCACCCAGTACACCTTTCATCGCTTTTAGAATGCTTGATACTCAGAGCTGACACAATCAGCCATCTCCTACATGCTCGAAGAGACACATGTACACATCTCGCCATATTTTTCTCTCTACCCCAAAAACTCCCCCTTCACCAAACCCTCCCAAGATTTCCCAGTCTCCCAACTCTTCTCCATGAGATTCCGTGCATTCCTGACATAAGTCATTCCCAACCCTTCCACCAATTTCAATCTTTCCAAAATGGCTTCTCTGTCTGCCGGATCCGTAGCTTCACACCCAGCAGAGAACATGGGGAACAAGAGGGAAGATTCCGCGGTACCTCCTCTGCGAACACCGGAAAGCGCTTTCAAAACCAGTTTGACATTTTCCTGAATCACAGGCGAGGAAGAGGGAAGACAGAAGACGCGGCGGTGGAGGTGGATAAGGCCGGCGAGATGGAAGGATTCGTTGACCGAGACCATTTCTTGAAGTTCCAGACGAGTGCGCTCGGAGTGTGTTTGGTCTTCTTCAGTGCCGGTGTTGGAGTGTCGACATCCTCGTTGAATATGATGGCGCGAATGACTCAATTCCTCCTTCAACAATTCAGCCTGCTCTAATATCTCACTCCCGGGTTGCCAATGAATGTCGATATTGCCATCTTCATCGATACGTTGGGCGCCGCATTGTCTGGCCAATCTGGCCACACGGGCTAAAAGACTGATGCAACAATTCGTAAACCCGAAAAAGCAATCGATGGTGAAACCGTACGCGTCGTCGGAATGGTCGTCGTCATGATCAAAGGACATGTAACAATCATCCAATGGCGCTTCATTCCTAAATCCGCTCAAACTGCCAATGACATCGAGATATGCAAACCATCTAGCCAGGAAATTGACAAATGGATCTCCATTGTCGCCTTTGTCTTTCAAGCCACCTCTGGAAATGATGATTTGGCGTGCTATGCTGAGGTGTTGTTGCCATGGGATAGAAACGTCAAGGCTGTCCGGATTTATGCATTCGCGGGAGGCGAGCATGATTGCGGTGGTCAGGGTGGCGTTGGAAATAGGTGAGTTTGAGGAGAGGGAGTGCCGGAGGGAAGGGAAGACATCGCGGAGCCAGGTTGCTATGCGATTTGCTGGTTCTGGATGAGACAGGAGTCGAGCACGGTGGGAGGCTGAGTAGGCGAGGAGGAGATTCAGTAGATTTGGATTGCGTACGGCGACTGCGAAAGAACATGTCAGTAAAGTTTTCGAATTGTCAATTCGGTTGTTGTCGTAACGTACTGCGTGGGAGTGTGGACTTCAAAGGATTGTCAGGGCAATCATGAGGTACCAAGATACGAGCGGTGTGGTTCAAAAAGTGATGGAAGTATATCAAGTTCATTGGACTGTCGGAAAGTTGAGCGGGTAAAGGTTCGAGCTCCAAAGGTATTCGTATCGGTACGGGACGAGCATAATATCCACCTCTCTCAAAGGCAGGCTTCTCCAATGGCGACTCATAGAGTTGTGATGGTGACCATGCAGCATCAGACAAGCTAGGCGATTGCATGGACGCAGCAGGTGTCTGCGGGTTGATAGCACCGTTGTCATCATTCTTGGGTATATCCAGGTCTGGTAGCCCATAATCATATCCATAGATTGTGAAGCCATCTTCGACTTTGCGATAGCCACCGAATCTATCATAGGATGATCTAGGACTAGCATGATCTCCAGCAGGACCTGAAAGTAGATAGTTCACAGAAAGCCTCCTCAATCCGGGCGATGCATGAGCACTAGAAGAACCTGGGGTAAGAGGTGAAGGTGCAGAGTTTACAGACATATAACTTGCTCCAGGAGATGGTTGATCATATGGTGAGAAGGACGATCCCACAGGCTCCGGAAGTCCAGGTCGAGGAAACAGAGGGGGAAGGCTGCGAGGTGGGCCGTCACCAGAATCCAGTCTGACTCGTTTGGTCCTGTCTTCGGAAGACCACGCAAAATCATATGGTGATGGCGGACGTGTGAGACTAGGACTTCGGTAATGTTGTCCTGTTGGAGGGTTCATGGAATGATACGGATTTGGAAGAGCGAATTGAGGTAAGGAGGAGTATGAGTTGGGAGGCTCAGGGTATGTTGAGGGCCGACTTGTATAAGAGCTTGACTGAGCTTCCTGTTCGGTCTCATGGTTGAAAGATGTCGATTGTGTATCAACCCTACTGCTGCTATCTCTGTTTGCGACATCTGGTGTAGAATATTGACCTTCTGATCCAGATGGGGTCTGAGCCGATGAGGGTACAGCAGCAGCAGGTGAGGCACCAGGAGCAGCAAAATTGATGGTAGAAAATCCAGAGGTCGCGTTGGCCATGGCTGAAAAGGCATTCTGCTCCTTTTTACTGCGACCTCCCCATTGCAATTTGAGAGAGTAGTCACACTCTTCATTGAGTTTTACACAATTTGAACATCGTGGTTTTGCTTCGTCGCATTTGACCTTTCGATTCTTGCACCCATGGCAGCCAGTACGTGATCGTTTCTTTGGCTCGTTGCCTGCAGTCGGTGGCTTGCTCCGCGGCATGTTTGGGGATGTTGTGTTGAGATGGCTCGGCGTGCTTCTTCAATGTGGCACAATATACATCCTAGAACCAGCAATTTTCCAGGTCATTGGTATCTTCGCGTTTCCAAAACGATGTTCGATATCACGGGTTGGAAAGCATCGTAGATGAATTTTTTCAGATTGGTACATGATGAATACCAGCCCTGATGTGAAAGTGCACCTCGGCCACAGGCTTGCAAATAGGCTTCTTATCAATGACCCGATGAGCCCGAGATAAGGAAACGGTCTAGAGCAGGGTTGCGCATCTTCATGCGAACATGTTTTCCCTAGCATTGTACATGCATTACCTCAGAGAACATGTTCGCTTAGAATAAAGATTGTCGATAGTGCAAGATTGTTTGGAGGTCGTGAAGCTCTTCAACTTTGCCCGTGTCCGTGGGAGCTGTTCATATTCGTCCTCCAGCCTTAACGCCACTCGTGGGATGTAAGTATCTATCAGATTGCACAACACCTTCGATGGAATAGATGTTTTCCAAGGAGAAAGGGCTCTCTATGGTTCGACACTCGTCCTTGAATAGCCTCTGACCTTGCAAAGTGCCTTGCACGTCGACAGCCACTTTTGTGCCAAACTTTTGCACACAAGATCTGAGATCTTTTTTAAAAGATGGCGGGGGACAGGATCAAAATTCGCAGTCATCCAATTGCCATCGAGCAAAACCACATGCACACAACTCACTCGCTCTCAAGCAAATGCAAGCAGTCTAGATCAACATTTCTAGCAGGTAGGTCTCGATAATGCATCAGAAAAGCAACCGGCCTGTCAACTTCCCGGCGAACAGATGACAGCTCACGGTCTTTCGGATGCCATAGCATCCGGTGTGGCCGGGAAACCCGGATTTTAGAAATGCCCATTATGCCATGCTCACTAATAAACGTCACCATATCCGCGTTTTCTGTGAGCAGAGTCTTTCCTCCTCTCGTAGATCGTCAGAACGGAACTTGACTTGTTAGATACTACAGCACATGTATCGATAACTATTACCATGTCTTCCAAAGCAGCACAGAGGCTTCTTCAACGCCATCCACAGCAAAGGCTTCAATCGCCTTCTCAAGGCGCTAGTGCTGCTCTTCATGTATGAATATACCTCTATGACTTGGGGAGTGGTGATGACTGGTTCCTAATCATGTTCACAGCTTCTCGGTCTATCCAGTTTTGCATATTCTTTTTACTGGCTCGAGGCCAATCCAAACCCAGTAAACGATTCCTATGGCCGACACTTCCAACACTTGACTATCCTGGGTTTGAGTCTGGCAACATTGACTTTCATCATCGGTCTACTGGCAGACTTGACATTGTCGACAAAGCTTTTCAGGATCAAGAATGTTTTGTCCGTTACTAGTGCTCCCATGGAAGTGTTAATCAGTATCTTATACTGGGGTCTCAAGGGTGTATGTTATATCAACATCAACTTGGAATGCTATGACACTGACCACACCTCAGATCGACGAAACCCTCGTCCTCCCAGACTGGGCCCCCAGGATTCCCTTTGGAGCCGATTTCTCCTTTCACGCCGCACCCTCAATAGCACTGATCCTGGACCTCCTCTTTTTCTCCCCACCATACACTGTTTCCGTATTGCCGGCTCTGGGCATCAGCAGCGGTATTGCCGTTTCCTACTGGTTCTGGGTCGAGGAGTGCTATAAGCACAATGGATGGTATCCTTATCCGATTTTTGATGTTTTGGGTACTGCTGGCAGGGTTGGTCTCTTCGCGGGTAGTGCTGTGGTCATGACTGCTAGCACGCTTTGCTTGAAGTGGATGTACAACCGTGTCAATGTGCATGCCCAAGATGTCAAGAACAAGCCCATGTGAGTGGAAACACATATACGACAACACATTTAGACGACAACAAGACATGTAGACATTTAGGTACGAAACGCCATGGCATATCACATTTACGACGCAAGACATGAGACGAAGACAATGTTGTAGTGCAGGAAAGAATCCGCGGTCAAGCGGATGGAAGATCATATTCTTAATGTTAGGCAGACACCCGCCCTGGTTGCAAGGTCCACGGATACCCAATAAGGTTCCTCTGTACACGACCCCAAACTCCGATACCATAGCCCTTCGAGGGTCTCCAGCCACCAAACGCCACATCAATGCATCACTGCCACAGGTGCAATACAATGTAATCGACAGAGAAAAAGGAAAACATGAGGAAGGAGAAGAAAAATAGCCATGAAGGCCCGACGACAACAAACATCAACGCTCGAAAGCAAGAACGCGGTTAAAGGGAAACTCGGAAAGAAGAAAAAACGACAACGAGAAAGAGGCTTTTATGCGTCGGCAATGGGCTTGGATTGACCTTTGCCAGCAAAAACACCAGCACCGACAGCTTTGCTGATACCGATACCGAGACCGCAAGCGACGGCGACGATGAAGGCAGCGATCAAGACCTGGAACATGAGTCTTTGCTTCTTGCTCATGCTGCTCCACCATGCGTTGATGCCATTGCACCCGCACGATCTGGCAGCTCTGCGCTTGGCTCGTTCGGCCTGATCCTGGTTACGGAGTGTCTGCTTGGTGGGCCACATTGTGCATTCTTTGGTGCGGCCGTCGAAGCTCAATCTTGAACCAGTGGGAACTGCTGACACGTTGGCCATGTCTGCTGGAAGGTTGAGGTCTGAGGCGACGGGGTTCGATGTGATGAAGTAGCCCTCCTTACGGGCGGACTCGAGGTCGTTATCGCTGTGGCAGCCAGCGGACAAAGTCTGGCGGGAGATTTCGGCCGAGGGGGCGGCGTAGAATGGAGTCAATTGCTCGTCGGGTGTCGATGGGGCGTCGACTGTGACGACGGGGCTGAGCGACTTGGGAGTGTCGAAGACATTGGGAGCGAGGTGATTCTGGGACTTGGTGGGAGTGTCGACGGTCGCACCGAAAGTCACCTCATCTTCGAGGTGGTTGTACTTGGAAGAGCCCATTGTGAATTGTGGATGATTGGTTGTCGAGTGTGGTCGAAGATGATGATATTGATATCGGAGGGCGATGTGGTCGTTATGTGATGTCGACGGAAGAAGATGGCCAGGGGGTGAGCGAGGAAGGCGGAGATGCAGCGGCTCTTGCGTCGTTGGTGTGGATGGTCGATGATATCGCTGGGATTGGCAGTGCACACACTGATACGTTGCACAGATGCGTCGAGAAAACAACCAGTCGAAGACGGTAAAGAGGGGTCGCGAGGATATAAGAGGAGGACAAGAAAAAGCCGCTACGATAAAGGCGCAATGCGTCGTTCAAGAAGAGGGTTGGCGTTGGCAGTTGAGGACGGGGAGGACCAAAAGCACGGTCGTTTAGATACGTCCGCACTTCTCAAGCTAAGCACCATTCACTCCTAGCGCTTTAAATTGATTTTTCCATGCTTTATCGAACATGCTGCAAGCCTCCAGCCCGTGTCAGCTCTTTCAGAGGGAATACGCCTTCGAGTCGTCCGCTTTCTGAGCCCAGACCAACTCCCCCTGACTAGATCAGCAACGGTCGTTTCTCCGCCACGGCTAGAGCCACGGCTAGAGCGACGAGCCCTGGTCGTTGGCCTTGCAGAGAGTCTCAGAAGGATGCAGCCAAATCAAGAGTCTGTCTAATGCGCTGTTCTAATGATACCACTCACTGACTGCATCGCGGTTCTCCATTTCCGTACAGTATTCCCGTCTCAACAGATTGCGACGCTCAAGCCGCGGTTTGACGGACATCGAACGATTTCGGTTTCAGCACAATCAATTTACCCTACACAATCGGGCCGCTAACTTGATTCTGGGGAAGGTCACGAACAAAGTTACGCGGAAGACTAGCGCGCAAGAAGATGCTGGGCGCTCTCAACCTTTGGCCTAGAAGTGCTTCAGCACGTTATGAAGGCGTGGCGGTTTATCACAAACTGCTATCGCATATCGCAAAGCACTGCAAGCGACCTTCACCAGCTTGCTGATAGGCTCCTCTACGCCGCTCTGGGCCGTGGCCGACATGTCACATGTGTTCACACTTCTTCGGTAGAGTCTAGCAAAACTACCCCAAGGACCTTTTGACGGCTGTCTCAGTTGCGCCTGATTCTACGTTGATTCTGGTTCTTCAAGTTCTTTCGGTCGCATTTTGGTAGGTTACGTAGATCCATATCTCTGTGACTTCTATGGTTTTTCGCTGGAGCTTCTCGAACGAAAGGTACGAAAATGGTGGTAAACACCCAACCATCCCATGCGGACTGCAGCTTTCTCTCAACGGGGTATCCATGCAGAGTCCTGACTCGAACGCTAGAAAATCGATAAAATATGCTGGGGGTTGGCATCATGGCATCATGGCGGAAACGTTAATAGGTGTAGGTGCAGGCCGACGTACAGGTTTACGTGCAGCTGCGACGTACTCCTCTGTCATCGAATCATCCCGGCCGGGTTCAGTTGTCAACGCCGATGTGAACGTTCTTTTCACCTGGAGGCAGGACGTGCTCCTCCTTCTTGCCCTTCAAGTTTGGCAATTCATCAACTGCCTCACCAATAATTCTCAAAGAGGTCTCAATCTGCTCCTTGGAAATCACGAGAGGTGGTGCCAGACGGATGATGTTCTGGTGAGTGGGTTTGGCCTGCAACGACGTTAGCCTGTTGTTTCATCACCGTTAGCGAAGCTTTTCTTACCAAGAGACCCTTCTCCTTCATCAACATGCAGAGATCCCAGGCACTGTGGCCGTTGGTCTTGCTCTCGTCAATGACGATGGCGTTAAGCAGACCCTTGCCACGGATGAGGGAGATCATCGAGTTCTTGGCCTGGATATCACGAAGACCTTGTCTGAAGAGTTCACCAAAGATCTGAGCCTGCTCAACCATGTTCTCCTCCTCGATAATCTCAAGAGCTCTGATGGCAATAGCAGAACCAAGAGGGTTACCACCGTAAGTCGAGCCGTGAGTGCCAGGCTCGACGGTGAGCATGACCTCCTTCTTGCCGAGAACAGCAGAGACGGGGTACATACCACCACTGATGGCCTTGCCGAGAAGGACAAGGTCGGGCTTGATACCACTCCACTCGTGGCAGAGCATCTTACCAGTACGGGCAATGCCGGTCTGGATCTCGTCACAGATCATGAGGACGTTGTGCTTGTCACACAGCTCGCGCACCTTTCTAAGGTAGTCCTCGTCGGGCACAACGATACCTGCCTCACCCTGGATGGGCTCAACCAAGAAGGCAGCCGTGTTCTTGCCATGCTCCTCGAGCACCTTCTCAAGGTCAGAGACGTTGTTGTAACGAATGGGCTCATCGTTGGTGGGGTTGGATGAGCCAATGTTGGGCAGGTAAGGGCCGTAGTTGTCTCTGGATTCAGGGTCGGTGGACATGGTGATGGCGGCAAACTAGATACAGGTTATTATACTGTCTGCAAAAACTGACACAGATTGTGCTTACTGTTCTGCCGTGGAAGTTCTCCTGTGCAGAGAAGACCCAAGCCTTGTTCTCAGGGATACCCTTGACCTTGTATCCCCATTTGCGTGCAATCTTGACAGCGGTCTCAACAGCCTCAGCACCAGTGTTCATAGGCAGAACCATCTCAAAGCCCAACATTGATGTGACCTTCTCGGCGAAACGGGGGAAGACATCGTTGTAGAATGCGCGAGAGCTGAGGGTGAGTCTTGAGGCTTGGGCGACCAGGGCCTTTACGAGCTCGGGGTGGCAGTGACCTTGGTTGACGGCGCTGTATGCTGAGAGGAAATCGAGGTAGTGGTTTCCTGTTCTTTGTCAGAATACTCCTTCAGAGTCACGGCTTGTCGGGGGTGGCCATCGCAATGTATCAATGTGATCAGGATTGGGTCGGATCTGTTGAGAGTCTAGCACAAGCAGAACTCCCTTCAGACTCGCTCCGCGCCTGTCCATTTTGGCAATCGCTTTGCTCACGTCTCCGACCTGCAAAACGTACCTTCCGGGTCCCAAACATCAACACCCTGGGCTCTCGAGAAGACTACCGGCAATGGGTGGTAGTTGTGGGCGGCATATGCTGATTCCGCAGCGATGGCGGTGGCAGATGTGGCAGAGTGGTAAGGGTCGACCTGCTTGTTTCCAACAGGCTTGAAGGACTCGGCCTCAGCATTGAGCGAGTCCTTGGGGTTGGTGTGGATGGCAATGGGAGCCATGTTTGATGAATAAATTGTTTTGGTGGGGTATCGCGGGGCAGAGGGGTCTTAGGTAAGTAGGACACGGGTAGTTGCAGCAAACGATGCCAGGAAAGTTGGTTCTCGAGGAAGATAGAGAAGAGGAGAGAGGGGAACGCTGAGAAAAGAAGGAATTTGTAGTGAAAACGTGTTCGCCAGCTAGGAAAATTGGTACAGGCTATACCTGCGCATAGCGGTCTTGAAGATGGAAGTGTTCTCCTAAGCGCAAGAGTTGACGAGCACCCGGCCCCGGATTTGTTTCTTGACCAATCGGTTTGCTAATGATAATAATAATCTATCTGTTTACGCGCCAGACGCCGATTGCGGATCTTGATAGAAGCGATCACGGACGAGACTCCTTGCCTTGATCATGCATCAGTGTTCCCATTCACCTTCTTCTGAATGCTCAAGGAAAGATCTGATAACGAAGACAGAAGGATTAAAGCATCTCTTCTCCAAACCATCGCCCTGATCCTTCGCGGGGAAGGCCACGACGTCGGCCAGCACTTTCCCTTCCTGGCCATTTCCTTGACTAATAGAGATGCTCACGAGGTCATCTCTTTCTACTGGTTTACCAAGACGCTCAGCCCGAGTACGACAACCAAAACGATCTCGATGATAGCAGCTCCAATGTACAATAGACATGTCTTGAGTAGACGTGTCACAGTATGCTGCTCATGGTCAGCATCTACAGTATCTGGAATTGCCGTTATTGAAGGACGACTTGCCATCATCTCGTAGTCGAAATGCTACCAAACGTATGCTCCGGGCTCATCATTGTGTGGCCTTTCAGCCTCTCAAGCCGCGGCGATGCTCACCGTTCCACTCATCAAAATGCACAAAGATATTGAGAAAGAGCACGTCGTCCACAGAAAGTGACGATTTGATGCTCTCTCCTTGGACCTAGCTCTCCTTTCGAAAATCATCGTGCATTTTTACAAGAGATTCAGTGACAGACATCAGCACACGGAGATGATGCTTCAGTGGACTGCAATCTCTTGCCGCGCACCAGAGCAGTATGCTTTGCCAGAAGTAGCATCCAAGTTTCGAAGCTCAATGTCCTTGCCAGCTATCGTTGTGCTTGCTATGGCAGCATACACAGCCAGTCTGTGTACTCTGTTCTTGATCTGGTCGGCAAAGGTCTGGAGTGGGTGTCGTTGAGGCAGAACTGACAGAGCAAGCTCTGCATCATAGATATCGTGGTTTGTAAGGAGGACTGTATCTTGTTCGAACGATAGTGAGGTCGAGGAAGTCATGACGAACGTCGGCTCTGTATTAACCTACGGGTGGTAAGGTGCTTAGGAGCGACAGGTTATAGATGAGGCTGACATGACCTTCCAGTCTCTGCCTATATATCTACCAACACCTTATTTCAATTCTGGAAACCGCCATATGTTTCACGCGGATGTCCGGACCCGGCAATCAACAAACAAAGATAAGGCTTGTGAAGGTATAGATACCTCCACCACAGTCAGCTCAGAGCCTCGCATTATGTCGTACAACCCTAGCTTTGACTCGTACAATGCTTCTCAGGCTTGCTGTGATGTTCCACCCAGGCAACAAAGTTTTATGGATTTCTTAGTCTCTGGTCTGGCTTTGTTGCGGACCTTTCCGGTCAAACAATTGTGTTGCAGTTCATGGGTGGTTACTCATGTGGTCTGAAGAACCTCTGTGTATAAACCATGCCGAGGTTCGGATGGCAGCTGCTGCCAGCACGCTGATTTGCGTTCTTGCAACCATTCATAGCTCTCAGTCGGCATCATGCAGGCTCATGCAGGCTCATGCTTACGGCCGATCACCCTCGTGGTTTTTTGACGCGATGGCTCGAACATAGCACCGCAACTCTCCTTTTCAAAATCCAAAAAGAACTCACCCTTCCAAAAACAACAAAAAACCTGAGCCTCGAAAGCTCTTGGGAAAACCCCTCAGACAAATTTCCTTGATCTATGCCACCAGAAACAGCTACTTTCTGGCTCAATTGATTTAAGACTACGTGTCGGAAATTCGGATGAGTTTTATCAAATCATGAGTGTGGTTAAGCCATTGCGCCAACCCAGAGGATTATGGTAACAAATCAATCCTGAGGGTTTATATGGGTTGAGTGCGGAGGACCACGGTTCGACTCAGGGATGAGTTTTTGCGATTCTTTTTCTACCTTCACACTCCAAGCCCTCTCGTCGTGGTTATCTACATCATAGCAGCACCCTGCATTGGTGGAGGCACATGTGGAGAGGACTTTCATCACTGGCGCCGCGCCAGACCATCGAGCCTTTCGTCCCCTCGCTGCGATGAGCAAGGACATCACGCCTCTCATACATACTATTTCTGGCGCCGCAACGAAACACTCCACGCGTCTCCTGCTTGCGGAGATGACGACTAGAGATACGGCTTTTCAAGGGAAACCCAGCGCTGCCGCGACAAACCACTTCGCGCTTCATTTTAGCAGAGACAATTGCCAAGATACCGCTCGCATGGACAAGTCTCCCGTCGACCAGCAAGGCGTAGCTTCTCCTCGCAGCGCGTAATAGCAAGGCACCGCTAGCGTGGACGAGTCCTCAAATGACCAGCTCCAACCGCCTCCCCTACCACCCATGAAGCAGCAAGGCAACGGTCGCTTGGACAAGTCCTCACACGACCGGCGAAACCCGCCTCTTCTGCTTGCTATCATAGTCATGGAGAAGCATCGCCGAGCAGCCCTCTCAGCTGGGCAAACCCCTCACGCAACTCACAAACCAAGAATTGAGCTTGAATGTGGCGCGTATGAGACATCGTTTGCTCGTTGGTTCGACGATCATAAGGATCCAGAAGACGCGGAAAATGATTCAGAGAAAGAATCGCATGAAGACAAACCAAAAGAAACATTCGAAGACTGTTGACAGCAAGATGTCAAAGAATTGGTGAATCAGAGACTCACTTGCACATGGTCGCTTAGCAACCGGTGTCGACCAGAAGAATCGTCGTAGGGAAATTTACCATGTGGTACTCTAACCAGACAATGGCGTCCTCATTGGAATTGTTGGAGGACACGAGATGCATAAGGCACATATCCCAAGTTTGAGCATCAAGAAATGCCTTCCCCTATGGGACTACAAATACATAGACATGGGTGTCTTCATTGTAAGGACTATGCAGATGACGACGGAAAGACCTGTTAACGTAATCAACTAATGGCATCGAGGCCAACAAGCAAGCAGATACTTGAATCATGATCTGGTGCTTGCTAATTACCACGGACACCTCTACGACAACAGCAAAGATTGTGGAGCGTTTTCCGCAAGAGTTCCGCGGAGCTGTGCTCTCTACATATGAAGGCAACGTCTTTGCTACGGTCATCGACCTTGGTCGATCATGTTCATTTCTTTCGTTCCCGTCCGTCTGCAAGATTAAGGACAGGTAGCATAGAGAACAATTGACACAAGAACTGTGGATCCATGAGCTTTTCTCTCGAAATTGACATCTCTGCAATCTCATACTTACAGGACTCAATGCATGGATAGCCAAATAGGACGTAAAGTCATATTTGGTGTTTGCATTCCGATTATGCATTTCTCCAACTACATCGGCCATAGAATCCAACGCAATCCTGCAGTGTAAAATGTTGCTCCTCAGGTGGAAGGAGGCACTTTCTGTCGAAGGCGAAATGCCACAGATTTCACCAGATGACTTTGCTAGTATTCTTGGGTGGTGGGCAATGGCTGTGGGTCATACTGCAATTGGCCTCTAAGTACATATTTCTAGGACTTGGAAACCACCTAGACTTAGCTTGTTCCAAACATTTCTTGGTTCGCGTCCTATAGATATACCTTGAGTGTTTGTGAGGTTACACATCCTGCAAAAGCCGTGTCATATCAACTCCAGCGATACCGATGAGAGTTCATGATGTTTGATCGAAGACATTTTGACAACTGCAAACATGTAGTTACAAAGTTACAAGACCTTAAGATGATTTTCGGTCAAAGGGCGAAGCATTCATTGAGATGACGGTAAGAAGCAAAATGCTCCACCTTATGGTTGTTAAAACGCAAGTTATTTGTCCAGGTAGTATGATCCGTTTGATATGAGATGCGTTACAAAGAACTCTCGACTCAAAATTCTGTCACTTCCACTGGTACATTAATTCGAATCAAGCTTTTTGTCATTATAGCGATGGTTCATTCTGGTGACAGTTTCTTGTAGTGACAGTTGGTTTTCGATCTTCCGGCCTAATTCCTGCATCTCCAAACCCTCTCTACCTCTCGTATCTCTTGTTTTTCTCGGTACCATGAAACGACTGTGCATTCGACGCCTGAGGACTTACTCTTCATCAGAGCCTGAGTCGGCCGACGAACTGCCAACGGAGCTGGTTCTTGGTCAGTTTCTTTCCTCTTTGTCTTCTTCTCAACAACGTACCTCTCATTCATCTCTCCATCAACCTCCATGACGTCTTCTGCCTCTGCTTCGGCCTCCTGCATCACCGGTTTCTCTCCCAACTTTTCGAACCCAGTGACCTTTCTTTCTTTCTGCGTCTCACAGGATACAAGACCTCGGACCTTCTAAAACTCTTGGAATTCCTGGAAGTGGCGATGATTCACATCAGACCACTTTTTGACCTCCGCAACGGACTTCATGTCTTCCTTGTTGATGTAGTGATGCATCTCGATACCAAGAGCGTTTTCCAAACGCTTGCGCAAATTCTCAAGATTGACGTAGTTGCCATTCAGCATCAGACGGTGACGAAGATCGAATTCGTCAAGGATGCCATCCCCTACAGCGAGTACTCGCAGGAGGGTGATTCTAGATAGTAAATCAGGGGCGAAGTCGATAATACGTCGAGCTTCGACGAGTGAAAAAATCTCGCTCGATGATATCTGGATGCGGGTGCGGACTGAATCTAGAAGCGAGAAGTAGAAAGGCTTGAGTCCTGTTCCTGAATGCTTGGAGCCATAGTAGATCTCGATTTCAGACAACCGCTCGAGGGCTCCTTGAGACATGTTTGGATGATGGCTGAGGATGGCTTTGATTGCTTTTCTAGCACTTTCGAAGTCGATCAGATCTTTGTATTTGTATCTGAATCCTTGATCGCGGAACTGAAGACTGTGGTAACCGGTCTTGAGATGCGAGGGTTGCTTTTTCTTCCTGTAGTTTGTGCTGTCGAATGCTCCATACTCCAGCGCCAAGGATTCATTTTGCTCATGCACTGATTTCAGTTCCTTGAGACGCTCTCCTGGATAGATTGTATCATCCCAATGTGTCGGGGCATTCTTCGCCCAAGTCTGGCGCCAAGGAAACTCGTCAATACTCCTTTCCCGCCGTGTTTTTGTGCGGGCAAGTGCTTCCAACAGACATTTGGGCTTAGGGTTTCCCATGTATGGAGGAATTTCATCGATAGTAGCAGATCTGTTATCACTTCCAAACCCTGCCTCGGATGACGACTCGCGAGTTTCTGATCGCTCTCCTGAAGATGTGCTCACAGTCTGGTTCAGCATATGTTGAGGTTCGGAGCCGTCCACGTTCTGAGAAAGCCCGTCAGCGGTAAAGGGTTTCTCATAGTTACTATCTTCATCCTGAGGGGGTGCTTTGAGTATCGAGTCTTCCTTCTTGAAGCGTGGAGAGACCACCTCCGTGTCAAGGTCGGCATAAGGGTTCTCCCCTGTAGGCTCGAGAGGGTCGGGCCTGGAGCTGGCTGCAGTATCAAGAGCATCTGTTCCGGGCAGAGGGGGCGCACTGTTGATGCGCGCATGTTGGATAGCCGAGGCTGATATTTCTCTAGACCACGGGGAGTGAGGTTGGTTCTCGTCATAAATGGAGCGACCCTGTCTGCGGAGACTTTCTCTTGCAAGGAACGTGTCGTACGCAAGTTCGGCATGTTTGGGGTCGATGACCCATTTGCGCATGGGGTATTGGTACAGATAATTTGACATCATCTTGTCTACCTCATAGGCAGCCAACTCTGCCCCTGGCCACTGACTACGTATGACTCTGTTCACTAGGGTGACATATCTATGTTCCGTCGTCGGGCGCTGCCCAGGTGAGTCGGGACAGCGGGTCTCTGGAGCTGTTAGAAGTGAAAGACGTCCTGGGAAAGTGTCATCTCGCAGAGCCTGATCTATATCCTCATTGTAGTCGGCAAGGACGGGTTCGGGGTGATAGGGACGCGTCATGATTTGCTGATGAACGTCCAATTGAGGTCAAGAAGCCGAACAAAGGACCGCGAGCGAAGCAACAAGATTGAGCGGGCGGCAGCGTCTGTATCGGTAGAACAACAATCGCGATGCAAGCAGAAAACTCCCAAGTGAGTAATTATCGTAGAAGCAGCTGCATCTGTGTTACTACCACAGCGAGTAAAAGTGAACGGGTCGAGAGACATACACGAAAGTCCACGGGCTGATGTCGAACCTGGGTGCGGATGAAGCGTCGAGGACCGGATTGTGTTTTGAGAGAAGAGCTATTAAGAATGCACTTGTAATGTCGAATCGAAGAATAATCGTCCAGTAATGCAATATGTCGTCGTTGTCTTCGAAGGATGTTGGGAGATGCGTCAGGTTGAAGCAGAGATGGGTTGTCCAAGCTGAGAGAGGCACGAGCCCGAAAGCCAAAGGATCGATCTTTCCTCATGTTGGTCCAGGTTGGTTGCTCTTTCTGCGATGTGAAGACGACAGTGACTATTGAGAGCGGAGCGGGTTAGAATACCCGCAAGCTCGCGAGCCCGCTCTCTCGTACCTTCCTCAGGTATGTGTCCTTCGAGGCTTCCTGCAACATTCTCATGGAAGCATGCTCCACTCTTTCTCACCAGCTGGGTAGCTATCCGGTGGCAAGAACCAATTTGGGTATCGTGTGTCCGCTCAAAGTCTACCTAGTAAGATGCTCTATCAGATATTTCTCAGTGTTGTGGTGGCATTGTACATTTACATAGCTTAACCTGAGACTCGAATATCTGGGCGATCGATGACTATGTGTGGACATCAACAACAACTTTATAAGAGGTACCCAATACAGAAAGGCACAAGGAGAAGAATACTGGCATGTTACGTGTCATGAGTTTTCATTAATGATCAACTGAGGTTCATGCACCTGCTTGCCAAATAAATGGAGCATGGAACTGCTTCGAAACTAGAGAGCGTGAGCCCTCTTGGTTTTGGCGAATACAGCATAGGAAGAATGCCAACGCACCTGATAGTGAGTACCCAACGGCGAATTCTGTATGGCCCTAGATAGGAACTGTTGGAGGTCGCGGCACCCTGGCCCTAAAATGGCTTTCAGGCTCGATGCATGGTGTCGATATGAGGTCGAACGTGCAGGCAGGTCTTCTTGACGATGCGGTTGTCGCTCATGGCAAAGTGTACAAGGCTGCCATGCGTATCTCATGGAGCACCTCATAAGATGGCCTCTCCAGAATGCTCGCCCTCGAAACCGTAGGCGGCCAACTTCTTGTGTCTCATCTTCTCCTGCTTCTTTTTTTGGGCCTGCTCTTGCTTGTGTAGTTCGAAGACTTGATCCAGGGGTGCTTGTTGGAAGGTTGGGGGGACGTAATCATCTCTGTCCAGATCCTGTAGCGCAACGTCAGTGGCTGTAGAGTCGTGGTAAGAGAAAGCTGATCGTACGATTTCGCCGAGCAGCAAGACGTTCTCTCCTCTGACAAGGAAGAGACCACGGTCGACATCGGCGTATAGATTTTGGGCGAAGAGGCGTTCCACTGTATCCTGGAGAACGAGGTTTCCTGTCCCTTGTCAACGACTGCAATGCCAGTATGTTCCGCAGCGCGTCCCCATACCGAATTGGTCCCAACTTCTCAAGACACCAATCAGTTTCCTGCCGTCGCGAAGCGAAACCATGAGTTTTTCTATTCGCCAAGTCAAACATCCCGGTCAGTCTCTTTCTTGAGGTGAAGTACAGCTCTCGCGATGGCGCAGGGCATGCTCACTGTCGGTCAAGTCAAGTAGTTGCGCTGCGGTCGTGAACATTTGCGGAGGCAATTGGGGGATCGGCGGGGGCATTTGACCTCCACCAAGAGGTGGCGGCGGAGGTGCGTTCTGCATGTTCATGTTCTCCATGATATGTGATTGTTTCGGAAGTGCTACGATCTGTATTGATGTCGCTCAACTTTCCACACCGCGAGCGCGATTGATTGGATGACGTGCCTTGGTGAGAGCTTCAGCCCTACGGTTTGATCACGTGAATCGAAGAGTACTTCACTGCAGCGTTGTGAATAGGTAAGTTACCAAGTAATCAAGACACAGTAGACAACAGCGACTGAAGAGTTACGATGAATGCTGTATGGGCTCTTTTACATGATGACCCAATCGATATTCTGGCGGCATGCCGAGTAGACTGGACGGAGGACAAGAACAGTTGATTTTCAGTCGTTTCACCACACAAGACAGGCAAGTTATCATAAATGAAGAAGAGGGTATATTCATTTCAAGGAGTACACATTAGGTTTTTGAAGCTGTTCCAACTAGAAGAAGAGCTTTCTTCGTTTCCCTACGCCGTAGCCAATGTCGCTTTCCATGCTCATTGACATCGATGACCCAGGCCGATATTAACTTAAAGACATTCGACGCTGGTAAAGCAAATCTTCGTAACTCGTAGCAGTGCTGGGAGACTTTGAGTGAGAGCACCTGCTGTTGTTTTGTTGCTTAAACCAGGATGAAAGCGGCAAGGGCGGCGGCACCGAACATGGGGGCAGCAGTCATCATGGGAGCGGCACCGGCGGTGGCAACGACGGACGAGGCAGCGCTGGAAGCAGCTCCGGCGGCAGACGAGGCGCGGGAAGTGACCGAAGAAGCACCAGAGCTGGCAGCAGAGGCACCGCTGGAAGCAGCGCTTGAGGCGCGAGAGGTGACGGAAGAGGCACCAGAGCTGGCAGCGGCTCCAGCAGAGGAAGCGCCCGAAGAAGCGGCAGATCCGGCAGAGGAAGCACGCGAAGAAGCGGAAGAGGCACCCGACGAAGCAGCGGCACCAGCGGAAGAGGCACCCGAAGAAGCAGCACCAGAAGCGCTGGAAACGATCGAGGAAGCAGCAGCAGAGGCGCTAGAAACGGCGGAGCTGGCAGCAGATGCAGCGCTGGAAACACCGGAAGAGGCGGCCGAGGCGGCGGATGAAGCACCAGAAGAGGCGGCGGCTGCGGCAGACGAGGCACCAGAAGAGGCGGCTGAGCCAGCGGATGAGGCACCGGAAGAAACAGCTGAAGCGGCAGACGAGCCA